>Ga0187809_10000002_pt1 | contig 439861 bp, 440 predicted proteins | sample NC_wetland_sal_i_8_FD_132415 | JGI IMG/M metagenome (GOLD analysis project Ga0187809, IMG submission 132415) | Wetland sediment microbial communities from Neuse River Estuary, North Carolina, USA - ASW_4 | ecosystem: Environmental > Aquatic > Freshwater > Wetlands > Sediment | place: USA... | reverse complement strand
TATCCGATCCAGGCCGGTACCTGCTTCTTCGCCGGTCTCAGCGGTTGTACGAGCCGCGTTGCCGCCGCGCAGCAGATCTTCTCGCTGGTCGGCCCGATCAACTATGCGAACTACTTCGCCGGCCACATCGGCTCGTTGCCGTTGTCGGGCGTGAAGGACAACGGTTCGGTCGGCAATTCGATCGCACGCTATGTCGATCATGACTCCGCGTACGACCAGATCTCCGGTCAGAACAAGGAATGGACGGCGGAACTTCGCTTCTCGTCGAACTTCTCCGGTCCGTTCAACTTCCTGCTCGCCGGTTATCACCTCTACTACCGCGACTACAACGTGCAGTACTTCGTCAACAACAGCGGCGCATTCGACTATCCGGGCATCGTGCTCGGCCCGATCCTGGGTGCGGACGGTGCGGTGCTGTCGCCGACGCAGTTCAACAGCAACAACAAGAACTACGTCCTGAAGTCCGACGCGATCTTCGGCGAGGTCTATTACGACCTGACCGACGACTTCAAACTGACGGGCGGTCTGCGTTACACGAACGACGAGAAGCACTTCGAATCGAAGTCCATCGCGCTCGAAACGCTGCAGCCGATCGGCTCGACGACGCCGCCGGCCCTCAACCCGAACTGCGCGGCAGCTGGCGCGGTCTGCGATGCGGAAGGCTTCCTGCAGCAGGACCACACCTACAACGCGTGGACGGGTCATGCCGTCGCGACGTGGACGCCCAAGACCACCTGGTCCGACCAGACCACGGTCTATGCGTCCTACTCGCGCGGTTATCGTTCGGGCGGCTTCAACCCGCCGGCAAGCGTCCCGGGCCTGTTCCCGACGTCGTTTGCGCCTGAAAAGGTCAACGCCTACGAAGTCGGTACGAAGAACACCTTCGAAACCGGAATGGGCGCCCTGCAGGCGAACCTGACGGGCTGGTACTACGACTATAAGGGCTACCAGGTCTCGCAGATCATCAACCGTCAGTCTGTGAACGGAAACATCAACTCCACGCTGTACGGCGCGGAAGGCGAGTTCTTCTGGGCACCGACCGAAGATCTGCAGTTCAACATGAACGTCGGTTATACGCACTCCTCGATCGGCAACACCGCTCAGCTGGATACGCGTAGCCCGACTCTCGGCACCCATGGCTGGACGCTGCTGAAGGACTCCAACGGTGCGAACTGCGCCTTGCAGACCCCTGGCGGCGGTGCAGCTGCAACGCCGCTGACCTCCCCGATCCCGGGCCTCATCGTTGCGCCGCCGGCGCAGCCTGGCGCCTCGGTCGCGGAATATGCCGGCTACCTGAACAGCAACGCGGGCGTTCCGTTCGGCCTCCCGGCCGGCGCGATCACCTGCGGCACGCTGCAGGCGGTGCTCGATGCGGTTGGCGCCGGTGCGGGTGGTGCGGGTTATGTCGCTTCCGGCGGCGTGCTCGACAACCTGAAGGGCAACGAAATGCCCAACACCCCGAAATGGACCCTCAGCCTGGGCGTGCAGTACACCTTCCATCTCGGTGGCGACTACACCCTCGTTCCGCGCTTCGACTACTACTGGAACGACAAGGCGTGGGGCACGATCTACAACGATCCAGCCGACCGCATGAAGGCGTATGACGTCATGAACGCCCAGATCCAGCTGAACGCACCGGATAACTTCTGGTACGCGCGCGCCTGGATCCAGAACATCCAGAACAAGACGAACGTGACCGGCATGTACGTGACCGACCCGTCGTCCGCGCTGTTCACCAACCTCTTCGTTGGCGACCCGCGCACCTACGGCCTGACCGTGGGCGTCCACTTCTAATCGAAGCGGACAGAGAACCGATCAGGGGCGCCGGGAAACCGGCGCCCCTTTTCTTTTGTAATCACCTCCCCCTTGTGGGGAGGTCGAAAAAGCCAAGCTTTTTCGGGCGGGGGGGGCAACCACGGTTCCCCCACCCGAAAAATTCCTCTGTCCCCTCGCTGTCGCTCGTGGCCCTCGAAATTTTATCGGCCTCCCCACAGGGGGGAGGCGATGCAATTGGTATGATCCCGCTCAACAGAAGGAGCCTCCAATGGAAATCCGCAATGTCGGGAAATCGGGCCTGCGCGTGTCGGCGGTTGGCCTGGGCTGCAACAATTTCGGCCGCGCACTCGACACCGACGGCGCGCGCAAGGTCGTCGACGCCGCGATCGATCACGGCATCACCCTCTTCGACACCGCGGACATCTACGGCGAACGCGGCGGCTCCGAAACCCAGCTTGGCGAAGTGCTGGGTTCGCGCCGGAAGGACATCGTGATCGCCACCAAGTTCGGCATGCCGATGAGCGAAACACAGGTAGGTGCGTCCCGGCGCTACATCATGCAGGCCGTCGAAGACAGCTTGCGTCGCCTGAAGACGGACTGGATCGATCTCTACCAGCTGCACCAGCCCGATCCGCACACCCCCATCGACGAAACGCTGCGCGCGCTGGACGATCTGGTCCGCGCCGGCAAGGTTCGCTATGTCGGCTGCTCCAACCTGAAAGCCTGGCAGGTTGTCGATGCAAGCTGGGTGGCGCAAACGAACAATCTCACTGGCTTCGTCTCCGCGCAGGACGAATACAGCCTTCTGGTCCGCGATATCGAAGCGGAGTTGATCCCGGCGCTGGAGCACAAGGGCATGGGCCTCTTGCCCTATTTCCCCCTCGCCAGCGGGCTGCTCACCGGCAAATACAGCCGCGGCGGCGATGCGCCCAAAGGCACGCGCCTCACCGCGATCAAGCGTTTGGCCGATCGCTTCATGACCGAAGAGAACTGGAAAACGCTCGATGCGCTGCAGGCCTTCTGCGATGTGCGCGGCCACACTTTGCTGGAGCTGGCGTTCAGCTGGCTGCTCGCGCGGCCCTGTCTTTCCAGCGTGATCGCCGGCGCCACGAAGCCGGAGCAGGTGGAGGCGAATGTGAAGGCGGCGAACTGGAAATTGTCGGCGGACGATCTCGCCGAAATCGACAAGATCTCGAAGAAGTAGGTTGGAGCAGCATTCCAACCAGATACGTCATGGCCGCCCTCGTGGCGGCCATCCATTTTCCAGAGGCGGTGCAGAAATGCATGGGCTTCTGGAAAATGGCTGGCCGGGACAAGCCCGGCCATGACGGGCATTGCTATATCAGACGTTCCTGCAAGATGACCTTCACTCCGCAGCGCTCGGCGCGTGCTTGTTGCCGCGTCCGCGCCAGTGGCCGATGCGCTCCCCGAGCTGGTCCAGATAGATGTAGATCACCGGCGTGATGTAGAGCGTCAGAAGCTGCGACAACAGCAAGCCGCCAACCACGGCAAGGCCGAGCGGCTGGCGCGTCTCGCCGCCCGCGCCAAGGCCGATGGCGATGGGAAGCGTACCCATCAGCGCCGCGGCGGTCGTCATCATGATCGGGCGGAAGCGGATGACGGCGGCTTCGAAGATGGCGGTTTCCGGCGGCACATTCTCGCCGCGCTCCCGCGCCAGCGCGAAGTCGATCATCATGATCGCGTTCTTCTTCACGATGCCGATCAGCATGATCATGCCGACGAAGGCATAAAGGCTGAGCGGCACGCCGAAGATGTAAAGCGTGATCAGCGCGCCCACCGCGGCGGACGGCAGGCCGGACAGAATCGTCAGCGGGTGGATGAAGCTCTCATAGAGAATACCCAGGATGATGTAGACCACCACCAGCGCCGCCAGCAGCAGAATGCCCGAACCGCTGGAGGATTGCTGGAACGCCTGCGCCGTTCCCTGGAACGAGGTCTGGATCGTATCGGGAAATCCGATCTGCCGTTGCACGCGGCTGATCGTCGACACCGCATCCGACAGCGCATAGCCCGGCGCCAGATCGAACGAGATCGTCACCGACGGCAATTGCCCCTGATGGTTCACGCTCAGCGGCATGGTGCTGCTGCTCATCTTGGTCACGGAGGTCAGCGGCACCAGCGTTCCGGATTGCGACGTCACATAGAGCCGCGAAAGATCGCTTGGCCCGGCCTGGTACTTGTCCTCCACTTCCAGGATCACCTGATAGGTGTCGGATGAGCCGTAGATCTGCGAGATCTGTCCGCCGCCGAACGCCGCGCCCAGCGCCGTCTCGATGGCGGCGGGCGTCACGCCCAGCGCCGCCGCGCGGTCGCGATCGATCACGATGTTCACCGCAGGAGTCGCCAGCTGCAGATCGCTCGTCACTTCCGTGAAGCCCGGCGCGGTGGACAGCGTGTCCATCAGCTTGGTGGACCAGCCCTGCAGCTCGTCCATGTCCAGATCCTGCAGCGTGTACTGGTATTGCGACTTGGTGAGATGTCCGCCCATGCGGATCATCGGCGGCACCTGCATGTAGATATTGATGCCCGGAATCTGCGAGAGCTTCTTCTGCAGTTCGCGCGCCACCTCCTGCGCCGACATGCGATGGCAGAACACGATGAAGCTGCAGCGCATCGCGCGTTCGTCCATCGGCTTCAGGCTGGCGAAAACACGTCCGCTGTTGACGACGGAGCTGGAGCCGCCCGAACCGACCGCCGACATGAAGCCGCCGATGTTCGGATCGCGGCCCACGATGGCCGCGGCCTGCTGCTGGTACCGCGCCATCTGGGTGAACGACGTGCCGTCGGCGGCTTCGGTCAGGCCGAAAACCTGTCCCTGGTCGCTTGTCGGCAGGAAGTCCTGCTGGCTCACCATGAACATCAGCACCGTGGCCGCGATGCTGCCGAGGAAGACCACGAAGATCGCGGTGCGGTGCTCCAGGCTCCAGCGCAGGCTGCGTTCGTAGCGGTCCTGGATACTGTTGAAGGTGCGCTCGCTCCACTCGTAGAAGCGGTTGTGCTTCTTGTTGTGTTCGGCCTGCAGCAGCCTTGCGCACAGCATCGGCGTCAGCGTGACGGATACGATCCCGGAGAACACGATCGCCAGCACGATGGTGACCGCGAATTCGTGCAGCAGCCGGCCGATGATGCCGCCCATGAACACCAGCGGAATGAACACCGCCGCCAGCGACATGGTCATCGACAGGATGGTGAAGCCGATTTCCTTGGAGCCCTTCAGCGCCGCGTCGAAGGGTTTCTCGCCTTCCTCGACATGGCGCACGATGTTTTCGAGCATGACGATGGCGTCGTCCACGACGAAGCCGACCGACAAGGTCAGCGCCATCAGCGATAGATTGTCCAGGCTGTAGCCCAAGAACGACATGCCCGCGAAGGTGCCGATCACGGCGATCGGCAGCGCCAGCGACGGAATGATCGTCGCCATCAGGGTGCGCAGGAACACGAAGATCACCGCCACCACCAATATGGCGGCGATCAACAGCGTCTCTTCCACGTCGTTCACCGAATCGCGGATGGATGTGCTGCGGTCGTAGAGCACGTTCAGCGTCACCGTTGCCGGCAGCTGCTCCATGAAATGCGGCAGGATGCTCTTGATCTCGTCCACCACCTGGATGGTGTTGGAGCCGGGCTGGCGCTGGATGGCCAGAACGATGGCGCGCTTCTGGTTGAACCAGCTCGCCACGAACTTGTTTTCCACCCCGTCCACCGCGCGGCCGACATCTTCCACGCGCACCGGCGCGCCGTTCTTGTAGGCGATGATCTGCTTGTTGAAGACGTCGGCATTCTCAAGCTGGCCCTTGGAATGGACGACGACGGAGCGGGTATCGCCGTTCAGCGAGCCGGTCGGGATATTCGGATTCGCGGCATTGGCGATGTTCGCCACCTGATCGATGCCGATGCCGCGCGCGGCCAACGCTACCGGATCGACCTGGATGCGCACGGCGAATTTCTGCGAGCCGTAGACATTCACCTGCGCCACGCCGTTCAGCGTGGAGATCTGCCGCGCCAGCAGCGTCTCGGCGTATTTGTCCACTTCCTGCAGCGGCAGCGTGGGCGAGCCCATCGCCAGATACATGATCGGCGAGTCCGACGGGTTTACCTTCCGCATCGTCGGCGGCGAGGGCATGTTCTGCGGCAGCTGGTGGCTGGCTGCGGAGATGGCGGATTGAACGTCCTGCGCCGCGCCGTCCAGATTGCGGTCCAGGTCGAACTGGATGGTGATTTGCGTCGAGCCTTGCGAACTCGACGATGTCATCGAACTCACGCCCGCGATGGTCGAGAACTGGTTCTCCAGCGGCGTCGCCACGGCCGATGCCATGGTGTCCGGATCGGCGCCGGGGAGCGAGGCGTAGACGACGATGGTCGGAAAATCGACCGAGGGCAGCTCGCTGACGGGCAGGGACGAATAACCAAACAGTCCGAAGATCACCAATCCCGCCATCAGCAGGATCGTCATCACCGGCCGGCGGATAAAGGCTTCGGAGACGTTCATTGCTCGGCCTTCGCGCCGCCCTTTGTGCCGCGCCGCTGGATATCCACCGGCTTGCCCGGCTGAACGCGCAGCTGGCCGTCGGTGATCACCGTCTCGCCCGGCTTCAGCTTGCCTTGCACCGCCGCGCTGGTGTTGTCGTCATGCAGCACCGTCACCGGCACGAACACGGCCTTGCCGTCCATCACGCCATACACATAGCGCCCGTTCGGACCCACATTCACCGCATCGTGCGGCACGATCAGTGCGTTCCTGTACTGGTTCAGCGCCACGCCGACGTCGACCACCTGCCCGGGAACGAGCTTGTTATCGGTGTTGGGGAAGGTCGCGCGCAATTCGATGGTGCCTGTGGTCGCGCTCACCGCATTGCCGACAAAGTCCACCTTCGCGCTTTCGCGCGTCTGCTCGGCATTGTGCGCCTGGACGTTCGCGGTGAGGTCGCCCGCCGTCATGCGCTCCTGGATTTGCGGCAGATCCGATTGCGGCAGGAAGAACGACACCTTCACCGGATGGATCTGCGTGATCGTCACCAGCGGATTGGTGTTGTCGTTCGCCTTGATGATGTTGCCCGGCTGGATGAGGATCGGCCCGGTCTTGCCGTCGACCGGCGAGATGATCACCGCGTATTGCAGATTGAGCTGCGCGGTATCCACCGCCGCCTTGTCCGCCGCCACGCTGGCAGCTAGCGCCTTGGCCTGCGCCTCGAACTGGTCGCGCTGCGAAGCGGAGGCCGCGCCCATCGCCGCGAGCGTGGAATAGCGCTTGGCATCGTTGCGCGCGCTGGCCAGTGATGCCGCGTCGCGTGCCATCGTGGCCTTCGCCTGCGCAAGCGCCGCCTGGAAGGGTCGCGGGTCGAGCCGGAAGAGAACATCGCCCGCTTTCACCATCTGGCCTTCGGTGAACGCGGCCGTTTCCAGCTGCCCGTCCACGCGCGCCGTCACGTTCACCGTCGCGTTGGCGACGATGGTCCCGATGGTCTGCTCGAACGCGGTGACGTTGCGCTGGCTCACCTTGGCCACGCGCACCGGCGGTGGCGGCATTTCGCGAGTGGCCGACCCGCCAAAGCCATGCGAGACGAACCAGATCACGGCAAGCACCGCGATCACACCGATCACGCCCAGGATCAGGCGGGTACGGGGATTGGTCTGTCGCACGGTGTTCGGAAAGTCGCGGGCGGCGGATGGCGCGGACTGAACGGGTTCGGGGAGCCTGATATTCATCGCCATCCAAAATGTGTCACGCGTTCCGGCGCGCTTTACGCCGTATGGAATTCCGCCAATTCCGGCACATGGCAATACCCATCGGGCCATTCCTATGCCACGCCTAAATAGTCACTTTCTGTCTGCGCTTCGTGAAGAGGCTTTCAGAAAACCCCGCTGCTCCGCGCGCTGGAGAATAAATTGGGTAATATCAATGGTTTAACGTAGGAAAGTGGGCCGGCTCCGCGGTTCCGCGTTCCACCCGCCCGGTGTGCCGGGCGCCCTGCTGCGCGTTTGGAAAGCTTGGTTTGCGGTTGCGAAGGGCGGCGTCTATAAGCGCGCGCTCTCCCGAACGCGCCGGACCCCATGGATATTCGCAACATCGCCATTATTGCTCACGTCGACCACGGCAAGACCACGCTGGTCGACCAGCTGCTGAAGCAGTCGGGCTCCGTCCGCGACAACCAGCACATGGACGAGCGCGCCATGGACTCCAACGACCTGGAGCGCGAGCGCGGCATTACCATTCTGGCCAAGTGCACCTCGGTCGACTGGAACGGCCACCGCATCAATATCGTGGACACGCCGGGCCACGCCGATTTCGGCGGCGAGGTGGAGCGCATCCTATCGATGGTCGATGGCGTGGTGCTGCTCGTCGATGCGGCGGAATCGGTCATGCCGCAGACCAAGTTCGTGCTCTCCAAGGCGCTGAAGCTGGGCCTGAAGCCCATCGTCGTCATCAACAAGATCGACCGCCAGGACGCGCAGCCGGACGAGACGCTGGAAAGCATCTACGATCTGTTCCTTGCGCTGGAAGCCAATGACTACCAGCTCGATTTCCATCACTTGTATGCGTCGGGCCGCAACGGCTGGGCCGTCAACGATCTGAAAGACGACCGCAAGGATCTGACGCCGCTGTTCGAGCGCATCGTCGCCGACATCCCGACGCCCAAGGCCGCCGAGAAGGCGGGGGACGAATATCCCTTCACCATGCTGGTGACGACGCTGGAAGCCGATCCCTATCTCGGCCGTATCCTCACGGGCCGCGTCGAGACCGGCGCGATCACGACCAACCGCGTGATCAAGGCGCTTTCCGCCGACGGCAAGGAAATCGAACGCACGCGCGTGACCAAGCTTCTGGCCTTCCGCGGATTGGCGCGTGTGCCTGTCGCGCGCGTGGAAGCGGGCGATCTGGTCGCCATCGCGGGGCTTCCTGCCGCGACCGTGGCTGACACGCTGTGCGACGTGCAGGTGGAAGAACCGATCAAGGCGATCCCGATCGATCCGCCCACTTTGGCCATCACACTTGCGGTGAACGATTCACCGCTCGCCGGCCGCGAAGGCGACAAGGTGCAGAGCCGCGTGATCCGCGACCGCCTGTTGCGCGAAGCCGAAGGGAATGTCGCGATCAAGGTGCGCGAAACGGGCGAGGGCGCCTATGAAGTGTCCGGCCGCGGCGAACTTCAGCTCGGCGTTCTGATCGAGACGATGCGCCGCGAGGGCTTCGAGCTTTCGATTTCGCGTCCGCGCGTGATCTATCAGACCGGCGCGAACGGCGAACGCATGGAGCCGATCGAGGAAGTCACCATCGACGTGGACGATCCTTATGCCGGCACGGTGATCGAGAAGATCTCGCTTCGCAAAGGCGAATTGCAGGACATGCGCCCGACCGGCGCGGGCAAGACGCGGCTTGTGTTCTTCGCGCCGTCGCGCGGCCTCATCGGTTATCACGGCGAATTCCTCACCGACACGCGCGGCACCGGCGTCATTAACCGCATGTTCCATGACTATCAGCCTTACAAGGGCGCAGTCGAAGGCCGCCGCAACGGCGTTCTGATCTCCACCGGCGACGGCGAGGCCGTAGCCTATGCCCTGTGGTATCTGGAAGAGCGCGGCAAGATGTTCGTGGTGCCTGGCACCAAAATCTATCAGGGCATGATCGTGGGCGAGCATTCCCGCGACAACGATCTGGACGTGAACCCGCTGAAGGCCAAGCAGCTCACCAACATCCGCACCACGAGCAAAGACGAAGCGGTGCGCCTGACGCCGGTGACGCCGATGACCCTGGAACAGGCCATCGCCTATATCGAAGACGATGAGCTGGTGGAAGTGACGCCGCAGTCCATCCGCCTGCGCAAGCGCGACCTGCTCCCACACCTGCGCAAGCGCGCAAAGGCCGAGGCGGAGTAGAAGATCGCACGCGGAGCCGCGGAGCCGCGGAAATTTTCATCTCCGCTCGCTCACATTTGTCATCGCCCGCTTTATGCGGGCGACCCAATTTACTTTTCCCGGAAGAAGATGGGTCACCCGGATCGCGCGAAAAGCGCACGACCGGGTGATGACGATGGCAGGAAACAAACCTCCGCGGCTCTGCGCCTCCGCGTGATTTATTTTAGGCCTCCGGCTTCAACCCCAGCCGCCCCGCGATCAGATTATCCATCGCGCGCTTGGGCAAGACGCCCGTCATGAAGTTTTCCACCGGGTTCGGCGCCACGGTATAGTGCACCAGCGGGTTCTTGATCGTCAGCGCTTTCCACACCACATCGCCGATCTTCTCCGGTGGCAGACCTTTGCGGCCAAGATCGAGCATGTACTTTTTGATCGTCGCCATTGCGGGCCCATACACGGTGTTGTCATAGCGCGTGGTGTCGATCTGGTCGGCCTTGTCCCAGATCGGCGTCGCCACCGCGCCGGGCGCCACCACGATCACGTCGATGCCGAAGATCATGAGTTCGCGGCGCAGCGATTCCGAAAAGCCTTCGAACGCGAATTTGCTCGCATTGTACGGACCCATGAACGGATTGGCGTTGCGTCCGCCCACCGATGTGATGTTGACGATGCGGCCCTTGTCGCCATGGCGCGACGGGTCCGCACCCAAAAGCGGGGTGAAAGCCTGCGTCACGATCAGCTGCGCGGTGAGATTGACTTCGATCTGCTGGCGGAACTCGTCCACGTCCAGATAGAGCAGCGGCCCTGCCACCGCGATGCCGGCATTGTTTACAAGTCCCGCCAGCGTCTCGTTGCCCAGCGCTTCGGACACTTTTTCCGCGCCGCGTTTCACCGCCGCCGCATCCGTCACGTCGAAGAGAAGCGGCACGAAGTTTTCGCCGAATTCTTTTGTCAGCCGGTCGGCGTCGGCCTGTTTGCGCACGCTGCCGAACACGCGGAAACCCTTTTGCACAAGCACCTTCGCGCAGCCCCAGCCGATGCCGGTGGAGGAACCCGTGACCACGACGCTTTTCATTTGCCACCTCATCCAATAAGCCTGCCCCAACTATAGCGGAAAGGAGGAACATTTGTCGGTCGATCGGGACACTATCGCATTCGCACACAGCCTTGCCGACGCGGCGGCCGATGTCGTGCGCCCCTATTTCCGCCAGCGCATCCAGGTGATCGATAAGGGCGCCACCGGCCCCAAGCCCATCTTCGACCCGGTGACCGAGGCCGATCGCGGCGCCGAAACCGCCATGCGCAAGCTGATCAAGGCCGAACGCCCGCTGGACGGCATCCTGGGCGAGGAGCACGGCCATGAAGAGAGCAGGAGCGGTCTTACCTGGATCCTCGATCCCATCGACGGCACGCGCGCCTTCATCACCGGCCGCCACACCTGGGGCACGCTGATCGCGCTGCATGACGGCACGCGGCCCACGCTGGGCATCATCGACCAGCCGATCCTGCGCGAGCGCTTCATCGGCCACAGCGGCAAGACCGAGATGATCACGCCGGACGGCCGCGAGCCGATGCGCGTGCGTGCCTGTTCGTCCCTGTCGCAGGCCGTTGTTTCGACGACGCATCCCTGGGGCTATTTCGACCGCAACCAGCGCGCCGCCTTCGAAAGCGTCTGCGAAGACGCGCGCATGAGTTATTTCGGCGGCGACTGCTATGGCTATGCGCTTTTGGCCATGGGCTTCATCGACGTCATCATCGAAGGCCGCCTTGCGCCGTGGGATGTCGCCGCGCTCATACCCGTGGTGGAAGGTGCAGGCGGAATCGTCACCGACTGGGACGGCAACCCCTTCCAGATGGGCGGCAGCGTGATCGCCGCCGGCGACCGCCGCGCCCATGCCGAAGCCGTGAATATCCTCAAAGGCAAAGGCTGAGTCTCACGCGCGTTTGAACGCCGCGCGCGTTGAGTCGTGCCAAGCTGTCCCCCGTCGAAAACGGGGACGGCAATGCACACCACCAAAACGGCTATCCAGGCCGCCATCGTCGGCGGTCTTCTCGCGGGCGCGATAGACATCGGCGCGGCCTGCGTGATTTTCCACGCCACACCGGCGCCGGTGCTCAAATCTATCGCCGCGGGAATCGCCGGCCGCGATGCGGCGCGTGCCGGCGGCATGGACATGGTCCTGCTCGGCGCCTTCCTGCAGGAATTCATCTCGGTCGTGGCCGCGGGCATCTTTGCCTTCGCCTCGATGCGGCTGCCGATCCTGATCCGCCAATGGCTGATCATGGGCATACTCTTCGGCGGCGCCTGCGACCTGTTCCTGATGCACATTGTCGGCCCGCTCGCGGGGCTGCACATGCAGACGGTCGGCACTTACGGCTGGTGGGCCAATCTCATCGCGAATATGCTGACCTATGGGCCGCCGATCGCGTTCGTGAATCAGTGGTTCGCGCGGCGAAACTGACGGGGGCCAAATGCGCGGTGTCATCGGACTGCTGATCGCCGCGCTTGTCTTTCCCGCCACGGCCTTCGCAGCCGATGCGACGGCGGACGCCATCGCCTCCATTGAAGCCGCCATGCCCGATGCCGTGCAGAAGCAGGGCTTCGGCGGCTACATCCTTATCGAGGATCACGGCAAGCCCGTCTTCAGCAAGGGCTATGGCTATGCCGACCGGGAGAAGAAGATTCCCTTCCGCATCGAAACCATCGGCCAGATCGGTTCGCTGACGAAATCCATGACGGCCTTCGCGATCCTCAATCTTGCCCATGAAGGCAAGATCGACATCGAAAAGCCGGTGAAGACCTATTTGCCGGACGCCGCAGAGCCCGCCGCCTCCGCCACGATCCATCAGCTTCTCACCCATCACGCCGGCCTCGTCGATTATTGCGGGGACGATTTCGATGCGCTGACCAGGGCGGACGAACTGAAGACCTGCATGGCGATCCCGCTCTCGTTCAAGCCAGGCACCGACAATTATTCCAACATGGGCTACAGCATCCTGGCCGCCGTGGTGGAACAGATGTCCGGGCAAAGCTGGGAAGACTATGAACGCCAGCATCTGTGGCAGCCGCTCGGCATGAAGGATACCGGCCTCACGCAATTCGGCGATGCCAAGCCGGAACGCTTCGCGTATGGCTATCCGCCCGGCAAGCCGCGCGACGATGTGATCTCCAACTCCATCAGGAAGCTGAACGGCGCGGACTGGAATCTGCGCGGCAATGGCGGCACGCAATCCACCGTCGTCGACATGGAGCGCTACTATCAGGGCCTCACCGGAAAGATTCCCGGCGTGCCGCGCGATGTGGCGCAGGCGATGATGTCGCCGCACGATCCGATCGAAGGCGAAGCCTGGGAAGGCTATGGCCTCGCCGTGCGGCTGGACAAGAACAACAAGCCTTATCGTGTGGGCTTCGCGGGCTCCGACACCGTGTTCATGGCCTATTGGGGATGGCTGCCGCAGAGCGACACCTTCATCTACGTCGTCGGCAACAATGGCTGGGACAATGTGCGGCCCGTGATCTCCACCGTGCTGCACGCCGCTTACAAGATCGGCGGCGTCACGCCGGACATGCTGCAGCCGTGAAAATCCATCAAGGCAATGGGTGACTTCTGAGAAGTCCCTATTGGGTTTGTTCGAGCCGCTTCCCGCGCGCGACCATGTTGCTCCCCAGTTCGTTCTCTCTCTTGCCCATGGTTTTCATCTCGGTACCACAACGCACGGCTTCCCTTTTGAATGAAGCGCCCTGAATTTGCATCGTGTCCGTAATCAGAATCTCTTCGACGCCCGTCAGGCTTGGATCGACAGCAGCGATCTTTCCGAGCCAATAGAAATTGGCCATCATTCCAGCCTCTTTCTGCATCGGCTCGGCTGATTCCATCTCTGCAATAGCGACGTAAAGACATTTGATGTCTTTGAGCGTGCTTTCGCTCAATTGCAGTTTTGACGGCGTGATGTCATCGGCGAGCGCCGGAGCGATTGAGGCCGCGATAGCAGCTAGTAAGCTGATAGTCCGAATAATCATTATTCCAAAGTTACCCGTCATACTTCGCCACGAAGCTGTCGAACGCGCTCCAGAAGCGCGTGCGGATGGGATCGCTCTCCATCAGGATCTCATGCTCGGCTTCGGGCATGTCGAACAACTGTCCGTTCGGCAGGCGCTTGATGAACGCATGTTCCGCCGTCGCGTCCACGATACGGTCCTTGCCCGCGGCACACAGAAGCACCGGCGTGGTGATCGCTTCGGCGTAACCGGGTGCCTGCATCATCGCCATGCTGCGATAGGCCTGTTCCAGCCAGCCCCATGTCGGACCGGCAAGGCGCAGGTCCGGATGCGCGCGCAAAAAATCCTGCGTGCGCTGGAAACGCGCGCGGTCGGAGGTGACAAGCTGCGTGTCGAAGGTGATCTTGTGCGGGTCGCGGCCATCCATGCCCCACACCCAGTCGTTCTGCGCGCCGAGCTGGTATTCCACCCAGGACGCGATACGCGCCAGCACCGGCGGATAGCCCCGCGTTTGCGCGCGCAGCATCGGCGCGGACAGCACCGCGCAGCGAAACGCATCCGGCCGGTCGTGCATCGCGCGCAACGCGATATGCCCACCCATCGAATGCGCCAGCACCACGGGCGGCGCGTCGCCCATCGGCTTCACCACCTCGTCCATGAAGCGCCATAGCGCCGCGTCATATTCGGAGAAATTGCCGATATGCGCCTTCAAGGGATCGGCCAGCATGCGATAGCTGCCGCCTTGGCCCGGCCAGTCGAAAGTGGCGACGGTGAAGCCGCGCTCGCGCAACTCGTCGATCACCTCGACATATTTTTCGATGAATTCGGTCTGCCCGTGCAGCAGAACGCAAACGCCGCGCCCGGTTTTTCCGGACGCGGCGCTGAAGGTTTGCGTGCGAAGGCGTTTGCCGTCGCGTGTCGGTATGAAGCGCGGATCGCTCATCCCGATGACGTGATTATCCGCGCGCCTTGGCGAGGATCGGCCCAAGCTTCATGGCGAGGCCCATGTCGCCGGCCACGCGCAGCTTGCCCTGCATGAACGCGCTCGTACCGTCGAGCTCGCCCTTCACCATCTTCTCGAAATCCGACAGTGCGACCGAGATCGTGCAGTCCGCGGACTTGCCTTCGCCGTCCGTCACCGTGTTCGGCGTGGACTTGCCGTCGATCAGCACGCTGCCCGGCTCGCCGAAATCGAATTTAAGCGTGCCGCCGAGGCCGGAATTGTCGCCGATGGCGGGACCCATCTGCGCGATGATCTGCTTGACCTGTTCCGAAGCCATATTCTGTTCCTTCCCTTGATGTAGCCCTGCTCCCACCCCCAGCAAGGTGGTCCCGGATTCGGGTATCCAGCCGAGGCTCTCGGGATATGAGCATTTGTCACTCACCGGCACAACTCCCGGACGTGTGGACAAAATCCGGGCATTGGCGGCGGCGTTGCGCCGTCCTAAGCTTCGTCGAAGCAACAGGTTCAGGGGTATCGATCGATGGGGCGATCGGATCGCGCTGGCGTTCTTCAATTCCTGCAATCCAATGCGGGCGACGACGAGGCCGACCTGGCCACGCGCCGCGAACGCATGGACAAGCTGGCCGAGTTCTTCCCGCTGCCTGACGGCGCGGAAGTCGAACCGGCCATGCTGGGCGGTGTCAAAGGCGAGTGGGTGCGCGTGAAGCATGCGCGCGACGATGCGGTTCTTCTGTATCTGCACGGCGGCGGCTATGTGCTCGGCTCGTCGAAATCGCATCGCCATCTCGTTGCCGCGATTGGCGCGGCCAGCGGCGTGTCGGTGTTCTCCGCCGATTATCGTCTCGCGCCGGAGCATCCCTTTCCCGCGGCGGTGGATGACGGCGTTGCCGTTTACAAGGCGCTTCTGGATTCCGGCATCGCCGCGAACAAGATTGCCATCGCAGGCGACAGCGCCGGCGGCGGGCTTACGCTCGCGACGCTTCTCGCCGCGCGCGACAAGGGATTGCCGATGCCGGCCTGCGCCGTGGCGATCTCGCCCTGGGCCGATCTTGCGCAAGGCGGCGAAGCGTACCGGACGCGCGCCAAACGCGATCCGATGATCACCAAGGACGGTCTGGATGAAATGGCGTCCGCCTATCTCGGCGGCGCCGATGCGAAGACGCCCCTGGCATCGCCCGCTTATGCGAACTTCAAGGGACTGCCGCCGCTCCTTATCCAGGTAGGCACCGAAGAAGCGCTGCACAGCGATGCCGAAACGGTGAAGGCGCGTGCGGAAGAAGCCGGCGTCGAAGTATCGTTCGAAAGCTGGGCCGGCATGGTGCATGTCTGGCACGCATTCCATCCCATCCTGTCCGAAGGCCGCGACGCTGTCGCGCGCATCGGCTCCTACTTGAAGGCGCACATCGCATGAGCCTGATGGACGAGAACGAAGACATTCTGGACACGGCGCTGCCGGAGCATCCGCAGAAGCGCGACGCGATGGGCAACGCGTTTTTCTACCATCACTTCGTGATGATGCTTTACATCGTTGCCGGCTGGGCCATTCCGTTCCGCCCGGCCTTGTGGTTCTACGTCTTCTTCATCCCGTCGGTGGTGCTGCAATGGCGGGTGAACAAGAACACCTGCATCCTCAACAACATCGAAACCATGATCCGCACCGGCAAATGGCGCAGCGCGCCGGGCAAGAACACGGAAGAGGGCGGCTGGCTGTGGACCTTGGCGCGCAAGCTCACCGGCTGGGACATCCCCCATTTCGCGATGGACATCTTCATCTACTGCCTGATGGGCACCTTCCTGCTTCTGGGCCTCTCCCATCTGAACGGCTGGCTGTTCTGGGGCGAGTGAAATAGCGACAAATCCCGCATACTTCTGAGACACGACGTCTTCAGATTGGCACGCGGAGGCGCGGAGCCGCGGAGGAGCGCGTGGTGTGCAATTCGCTGGATGAAGTCACCGGACAGATCGTGGATGCGGCTTACAAACTTCACCGCAATCTCGGCCCCGGACTTTTGGAATCCGTGTAGGAAATCGTCCTTCTGCGCGATCTTGAGCGGCGCGGTTTGCGCGCCGCTCGACAGGTGCCGATCTGTTTCGAATATGACGGCATCCGGTTTGAGGATGTATGCCGCGTCGATCTGCTGGTCGAGAATCGCGTCGCGGTCGAGTTGAAGTCCGTCGAGCGCCTCGCGCCCGTTCACCCAAAGCAATTGCTGACCTATTTGCGTTTACTGGACCTGCAGGTGGGCCTGCTTATCAATTTTGGCGCACCTACGCTCAAGGAAGGCCTGCAGCGCGTCGTTAATGCGCTGCCGGCCTCCGCGTCTCCGCGCCTCCGCGTGAACCGGCCTTCCGGCCTCATGGAAGGCGAGGCTCTTGGCCCTGATTTGCCTGCAAATTGAGGCGGGATTGACGGGCCGCTGTGCCAAGTCCATCTAATCGATAGATATTCGGGAATTTGCCGTGCTTTCCCAGAAGGCCCGTTACGCGCTGCATGCGCTCATCGTTCTTGCCGAGCATGACGGCGAGGAGCCGATGCTCATTGCCGATGTCGCCGATGAAGCCGGCGTTCCGCGCAAATTCCTGGAGCAGATCCTGCTGGAGCTGCGAAAGCGTGGCATCCTGCGCAGCCAGCGCGGACGGTCGGGCGGCTATCTGCTGGCCAAATCGCCCAAGGACATCAGCTTTGCCGACATCATCCGCGCCACGGACGGTCCCCTGGCACTGGCGCCTTGCGTCAGCGTGACGGCCTATCACCGCTGCGAGGACTGCACCGATGAGAAGACCTGCGAGATTCGCAAGGTGCTGATGCTGGCGCGCGATGCCACCGCCGCCGTGCTGGAGTCCCAGTCGCTGGCGACCGCCGTTTCCCGCCGCCGCCGCGCATCCCGAAAAGCCTGAATCGAAAGCACAATTCCCGATGGAACCGAGAATCTTCTAAATCTCTATTGACTCGATAGGAATTAAATAGAAATCTGATGGCCGCAATTGAGGGAACACGGTCATGAAATCGGGTGTGAGCGGGGTTTTGCTTGCGGGTGCAAGCATCTTTGTGCTGGCAAGCAGCGCGCAGGCGGCGGGTTCGCCGCAGCAATCCAAAATCGACACGTTGCAGCAGCAGATCGACGATCTGAATGCGCAGGTGGCGGATCTCAAGCGCAGCACGTCGGATCAATATGCCGACGTGGTTCAAAAGCAGGGGGAAAAGCCGGATGTCAGCGTCTCGCTGAAGAACGGCCGGCCCTCGTTCAAGAGTGCCGACGGGGATTTCAGTCTCGATATCCGCGCGCTGGTGCAGTTCGACAGCGCCTGGTACGGCAACGGCAAGCTGCCCGCAGGCGTCGATTTCTCCAGCGGCAGCAATTTCCGCCGCGCGCGCCTGGGTGTGGAAGGCGTGCTGTTCCGCGACTGGTCCTACCAGTTCATCGCCGATTTCGGCGGCTCGGGCAGCGAAGGCGCGACCATCTCCAGCGCCTATATCCAGTATGACGGCCTCGGCCCGCTGCACTGGCGCATCGGTGCTTACCCGACGCCGGAAAGTTTCGACGACACAACATCGGCGTCCAATCTTCTTTTCCTGGAGCGCGCGCAGCCCACCGATCTTGCGCGCAGCCTTGCCGGTTCCGACGGCCGAGACGGCACCACGCTTTTCGCCTATGACGACCACTATTTCGCCGCGCTCTCCTACACCGGCGATCTGGTGCAGGATTCCGGCGTGTTCGACGAGCAGCAGGCGCTGGTCGGCCGTCTCGCCTATCGCCTCTTCAGCGATGGCGACTCCAACTTCGCCGTCGGCGGCGATTCTTCATACGTGTTCAAGATCGCCGATACGGCGCCGGGCGCCGGTTCGCCGTCGGCGGTACGCCTGCGCGAGCGCCCCGAACTCAATGTGGACGACAACAACACCAGGCTCATCGACACCGGATCGATCGACGCCAGCCGCGTGTGGGAATGGGGGCTGGAAGCCGCCGGCAACTGGCGCAGCCTTTATGCGCAAGGCGGTTATTTCAATTTCGACGTGACGCGCCGCGCAAGCCCGCTGTCCGATCCGTCTTTCGATGGCTGGTATGTGCAGGCGAGCTGGGTGCTCACCGGCGAATCCAAACCGTATGTCGCCTCAACGGGAAGCTACGGTCTGCCCAAGCCGCATGATCCGTTGTCGTTCGACCATGGCGGCATCGGCGCGTGGGAGATCGCGGCGCGCTACAGCGTTCTGAACCTGAACGACAATGCCGGCGCACCCGGCTTTGCCGCGCCGGCGGACGGCATCCGCGGCGGCGAACAGAAGATCTGGAGCGCCGGCATCAACTGGTATCCCAACAGCGATATCCGTTTCGTGCTCGATTACCAGCACACCGACGTCTCGCGGCTGGATGCGCTGGGCGGCAGCCTCGACGCCAAGCTCGACGCCGTCTCGCTCCGCGCCCAGCTCGCACTCTGATCGAAAACAGCGAAGGAGATCTTCGATGAAGAAATTGCACGCCCTCATCGCGTCCGCCGTGCTTCTGGCATCGGGCGCCGCGCAGGCAGCCGACATAACACTGCTCAACGTCAGCTACGATCCAACGCGCGAGCTTTACAAGAACGTCAACACCGCCTTCGCCGCAGAGTGGAAGGCCAAGGCCGGCGACATCGTGACGATCAACCAGAGCCACGGCGGCTCCGGTTCGCAGGCGCGCGCGGTGATCGACGGGCTCGATGCCGATGTGGTGACGCTCGCACTCGCCTATGACATCGATGCCATTTCGCAAAAGGCGCAGCTTCTTCCCGCCAACTGGCAAAAGCGCCTGCCGGACAATTCCACGCCCTACACCTCGACCATCGTGTTTCTGGTGCGCAAGGGCAATCCCTGGAAGATCAAGGACTGGGGCGATCTGGTGAAGCCGGGCGTGCATGTGATCACGCCCAATCCGAAAACCTCCGGCGGTGCGCGCTGGGCCTATCTGGCGGCATGGGCCTATGCGCAGAAGAAACCGGGCGGCAGCGACGCATCGGCCAAGGCGTTCGTCACCGAGCTTTATAAGCATGTTCCGGTGCTGGATAGCGGCGCGCGCGGATCGACCATCACCTTCTCCAAGCGCGGCATCGGCGATGTTCTTCTGTCGTGGGAGAACGAGGCGCATCTGGCGCTGAAGGAAGAGCCCGGCAAGTTCGAGATCGTCTATCCGTCCAGCTCCATTCTTGCCGAACCGCCGGTGGCGCTGGTGGACAAGAACGTGGACAGCCACGGCACGCGCAAGGTCGCCGAGGCCTATCTGCAATTCCTCTACACCAAGAAGGCGCAGGAGATCGAAGCGCAGAACTTCTACCGTCCGCGCGACAAGGCGGTTCTTGCCGCGCATGCCAAGGATTTCCCCGATATCAAGCTCTACACGGTCGATGACCTGTTCGGCGGCTGGACGAAGGCGCAGGCCACGCACTTTGCCGATGGCGGCGTGTTCGACCAGATCTACAAGCCGGGGAAATGATTTTGTCCGGCGTCGTGATCTCCTCCCCCTTCGCACGCTGGCGCAATCCGAGCGTGTTGCCCGGTTTCGGGCTCACGCTCGGATTCACGCTCTTCTACTTGTCGGCTGTGGTTCTGATCCCGCTGACGGCATTGCTCCTCAAGCCATGGTCGCTGGGTTGGGAGGGCGTCGTCGCCGTCGTCACCGAGCCGCGCGTGTTGCATGCGTTGAAGCTGTCTTTCGGCGCCGCCGCCATCGCCGCGCTCGTCAACGCGGTGTTCGGGCTCCTGCTGGCATGGACACTCGTGCGCTACAGATTTCCGTTGAAGCGCTTCGTCGATGCGCTGATCGATTTGCCCTTTGCGCTTCCCACGGCGGTCGCGGGCATCGCGCTCAGCGCGCTTTATGCGCAGAACGGATGGGTGGGCGCACCGCTCGCGAAACTGGGCATCACGATCGCCTACACGCCGGCCGGTGTGATCGTGGCGCTGGTCTTTATCGGCCTGCCTTTCGTCGTGCGGACCCTGCAGCCGGTGCTGGCCGACATGAGCCTCGATGCGGAGGAGGCTGCGTCCACGCTCGGCGCCACGCGGTTTCAGACATTGCGCCGCGTCGTGCTCCCGGCGCTGGCGCCGGCACTCATCACCGGTACCACGCTCGCCTTCGCGCGCGCCGTCGGCGAATACGGCTCGGTCATCTTTATCGCCGGCAATCTGCCCATGAAGTCCGAGATCGCGCCGCTTCTCATCATCATCAAGCTGCAGCAGTTCGATTATGCCGGCGCGGCCGCGATCGGGCTCGTCATGCTTCTTGCATCGTTCATCATCATCCTCGCGCTCAATCTCGTGCAGAGCGCCTATGCGGCGCGGCGGTGACCATGCGCAGGGCAACCGAAGACAGCTGGACCACGCGCGCGGTGTTGATCGCGGTCACCATCGCCTATGTGGGCCTGTTCCTGCTCCTGCCGCTGCTGGTCGTCTTCTTCAGCGCGCTGGAGCAGGGCCTCTCCGCCGCCTTCGCCGCGCTCAAGGATCCCGACGCGCAATCGGCGATCCGCCTGACCCTGATCACCGCCGCCATCGCCGTGCCGCTGAATGCGCTCTTCGGCGTCTGCGCCGCCTGGTGCGTCGCCAAATACGATTTCCCCGGAAAGACGATGCTGACGGCGCTGATCGACCTGCCGTTCTCGGTTTCGCCGGTGATCTCCGGCCTCATCTACATGCTGGTGTTCGGCATGCAGGGCTGGCTCGGTCCGTGGTTGCGCGATCACGACATCAAGATCGTGTTCGCGCTGCCCGGGATCGTGCTGGCGACGATGTTCGTCACCTTTCCCTTCGTTGCGCGCGAATTGATCCCGCTGATGAGCGACCAGGGCCGCGACGAGGAAGAAGCCGCCGTCACGCTCGGCGCCTCGGGCCTGCAGACATTTCTGCGCGTGACCTTGCCCAACATCAAATGGGGGCTGCTCTACGGCGTGCTCCTGTGCAACGCGCGCGCGATGGGAGAGTTCGGCGCGGTGTCGGTGGTCAGCGGCCATATTCGCGGCCTGACCGACACCATGCCGCTGCATGTCGAGGTTCTCTACAACGACTATCAGTATGTCGCGGCGTTCGCGGTGGCATCGCTCCTGGCTCTGCTTGCGATCGTCACGCTCGTTCTCAAATCCCTTCTCGAATGGCGCTACGCGGACGAGATCGCCGCGGTCCATCGCCACTGACGGAGTCCAGCATGTCCCTTGTCGTAGACGGCATCGCCAAACGCTTCGGATCGTTCGAGGCGCTCAAGGGCGTCAGCTTCACCGCGCCGCAAGGCGCGTTCGTTACGCTGCTGGGGCCATCCGGTTCGGGCAAGACCACCTTGCTGCGCATTCTGGGCGGGCTGGAATTTCCCGATGGGGGCAGCGCGCGCTTTGCCGATCTCAACTGGCTGGGCGTGCCCGCGCGCCAGCGCCGCGCCGGCTTCGTGTTCCAGCATTACGCGCTCTTCCGCCATATGACGGTGGCGCAGAACATTGCTTTCGGATTGAGCGTGCGTCCGCGCCGCGAACGGCCTTCGCGTGCGGAGATCAGAAAGCGCGTCGGCGAATTGCTGACGCTCGTGCAGCTCGAAGGTCTTGGCGACCGCTATCCCAGCCAGCTTTCCGGCGGCCAGCGCCAGCGCGTCGCGCTCGCGCGTGCGCTCGCCATCGAGCCGCGCATGCTGTTGCTGGATGAGCCGTTCGGTGCGCTCGACGCGAAGGTGCGCAAGGATCTGCGCATCTGGCTGCGCCAGCTTCACGAGCGCATGGGCATCACCACCATCTTCGTGACGCACGATCAGGAGGAAGCCTTTGCGCTGGCCGATCTCGTCGCAGTGATGAACGCGGGACGCATCGAGCAATACGGCCCGCCGGAAGATGTCCGCCACAAGCCGCGATCGCCATTCGTCGCCGAGTTTCTCGATCAGAATGCGGCAGCGCTGCGCTGAACGGCGTTCAGCTCTGTTGCGCGGCCGCGGCGCGGGCTTCGCCTTCGCGGCGGCGCTTGCGGGCGTACCAGAACGTCCACAGCGAAAGCCCGCCCATCGTCGCATAGCCGAGCACCGGGCTGACGACGAGATATTCCTTGATGGAGATGGTGTAGACCAGAACGATCGATGCCAGCGCATCCGCCAGAAGGCCGAAGCCCCACACCAGCGTCATCAGTGTCATGCTCCACCGGAAGGCTTCGTTGTCGCGCAGCTTCTCGAAGCGCTCCAGTTCTTCTTTCTGGTTGTTGCGCCGCATGCCGCCGCGCGCCAGCTCGTAGATGATCGGCTTGCCGATGGCGGCCGAGCCCAGGAAGATGAAGCTGAAGATCACCGTCACCAGCTTCTCGCGCAGCTGCAGGAACTTCACGCCGCCGCCGCCCACAAAGGCCAGCAGCGACAGCACGATGCCGAGCAGCACGAACACCGACAGGAAATCCACGCGCCGGTGCCGCGCGAACTCGACAATGCTCCAGATGATCGGCGGCGCGGAGGATGCGATCAGCGCGTTCACATCGCCATAGATCGGCTGCGCATAGCTATAGATGATGTAGGGAAGAACGATGTTGATGCCGCCTTCGCGGACGATGGTCAGCCCGTTGTTGCGCAGGAAGCCAAGCACTTGCGATACGCGCGACATAGCCGTCCCCTGGGAAGCCGTGGGTTCAACATAGGTGCGGAAAAAGGCAATTAAAGGGGCTTACTGTGCGTATTTCGCCAGCCAGTCCACGATGGCCTGCGCCGTCATGTGGCGTGCATCCACGAACACGAAGGTGTCGTTCCGGTCCAGCAGCTTGCCGTTCTTGTCGGCGATCAGCACCATCGGCACGCCTTCCAGCCGCTTGGTGAATCCGAAGCGCGCAGGGATTTGCAGGTTGCGGTTGAAGCGGCCCACATCCACGCGCACCACATCGTAATGCGCCGCCACGAACGGCGCGACATTCGGCAGCTCCATCACATTGGTCAGCACAATGCAGTCGCCGCACCAGTTTCCGCCAAGCTCGATCAGAACGCGCTTGCCGTCCTGCTTCGCCTTGGCGAAAGCGGCGGCCACATCGGAATCGGCATTGGCGGAGGTGTCGTAAGGCGCGCGCACGGTGACCGGAAGGTCATGCAGATCCGGCAGGTTCACCTGCGGCGGCGCGACGGCTGTCGCGAAAGCGGGATGAAGAGACGGCGCGATCAAAAGCGCGGCGGCGGCGAGCAGCGAAAGGTTCCATTTCATCCCCGCAGGATACAAACCAATCGCCGCGCGCGACATCACAAATCCGGCAAGGCCTTGCGCCACCATGTCGCTTGACCGAGTTCCATGCCTCAGAGCACGTTGGTGTTGCAGAGGGACTATGATCCGAAACGTGCGATTTGCGGCAGTTTACGTCGTCATTCTGGCGATGGCGCTGCACGCCCTCATTCCCGCCGGATGGATGCCCAATCCGTCCGCCACGGGCAGCGCCTTCACCATCTGCACGATGGACGGGCTGCGCACGATCACCCCGCCCGGGCAGAAACCCGATCACGCGCCCGCGCAATCGCATGAGAGCGGCGTCTGCCCGTTCGCGGCGGCGGCGCATTTCTCGCCGCCCGTCACGCTCGCGGCGCTTCTGCCGCGCCCGGTGGAATCCGAAAGGGCGGTGCGTCCATCCTTCACCGCATCCTTCGTTGTCGCGGTGCGCGACTGGAATCGCGCGGCGCGCGCCCCACCCCGGAACGCCTGAAAACGAAAACCCTATCCCGTGCAGCGGCGCCGCAATGCGTCGCCTGCGCTTCCTCGTTTTTGGAGTTTCAGCATGTCACCCATCGCGAAAATCGCGGGCCTGTCGCTCGCCGCCTCTCTTCTTGTTTCCACCAATGCATTGGCCTGCGCCTGCGGCTGCGCCGTCTTCGATGTCGGCACCAGCACGCTTCTGCCCAACGGTCCCGGCGGCACGGCGTTTCTGGAATATGATTTCCTGAACCAGACGACCAACTGGTCCGGCAATTCGCACGCGCCCAAGGCCAACAATGACGACAAGCATATCCGCTCCGATTTCATGCTGGCCGGTGCGCAAGTCATGTTCAACGAAAACTGGGGCGTGATGGCCGAAGTGCCGCTCACGCACCGCGCCTTCACCACGATGGACAGCGGCGCGGAAGAAACCTTCAACCACACCGCGCTGGGCGATGTGCGCCTGATGGGCGTCTATTCCGGTTTCTCGCCGGACATGTCCACCGGCGTGATCTTCGGCGTGAAGCTGCCCACCGGCGATCACACCTACAAGAACTTCGACGCGGATGTTGAGATCGGATCGGGCAGCACCGATCTTCTGCTCGGCGGCTATCACACCGGTGCGCTCAACCCGGACCAGACCTGGATGTTTTTCGTGCAGGGCCTGTGGCAGCACGAGGTGGCGACGCAAAATCACTATCGCCCCGGCGAAGAGATCAACGCGGCGGCCGGCGTGTCTTACAGCAACTGGTCCATCGGCGATTGGGGCGTTGCGCCGGTGATGCAGGTGCTCGTCTCCTATCGCGGGCATGATGGCGGCGCGAACGGCGATCCGGACGAGACGGGTTACACGCGCCTGCTGGTTTCACCCGGCATCGCGGTGACGAAAGGCGACTGGAAACTCTATGGCGACGTGGAAGTCGCCGTGGCGCAACACGTGACCGGCAACCAGCTCATCGCGCCCGTCGCGCTGAAGTTCGTGGTGAGCCACAGTATATGAGGAAGCAGGGCAGCGGGATACCGGATAGGCATCCCGCTGCCGATTTTGCGTCAGGGCTTTGCCACTTTGGTCTTTTTCGGGCGCTTGGTTTTGCCGCCGCGCGCCAGCAGCGGATCGGCAAGTTTCTCGTAGAGCATGAAAAGATGCTCCACGCGCTCCCGGTCGCTGGCGAAGCCGCCGCGCTTGTAGAGCGCGTCCACGGCTTCATCCAGCTTGTGATGCGCCTTGCGCAGTTCCGGCGGCATGGTGTCGGGGTCGTAGAGATCGGCAAGCGTGGAATTGGGAAACTTCGCGCGCGTATCCAAGACGGCCTGTGCCAGAGCTCGGATTTTTTCCTTCTGCGCCTCGCTCACGTCTGGCCAAGGAAAGTCGTTGTACACGAGACCAACGGAATAGCGGTAGTCGCTTTTCAAGCGCCCACCTATATTGCGTAGCCATGCCATATGCATGCGTGAGGTAAGGATGCCGAAGTCGGAGACTTCTGCGTTCAGTTGGACGAGCGACGAATCCCCGGGGATTGTCGGCGGGGATAACCATCCAAGCGGGGCATATTCACGCCGTTCAGATGTATGTCTGGGAAACACGAGATAGGGAGCGTCGGGTACTACCGTCACATGGTAGTGCGTCGGATATTGGGCCAACTCTATAGTTCCACTTCCTCTTGCCTTGGCTTTGGTCTCACCAGCTTCTGCTTTACGTCGTGGCGGTAATTCGCCGAGTCGATAGCGCCGTACTTGGTCGATGCGTTCCTTTACCAGCGGAAGTTGCTTCAATTCATTTGGCTCCGCATTTTGCAGGGCCAAAATGTATCGTGAGTCATTGCTTAAAAAATCATCCGCCCCCATGAAGGGGCGCATGAACTTCGCTGCTTTAGGTTCTGATTTGAGGAACTCATCTCTTTCATCTTTTTCGAATATGTAATAGCCGCCATCGATGGGCTTGGATCCGATGATGAGTTTAGACTTGTTGCACAACGAGGTGCTCCGTTCCTCCACCACCGTATGACGGTCTCGCAATCCGCTCGCATCAAAGAGATAAGCTGACAGGGCCCTGTGCTTGCTCTCGACGGGATCGCCATTGATGTCGTCATAGCTGAACAACCGCTTTTCCTGTGGCTCGAAAGCTCGCTTGGCCAGACCGATGATGACCACATGCACATGGGCCTTGCCGCGTGCATCCGAGCCCCATGCGAAGGTGCGATGGGCGAAGCTGATCTCCAGCCCGTAACGGGAGAATAGAATTGGCCAAAGCTGCGCAACCTGCTCGCCCTGCGTGATGGAATTGGTTGCCACAAAGGCAATTCTCGCGGCGCAGGCCTGTGGCTGAACATAGGCGCCGGCCTTCAGGAACCACGCCGCCACGTAATCTAGCGTACCGCCGCTGCCGCCCAGCTTGGCGATTTCGCGTACTTGCGCGCGCTGCTTGTCGTCCTGCGTTTTCGCGCCGCTGAACGGCGGATTGCCGAAGACGTAAGAGCAATTTGCTGGCGGCAGCACTTTTGCCCAGTCGATCTCCAGGGCGTCGTCATGAATGATTGTCGCTGACTTTTTCAGCGGAATGCGCGCGTAGTTCTTTCCGAAAGCGAGGGACAATTCGTTGTTCATGATGTGGTCCATCATCCACATCGCCGTTTCCGCGATCAGGGCGGAAAATTCCTCGATCTCGATCCCATAGAACTGGTTGACGTCGATCTTGGAGAGCGATGCGACATCGAACTCATATTCCGTGCGCGTGAAGCCTTTGCGGTGGAACGTCTCTCCGTGGATTTCCTTCAGAACTTCGATCTCCAGCCGCCGCAGTTCGCGATAGGTGATGATGAGGAAGTTGCCGCATCCGCAGGCGGGATCGAAGAACGTCAGGCTTGCCAGCTTGTCGTGAAAAGCCGTGAGCTTGTTGCGCCGGTCCGCGCCCTTGCGCTGCTTGATCTCCGCGAACTCTTCGTGCAGTGCGTCGAGAAAAAGCGGCCGGATTAGTTTGAGAATATTCAGTTCTGTCGTGTAGTGCGCGCCCTTGCGCCTCCGCTCGGCGGGCTCCATCACCGACTGGAATAGCGCGCCGAAGATGGCGGGCGAAATCGCGTCCCACTTGAACCGGCAGGCATCCAGAAGTTGCGCCCGCATCTTGCTGTCGAAGGCCGGCGCGCGCAGACGTTCCTCGAACAGGCCACCATTTACATAGTCAAACTTGTCCAAGTCTTCGTCGAGGTTACTTTGTCGGTCTGGTCTATCGGTGTTCAACACTTCGAAAAGCTGATTGAGCAAGGGACCGGTATCTGATCCATCCTCCTTTGTGCGGTTTTCGAGAAAATCGAGTAGGATATCGCTCGGCTCGAAGATGCCGGTATCGTCCGCGAACAGGCAGAACACGATACGCACAAGGAAGCGTTCAAGGTCGTGGCCCTTGTAGTTGGATTTCTCCAGCGCATCGTGCAGCGCGCCGACGAGCTCCGACGCCTTGATGTTGACCGGGTCTTGATCCTTGAAGACGACCTTCTTCTTGCCGAGGATGAAGTTGAAGGCTTCGACATGATTGGGAAAATCGGCGAGCTTGAATTTCAGCTCCGTGCGCTCATCCAGATCGTAGAGTTCGAAGTTCTGGAAATCGCTGACCATCACGTAGCGCGGCAGTTCTTCCGGCTTCAGGTTCGGAAAGTAATCGAGTGCTTGCTCCTTGGCGCGCGCCAGATCGCGGCCCGCGCTCTTGTGCTCGACCAGCAGATTGCCCTTCCAGAGAAGGTCGATGAAGCCATGCTTGCCCGATAGTTTCTTCACCGGCTCTTCGAAGGTCGCGACCTGCCGTCGCTTCATCCCGAAGACCTTGAAGAAGTCGTCGTAGAAGCTTTGCTTCTCGCCCGATTCGTAATTGGCATCCGCCCATTCGCGCGCGAACTCGGCGGCGCGGGCTTTGACTTCATTGGTGCTGAGCAAAATTCGTCCCCTTTGTCCGAAAGCTAGAGGGCAAAGGCGCGTCCGGGAATCCCGAAAAAAACGGCTGACATTCTGTCAGAAATATTTCCTGTTTTTGGCTTGATCATCCTATATGTTCTGTATACGTTCTCTTTCGGGTCATGGCTGGGAGAACGCCTTTGAAGAATAGCGTCATCGCAAGAACAGACAGGTAAGAGGGCCAGCTTGCGGGCACCTCGCGCGACGCCGGTGCGGCCCTGGATAACAACCCAGCGGGAACAGGTTTGGCCGGATTGGCGCATGGAAACCGGGGAGGTTGGGGCGAAGGCGCCTATTGGTTGTGCGGGTGATGTCCGCCCTCCTAGGGCCTGCTGCGTAGCCGGACACCGTTGGGCTTTGCGCGGGGAAACCCGCGCGGAGCCTTTCTTTTTAGGAGTCACAGCTTTGGCACTCCGGCTCTTGAAGCGCCAAAACCCCGCCTTATCTAGGAATTGTGCAGGCGGCCTTCGGGCGTCGGCGCGCTGAAACCGGTCCTTGCCCCGCTGGGGAAGGGCCAAAACCCAAACGCTTTCAGGAGGTTTGACCCATGCGATTCGATTTTTCCCCCTTGTTCCGTTCGACCGTCGGCTTTGACCGTCTGTTCGACACCCTGGACCAGGTTTCCCAGTACGAAGCCGGCCAGTCCTATCCCCCCTACAACATCGAGCGCACGTCCGAGCACCAGTACCGCGTGACGGTCGCCGTCGCCGGTTTCGGCGAGAAGGACCTGAACGTCGAAGTGAAGGACGGCGTCCTTACCATCGCGGGCAAGCGCGAAGACGGTGAGAAGGGTGAAGGCAAGAACGTCCTTTATCAGGGCATCGCCGGCCGTGCTTTCGAGCGCCGCTTCCAGCTCGCCGACCATGTCGAGGTCCGCGGCGCGAAGCTCGAAAACGGCCTGCTCCATGTCGACCTTGAGCAGATCGTCCCCGAAGAGAAGAAGCCCCGCCGCATCCAGATCAATGCGCCGGAGCTGAAGACGATCGAAGGCAGCGCCAAGGCCGCCTAAGGTCCGCAATAAGTCACAGGGAAGCCGGGCCGCTTAACGCTGCCCGGCTTTTTTGTTTGGGCGGGGCAGCCGGCTTCTTTATGGTCGGCCAACCTCATTTTTCGGCTTTTAACCCATGGCCAGTTGGCAGAGCGCCCTGTTTTCCCGCATGTCCCGCCTGTCGCGCCCGCGCGCGACGGCCGGCGACGCCAACGACATCGAAGAGCTGCGCCGCCAGTTCAACTATCTCACCTCGCGCTTCGCCGCCGTGCCGAAGGATGCGGTGTTCGAAGCCGGCCAGCTTGGCCCGGTGAAGGGCGAATGGGTGCGCACCGACGGTTCGGTCTCCCATCGCGTCATTCTTTATTTCCATGGCGGCGGCTACATCTCCGGCTCGCCCGAAACCCATCGCGCGCTCGTCTCGCGACTGTGCAGCGCCGCCGGCGCCACAGCCTTCGCGGTGAACTATCGCCTCGCGCCGGACTTCGCGTTCCCCGCCGGACTGCGCGACGGCATCGACGCCTATCGCCATCTGCTGCAGCACGGCGTCTCCGCCTCGCAGGTCGTTCTGGCCGGTGACGGCGCGGGCGGCGGTCTGGTGTTCGCCTGTCTGCTCGCGATCCGCAATGCCGGCTTGCAAATGCCTGCCGGTGTCGTGGCGATGAGCCCGTGGGCCGATCTTTCGCTCTCCGGCATGTCGATGCTGCAGAACGCGAAGAAAGACGCGTCGCTGTCGTGGGAGCTTCTGTTTCTCAGCGCGCGCAATTACCTGAAGAAGCAAAGCCCGGCCGATCCCTACGCATCGCCGATCTACGCGCCGTTCCGTGACTTCCCGCCGATCATGGTCCATGCCGGCAGCAACGAGATCCTGCGCGACGATGCCAGCCGCATCGGCGATCGCGCCGCCGAAGCCGGCGTTCCGGTCAGCGTCGAGATCTATGACGGGATGCAGCACCTGTTTCAGGCCAGCGCCTATGTGCCCGAAGCGCGCATATCACTGCAGCGCCTTGGGCAATTCATCCGTCAGCGGATTCCGGATTCACCCGCGCGCGCGGCGAACGGCTAGCTCGCTTCGCTCGTGGCCAGTGTCGCCATCGCTTCGGCGATCATCGGCGGAAGCTTCGCGCCGCCCAGCACCGCGCCGCTCAACTCGCAGTCGCGCAAGTCCGCGCCCAGCATGTTGCTGTAGGAAAGATCGCTGCCGTTGAACTTCACGCGCCTGAGATCGGCGCCGCGGAAATCGGCATAGCGCGCCTGCGCGCCGTCGAGACGCGCGGGCAGCAGGCGCTGGTCCGAGATAAGCAAGGGCCCAAGCTTCGCATCATGAAGATTGGCGTTGTTCAGCTTTGCGCCGGCAAGGTTTGCGCCGCGTAGATCCGCGCCCGCAAGGTGCGCACTTCTGAGATCGGCGCCCGCAAGATTGCTGCCCTGAAGCGAAGCGCCGGAAAGGTCGAGGCCATAGAGCATCGCGTTCGGCGCGATGAGCGCGGTGAGCTGGCGATGCGCCAGAGATTTGAGCTGGCGCAAATCCGCGCCGGTCAGGTCCGCCGGCGCGCCTTCGCGGCCATCGGTTTCCGCCCAGCGCGAATGGGCGTTGAGCACGTCGGGAAGCGAGTGGCTCACCGCGATTTCCGGATTCTTCAAGAGCGTGCCGGTCATATCCGCGCCGTCGAGCACGGTGGCGTTCATCTGCGCGCCGACAAGGATCGCGCCCGAAAGATCGGCGCCGGCCAGCACGCAGCCGGACAGATCCGCATTTTCGAGATTGGCGCCGCTGAGTTTCGCCTGGCGCAAATTCGCGCGGACCAGCTTGCAGCTGCGCATGATCGCGTCGGTGAAATCCGCGCGCACGGCAAGCGCGCCGGAGAGCTTGGCGCGTTCCAGGTTGGCGCTGCTCATCAAGGCATCGGGCAACTCGCTCGGCCCGACATCGTGCTGCATCACGCGCAGGTTTCCGAAGCGGTCCTTCTCGGCGATGGTGCCTTCGCGCAAATCCGCTTCATAGAGATCGGCACCGATCAGGTTCGCGCCGCGCAAAGACGCGCCGCGCATGTCCGCGCGCCGCAAGGTCGCACCCGCGAGGTTCGCGCGCCTGAGGTCCGCGCCGAAGAAGCTGGCCGAATCCAGGCGGGCGCCGGCGAGGTTGGTCTCCTCCATCAGCGCACCTGTGAAGTCGGCGTCGGACAGATTGCGGCCTGAAAGATCCAGGCCCGACAGGTCGCAAAAGGCGAAAACAGCCCGCGCGCCGCCGATCCGCCCGGCGAACAGCATCTCGTGGCGGGCAATGGCGGCGGAAGCCTCCTTCTGGGAGAGCTTGGAGAAGCTGATACGGCGGACTGCGCTCATCCGGTAACCAAGATCGTATTCGGTTGATAATCGGTGCAGCCGGAATTGTGGGCGGCAAGGCGCTAATGCCTGATTAAAAAAGCAAAATTTGAACCGGACCCGTGACTTACGGGCTAGCTTTGGCCGCGAAAATCTGGCTAAGGTCCCGCCAAGCGACGCGCTTTCAGGGGCGGCGGCGCTGATTTTCGGCATGGGTCCAAGGGGCCGCCGGCCCGGCCAAAAACCGGCACTAACGCTATGAGGTTTGACGTGTATAAGCGCGCGCTGATGCTGACTGCGGCCACGGTCGCTTTGCTTGCCGGACCGGTTTACGCCGCCAACAACAAGCCCCAGACCACCGATGCCGACGGGCCGATCGATATCGGCAACAGCGAAACGCTCAATATTCCCTCGTCGTCGACCTCCTCGACCACGCCCGCGATCGAGATCAATTCGGCCAACGCCACCAAGAACGTCGTCACGATCGAGACCGGCGGTTCGGTCAGCTACACGGGCACGCCCGCGGCAATCGGCATCCAGGCCGATCCGAACAAGAAGGGCGAGATCGTCCTCGACGGCAGCATCGATCTCAGCGGCAGCGGTTCGGGCAAGACCGGCATCCTGATCGGCAGCACCAATGGCAGCGTCGGCACGTTCACCGGCATCGTCGATGCCGACAACAACACCCTTACAACCGACCCGACGGCCGTCGTCCTCGGCGGCGGATCGCTGCTGAAGGTCCAGGGCGACGGTTCCTACGGCATCCATCTTGAGACGGGCATGAAGCTGGTGGGCGATGTGCTCATCGGCGGAACGGTGGAGGCACTGCCGTCCAGCGCCAATTCCACGACCGGCACCGTGACCGCAATCGAACTCGACGGCACGACGACCGGCAACCTGATCGTGGCGAATGGCGGCATCGCCGAAGGCTTCGGCACGGGCGCCTCGGGCATCGTCGTGTCGGGCGCGATCAACGGAAAGCTGGAGAACTTCGGCTCGATCCTGACCTCCGGAACGCAGTCGGCTGCCACGACCGACAAGGGCAATCCCGTGGCCAGCACGGCGCTCGCCATCGCGAACAATGTTACCGGCGGCATCTACAATGCCGGCCCGCTCTCGCCGTCGGACAACACGACCACGGCTATCATCTCGACGAACGGCAATTCACCGGCGCTGTTCATCACGCCGGGATATCTCGGGTTCACGTCTGTGCCGATCACCATCGGCGGTTACACGGAAAGCGGGCTGACCTACAGCCTCTTCAACCGCGGCACGATTTCGTCGTCGCCGCAGAACATCAACGGCGCGTCCACCGCGATCGAGATCATCGGCGCAAGCCAGACCAACTCCGTCACGCTCACCGACGGCATCTTCAACTCCGGTTCGATCACCGCGCAGACCACGGCGGATGCCAACGCCTCGGCCACCAATCCGCCGGTCGTCACCGGCCTGATCATTGGCAACTGGGCGAACATCAACGAAGGCGCAAACAACTTCGCGATCACCAATTCCAACAATGGCGCGGCTACCGGCTCTTCTACCGGCGTTGGACGCATCACGGCCGCCTATAGCGGCTCCGCGCCGGGCGTGGCGACGGCGGTTGCAATTTCGCAGAACGCGAATGTCCCGAGCTTCCTGAACCAGGGCGTCATCACGGCTTCGGCCATCGCGACCGACGAGACGATTTCCTCCATCACCGCGGTCGGCGTTCTGGATCAGTCGGGCACGCTGCTGAACTTCCGCAATACCGGAACGATTTCGGCGCAGGCTGCGGCGATCGTGAACGGCGTCGCGTCGGATTTGGACAACCACGCCAATGTGGGCCAGGCCGTCAATCTTTCCGCGGCCAGCAATGGCATCACCTTCAGCAATACCGGCACGATCACCGGCGACGTTCTGCTGGGCGCCTTCAACGATACTGTGACCATCGCCGGCACGACGACTGTGCCTGCGAAGATCACGGGCAACATGAATTTCGGCGGCGGCACCGACACGCTCGATATCGGCGAGCAATCGACGATCACCGGGGATATCCTCGAAGGCCCGGGTGGCCGCTTGAACATCACCATCGCGGCCAGCGGAACGCTGAACGCGACAAACAATGGCGCCACCAGCGGTGGCCGCGCTATCCCGACAGGTACCGTTGCCAATATTCGCGTCAGCAATCTTGATGTCCAGGACGGCGGTACGCTCGGCCTGACGCTCGCGGACGGCTTCAACATCAACCGCACTGGGAATGCCGGCCCGATCGTTCAGGCGGCGGCACCGACAAGCCAGATAATGCTTGAGTCCGGCTCGGTGCTGAAAATGAATTTCGGCGGGTTTATCTCCGCGCCGGAATTGTCCGGAAGCGCCGGGGCGCAAGCGAAGTTCGTTGTTTTCGACGCAGCCTCAGGCAACATCAAAATCGGCAATCCATCACAGGTTCAACAGGCGCTTACAAATGGCATCCCATTCCTCTTCACGGGCAATGTCTGTGCATATGGCGTCGACGGGTTCAGTGGATCTTATCAATGCACTGGCACTAATCCCGAAGGCTCGAGTCACTCCGACGTCATCCTGACGCTCAAGCCGAAGTCGGCAAAGGATATCGGCCTGACGGGCTATGCGGCCGCGATGTTCGACCAGGCCAATCTGGCGCTGGCGAATGATGCCGATCTCGGTGCTGCCGTCATCAACGCCGGTGCGCCGGTCGGCAACGTGTCGCTTAATAAAACGACGGGTCAACAGACCTATCAGCAGATCTATTCCAACTTCGCGCCGGATGTTTCCGGCTCGGCGCGCGCCATCGCGATCTCGCTTACCGATCAGGCATCCAGCATCGTCGGCGAGCGCCAGCGCAAGCTGCGCATGTATGCGCGCCAGGATGGCGACATCACCCTTTGGGGCGAAGAATTCGGCCAGCGCCTGAGCGTGCCGAACAAGGCTGTGGCCGCGGGCTACAACAACTCCGGCTTCGGCCTTGCCATGGGCATGGACGGCGGCAGCATTACAAGCGGCCGCTACGGCGCTGCCTTCACCTTCTATGCCGGTGACACCAGCGAGAAGGCGCCGCGCGAAAGCAAGACCACCTCGCAGTGGTACATGCTGACCGGTTACACCGACTGGCGCGGCAAAGGCCTGTTCTTCGATTCGCAGGTCAGCGTCGGTTACGGTCACCTGGACGGCAAGCGCACGCTCATCATCGACGATCTGTCCGGCGCCCAGCTCATCAAGCGCCAGGCCGAAGGCAAGCGCGCATCGGCGATGGCGGCGGGCGGCTTCAGCACCGGCTTTATCTTCAGCTCGGGCGGCACGGTTCTCATGCCGCAGCTCAGCGTGGACGCGCTGACGTTGCGCGAAGAGGGCTACACCGAATCCGGCGGCGGTGCGGGCATGGACCTGCGCGTGCAGCCTTATTACGCCAATTCGGTTCGCGCCTTCCTCGGCGCCGATCTGCGTCAGGATTTGAAATTGGGCGGCTTCTTCCTGCAGCCGGAAGTGCGCGCCGGCTATCGCTACGATCTGCTGTCCGGGCAGGAAAAGCTCAAGATCAACTTCGCGGGCGATCAGACCGTTTCGCCGACGGTTGCGCCGGGTTCGCAGTTCACCATCACCGGTCCCGATCCGGCCAAGGGCAACCTCGTTGTCGGCGCCGGCCTCGCGGTTACGACGGATGCCTGGTCCATCGGCGTGAACTATGACTATCTGCGCGGCTTCGGCGGCACCAAGGGCACCAGCCAGGATGCGATGTTGACCTTGATCGGCCGCATCTAGCCTTTCGCGGTTTCGATGAATTTCGCGACGTCCGTTTCGGGCGTCGCGAAGCTCACCACCAGCCGCGCCATGATGCGGTCGGCTTCCACCGTCCAGTCGTAGAACTTCGCGCCGCGTTCGCGCAGCCTTGCGGCGACGGGCTTCGGCATCCAGACAAATACGCCATTGCCTTCCACCGGATGGGCCAGCGCCAGGCCGGATAGCGCGGCCAATCCGTCACCCAGCTTGCGCGCCAGGCCATTCGCGCGCCTGGCGTTTGAAAGCCACAGATCGCCTTCCAGATAGGCATCGAGCTGGGCGGAGATGAAGCGCATCTTCGAAAGCAGGTGCCCCGCCTTCTTGCGGCGATATTCGAACTCCTGCGCGCGCGTCCTGTCGAAAAAGACGACCGCTTCGGCGCAGAGCGCGCCGTTCTTCGTGGCGCCGAACGACAGCGCGTCGACGCCCGCTTTCCAGGTCATCTCCGCCGCCGTGCAACCGAGAGAGACCAGCGCATTGGCGAAGCGCGCGCCATCCATGTGCAGTGCCATGCCGTTGCCATGCGCGGCATCGGCGACGGCCTTGATCTGCGCGGGCGTGTAGACCGTTCCATATTCGGTCGCCTGCGTGATGCTGACAGCCGACGGCATGGCACTGTGCACGCCGCGCGCATAGTTCGGCAGCATGGCCGCGATGGCCGCAGGCGTGATCTTGCCGCCGTCGCCCTCCAGATGCACCAGCTTGGCGCCGCCGGTGAAGAATTCCGGCGCGGCGCATTCGTCCACCGCGATATGGCTCTCCCTGTGGCAGAGCACAGCGCCATAGGGCGGGCAGAGCGTTGCCAGCGCCAGCGAATTGGCCGCCGTTCCCGTCACCACCGGATAGACCGTTACCTCATGCTCGAAGATCGCTGCGAGCTTCTCAATCATGCGTTTGGTGATCGCGTCCTCGCCGTAGGACGCGGCCATTCCTTCCGCCGCCGCCGATAGCGCGGCGAGGATCTGCGCTGACGCGCCGTAAGCATTGTCGCTGGAAAAATTCATGATGCTGTCCGGACCTGTATTGCTCTGGGCAGGGACCGTAATGGCTGGATCGGAAATGCTCTAGATATCTGCGTCATTTGATGCTGCAATTGAAGGAGCGGTATGGGATTGGACATGAGCGATCTGGAGAATTTCCGCGCGGAAACGCGCAAGTGGCTTGACGAAAACTGCCCCCCTTCGATGCGCGGCGGCGCCATAGCGGTCACCGACGACACCGACAACTCCATCTGGGGCGGCCGCAAGGCGAAGTGGACCAATCCCGAAGCCAAGCAGTGGCTGGACCGCATGGCCGCCAAAGGCTGGACCGCGCCGACATGGCCCAAGGAATATGGCGGCGGCGGGTTGTCGAAAGACGAAGCCAAGGTGCTCGGCCAGGAACTGGCGCGTATCAAGGCGCGGCCCGCGCTGATGTCGTTCGGTATCTGGATGCTGGGCCCGGTGCTTCTGGAATACGCCACCGAAGAGCAGAAAAAGAAATTCCTGCCGCAGATCGTGCGCGGCGAAATCCGCTGGTGCCAGGGATATTCAGAGCCTGGAGCTGGATCTGATTTGGCCAGCCTTCGCACGAAGTGCGAAGACAAGGGCGATCATTTCCTGATCAACGGCCAGAAGATCTGGACGAGCTATGCCGATCAGGCCGACTGGATTTTCTGCCTCGTCCGCACCGACACCACGAAGAAGCATGAAGGCATTTCCTTCGTGCTGTTCGACATGACGACGCCGGGTGTGGAAGCGCGGCCGATCAAGCTCATCTCCGGCCAGTCGCCGTTCTGTGAAACCTTCTTCACCGATGTGAAGGTGCCAAAGGACCAGCTTGTCGGAAAACTGAACGGCGGTTGGGAAATCGCCAAGCGCCTGCTGCAATACGAACGCCAGAACATCTCGTCCGGCGGTTTCGGCGGCGGCGCGGGTGTCGAACTGGAGGATGTTGCCAAGGAATATGTCGGCACCGAAGACGGCGCGATTGTCGATGCCGATCTGCGCGCGCGCATCACCGCGCATCGCATGGAAGCGCGCGCCTTCGCGCTGACGGTTCGCCGCATCGAGGAAGAGAGCAAGGCCGCCAAAGGTCCGTCGCCCGCCGTGTCGATCATCAAATACGCCGCCGCGAAGATAAACCAGGATCGCTGCGAGCTGATGGTGGAGTCTCTGGGGTCACAGGGTCTCGGCTGGGAGGGCGACAGCTACAGCAAGGAAGAGATCGGCGCGATGCGCGGCATGCTGCGCTCGAAGGGCAATTCCATCGAAGGCGGCACATCGGAAGTGAATCTGAACGTGATCAGCAAGCGGGTGCTGAATCTGCTGGATCACCAATAGGTCTGCGCTGCTCACCCTTCGACAAGCTCAGGGTGAGGATTTGAGCTAAACGCCTCATGCTGAGCTTGTTGAGGCATGAGAGCCAAGCCACCGAAGCGTGGCGCTGAATGGGAGGTGTCGGTGTCCGCAGCAGAAAAGCTCGATCCGGAGCTTGAGTCCTTCCGCGCGGAAGCGCGCGCATGGCTGGCGGAGAACTTCCCGCCGTCCCTGAAGGACAAGGACGTCTCGATGTCTACCATGGCGGGCATCACGCTCTCGGGCGATGCGAAGCTCTGGCAGGAGCGCATGGGCGCAAAGGGCTGGGGCACGCCGACCTATCCCAAGCAATATGGCGGCGGCGGCCTCACCACCGCGCAGGCGCGCGTGTTGCAACAGGAGATGGCCCGCATCGGCGCGAAGAATCCCATCGGCGGCATGGGCGTGATGATGTTCGGCCCGACGCTGCTGGAATACGGCAGTGAAGAGCAGAAGGCGCGCCATGTTCCGGGCATCGTCACCGGCACGGTGCGCTGGTGTCAGGGTTATTCCGAGCCGAATGCGGGCAGCGACCTCGCCGCGCTGCGCACGCAGGCCATCGACAAGGGCGATCACTATCTCGTCAACGGCCAAAAGATCTGGACCAGCGGCGCGCAGTTCGCCGATTGGTGCTTCTGCCTTGTCCGCACCGACAATACCAAGAAGCACGAAGGCATCTCGTTCCTGCTGATCGACATGAAGTCGCCCGGCGTGGAAGTGCGGCCGATCAAGCTGATCAGCGGCAACTCACCCTTCTGCGAAACCTTCTTCACCGACGTGAAGGTGCCGAAGGAAAACCTGATGGGGCCGCTAAACGGCGGTTGGACCATCGGCAAACGCCTTCTGCAATTCGAACGCGCAGGGCTGGGTAGCGGCGGCGGCAGTGCCGGACGCGGCGGCGCGGCGCAGGGCGTCGATGAAATCGCCAAGAAATATGTCGGCGTGGACGACAAGGGCCGCATCGCCGATGCCGATCTGCGCACGCGCATCGCCGAGCACCAGATGAGCGCGCGCGCATTCCAGCTCACCATCGCCCGCGCGCAGGCCGAAGCGAAATCCAATGCCGGTCCGAACCAGACAACGTCGATCATGAAGAACGCGGGCAGCAAGCTGCAGCAGGAACGCGCGGAGCTGCTCATCGAGATCATGGGCGCGCAAGGCCTTGGCTGGGAAGGCGAGGGCTTCACGCGCGAGGAAATTGAATCCACGCGCGCATGGCTGGGCGGCAAGGCCGTCACGATCTATGGCGGCACCTACGAGATCCAGAACAACATCATCGCGAAGAGAATTTTGGGATTGTTGGATCATCAATGACGTAGAGGCGAATAGCGAATAGCGAATAGGGGATCCCCACTCGCTATTCGCTACTCGCCATTCGCGTCAAGAAGATTGGAAACAGGTGTCTCATGGCAGTGCTTACAGAAGAACAATCCATGCTGCGCGACGCGGCGAAGTCGTGGGTAAGCGAGAAGTCGCCCGTCACCGCTTTCCGCAAGATGCGCGACAGCGGCAATGAAGATGGCTTCGACAACGGCGCGTGGAAAGAGATCGCGGAGATGGGCTGGACCGGCATCATCATCCCCGAAGAATTCGGCGGCTCGGGCCTCGGCTATCTGACGCTCGGCGTGGTGCTGGAAGAAATGGGCCGCACGCTCACGGCCTCGCCACTTCTCTCTACTGCGGCTGCAACGTCCGCTCTGCTGATCGCGGGCAATGATGCGCAGAAGAAGGAATGGCTGCCGAAGATCGCCGAAGGCAAGGCCATCGCCGCACTGGCGGTGGACGAGAAATCGCATCACGCGCCGCAGCACATGACGCTGGAAGCAAAGAAGACGGGCAGCGGATACACGCTGAACGGCAAGAAAGTGTTCGTGCAGGATGGCGGCTCGGCGGATCTGCTCGTCGTCGCAGCGCGCACGTCGGGCAAGGCGGATGAGAAGAACGGCATCACGCTGTTCCTCGTGCCGGGCAACGCCAATGGCCTCAAGCGCACCAAGCTCAAGAGCGTGGACAGCCGCGGCGTCGCCAATCTGGAATTCAGCAATGTGGAAGTGCCCGGCAGCGCCGTCCTCGGCTCCGCCGATGCGGGCTTCGACGTGCTGGACGCGACGCTGGACCGCGCCCGTGCCGCGCTGGCCGCCGAAATGCTCGGCGCCGCAATGCAGGAATTCGAGGTCACGCTCGATTATCTGAAGACGCGCACGCAGTTCGGCCAGGTGATCGGAACCTTCCAGGCGCTGCAGCATCGCGCCGCCAAGATGTTCACCGATCTGGAACTCACCCGCTCCTGCGTGGAAGCCGCGCTCACCGCCATCGACAAGAACGCGAACGATGTTCCCGCGCTCGTCTCACTATCGAAGGCGAAGGTGAACGAGCTGGCGCATCTGGTGTCGAACGAGATGGTGCAGATGCATGGCGGCATCGGCATGACCGACGCGCATGATTCCGGCCTCTACCTGAAACGCGCCCGCGCGGCGGAAGCGACCTATGGCTCTGCCAGCTTCCACCGCGACCGTTATGCGCGGCTGATGGGGTATTAGCTCCAAATGTCATCACCCGGTCGCGCCTTTCGCGCGATCCGGGTGATCCATCTTTGCCGAAAGAAAATTGGGTCGCCCAGACACGCCGGGCGATGATAAACTTATTTTTTGACGTCCATATTCGACTTGGTACCCGCGGGGAGCTGATCGATCACCAGCAGTTTCACCGGCACGGTGCCTTCGTTCTTGCCATAGTGCCAGTTGGCGTTCGTCTCCACGACGAAATCGCCCTGCTTGGCCATGAAGCTCTTGCCGGTGTCCACGTTGAACACCGTCAGATTTCCTTCCAGCACATAGACGTAATGCGGATAGGGATGCTTGTGGATCGGCAGTTGTGCGCCTGGCGGGAAGGTGGCGATGGACGTCACCACCTCCGGGTTCGACGGCACCTCGATCTTCTCGCCCGTGATGGTGGTATCGGTGCGCGCGATGGGCTGCACACTGACCTTTGGCGCGTCAGCGGCGTGGGTAGAAGTCGCGATCAGAATCGCGGCAATCGGGATTAGATGGCGCTTCATGTTCTCCCCCAATCACCTCCCCCTTGTGGGGAGGTCGAAATTTGCATCTTCGCAAATTTCGGGTGGGGGGTGGCAACCAACGTCCCCCCCACCCGGATCGCTTCGCTCTCCGGCCTCCCCACGAGGGGGAGGCGATTTCTTAGCTTCGTCCCGTCACCGGCAGCGAACTCGACAAGCCACCGTCCACCGGCAATGCGTGGCCGTTCACATAGGACGCATCATCGCTGGCGAGGAACAGCGCTGCGCCGGCGATCTCTTCCGGATGGCCATAGCGGCGCAGCGGATTGAGCTGGCCGATCTTGTTGTCGGTGCCGCGTTCGCGGGCGCGGTCGAAGATGGGCTTGGTCATGCCGGTCTCGATGATGCCGGGGCAGATCGCGTTCACGCGCACGCCCGTGCCGTAAAGAAAATTCGCCGCGGTGGTGACGAGATTGATGACGCCCGCCTTGCTGGCACTGTAGGGGCCGGGGCCCGCGCCGGAGCGGATGCCCGCGACAGACGCGGTGCAGATGATCGAGCCCTTTTTGTTCGGCACCATCACGCGGCTGGCATGCTTGATGGCGAGGAACACGCCGATCAGGTTCACGTCCAGGATCTTCCGCCAGTGATCCGCCGTGAGTTCGAAGAAGTTGGGATCCGCGCCGCCGGAAATGCCCGCATTCGCATAGATCGCGTCCAGCTTGCCGAATTCCTTCACCGCGGTATCGACGGCTTTGGACACATCGGCTTCGCTCGCCGCGTCGGCCTGCATCGCAATCGCCTTGCCGCCGGCCTTCTTGATCATGTCGACGGTCTCATTCACCGCGTCGGTCTTGTCGAAGCAGATGACGCTCGCGCCTTCGGCGGCGAACAGCTTGGACGTCGCGCGCCCGATGCCGCTGCCTGCGCCGGTGACGATGGTGCCGCGCCCTTGAAGCCTTCCCATATTTCTCTCCCTCTAGTTTTTGGATGCCAGTTTTAGATAGCGAATGGGGCGGCCCTGCACGAGCGAGCCGGCCGCGTGCAAAATCGCGGCGGCGTCGACGCCGTAATAGTCATAGAGTTGCGCGATGCGGCCGGATTGCCCGAAATGTTCGACGCCGAGCGACGCCACGCGATGTCCATGCACGCCGCCGAGCCATGAGAGCGTCGCCGGATGGCCGTCGATCACGGTGACGATGCCGCTGAAGGCGGGCAGATCGGCAAGCAACGATTCGATATGCGATTGCGCGGTGCGGTCACCCGCCCGCCGCGCCCGCGAAGCGGCCTGCCAGCCGGCGTTCAAACGATCCGCCGATGTCACCGCCAGCACCGCCACGTCGTTGCGGTCTTCCGCGAGGAAGCCTGCCGCCTTGATCGCTTCCGGCGCAACCGCGCCCTGATAGGCGATGCAGATTTCGCAGTTGGGACCCGGCTGGCGCAGCCAATAAGCGCCATCGATGATGTGCTGCTTGAGCTTGTCGTCCAGCGTGCGCTTGGGCTGCTCCAGCGGCATGGTGGACAGGCGCAGATAGACAGAGCCGCCGGTTTCATCGCGCAACCAGCCGGTAGATTTCTCGTCCTTGCCGCCCCGCTGCACATAATCGAACGACCAGCGCATGATCTCGGTGAGTTCGTCCACGAACGCGGGCTCAAAGCTCGCGAGCCCGTCCTGCGCCATGCCGATCAGCGGCGTGCCGATGGATTGGTGCGCACCGCCCTCCGGTGCCAAGGTGATGCCGCTGGGCGTCGCCACCAGAATGAACCGCGCATTCTGATAGCAGGCATAGTTCAACGCATCGAGGCCGCGCGCGATGAAGGGATCGTAGAGCGTGCCGATGGGAATGAGCCGCTGGCCGAACAACGAATGCGACAGGCCCAAAGCAGCAAGCGCGATGAAAAGATTGTTCTCCGCGATGCCCAGTTCCAGATGCTGGCCCGATGGTCCTTGCGCCCAGCGATAGGTGGACGCGATCTTTTCTTCCTTGAAACGGTCCGCGCCTTCACTGCGGTCGAACACGCCGCGCCGGTTCACCCAGCCACCCATATTGGTGGAGACGGTCACGTCCGGCGATGTGGTGACGATGCGCAATGCGAATTCCGTCTGCTCGCGCGCCAGATCGAACAGGATGCGCCCGAAGCCTTCCTGCGTGGACATTTCCTCTGCCTTGGGCAGCGGCAAAGTCTTGGGCGGCTCGACATAAGCCGCATCGAAACGGCGGCGGCCTTTGGCGTAGAACGGCACCTTGTCGAGGAAGGCCCGCATGTCCGCTTCGCTGTGTTCCAGACCTTCGAACAGATCCCATTCATGACCTTCGCGCACTTTCATATTGGCGCGAAATTCTTCCATCTGCTTGGGCGTCATCAGGCCGGAATGATTGTCCTTGTGTCCGGCCAGCGGCAGGCCCATGCCTTTGATGGTGTAGGCGATGAAGCAGACGGGCCGGTCGTGATCGATGGCATTGAACGTCTCGACCAGAAGGTCGATGTCGTGTCCACCCAGATTGCACATCAGCGCGGAAAGTTGCTCGTCGTCATAGGAATCAATCAGCCGTCCCGCTGGTGACTGGCGATCCAGATCGGCATGCAGCCGCGCGCGCCACGCCTTGCCGCCCTGGAAGGTGAGCGCGGAATAAAGATCGTTCGGCGCATTGTCGATCCAGTCGCGCAATTGTTCGCCGCCGGGGCGGGCGAAAGCGGCTTCCATCATGCGGCCATATTTCAGCGTGACGACATCCCAACCGCAGGCGCGGAACACGCTTTCGAATTTCGGCTTCAGGCCTTCGTGAATCACGCCATCCAGGCTCTGGCGGTTGTAGTCGATGATCCACCAGGTATTGCGCAGCGAATGTTTGTAGCCTTCCAGCAGGCACTCGAAGATGTTGCCTTCGTCCATCTCCGCATCGCCGACCAGCGCGATGAAACGGCCGAGTTTGCTCTCGTCGATCAGGCCCTTGCCCGCCAGGTAATCCTGCGTCAGGGACGCAAACGCCGTCATCGCCACGCCAAGGCCGACTGAGCCGGTGGAAATATCCACGTCGTCGATATCCTTGGTGCGCGAGGGATAGCTCTGCGCGCCGCCGAAGGCGCGGAACGCTTCCAGCTTCTCGCGCGTCTGCAAACCCATCAGGTACTGGATGGCATGAAACACCGGCGAGGCATGCGGCTTCACCGCCACGCGGTCTTCCGGTTTCAGCACCGCGAAATAGAGCGCCGTCAGGATCGCGTTCATCGAGGCAGAAGACGCCTGATGGCCGCCGACCTTCACCACATCTTCTTCCGCACGCAGGTGATTGGCGTTGTGAATCGTCCAGGCGGAAAGCCAGAGAATCTTCCGTTCCAGCTCTTTGAGAATATCGCGCAAACAGGCCTCGCACCGGGCTGACGGATTATCTTAACGGTTCAGCGGGATAGCGGAAATTCCCGAACAAATACAGCGCGCAAAACGCCCGTTTCGTGCGCGGGCTTGGGTAGTCTTTGGGGGTAGCGCGAGGCTATGTTCGCCGCGCAAAGCGAACACAGAAATCGCCTCCCATGACACAGATTCACCCGCCCAAACCCGTCAAATCCGCACTCGACCTGATCGGCAACACGCCGATGGTGGAGCTGACGCAATTCGATACCGGCCCCTGCCAGCTTTTCGTGAAGCTGGAGAACCAGAACCCCGGCGGCTCCATCAAGGACCGCATCGGCAAGTCCATGATCGAAGCGGCGGAGAAAGACGGCAAGCTCAAGCCCGGCGGCCTCATCATCGAAGCCACCGCCGGCAACACCGGCCTTGGCCTCGCTCAGGTCGGCATCCTCAAAGGCTACAAGCTGATCCTTGTGGTGCCCGATAAGATGGCGCGCGAGAAAATCCAGCACCTGCGGGCCATGGGCGTGGACGTGCGCATCACGCGCTCCGACGTGGGCAAGGGCCATCCCGATTATTATCAGGACATGGCGCTGCGCATCGCGGAGGAGACCGGTGCTTTCTTCGTCAACCAGTTCGCCAATCCCGCCAATCCGAAAGCGCATGAAGAAGGCACGGCGCCCGAAATCTGGGAACAGCTCGATCACAAGGTCGATGCCATCGTGGTGGGCGTGGGCAGCGGCGGCACGATGACGGGCATCGGCCGCTTCTTCAAAAAAGTTTCGCCGCAGACTGAGATCGTTCTGGCCGATCCGGTGGGTTCGATCCTCGCGCCGCTGGTGAAGACCGGGAAGATGACCGAAGCCGGATCGTGGACCATCGAAGGCATCGGCGAGGATTTCATCCCCGCCAATTGCGATATGGGTCTGGTAAAATCCGCTTACGCGATCAGCGACAAGGAAAGCATCGAGACGGCGCGCGCGCTTCTGTCGAAGGAAGGCATTCTCGGCGGCTCATCCTCGGGCACATTGCTCGCCGCCGCGCTGCGCTATTGCCGCGAACAGACGAGCGCCAAGCGCGTGGTGACCCTGGTGCCCGACAACGGCAACAAATATCTCTCCAAGGTTTACAACGACTATTGGGTGATCGAGCAGGGGCTTTCGGGCCGCAACCTGTCTCACCGATCTCATCGCGCGCACACACGACACCGGCGGCACCGTCACGGTCGGTCCGGACGATACGCTGATGGTCGCCTATAGCCGCATGCGCTCCGGCGACGTTTCGCAATTGCCCGTGCTGGTGGACGGCCGCATCGTCGGCATTCTGGACGAACACGATATTCTCTCGCACGTCGAGGGCCACGACGAATTCCGCGCCAAGCAGTTCAAGGACCCGGTGCGTTGCGCCATGACGGCGCGGCTGAAAACGGTGCAGGTGAACGACGCGCTGGAAAAGCTGCCGCCTATATTCGAGCGCAACGAAGTCGCCATTGTTTGCGACGGCGACAAATTCGTGGGCCTCATTACCCGCATCGACCTCATCAACCATTTGAGATTGCAGAAATGACAGACGGCAAGAACCGCCTCGCCTTCGCCACGCGCACGATCCATGCGGGCCAGCACCCCGATCCCACCACCGGCGCGGTGATGGTGCCGATCTATGCGACCTCCACCTATGCGCAGGAATCGCCGGGGGTTCACAAGGGTTACGAATATTCGCGCTCGCAGAACCCCACGCGGCAAGCCTTTGAGCGTTGCATTGCCGATCTGGAATCGGGCGAGCGCGGTTATGCGTTTGCGTCAGGATTGGCGGCGATTTCGACGGTTCTGGAATTGCTCGACACCGGCGCGCATGTCATCGCCAGCGACGATCTCTATGGCGGCTCGTTCCGCCTGTTCGACAAGGTTCGCAAGCGCAGTGCGGGCCTGACCTTCGATTTCGTGGACATGACGGATCTGGCCAATGTCGAAAAGGCGATCAAGCCAAATACCAAGATGATTTGGGTAGAGACGCCGACCAATCCGATGCTGCGGCTGGCCGATCTTGCGGGCATCGCAAAGCTGGCGAAGAAGCGCGGCATCCTCACGGCGTCGGACAACACCTTCGCCTCGCCTTACACGCAGCGGCCGCTGGAGCAGGGCATCGACATCGTGGTGCATTCCACGACGAAATATCTTAACGGCCATTCCGACATCGTTGGTGGCTGCGCGGTGGTCGGCGACAACAAGGAATTGGCCGATCGTCTGGCCTTCCTGCACAACGCCGTCGGCGCCATTCAGGGGCCGTTCGATTCCTTCCTCGCCTTGCGCGGCTTGAAGACACTGGCGTTGCGCATGGAACGGCACTGCTCGAACGCGCTGAAAATCGCGCGCTGGCTCGAAGCGCGCAAGGATGTTGAGCGCGTGGTGTATCCCGGCCTCGAAAGCCATCCGCAGCATGCGCTCGCCAAAGCGCAGATGGCGGCGTTCGGCGGCATCGTATCGGTGGTGCTGAAGCGCGACCTGGCAGGCACGCGCCGCTTCCTCGAACGCTGCAAGCTGTTCACTCTGGCAGAGTCACTCGGCGGCGTGGAAAGCCTGATCGAACATCCCGCGATCATGACGCATGCCTCCATCCCGGAGGACCAGCGCGCCGTGCTGGGAATTTCCGACGCAATGGTGCGCTTGTCCTGTGGCGTGGAAGATGCCGACGATCTCATGGCCGATCTTCAACAGGCGCTGGCCTAGCGCATGAAACGCCTCGCGGCGATTCTGTTTGCTCTCGCTGCGACATGCAGCGCGGCGCAAGCTGCGCCTTCTGCTTGCGATATTTTGCGCGGCGCGGTGGAGCGAATGCCGCCGGGTCCCGTATTTCTGCCGAGCTTTCCGCAGGAAAAAGACGGCCCGCTGCACAACACCGCGTTTCTCTATGACAATGCCGTGGCCACCGTGGCACTCGTCGGCTGCGGCGATACGAAAGGCGCCGCGCGGATCGGCGATGCGATGCTGGTGGCGCTGGATCACGACCGCTTCTGGCATGATGGCCGCTTGCGCAACGGCTATGCCGCGGGCCATGTGGACAATCCCGTGAAGCTCGCCGGCTGGTGGGATCCAAAACAGAACCGCTGGGTGGAAGACCAGTATCAGGTTGGCAGCGACAACGGGAACATGGCGTGGGCGATGCTAGCGCTGTTGTCGCTGAACAACGCGAAATACCGCAGCGGCGCCATCCGCATCGCGCATTGGGTAGACACGAATTTCGACAAGCGTTCGCCGCAAGGCTTCATGGGTGGCAGCTTCGGCGATCAACCCAGGCCGACGACGAACCGCTGGAAATCCACCGAACACAACACCGATCTGGCTGCCGCCTTCGCGCGGCTATCCGACGCCACCAAAGATGCGTATTGGCGCGACCGTTCGAAGATTGCTTCGGCTTTCGTTACGGCGATGTGGAATGCGCCATGCGGCTGCTTCGATGCCGGGATGGCGGAAGACAGCAAGACCCGGAACGCGACATTGGCGCTGGACGCCCAGATTTGGCCCTTGCTGGTGCTGCCATCGAATGCCTCGCGACGCGCGGCCGTCCTGACATTGTTACAACGTCGTTTCGCGCTGAAGGGCGGGATGGCTTACAGCCCGCAGAAAGATGGCATTTGGACGGAGGGCACCTTGCAAGCCGCATTGTTCATGAAGCTGCTGGGAAAATCCGCGCAAGCCGATGCTCTCATCGCCACCGCGAACAAGAGCCGTCTGCGCGATGGCTCCTATCGCGCCGCCGATCGCAAAACCTCAACCGGCTTCGACTTGCAAACGGACCTGAAGCAACATCGCGCCTATTTTCCGATCCCCGCACTCGCACCGCTGGCATGGGCGGCGCTGGCGCAACGCGGTTTCAACCCGTTTACGGGAACGGCTGCGCTTCCGCGCTAGAAGAAGTTTGAAGCAATCCCCACATTCGTCATGGCCGCCTTCGTGGCGGCCATCCATTTTCCAGAGACCAACGGCCGGAGTTAATGGATGGCCGGGACAAGCCCGCCATGACGGTTGAGGGTTTGCTTGAGATGGAAAGAGGTTAGCCCACCTTTTCCCACACCAGATCCCAGCTTTCGCGGCGCTCGATGAAGCCGGTGACTTTGCCGGATGCATCATATTGGAAAATCTTGCGGATGCGGTTGTCGCCGGGGATGAAGAACACATCGCGGGTTTCGGCTTTCCATTCCGAGACTTTGCGGCCCGGACGGCCGCCCATCAGTTTTCCGTCCGTGACCGCCAGCGCGTAGGTCGGATCGGAATCCTTCAGCCTGTAGGTGCCGGTGAATTTCTGAAGTGCTGCTGCGGGCAGTGTGATGGCAGGTGGATCGGTGCGTTCGGCCAGCGTGCCGGTCGCGATCATCTGCCAGTCGTCCTTGCGCTTCTTCCAGGTGGTGCTGGTCAGGTAACTCGCATGGATGGTCTGGCCGTAATAATGTTCGGTCTCGTGCTGGCGGAATAGCGCAACGGCGGTGTCGCCCTCTTCATGGTAGGAAAGCAGCTCAACCTTGATTTCGCCGCCCAATCCTTTGGGCATGGGCTGCACCTGCTTGATCATGCCGGCCTTGTTCGTGAAGTCGCCATTCTCGTCCGCATAGATCACATCGGGGTCGAGATATTTGTTCCAGGGCGTCACATCGCCGGGCACCAGCGCATCGGCCATGTCCTGCATATGTCGCGTGAGAAGGGCGCGGTCATCCGCGAGCGCGGGTGATGCGATTGTGGTGACCAACATCGCGATGGCAAAAATGGATTTCATGTCTCTCCCCGACAAAGTCTGTCATCGCCCGCTTCATACGGGCGACCCATCTTCTTTGAACAGGAAAATAGGTCACCCGGACAGTCCGTAGCGGCAGCGTACGGACGGGTAATGACAGTGTAAGGGCTAGGATAGCGACGGCAGATCAAGTCCCTGTGAACGGGCGCAGTCGATGGCAATGTCGTAACCCGCATCGGCGTGGCGCATGACGCCCGAAGCCGGGTCGTTCCACAGCACGCGCTCAATTCGCCGCGCTGCAGCATCCGTACCGTCGGCCACGATCACCATGCCGGCGTGCTGCGAATAGCCGATGCCCACGCCGCCGCCATGATGGATCGACACCCACGTCGCGCCCGATGCGCAGTTCAAGAGCGCGTTGAGCAACGGCCAGTCGGACACTGCGTCCGATCCGTCCATCATGGATTCCGTTTCGCGATTGGGCGATGCCACCGAGCCACTATCCAGATGATCGCGGCCGATCACGACCGGTGCTTTCAGTTCGCCTCTCGCGACCATCTCATTGAACGCGAGTCCCGCGCGATGGCGGTCACCCAGGCCGATCCAGCAGATGCGCGCGGGCAAGCCCTGGAACTTGATGCGTTCGCGCGCCATGTCGAGCCAGTTGTGCAGATGCTTGTCGTTGGGCAGCAGCTCTTTCATCTTCTGGTCGGTCTTGTAGATGTCCTCCGTATCGCCGGAGAGCGCGGCCCAGCGGAACGGACCAATGCCGCGGCAGAACAGCGGGCGGATATAGGCCGGAACGAAGCCCGGAAAATCGAAGGCGTCTTTCAGGCCTTCTTCCAGCGCCATCTGGCGGATGTTGTTGCCGTAATCTACGACCGGAATGCCCATGCGATGGAAGTCCAGCATCGCCTGCACATGCTTCACCATGCTCTCTTTGGCGGCATGCTCGACAGTCTTCGGATCGCTCTCGCGCATCTTCTGCCACTTATCGAGCGTCCAGCCCGCGGGCAGATAGCCATTGATCGGGTCATGCGCACTGGTCTGGTCCGTCACCGCATCCGGCTTGATGCCGCGCTTGACCATCTCCGGCAAAATCTCCGCCGCATTGCCGAGCAGGCCGACGGAGATCGCTTTCTTCTCCTTGCAGGCGCGCGTGATCATCTCCAGCGCCTCATCCAGTGTCTTGGCCTGATAATCGAGATACTTGGTTTTCAGCCGCATCTCGATACGCGAAGGCTGGCATTCGATCGCCAGCATGCAGGCGCCCGCCATTACCGCCGCCAGCGGCTGCGCGCCCCCCATGCCGCCGAGACCCGCCGTCAAAATCCATTTGCCGCGCAGCTCGCCGCCGAAATGTTTGCGACCCATCTCGGCGAAGGTTTCGTAGGTGCCCTGAACGATGCCCTGGCTGCCGATATAGATCCACGATCCGGCCGTCATCTGGCCGTACATCATTAGACCCTTCTTATCGAGCTCGTGGAATTTGTCCCACGTCGCCCAATGCGGCACGAGATTGGAATTGGCGATGAGAACGCGCGGCGCGTCCGGATGGGTGCGGAAAATGCCCACCGGCTTGCCGGACTGGATGAGCAGCGATTGATCGTCTTCCAGCCGCTTCAGCGCCGCAACGATGCGATCGAACGATTCCCAGTCCCGCGCGGCGCGGCCGATGCCGCCATAGACCACGAGTTCTTCCGGCCGCTCCGCCACAGCCGAATCCAGATTGTTCATCAACATGCGGAGAGGCGCTTCGGTGAGCCAGGATTTCGCGGAAAGCTCTGTGCCGTGCGCGGCTTTGATGTGGCGGGTGTTGTCGATGCGGGTCATGGGGAAAATCTCAGATCATCTCCCCCCATATTGTCATGGCCCGCAAAAGCGGGCCACCCAGTTGGGCGTAGAGTGTCTCTGCGCGCGTGGACACGCGCTTAGTGGGTGGCCCGGTCAAGCCGGGCCATGACCATTTTTATGTTGTGCTAATGCGCTCTGGCGAAAGCTGCGGGGCCGCGCCATAGGCGTGACCGGTGTCCGCGAAACGAATGCAGCCCTCGAGGATCGCGTAGAGACACTTTCGCATCTCGGCGGCACGGTCCTCGTCATAAGGCACGGGCCAGTTCAATTCGGAGACTTTGGCGGGATCGTCCATATAGCCGCGGCATGCCAGTTCAAGCTGGATGGCATGCACGCCCATCTGCGGCTCGCCATAGTGGCGCGTCGTCCACCCGCCCTTGAAGCGGCCGTTCGTCACCCAGGTGAAGCGTGAAGTGTCACAGACCGCTTCGACGGTGCGCGCGAGTTCGCTCGCGCAGGAGGCACCGTTGTTGGTGCCGATGTTGAAGTTCGGCAGAACGCCTTCGAACAGACGCGGCACGGATGAGCGAATGGAGTGCGCCTCGAACAGCACGACGCGTTCGTGAATGCCGCGCAGCCGCGCGATCTCGTCGGCGATTGCGGCGTGATAGGGGTCAAAATATTTGTGCCGCCGTGCGACGATTTGCGTGGCGTCCGGCGGATGCGAAGTTTTCTTGTAGAGCGGTTCGCCGTCGAAGGTGGTCGATGGACAAAGCTCCGTGGTTGCCTGGCCGGGATAGAGAGATTTTCCGGACGGATCGCGATTCACATCGATGACGGTTCGCGAGATCGCGGTTCGCACCACGGTCGCGTCCAGCGATGGCGCAAAGTCGTAGAGCATGTGCACCCACCAGTCGGCATCCTTGCGTGCGAGCCAGCCGGATACGAGCTCGCTTTCGATCTCTGGCGGAATATCGGTGCCGGAATGGGGAATCGAAACGATCAGCGGCGCGTCACCGCGTTCGATCGATAGCCAGGGATGCCCATTACTCATTGTCGACCGTCATTGTCCGTTCCACACGCGGGCGTGCAGCGGATTATACCCCATTCTGTAAACAAGCTCTGCAAGGTTCTCGATGTCCCAGATTGCAAGATCGCAATCTTTTCCAGCGTCCAGCGTTCCAGTTTGATTCAAAATGCCAAGAGCGCGCGCGCCTTCGCGCGTCACCGCCCCGATGCATTCCTCCACCGTCATGCGAAAGCAGGTTGCCGCCATGTTCATCGTCAGCAGAAGTGACGTCAGCGGTGAGGTGCCGGGATTGTTGTCTGTGGCGAGTGCAATCGGAACGCGATGCTTGCGGATGAGATCGAGCGGCGGTTGTTTGGTCTCGCGCAGGAAATAGAAGGCGCCGGGCAACAACACGGCCACCGTCCCGGCTTTCGCCATCGCCGCAATGCCTGCTTCATCGGTGTATTCCAGATGATCCGCCGACAGCGCGCCGAACGCCGCGGCAAGTTCGGCACCATGAAGATTGGATAGCTGATCCGCGTGCAATTTTACGCGAAGGCCATGTTTCCTGGCCGCCTCGAACACGCGCCGTATTTGGTCGGCGGAGAACGCGATGCCTTCGCAGAACGCGTCCACCGCGTCCGCCAGTTTCTCGCGCGCCACGACGGGCATCATCTCTTTGCAGACAAACGCTATATATTTGTCCTTGTTGCCGTCTGCTTCGGGCGGTAGTGCATGGGCGCCGAGGAAAGTGGTGAGAACGCGCACCTCCCGTTTATCCGCCAAGGCGCGAGCCGCGCGCAGCATCTTCAGCTCGTCATTCAGCGATAGTCCGTAACCGGATTTGATCTCAACTGCGCACGCGCCTTCCGCGATCAGCGCATCGAGCCGGGGCAGAGCTTCGGCCATAAGTTCGTCCTGCGATGCCGCACGCGTCGCTTTTACGGTCGAAACGATGCCGCCGCCGGCTTTGGCGATCTCTTCATAGGTCGCGCCGTTCAGGCGCATCTCGAATTCGCGCGCGCGGTCGCCCGCATAGACAAGATGGGTATGGCAATCGATCAGCCCCGGCGTGATCCAGCGGCCTTCGCAATCCACACGCCGCGCCGCATCCGGCGCATCGGCCGCGGGCCCGACATAGACGATCTTGCCGTCCTTCGCCGCCACGGCGCCGTTCTCGACAACGCCAAGGCCCGGCCCCGAAAGGGTGGCCAGCCGCGCATTCTGCCAAAGCGTGTCAGCGGTCATCGGCGGGATTTCGTGGGCGCTCCACTTTATCTCTTAGGTCCGGTAAGAGGGCGTTGCAACCGAAGGCGCTTTCGCCCGTGGCTCTCTGGTTTTCGTCTGCACTTCTGCCCGATGGCTGGGCCTCGAACGTCCGCATAACGTTCGACGGCAATCGCATTGCACGCGTAGAAAAGGATGTTGCGCCTGCCGGCGGCGATGAACGTCACGGCATCGCGCTGCCCGGTCTTCCCAATCTGCACAGCCATGCCTTCCAGCGCGGTATGGCTGGGCTTGCGGAAGTGCGCGGTCCATCGAACGACAGTTTCTGGACATGGCGCGAGGTGATGTACCGTTTCGTCGACCGGCTGACGCCAGGCGACATGCAGACGATCGCCGAACTCGCTTACATGGAGATGCTGGAGTCCGGCTTCACCCGCGTCGGCGAATTCCATTATCTGCATCACGATAAAGACGGCGCGCCTTACGCGAACATCGCGGAGATGGGCGCGCATATCGCCGAGGCCGCGCACAACACCGGGATCGCGCTTACGCTGCTTCCTGTTTTCTATGCGCATAGTGGTTTCGGCGGCCAAACGCCCACGCAAGGCCAGCGCCGCTTTATCAACGATCCGGCATCTTTCGCAAAGCTGATCGAGGAAAGCGGCAAGGTCCTCGCGTCGCTGGATGGCGCGCGCCTCGGTATCGCACCGCATTCGTTGCGCGCAACGACGCCGGAGGAATTGAAGGCGATAATTCCGCTCGCGCAGGAAGGCCCCATCCACATCCACGCTGCAGAGCAGACGAAGGAAGTGGAGGATTGCGTGGCGTGGTCGGGCCAGCGTCCAGTGGAATGGCTGCTCGATCACGCGGGTGTCGACGAACAATGGTGCCTGGTTCACGCCACACACATGACGACCGATGAGGGCCCGCGCCTCGCAAGATCGGAAGCCGTCGCGGGTTTGTGTCCGATCACGGAAGCCAATCTGGGCGACGGCCTTTTCCCGGCGCCCAATTTTCTGGCGGCAGGCGGGCGCACCGGCATCGGTTCCGATTCCAATGTGCTGATCGGCGCGGCTGAAGAATTGCGAACCCTGGAATACGGCCAGCGGCTTTTCGCGCGCGGACGCAACCTGCTGGCCGACGGCGAAGGCAAATCCACAGGCCGAAGCCTGTTTGATCGTGCTTTATCCGGCGGTGCACAAGCCTTGGGCATCGCCGCGCCGGGCTTGGCGGCAGGACAACCCGCCGATCTCGTCAGCCTGGACGAGAATCACCCCGCATTCGCTGGGCGCCGTGGCGATGCGATTCTCGACAGTTGGATATTTGGTGGAGCCGCGCCAATCGACAGCGTCTGGCGGGCGGGAACTCCGCTGGTGACGCGCGGGCGCCACAAAAATCGGGAACAAATCGTTCGGCGTTACAAAGAAGTGCTTGTAACTATTGTGAATTAGAGCGCGACTTGCCAATGTGAGGCCTGACGGATTTGGGGGTCCGCCGGGGTATGCATCCGACATGGTGAAAAACTTTCAGGTCACCCTGCCGGTGGCGCATCCGGCTGGCGTCAAGCTCGAGACGGGGCAGGGCGGTGCACGCCTGGTTTGCACCGGCGACTGGACGCTCAGCGAACTTCCCACCATCGACGAAGACCTCGGCAAGCTCGACATCAAGGGCGCGCCCGATCTCGAGATCGATGCGTCCGGCATCGACTCGCTGGATTCCGGCGGCGCATGGCTTCTTCTGCGCACCAAACGCGAGGCGGACAGACTGGGCGCGAAGGCCGCGCTCACAATCCCCGAAAAGTACCAGGCGCTTTTCGATACGATGGAGAAGGGCCACAGCGCGCCGCCCGTCACCCATCCGCCGCACAAGGGGTTCGTCGGCATATTGGAGCGCACCGGCGAAGGCACCATGCATGCGCTGCGGCAGGGCCGCGATATGCTTGGCTTTCTGGGGCGCATCACGATCGAGACGATCGAGGCGTTTCTGTCGCCCCGGCGCGAGCTTCCGTTTCCCGCGCTGGTGCATCAGATAGAAGAGACAGGCCTGACGGCGCTGCCCATCGTCGGACTTCTCGCATTCCTGCTGGGTATCGTGCTCGCCTATCAGGGCGCCGATCAGCTGAAGCGTTTCGGCGCGCAGATTTACACCATCGACTTTCTCGGCATCGGCTTCTTGCGCGAGCTGGGCGGGCTTGTCACCGCGATCATCATCGCAGGTCGTTCCGGTTCCGCGTTCACCGCGCAGATCGGCTCGATGCAGGTGAACGAGGAGCTTGATGCGATGCAGAGCATCGGCCTCAATATCGCAGAAGTTCTCGTGCTGCCGCGCGTTCTGGGCCTCATCATCGCGTTGCCGCTGCTCACTTTCTTTGCCGATGTCGTGGGCATCATCGGCGGTCTGGTGATGACCTATTTCGATCTCGGCGTGACCATTCCCGCCTTCATGCGCGAATTGCAGGGCGCCATCGGCGTGAAAACCTTGATGGTCGGCCTCATCAAGGCACCGGTCTTCGCTTTCATGATCGCGCTCGTCGGATGCTTTGAGGGCATGCGGGTGGAGCGCAACGCCGCGTCGGTCGGAAAGCTCACCACGCGGTCGGTGGTGGAATCGATCTTTCTGATCATCGCGGCGGATGCAGGCTTCTCCGTTCTCTTCTCGGTGTTGGGGATATGAGCGGCGCGGGAAACATGAAACCCGCCGTGCGCAGCAAGGCGGAAAAGGAAGCCAGCCTCCGCGCGGGCAAGAAGGAAGACATCGTCATCAAGGTGCGCGGCCTGGTGAACGGGTTTGGCGGCAAGATCATCCACGATCATCTGGATTTGGACGTGCGCCGCGGCGAAGTGCTGGGGGTCGTTGGCGGATCGGGCACCGGGAAATCGGTCCTTCTGCGCTCCATCATCGGCCTCAACCATCCGCTGTCCGGCAGCATCAAGGTGTTCGGACAGGAAACGGTCGGCATCGCGCCGGAAGACATGCGGGGCCTGCAATTGCACTGGGGCGTGCTCTTTCAGGAAGGCGCGCTCTTCTCCTCCATGACCGTGGCCCAGAACATCCAGGTGCCGATGCGCCGCTGGACGCATATGTCGCAAAGGCTAATGGATGAGCTCGCGGCGATGAAGCTGTCTCTGGTCGGCCTACCGGAGGATACCGCACGGAAATATCCGTCGGAGCTTTCCGGCGGCATGAAGAAGCGGGCAGGCTTGGCGCGTGCCCTGTCGCTTGATCCCGAGTTGCTGTTTCTGGACGAACCGACGGCGGGCCTCGACCCGATCTCCGCGGCCCAATTCGACCAGCTGGTGCGGGACCTTCAGCAGAGTCTCGGTTTGACCGTTTTCATGGTGACGCATGACATCGATACGCTGCGCGCCGCCACCGACCGCATTGCCGTGCTGGTACGCAAGAAAATCACCGTCGGCACGATCAAGGAATTGCTCCAGGACGACGATCCCTGGATTCACGAATATTTCTCCGGCCCGCGCGGACACGCGGCGCTGGGCGATGTGTAAGGGGGACATATGGAAACCAAAGCAAATTATGTCGCGGTCGGCGCCTTCGTGCTGGCCTGCGTGTTGGGTTTCTTCGTGGCGCTGCTCTGGCTGGCCGGGGCGCAATATTCCTCCGAATATGCCTATTACCGCACCTACTTTACCGGCGCGGTGACCGGCCTCGGAGACGGCACCGTGGTTCGCTACAACGGCATCAATGTCGGCCACGTCTCCAAGCTGACCTTCGATCCCAACGATCCCAAGCGGGTAATCGTGGATCTGCAGGTCGATCCCACCTTGCGAATTCCAAGCGACTCCATCGCCTCCATCGCCAGCGAAGGCCTCACCGGCGGCTCCTATGTTGAAATTGATGGCGGCTCGAAAAATGCGACCGTTCTCGAACGCAAGATGTTTGGCGACTACCCGGTCATCAAGTCCAAACAATCGACGCTTCAACAGCTTGAACAATCGGCGCCGGAATTGATCGCCAAGCTGAACCATGTGGCGGACCGGTTGAACCGGGTTCTGAGCGACCAGAACATCAAGAATTTCTCGGGCATCCTGTCCAATATCAAAAGCACGACCGACGTGCTGAACGCGCGCAAGGGCGATCTCGACACGACCTTGCACAATGTGTCGCTGGCATCCGCAAAGCTGAACGACAACCTCGATACGCTGCACGTCACGCTCGGCAATGCCAACACCGCCGTAGGCAAAGTCAGTCGGCTCGCGGACGATGCGGACGCGGCGATCAACGGCGCCAATCTCGACCAACTTTCCGATCAGGTGCGCCAGCTGGCGCGCAGTCTGACCAAGCTTTCCAACGGGCTCGAACGGGAGCCCACCAAGCTTCTCTTTGGTGATCGCCGCAAAGGATATACGCCCCAATGATCACGCTGACCCACACATTGCGCCGCGCGGCGCTCATCGCGTTTTCCGCTCTCGCCCTGTCGGCTTGCGGCAATATCCTCGGGCCCAGCGAAGCGCCGCCGCAGATCTATATTCTCAATCCGCAGTTCGGTCCTGTGTCGAACGCGCCGGCGACGGATTGGCAGATCGGAATACCATCTCCCAACGTGCCGGACGCTCTCGACACCAAGCGCATCGCCCTGCAGCGCGGGCAGATCATGGATTACTACGCCAATGCGGCCTGGACCGATCAAACCGGCGACGTCATCCAGGATATGCTCGTCAACGCATTCGAAAAAAGCGGCAAGGTGAAGGCCGTGGGACCCACCTCCGGCGGTGTCCGCGCCGACCTTTTGGTGACCACCGAAGTTCGCGACTTTACCGCCCATTATTCCAGCGAGAACGGCGCACCCAATGTGGTCGTGGACATTGTCGCGAAACTGATTACGTCCAACCACCATGACGTGGTCGCCATGTTCGATGCCCGCCGCGAGGTGCAGACCAGCGTGAACAGCGTTCCCGCCGTTGTGCAGGCCTTCAATCAGGCCAGCGGACAGGCGGTCACCGACATTGTCGGCTGGGCGCTTGCCAATGCCACGCCCAAGGCAACGGATGCCTTGCCGCCCACCACGGCAGAGCCTTCCCACCGCCGTCACCGGGCCCGCCATCGTCGCTACTGATGGACGGCCGGCGGTGGTGGAACCGCGCTTAAATCCGCTGTAACAAACGCCATGCCTCCCGCGAACAGAGCAGATGGCGCCGGTACCTCGCCCGAAATGGCGTGGGCGGATCTGATGCGGGCTGGCCTTGCCGGGGACGAGGCCGCTTACCGCCAGCTACTGGTCGCCATCGTGCCGCGGCTGCGCAAATTCGCGGCCGGTGGCTTGTTTCGTGCGGGTGTCGGCAATGCCGATAGCGAGGATGTGGTGCAGGAGATTTTGTTGGCGATCCATTTGAAGCGCCAGACCTGGATGCAGGATCAGCCCTTTTTGCCGTGGCTGAACGCGATCGCGCGCCACAAGCTCATCGATGTGATGCGCCGCCGGGGCCGCCGCGGCGAAGTGCCGATAGAGGGCCTTATCGAGATACTTCCCGACGCCGAGCCCGAGCCGGAGAGTTCGCATGCGGAACTGAACAAGCTCGTTTCGCAGCTGGACGGAAAACAGCAGACGGTCGTTTCTTCCATTTCGCTGGACGGCAACAGCATCAAGGACACTGCGACGAAGCTTGGGATGAGCGAAGGCGCGGTGCGGGTCGCGTTTCATCGCGGGCTGAAGAAGCTGGCGGCCCTCTATCGCGAGGAGGGCGCGGCATGAAGACCGAAGATTTCATCGCGGCGCTTTCCGCAGATGCGACGGCTCAGGACACACCGCCGCGGCGCGCGCTTGGGATCGCCGTCGTGGCTGGAGCGATTATTGCCGGTGCGACATTCCTTCTCACGCTTGGACCGCGGCCGGACTTCATGGCTGCCATCCACACCATGCGGTTTGATTTCAAATTCGTGTTCACCTTGGCGCTCGCCGCTACTGCGATTGTCGTCGTGCGCGACCTGGCGCGCCCGGAGGTCGAGCGCAGCCGGATGCGGCCGCTGCTTTTGCTGGCGCCTGCGCTGCTGCTACTCGCCGTCGCCGCCGAGATGACGGTTATGCCGTCCAATCTTTGGATGCCGCGCCTGATCGGACACAACATGCGCTTTTGCACCACCATGATTCCTCTTTTCGCGATCGGGCCATTGGCGCTGATGTTGTGGGCGCTTCGCCGCGGCGCGCCGCGAAATCCCGCGCGTGCAGGTGCAATTGCGGGGCTGGTCGCGGGCGGGATCGGCGCAACATTTTACGCTGCACATTGTTTCGACGATTCGCCCCTGTTCGTGGCGGCCTGGTATACGCTTGCGATTGCGTTCGTGAGCCTCGTCGGCGCTGTCCTGGGCAGCCGTTTGCTCCGCTGGTGATGTGACTATTTTTGGACACATCGGTATCGACATAGCCTATCCCGCTCCGCGCGTATTGACCTTTTGCCTATTCTGGCAACCATGAGCGCCGCTGCTTCGCGTGTGGAAACAGTGGTGGCCCGGATCGCCAAGAAATCCGGCTGCGTGTCCAACTTGTGGGATATTGATGTCGTCTCTTTTTCCGGGCGTGTCGTTCGAATTCAATCCCCCGCGTTCCTCAAAGCCAGCATTGGCCTTTCTTCAGGATTATTGGAACAGCAAGCGCGGCCTGCATGCCGTGCCTTCGCGCGCAGATATCCATCCGGCAGAACTGAAAGCGCATATCCGCGCAATTGTGCTGGTGGATGCTTTGCCGGATTTCACCGACTTTCGCTATCGCATGATCGGCAGCGACGTGACCGAGCACATGCTCGGCGACGCCACGGGCAAAACGCTGCGTGAGGCCTTCATTCGCTACGGCGAAGCGGCCACAGAAGGCGCGATCGCGGGCTACGCCCACGTCGCCCGCGACAAGGTGGTCCTGCGGCTCCACGGCTCCGCAGCTTGGTTGCAGCAGCCGCATCTGGACTTCGATTCGCTGCATTTTCCGCTGTCCGACAACGGCGAAAGCGTAAACATGATCTTGAGCGCCGTGGCGTTCTTCCCCACCGCGGGAATCAAGGCTGACCTCGCGTAAGCTCGCGCCGCCCGCCATGCTTGGCTAACATGCGTACTCCAGCGAGGAACACGCGCATGTCCATCAAGAACCGCATCACCGATATGTTGGGAGTCGAATATCCCATCGTGCAGGCCCCGATGGGCTGGATCGCCCGCGCGCAGCTCGCCAGCGCGGTTTCCAATGCCGGCGGCCTTGGCATCATCGAAACATCCTCCGGTCGGCTTGATGAGGTGCGCGCAGAGGTGAAGAAGATGCGCGAATTGACGAAGAAGCCGTTCGGCCTCAACGTGGCGCTCGCCTTCGTGCGCGACCCCGATATCGTCAAATTCGTGCTCGATCAGGGCGTGAAGTTCGTCACCACTTCGGCCGGCGACCCCATGAAGATCGTCGAACCGTTGAAGAACGCCGGGCTGAATGTGTTTCACGTCGTGCCGTCGCTGAAGGCGGCAATGCGCGCCATCGATGCGGGCGTCGATGGGCTTGTGGTGGAAGGCGGCGAGGGCGGTGGTTTCAAGAATCCGCGCGATGTGGCCAGCATGGTTTTGCTGCCGCTGATCTGCTCGAAGATCGACAAGCCAGTGATCGCTGCCGGCGGCATTACCGACGGTCGCACCATGGCGGCAGCCTTCGCGCTCGGCGCAGAAGGCGTGCAGATGGGCACGCGCATGGTGTCAGCGGCGGAGTCGCCGGTACATCAGAACTGGAAGAATGCGATCCTGGAGGCGGAGGAAACCTCGACAGTGTTTCTCAACCGCTTCGGTCCCGGCCCCGCGCTGCGCGCGCTGCGTACGGAGAAGACAACGAAGTTCGAGAAGGAACCGCCTGCGAACATCATGACGGAATTCGGCAACGCGCTGGATCTCTACTTCGGCGGCGACATGGAAGCGTCCATCGCGCTAGCGGGCCAGGTTGCGGGTCGTATCGACAGCGTAAAGCCCGTCAAGCAGATTATCGATGACACGGTGGCGGAATTTCACGAGACGATTGCGCGATTGGGCAAGAATTACGCAAACTAATCGCCCACAATTGGAGACGGCATGCCCACACTCAACCGCGACGGCGTCGATATCTACTACGAGGTTCACGGCTCCGGCCCCGTGATCCTGCTCAGCCACGGCTATTCTTCGACCTCCGCCATGTGGCGCGGGCAGGTGGCGCCACTTTCCAAAGAGCACATGCTTGTCACCTGGGACATGCGCGGCCACGGACAGAGCGATTATCCCGAAGATCAATCGCAATACAGCGAAGAACATACCGTTGCCGACATGGCCGCAATCCTCGACGCCGTCGGCGCGCGCGAAGCGATCATCGGCGGCCTGTCGCTGGGAGGTTACATGTCTCTCGCGTTTCATCTGGCGCATCCCGAACGGACGCGCGCACTGCTCATCATCGACACCGGCCCGGGCTTCAAGAAAGACGAGCCGCGTGCGGATTGGAATGCCAACGCCGAGCGCACCGCGCAAAACTATGCGAAGGACGGTCTCGGTCCGCTGGAGAGCAGCACGGCCGAGCGGCGCACCGCGCGGCACCGCAATGCACGGGGGTTGGAGCTGGCCGCGCGCGGTATGCTGGCACAGCGCGATGCGCGGGTGATAAACTCGCTGCCCGATATCAAGGTGCCGTCACTCGTTGTTGTCGGCGCGCTCGACACGAACTTTCTTGTTGCTGCCGATTACATGGCCAAGAAGATACCGAATGCCGAAAAGGTCGTCATCGAAGGCGCCGGCCATGCCGCCAATATCGATCGGCCCAAAGCTTTCAACAAAGCGGTCACCGATTTTCTGAAGAAGCACCGTCTATGAAGAACATGAACCCCGAAACCATCGCCGCCCAATCACTCGGCTGGGTCGACGAGATTACGCGCGCGGTATCGCCGCCGATCCACCTGTCGTCCACCTTCGTTCGCGATCCGGACAACCAGTTTCGCTCCGGCCGCGAATATGCGCGATCCGACAACCCGACCTACGACCAGCCGGAAGCGGTGCTGGCGGCGCTGGAGAACGGCAAGGACGCGATGCTGCTCGCCTCCGGCATGGCTGCAGCAACGGCGTGTTTCCTCGCGCTCAAGCCCGGCGATCATGTGGTGATCCCTAAGGTGATGTATTGGGGACTGCGTCATTGGTTGTTCGACTTCGCGGTGTCCTGGGGGCTGGACGTCGAAGCGGTCGAGATGAGCGATCTGGATGCCGTAAAAGCCGCCATGCGGCCAGGAAAGACGAAGCTCGTCTGGATCGAGTCCCCCGGCAATCCGATGTGGAACATCACTGACATAGCGGCCGTGGCGGAGATCGCGAAGAAGGTGGGTGCCAAAGCGGTGGCGGATTCGACCGTCTCCACGCCGGTGCTGACGCATCCACTGGACCTAGGCTGCGATGTCGTCATGCATTCGGCGACAAAATATCTCAACGGCCATTCCGACATCGTGATGGGCGCGCTCGCCACCAGGGTGGAAGACGAATATTGGCAACGAATCTCCAGCGTCCGTTCCAAGATCGGCGGTATTCCCGGATCGTTCGAGGCGTGGCTCCTTCTGCGGGGTATGCGCACGCTCTATCCGCGCGTGAAGGCTGCCTGCGTCAACGCGCAAAAGCTTGCGGAGCATTTCGCCGGCCATCCGCGCGTCGCAGAGGTGCTCTATCCCGGGCTGAAGCAGCACCCCGGTCACGCCATAGCCGCAAAGCAGATGAAGGGCGGCTTCAGCGGCATGCTCTCCATCCGCATCAAGGGCGGCGAACAGGCGGCCATCGCCACGGCGGCGCGCGTGAAGCTCTGGAAGCGCGCCACATCGCTGGGCGGCACCGAGAGCCTCATCGAACATCGCGGCTCGACCGAAGGCCCCGGCGCACCTTGTCCCATGGATCTTCTGCGCCTGTCGGTGGGTATCGAAGACGCGTCCGATTTGATTGCCGATCTGGAACAGGCGCTGGACGGCAACGATTAGACGTTACCGCGCTGCGATTTCGCCGCGCTTTGCGCCCATCGCGGACAGAAGATAGCCCCGTGTGTCGATATCCGGCGCCGTTACCACGCCTTTGCCAGGTCCAGGCTCTTTCAGCTCTGCCAGTGTGAAATCCATCTCCGCATCATAGGTGCGATCGATCTGGTTTCGCAGGTTCTGCTCGGCGGCATACCACGCCTGCTTCACTGCGCCGTCGCGACAGGTTGAAAGTTCGGTGGGATCGCTCGCACCCCAGCGCCGCTCGACGCAATGATAAGGATCGAACGACATGCGAAACAGCCGCCGGCGGGCATCCTCATAACCGAGAACAACTTGCGAGCCGTCGCCGCGCGTATAGCGGATCTGGCACTTGGCGGCCTCCGCGTCGTAGGTTGACAGCATGTCCGCGACGAGATCGGCGCCGCGATAAATCAGTTTCGGATCGTTCGTGCGATACATGGTGACAAAGCGCTGCGCCGTGTCACGCAACTCCTTGAACGCCGTCTTCAGGCGGGCATCGCGCGATGGCGTGGAATAAACCTCCCAATCGCCGTCGGTGCCATAGATGTTCGGCGGCAACCGGTCCGGTTGCGCGCGATTCTCGATTCCGGCCGCGATCGCAAGGTCGACGGCCGCACCCCGGTAATGCAGATCCGCACAATTGGAGTCCACAAGATCGCGCACTTCCTTTACCGGGTCGAATTCCAGCCTGCCGCCCGCCAGCGTGGCGCGGACAAAGTCGTAATAGTCGATCGGCTGGCCATTGAGCCTGAAACTTCCCGATGCCCAGTTGGAGTCATCCGCGGGCCGCTGGCCGTTGCCGAAATACTGCTCGTCGGAAAAATCCGCAATCTCCGCGTTGCGCGGCAACACAACGTGCCCGCCGGCATAGACGCCATCGGCACGGCGCGTGGCGCCGACCAGCGTCTGCTCGCGCCAGTTCTTGAAGCCCGCACCCATGCCCGGACGGGAGCGCACGAAGCGCAGGTCGTAGAAGCCGCGGGTCAGCGAACTGTCCGGATGCGCGTCGATGTAGTGAATGCGGCCATCGGAATCGACACGATACACCACGGCAACATGGCCGTTGGGATCGTAGATCACCGTTCCTGCGCGGATGGATTTGGGACTGATCACCGGCGAATAGAAGTCCGGCACCGGATCGTCGATATCGGGATGGATGCGAAAGGTCGCGGACGAAATCTCGTCGCGGAGTTGTTCCATCAGCGCGAAGCCGGACATCGAACCGCTGAGAACGTCGTGTCTTTCAACGACGCTGTTTCCATTGCGCGAATATCGAATGTCGCGCGAGCGGCCGACCGCGCGTACGGCGCTCACATAGGAAAAAGGCAGACCGCGCTTCCACGCATAATAGGCGCGCAGGTCATAGGCGAGGTCGGCACAATCGGCCCGGAAATAGAGGCCTTCGGGGTCGCTGGCACGGAACGGATTTCCCGGTCCACGCAGGCAGCCGTTCACCGTATGGCATTCGGACTCGCCGATGGCGCGCAGGAACTCGCCAAAGCCTCGTTCATCGGCATCGGTCCAACGGTCATAGCGAATGAGATAGGTGCCGGAACTGGGGCCTGGCATCGTGATTGGCGGAGCTGGCGGTTGTTGAACCGTCGCAAGGGGCGACGGCATATTCATAGGCTCGACGCGCGGCAGTTGATCGGCCGCGCCCAGCAGCGTGGCCGCGAAAACGGCAAAGCCCAGCGTTGCTGCTAGCTTGCGCAATCGCTTCTCCAAAATGCCCAGCGGCGCAACGGTAAAGCGCCGCTATGACAGGTCAAGCATGGGCGGCATTGCACGGCCATGCTAAATGTGGCGCGTGACATTTGCGCACCGACCGCGGGAGAGGGAACATGCCGTTGATACCGTATGCCGATATTTCGGCCTTGCCGGAAAAAGCGAAGGAAGCGTTCGATCGGCTGCCGCGCAAGCTCAACATCTTTCGCATGTGGGCGAACGCGCCGGAGATGTTCGTGTCGGGCATGCGGTTCGGCGGCAACATCCTGGGACGGCAGAAGCTGCGCGCGGATCTGCGCGAATTGATCATCCTTTTGGTCGCGCGGCTGGAGCGTGGCGAGTATGAATGGGTCCAGCATGTGCTGATCGCCGAGCACGCGGGATGCCGCAAGGATCAGATCGCGGCGCTCGAAGCCGCGCGCATCACCGGTGACGAATTCAGCGCCAAGGAAAAGGCGATGCTGAAGCTCTCGCAGGAAGTCATCCGCGATGTCCGCGCCAGCGAAGGCACGGTCGCAGAGGCGAAGAAGCATTTCTCGCCGCAGGAGATCGTGGAGATCATCATCACCTGCGGCTTTTACATGACAATGGCGCGGCTTACGGAGACCACGCGCGTCGATATCGACGCGCCGGGCGGCGCTGCAGTGCTGGATGGGATCAGGAAGGCCGACTAGGCCGGCGGAACACGAAACGCGCAGACAGCATAAAGTTGAAGATGAGCCCGGCCAGCGTTCCGAAAGCGAGTGCGATATAAGGGCTGTTCATCGGGGCGGGCGCGAAGGTGATCACGGCGCTGTAGATCGCATAGTTTACCGCAAGGCCCACACTGTTCGCGGCAACGAAGCTGGCCCATTCCCAAACCATGCCGCCCGCATCGCGCGCATGGTCGGTGAAGGTCAAAAGACGGTTGCCCCACCAGGTGAAAGTCACGGTGCAGAGAAACGAGAAAATGGGCGCGCTGTAGCGGCCAAGCATCAGCCAGTTCAAGGCGACGAACAGCGTCGCTTCGTTCACGAAGAATCCTGCGCCGCCGACAACCGCAAAGCGCAGAAACCGCGAATCGCGTGCGCGCGCGAGCAGCGTCACGGCTTGTTCAGGTTCTGCGGGCCTTTGATCGCAAGATAGGCCAGGCGCTTCAATTCCCACCGTCCGCGCGTCACCGTATCGAGGATGAGGCCGCTGAAGAGGGACAGGAACGCCAGCAGCATCAGCGCGACCGCCAAGACCGCCGTCGGCAGGCGCGGCACGAACCCGGTTTCGAGATATTCCAGGATCACCGGAACACCCACGAGGAGCGACACCGCCGCGAACAAGGCGAACAGGGCGCCGAAGAAGACGAACGGCCGTTCCTCGCGCACCAGCGAGATGATCGTGAACAGGATCTTGAATCCGTCCTTGTAGGTGCTGAGCTTGCTGACCGACCCCGCAGGCCGCTCCTTGTAGTTCGTATCCACCTCGACCATCGGCATCAGCAGACGCACGGCATGCACCGTCAGCTCCGTCTCGATGCCGAAGCCGGCGGAGGTGAACGGAAAGCTTTTCACGAAACGGCGCGACATGATGCGATAGCCGGTCAGCATGTCGAGCAGGCGCACATTGAACATCAGCGCGGTGAGCCCGGTCAGCAGCTTGTTCCCCAGAACATGGCCGGCGCGATAGGCGTCTTTGGCGGTGGCGATGCGCCGCCCGGACACGATGTCGAAATTCTCATCGAGCAGCTTCTGCACCAGCCGTGGCGCCACGGCGGCGTCGTAGGTGTCGTCGCCGTCCGTCAGGACGTACACGTCGGCGTCGATATCGGCGAACATGCGCCGCACGACGTTTCCCTTGCCCTGTCGCGGCTCGGATCGCACCACCGCACCGGCTTCTTTCGCGCGAGCGACGGTCTGGTCCTTGGAGTTGTTGTCGTAGACATAGATGGTCGCCATCGGCAGCGCGGCCTTGAAGTCGGCGACGGTCTGGGCGATGGCCGCTTCCTCGTTGTAGCAGGGAATGAGAACGGCGATGCGCGGTGGCGTTTCGCTCATGGTTGCGTATCCGTCAGGCGTTCGACCGGGCAGAACTTGTAAGGTCCGCCGAGATTGGCTTCGATTTGTCTGCAATCAAGATAGCGCATTTGAAGGCCGTAGTCTGCCAGGGCCTCGGTGGCGCGCCCGATCTCGTACTCTTCCGCGATCAGGTAGATCTCGCCATGGAAGGCACGGACCCGGCGCTTGGTGGAGGCGGTGAGCCGCGAGCCGTCTTCCGGTGTGATCATCCAACCATCGATGCGCAGCACGGGAATCTGGTGCGGCAGCGACGGCACGAGATATCCCATCGGCGCTTCACCGGCCATCAGGATCATGGTGTGGTCCGGATCGGGAATCGGTGGCAGCTTCACTTGCACATAAGGGTTAGTAACCGGCGCGCGTTCCAACCATTCCGGCCGCGTGCAGGCGGCGGCCAGCACGGCGAGCACGCCCAGTATGGTGAGTTGGACGCGCCGCGATAGCGGCCACAACCCCACCGCACAGACAATCAGGATCGGTGCCAGCATCTCCAGCGCCAGGATGTAGCGATAGATCGCGAACACGCTGATCCAGGCGACATAGGTGACGGCTGCGAACGCAAAGACAGGCGCGGCGGCATCGGTCCTTATCAGCGGCTCGCGGTTGCGGCGCGCAAAGACGAGGACAGGGATCGTCGCCAGCGACAGGACGTAAGCCAGCCCTACGCGAATGTCGGCATAGCCAAGATCGTCGGCCACGCGCCAGTCGAGCGTAAACAGCAATGGGTAGAGAAGCCGGTGCGGCCATGTGCGCGGCAGGAAGCGCAGGTCGCGGTACGAAGCGTTCAGGGCGAGCGGCGAATCGAAATACTGGTTGAAATAGGGAAACAGCGGATTGCCGGTGACGTGATACATCGTCAACCACCAGTACCCGGAAAACAGCACCAGCCCGATCACCCCGCCGACGCCGCCCGCCAGCACGCGCGTCAACCGCTGTTTCCAGCTTCCGCGCACGAATGCGAGCGCGCCGGCGAAGCCCAGCGCGAAGGGCGCCTGCGGCAGCTTCACCCCCACCGCGCAGCCGACGACGAAGCCCCCGATCAACGCCACGATCATGCCTTGCCGGAGCGTGCCGTTTTCGAGCTTGCCGCGCTGGGTCACCACGATCGCGAGCGACGACAGCGTCAGCACACTGAGCACGTTGTCGTAGTAAGTGGTGCCGGCGAGCCCGAGCGTCAGCCCGCCCAGCATGCAGAACAACGCGAGCAGCGGCGCGAGAATCCAATTGTCGGCGCTATCGCGGAGAACTGAGCGAGCGATAAGATACAGAGGAATGATGTTGGCGCCCTGCACCGCCCCCATCACGCCGAGCGAGACCCATGCCGGCGCATGGTTTGCGAGCAGATAGAACGGGATGTCGAGCAGGGGATTATAATAGGTCGCCTGATGCGCCACCGCGATGTCGAAGCCCATCCGATGGTTCAGGAACGCGTAGGGCGCATACCAGTGATAGTTGCGGAAATCCCAGGACGTGTCCTTGCCCAGCGATATCACGAGGATCGCCCAACCCAGGATCACGGCCGCAAGAAAAAGCACCTCCTGCGGCGCGAGCCATTTGGCGCGGTCGGGACTACGGAGGGAAATCATGGGAGGCGGGCAACCGGTTGGGGCGCTCTCTCTTACTTGGCCGTCCGCCACCCCGCAACGCGGCAAGCGCGACGGTTGCACCGTCCGGGGGGCCAAGGCACCGTTGGCGGATGAAAGCACTGATCGCGCGGCGTCTGTCCGGCCTGGAAGCCTTAACCTCGGACGAGGTCTCCGTACCGGCTCCCGGGCCGGGTGAAATTCTCATCGGCGTAGCCGCCGCGGGGCTGCATTTGGCGGATGTGGCGGCGCTGTCTGGCGATCGCCAACCGCGTCCGGACCTGCCTTTCGTTCCGGGGCTTGAAGCGGCGGGATTGGTGGCAGCCGTTGGCGAAGGCGTCAGCGGATTCCAGCCTGGTGACAAGGTTGTGGCATTTCTGGATTGGGGCGGCATGGCCGAGGGCGCCGTGGCCAAGGCGGCGGTCTGCGCGCGCATTCCCGACGACATGACATTCCCGAAGGCGGCCGCGCTCCCCATAGCCTATGCGGGGGCCTTGCTGGCCTTGCGCGAACGGGCGCGGATCACGCCGGGCGACACGGTTCTGGTGCTTGGTGCCGGCGGCCATTCGGGCCTGGCTGCCGTCGACATCGCCAAGAAACTGGGCGCGCGTGTTCTTGCCGTCGCCAGCGGTGAGACCCGTGGCAGCGAAGCCGCGGAGCGCGGCGCCGATGCGGTGATCGACGGCTCAGAGCGGCCGCTCTCGGAATCCGTCATGGCGCTAACCGGCAATGGCGGTGTGCAGGTGGTCTTCGATCCGGTTGGCGGCGATGCCTTTGAGATGGCGATGCCGACGCTTGCCGTCGGCGGCCGCATCATCTCCGCGGGTTTTGCGGGTGGCCGCATCCCGCGCATGAACATGGCCGCTCTATACGCGCGAGATGCTGCGATGATCTCCGCCAACCTCCCGCTCGCGGTGAAGGCGGATCAGGCATTGGCATGCAGTGCGCTCCGCGATGTTATCGCGTGGGCCGCAGCAGGCGAAATCGTTCCCCGTATTGCCGCGCAATTCACGTTTGTGGAAGCTCATGCGGCATTCAATTACGTGAAATCCCGGCGCAACGCGGGGGCTGTGGTCGTGACAATCGAGAAGGCGGGCTAGGGCAGGTTGGCGAGAAACTGTTCAGTACAGGTGCGCCAGGAACGCGTCAGTGCGAAGGCGCGCGCTTCTTCGCGCGGAATTTTCAGCGCCCGCAGGCACGCCGCGCGCAGATCGTTGTCCAGCGCGCCGCAACCTGCATCGCCCACAACATCCAGCGGACCCTGCACCGGATAGCCCGCCACCGGCGTTCCGCAGGCAAGTGCTTCCAGGAGCACAAGTCCGAATGTGTCGGTCTTGCTGGGAAACACGAACACGTCACTTGCTGCGTAGAGACGGACCAGCTCTTCGCCGAATTTGGGACCGACAAATTTTGCGTCCGGATATTTCTGCTCCAGCGAAGTCCGAGCCGGACCATCGCCCACGATCACCTTGGTGCCGGGTAGGTCGAGAGCGAGAAACGCCTCGAGATTCTTCTCCACCGCCACGCGCCCCACAGAAAGCCAGACCGGCTTGGCGTAGGGCATAGTTGCATCGGCAATCGGCCGGAATTGTTCGACATCGACGCCGCGCGACCAAATCTTGAGATTGTGGAAGCCGTGCGACTCCATTTCGTGCAGCAGCGATGGCGTCGCCACCATCACCGACTTCGCGGGGCCGTGAAACCAGCGCAGGAACGAATAAACAATGCCGAGCGGCACGAAGGGAAAGCGCGCCTTCACATATTCAGGGAAGCGCGTGTGAAAAGAGGTGGTGAAGGGGATCTTGCGCTTCAGGCAAATGGCGCGTGCCGATAGTCCCAAGGTGCCTTCGGTGGCGATGTGAATGGCCGTTGGCTGGAAGTCCGCGATCATTTTCTCCAGGCTCTTGCGCGGAAAGATCGCGAGCCGGATCTCGTTGTAGGTCGGCATGGGGATGGTAAAGCGGCCTTCCGGCGTCGCGTAACGCACCTCGTGGCCGAGCGCTTTCAAATCCTCGCCCAGGATTTCCATGGTGCGGACAACGCCGTTCACCTGCGGTTTCCACGCATCGGTGACGATCATCACGCGCTCGTGGCGGAGCGCGTCGGTCAATGCCTCAGGCTGGGACGGCCAGTCCTTCTGCGGTTTCCGGGATGAAGGCTGGCACGGGCTCTGCTTGCGAAGGTGCCCAGTGGAGAATCTCCAGATGTCCGCGGGCATCTTCGGTGAGGGCTGTGCAGCTTTCAACCCAATCGCCGTCGTTGGCATAGAGGATGCCGCCGATGGTGTGGATCGCCGCGTGATGAATATGACCGCACACGACGCCATCGAGGCCACGGCGGCGCGTTTCTTCGACAACGGCGTTCTCAAAACGGCAGATAAATTCGACCGCATTCTTCACCTTCTGTTTCAGATAGGCGGACAGCGACCAGTAAGGCAGGCCGAACATCTTGCGCACGGCGGCGCATAGCTCGTTCAGCTCCAACGCCCGCGTGTAAGCCCAGTCGCCGAGGAAGGCGAGCCAGCGCGCATAGGCGATCACGCCGTCGAACTGGTCGCCGTGAATCACCAGGAGCCGCCGTCCGTCGGCGGTTTCGTGGATTGTTTCGCGCATGAGCTCGACGCCGGCGATCTCGCGTCCGCAATAGTCGCGCAGCACTTCGTCGTGGTTGCCCGGCACATAGATGACGCGCGTGCCAGTGTCGATCTTGTGCAGAATCTCTTCCAGCACCCGATTGTGCGCGTCGGGCCAGAACCAGCGGTGTTTGAGGCGCCAGCCGTCAACGATGTCGCCCACCAGATAAAGCGTCTGGCAATTGTTGTGGGCCAGAAAATCGGCGAGCGCTTCGGCCTTGCAGCCGCGCGTTCCCAGATGGGTGTCTGAAATGAAGATCGTCCGGTGATGCCGCGCGCGGTGGCGGTGTGCTGGCGTATTCTCGCGCGCTTTCAACTTTGGCAGAGGGAAAGGAAGCGTTTCGTTGCCACGCAACGCGGTCGCACCCTTGAGGTCGCGAACCCAGGCATTTTCGCCCATATCGGTCTCCGAATCATTGGAAGGCCTACGCCACGGGGATGCCTGTCATTCACGACGGTCGTGTTGCATCGCCGTAATCGTTTCGTGAATCCGGCGCGAAAGTGCTTGGAATCGTTAATTTATGCCGCAGTGCACAAATTGTGTGCTGCGATTGCCCTCTTATCTAGCAGTTTGAATTTCTTATGATTTTTACAAATTCCGTGGCGGCACCTGCTTGGCAGAGCTCTAGAACCCTGCCATATTGCTGCAACGCAGTATGACGCGTTCGCGCGAAATGCTGCGGCCCTTTCTGGGCGTTTCCTCCCTGAACTTGGCCGCTCCTTTGGGAGCGGCCTTTTTTCTGATCCGGAACCCGGCGTTCACGAAGCTTTGCGGTTGACGCGCGCGCCGCTGCATCGCAACGATGCGCCATTCCGCTTTTGCCAAAGGATCGCACAGTGAAATACGAGATCGACTATACGTTTATTGCTACCGGCTCCTCGAAGTCCGAGGAAATCGGCACCTCCGCGGATCTGGTTCTGGGCGATGAAGCGGGCTTCGGCCTGATCCCGAATGTCGGCGACTTTATAGATATCCCGCGCAGCCGCATGGGCGAGCGCGAAAACTATCGCGGCAAGGTCGCGCGCCGGCTGTTCCGCCATGTGCTGGGCTATTGCTACATCCGCATCGTCGTCGAGGAAGTGGACGACGCCACCTGGCACCAGATGTTCGCCTGAATATCTGTTTCGAGAGATTTGAAGAGGCCGCCGGTTGCCCGGCGGCTTTTTTCATTCTGCCGCCAGCGGCCGCGCGCCCGTGACGCGGAGTAACGCCGGATCGATGGCCGTGATTTCGCGCAAAACCATCGCGATCTGATACGCGACATGCCCGAAGCGGTTGTTCGGCTCGATGCGCTCTTCATCCAGATAGAGCGCACGATTGATCTCGATCTGCATAGCATGCATGCCCAGCATCGGGCGGCCGTGGACATGCGTCGAATAACCGCCCGCATAGGGTGTGTTGCGCGCAACGGTAAAGCCCTGCCGTTCGAATTCGATTTCAGCCTTGCGCATCAGCGCGTGTGCCGATGCCATGCCGTAGCGATCCCCCAGCACGGCGTCTGGAATGGCTGCGGCGGACGGCATGGAATGGCAGTCGATCAGAACCGCGCAGCCGAAGCGCGCGCGCGTCTCTTCCAGAAGCCTCGCCAGCGCGGCGTGATACGGCCTGTAGAGCCGCGACAAACGCATCTCCGCTTCGAAGGCCGGGAGCTTCCGCGCGTAGATTTCCGCGCCATCGCGCACGATGCGCGGAATCACGCCCAGGCCCGCATTGACCCGTGTTCCCGCAGGATCGATGGCTACGGTCAACGGCTCGGCGAACATGGACGGATCCAGTTCGCCCGGTGCGCGGTTGGCATCGAGATAGGCGCGTGGGAAGCGCGCGGCGATCATGGGCGCGCCCAACGCCACGGCGCTGGCGAACAGTTTGTCGACGAACGCGTCTTCCGAGCGGCGCAGGCCGACGGCGCCTAGCCTGCTCGCGGCCACGAAGCTGTCGGGATAGACCCGGCCAGAATGCGGTGATGCGAAGACAAAGGGGACGCGCTGTTGTTCCGGAAGCGCCAGATCGAAGGCATGCTCGAACAGGCTGCCGAGCGCCGGATCGCCTGCCAGAAGTTCGCCTGGAATGTTCGCGCTGGACGTCATGCCGCCTTCATACCGGTTGCTTTGGCGAGTGGATCACCCCGGACGCCTCCCGATCAACCCTTTGTAGAAGATGGACAAGTGGGACGTTAACGACGTTTACGGACCGGCGGTTATAGGCTTTATTCCGCTCAAGGGGGCCGAACGGCAATGGCGCATATCTTACTGGCGGAAGACGACGAATCGCTTCGGCGCTTCCTCGCGGCTGCGCTGGTGAAGGCCGGTCACGAGGTCACCGATTTCGGTGATGGCGACGCGGCGTTCGATTGCCTGAAGGGTTTCCGCTTCGATCTGCTGCTGACCGACATCGTCATGCCGGGCATGGACGGCATCGAGTTGGCCAAGCGCGCCGCCGAAATGGATCCGAAGCTCAAGATCATGTTCATCACCGGCTTCGCAGCGGTTGCGCTGCATCCCTCTTCTCAGGCGCCCAAGCAGGCGAAGGTTCTCTCCAAGCCTTTCCATCTGCGTGAAATCGTGCAGGAAGTCGAACGGATGATCGCGGCCTGACGCATCCGCTTTCACTGACGAGAAGTCAGTTCTGATTTCATCCGTGTTCCGAGAAATGGCCGCGCAATAACCCGCAACCCGCCACAATTCTGCGTTGTCATATTGGCGTCGCGGCAACGCCGGGACAATGAAAGGTTCCCCGCGCGGTTGCGACCCGTGAAACATTTGAACGGGGAGCATTACGATGAACAATCCCGCATTGATGATGCATCAACCAATGATGCAATCGAACACCGGTTGGCGGCGCTACGCCGGTATCGGTCTTGCCGTAGGCCTGAATGGCGTTCTTGTCTGGGCGCTTGCCAACGGGTTGGCGATCAAGCTCACCAAATATATTCCGCCTGTGATTCATATGCAGGTTATCGATACACCGCAGGCCCCTCCCAAGCAGGAAGTGCCACCGCCTTCACCGCCGATGCAGAAAGTGGCGCCGACCGAGCAGAATCCTCCGCCTCTGATCGACATCGCACCGGATACATCTGCGCAGACGATACAAGTTCCGCTGCAGCAATCGCCTCCGGTGCAGCCCGTCGACACTTCGGCCTCCGGGTTGACCAATACACACTCCACGCCGCCTTATCCGCCGGCGGCCCGCCGCCTCGGCGAGCAGGGCAGGGTGGTGCTGTCGATCACCATCGGTGCCGATGGAATGGTCTCCAATGCCCAGATCGCTCAGTCGAGCGGCTTCCCGGAACTGGATCAGGCGGCCGTGCAATGGGTGACGTCGCATTGGCGCTACAAGCCTGCCATGCAGGGCGGCGTGGCGGTGCCCTCAACCACGCAGGCGGCGGTCAAATTCGACCTTCGCCAGGCGCATTAAAGGCGCCTTTTATCTGAAGGTTGTGGCCGGGCGGTCCGATGTGGCCGCCCGGCTTGCTTTATTCGGGAGCCGGAGGCTATACGTGCCGCCCCGTTCGGATGGGCGCGTAGCTCAGCGGGAGAGCACTACCTTGACATGGTAGGGGTCACAGGTTCGATCCCTGTCGCGCCCACCATCCGCACCTCCAGCCGAACTACACCGCCCCTCACGCCTCTTCGGTGGCGTTGAGCTTTTTGGTTGCGGCCTGAAGCGCCTCGCGAACCACTTTGCCGGACGGTGTTCTTGGAATGGCGTCAGTCCACACGACATGCACGGGCGGAAGTCCCGGCAAGGCGAGCGCCCTGGCGATCTCTGCTTCCTGAACTCCTTCGTCTTGCACGATCGCAAGCCAAGGCTCCGCAAAACCATTCGCACCCGTCATCGTGAAGGCGCCGGCGTCTTTCACGCCCGTGCACGCCAGCGCCGCGCCTTCAATCTGGTGCGGCATGAATTTGCTGCCGCCGAAATTCATCAACTCGTCGACACGGCCCTCCACGCGGACATGACCATCGACCGACAACGTCCCGATGTCGCCGGGATAGAACCAACCGTCGCGGAAGTAAGTCGCGTTGGCTTCCGCGTCGTCGATATATTCGCTCATGAAGCCGGTGCCGCGGGCGCGGATTCTGCCGAGCTCGCCGTAAGGCAGCGGGTTATGGTTGTCATCCACGACTTCGACTTCGGTGAACGGAAAGACCCAGCCGACATCGGCATCGTCGCCGCCAACGCTATTGTCGGGACGGCACGCGATCGTCCCGCCTTCCGAGGTGCCATAGAACAGCACCAGATTGTTCGTGAGCCGCAGGCGCGCAAGCTCGCGCACGGCGCGCGGCGTGTGGCTGCCCGAAACGGTGATCGACAGATGACGAAGCGGCAGAAAGCCAGGCGGCAGAGCGTCCAGCAGCATCTTCAACTGAATCGGCGCGAGGTTCAGAACGGTCGGCTGTAGCCGCGTCAGCGTGTTCGCGACGCCGACGGGATCGGTCGGTCCGATGATCAAGGTGCCGCCAAGGCACCATGCCGAAAGTCCCGCGCCCGGATAGGCGAGAAACTCCGGTCCGATCAGCGACTGGATTCGGATTTCGTGCGGATGGGTAGCGTTGGCAATCGCCGCCACCTGCAGGATGCGATTTTCGATCGCCTCCCAGGTCAGGCCGAATTTCTTCGGTATGCCTGTCGTCCCCGACGATGTGGAAATGCGGCCCAAAGCCTTTGGATCGACTTTCACGCGCGGCCGCTTCACGGCGGGACGCTGGCCGATTTCCGTCAGGCGTTGCGGGGTAATCCGGTGAATGGGCGCGCGTGCGGCATCGCCGTCCTGCTCGGACTGGTCGGTGATGATGAAGTCCGGCTTCAAAAGCGGCTCCATCTGCGAAGCCTGCACCGCCAGATAGGATGTCGAGGTCACGCCCAGCCGTGCCAATGCCAGAAGCAGCAGCCAGTGCACGTACTGGTCGGCAACGGCAACGGCCACGAGCCCGCTCTTCGGCAATTCGATCTCATCGAGTGCTGCCGCCATGCGATCGATGTTCGCGTCGAAGTCCACATAGGGAACCTGTGCCGTCAGCGTCGCCACCGCGATGGCCTGTGGATTCTGCTTGGCGAAATAACTGATGAGGCGATCGAACATGAAAACTCTTCTCCGCTGGCAGCCATTGGTGCTGTACCGCTCTGCCAGAAGCGGCCGCCTGCGTTCGCATGCGCGCTCGGGTCCCGCAAGCCTGTTCGGAAAGGAACCCTAACGCGCCGCGCACTTTGCTACTCTAGGTCGAGAACGCCTTGCGTTCAGGAGGCGAGCGCGTCGCGAAACCGCGCGCCGACACGGTGCGCAGGCAACCAGACAGTGACGCATGTACCCTCGTCGGGCGCGCTTTCCAGCCAAACGCGGCCGCCATGCGCCTCCACAAGGCCTTTGACGATCGGCAAGCCGAGCCCGGTGCTTTCCTGATTCTTGGCGACTTCGTGCCGCGCGCGCGCGTAAGGCTCAAAGATGCGAGCCTGATCCTTGGCGGCAATGCCGATGCCGTTGTCCCGCACCCCGAACACCATTTCGCCGGAAGCGGCGATGGACGCGAACACCTCGATCGTTCCGTCCGCACGGCTGAACTTGGCCGCGTTTGTCAGAAGGTTGAGCGCGATTTGTTTGAGCGCACGGTTGTCGCCGGCAATGGGAGGCAAACTGCTTGCGATGTTCTTGTCCAGCCTCAACCGCATCGTGCGCAGCCTGGGCTCGACCAGCTTGCAGCATTCGGCGATCAGGCTTTCAAGATCGACGTCCGTTTCGTCGAGCTCGAATTTCCCCGATTCGATCTTGGATATGTCGAGCAGGTCATTCACCAGTTCGAGCAAATGCTCGCCGGATTGCCGTATCAGGCCGGCATATTCCACGCGCCTGGACGCGAATATGTCGGTCTCGAGCAATTGCGAAAATCCGATGACCGCATTCAAGGGTGTGCGCAGTTCGTGGCTCATATTGGCGAAGAACCGCGTCTTCGACAGATTGGCGTTCACGGCAGCATCGCGCGCTTCGGAAAGCGCATCCCGCGCGGCGCGCAGATCGAACTTGCTGCTCACCAGTATGTAAGTGACGGGAAAACTCACCAGCGATGCGATGGTCAGCGTTATGAGCGGCGTGTAGCCGGGATAGTTGTGAAGCAGCAGGATAGTGACCACATAGTCGGTGATCATCGCGACGGCGACGCATGTCGCAGCCCACATCAGCGTGGCAAGCAGCTTCTGCTTCAGCAACGCGGCGAATCCCGTTCTTGCGGATACATCGTATGCGGGTTGTGGTTAGCGCCTTCTAAAACGCGCCCGAATTTTCACCACCTGTTTAGAACCGGCGGCTTCTGCGCCATTTCGGTACAGGCCCACCGCGTTTTCCGTAGCATTTTATAAAGTCCTAACGCCCTAGTATGGCCCCATGAGCAGGGCGCGGTTTTCCGGTCTCCTCCGCCAGATGTCATTTGCTCTGGCGATGCTTGCGGCATTTGTCGCCGGCAGCGACGCCGCGCGCGCGGATGGTTCTGTGCAAGCAGCCGCATATCAACCGCCGGCTTCGATCGCGGAAACCTACAAGCTCGGTTCCGGCGACAAGCTGCGCGTCATCGTCTATGGCGAAGACGATCTTGGCGGCACGTTCGATGTTGACGGGAACGGCTTCATCAGTTTGCCGCTGGTCGGTCAGGTAAAGGTGGCGGGTCTTTCCGCAACCGAAGTCGAACGCACGATCACCGCGAAATTCGCGGAAGGCTATCTCAAGGAACCGCGCGTCAGCGTGGAAGTCACCCAGTACCGGCCGTTCTATATTCTGGGCGAAGTGAACCGTCCGGGGTCCTATCCTTACGTCGACGGCATGAGCGTGCAGAACGCCGTTGCCGCTGCCGGCGGTTACACAAGCAAGGCCGTGGAGAGCGGCGTGTATGTGCGCCACGAAGGGCAGTCCCAGGAAGTGCGCCTGGACACCGATTCACCGGCGCAGATCTATCCCGGCGATGTCTTGCGCGTGCCTTCGAGCCTGTTCTGGGACGCAATTTCGGTGCTCGGCCCGCTCTCGGGCTTTGCGGCGCTCGCGGGCGCCTATCACAACTAGCTAATGCTTGGGCGCAAAGCCTCTTGAGACGGCGCCGAAAGCCTCGTCCAGAATCTTGCGCATGTCGCATTCCGGATCGAGCTTGCCGGCAAGCTGCAACGTCACCGTGCCGTGCAGGATCACCCAGAAAACATGTCCGATGACTTCCGGATCGCCGTCCAGCATTCCGGCTTCGATCATTCCGGGGATGTGGCGCGTGAGCGTCTTGCGCGCGCGTTCGGCTGCTTGGGTAAGTTCAGGATATTTGCCGTCTTCCGGCTGGTTCATGTCGAACATCAGCTTGTAGGAAGACGGGTTCTCCAGCGCGAAACGCACATAGGCTTCGCCAGCGGATGCTGCCCGGTCGCCGGCATCGCCCGGTACGGCGAATGCCTGCTCCAAGGTCTGGGCGAATTGCAGGAAGATGCGCGCACGCACGGCCGCGAGGATCTCGTCCTTGTCGTGGAAATAGCGGTAGGGCGTCATGGGGCTCACGCCCAGCGCGGTGGCCAGTTCACGCATGGTGAAACCGTCCTGCCCGCGCTCAGCGAACATGCGCGCGGCGATGTCACAGAGTTTTTCGCGGAAATCGGCAACTTCGGCGGTAGATAGCGTACGGGGCATAAAAATTCCGGTTCGGGGACTTGAAAGCACCTAGCACCGATCTTATAGATTTACACAGTAAAATGTAAATGAGATGTTCGGGAGGTCCGCCATGAATGCCCCTGTCCGCATCAATCCCTATCTGGCCGGCAACTTCGCGCCGGTTCGCAGCGAAGACGACTTTCCGAATCTGACAATCACGGGCGAAATCCCGAAGGATTTGCGCGGCAGCTACTACCGCAACGGACCCAATCCGCAATTCGAACCGCGCGATCCCAATCATCACTGGTTTGCCGGCGACGGCATGATCCATGGCTTTCATGTCGCAGACGGCAAGGTCGCCTATCTCAACCGCTACGTGCACACGAACAAGTACCTGCTGGAGAAGGAAGCAGGGCGTTCGCTGTTCGGCACCTTCGGCAATCCGATGACGTCCGATCCGTCCGTCATCGGCAAGGATGGTGGTGTCGGAAACACCAACATCGTGTGGCACGGCAATCGCCTTCTGGCGCTGGAAGAAGGCCACAATCCCTTCGAACTCGATCCTGTCACGCTGGAATCGCGCGGCTATCGCGACTACGCGCACGAAGCGCTGCGCTTCACCGCCCATCCCAAACTCGATCCGGAAACCGGCGAGATGGTCTATTTCGGTTATTCCGCCGGCCCGGGTTTCTTCTCGAACAAACTCGCCTATGGCGTTGCCGACAAGACGGGCAAGGTCACGCGGCTCGACATGTTCGAGGCGCCGTTCTGCAGCATGGTGCACGACTTCTTCGTCACGCGAAATCACGTGCTGTTTCCGGTTCTGCCGCTGACGGGCGATCTCAATCGCGCCATGAACGGCAAGCCCGCTTTCGCGTGGGAGCCCGAGAAGGGGAGCCATGTCGGCGTGATGCGCCGCGACGGCGACGTGAAATCCATTCGCTGGTTCACCACCGACGCCTGCTACGTCTTCCATCCCATGAATATGTGGGAAGACGGCGACAAGATTTATGTCGACGTGATGCAGTATGAGGCCGCGCCGCTGTTCCCGCTGGTGGATGGCGCGTCCAGCGGTCCGCAGGCCGCGCGCCTTGCACGCTGGACCTTCGATCTGGCGGACAACAGCAACACCATCAAGCGCGAATATATCGACGATCTGGACGGCGAATTCCCCCGGCTGGATGAGCGCCGCGCCGGGCTTTCCTATCGCCACGGTTACTACGCGGCGGACTCGCTGCACACCAGCAAGGTGCTGTTCGACTCCATCGCCCATATCGATCATGCGACGGGCAAGAAGCAGGTTCACATCTTCAAGGATGGCCGCCCTGGCGAACCGGTCTTTGTGCCGCGCAGCCAGAATGCTGCGGAAGGCGATGGCTGGCTTGTCGCGACGGTCTATCACCCCTCGACTGACAAAAGCGGCTTTGTGGTGTTCGATGCCCAAAACGTGGCGCAAGGGCCGGTGGGCGAGGCGATGCTGCCCCGACGCGTGCCCTTCGGCTTCCACGGCAATTGGCGTCAGGCTTAAGAGCGCGGGAAAACGCACATGATGGATCTGCTCCGGGCGTTCAAGCCGCTCGTCGGGGATTTCCTGTCCACGATCGTCTTCATCGCCGTCTATGAAATCACCGGCGACATCATCACTGCGACGGGTTCCGGCATCGCCACCGGCATCCTGCAGTTCATTTGGCTGAAATCACGCCGCCACGACTTCGCTCTTATGCAATACGCCAGCCTGGCGCTCGTGATCGTGCTCGGCACAGCCACGCTGCTGACCCGCGATCCGCGCTTTGTGATGCTTAAACCCAGCATCGCCGGTTTCGCCATCGGCACCGTCATGCTGCAGCGCGGTTGGCAAATGCGCTACCTGCCACCGATCGTGAAGGAGAACGCCAGCGAAGGCTTCCTGGTGATGTGGGGCTATCTTTGGGCGGCGCTCTATTTTGCGCTGGCTTTCGGAAATCTCTATATCGCCTGGCGCTATGGACTGAAGGAATGGGCGCCGTTCAACGCCTTCGTGCCGACCGTGGGGCCATTGGCGCTGTTTCTCATCCAGTACGCCACCATGCGCCACGTCATCCGCCGCACCATCATGGAGCGGATGCGAAATGCGGCGCCGGCGGAATAATTTTCACCCGACGCCGGTTTTCCGCAAACCCGACACAGCTCCGCCAACATCTTCTGTGATCGTTCCGAATTGCCGGGATGAAGCTCCGGCGATAGGTTTTGAGCACCGCAGAACGCGGGTTGCTCGGGGGCGATCATGTTCAATCGGAATACCATCATCGGTGCGGCCATCGCCGGCGCCGTCGTTCTCGTTTTGGGTCTCTTCTTCATCCTGGGCGGAAAGAACAGCACCTCCGACACCGGCTTCCTCGGCCGTATCGCCAACGGCGTCACCTCCGTCACCGGCACGCACACGCCGGAGCAGGAAGCCGCCGCGCCGGACTTCGCCTTCCACCGGCTGGAGATCGACACCAGCCGCGCCCAACCCGAAGCCTGCCTCGTCTTCACGCGCGATCTGGATGTCTCCGGCCACACGCACTACGAAGATTATCTGACCATCGACCCGGACACGCGCATCGTCGTGCGCGCAATGGATGCCCGCCTCTGCATCGCCGGTCTCAGCTTCAACGCCACGTATAATGTCACCCTCAAGAAGGGTTTCCCCGACAAGGCGGGCGACAAGCTCTTCGAGGAAGAGACGATCCCGGTTGAGCTGCGCGACAAACCCTCGCTGGTGCGTTTCTCCGGCGGCATCATCCTGCCGCGCGACAATGCCGACGGCGTTCCCGTCACCACCGTCAATATCGACAAGCTGAAGCTGAAGATCGTGCGCGTCGGCGATCGCCTGCTCTCGCAGATCGAAAGCGGTACCGTCGATCAGACCACGCTCTATTCCTATGACGAGACGCAACTTGAGAACAATCAGGGCTCCGTCGTCTGGTCCGGTGCGATGGATGTCGGCAACATCAAGAACGCCAGCGTCGTCACGCTCATCCCGATACGCGACATCCTGAAGGGCAAGCCGCCGGGCGCCTATGTGCTGATCGCGCAGGATGCGGCCAAGGCCAAGCCGAAGGACAGCGACGATTACGACGGCGAAGAACGCGCCGCCCAGTGGGTGATCGATTCCGATATCGCGCTCACCACCTTCCAGGGGCAGAACGGCATGGCGGTGTTTGCGCGCTCTTATGCTTCCGCAAAACCCCTGAGCGGCGTGAAGCTCACGCTGGTTGCGCGCGACAACAACGTGCTCTCCACCGTAACGACGGACGGGCAGGGCCGCGGAAATTTCGACGCCGGTCTGTTCAACGGCAAGGGCGGCGACGAACCCGTCGTCGTGATGGCCTATGGCAGCAATAGCGATTTCAGCTTTCTGGACCTGCGCCGTCCGTCTTTCGACCTGACAGACCGTGGCGTCGGCGGCCGCGACTCCCCCGGCCCGATCGACGCGTTCCTCTACACCGAGCGCGGTGTCTATCGGCCCGGCGAAACGATCCATGCCACCGCCATGCTGCGCGACCGCATCGGCGCCGCCGTTACCGCGCCGCTCACGCTGGTGGCGCAACGCCCCGATGGCATGGAGTTCGCGCGCACCACCGTTCCCGGTCAGTCATTGGCGGCGGGCACGGCGGTGTGGAACGTGACCTTGCGCAATACCTCGCCGCACGGGCGCTGGCAGATCTCCGCCTATATCGACCCGAAGGGTTCGCCGGTCGGGCGCGTGCAGTTCGATGTGGCCGACTTCGTGCCGCAGCGTTTGAAAGTCGCGCTCACCGCGCAGGAGAAAATGCTGCGTCCCAATGAAGACTTCCACGTGAAAGTGGAGAGCCGTTTCCTATACGGCGCGCCGGCATCCGGCTTGTCGGGCGAGGGAAGCGCAAAGCTGACGGCGGACAGCAATCCCTTCCCGCAATTTTCCAAATACCAGTTCGGCCGCGTGGACGACTCGTTCTCCGATGTGGATGTCGATGTGAGCGTGCCCGACACCGATGCTCAGGGCGTCACCACCGCCACCGGCACCATCGGCGACGTTGCGGATACGACCTTGCCGCTGAAAGCGTCCATCCGCATCTCGATCCACGAGCCAGGCGGCCGCACGACGGACAAGTCCGTGGACATTCCGGTGCGCACGCATGATGTCGCCATCGGCATCCTGCCGGACTTCGACGGCGGCTCCGTCGCCGAGAATGCTCCCGCCGGATTCGAGGCCATCGCGGTGAACGCGAACGGCAAGCGCATCGCGCTTTCCGACCTCACCTACACATGGGTGAAGGAGAACACGACCTATCAGTGGTATCAGACCAACGGCGAGTGGAAGTATCAGTCGGTCACGCGCGACCGCCTCGTTACCTCCGGCACGCTGGCCATCGACGCGGCCAAGGCGGCGCGGCTGACGCAGCAGATGCCATGGGGCACCTATCGCCTCACCATCACCGATCCCAAGTCCGGCGCGGCGAGTTCCTATCGCTTCTATTCCGGCTGGGCCGCCAGTGCGAATGGCGACCGTCCGGATCGCATTCCCGTCGCGGCAGACAAGCCGGCCTACAAGCCCGGCCAGACGGCGCATGTCTCGATCAAGCCGGATGCGGACGGGCAGGCGCTCGTTGTGGTCGCGGGCGACAAGGTGTTCTCGTCACGGCTCATCAACGCGCCGGCGCGCGGCACCACCATCGACATACCGGTGTCGGGGGATTGGGGCGCGGGCGCCTATGTGCTCGTCACCGATTATCGCCCGCTGAACGAAGCGACCAACCGCGAGCCGGTGCGCTCCATCGGCGTGGCATGGCTCGGCGTGGACAATGCCGATCGCACGCTCGCCACCTCCATCGGCGGCCCGCAGAAGATGCTGCCGCGCCAGCACATCAACCTGCCGGTGACGATCAAGGGCGCGGGCGATGGCGAGGAAGCCTATCTTACGCTCGCTGCGGTGGATGAGGGCATCCTGCAGCTCACCGATTACAAATCGCCCGATCCGGTCACCTATTACTTCGGCAAGCGCAAGCTCGGCGTCGGCATGCACGACGATTACGGCCGCCTGATCCGCGCGGAGAAAGGTCCCGTCGGATCGCTGCGCGAAGGCGGCGATAGCTTCGGCGGCCGTCCGCTCGCGGTGGTGCCCACGAAAACCGTGGCTCTGTTCTCCGGTCTTGTGAAAGTCGGCGCGGGTGGCGTGACGCAGGTGCCGTTCGACGTGCCGGATTTCAACGGCGAACTGCGCCTGATGGCGGTTGCGTGGACCAAAGACAAGCTCGGCCATGCCGACCGTCCGCTGACCGTGCGCGATCCGGTCGTTGCCGACATCGTGCTGCCGCGCTTCCTTGCACCCGGCGACAAGGCGCAAGCCGCGCTCAACATGAACAATGTCGAAGGCGGCAACGGCAATTACACCGCCACGATCACCACCTCCGGTCCGGTCGGCGTGCCGGCAGGCGGGCAGACGGTGATCACCCGTCCGCTCAATCGGGGTCAGCGCATACTCGTCCCTGTCGAACTGGACGGTCGCGGACTTGGCATCGCGCATATCACGCTGAAAGTGGTTGGGCCGAACGGCTTCAAGGTGCAGCGCTCGTGGCCGATACAGGTCCGCGCGCCGCAGCTCGACATCGCACGCGACGACATCCAGCTGCAGGGCGCGCATCAGAGCTTCACAGCCAACGCGCAGCTTGTGAGCGATGTCGTGCCCAGCACGCTCGTCGCCGCGATCAATGCTTCGTCCAGCCGTGGATATAACGACGTGCCCGGCCTGCTGCGCTGGCTCGACAAATATCCGTATGGCTGCCTCGAACAGACGACGAGCCGCGCCATGCCGCTGCTTTACTTCAACGATCTGGCAGGCCTCGCCGGATTGCCGAAGGATCAGGCGCTGCACGACCGCATTCAGGAAGCGGTCAACAATGTTCTCGACATGCAGAACTATGCCGGCAATTTCGGCATGTGGGGTCCGGGCAACGACGCCGATCCGTGGATCAGCGTTTTCGCGCTGGACTTCCTCAATCAGGCAAAGCCTAAAGGCTATGTCGTGCCGAACGAAGCCTTGAAGCGCGGCGCCAACTGGCTGAAGCAGACGGCAACGTCGGACTCCAACGACGACGCCGTGCGCGCCTATGCCTTCTATGTGCTGGCGAAGATGGGGCAGGTGAACCTCTCCGACCTGCGCTACTTCTCCGACACGCGCGGCAACGAGTGGAACAACGCCATTGCCGCCGCGCTGACTGGCGCGGCCGCCGCGCAGGCTGGCGACAAGTCGCGCGCCAACTTCGCCTTCAATCGTGCGCGCAACATCATCATGGCCGCCGATCCGCTCACTTACACGCGCGACGATTACGGTTCGCTGGTGCGCGATCTCGCGGGAACGACCGCGCTGGCTATGGAAGGCGGCGATCCGGAGATCGTGCCTGCGCTGATGAAGCGCGTGGACGACGTGAACATGCGCCTCAATGCCACCACCACGCAGGAAAAGGCATGGATGCTGCGCGCGGCCTATGAGCTTTCCAAACAGCGTATGCCGCTCAACATCGTGGTCAACGGCCAGCCGCAGACGCCGCGCGACGGCGCGGTGCGCCTCGCGCCCACGCTGGCGCAATTGCAGAAAGGCATCACCATCCTGAACCGCGGCGATGCCGGCGTGTGGCGCACCGTATCGGTGCAGGGCACGCCGTCCATACCGCTGCCGGAAGAAGCGAACGGCCTCACCATCAAGAAGACGGTGTGGACGATGTCCGGCCAGCCCGCCGATCTCGCGTCGCTCAAACAGAACGATCGCGTGATCATCTCCATCGATGGCCAGATGCAGAACAACTATTACCGCCAGATGGGTGCGATAGACCTGCTGCCCGCGGGCCTTGAGATCGAAATGCCGATCGCGGGCGATGCGGGCAAGGCCTATCCGTGGCTCGGCACCCTCAGTGACGTGACGATGGAGGATGCGCGCGACGACCGCTTCGTGGCCGCCTTCACCATTGGCTCGCAATATCAGGAGAAGCCCGATCCCAAGAAGCCGCTGCCGCCGCCGCCCAGCTATCACATCGCCTATGTCGCCCGCGCGGTCACGCAAGGCAGCTTCGCGATGCCGGCCGCGACGGTGGAAGACATGTATTCCCCGCAGGTGCACGCACGCACGAGTTTGGGCAGCGTGACTATCGGCGCGGAGAAGTAAGAAGGCGCGATGCGCGAGGTTTGGCGTAAGAGACTGATCGTTGGCGCATTCTCCTGCGCCGGCATCGTCTGCGCACTCGCCGTGGCGGACCGCGCCAATCCGCCGGACATGACGCGCTTCGAAACGCTCTCGCCGGAGGTGGTGGCGTCGAACGGCGCGTTGCTCAGGCCGTTTCTGTCAAAAGACGGATATTGGCGCCTCAAGACCGAAGTGCGCGACGTCAATCCGCGGTACCTGAAAATCCTCAAAGCTTATGAAGACAAGCATTTCGACGATCATTTCGGCGTCGATCCCACCGCGGTGGCGCGCGCCGCCGTGCAATATCTGACGGCGGGCCGCATTGTCTCCGGCGCCTCTACCCTCTCCATGCAGGCCGCGCGCCTGCTGGAGCCGCCGCGCCCGCGTGGGCTCGTTACCAAGGCGTATCAGATGATACGCGCCGTCCAGCTCGAAGAGCGCTACTCGAAGGACCAGATTCTTTCGATCTATCTCACGCTCGCACCGTTCGGCGGCAATCTGGAAGGTGTGCGCGCCGCATCGCTCGCCTATTTCAACAAGGAGCCGTCATCGCTCGATCTGTCGGAAAGCGCGGTGCTGGTGGCATTGCCGCAAAGCCCCGCGCGCTTGCGGCCGGATCGTCATGGCCTCGCCGCCATCGCGGGCCGCAAGAAGGTGCTGGACCGCATGGTGGCCGAAGGCGTGCTTAGCGCTAGCGATGTCGCCGTGGCCGAGCATGAAGGCGTCCCGTCCATCCGCCTCGCCATGCCGCTGATCGCGCCGCATCTGGCCTATCATCTGCTGCAGAAGGCGAAAGGCCCGCGCATAGAAACCGCGATCGACGCCAATCTGCAGCAGGCCATCGAACGTCTCGCGGTGCAGGAGCGCGGTTATTTCGACGATCACGCCTCGCTCGCCATCGTCGTGGTCGAGAACCGCACGCGCAATGTGATCGCCTATGTCGGCGGCACCGATTACTGGGGCAAGGAAGGCCAGATCGATCTGGCGCGCCGCTCGCGCTCGCCCGGCTCGGCGCTCAAGCCATTCATCTACGGTTTGGCGTTCGACGATCTCATTTTGCATCCCTCCACCATGATGGAGGATCAGGCGACGATCTTCGGCGACTATGCGCCGCATGATTTCTCCGGCGGCTTCATGGGCGCGGTCACGGCGCGCGACGCGCTGCGCATGTCGCTGAATGTGCCGGCCGTGATGGTGCTGGATCGCGTCGGCCCGCTGCGGTTCACGCTCGCGCTGCAGAACGCCGGTGCGCGTCTCGCTTTCCCGAAAGGCAGCGACACACCGAGTTTACCGGTGGCGCTGGGTGGTCTGGGCATCTCTCTCGCCGACATGGCGATGCTCTACACCGGCATCGCCGATCGCGGCATCGCGCAACCGCTGCGCTATGTGAAATACGCGCCAAGCGGCGAACGCCACAAACTCTTCGGTCCCGTCGCGGCCTATTATCTGCGCGAGATTCTCGCGGGCGTGGCGCTGCCCGAAGGCTGGGCGATGGGGCAGGGCCTTTCGCGCCAGCGCACCATCGCCTTCAAGACCGGAACGTCATACGGATTCCGCGATGCGTGGTCGGCAGGCTTCTCGAACGACTACACGGTCGCCGTCTGGGTCGGCCGCGCGGATGGCGCGCCGCGCGTCGGCAGCGTGGGCCGCGAAGCCGCTGGTCCGATCCTGCTGAAGACATTCGGTCTCTTGCCGAAGGACCGCACCGCCGATCCCGCGCCGCCCGCCGGCGCCATTCTCGCCGCGTCAACCGCATCGTTGCCGCCGGGATTGCGCGTCTTCACCCGCGAAGTGCAGCAGGCCGCTGTTCCGCAGCCAACGCATGTGCCGCCGCCGACGATCGCGTTTCCACCCAACGGGGCTACCGTTCCGCTACCCGCCGCCGCTGCGAAAGACGATCAAATCCAGCTGAAGGCCAATGGCGGCTCCGGCCCGCTGACCTGGCTGGTGAACGGCCGCCTCGTCGGCAGCTTCGACCGCTTCCAGCCGGTCATGGTCGACCCGCCCGGCGAAGGCTTTGCCCGCATCGTCGTGGTGGACGCGCAGGGCCGCAGCGATGCGTCCGAAGTTCGCTTCAAGCATTTGCACTAGTACGTCGGCCCTCATCCTTCGACGGGCTCAGGATGAGGAGGGTTTACAAATCCTCATGCTGAGCCTGTCGAAGCATGAGCTTGTCGAAGGGTGAGAGACGCGGCATAGCTCTTTCATGCCCGACCCGCACGCGCAGCAGCATCCCAAAGGCTATCGCAACGCCGCGACCGTGGTGACGACACCGGCGGAGCGCAAGCGCGGCTTCTTTATTCTTTTTGTCAGCCTTGTCTGCATGGGCGCGGGCCAATCGGTGATCTACACCATCCTGCCGCCGCTGGGCCGCCAGCTCGGTTTGGTGCCGACGCAGATCACCACGATCTTCGCCGTCAGCGCGGTGATCTGGATTTTCTCGTCCGCCTTCTGGGGCGTTCGCAGCGATCGCTGGGGCCGCAGGCCGGTGATGCTTCTGGGCCTTGCCGCCTTCGCGGTGTCGTTCGCTTGCTTTGCGACCGTGATGCATGCCGGATTGAACAAATGGATGCCGGCTTTCCTCATCTTCCCGGCGCTGATCGCCTCGCGCAGCATCTATGGCACGTTCGGCTCGGGCACGGGCGCATCGGCGCAGGCCTATGTCGCGGATCGCACCGCGCCGCATGAACGACTGAAAGGGATATCCGTCATCTCGATGGCGTTCGCCTTCGGCACCACCTTCGGCCCGGTGATCGGCTCATCGCTGACGCTCTTCGGACTTTACGTGCCGTTCTACTTCATTGCCGCGTGGGCCATCCTGAGCGCCGCCGCCATCTGGTATTTCCTGCCCGAGCGCACGCCGCCCAAGTCGCATGCCGTGCGCAAGACCACCTTGCGCTGGTACGAGCCGCGCATGTTTCCGTTCATGGCGTTCGGTCTGGTGCTGAGCCTGATCGGCGCCATCCCCATCCAGACATCCGGCTTCTTCTTCCAGGACGTGCTGCATCTGGATGCGCATATGACCGCCGTCTACACCAGCATCGGCCTGATGGCGTCGGATATGGCGGCGCTGTTTGCGCAATTCGTCGTGGTGCAGCGCATGGGCTTCTCGTCGCGCACACTCACCATCGCGGGCATCTGCACCACGGTGCTCTCCAATTCGGTGTTCATCTTCGTGCAGGATTTCCCGACACTGGTGCTGGCGATGATCATGTCCGGCCTCGGTTTCGGCATGGCGCGGCCCGGCTTTACCTCCGGCGCATCGCTCGCGGTTGCGCCGCATGAACAGGGCGCGGTGGCCGGATTGCTGAACGCAGCGGGCGCCGCCGGTTTCATCTTCGGCCCGATGATCGGCTGGCTCTACGAGTTCTCGCCGCGCGTGCCTTATATCTTCGGCGTTTTTGCCATGCTCGCACTGCTGGCGGCGCAATTCCTCTCGCGCGTCCTGCGCTCGGCTGGAACGCTCTCGACCGACGAAGACGATCTCGAGGAGACGGCGGATACGCCGGTGCCCGACAACTAGCGCTTGTTCGCGTCCGCGTTCAGGCGGCCCAGCATTTCCATCGTGGGAAAGCCGTCGGCGGGAAGGCCGTGCGCCTTCTGATAGGCGCGCAGCGCATTGCGCGTCTTGCGGCCCAGCACGCCGTCCACTGTGCCCACATCGTAGCCGAGCGTATTGAGATCGGTCTGGAACTGCATGCGCTGATCGCTGGTGAGCGGCTGCTCATCGCGCGGCCACGATCCCACGATCGGCGATCCGCCCTGGATGCGGTCGGCGAGGTAACACACCGCCAGCGCATAGCTGGCCGCGTTGTTGTATTTCAGAACGGTGCGGAAATTGTCGAAGGTCAGAAAAGCCGGCCCGCGCGCGCCGGCCGGCAGATAGATCGCGCCGTCGCCTGCGCCTGCCGGAAGATCGAGACCGTTCGGCCGCCGCACGCCCATCGCTTTCCATTCGGAGACGCTCTTGGTGGCGTCCGGATCGGCGAGGTCGTAAGCGAAGCCGGATGGCAGCGTCACTTCCACAAAGCACGGCGCGCCGGTCTTCCATCCCGCGTTCTGCAGCAGCACGGCTGCAGAGGCGAGCGCATCGGCCGGTGAGTGCCAGAGATCGCGTTTGCCGTCTCCGTCGCCATCGACGGCGTGGCTCGCGAAGGACGAAGGTTCGAACTGTGTATGCCCGAACGCGCCGGCCCATGACGACGTCATCTGCTGCGGCGACAGGCCTTCTTCCTGCTCCATCTTCAGCGCCGCCAGCAATTCGCGCCGCGCGAATTCCTGCCGCGGCCCGTCATAGGCGAGCGTGGCAAGCGCCTCGAACATGTTGTAGCTGCCCATCTGCTGGCCGTAATTGCTCTCCATGCCCCAGATGGCGACGAGGATGTGCTTGGAGACGCCATAGCGGCTCTCCAGCCGCGACAGCATGGCGGGATAGGTGCCTTCCATCTGCTGGCCCATCGAGACGCGCGCGTCCGACACCGCCGAATCGAGATAGCTCCACACCGGCTTCACGAATTCGGGTTGCGAGAGATTCGCCTTCTCCACGCTGGCATTGCGCGTGATGCCGGCCATGGACGCGTCATACACATCGGGACGGATGCCGGCATTGATGGCCGTGACCCGGAAATCGCGGATGAACTGCGCGAATTTCTGGTCGGCCAGGCTGGCTGCGGCGGGGGAAATCGTGGACGTGCCGGCCTGCGCCAGACGCACATTATACTGCGCCTGCACCGGCGCTGTCGTGGCGCAGGCCGCCAGCGTCAAAGCCACCACCGCCGTTGTTCCCCGCAACATCCAAGCCGCCCCCGTCCGAAAATCCATGATAATCCCTTGTAAACTCTACACTTTTGACCGATATCGGAAGTGATCCCGGCCCGTTGACAGCCGCGCCCCCGGACACTAGTTTCCGCGCCTCTTTTGAACCCCTTTTTCCGGTATTTTGAAGGCCAGTCCCATGAAGATCCGCAACTCGCTCCGTTCGCTGAAGAAGCGTGACAAGGACTGCCGCGTCATCCGCCGTAAGGGCCGCACCTACGTCATCAACAAGAAGAACCCGCGCTTCAAGGCTCGCCAGGGCTGATTGAAGGGATAATCTCCCGCGCCGCGTTTGGTTTCGCAGTAATGTGCGCCTCGGAAACAAACTCCGGGGCGCTTTTGCTTTTGCCCGAGCCCAATCGAAGCGTGCTCGCCCGCCGCGGCAAGATCGTGGCGCGGCTACGGTCGCTCGTGGCCGACGGCGTCGTCGCGGACGATGCGGGCCTCGCGGCCTTCGATGGCGACGCGCTCACCGCCTATCGGCAAAAGCCGCTAGCCTGCGTTCTGCCGAAAACCAAAGAGCAGGTTTCCGCCGTTCTGAAATTCGCGGCCGAAGAAGGCATCGCCATCGTGCCGCGCGGCGCGGGCACCTCTCTCAGCGGCGGCGCGCTGCCCTTGCCCGATGCGATCCTCATCGGCATGGGCCGCATGAACCGGATTCTCGATATCGATTATGAGAACCGCTGCGTGGTGACCGAGCCCGGCGTCACCAATCTTTCGATCACCCGCGCAGTCGAAGCGCGCGGCTTTTACTATGCGCCCGATCCGTCCTCGCAGATCGCCTGCACGGTCGGCGGCAACGTCGCGGAAAATTCCGGCGGCATCCATTGCCTCAAATACGGTCTGACCACGCACAATCTTCTCGGCGTCGAGATGGCGCTGCCGGGCGGCGAGCGCATTCGCCTCGGTGGCAAGGCCGGCGATGGCGGATTGGATTTGTTGAGCGTCGTCGCCGGATCGGAAGGCCTGCTCGGCGTCGTCGTCGAAGCGACCTTGCGGATTCTGCCCAAGCCCCCCGTCACGCGAACGCTCATGGTCGCTTTCCGCTCCGTGCCGGATGCGGGGCAATGCGTGGCCGACATCATTGGCGCGGGCGTGATCCCTGCCGCAATGGAATTCATGGACCGCAACTGCATCGGTGCGGTGGAGGATTATTGTTCTCCCGGCTATCCGCGCGATGCCGAAGGCATTCTCATCATCGAAGTGGATGGTGTCGCCGCCGATGCCGCCGATGCCGCGGCGCGCGTCACCGAGATTGCCAAAGCTGCCGGCGCCTCCAACGTCACCGAAGCGATGGATGAAGGCGAGCGCACCCGGCTATGGGCGGGACGCAAAGCTGCGTTCCCCGCGATGGGGCGGCTTGCACCCGACATGCTCTGCATGGACGGCACAATCCCGCGCGCCGCCTTGCCCCGCGTGCTGACGCGCATGGCCGAGATGTCGAAAGAATACGGCCTCGGCTTCTGCAACGTTTTTCATGCGGGCGACGGCAATCTGCATCCGCTCATCATCTTCGACGTGATGAAGCCCGGCGAGCTGGAACGCGCGGAAGCGTTCGGCGCCGCGATTCTCGAACTCTGCGTCAAGGTCGGCGGCGTGCTCACCGGCGAGCATGGCGTCGGCGTGGAAAAGCGCGATCTGATGCCGGCGATGTTCACCGAAGCCGATCTCGCCCAGCAGCAGCGCCTCAAATGCGCCTTCGACAGCGCGGGGCTGTTCAATCCCGGCAAGGTGTTTCCATCGCTGTCGGCCTGCGTGGAGCAGGGCCACATGCATGTGAAGGGCGGCCGCGTGCCCTATCCGAACCTGCCGCGCTTCTGATGATCTTGGCCCGCACCGAATCCGATGTCGTCGATGCCGTGCGTGCCGCGCGCGCGCAACATCGCACGCTGGAGATTGTGAGCGCCGGCACCAAGCGCAACTTTGGTCGGATCCCGGAATGCGATGAGACATTTAGCGTATCCGGGCTGAGCGGCATCGTTGCCTATGAACCATCCGAGCTCGTGCTCACCGTATTGCCGGGAACGCCGGTCGCAGAGATCACCGTGTTGTTGGCCGAAAAGAACCAGCGGCTCGGATTCGAACCAGCCGATTGGGGCGCCTTGCTCGGCGCATCGCCCGCCAACGCGACGATCGCGGGCGTTTTGTCCGCCGATGCAAATGGCGCGGCGTCCATCCGCTACGGCCGCGCGCGCGATTCCATGCTCGGCATGCGCGCGGTAAACGGCTTGGGAGAAAGCTACAAAGCCGGCGGCAAGGTCGTGAAGAACGTCACCGGTTTCGATCTGCCTAAGCTGTTCTGTGGTGCGATGGGAACGCTCGGCGTTCTCACGGAACTGACGCTGCGGGTGTTTCCGAAGCCCGCGCGCGAGGCCGTGTTTGCGGTGCGTGATGTTCCGGCGGATGAAGGCCTCGCGATCCTCCGCCGTGTCTGGCAATCGCCGCTGGAAGCGACGGCGTTGAGTTACGTTCCCGCGTCCGCGCCGTTGCGCGCACTGGGCTATGTGGGGCAGGGCGCCGCGCTCATCCGCCTCGAAGGCAGCGAGCCGGTCTTGAAGGAGAAGCGCGCTCTGCTGCACGACCTTGCATCGCAAGCACAGGAGATGAATGCAGCGGAAGTCTTCTCGGCCATCGCCAATGGCGAAGCTTTTGTCGCGCAGCCGCTGGATGTCTGGCGCGCTTATGTGGCGCCTTCCGAAGCCCCGAAGATCATCAACGCCACCGCGCCGTCGCTCTGGCTCGCGGACAATGCCGGCAGCGTGCTCTGGATCGGATCGCCGCCGGGCAGCGACGGCGCGCGCCTGCGCCAGGCTTGCGAAGCGGCAGGGGGGCACGCCGTTCTGCTGCGCGCCAGCGAAGAAACGCGCAGCCGTGTCGCCGTCTTCGCGCGAGAGACGAAGCCGCGCATGACGCTCACCAGGTCTGTGAAAGCCGCGTTCGATCCGCTCGGTATCTTCAATCCCGGCCGCATGTGGAAGGGCGTCTGATGCGCACGAATTTCTCGCCCGTGCAATTGGCCGGTCCGCATCTCGCCGATGCCGAAAAAAATCTGCGCGCTTGCGTGCATTGCGGAATCTGCACCGCCACATGCCCCACCTATGTGCTGACCGGCGACGAGCGCGACGGTCCGCGCGGGCGTATCGTGCTGATGCAGAACATGTTGGAAGCGAATGCCGCACCGTCGCCAGAAACGGTGCGGCATCTGGATCGCTGTCTCTCCTGTCTGGGCTGCCGCACGGCCTGTCCGTCCGGCGTCAACTATCCGCGCCTGATCGATACGGCGCGCGCGCATATCGAAACCCATTACAGTCGTCCTCCCGGTGAGCGGCTGCTTCGCTGGCTCATCGCACAAGTGCTCACGCGCCCCGGCGTCGCGCGCTTGATGCTGCAACTGGCAAGACTTGCCGCGCCATTAGCCAGCCTTCTTCCCGGCCGGTTGCGCGCGATGGCGCGGAAAGGTGCTTCGATCCGCTCTTCGTCACACGCAACGACTGTTGTTGAGGCTCTGCCGGATGCCAGGCGCATCGCGCTGATGCCGGGATGTGTGCAGAAGGCTATCGCGCCGGAGATCGACGACGCCCTTGCGCGCCTGCTGGGGCGGCGCGGCTTCGCGCTCGTTCCGATGGAAGAAGCGGGTTGCTGCGGTTCGCTCTCGCATCATCTGGGCCGCGAAAAGGAAACAGTGGGCTGGGCGAAGCGCGCGATCCAAAGCTTCGAGCGCATGGCAGATGTCGAAGCGGTTTTGATCAGCGCGACGGGATGCGCGTCGCATCTGAAAGATCTGCCGCAACTCTTCGCAGACGATCCGGACTGGCAGCCGCGCGCGACGCGTTTCGCCACGAAAGTGCGGGACTTTGCAGACCTCGTTTCGCCGCGCGGCGCGGATGAGCCGCATCGCCTCCGCGTTGCCTATCACGCACCGTGCTCCCTGCAGCACGGCCTGCGCATCATGGGTGCGAACGAAACGCTGCTGACGGCCGCGGGCTTCGAGGTCGTCGCCATTCCCGAAGGGCATCTGTGCTGCGGATCGGCGGGCAGCTATTCGATTCTGCAGCCGGAAATGTCCGGCGCCTTGCGCGCGCGCAAACTGGCCAACATCGCCAGCGTCTCGCCCGATGTGATTGCCACCGCAAATATCGGCTGCCTGGAACATCTGTCCGGCGGAATACCCATCGTTCATGTCGCGGAATTGCTGGACTGGGCGGAAGGCGGCCCCAAACCCGCTGCGCTTCACCAAATCGCGCGAGCGTGATGGCGCGGGCTGCAGAGCCACGCTAAACTCGGTTCATGCGTATTTTTCTTCTCGCAGCGGCACTTCTGATCGCGACACCGGCGCTTGCGGCAAACGCCCCGCCGCAGCTTGCGCCTTATGCCGCCAAGCAGCTCGACAAGCTGTTGCCGAAGCTCGCCAAGGCCGGATCGCCGGAAGCCGCCAAGCCGATCGAGGAGCAGGTGCTGCACCTGTTCAATGCATCGGGCAGTGCCAGCGTCGATCTTCTCATGCTGCGCGCCGCCGCGGCCATGCAGGCCGGTGACAAGGATACGGCGGCGAAACTTCTGGAATCGGTCACCGATATCGCGCCGGGCTTCGCCGAAGCATGGCGGGTGCGCGGCATGATGGCGGCCGATGCGGATCACGACAAGGAAGCCATCGTTTACCTGAATCGCGCGGTCACGCTCAATCCACGCAACTTCCAGGCTTATGCGGCGCTCGCCGGAATCCTCGCCGCTTACGGCGACAAGAAGCAGGCGCTGCAATACTTCCGCAAGGCGCGCGCCATCGATCCTTATTACGAAGGTGTCGGCGACGAAGTGAAATCGCTTGCGCGTCAGGTCGAAGGCGAGAAGATCTGATCCTCTCATGCGGCGTTGCATCGTGTTCATCGCCGTTTTGCTTCTGTCTGGCGCCGCGCAGGCCGCGCAGAAATCCATCGTCGGCGACTGGTATGAGGAAGCCACCTATGGCGGCTATCGCACCATTTCCATAGCCCATTTTCGCGCCGACGGAACGTTCACGGCGGAATTTCGCAAATGCCTGCAGCCGGGCGAACTCGATAACACCGATACCGGTCACTACACCTATGAAAACGGCCATCTGCGGATGATCACCGAAACGCGCGACGGCTTCTGGACCATGGACATCGAGGAATACCAGACACTCGCGAACGACGGGCAAACCTGGACCTATGACAGCACGTCCGGCTCGGCGGTGGAGAAATATGGCCGCATTCACTTCCGCGACGTGCGCGTGACGCCGTCGTCCAAAGTGCCCAGCTGCGATCTGAATTCCTGATCAGGCACCGCCGACGAAGGCAACGCGCAAAAGATTGGTCGCCCCCGGCGTCCCCAGCGGCACGCCTGCGGTGACGACAATGCGCTCGCCGGCTTTCGCGAAGCCTTCGCGATAGGCGATCTCCGCCGCACGCTCCACCACATCGTCCAGGTCGTGCGCATCTTCGGTCAGCACGCAGTGCAGCCCCCAGGCGATGCAAAGGCGACGCGCCGTCTCGATGGACGGCGTCAGCGCGATGATCGGCGCTTCCGGCCGCTCGCGCGCCGCGCGCAATCCCGTCGAGCCGGAGCCGGTCCAGCTCACGATGCATTTGGCATGGATGGTGTGTGTCACGTCATGCACGGCCTGCATGATCGCATCCGGCGTCGTTTCCAGCGGGGTGTCGCGCTGCGCTTCCAGAAGCGGCTGATAGAGCGCATCGCTCTCCACGGCGCAGGCCGTGCGGTCCATCACCGTCACCGCTTCCACGGGATAGGAGCCGGATGCGGTTTCCGCCGACAGCATCACCGCATCGGCGCCATCGAACACGGCCGTCGCCACGTCGGACACTTCGGCGCGCGTCGGCGTCGGCGACCCGATCATGGATTCCAGCATCTGCGTGGCGACCACCACGGGCTTGCCCGCCTTGCGCGCCGCGCGCGTGATCTGCTTCTGCCGGCCGGGCACCGCTTCCAGCGGCAATTCCACGCCCAGATCGCCGCGCGCCACCATCAGCGCGTCCGACAATTCCAGGATGGCGTCGAGCTGTTCGATCGCCTTGGGCTTTTCGATCTTGGCAAGCACGCCTGCGCGCCCGCGCACAAGCTTGCGCAGCTCGGCCACGTCGTCGGGCCGCTGCACGAAGGAGAGCGCGATCCAGTCCACGCCCAGCGCCAGCGCCGCTTCCAGGTCCGCCTTGTCCTTGTCGGTCATCGCCGAAAGCGGCAACAGCGTATCGGGCAGGTTCACGCCCTTCTTGTCGGTGAGCACGCCGCCCACTTCCACGAAAGCTTCCGCGCCATCGGGCTTGGAGGCGAAAGTGCGAAGCCGCACCTTGCCGTCATCGATCAGGAGCACATGCTTCTGCTTGAGTGCGGTAAAGATCTCGCCATGCGGGATCGGCAGCACGTCGGCCTTGTCGGAAGAGTCCGCGCGGATCAAATGAATGCGCTGGCCTTCCGTCAGCGTGATCTTGCCGCCGGGCAGTTTTCCAAGCCGGATTTTCGGTCCCTGCAGATCGACGAGGATGCCGATGGGCCGGCCTTCTTCTTCCTCCAGCGCGCGCACGCGTCCGTGCAATTCGCGCAGCAGATCGTGATTGGTGTGGCTCATATTGATGCGGAACACATCCACGCCTGCCTCGAACAGTTTTTTCATCTGATCGGGCGCGGAGGAGGCAGGGCCCAGCGTCGCCAATATTTTTGTTTTGCGGTGGCGTCTCATGATTCAATCCGAGAGCGTTTGTGTGTAGTCGGCGTCGTCGCCGGTATCCACGGTGAAGAAGCCTTTGCTGTCCATGCCGTAGGCGGCACATCGGCTGCGCAGGCGCGAATGGAACTTGTCGTCACCGATCCCGACGCAGAACTTGGTTTCGCCGTCCCAGGAACCCGCGCCGCCATCGCTGGCGTAGAGATAGTAGTAACGCGCCTTGAGCTTTCCCGGCACCAGCACGGCGCATTTTTTTGGCGTCAAGGACCACCAGCCTTCGCTGGCCCATCCCGTGCCGTCGAAGCGCGCCATCGCCACGCGGGTGGTCTTGGCGGTCTTGTTGCAAACGTTCAGCGCGGCATGGGCCGGCAGGCCCAGAAGCGGCAGAAGGGCAAGCGCTGCGAAAGCGGCAGTGAATCGCATGGACAGCGTGTCGCGCAGCCGCGCCATCCTGTCAACGCGGGGACGGGCTATGCTGCGCGCATGAACGAGACCGCCTTCGAGCTTGTCAGCCCGCCCGCGCCAAAGGCCGATATTCTGTTCGTCTGCGATCATGCGTCCAACAGGCTGCCGGAGGCGTATGGCACCTTGGGCCTGGAAGAGGGCCAATTTGCGGCGCATATCGCCTACGATATCGGCGCTGCCGAGGTCACGAAGGCACTCGCGGCTGCCTATGGCGCGCCTGCGGTGCTGGCGAAATGGTCGCGGCTGCTGATCGATCTCAATCGCGGCGCCGACGATCCCACGCTTGTCATGAAACTGTCGGACGGTCGCATCATTCCGGGCAATGCGCGCGCCGCCGAAGCAGAGATCGATACGCGCATCGCCCGCTATCATCGTCCATACCACGCCGCCATCGCGAACCAGATCGAAATCCTGCGTGCGGCGGGTGTCGTGCCCACGATCATCTCCATGCACAGCTTCACGCCAGTATGGAAAAGCTTCAAACGGCCGTGGCAGGTCGGCGTATTGTGGGACAAGGATGGACGCTTGGCCCATCCGTTGATGACGGCGTTGTCGCGCGCCGGTTTCACGGTGGGAGACAACGAGCCTTACAAGGGCGAGCTCGAAAACGATTGCATGTATGTCCACGGCACCGGCAACGGCTTGCCGCATGTCCTTATCGAGATCCGGCAGGACCTGATCGGCACGCCGGATGCCGCCCGTACTTTCGCGGCGCGTCTCAAGCCGATTATCGACGAAGCCTTGCGGGAAATGGGCCCCGCGCAGATACAATTTACGCGCGGTCCAGCCTCTTCGGCGACGATTCACAGCTAAGTCTGCGCCCGCCGTTGCACGGCCGGAACGCGGCGGCTAGCTTCCGCGCCCCTGCAGAACAAGAGACCGGAAAATGGCGAAAACTGGCTTCGCGAAAGAACATCTGAAATCCTTCATCGAACGCATCGAGCGTCTCGAGGAAGAAAAGGCCGCGCTCGCCGCCGACATCCGCGAAGTCTATTCCGAAGCCAAGGGCACCGGCTTTGACGCAAAAGTCATGCGCCAGGTTGTGCGCCTGCGAAAGCTCGATACCGCCGATCGCCAGGAGCAGGACGCGATCCTGGATTTGTATCTGGACGCACTCGGAATGAGCCGCGAATAGCATCGCGATAAATTCTTGCAATCGCATGGCGATGGGTTCATGTCTGGCTCAACGCCATTGTTATGCCTGCGAAGTCCATCCTGATCTGCGGCGCCGGTATTGCCGGTCCCGCGCTCGCCTATTGGCTCACCCGCTACGGTTTCGAACCGACGCTGATCGAACGCGCGCCATCCTTCCGCGATGGCGGCTATATGATCGACGTCTGGGGCACCGGTTATGAGATTCTCGAACGCTACGGCCTTCTCGATGAGGCCCGTGCGCGCGGTTACGTTTTCGACCGCCTGCAATTCGTGGACGAGAAGGGCCGCGAGGTGTCCGGCTTCGGCGGCGAGATTTTCCGCGGCGCGTTCGACGACCGGTTCTTCAGCGTGCCGCGGGGCGATCTTGCGCGCGTTCTCTATGAAACGATCGACGGCAAGGTCGAAACGATTTTCGGAACGACGATCCGCACGCTGGCGGAAGACGACAGAGGCGTGGCAGTCGAATTCACGAACGGCGAGACCCGCCGGTTCGATCTCGTTGTCGGCGCGGGCGGGCTGCATTCGCCGGTACGCGACATGGTGTTCGGGCCCGAAGACGCTTTCGAAAAATATCTCGGTTACTGCGTGGCGTCCTTCATCACCACCGATTATCCGCATCGCGACGAGGGGACCTATCTCAGCTTTGCGCGGCCCGGCCGCCAGATCAGCCGCTATGCGATGCGCGGCGGCCAAACAGCGTTCCTTCTCGTCTATGCCGCGGATTCTCCGCCTGCCGTCGCGCCGCATGACATCGCCGCGCAGAAACGCCTTCTGCACGAACGTTTCGGAGGGGATGGCTGGGAGTGCCCCGAAATCCTCGCGCGGCTGGATGCTTCGGGCGATCTCTATTTCGATCCGGTGGAGCAAATCCGCATGCCGCAATGGTCGCGTGGGCGCGTGGTGCTTCTGGGCGACGCCGCCTATTGCCCGTCATTGCTTGCGGGCGCGGGTTCCGCCTTCGCGATGCTGGGCGCCTACATACTGGCCGGCGAGTTGCACAAAGCACGCGGCGATCACGGCATCGCGTTCTCGCTTTACGAAGCGAAATGTCCGCCTTCATGCGCCGCCAGCAGGACAATGCGGTCAAATTCGCGGGTTCCTTCACGCCGAAGACAGCCTTCGGCGTATTTCTGCGCGATCGCGTGCTGAACCTGATGAACATCCCGCCCATCGGCGTGTGGCTCACCAGGCAGATGCTGGGCGAAATCTATCCGCTGCCGGATTACACCTAGCCAGCCGCGCGCTTGGCCTCTTCGCTTTCCTCGATGTGCTGTTCGAGGCCGAGGTCCTTCAGCTTGCGATAGAGCGTGGAGCGGCCGATGCCGAGCCGGCGCGCCACTTCGGACATGTGTCCTTCATAGTGCGAGATGGCCAGGCGGATCATTTCGGATTCCACGTCTTCCAGCTTGCGCATGTGGCCGTTGCCGTCCATCGCAGACAGCGCATAGGGCGAAGCATGCGCCGGCGCGTGATGCGCGGGCGCGGCGTGTGACGACGGCGCATAGGCCGGCGCGGTCGCCATCATGGGCGCCATATGCGTGCGGCGCGCGTGGATTTCGACGCCGAGCGCCGACGCGATCTGCGGAAAATCGCAGACATCGAGCACGGTCGCGTCGCACAGCACCACGGCGCGGAAAATCGTGTTCTCGAGCTGGCGCACGTTGCCGGGCCATTCGAATTTCGCGATCAGATCGGTCGCTTCCGGCGTCAGTCCTGCGACGGCCTTGTTCTCTTCCGCGGCGAAGCGGGAGATGAAGTGTCGTGCAAGCGCCGGCACGTCTTCGCGGCGCTGGCGCAGTGGCGGCACGAAGATGGGAAACACGTTCAGGCGGTAATAAAGGTCTTCGCGGAACTGGCCTTCGCGCACGCGCTCGGCAAGGTCGCGATTGGTGGCGCTGATGATGCGCACATCCACCTTCACCGGGCGCTTGGAGCCGACCGGATCCACTTCGCCTTCCTGCAACGCGCGCAGCAGCTTCACCTGCATGTCGAGGCGCAGCTCGCCGATTTCGTCGAGGAACAGCGTGCCGCCGTCCGCTTCCTGGAACTTGCCCAGATGCTTGTCGGAAGCGCCGGTGAAAGAGCCCTTCTCGTGACCGAACAGAATCGACTCGATCAGGTTCTCCGGAATGGCGCCGCAGTTCACGGTGATGAACGGCTTGCCCGCGCGTTCGGACGATCCCTGGATCGCACGCGCGATGAGTTCCTTGCCCGCGCCGCTTTCGCCTTCGATCAGGATCGGAATGTTGGACTGCGCCGCGCGCTGTCCGAGCCGAATGACCTGCTTCATCTCGCTGGAGGAGGCAATGAGGTCTTCGAACACAAGACGGTTTTCCGTCTTCTTCTTCAGGCGCGTGACTTCGTTCGACAACGTGCCGATCTTCAGCGCGTTGCGAATGGAAACGGTGATGCGTTCCGGGCTCGCCGGCTTCACCAGGAAGTCGCTGGCGCCCGCGCGCATGGCTTCGACGGCCGAATCGATGCCGCCTTTGGCTGTCAGCACGATGACGGGCAGATCCGGATGATGCGCGCGCATGCGCTCCATCACCTGCAAGCCGTCCATGTCGGGCATGACAAGATCGAGCAGCATCAGGGAAACCTGATCGCCGCGCGGCCCGGACAACAGATCGAGCGCGGGCTGTCCGCCCGGCGCGGTGACCACCGTCATACCGGAGCGCGTGATCGCGGCTTCCAGCAACCGGCGTTGTACCGGATCGTCGTCAACAATAAGGATTGTCTGCGCCATGTTCCGTCGGCCCTCCTGGCGCACCAAGTGTCGCCCCCCAATGGTAAAATCCGCTTTAAGGTCCCGCTTTGCGACACCTTGCGGATGGACGACAAAAGCATTTGCGGCGAGGATTTCGCACAGAAGGCGGCGAAGATGGTGAAGGATCGGTTAGCGCGCGATACGCGCATCAACATCTCATGAACAAACGCGAAGACGGGATAGCGAAAAGGATCGGGCGCTTTGCGCGCGTTTCGGGCGGTTTGGCGGGCGTTGCCGCGCGCGGCGCCGCGCGTTCGCTCGGCGGCACGAAAGCCGTTTCGGCACAGAACGCGGCGGATCTTACGCGCGTGCTGGGAAATCTGCGGGGCCCTGTGATGAAGGTCGCGCAATTTATCGCGACGGTGCCCGGCGTTCTGCCGCCGGATGTCGCCGCACCCTTGCTCACATTGCAAACCAGCGCGCCGCCAATGGGCGCAAGCTTCGTGCGCCGCCGCATGGATGCGGAACTGGGCAAGGGCTGGGAAAAGAAATTCAAAAGTTTCGACAAGGATGCTGCCGCGGCGGCGTCTTTGGGGCAGGTGCATCGCGCCGTGGCGAAAGACGGCACGAAGCTCGCCTGCAAGCTGCAATATCCCGCGATGGATGCCGCGGTCGATGCCGATGTGCGCCAGCTCAAAACCGCGCTCATGCTGCAGCGCGGCTTCGACGGCACAATCGACACGCGCGAAATCGGCGAAGAGATCGCCGCGCGGCTCGAGGAAGAACTCGATTACACGCGGGAAGCCGCGCACATGAAGCTCTACGCGCGCATGCTGAAAGAGCGTGACGACATCGCGGTGCCCGAGCCGGTCGCGGCGCTCTCAACCAAGCGCCTTCTAACGATGACATGGCTGGATGGCCGACCCATCGTGGAGTTCGAGAACGCCAAGCTCGCCACGCGCAACGCCATATCGACGGCGCTTTTCAAGGCGTGGTGGCGGCCTTTCGCGCGCTATGGCGTGATCCATGGCGATCCGCATTTGGGCAATTACGCGGTGCGGGACGACGGCGGCATCAATCTTCTGGACTATGGTTGCATCCGCACGTTCAGGCCGGACTTCGTCGCCGGCGTGATCGGTCTTTATCGGGCGCTGCAGAAGAAAGACGAGAAGCTTGCCGCGAAATCCTATGAGGCATGGGGCTTCCAGAAGCCGACGCCGGATATGGTGAAGGTGCTGAACATGTGGGCCGGCTTTATCTTCGATCCGCTGCTCGACGATCGGGTGCGCGTGGTCGACAACGGCGTGCCGGCCGCCGAATACGGGTTGAAGCAGGCGAACGAGGTGCATGCGAAACTGAAGGCGATGGGTGGCATCCGTCTGCCGCGCGAATTCGTCTTCATGGACCGTGCGGCCATCGGTCTTGGCGGCGCGCTCATCCGCCTCGGCGCGGAACTCAATTTCCACGCCTTGTTCGAGGAAGAGATCGCTGATTTCGACGTCGATGCCCTCGCCAAGCGTCAGCGCGCGGCGTTCAAGCAGGCGGGCGTGCCGCTTCCGACATGACGCTTCGACAAGCTCAGGGTGAGGAATTAGAACTCTCCTCATCCTGAGCCTGTCGAAGGATGAGAGTCACAAAGCTATATGCCCGACAAAGCCTTTGACTATTGGCAGTTCTTCACCGAGGAAGCCAAACGCGCCGACAGCCCGCTTTATGTGCGCCTGTCCGAAGGCGTGCGCGACAATCCGGAACTTCGCGCCTTCGCGGAGCAGGCGAAGAAGGGGCAGCCGCACGCCAACATCCTGTTCGGCGCGGTGCATTATCTTCTGCTGCGCGGCGCCGATCATCCCTTGCGCAAATTCTATCCCAATCTCAACAACGGCATGCGTGTCGACGGCGATCCGCTGCCGGACTTCGTCGACTTTGTCGCGGCGAATCGCGATGCGCTTGCGCCGCTGGTCGCGAGCAAGGTCACCAACACCAACGAAGTCGGCCGTTCGGCATTGCTCCATGCCGCCTTTCGTGCGGTTGCGAAGGAAGCGGGCGAGCCTCTGAACCTGATCGAGATAGGCCCCAGCGCCGGCCTCAATCTCATCTGGGACCGCTACGGCGTGCGCTATCATCGCGGCGGCGAGACATTCGAACTGCCGGTGCAGAACCCCGCGCTTGTCATCGATTGCGAATTGCGCGGCGAGAACAATCCGCCGTTCGGCCCGTCGCCGAAGGTCGCGCGCCGCATGGGCCTCGAACTCAATCCGGTCAACCTCGACGACCCGGACGAGCGCGATTGGCTGCGTGCTTTGGTTTGGCCCGATACGCATGGCCGCTTCGAGCGGTTGGAGGCGGCGCTGAAGGCATATGAATCGGCGCGGCCCGAAATCCGCAGCGGCAGCGCGCTCGACCTTCTGACGGATGCCTTGCGCTTGATGCCGGAAGACCAGCCCGTCTGCGTCTATCATTCTTATGTCGTCTACCAGTTCTCGGCGGAGATGAAGGAGGCGCTCGAATCTCTCGTCACGCTGGCGGGCTTGCGCCGTCCGGTGTGGCGCATTGCCATCGAGGGCACGGCGGACGGCACCAACAGCATCGAGATGATCCGCTACCACGATGGCCTGCGCGACGGCCGCACGCTTGCGCTTTGCCACCCGCATGGCCGCTGGATAGACTGGCAGTCGCCATGACAGACGACCTTCTCGACGACGAAGCGCCGCCCATCCCCGCCGGTTTCAAGCGGCTGGAATGGTTTCGCGGTTTCGGCAACCAGATCGGCCCGCTCTATGAAAAGCTCGGCCCCGGCGAGGAATACACCCGCGCCTTCCTCGTCTGCGAGCATCACACCAACGGCATGATGAATTGCCATGGCGGCATGCTGATGGCCTTCGCCGACACCGCGTTCGGCCACGCCGTCTCCATGCGCGCGCGCGACCATTACTGGGTGACGATCCGCCTGCTTACCGATTTTCTCTCCGCCGCCAAGCTTGGCGATTGGGTGGAAGGCACCGGCGACATCGTCGGCGTGGAAGACGGCGTCTATACGATCCAGGGCCGCATCTGGAGCGGCGACCGCACCATCATGACCGGCACCGGCATCTTCAAGACGCTTGGCAAGCGGCCGCCGCGCAAATGAAGCCACGCAAATAATGGCCGATCAGAAAGACCGCGCCGCGCAGATCGCGGCCTATATGGCGAGCGAAGGTCCGCTCACGCCGTTTCATGGCGCGGTGCCGCCCGCGCCCGAATGGTTCTCGCGCACCGTCGCCATCGAACCCGAAAGCAAGTTCGTGGATCTCGACGGCGCGAAGATTCATTACCTGCGCTGGGGCGATCGCACCAAGCCGGGCCTGCTGCTGGTGCACGGCAACGCCGCGCATGCCTATTGGTGGAGCTTCATCGCGCCCTATCTCGCCGACGACTACAATGTCGCCGCGCTGGATTTCTCCGGCATGGGGGATTCGGACTGGCGCAAGAACTACTCCGCCGAACTCTTCAGCGAAGAGCAGATGGCGGTGTGCGAAGCTGCCGGCATGTTCGACAATGCGGAGCCGCCTGTCATCGTGGCGCACAGCTTCGGCGGGTTCATCACCATGCTCACCGGCGCCAGGCATGGCGACCGTCTGGCGGGCACGGTGATCGTGGATTCGCCGGTCAATCCGCCGGGGCGTCCGGGCGGACCGCCGCACCGCATCTTCAAGCCGCACAATGTTTATCCCGACATGGCCAAGGCGCTGTCGCGCTTCCGGCTGATGCCGCCGCAAGGCTGCGACAACCTCTACCTCGTGGACTGGGTGGCGCGGCATTCGCTGAAGGCGGTCGAAGGCGGCTTCACCTGGAAGTTCGATCCCTTCATCTGGCAGGACTTCTCCATCGGCGACACCGCCGCGCGGCTCAAAGCCACAAAATGCCGGATCGGCATCTTCCGTGGCGCCGAATCGATCCTCATGCCGCCGGAGATCGGCGAGTACATGTTCAATCTTCTGGGCCGTCAGGCGCCGGTGGTCACCATCCCCGAGGCCCGCCATCACGTCATGCTGGATCAGCCCTTGGCCTTCGTTTCCGCCTTGAACGCGCTTCTGGCGGACTGGAACCACTCGATCCCCAACCGCAAGGTGTGATTAGGCCGGATTGTCGCGGTTGCCGGGGGAAAACCCTTTGATATAGTCCGGCCCGGTTCGAAATCCGCCAATTCACTGGGGAAAATAATGAGCGAAACGGACGAGGAAATCCTGCACCAGGGCGGCGGTCACATGGGCACCATGGACCTGAAGGACCACCTGAAGACCTGGCACGGCTTTCTGGCCTTCGTGAAGTGGCAGATGATCGGCATCGTGATCATCATGATCCTGCTCGCCATTTTCCGCACCAACGGCTGAAGCTTTTTCGATCATGAAACTCGCCGTCCTCAAGGAGAGCCGCGCGGGTGAGACGCGCGTCGCCGCCACGCCGGAAACGGTGAAGAAGCTCAAGGGCCTTGGGCTGGATGTCGCCGTGCAATCTGGCGCGGGCGAGAAGGCGCAATTCTTCGACAATGATTATGTCGCCGCCGGCGCCATCGTGTCGCCTGACAAGGCCACGCTGCTGCGCGATGCCGACATCGTGCTGAAAGTGCGCGGCCCCGAGTCGGATGAGATCCAGGCGATGAAGAAAGGCGCGGTCTATGCGTCGCTTCTTGCGCCTTATTCGGAAAAAGACGCCATCGCCAAGCTGGGCGCGCAGGGCGTGAACGCTTTCGCGATGGAGTTCATTCCGCGCATCAGCCGCGCACAGGCGATGGACGTGCTGTCGTCGCAAGCCAACCTCGCTGGGTACAAGGCGGTGATCGATGCGTGTGCGCAGTTCGGCCGCGCCTTCCCGATGATGATGACGGCAGCGGGCACGATTGCCCCCGCGCGCGTGTTCATCATGGGCGTCGGCGTTGCGGGCTTGCAGGCCATCGCCACCGCGCGCCGCCTCGGTGCCATCGTGACGGCGACGGACGTTCGCCCCGCCACGAAGGAACAGGTCGTCTCGCTCGGCGCGAGCTTCGTCGCCGTTGAAGACGAAGAGTTCAAGCAGGCCGAAACGGCCGCCGGTTACGCCAAGCCGATGTCGGCGGAATATCAGGCCAAGCAGGCCGCGCTCACCGCCGAGCACATCAAGAAGCAGGACATCGTCATCACCACCGCACTTATTCCGGGCCGCAAGGCGCCGGTTCTCGTGACAGCGGAGATGATCGCCACGATGAAGCCCGGTTCGGTGATCGTGGATCTGGCGGCGGAGCAGGGCGGCAACACGCCTTTGACGAAGCCGGATGAAGTCGTGACCACCGGCAATGGCGTGACCATCATGGGCTATACCAATCTGCCCGCGCGGCTGCCGTCCGATACGTCCAGCCTCTATGCGCGCAATCTTTTCAACTTCGTCCAGCTCATCGTGGACAAGAAGGCCGGCGAAATGGCGCTCAACTGGGATGACGAGATCGTCAAGGGCGCGGGCGTCACCCGCGACGGCGAAATCGTGCATCCGAGCCTGAAGGGATAACCCGCATGGAAATGGTCGATCCCATCGTCTTTCGCCTCACCATCTTCGTGCTGGCGATCTTCGTGGGTTACTTCGTGGTGTGGAGCGTGACACCAGCGCTGCACACGCCGCTGATGGCAGTGACAAACGCGATTTCCTCGGTGATCGTGGTCGGCGCGCTGATCGCGGTGGCTGTGCCCGCTCTGTCGTCGGAAGCGTGGACATCCAAGCTCCTCGGCTTCTTTGCGCTGATCTTGGCGAGCGTGAACATCTTCGGCGGCTTCCTCGTCACCCAGCGCATGCTGGCGATGTATAAGAAGAAGGGCTGATGATGGATCCCGCCCTCAAAGCCGATATCGCAGCGCTTCTCTATCTCGTCTCCGGCGTCCTCTTCATCATGGCGTTGCGCGGATTGTCTTCGCCCGCGTCGAGCCGCGCGGGCAACCGCAACGGCATGATCGGCATGACGATCGCGGTGCTGACGACCCTGTGGGTTGCCGGCATTTCGGACGCGTTGACATGGGGTCTCATCGTTGGCGGCCTCGTCATCGGCGGTGGCATCGGCGCGGTCACCGCGCGGCGCATAGCCATGACGGACATGCCGCAGCTTGTCGCGGCATTCCATTCGCTTGTCGGCCTCGCGGCTGTGCTTGTGGCCGGCGCGGCCTTCTATTCGCCCGATGCATTCGGCATCGGCGTGGCAGGCGCGATCCGCACGCAGAGCCTGATCGAAATGTCGCTCGGTGTCGCCATCGGCGCCATCACCTTCGCAGGCTCCATCATCGCTTTCGCCAAGCTCAACGGAAACATGAGCGGCGCGCCGATCATCCTGCCCGCGCGTCATCTGCTCAACATTCTGATCTTCCTCGGCATCGTCGCGCTGATCGTGTTGATGGTGCTGCACCAGCCGGCCTGGGCCTTCTGGGCCATCGCGGTGCTAAGCTTCATTTTCGGCATCACGCTCATCATTCCCATCGGCGGCGCGGACATGCCGGTGGTCGTCTCCATGCTCAACTCCTATTCGGGCTGGGCGGCGGCGGCGATGGGTTTCACGCTTGAGAACTCCGCGCTCATCATCACCGGCGCATTGGTGGGCTCGTCCGGCGCAATCCTGTCCTACATTATGTGCAAGGGCATGAACCGCAGCTTCGTCTCCGTCATCCTCGGCGGCTTCGGCGGCGAGACGGGCGGTCCAGCAGGTCCCGCCGAGACGCGCCCCGTGAAACAGGGCAGCGCGGACGACGCGGCGTTCATCATGAAGAACGCCGGCTCCGTCATCATCGTGCCGGGCTACGGCATGGCGGTGGCGCAGGCGCAGCACGCGGTGCGCGAAATGGCCGACATCCTGAAGAAGGAAGGCGTGAAGGTGTCCTACGCCATCCATCCGGTGGCGGGCCGCATGCCTGGCCACATGAACGTGCTGCTGGCCGAAGCGAACGTGCCGTATGACGAAGTGTTCGAGCTGGAAGACATCAACTCCCAGTTCGCCCAGGCCGATGTGGCTTACGTGATCGGCGCCAACGACGTGACCAATCCCTCCGCCAAGACCGACCCCAAATCGCCGATCTTCGGCATGCCGATCCTCGACGTGGAGAAGGCCAAGACCGTGCTCTTCATCAAGCGCGGCATGGGCTCGGGTTATGCCGGCGTGGAGAACGAACTGTTCTTCCGCGACAACACCATGATGCTCTTCGGCGACGCCAAGAAGATGACGGAAGAAATCGTCAAGGCGCTGGGATGACCGGCGTCCGCATCCGGGATGCGGACCTTTCACGCGACCGATCCGCGATGCTCGGTTTCATCATGGGCTCGCAACACTTCGAGCATGCGATAGAACCCAATCGCAGACTCGATCCGCCCGTGGCGGAGGAGCATCTCGCAAGACTTGCCAAAAATCTGGACGAGAACGATGGCCGCATCTTCATCGCCGAAGATACAGGCGGCATCACCGTCGGCTGGGGCGTGGTCGGCGGATTCCATGGCGAGGTCTTCATCGTTCCGGAAGAACGCAACTGTGCCTACATATTCGAACTGTTCGTCGTTGAAGCCATGCGCGGAAAAGGTATCGGCCGCGCGCTGATCGCGGCCTGCGAAGACTGGGCGAAAGCCAAGGGCTTCAAGACCATCCTCATTGGCGTGCTCGCGGGCAACAAAAGCGCCGCTGGGCTTTATCGCAGCGCGGGTTTTGCCGACACCGCGATCGAGCTGAAGAAATATCTGCGCTGAAGCCATGCGGCTTTGGAGGCAGGGCACCGCTCGCCCCGCAATTCTGCGCGCATGTCGCCGATGCTACGAAGCGCTTCCAGCGAGGGAGCGCGCATCATGGACCACTATCACACCTGGTTCGATTGGAAGCCCGGCGTCAAGGATGTGGAGTTCGCGCGCAACATGGCGCGCTATATGGATCATCTCAAGGAGAACAAGCTGATCGAAGGCTGGCGGCTCACGCGGCGCAAGCTCGGCTTCTCGCCGCCGGAATGGGGTGAGTTCCACATCGTGATGGAAACGAAGGATTTGGCGCAGCTCGATGCTGCTTTCAATCACGTCTCCGCACGCAGGGAACCCGTGGAAAGCGTGCATTTCGGCGTCAATCAACATGTCCAGAATCTGAAAATCGCGCTCTATCGCGATTTTCCGGATGCGCATCGCCACGAAGGCGCGGAAAAATTCTGAATTGCCCCAAAGTGGCCCCATTTGCTACGGAAATACTCCCGGCAAATGGAGGCAGAAGAATGAACGAATTTCTTTCCACCACGCGCGGGCGCATTTCGCTCGCTGTTGCGGCGCTTGTCGTCGTGCTGGCCGCCGGCGGCGGTTATTATTTCTGGTCGAAGTCGCAAGCGCCCGCAGGCACGCAGACAGCGTCGATCGTCGAGCAGGGCGTGTGCAAGGCGGTCATCGCGCAGGCGCGCGACTACGGCGTGCTGCCGCCGGATGCGGCGAAGTCGGGTGAGAAATCCGTCTCCGATTCCGATCCGAACCGCGTCACCTGCAGCGCGCAGGCGCAAGACGCAACCTTCAAGCTCACCGCCGATATCCCGTGCGATGACGCGAAGGACGACAAATGCGTCCAGCTCAAGAAAGTCGTCGGCGCGAACGGCAACACGCTCTACGACACGCACGATATCTAGAGCAGCGCGATCCCTTCGAGGATAAATCCCAAAGCGAAAGCGATGCCGGCGGCGAAAGCTGCCGGCATTGCCATTTGCGGGAGAAGTGCCGCAAGTCCCAGCACCAGCGCGGCGATGAAAAGCACGGCCGCGCGCTTCGATCCCGCGCGCCGTTGCAGAATGTCCGCGCCGACGAATGCCGCGCCGAACAAGGTCAGCGCAGCGCCGGCCTGGTAGAGCGACATGCCGCCGGCCGCACCGATGCGGATCATCAGCAATCCGATCACACCGATGGCAGCGCCCGCCCTGCCGAGCCGGCCCGCCGCCATGCCCATGCCGACGAAGCCGAGGATGAGGAAGACATCCACCAGCACGTAGAAGATGGGAAGCCCGCCGCTGCGCAGCACACGCTCCATCAACGGCTCGATCAGCCGCAGGATGCCGCCCACAACCGCCGCCATTGCCAGAAAACGATACCCGCCGTGCCGCCTAGCCATGTTTCCCCAGAATGCCGATCGCATGTCGCGCGGCGGCAAGATAGACGGGATCGGGATTGAGCGCGCATTCGCGCAACACCGCTTCGGTGAACTTGATGGCATGATCGTCCGAGGTTTCCACCGCCAGCGCGATCAGCCGGTAGGGCGTCTCGCACGGCGCTTTCACGCTGCTCCAGTCCGGCTTGGTGGTGCCATAGACGCTGTAGAGCGCCGCCGCCGTCTGCCAGCCATAGCGCAAGCCCGCGCGCGCGGTGTCCGCGTCCAGATATTTCGCCAGCGTGCGTAGCGCTGCCAGCGCCGTCACGCCATGAATGAATGCGATCACGGTGTAGGGATCACGCGCATTGGCCAGGTAGACCCGCGCGAACGTGTCCGTCAGCTCGGAAAGAATCCGTGTCGGATCGCCGCTGACATCGAGCATGCCGATCACTGGCGCGAAACCGGGGAAATCGTCCAGGCTCTTCAGGCCGGTGGTAAAACCGCCGCGTTCCTCGCGCGCCTTGCCGGGCGAGAACGGCACCTGCGCGATCGCCGTGCGCGCGGGCATCGGCGCGCCGGCATATTCTGCGACGGGCAGCGTGACGAAACTCGATGCCCACAAGCCAAAAGCGTCCGCCAGTTCGCGCAGGCGCTCCGGTGTCTCGTCTTCTTCGATGCTGCGCACCGCGTGACCGGCGCGGATGATGCCGTGTGCGGCATCCGAACAGGCGCCCGGCGCGAGCCGCGCCGTCCAGCGCGCCACAAAATCCTGCCAGCGCGATTTGCCCAGATCGGCAGACAGAAATTCCGACCAGTCATACGGCGCGCGATTGCCAAGCGCGGATTGCCAGGCGGCGATGGGATGCGACGGCGATAGCCGCGGCATCAAGGTGCCGCGCAGCGGCCAGTTCTTCTGAAGCCACGGCATGATCGCATCCGCGCGGCCCATCGCGGAGAGCGCTTCGCTCACCATCGGCGCGTGGTTGGTGAAGCCGTTGGAAAGATCCGGACCGTAATCGCCAAGAAAGCGCAGTGCGCGATCCATCTGCGAATAATCGGGTTGAGATGTTCTCATGGCACAACGATAGGCGGGCAATTCCCGCACTTTCCATCAGAACATTGGGAAAATGTGAGATCAGCAGCCCTGCGATGCATGCATTGCCACGTTAATTGTGCGGCTTCTTTTGCGCCGCACACCCACATGTTGTGCGCCAATTGCCGCGCAAGGCGGCATTGTCACGGCACTGTCATCCCCGAGGTCTAACGCCCTTCACGCTGTGTGAGCGCCATATCCACGGAGGGCATAATGAAACTGAGTTTGATAGCCGGGCTTGCCATGTCGGCGGCCATTGTTTCCGCGCCGGCAATCGCGGCGGACAATTTGAACGGTGCCGGCGGCACCGCGATCTATCCGGTTCTGCAGGTTTGGGCGCAGGACTACAAGGCCAAGACCGGAACGGCCGTGAACTACCAGGCCATCGGTTCGGGCGGCGGCATCGCGCAGATCAAGGCCAAGACGGTCGATTTCGCGAATTCCGACAAGCCGCTGAAGCCCGATGAGCTGGACAAGGACGGCCTCGTGCAATTCCCGCAGGTCATCATCTCCATCGTGCCGGTCGTGAACATTCCGGGCGTGAAGGCGGGCGAGCTCGTGATCGACGGCAAGACGCTGGCCGAGATCTATCTGGGCAACATCAAGAAGTGGAACGATCCGGCGATCGCGAAGCTGAACCCGAAGGCGAAGCTGCCGGACATGGCGATCACCGTTGTGCATCGCTCCGACGGATCGGGTACGACCTTCAACTTCACCAACTATCTGGGCAAGGCCGATCCTTACTGGCAGACCAATGTCGGTTCGGACACCTCTGTGCAGTGGCCGGTCGGTCTGGGCGGCAAGGGCAATGCCGGCGTCGCCGCCTATGTAGAGCAGACGCAGGGCTCCATCGGCTATGTGGAATTCGCCTATGCGATCCAGAACCACATGACGCATATGGACATGATCAACAGCGCCGGCAAACGCGTGAAGCCGACGATGGATGCGTTCCAGGCGGCCGCGGGCAATGCCGACTTCAGCAAGGTGAAGGATTTCTACCTCATCCTCACCGATCAGCCCGGCGCCAAGAGCTGGCCGATCACCGCGGCGACCTACATGCTGATGCGCAAGGACTATGACGCCGGCAAGAACGGCGAGGTGCTCAAATTCCTCGATTACGCGCTGCATGACGGACAGGCCGCTTCGCGCAAGCTCGACTACGTTCCGTTCCCGGACAGCGTGGTCAAGCAGATTGAGCATTCCTGGACGGTCGAACTTCCAGGCGCGTGGAAGTAATCCAACCGGCTTATCGTTTTCCTCATCCCTGGACCGGCGGCAACACCGCCGGTCCTTTTTTTACCGGAAGATGTGCAGCTGCGCGTATTGCAGCAGCAGGATCGTCTTGGCGTCCTGGATGCGTCCATCCCCGATCATGGCCACGGCCTTGTCGAATGGCATCTCCAGAACCTCGATGTCCTCGCCTTCGTCGGCCAGCCCGCCGCCCTTGCCGCTTTTCGTCGAGGCATCGTATTCGCCGACGAAGAGATGGATCTTCTCCGTCACCGCGCCGGGGCTGGTATAGCATTCCATCACCTTGCGCGCGTTGCGCGGCGTGTAGCCGGTTTCCTCCTCCGCCTCGCTGATGATGCGGGCCAAGGGATCAGCCTCGTCGAGCAAGCCCGCTGCGGTTTCGATGAAGAGATCGCGATAGCCGTGCATGTAAAGCGGAATGCGCAGCTGGCGCGTGAGGATGACGGTGCGACGCGCCAGATCGTAAAGCAGGATCGTGCAGCCGTCGCCACGGTCGTAAACCTCGCGCGCCGCACTGTGCCATGTTCCATCGCCGCGCCGCCACGCGAACTCCACTTTCTTGAGGATGTAGTGATTGTCCGACAGCGTTTTCACGCTCTCGATGCGCACGCGGCTGCTGATATCCGTCATCGTTCGTCTCGTCGTTTACACGCCGTTATGTAAGCCATCGCGCCGCTGCTTGACAGGCATGGCCACCTCCGAAACTCTGCTGCCGCAATCGATACGGTGTTTCTTGTCCGACCTCGCGCTCGATCTCACGCATGTCACCAAGCGATTCGGTTCCTTCACCGCGGTGAACGATCTCAGCTTCGCTCTGCCGCGCGGGCGCATCCTCGGCTATCTCGGCCCCAATGGCGCAGGCAAGACCACCAGCATCCGCATGATGCTGGGCATTCTGAAGCCCGATGCCGGCACCGTTCACATCCTGGGCGGCGATGCCGCGAGGATGCGCCGGCGCATCGGCTATCTGCCGGAGGAGCGCGGCCTCTACAAGCGCATGCGCGCCGATGACGCCATCGCTTACATCACCAGCCTCAAGGGCGTGCCGCATCGCGAGGCGCTGGCCAAGGCGCGCACGCTGCTGGAGCGCTATGGTCTGGGCAAATTCGCGCGCACGCGCATCGAAGGTCTCTCCAAGGGCATGGCGCAGAAGGTGCAGCTCATCTCCGCCATCGCGCACGATCCGGAATTCGTGATCCTGGACGAGCCCTTCTCGGGCCTTGATCCCGTCAACCAGAGCGAGATCGAACAGACCATCCGCGAACTGGCGGCGAAGGGCATGACCATCCTTTTCTCCACCCACACCATGCAGCATGCCGAGCGGCTGGCGGACCAGCTCATCGTCATGTCGCGCGGCCGCAAGCTGTTCGATGGAACGTTGAACGAGGCGCGCAAGCTTCTGCCGCAGCGCGCGCGCATCGGCGCGGATGCCGATCTGTCTTTCCTCAAAGCCTCGCCACAGGTCGCGTCGATGGCGCATGAAGGCGAAAGCTGGATTCTCGATCTGAAGGAAGGCGCGGACGGCCGCGATCTTCTGGCGCAATGTTTCGAGCGCCGCGTGCCGCTCACCCATTTCGACGTGGCCCCGCCCAGCCTGCACGACGTCTTCGTCAGCCTGATCGAACGCGACAGGGCCGCCGCATGAACCGCATCCTCATCATCGCGCGGCACGAGTTCATCAAGTTCGTCACGCGGCGCGGCTTTCTGTTCACGCTGATCGGCGTGCCGCTGTGGATCGCGCTCGCCGCCATCGTGCCCGCCAAGCTGACGCCCAAGCAGAGCCACGACGTCACCTTTGCGGTGATCGACCGTGCCGGCGGCTATGTGCCCCCGATCGCGCAGGCCGCGGAGCGGCGCAATCGGACCGCGCCGGACAAATATCTGCTGGAAGACGTGCCCGCACCGCTTCTCCATGCGATGCCGGATCGTTTCGGCGAATATGCGCGCAACTATCTGGGCGACGGAAAGAAAGATTCGGCGCTGGACGCCATCGTCGTGATCCCGCGCGATTTCGATGCATCGCATCCCGCGCAGATCTGGTCGTCGCGTAACGAAGCTGATCTTTCTGCCTTCCTGCAATCGGAACTCACGCATGCGTTGCGCCTCAAGGCGATGGGGCGCCTCAACGATGCGCGCGCGATGGCGGTGCTTGCCATCGAGGCGCGGCTGCATCATCGCACCCCGCCGGCAAACGCGCCGCCCGCCCGCGCCGGTGTCGCTTCGGTGTCGGTGGCCGTGGGCATGGCGATCCTGCTTCTGATCGTGGCGATCATGAACTCCATGGCGCTGCTGCAAGGCGTGATCGAGGAAAAATCCACCCGCATGATCGAGGTGCTGCTGTCCAGCGCCACGCCGTGGGAGATCGTCAGCGGCAAGATCCTCGGCGTGGTCGGCGTCGCGCTGTTCACCATCGCGCTGTGGGTGGGCTCGGCGATGATCCTGGGCTCGCTCTTCGCCGCCAGCAGCGCGGGCGCCATGATCGACGGCGCGCTCACGGCGCTGTCCGATCCAGTGCTCACGGGGCTTGTGATCCTCTATTTCCTGTGCGGTCTGCTCATCTATGGCGCGGTCTTCCTCACCATCGGCAGCATGAGCGCTTCGCTCGCCGATGCGCAGGCTTATCTGGGCCCCTCCATGATGATCATCATGCTGCCCAATCTCTTCATCGCCGCCATCCTCAACGCGCCGAACGGCACACTGGCGACGGCAGTGAGTTATTTTCCGATCTACACGCCCTACATCATGCTGATGCGCGTGGGCTCCCATCCGCCCGCCATGGAGCTTGCGGCAACCGCGCTTCTGTCGGTGGCGACGGCGACGATCCTCGTCTGGAACGCGGGCCGCACCTTCGCCCGCCACGCGCTGACTACGGAAAAACCGCCGGCGCTAAAACGGCTGTTTGGCAGAGCTAAGGCCTAGCTCAAACAATCACCTCCCCCTTGTGGGGAGGTCGAAAAAGCGAGGCTTTTTCGGGTGGGGGGCGGTACGCGCGGCGTCACCACTTGCCAGCTGCCCGTCACCGCGCTAACACTGAACCATATGGTTCACTATCAACAAACCCGCTTCGATGCCTCCTTTGCCGCCCTCTCCGACGCCACGCGGCGCGGCGTGCTGGAGCAGCTTGGGCGCAAGGACGCCTCGATCACTGAGCTTGCAGACAAGTTCCACATGACGCTCACCGGCATGAAGAAACATGTCGGCGTGCTGGAAGAGGCGGGGCTGGTCACGACGCAGAAGGTGGGGCGCGTGCGCACCTGCAGACTCGGCAAGCGCCGGTTGGAGCAGGAAGCCGCCTGGATCGAGCGATACCGCCAGCTCTGGGCCACGCGCTTCGATGCGCTGGATCTGGTTATCGAAGAGCTGAAAGAGCAGGAGAAAGCCGATGTCCGCAAAAAACGATAGCGCGAAGGCCGAGACGAAATCCGAGCGCATATCCGATCGCGAGACCACCGTGACGCGCAGGTTCAACGGCCCCGCGCGCCTCGTGTTCAAGGCATGGGCCACGCCCGAACTCATCATGCGCTGGTGGGTGCCCAAATCGTTCCCGATGACGTTCGTATCCTGCGAGATCGATCTGCGCGTCGGCGGCGCCGTCCGCTTCGTGTTCAAGCATCCGGCTTCGCCCGAGCCCATGGCGTTCTTCGGCCACTACAAGGAGGTGGTGCCGAACCAGCGCCTCGTTTGGACGAATGAGGAAAGCGAAGACGGCTCCATCACCACGGTGACGTTCGCGGAAAAAGGTGGCGAGACGCTTGTCGTCGTGCACGACCTCTATCCATCGAAGAAAGCCCTCGACGACGCCATCGCGTCGGGCAGCACCGCCGGCTACGACGAACAGTTCGAACAACTGGACGCGCTGCTGGCTGGTTTGGACGGATAGCGCGAGCCAATCACCTCCCCCTTGTGGGGAGGTCCAAGAGCGAAGCGATTGGGGTGGGGGGGATCATCGTCGAGCGTTATCCCCCCACCCGAAATTCGCTTCGCGAATTATCGGCCTCCCCACAAGGGGGAGCCGATTCCACCAAAACAAAAAGGCCGCCCCAGCGGGACGGCCTTTCGAAATTATCGCTTCGTATCGAAGAAGCTATTTCTTCGGTGCCGCGAGCACGCCTTCGCGCTGCATGCGCTTGCGCTGCAGCTTGCGGTAACGGCGGATCGCCTCGGCGCGTTCGCGGGCACGCTTCTCGGAGGGCTTCTCGTAATGGCCGCGCAGCTTCATCTCGCGGAAGATGCCTTCACGCTGCATCTTCTTCTTCAGCGCCTTCAGCGCCTGGTCGATATTGTTGTCGCGAACGATGATCTGCAAAGAAAGCTCCTGCCGGGTACGAAGGCCGCGGTTGATATCAGAAGGGTTTTGGCCTGTAAACCGTTGCAGGCTGTGGAATTCCGGTGGACCGCGCCCCTTGACCTCTGTCATTTTGTTCTTTATATGTTCTCGTTTGGCTCGTGCCCAATTGAAAGGGGGGGGGCGAGGGGCCCGGGAGGGGGGTAGATGCAAAACGTGAATTCAAATGCATCGCACCGCCCAGACCCACAAGATATGGTATTGGCCGTGCGACGCGAAAAAATCGCCAAACAATCGTCAGGCGTTTTCTGTTATAATTCAAAGCCTTAAAGGAAGAGTGGGTTTCGCGGCATGGCCATCCTGAAAATCGCGAAAATGGGGCATCCAGTGCTCCGGCAGGTGGCGGCCCCGGTGGCCAATCCCGCCGATCCGGCCATCCGCCGCCTCGTCGCCGACATGGTCGAGACCATGATTGACGCCAATGGCGCCGGCCTCGCCGCGCCGCAGGTCCATGTGCCGCTGCGCGTCGTGGTCTTCCAGGCCCCGGCCGAACGCAGCGATCCCGGACTTTCGGAAGACGAGCGCTTCGATCACACAGCCCCGCTGACGGTTCTGGTGAACCCCGAAATCCAGGTGATGGATTCCTCGCGCGAAGCCGGATGGGAAGGCTGTCTTTCGGTGCCGGGCCTGCGCGGCCTCGTGGAGCGCGATGCCCATATCCGCTATCGCGGCTTCGATCTGGACGGAAAGATGTTCGAGCGCACCGCGCGCGGCTTCCACGCCCGCGTCGTGCAGCATGAATGCGATCATCTGGACGGCATCCTCTATCCCAGCCGCATGGGCGATCTGAAACAGCTGATCTTTGAAAGCGAGATCAAGCACTGGGTTCAGCCGCAATGACCGCGCGCGCGAAGAAGCCTGCGAAGTCCGTGTCGCGTGAGGATGTCCTGAATGCGGCGCTGAAGCATGTGCCATTTGATGGCTTCACCGATTCCGTTCTGCAGCGCGCGGGCAAGGAAGCCGGCGCGAGCAAGGACGATCTGGCGCGGCTGTTTCCCGAAGGCGTGCTCGATCTCGTCGAAGCCTTCTCCGATTGGGGCGACGATCAGATGGAAGCGGCGCTGGCGAAGAAGAAACTCGCCGCCATGAAGATCCGCGACCGCATCAAGACGGCGGTCTGGGCGCGCATCGATGCGCTGCGCAACGACAAGGAAGCCGCCCGCCGCGCCGGCGCGTTCCTCACTCTGCCGCCGCAAGCCGGAACGGGCGCGAAGCTTCTCTATCGCACCGTTGATCGCATGTGGCATGCCGCGGGCGATACCTCGACCGATTTCAATTTCTATACGAAGCGCGCGATCCTTGCGGGCGTCTATTCCTCCACCCTGATGCGCTGGTTCACCGACCAGAGCAAAGACGAAGCGGAGACGAAAGCCTTCCTCGACGCGCGCATCGAAAACGTCATGCAGTTCGAGAAATTCAAGGCACAGGTGAAAGAGCGAACGAAGGAGTGGCCTTCGCTGGGCGATTTGCTGGGACGGTTTGGTTCAAGACCATAACCCTCAACCGTCATGGCCGCCCTCGTGGCGGCCATCCATTTTCCAGAAGCGAAGCAAGAAGCGAACCGACTCTGGAAAATGGGTGGCCGGGACAAGCCCGGCCATGACGATTTATTTGGTAAGCGGCTTCAAATAGGTAACGTGTCCCATCTTCCGGCCCGCGCGGATTTCGCTCTTGCCGTAAAGATGCAGCCCGCCGCCCTTGGCCGCGAGCGATTGGAAGTCCGCGGCCTGCTCGCCGATCAGGTTTTCCATCACCGCATCGGAGTGCCGCTCGGTCGAACCCAGCGGCCATCCGGCGACGGCGCGGATCTGGTTCTCGAACTGGCTGACGATGCAGGCCTCGATCGTCCAATGCCCGGAATTGTGGACACGCGGCGCGATCTCGTTGACCAGCAACGCGCCGTCCTTCTGCACGAACAGCTCGACGCCGAGCACGCCGACATAGTCCAGCGCATCGGCGATCTTCCTGGCGATGGCCTTCGCATTCTGAACCTGTTGCGCCGTCAATCGCGCCGGAACGATGGAGCGGGCAAGGATGTGGTTCTCGTGGATGTTCTCTGCCGGATCGTATGCCGCAAACGTCCCGTCCGCCGCGCGTACCGCGACCACCGAAGCTTCGAAGTCGAAATTCACAAAGCCTTCGAGGATGGACGGCACGGATTTAAAGGAAGCGAACGCTGCTTTGCACTCGTCCGCGCTTTTGACTTTCGCCTGGCCCTTGCCGTCATAGCCGAAGCGCCGTGTCTTCAGCACCGCCGGCCCACCGATCTTGGCGAAAGCAGCGGCGGCATCATCCGCGGAATTTACGGCTGCGAATGGTGCGGTCTTCAAACCGAGATTGGTGACGAAGCTCTTCTCGTCGAAACGATCCTGCGCGACAGCCAACGCCTTCGCATTCGGATTGGTCGGCTTGATGGTGGCGAGAACCGCGGCGGCTTTCGCCGGCACGTTCTCGAACTCATAGGTCACCGCATCGCAAACCGCCGCGAACTTCGCCAGCGCCGCTTCATCTTCAAACGGCGCAACGGTGCGCGCATCGCAAACCTGGAACGCCGGCGCATCGGCAACGTCGGAATAGATGTGGACCTTCAGCCCCAGCCGCGCGGCCGCCATCGCCAGCATCCGGCCAAGCTGGCCGCCGCCGAGAATCCCGATCGTGCCTCCCGGCGGAACGGGAGCGGAAAGAGGCTTCACATCGGTCATTTGTCGGAAGGGATATCGGCGACGGAGTCGGTCTGCTTGCGCCGCCAGTCGAGCAGGCGGTTCGCCAGGTCTTCGTCGGACAGAGCTAGGATGGAGGCCGCATGCAGCGCCGCGTTCTTCGCGCCACTCTCGCCGATGGCAAAGGTCGCCACCGGAACGCCGCCGGGCATCTGAACGATGGAAAGAAGCGAGTCCATGCCTTTGAGCGCCTTGCTCTCCACCGGCACGCCCAGCACCGGCAGGGTCGTCATCGATGCGGCCATGCCCGGCAGATGCGCTGCCCCGCCGGCACCGGCGATGATCACCTTCAGCCCGCGTGCCGCCGCGCCCTTGGCATAGTTGTAGAGCCGGTCCGGCGTGCGGTGAGCGGAGACGATGCGCGTCTCATGCGCCACGCCCAGCTTCTCCAAGATCTCGGAGGCGGCTTTGAGCGTGGGCCAGTCCGACTGGCTGCCCATGATGATTCCGACAAGTGGGGTGGTCATGCTTCCCGCAGCGTCCAAAAGGAAGCGGCGGAGTATAGGCATGGAAGGCCCGGAGGAAAGGCCCGAAATCCGCCCGTTAAGACTTTGCTTACCGTAATGACCCCATTTTTAACCATCCGGGGCCGGTGCTTCGGGGCAGGGACTGGGGACATGAAGGTCGAAAGAGCAGGAAGCGCGAAGACATCGCGCCGGGCCGGCGGCTACACCCGCCGCGGCGAGGCCGTGGCGCCTGCCGTTCGTCCCGCGGCGGTCTCGGCCAGCGTGCTGGGCATCCCCGACGATGAATTCACCCCGCGCGTGCAGAACGCGGTGATGTCGCTTATGGGCGAAGTCGAGACCATGCGGCGCGAACTCAACCAGACGCGCGAAAAGCTGAACGAAATGGAGAAGGTCGCCGACCGCGATCACCTGCTTCCCATCCTCAACCGCCGCGCCTTCGTGCGCGAGCTGTCGCGCTATATCTCGTTTGCGGTGCGTTATGGCACGCCGGCAAGCCTGCTCTATTTCGATCTCGACGGCTTCAAGCAGGTGAATGACGGTCATGGTCACGCCGCCGGCGACGCCGTGCTGGAGCATTTCGCCGATGTTCTGACGAACAACATTCGCGACACCGACGTGGTCGGCCGCCTCGGCGGCGACGAGTTCGGCATCATCCTGAGCCATGCCAATCAGGCGCAGGCGCAGGCCAAGGCGCAATCCCTCGCCGAAGCGCTGCACGATGCGCCGGCAAGCTGGCAAAGCAAGACGATCCCGATTGGCTTCTCGTTCGGCGCGTTCGAGTTATCGTCGAGCGACAACGCCGATCTGGCCATCGCCCGCGCCGACGAAGCGATGTACGCGCACAAGCGCTCCCTGCGCTAATCTTTGCCGCGCAATTTATCCGTCGAACCGCTGCACGCTTCGCCGGATTGCGCTTATGCGATGATATCCGGCAAAAGCTTGTCGTTGATTTGCGTGATCAGATCCTTGAGCTGCAGCTTGCGCTTCTTCATGCGCGATAGCTGAAGCTGGTCGTTCACGCCGGTGTCCGCCATCGCCTGGATCGCGGTGTCGAGATCGCGATGCTCCTGCTGGAGCTCCGCGAGCTTGGTTCGCAACACCTGTTCTTCGGCTTCGGTCATGGGCTAGCGTTTCGGCTTTGCATTGCGCCGGCCCTTGGCGAGATCTTCGCCCCAGCGCCGGACGCCCGGCCAATCATAGCCCAAGAGATCGAGCGCCTTGCCGACGATATTGTCCACGATGTCGGACAGACCGTGCGGCTCGGTATAAAATGCCGGAAGCGGCGGCAGGATGATGGCGCCCATCTCGGCAAGCTGGGTGAGCGAGCGCAGATGACCCACATGCAGCGGTGTCTCGCGCACCATGAGGATCAGCGGACGACGCTCCTTCAACGTCACGTCGGCGGCGCGCGTAAGAAGGTTCGTGGTCACGCCGGTTGTGATCTCCGACCACGTTCGCACGGAGCACGGCGCAATCACCATGCCGCTGGTCTTGAAGGTGCCCGATGCGATGGGCGCGGCGATGTCGTTAATGGCGTAGAGCTTGTCTGCTTTGGCGGCGACCTGCTTTGGCGTGAACTCGGTCTCGTAGCCGATGGTCATTTCGCCGGGCTTGGACATCACCAGATGCGACTCGATTCCAAGCTCGGAACAGGCGTCGAGCAATCTTATTCCAAACGCCGCGCCGGACGCGCCGCTGATTCCGACGACGAGCCGTTGTTCCCCTGACTTTGCTGATTTTTTGCCCGCCATCCGCGTCCGTTTACAGCTTGTCAGGCATAGGCGAAAGAGGCCGTGACTCGTGTCGGTGTTGGTGATCTAATTTCCCTCCCTTCCAAAGAGAGGTGCATCGCATGGCACTACAGGGACACATTCAGGAGTTGTCCGAAAAACATAAGAAACTGGAAGAAATGATAGAGGCGGAACTGACCCACCCGGACTGGGACGAAGTCAGGATCCACTCTCTCAAAAAAGAAAAGCTTCGAATTAAAGACGAGCTCGAGAGGCTGCGAGGCAGCATCCACTAACACCCCTTCACATCTCTATTCCGCGGCTTGCGGAACTTCCCCGCGGTCCAGGCGCATGATGAGCAGCGCTGCCAGCGCCAGCATCAGGCCTGCCGCGAGGAACGCCGAGCCTGGGAAGTAAACCGGCGCGCTGATCGGCCCTAGCAGCGTCACGCCAAAGATGCTGACGGAAAAAGGTGTTCCCGTAAAAAACGAGAACACCGTCGTCAGCAATACCGGCGCGACGATGGATGTCACCCCGCCGATGCTGGCCAGCGCGCCTTGCAATTCGCCTTGCTCGTTGCCGGGCACATGCCTGGAAATGATGCCGTTGATGGATGGCATGGCCAGCCCCATCAGCGCCCAGACCAGCATCCACGGATACATCATCCAGCCCTGCGTCGCGAACGCGTAACCGGCGAACCCCGCGGCGCCCGCAAGCAATCCGATCATGGCCGCATTGTGCTCGCCGAGTTTCGGTATGGCGATGCGCGTGAGGAAGCCGAACACGAAGGCCATCACGATCCCCAGAAATGCCATCGCCCAGCCGAGCTGCGTCGTCGTCCAATGGAATTTGAGATAGACGTAGTAACTCCAGATCACGGGGTTGGCGTCGTGCGCCAGCCGCATGAGAACGAGGACGCCGACGAAACCCAGAACCATGGGATAGCGCTTCAGCGCCACGAGCGAGCCGATGGGATTGGCGCGCCATAGCTCGAACTTCCGGCGCTTCTCGGGCGGCAATGACTCTTTCATCACCAGCAGCCCGAACAGCGCATTCGCAACCGCGAGTGCAGCCGCGGCGAAGAACGGTATTCGCACCCCATATTGTCCGAGCAGGCCGCCGATTGCGGGGCCGACAACGAAGCCGATGCCGAAAGCCGCCCCCGTCAGTCCAAAATTAGCGGCGCGTTTTTCGGGCGGCGAAACGTCCGCGATGTAGGCGTTGGCAGTGGTGTAGGCCGCGCCGGCGATGCCCGACAGGATGCGGCTCACGAAGAGCCACCATATGGTCGGAGAGATCGCGGTGATGAAATAGTCGAAACCCAAGAACAGCAGCGACGTGATCAGCACCGGCTTGCGGCCGAAACGATCCGAAAGATTGCCGATGAGCGGGGAGAACAGAAACAACATGGCGGCGAACGCCGTCTGCAGCCAACCGCCCCAGGCGGCGGACGCGCTCATCGCCGCGGCATTGCTGGCATAAGGGCCGGTGAGGTCGGCGATGATCTTCGGCGCGACGGGGATGATGATTCCCAGGCCCACCGTATCCACGAACATGGTGGTGAAGATGAAGACCAGCGCAAAGCGGCTGGCGTGCGGTTCTGTCATGTGATTCCCCTGGGCCGGCCCCGAGAATAGAGCGGCCGCGCCTGAAGCGCTTGTAGGAATTTCCCGCCCGCGCACTGGCAGGTTAGGCGCAAATTGCGGTGGGAAGGGAGCCGGCCGCCGGTTGGGAACTCCGTTCGCGCATCGGCATTAGTTTTATGTGAGAGGGCGAAATCGGGAGAGCAAAATGAAACGGATATTGGCAGGAGCAGTGTTGTCGGCAGCGCTGCTAACCGGCGGTGCGGTTGCGACAGCGCCCGCCCAGGCCGCCGGGGTCTATGTGAGGATTGGCGATCACCACCATCATCACTGGCGGCATCATCATCGTTGGCGCGGCTATTACTGGAATAACCGCTACTGGCACCATCGCTATCAGTGTACGCGGTGGAGTCATCATCACCGCTATCGCGGCTGGTGCTACCGCTAGTCGAAACCAACCCTCTCCCATTCGGGAGAGGGTTTTCGTTTGAAATGGTCAGTGCGTGGCGGCGGTCTTGTCGCCCGCCGGAGCACTCACGCTCGACACCGGCTTGAGCGTCGAGACCGAAGCGGTCTTCGAAGCCGTTTTTCCGAACTCCGGTTTCAGGTGGCCATCGATGAAGGCGCCGGATTCGATCTTGATGTCCTGATGCACCACGTCCCCCGACATGCGCGCGGTGCCGTTCAGGATCACCTTTTTTGCTTCGATCTTGCCGTCGATCGTGCCGGCAAGCTCGACCTCGTCGCCATAGACCGTGCCCTTCACCTTGGCGTTGTTTCCGATCTTGACGCCGACACCGCGCACGTCGCCGTCGATCTCTCCATCGATCTGGATGTCTTCGGTGCTTTCAAGTTGTCCGGTGATCTTTAGCGCTTTGCTGATGACCGATGGCATGGAGGCTCCTGTCTTTGCTGGGGGTGAAAGCGGTTGGGCCGCGGCCTGCGGCTGCGGTGTGGGCTGAACGGCGGGTTTCGGCGTCACTGGCGTCGTTTCTGTCGGCTTGGCCGTGGTGTCTGCGGGTTTGTCGTTGCGCGTGAAGAGAGTCATGGCTGTGTCTCCGGAAGTTGATCGAGCGTTTCGAAATAGTTGAGCGGACGCCAGGGCATGCGGCCGTCGAAATGGGCACCGCGCGCGACGCTGATCGTGTGATGGAAAATACGGCCGTCGATATGGGCGGTCTCTTCGACGGCGACAGTCGGCGCGAAGACGCGGCCTTTCAGCGATCCAGCGATGATCACTTCCCGGGCCACGATGTCGCCTTCGACACTGCCGCCGGGCGCGATGATAAGCTTTAGCGCCGCCACGCGGCCCAACACCGTGCCGCCGATGGTGAGTTCGCACTCTGCTTCCAGCACGCCCCGAATTCTGAGGCCGCCCGCGAGATAAGAAGGAGGAAATTCAACGCCGCGTCGTGCTGGCGCGGGCATCGCGTCGGTGCGGCGGTTCAATGCAAACATGAACATCCCTGTTCAAGGCAGAAACCCCCGCTCCAAGCCCGCAGCGATCATGACAGATCATGGAAAACGGGCAAGCGCTTATCGCAGTCGAGCGCGATGATTTTTTTTCGCGCGATGCGCGGTTGAAGAAGCGTGAACGCGTTCGCGAAGCTTCTACGAAACCTCTTTCGTACGCTCGCGCAGCTTGAACTTCTGCATCTTGCCCGTGGAAGTTTTCGGAATCTCCGCAAACACCAGATAGCGCGGGCATTTGTAGCGCGCGAGATTTTGCCTGCAGAACTCGATGAGATCTTCGGCTGTGACATTTTCGTGACCCGGCTTCTTCTCGACGAAGGCGCAAGGCGTCTCGCCCCACTTATCGTCTTCCTTGGCCACGACAGCGACGAACATGACCGCTGGGTGCTGCATCAGCGCATCTTCCACTTCCAGCGAGGAGATGTTCTCGCCGCCGGAAATGATGATGTCCTTGGACCGGTCCTTGAGCTGGATGTATCCGTCCGCGTGCATCACGCCCAGGTCGCCGGAGTGAAACCAGCCGCCGGAGAAGGCCTCCTGCGTGGCTTTGGGGTTCTTCAGATACCCCTTCATCACGATATTGCCCCGGAACATCACCTCGCCAAGCGTTTCGCCGTCCGCCGGTGTCGGTTCCATGGTCTCGGGATCCATTACGGTCAGTGCGTCGAGCGCGTGATAGCGCACGCCCTGGCGCGCCTTCTTGGCCGCGCGATGGCCCTTGTCCAGCGTGTCCCAGTCTTCCTTCCACTCGTTCACCACGGCCGGTCCATAGGTTTCGGTGAGACCGTAGACATGGGTCACGTTGAAGCCGGCATCGGCCATGCCCGCGAGCACCGCTTCGGGCGGCGGCGCGGCGGCGGTGATGAACTGCACAGTCCATTCGATGGCGCGCTTTTCGCTCTCCGGCGCGTTGATGATGGTGCTCATCACGATCGGCGCGCCGCACATATGCGTGACCTTGTGATCGACGATGGCGTCGTAGATCGCCTTCGCGCGCACCCAGCGCAGACAGACATGCGTGCCCGCGAGCACCGACAGCGACCAGGGAAAGCACCAGCCGTTGCAGTGAAACATCGGCAAGGTCCACAGATAGACGGGATGGCGGGGCATGTTCGCTGCGATCACATTGCCATAGCCCATCAGCGCCGCACCGCGATGGTGGAAGACCACGCCTTTCGGGTTGCCAGTCGTTCCGCTGGTGTAATTCAGCGAGATAGCATCCCATTCGTCGCCGGGAAGTTTCGGCTCGAATTGCGGGTCGCCGTCGGCGATGAAGGCTTCGTATTCGATTTCGCCCAGCATCTCGCCGGTTTGCGCAAATTCCGGATCGTCATAGTCGATGACGAGCGGCTTCACCTTGGCGAGCTTCAGCGTTTCCCTGATCGTGGCTGCGAATTCGCGGTCCGTGATCAAAACCTTTGCTTCGCCGTGATCGAGGATAAAGGCGAGGGCGGCGGCATCGAGGCGTGTGTTCAGCGTGTTCAACACGCCGCCCGTCATCGGAACGCCATAATGGGCCTCCAACATCGGCGGTGTGTTCGCCAACATCACCGCGACCGTGTCGCCCTTGCCGATGCCGCGGCGTGACAGCGCCGAAGCAAGCTTGCGGCTGCGCTCGAAGAATTGGGAATAGGTGAAACGCTGCTCGCCATGAATGATCGCCACGCGATCGGGGAACGTGCCCGCCGCCCTTTCCAGGAAAGTCAGCGGCGTGAGCGCCTGGTAGTTCGCAGGGTTTCGGTCGAGATCCGTATCGTACGGATTGCGGCGGCCGATGACCGGCTTGAGACGGGGGGCCGGCCGCAAGGCGCTGGCGGTCCCGCGCCGCACGAAGGTTTTCGGAGCACGCACATTCCGCAATGGCGCGGGCTTGGTGGCAGCGCGCGTGGGACTCTTCGAGAGCTTGGCGGGTTTGACCGCTTTTTTGGCGGATTTGGCCGCCGACTTTCGGGCCGGTTTCTTTGCCTTGGTCGATTTGCGGGATTTGCCCGCGGACGCGCCTGTCCGCTTTCCGCCTTTGCGCGATGCCATGTCTTTTGTGCCCGAATATTCAGCCGGCGCGGAGGCTAGAGAAATGGTGCACGCCCATCAAGGATTCAACAATAGACGGGGGGCTATCCTGTTGCTAGGACAACCCCCTTTCCGGGCAGCGCGTAGGTAGACCGAATGGCAAATGGTGTAGAGGCGACTGCACGCTGGAATCCGCTCCGTGGAATCTATGCGTGGGTCATGCGCCAGGCGGAAGGGCGTTTCGCCTGGGTCGTGATGGCCGCCATTGCCTTCGCGGAAAGCTCGTTCCTTCCCGTTCCGCCCGACCTCATGCTGATCCCCATGACGCTGGCCAATCGCAAGCGGGCTTTCACGCTTGCGGCCTGGTGCACCTTCTGGTCGGTGTCCGGCGGCCTGCTCGGCTACGCCATCGGCTCTGTCCTTTATGATTCCGTGGGCAAGTGGCTGATCAACGCCTATGGCATGGGCGGCGACCTGCAGGCTTTCCGCGATGCCTACAAGCACTGGGGCCCCTGGATCGTGCTGGTGCAGGGGCTGACGCCGATTCCTTACAAGCTTTTGACGATCGCGGCGGGCTTCTCCGCGATGAACCTGCCGTTCTTCATGCTGCTCTCCGCCATCACGCGCGGCGTACGATTCTTCGGCGAGGCCACGCTTCTTTATTTCTTCGGCGCGAAGGTGAAGGAGATCCTGGACCGCTATCTGGAGATCGCGCTGATCGTGTTCCTTGCGCTGGTGATCGGCGGCGTTTTCCTCGCGCGGTATGTTTTCGGCGCGACCCTGTCCTAAAAAAGACAAGCTTGGCCTATCATCTCCGCGTCGCCCGAACCGGGGCGGCCGACATCTGCACACGCCTTCCATGACCAGCGCTTTTCGTTCCGTTGCCGCAATTCTGCTTTCGACTCTCATCTTCCTGATGGGCAGCGGGCTTTTGACGACGCTTATCCCGGTGCGCGCGCATCTGGCCGGTTTTTCCGATTTCGGGCTCGGCGCCGTCGGTTCCTTTTACTACGTAGGTTTCGTGCTGGGTTGCTACACCGGGCCGCGCCTGTTTGCGCGCGCCGGCCATAGCCGCACCTTCGCCGTCGCCGCGGGCCTCGCCACGACGGCAACCCTGCTTCAGGCGCTCCAGGTCACGGTGTTTGCGTGGATTCTCACGCGCGGGCTTTTCGGTTTCGCCGCCGCGATGCTCTACATGACGATGGAAAGCTGGCTCAACGACCGGGCGACGAATGAAACGCGCGGGCGCATCTTTGCGTCCTACATGGTGGTGAACTATCTGGGGTTGATGCTGGGCCAGTGGCTTTATGTCACCGGCAGGCCATCGAGCTTCTCGCTCTTTTCACTGGCCGCGATTTTCTACGCGCTTTGCACGATCCCCGTCGGGCTGACGCGCACGCCCCAGCCGCACACCACGGTGGTGCCCACGCTCAACCCGCTCAAGATCTTCCGTCTTTCGCCGGTCGGCGTGGCCGGCTGCATCGTGGTGGGTTTCGCCAATGCGGCCGTGTGGGTGTTTCTGCCCGTCTATGCGCAAGGCCACGGCATGACGCGCGGGCTTCTGGCGGCGGTGATGGTGGCATTCACCTTGGGCGGCGCGCTCAGCCAGATGCCCATCGGACGTCTATCGGACCGGATCGACCGCCGATACGTCATTGCGTGTGTAACCCTGGCGGCTGCGGTGGCGGGGATCGCTCTTTATTTCTTCGGCGGTCACGACAAGACACTCACGCTGGTTCTGGTTGGACTGTTCGGTTTTCTGGCCTTGCCGCTCTACGGATTGTCCGTCGCGCACGCCAATGATCGCCTGCCGCGCGAGATGTTCGTGGAAGCATCCGCGACGCTGCTTCTGATCAACGCGGTGGCGTCGGCGTTCGGTCCCGTTCTTGGCGCGCTGGTGACGTCGCGGTTCGGCACACAGTCATTGTTTCTCTATACAGCGGCATTTCATGTCGCGATGCTGGCATTCACGCTGGCGCGCATCGGCGTAAAAGCGACGCCACCGGACGAATTGCGCGAGCCTTTCGAGCCGATGCCGCTTCAGGCTGCGACGCCGGGGGTTGTCGAACTGGATCCGCGCGCGCCGGAAGTCCCGGCTTAAAAAAAAGGCCGCCTCGAGGGCGGCCTTTTGTTTTTTCGTTTTGCGAACAATCAATCCTGCTCGAGTTCGCTCGAGCCGGTGTAGTCGTCCGGCGCCGTCGCGCCTTCGTCCGGATTGACGTGACCTTCCGCCGACAGCGGCGCGCTTTCATCAGCGTCCGCCGTGGTCTCGGAAATCGGTTTCAACGTCGCGCCCTTGCGGGCGGCGCGCTTGGCGGCGCGTTCGCGCTTGGCGTTGACGCGGGCCACGGCCAGATCCAGTTCCAGCTGCGAGCAGAGGCCCAGCGTTACCGGATCGACGGCCTTGATGTTCGTCGCGTTCCAGTGCGAGCGCTCGCGGATCTTCGTGATCGTCGCCTTGGTGGTGCCGATCAGCTTGACGATATCGGCATCGGCGAATTCCGGGTGATTGCGGATGATCCAGTAGACGGCATCCGGCTTGTCCTGGCGTTTGGAGACCGGCGTGTAGCGCGGAACCTTCTTCACCTTCACGGCGGGAATGTTGTGCTTGGGCGGCGCCATCTTCAGGCGCGCCTTCGGATTCTTCTCGGCATCGGCGATCTGTTCGCGGGTGAGCTGACCGGACGACACCGGGTCCTGGCCCTTGATGCCCTTGGCCACTTCCTCATCCGCGATGCCTTTTACTTCCAGCGGATGCAGGCCGCAGAAATCGGCGATCTGCTCGAAGGAAAGCGAGGTGTTGTCCACCAGCCAGACGGCGGTGGCCTTGGGCATGAGGGGGCGCTGCGGTTCGGCCATGACAAAATCCTTTCGGTCCCGGGCGGGCCCGTCGGGGCTCCGTCCCTTCGCTCGATCATCATTTTTCGAGGAAGGCGGGTGTCTTACCCAGTAAAGCCGCGCAAGAAAAGGAAAAATTGCTCGGCCAGCAAAAATGCCGGAAATCCGCGCTTAATCGAGCATCTCCAAAAAAGCAGCGGCTGCACGGCTGCGGCTGCGCTCCCTGGCGGTGACGAGCTCGAAACCGCGTTCCGGAAGATTGTACCGGAGTGCAACAAGTCGTTCGGCCGCAACATGCGGCGCAGCAGCGAGAGTCGAAGCAGCCGTCAGCGCCAGACTACCTTCCACCGCCGCAAATGCGGCTTCGTTGGAGGGCAGGCTCATCACCACATTCAGCGCAGACGGATCAATGCCTTTTCTCGAAAGAGCATTCGTGAAATGCGCGCGCGTGCCCGATCCCTCCTCACGCAGGATCCACGCAGCGCGTTCCAGATCCGACGTCTTCAACTGCCGGCCTGCCAGCGGATGCTTCTTCGCCGCGTAGATCGCGATGCGGTCGGTTGCGACTTTCCTCCGCGCCAATCGCGGCTCGTCCACGATGCCTTCGACAAAGCCCAGATCGGCGAAACCGTCGCGCACGGCGTCGGCGACCTGCGCCGTATTGCCGGGGATCAACGTCAGCGCGATGGCCGCATAGCGTTCGGTGAAACGCGCGGCGCGCATGGGCAGCCAATAGTTGAAGACGGTCTGACTTCCGGCCACGGCCAACGCGCCGCGCTTCAGCCCGGCAAGATCGTCCAGCGTACGGATGGCGTTCTGCGCGTTTTGCAAGAGGCTGCGCGCCTCCGGCAGGAAGGCGCGGCCGGCTGCGGACAATTCCAGTCGCCTGCCGACGCGATCGAACAAGCGAACGTTGTGCCTTTCTTCCAACGCGGCAATCGCGGCGCTTACCGCGGATTGCGTCAGATGCAGAGCCTCGGCCGCCCGCGTCATGTGCAGGTGACCGGCGACCGCGGCGAAGATGCGCAACTGTTCGAGGGTCATAGGATCATCGACAAAGTAGATTGTTTTGACAAATATAACTTATTTTATTTATCGAATGAAATATGTGAATTGGGCGCATGACCGGTTCTCGCATTCTTCGTCTTGTCCCGGGCGTCTTTCTCTGCGGCGCACTGACGGCGCTGGCGATCTGGCTACAAGGGCTGGAAACCCAAGTGTGCGGCCGCGCATGGATCGAAGCGCTGGTGATCGCGATCCTGCTCGGCACGGCCATCCGCACCGCCTGGACTCCGGGTTCGGCGTGGCGCGAAGGGATCGAGTTCAGCGCAAAAACGGTACTGGAAATCGCGGTGGTCCTTCTCGGCGCCACGATCAGCGCCGGCGCCGTTCTCGGCGCGGGCTGGCCGGTACTTGTTGCGATCATCGGTGCGGTCGTTCTGACGATCTGTGCCAGCTACGCGCTGGGCAAGGCGTTCGGCTTGCCGCATCGCATGGCGACATTGATTGCCTGCGGCAATTCCATCTGCGGAAATTCGGCCATCGCCGCGGTTGCGCCGGTCATTGGCGCAGATGGAGAGGAAGTGGCGTCCTCGATAGCGTTTACGGCGGTCCTCGGCGTGATCGTTGTGGTTGTTCTGCCGTTGCTGGCGGCGGCGATGCATCTGTCGCCGCGCGGCTTCGGCGTGTTTGCGGGACTGACCGTCTATGCCGTCCCGCAGGTGCTCGCGGCGACGGCTCCCGTAGGTCTTCTTTCCACGCAGGTGGGCACACTGGTGAAGCTGGTCCGGGTGCTGATGCTGGGCCCGGTGATCCTGGTCCTCTCGCTGTTCACGCGTGCCGCGCGCGACGAAACGGACGAAGCGGCGCCACACATCACCGCTGGCGACCGTCCCAAGCCCGGCCACCTGCCGCTGCATCAGCTTGTGCCATGGTTCATTATCGGCTTCCTGCTGATGATCGCCGCGCGCTCATCGGGACTGATCCCGAAAGATGCGGTTCATCCCATCAACGGCGTTGCCGCATTTCTCACCATCGTCTCGATGGCCGCGCTGGGCCTTGGCGTAGACATCCGAGTGGTGACGCGTGCGGGACTGCGCGTGACGATCGTGGTCACGCTATCGCTCATTGTTCTTGGCGGGATCGCCCTTCTGCTGATCGACGGGTTGAAGCTCGGCTGAAACCTATTTCTTCGCCCGCGTGATGCCGTCGGCGATGAGTTTCATCGCCTCTTCCGCGTCGATCCAGTGACCGATGCGCGTCCATTTCGACGGCTCCAGATCCTTGTAGTGCTGGAAGAAGTGCTCGATCTGCTGGCGCAGAATTTCCGGCAGGTCGCGATAAGAGCGCACGCCGATGTGGTAGGGATGAAGATCGTCCACCGGTACGGCGACGAGCTTCTCATCCGGTCCGGCTTGATCCTCCATCACCAGCGCGCCGACGGGGCGGCAACGGACCACCGCGCCGGGGATCACGGGCACGGCGGAGATGACGAGCACATCCACCGGGTCGCCATCCTCGGACAAGGTCTGCGGCACAAAGCCGTAATTGCCCGGATAGAACATGGCCGTGTGCAGGAAGCGGTCCACAAACAGCGCGCCGGAGGCTTTGTCCATTTCGTATTTCACGGGCAGGCCGCCGGAATTTCGATCACGACATTGATGTCGTGCGGCGGGCTCTTGCCGGCGGGAATTTGCGAGAGATCCATTTGCGTCCTCAGAGCGTCAGCAGAATTTTTCCGATATGACCGCTCGTGGCCATGCGCGCATGCGCTTGCTGCGCCTCGGCGAGCGGGAAGGTCGAGTCCACGACCGGCTTGATCTTGCCTTTGTCGATCAACGGCCAGACCTCTTTCAGCAAAGCGTCCCGGATTGCGCCTTTCTCATCGTTGGAGCGTGCCCGCAGGGTTGTCGCCAGCAGCGAAAGGCGTTTCATCAGCATGGGCGCGAAGTTCACATTCGCCTGCATGCCGCCAATATAGGCAATGTTGACGATGCGGCCCCAGAGTGCCGCGGCGCTCATGTTGCGCTGGACGTATTCCCCGCCGACCATGTCCAGGATCACGTTCACGCCCTTGTCGCCGGTCGCCTTCTTAACGGCATCGACGAAATCCTGTTCCTTGTAGTTGATTGCATGTCCGCCGAGCTTCTCGATCGCGGCACATTTTTCCTTTGTTGCAGCGGTGGAAAAGACGGAATGCCCGCGTGCGACGCAAAGCTGGATCGCCGCCGTTCCGATGCCGCTGCTGCCGCCATGAACAAGCACGGTCTCGCCCGGTTTCAGCCGCGCGCTATCCATCAGATTTGTCCAGACCGTAAAATGCACTTCCGGGAGCGCTGCCGCGTCCACAAGGCTCACGCCATTCGGTACCGGCAAAAGACATTTCTCAGAGGCGACCGCAAATTCCGCATAACCGCCACCGCCGAGCAGCGCGCAAACCTTGTCGCCGTCCTTGTACTGCCTGACGCCCGCGCCAACTTCCACGATCTCGCCGGACACTTCCATGCCGAGCGTGTCTGGCGCGCCAGGCGGGGGCGGATAGCGGCCTTCGCCTTGCGTCATGTCGGCGTGATTAAGTCCCGCCGCGCTAACCTTTATGAGCACCTCACCGGCCTTCGGCTTGGGCGTGGGAATGTCTGCCATGACAAGGCGATAATCTTTCCCGGGATTCTCGACGGCGATGGCTTTCATCTTATTTTGCGGGCCTTGCGCGGATGTTTTCACCGCGGGACACTAGCAAGGCTGAACGCAGGTGCGAAATATGGCTGTCGATCCAGAGGAACTTCTGCCGCGCAAAAAAATGCCGGAAATCGTTCTGGGGCAGGATCTTTCAACGATGTCCGAACACGAGCTCGTGACGCGCATTGCCGCACTGGAAGAGGAAATCGCCCGCGCGCGGGACGCTATCAAGGCAAGGCAGACAACGAAGAACGCCGCCGATGCATTCTTTCGCAAAGGTTAGCTTTACCAAATAGCCCTGGGCCATTCACCACTTGCACGCGTAACGCATTCGGTAACCGTTAATGCGCAAAGCTGTGCCAATGCACATCGCAATCGCACATAAGCGTTGCGCGAATGTCACCGCCCATTCGGTTGTGCGCCTGCCGTTGAGCAGGTTGCTTGCGTTGAGCGGCGGGCTTGGTACCTTTTGCGAATGGATGGGGATGGGTTCATGACGCCGAGCGATCACGACGAGGAAAGCCTGACGCAAATGACCCGTCAAAGCTTCACAGGCTCCGCGCTGTTCGAAAAGACGTTCGACGAAGGCATGTCCCTCGTCGAAGAGACGGCGCGCTATCTCGACGGACGCGGACGCGAAGAGTCCAAGGACCTGCCCCGCAAGGCGGCACTCCTTTATGCAGGCGAAAGCATGCGCGTGACCACGCGCCTGATGCAGGCCGCAAGCTGGCTGCTGGTGCAGCGGGCCGTTCATGAGGGCGAGATGGAAGCGGAGCAGGCGGCAAGCGATCGCTATCGCCTCGGCTCCAAGGAAATTTGTCTGGGCGGCCGCGAAGACGGCACCGACCTTCTGCCGACGACGCTGCAGGACCTGCTCAAGCGCAGCGACAATCTCTATCGCCGGATCGAACGTTTGGACGATGTTCTGTTTCGGGGTGGCGCGCAGACACCGGGCGCGAAGGCGCATATCAACCGCCTCGAAGAGGCGTTCGGCAAAGCCACCAGCTTGTGAAATTGGCCGGAGTTACCGGCCGCAAACCCTACTTCTTGACGTAGTCGCCGAAGCGCTTGTTGAAGCGCGTGAGGCGGCCGCCACGGTCGAGCAGCTGCTGCTGACCGCCGGTCCAGGCCGGGTGCGTGGACGGGTCGATGTCGAGCTGAAGCTTCTGGTCCGGCTCGCCCCAGGTCGTGCGGGTCTTGTAGGTCGTGCCATCGTTCATGACGACGTTCACGAAGTGATAGCTGGGATGGATGCCCTTTTTCATGGCCAAAAACCTTCAAACCCGTTCAGGAGCCGGGGCTTATAGGGGACCGGAGCCGGGCTTGCAAGCCAGCGGCGATAGGCCCGGTTTTGGGGCCAGCCGGGGTGGTTTATAGGGGGCCGGAACCCTAGATACGGCTCCATGTCGCAATCCGGTCAGGAATATGCCGAACAGGTCGAGCATTTGGCGCAAGGCCGCGCCAAGGCCCGTTCCCTGCGGCCGCTGCGCACGCTTCTGCCATTCCTGAAGCCGTTCCGGGTCCGGATTGGGGCTGCCGTCACGGCGCTCCTTATTTCCTCCGGTGCCACGCTCGTCCTTCCCGCGGCTCTGCGGTCCCTGATCGACCGGGGGTTCAGTGCGGATCAGATTTCGCAGATTTCGCATTACTTCCTCCTCTTCATCGCGGCGGCGGGGGTGCTCGGAATAGCGACCGCCATCCGCTTCTATTTCGTGACCTGGCTGGGCGAGCGGGTGATTGCCGATCTGCGCAAAGCGGTGTTCAGCAATGTCATCGGCCTGTCGCCGGTGTTCTTCGAGGTGACGCGCACCGGCGAAGTGCTCTCGCGCCTTACCGCCGATACCACGCTGATCCAGACGGTGGTGGGATCGTCGGTCTCGGTGGCGGCGCGCAACGTGGTGATGTTCGTCGGCGGTCTGATCCTGATGTGCGTGACGTCGCTGAAATTGACCGGGCTGGTTACCGGCGCGGTCGTGCTCGTGATGATCCCGCTTATCCTCTTTGGACGCTGGGTGCGCACGCTCTCGCGCAAAAGCCAGGATCGTATCGCCGATACCTCTGCCCATGCGGGCGAGACGATCAACGCGGTGCAAACCGTGCAGGCCTTCACCCATGAAAACATCGAGCGGGCGCAATATGATGTGGCGGTCGAGCGCAGCTTCGATGTGGCTGTGCTGCGCACGCGCGCACGCGCCGCGATGACGGCCGTGGTGATCTTCGCCGTGTTCGGTTCGATCGCCGCCGTCGGCTGGGAAGGTGCGCAGGACGTCGTCCACCACGCCATGACGGCCGGCCAGCTCGTTCAGTTCATCTTCTACGCGGGCATTGTCGCCGGCGGCGTGGGTGCGTTGTCGGAAACCTATGGCGACCTGCAGCGCGCCGCGGGCGCGGCCGAACGCCTGAGCGAATTGCTCACCGTCGAGCCGGAAGTTAAAGCGCCGGCCCATCCCGTCTCTATTGCACAACCGGCCAAGGGCGCGGTGCACTTCGACAATGTGACGTTCCGCTATCCCGCGCGTCCCGATCACAAGGCGCTCAATGGCTTCACGCTCGATATCAAGCCGGGCGAGGCCATCGCGCTGGTCGGACCGAGCGGCGCCGGCAAGTCCACGGTCTTCCAGCTTCTGCTGCGTTTTTTCGCGCCACAGGACGGTACCATCCTGTTCGACGGGATCGATACCGCCACGCTCGATCCCGTCGATCTTCGCCGCAACATCGCGTTGGTGGCACAGGATCCCGTCATCTTCTCGGGCACCATCGCCGACAACATCCGCTATGGCCGTCCCGACGCGAGCGACGACGATGTGCGCCGCGCCGCCGAAGCGGCGGTCGCCAGCGAGTTCATCGACCGCTTGCCGAACACTTACGAAACGCGTGTCGGCGAGCGCGGCATGACCCTGTCGGGTGGCCAGCGCCAGCGGATTGCAATAGCCCGCGCCATCCTGCGCGACGCGCCGCTGCTGTTGCTGGACGAAGCAACCAGCGCGCTGGACTCGGAAAATGAGCGGCTGGTGCAGCAGGGCCTGGCCAATCTGATGACGGGGCGCACGACCATCGTTATCGCGCACCGGCTTTCCACGATCCAGAAGCTGAAGCGTATCGTGGTGATGGATCAGGGGCGCATCGTGGGCGAGGGCAGCCACGCCGAACTCGTCGCCGGCGGCGGCCTCTACAAGCGCCTTGCGGAGCTACAGTTCGCAAGCGGCTTGGCGCTCGCCGGCTAAAGCCCGGTCATACCCGTTTTGAAATAGTGTGCCGCGATCAGGGCAACGAGATAGATCGTGCCGATGGGCGCGAACATGATGAACATCATCGGCCACAGATTTGAGTCCTGCGATAGGGCGTAAAGGCTGAACACCAGCGCGGGCGCCGCGCCGATCAGAGGCACCATCGCCGCTGTGCGCCACTTTCCCGTGAACCGAAGCAGAGCCATCGGTTGCAATACGAAATAGCCCGGCACCGCCATCATCACGACGGATCCGATCAAGATATTTGCAACATCCATCGAACGTTCCCCGCAGGGATTGTGCGCCGGCAAGCTTAGCCGTGCGTTTCCAAGGCCTGACGAAGTATTGGATTTAGACAACAAAAAAGGCGCCGGAAGGCGCCTTTTCCGAAATATTCGGGGTTACGCAGCGACGATCTCGCCGCCATCCGGATCGCGCAGCACATAACCGCGGCCCCACACCGTTTCGATGTAGTTGTCGCCATTCGTGGCGGCGGCCAGCTTCTTGCGCAGCTTGCAGATGAAGACGTCGATGATCTTCAATTCCGGCTCGTCCATGCCGCCATAGAGATGGTTGAGGAACATCTCCTTGGTCAGCGTGGTGCCCTTGCGGAGCGAGAGCAGCTCCAGCATCTGATATTCCTTGCCCGTCAGGTGCACGCGGCTGCCATCCACTTCGACGGTCTTTGCATCCAGGTTGACGGTGAGCTTGCCGGTGGTGATGACCGACTGGCTGTGGCCCTTGGAGCGGCGAACGACGGCGGCGATGCGCGCAACCAGTTCGTCCTTGTGGAAGGGCTTGGTCATATAGTCGTCGGCGCCGAAGCCCAGCGCCTTGACCTTGGCTTCGACGATGGCGTTGCCCGAAAGGATAAGGACGGGCGTCTGCACTTTCGCGAGGCGCAGGCTCTTGAGAACTTCAAAGCCGCTCATGTCCGGCAGCTGAAGGTCCAGAACGATAATGTCGTAATCATAGAGCTTGCCGAGGTCGATGCCCTCTTCGCCCAGATCTGTCGTGTAGACGTTGAAGCCTTCGCTCCGCAGCATCAGCTCGATGCTGCGCGCCATGGCGCTGTCGTCTTCGATCAATAGAACGCGCATCTTGGTCCCCTCTGCGGCCCTGCCGTGGTTAACGGATTGCGAGAAGGTAAGCGGAATTGGTTAACAACCGCTTTAACCAATGCCCGCAGTTCACATCCTGCCAAGGCGGCCTAACCGATCTTCACCATGGGGCGGCCATCCCCTTGATTCGATTTGTTAAGTTTACCGCCACTTAAATCCTTTCCCGCAAGATGTCAGCACAAGGCCCGGCAATTTCATCGGGCGGCAAGGATTCGATGCACGCGCTGTTGAAAGAAATCGAGGCCGTTCCGGTACTTACCCGCTTCGGGAAGGTCAGCCGGATCGAAGGCTTGCTGGTCGAGGTGACCGGCGCCGCCGGCGCCATAAGCCTGGGCGGGCAGGTCTATCTAAGCGCTTCAAATGGCAACAAAATTCCCTGCGAGGTGGTCGGATTTCGCGACGGCCGCGCGCTCGTCATGCCGCTCGGCGCCCTTGAGGGGGTCAGCCTGGGCGCCCGCGCCGACTTTTTCGACAAGCCAGCGCAAATTTTTCCGTGCCGCGAGTGGCTCGGCCGCGTCGTGGACGCCTTCGGCAAGCCGACCGACGGCAAGGGTCCTCTTCTAAAAGGCAATATTGGCTATCCCCTTCGCGCCTCGCCACCATCCGCGCATACCCGCGCCCGCGTCGGCGGCAAGCTCGATCTGGGTGTGCGCGCACTGAATGCATTTGCGACATGCTGCAAAGGCCAGCGCATGGGCATCTTCGCTGGTTCCGGCGTGGGCAAGTCCACTTTGATGGCCATGCTGGCGCGCCATACCGACGCCGATGCCATCGTCATCGGCCTGATCGGCGAACGTGGGCGCGAATTGAAGGAATTCATCGAGGACGATCTGGGCACTGAAGGATTGGCGCGCAGCGTGGTTGTGGCGGCGACATCCGATGAACCGGCGCTTGTCCGCCGTCAGGCAGCATTCACTGCCATGGCCATTGCGGAACAACTTCGGGACCAGGGCTTGCATGTGCTGCTCCTGATGGACTCTGTGACCCGTTTCGCTATGGCACAACGTGAAGTCGGCCTCTCCGCAGGAGAGCCGCCGGCCAGCAAAGGTTACACGCCGACGGTGTTCGCCGAACTGCCGCGCCTGCTGGAACGCGCCGGTCCGGGCGCGGAAGGCAATCCGGGTTCGATCACGGGCCTTTTCACGGTTCTCGTGGAAGGCGACGATCACAACGAGCCCGTCGCGGATGCGGTGCGTGGAATTCTCGACGGTCACATCGTTCTGGAACGCTCCATCGCGGAGCGTGGACGCTATCCGGCGATCAACATTCTCAAATCCGTGTCGCGCGTCATGCCGTCCTGCAACACCACGGAAGAGCAGCAGATCGTGATGCGCGCGCGCGCGCCGCTCGCAACCTATGAAGACATGGCCGAGCTTGTGCGCCTGGGCGCCTACAAGCACGGCACAAATCCGGAGGTGGACAACGCCATCCGCCTTCAACCGGCACTTGAAGCTTTCCTTTCGCAGAAAAAGGAAGAAAGCACGACTTTGGCTGATGGGTATGCCGCCCTCGACGCGATCGTCGGAGACGGAACGGGGAAAGGTAACGCGACATGAAACGCACCGATTCACTGATGCGCCTGAAGCGCTTCCGCGTCGACGATATGAAGCGTCGCATGGGCACGCTCGACGGTATGAAGAGCGATCTGGAGCGCAAGCTGACCGATCTGGAAGACAATGTTGCCCGCGAAAAGCAGCGCGCCAATGACTCGGACATCGGCCGTCTCGCCTTTCCGTCCTTCCTGAAGTCCATCGAGAGCCGTCGCGAGAACCTGCGTGCCACGCTCAAGGAAATCGAGCGCGAGCGCGCGCAGTGCCAGGACGAATTGAACGCGGCATTCCAGGACCTGAAGAGTCTGGAACTGGCGGTTGATCAACAGATGAAACGCGCGGCCGAAGTCGAAGCGCGCCGAGCCCAGTCGCGGATGGACGAAATTGCGATCGTCCGCCACCTGCGCAAGCACGCCATCCGCAGCGCCTGATTGCGATTTTCGTAAGAGCGGAGTGTTCCATTTTGGAACGGTTCTCCGCTAGATTCGCCCCGCTGTAACGCGGGGGCGCGTCCATGTCTTTTTCCGAAGTGATTTCGCCGCTGATAGGCCGGCTGGTTCTGGCCTGGTTTTTCCTGGCTTCGTCCTTCACCTATGGTTCGCAGTGGCATGCGACGATCACGCTGATGGCGCTCAAGGATTTGCCCGCGCCGCCCTTGCTCCTGTTCGGGGCCATTCTCCTGATGATCGTGGGCGGCATTTCCCTGATCTTCGGGTTTTACGCGCGCGCGGGCGCGCTGATGCTTTTTGCGTTCACAGTTTGCGCATCCGTGCTCATGCATGACTATTGGAAGATCAGCGATGCGGCGTCGCGCGCGGCGGACTACGACATATTCGCGCGGAACATGGCGATTGCGGGGGGATTGCTCCTAATCGTCGGCATGGGCGCAGGTCCCTTCTCGATCGATAACAGAATGGGCGGCGGGCGGGACTAGCCTACCAGCCGCCACCCCCTCCACCACCGCCGCCGCCGCCGGAAAATCCACCGCCGCCGCTGCCCGAACTCGAACCCGGCGCGGTCGCAGCCGAGGCTGCAGATGCCGCGAGCGATGCGCCAAGTCCGGCAGCGACGCCAGAGCCGAAATTGCCCGCGCGGCCACCCGAATACCAATAGGGGCTGTAATAGCCGCCGGACTGGTTCGGCGTCATGCCGGCCGCTGCCGCTTCGGCTTCAAACTTTTTGCTCCACTGGTTTTCGCAATCGAGCGCGATGGCATAGGGCAAGAACCTTTCGAACACTTCCGGTGTGACGTGCGGTGGATTGAGTATTTCCAGCCGATCCTTCTCCGCCGTATTGAGGAACATGCGGAAGCCCTCGATCTGGTCGAGCACCTTGGCGCCCGCAGCGGTGGGCGCCTTAAGCAGATAGTGAAAGAGATACACAAGAAATCCGCCGGCGATCAGAGCAGCTGCCGAGAGTTTGGCGATGTCCGCGCCGAAAACAAAAATCACGAAGACGAGGGCTCCAAGGAAGGGGGCGGCGAACGCCGTGGCGATGAGCGCTCCGATAACATTCAGGATGCGCGAGCCTGGCCCGTTCCACGCGTCGCGCCAGGCATCGGCGCAGCGATGCACCAGAAAGCCCGTGCCGATGGACCATCCCCCTAGCCAGATCAAGAGGAAGAGGGATGAACCGTCGCTGTTCGCGTCAAGAAGCGCGGCAGCCAATGCCGTGATCGCCAGGATCGCCACGCCGCCCGCGAACCAGTGCAGGTTGGTCACGAAATAGGCCTTTTCGTATTCGTTCTTGAGCGATGTTTTCAGTGCGGAAATGGATTCGGAAACTGCGGTGTGATTGGCCTGCTTAAGCTTGATCGCATCACGCCCGCCGAAGAGTCGGTCCGCGATGGCGCGCTCGCCGGAGGATAATTGGCAGTCGAAGGTGTTCTTGCCGGTGCGCGTGAGCGTGTAGGTGCTGTCATCCTCGCGGATCTTGAGAAAGCCCTTCACGGCCATGTCGACGATCGATGCTGCGAAGGCGTTGCGGTCGTAGTGCATCTTCCAGACAAAACGAACGGCCGCTGGCGAAAAATCCTGAGGCGGCCCAAACAGCGGCACGATGGTGCCGCGCCGGGGGTCGCGGCCGAATTCAAACCATGTCGCGAGGAAATAGACCATCAAGATGGCTACACCGAGCAGCGCCGCGATCGGCCCTGCATTGTCACGGATGAAATCCGCGCGCTTCTCGGCCTCTGTTGGCGGCAGGACCGCACCCTTGGAGAAGCCGACCGCGATGGTCATTCCTTCCTCGCTGCCCAGAGGCCGTGTCGTTTGGATTGTGATCGCATTGTCGGTGCGGCGCGCGATGCGCGCATTGCTGTCGCGCGATCCAGCCGGTCCCGTGTACCATGCGGTTTGCACGATCTGCGCGTTGTCCGGCAGATGCACCGTGGCCTCTGCGCGATCGATCGGGAATATCCAAAAGTTACCGGTGACGTTCCAATAGAGCTCGTCGTAATTATTGAAAAAGCCGATCTGACGATCGGTTACATAGGTGATGGTGTAGGTGTGCGGACCCTGGGCGACCACCACATCCTTGTCGCCGATCTTGATGCGCTTTCCGGCATCGATCCGTTCCACATCGAACGGCTCGTCGTGTCCGTCGCGCGTGACCTGAAGAACATCCAGTCGCACGCGAACGGTACGACCATATTTGTCGGAATAAGTGGTCGGGATGTCCCGGTAGATGCCGTGGTTGATGCGCTCGCCCGCGGCGATGACCGAGATCGTTTCGGTGACGTTGAGGACGCCGTTGCGCGCGACGCGGATGTCGCTGGTGTAGTCGGTAATTCGCTCGACATCGGATTGTGCAAGCGCAGGCGCAGCGGCCGCAAGAAAGTACGCAGCGACAAGGGCCGCGAGAATCTTCATCCGCCGAACGATACCTTCGGAACGTTGCGGTCGGCGGCGTTGTCGATCTGGAAGAAAGGCTGTGCGGTAAAGCCGCCAAATCCGGCCACGAGGCTGGACGGGAATTGCTGGATCATCACGTTATAGTCCCGCACCGTGCCGTTATAGTAGCGGCGCGCCAGCTGCAGCTGATCTTCGATGTTGTTCAGATCGTTCTGAAGCTGCTGGAAGTTCGCGCTCGCCTTCAGTTCGGGATAGGCTTCGGCCACAGCCATCACCTTGCCGATAGCGGCGGTGATCGCGGCTTCGGTCTGAGCGCGCTGGGCGATATCCTGGGAGCCGGTCTGCGCGCGCAGCTTCGTCAATTCATCGAACGTTCCGCGTTCGTGCGAAGCGTAGCCTTTGACTGTCTCGACCAGATTGGGAATGAGATCGGCGCGGCGCTTGAGCTGCACATCGATGCCGCTCCATGCCTCCTGCACGACGTTTTTGCGCCGCACGAGGCCATTAAAGATGGAAACCGCCCACAGGGCGGCCAGTACGGCGGCAGCAAGAAAAATCCATAGGATCATGCGCGGAACCTAGTGGTTCCGCGCATTTCCTTCAACGGCAAGCTGCAAACCGCTGTGATCGTCTGGGTGGTCTAACCCAGAACGAGCCCGCGAACGGTGCTCACGATCGCTATGACCACGCCGAACATGATGGCGTAGGAAAGCACGAGAAGCGCGGTCATCGCCTCGAAAGCTTTCCAGTCCGCGGTCAGAAGTCCGGTCACGTCGGCTTTCTGCAGGACGATCGCATATATGAAGTTGACGATCGCATAGGCAATCAGTGCGATCACGGTGACGGAAATGAGCGAGCCCAACTCCATCATCATAAAGCCGGCGATGATGGCGACGACGGCCATCAGCGCGAGCTGAATGGTGTCGGCCGAATGCACGATGTTTTGAATCGTATGCCAAATATCCATAAGCGCGAACATGGGTCCCCCTTGAACTCCCAAAAACGCAGACGCGCGCGCCTTTGCTAAGGCGTCGGTTCACTTGTTCCAGAATGATACACGAAGGATCGGGAGACGGGAACTTCCGCCGCGCAACTGACGGTAGTTCCGCCCACAAGGAAGCGCGCGAAAAGTGTGGTTAACGCATGCTCGCGCGCAACACCGGCGAAGGTTTTTGCGGCATAGAGTCGTGCAGGGTGCGGGCGATGGTTTCGATCGCGCGGGACGCGGGGGCTTGGGGGTACAGCGTCAAAAGATGGCATTGGCGGCGCACGGCTTCGATTGCCTTAGGGTCGCGCGGCACGCCGCCGAGATAGCTCGGCTCGCACTTCAGGAATGCGCGCGCTGTCGCGGCCAGGGCATCAAATGTCTTCTGCGCCTCGCCTTCGCTTAAAGCCACATTCACGAGGACATGCGGAAGGCGCGTGCTGTCCGCGCGATGGAGAAGCTTGGTGAAGGCGTATGCATCGGTGAGGGCGGCCGGATCTGGCGTCATTACCAAGACGGCCTCGTCCGACGCGGCCGCGAACATCATCGTTGTGTTGTCCACGCCTGCGCCAAGGTCCAGAAGAATGCGATCGTAGGTGTCGGCGCCGCTGAGCGCGATCAAAAGCCGGCGGGCATCTTCTTGACTGGAATTGGCCAGCGCCCCGGAGCCTGCGGGTGCGGAGAGTAGATCGAACCCGCCGCGCTTGCCGGCGCCCCCCAGCACCGGAACGATGGCATCGGCTACCACACATTCGCCGCGCATGACGGCGGGAAGGTTTCCTCCATCGTCGAGGCCCAGATGAACCGCTGCGTTTGAAAGCCCCAGGTCGGCGTCGCACAGCAGCACGCGTTCGCCTTCATGCGCCAAAGCATGCGCGAGCGAGACGGCGATCAATGTCTTGCCGGTTCCACCTTTTCCGGAACCGATGGCGGTGATGCGCGGTGCGTTCATTGTGTGCTCCCCTGATCGGCATTCTGCGCTGCGCCTTCAAGAAGCGCGCGCGCGAGCGACAGCGGCGTAAGTGTTTCAAGTCCGCCCGCCACGAAAGGCGAACGGCTGACGTGGGCAAGGCCGAGACCGCTGCAGGCGGCAGCCGTCAGTGCCCCGAAGCGGCGGGCCATATCCATCTGGGTGACGAGGATGCGCTGCGCTCCCAGCATCTGGATCGCGGAAACGATTTCGCCGGTTTCTTCTGCGTCGCCAAGTGCCGAAACGATGCCGACAGCTTCCACGCCCTCGATCATGGCGAGCGCGGAGAACGCCGTACGAGTCTTCGGGTTGCGCGGATCGAATCCGGCTGTGTCGATAATCGCGAGCGCGTTGTCTTCGCGGCATTGCGCGACGAGCTTCGCAAGCTCATCAGCAGATTTTGCCGTGGCGACCTTGATGCGCAGGTGTCCGGCGAAGGCTTCAAGGCGCGCCAGTGCGCCGGCCCCTTCGATGTCTGTGGCAATCAGCAAGACATGGCGATGCGAAAGGCGTGCATGTGCGGCGATCTTGGCAGCAATTGCGGTTTTGCCGACGCCGTTTGGACCGACGAGAAGCAAGGCGGCGGCTTTGGCGATATCGAGCGGCTGCGTTTTCATCCGGCGATCGAGCGCGCAGGCGAGCGCAAGAGTCATGTCCTGAAGGCCGCTGTGCTCGGCGGTCTTTGCAAAGTCGTGTGCCAGATTGTCGGGCAGGCGATGGCCGCGCAGGAGCGTAAGCAGTTCGGCGCGGCTGAATGGCGCCATCGCCGGCGCGCTGGCTGATTGCGACATGCCACGAAGGCGCTTCATCAGATCGCCGCGGAAATGATCTTCGAGGCTCGCTGGCGCGGCTTCGACGGCTTCCTCTATGGCAGTTACCGGCACATCCGGCGTTAGGGCGCGTTCGACAGCTTCCTGCTCGTCCACGGCCGCGCGCACCATGATGCCGCCGCCCTTCGTCTTCTCGCTGGCGATGATGACGGCATCGTCGCCCATTTCGCTGCGCACCTGGCCCAGCGCATCGCGCATGTCTTTCGCAAGAAAAGTGCGAAGACGCATGGCTTACACCTGACCTAGCGTGCGAAGGCGCACGCTTGCGTGGATCTCGTTCTGCGACATCACGACGGTCTGGGGCCGGAAACGCTCGATGATGGAGCGCACGAAGGGGCGCGCCATCGGGCTCGTGAGGAGCACCGGAACATCGCCGCTTTGCCCGGCTTCGTCGAAGCGCGTACGCACGGCTTGAATGAATTGCTGCAGCTGGCTTGGTGCCATCGCAAGCTGCTTGTCTTCGCCCTGGCCGATGATGGATTCCGCAAAGGCCTGCTCCCAGGCGGGCGACAGGGCGATGAGCGGGAGGTAGCCGCCGGGCGCCGTGTTGGCGTGGCAAAGCTGGCGTGCCAGTCGCGCACGCACGTGCTCGGTGATGTAGAGCGGATTCTTGGTGTGGCCGACCGCTTCGGCGATGCCTTCCAGAATGGACGGCAGGTCGCGGATTGACACGCGCTCGCCGAGCAGCGTTTGCAAAACGCGTTGCACGCTGGTGACGGAAATTTGCGAGGGAATGAGTTCGTCCACCAGCTTCTTGTGTTCGGACGGCAATTCATCCAGCAGCTTCTTGGTCTCCGCATAGGAGAGAAGCTCGCTCATGTGCGATTTGAGGACTTCGGTGAGGTGGGTCGTCAGCACCGTGCCCGGATCGACGACGGTCAGGCCGCGGAAGCTCGCTTCCTCACGCAGTGTTGCAGAGACCCATGTCGCGGGCAGGCCGAATGCCGGCTCGGTGGTGTGCGTTCCCGGCAATTCCACGGGCGCGCCTTTCGGATCCATGACCAGGAGCGACCCGGGGAAGAGTTCGCCGCGCCCGGAATCCACTTCCTTGACGCTTATGCGATATTCGTTCGCGCCAAGCTGCATGTTGTCGAGGATGCGCACGCTGGGCATCACAAAGCCCATCTCCGTCGCGAGTTGCCGGCGCAGCGCCTTGATCTGATCGGTGATCCGGTGGCCTTGCACGTCGTTGATGAGCGGGAGCAGGCCGTAGCCAAGTTCGACGCGCAGAAGATCGAGGGCGAGCGCGCTGGCAATCGGCTCTTCCTTCGGCGCGGCTTCCGCTTTCGCCTTTTCTTCCTGCTGCACTTCGGCCACGCGCACTTCTTCCTTGCGCTTGTAGGCGAACCAGGCGGTGGCGCCGATCGCAGCGGACAGGAGCGCGAAGATGAACGTCGGCATGCCCGGCAGCAGGCCGACGATGCCCATCACCGCCGAAGCCATGCCGAGCGCTTGCGGGTAGAAGGAGAGCTGGCCCATCAGCGCCTTGTCGGTGGCGCCTTCGACACCGGCCTTGGAGACCATCAGGCCGGCGGCGGTGGAGATGATGAGGGCGGGCATCTGGCTCACGAGGCCGTCGCCGACGCTCAGGAGCGTGAAGGTCTGCGTGGCGTCGCCGAAACTCATGCCCTTCTGCGCGACCGCGATGATGATGCCGCCGACGATATTGATGCCGACGATGAGCAGGCCGGCGATGGCGTCGCCGCGCACGAATTTGGAGGCGCCGTCCATGGCGCCGAAGAAATTGGATTCGCCTTCCAGCTCTTTGCGGCGGCGGCGGGCTTCGGCTTCGTCGATGAGACCGGCGGAAAGATCGGCGTCGACCGCCATCTGCTTGCCGGGCATCGCATCCAACGTGAAACGCGCCGCGACTTCGGCGATACGGCCAGAGCCCTTGGTGATGACGACAAAGTTCACGATCACGAGGATCGCGAACACGATCAGGCCGATGACGAAGTTGCCACCCATGATGAGATGGCCGAAAGCCTGAATGACATAACCGGCTGCCTCGGTGCCGGTCGAGCCGTTGCCGAGAATGAGTCGGGTCGAGGCAAGATTGAGTGCCAGGCGCAGCATCGTGCTGATCAGCAGCACGGCAGGAAACGAGCTGAATTCCAGCGGCTTCCGGATGAAGACGCAGGTCATCAGGATCAGGATTGCGAACGAAAGCGAGAAGGCGAGGCTGACATCGAGCAGCCACGTCGGCAGCGGCAGTATCAGGACGATCAGGATCGCCATGATGCCGACCGCAAGGCCGAGATCGCTGCGCTTGAGAAGCGACTGCGCCGTGGCGAGGTTCAGTCCGAACCCGGGTGCTGGCGCCGCTGTGGAAACATCAGCCATGGGTTTTTATCAGCCCGCCGCGCGCGCTTCGCCGTGCTGCGGGATAGCCAGGCCGGACGAAGAATATTCGCGCAGCTTGTTGCGCAGCGTGCGGATCGAGATGCCGAGGATATTGGCCGCATGCGTGCGATTGCCAAGGCAGTGATCCAGTGTGTCCAGGATAAGGTCGCGCTCGACGTCGGCGACGGTGCGGCCGACGAGACCACGCGTGGCTACGACGCTCGCGGCCTGAACCGCGGCAGAGACGGAATTCGGCAGGCTGTTCTGTGGACCGACCTGCGTACCATCGGGCAGGCGGATCGCTTCCGGCGCGATTTCCGGACCGCTGGCAAGAAGCACCGCGCGATGGATCGTGTTTTCCAGTTCGCGGACGTTGCCTTTCCAGCTGTGCGAGATGAGCAAACGCTCGGTCGCGCTGCCGATCGGACGGAACGGCACGCCGTTCGCTTCGGCATATTTGTGCGCAAAATGGCGCGCCAGTGCGAGGATGTCCTTCGGGCGTTCGCGCAGCGCCGGCAGGCGCAGATTCACAACGTTCAAACGATAGAGCAGGTCTTCGCGGAAGGTGCCGTGCTTGACCGCTTCGGCCAGATCGCGATTGGAGGTGGCGATAATGCGGATATCGACCTTCACCGGCTTGGTGCCACCGACGCGGTCGATCTCGCGTTCCTGGATCGCGCGCAGCAGCTTTGCCTGCAGGCGCGCATCCATTTCGCTGATTTCGTCCAGCAGCAAGGTGCCGCCATTGGCTTCTTCGAATTTGCCGACGCGGCGCGCGATGGCACCGGTGAACGCGCCCTTCTCGTGGCCGAACAATTCGGACTCGAGGAGGTTTTCGGGGATCGCGGCGCAGTTGACTGAGATAAACGGCTTCTCGCTGCGCGCGGATTTGCGATGGATGTAACGCGCCATCACTTCCTTACCGGTGCCGCTCTCGCCGGTGATGAGAATGGAGGCTTCGCTGCCGGCAACCTGATCGGCCAGCGCCAGCACGGCCGTCATCGCTTCGTCTTCATGGATGAGCTGGTGCGATTCATCGGCAACGGCGGCCAGGATGGCTGCGATCATTTCCGCATCGGCGGGCAGGGGCAGGTATTCCTTGGCGCCGGCGCGGATCGAATCCACCGCCTTGCGCGCGTCGGTGCCGATGCCGCAGGCGACGACCGGTGTGCAGATGCGTTCGGCGGCGAGTTGGCGCACCAACGTTCCGATGTCGTAGCCGACGTCGCAGAAAACAAGATCGGCACCCACGCCGCCGCGAAGGCTGGCCATCGCCTGTTCGATATCGGTCGCGTGCGTGACTTTCGCACCGCGATCCATCGCGATCTTGGTCGCGGCTCCGATCTGACCCTGCAGCGATCCGACGATAAGAAGACGCATGGCTTTATTCCTTCAAAAAGACCTTAGGCCTGACCGGCCTTGATGATTTCCGTCATGGTCACGCCGAGGCGGTCTTCCACGAGCACCACTTCGCCGCGCGCGACGAGCCGGTTGTTCACATAGATGTCGATGGCTTCGCCGACCTTGCGGTCCAGCTCCACTATCGTGCCCTTGCCGAGCTTCAGAAGCTGGCTCACTTCCATGCCCGACTTGCCGAGCACGGCCGAAACCGTGACGGGTACATCGAACACCGCTTCAAGGTCGGTGGCCGAGCGCTTGACGTCCGCTTCGCTGGGTCCGTCTTCCTGAAGAAGAGCGGGCGCGTTTGCATTCGTTTCTTCATGCGCCAGATCTGGCAGTTCGACGTCGTCGTTGCCGGTCATCTGTTAGTCCTCCGTCGTATGGCTGCGCGCGCCGTCTGCGAAATGGCGTGCGATGATTTCCTGCAAGGTGTTCTCGATGGCCTGTTCGCTGCGTTCCGCGCCGCCGCCGCGCCACTCGATTCGGCAATCGCTGCCCTTGAGCGAAGGATCGCCGGTAATCTGCACGCGTCCGTCAAAGCCTTCATCATGCGCGATCTCGGAGAGGCGGGCCGACAAGGCTTCGACCACGCCGGGCGCCGCGCGAAGCAGTATGCGCGGCTCGCCGAGCGCCTGATGCATGGCATCGCGCAGCGCATTTTCGATCTCGGATTGCGGAAGCGAGGAGAGCGCGGCGCGCGCCAGTTTCTTCGCGGCCAGCAATGCAATGCTTGCGGCCTCGGCGCGCACCTGCTCGATATCGTGCGCCGTGCGCGACAGAACGTTCTTCAGCACCTCGACGGCGTTCTGCGTGCCCGCCGCGATGGCTTCCTGCGCTCGAACCTGGCCGGCCTTCATGCCCTGTTCGCGCGCGCGGGCGCAAAGCTGATCGATTTCGTCATGCGTGTAGGCTTTCTTCTGCCTTGCACGCGCGGCATTGGAGATCAGATCGCCTTCCGGGCGAAATTCCACGTCGAAGGTGTATTTGTTCGCGCTTGTCATCAGTAGATCAGCTCGTCTTCGCCGGCCTTGTTCGCGATCATGATTTCGCCCTTGTTGGCGAGATCCTTGGCGACATTGACCATGCGCATCTGCGCTTCATCGACATCCTTCAGGCGGACGGGCCCCATCGCCTCCATGTCCTCGCGCAGGATCTTTCCAGCGCGTTCGCTCATGTTGGAGAAGAAGGTGTCGCGCAGGGTGTCGGTCGCGCCCTTCAGCGCCAGACCGAGCTTGTCTTTCTCCACATGGCGCAGCAGCGTCTGGATGGAGCCCGGATCGAGCTTGCCCAGGTCTTCGAAGGTGAACATCAGCGCCTTGATGCGCTCGGCGCTGTCACGGCTGCGCTCTTCCAGCGCCGCGATGAAACGGCCTTCGGTCTGGCGGTCGAAATTGTTGAAGATTTCCGCCATGTGTTCGTGGCTGTCGCGCTTGGCGGTGCGGGCGAGGTTGGACATGAACTCGACGCGCAAGGTCTTTTCGACCTTGTCGAGGATGTCCTTCTGGACGCTTTCCATGCGCAGCATGCGCTGCACGACTTCCAGCGCGAATTCTTCGGGGAGGGCACCGAGCACACGCGCGGCATGTTCGGGCTTGATCTTGGACAGAACCACCGAGACGGTCTGCGGATATTCGTTCTTAAGATAATTCGCCAGAACCGTCTCGTTCACATTGGCGAGCTTGTCCCACATCGTGCGGCCGGCAGGACCACGGATTTCCTCCATGATCTGCGAAACCTTGTCCTCCGGCATGAACTTCGCGATCAGCCGTTCGGTCGCTTCATATGAGCCCAGCAAGGATCCGGTGCCCGACATCTGCGCGACGAAGTCCACCAGAAGCTTTTCCACCAGCGCGGATGAAACCGAGCCCAGTGTGGACATGACCTGCGAGATCTCCTTGACCTCGTCTTCGTCCATCATCTGCCAGAGCCGGGCGGAATGCTCTTCGCCGAGCGCGAGCATCACGATCGCCGAGCGTTCGGCGCCGGAAAGCTGGCGGGGATCGTCCTTAGCGGTGGGTTTTGCGCGTGACATGGTTGGTTATGCCGGTTCGTGGAGCCAGGTGCGGATGATGGCGAGCGCTTCGTCAGGATGGGTGTTCACGACTTCGCCGACTTTCTTGATCGAGGAGTCGCGCACCTGACCTTCGATGCGCTGGATGTCGATCATGCTTTCCTTGGGTGGCGGCAAGGCAGCTTGCGCACCGCCCGCGGCAACGACCTGTCCGTCTGCGGGAGCGGGCAACTGGCCAGCGACCGGCTGCGCCATAAGAGCGGCTACCGCAGCGTTCTGCGGTCCGAACATGCGGCCGATGAGCGGCCGTACCACGAACAGGCCGATGAGCAGCGCCGTCAGCGAAAGAATTGCCGCTTCGATAATCTTGAACCAATAGGCACTGTCGAGGCCAAGAAGCGGCTGTGGGGCGGGCGTCGCATCGGCGACATCGAGATGCGCGAAGGGCATGTTGACGACTTTCACATCATCGCCGCGCTTCTTGTCGTAGCCGATCGCCGATTTCACCAGCGAGTCGATCTGGCTCATCTCCTGCGGGGTGCGGGCGGTATAGGTGTCCTTGCCCGCGGCGTCTGTCTTCGTCGTTCCGTCCACGGCAACAGCGACGGATAGGCGCTTCACGGTGCCCTGGTCGACAACGCTGGTCTTTGTCGTCTTCGAAATCTCGTAATTGGTCGTTTCTTCCGTGCGACCGCTGCTCGACTTGGTGCTGTCGGCATTGTTCTGCTGGGCGTTCGGGAGCGAATTGGCCACGGACACGGCGCCGCCATTGCTGGCATTGGTGTCGCTCGCGTTCTGTTCGACGGTCTGCGTAGAACGCACCACCTTCGAGTCCGGATCGAAGGTCTCACTCGTCGTCTGCGTGTGATCGTAGTTCATGTCTGCCGCGACCTGCACGCGCACGTGGCCGGGACCCACGATGCTGGCGACAATGGATTCGATGCGCTGGCGCAGCCTGTCTTCCAGATCCGTCGTATGATTTTCCTGTTCTTCAGCCGTCGCATCGGCGCCCGTCTTGTCGTCGCCGCCGGCGAGAAGGGTTCCGTGGTCGTCCACAATGGCAACACGATTGGGCATCAGCCCCGCAACGGCCGCCGCCACAAGATGCTGAATGGCAGCCACCTGGCCGCGGTCCATCGTTCCCTGTGTACGCAGCACGACGGACGCGCTCGGCGACTGGTCGTCATGGCTGAAGAGTTGACGCTCGGGAATGACGAGATGCACCCTCGCGGTGTCGATACCGTCGATCGTTTCGATCGAGCGGGCCAGTTCGCCCTCCATGGCGCGCAGCTTGTTGATGTTCTGCACGAAGGCGGTGGTGCCGAAGGAGTCGGACTTGTCGAAGATCTCGTAGCCGGTGCCGGCGGCCGGAAGGTTCTCGGAGGCGAGTTCCATGCGCAGCTTCACGACCTGGTCTGCCGGCACAAGAATCGTGCTGCCATCGCCCTTGGCGTCGTATTTGACGTTCATGGCATCGAGCTTCGCCGTCACTTGCGCGGCGGCGCGCGGGTCGAGACCGGAATAGAGAATGGTTTTCGGCGGCTCGGAGATCACGCCAGCGACATAGAGAAAGAATGCGGTGAGAACGGCGGCGACGCCTGCCATGACGCCGAACCGCGCAGGTCCGTTACCTTTGAGAAATTCCGGCAATGCTCGCCCCTCCGCTCGGAGCGCGCGAGTGAAAAGCGCGCCCGGTAGGCAAACATTGCCGCGCGCTTGGTAAAGGCTGGCTTAACGTTGAATACACATGCGAACGCGGGCGGAAAATTTTTCCCGCTCGCGCTCGCCGCTGAATTTACACTTCGCTAACTAGTTGCGGTATTGCTGCACCCGCGTTGCGCGCAGGCCTGCAAGGCCGTGCCGGTCGATCGCGCGTTGCCACGCGAGAAACTCTTCAACCGTCAACGTGTATCGGCGGCATGCATCGTCCAGGCTCAGAAGCCCGCCGCGGACAGCGGCGACAACTTCGGCCTTGCGACGGATCACCCAGCGCTTGGTCCCAGGCGGGGGAAGATCGGCGAGCGTCAGCGGGCTGCCGTCCGGCCCGATGACGTAGCTCACGCGCCCCTTGCGGTCATCGCCCATTGTCATCTCGTTTCTAACTCCATCACCCACGCGCAAAGTAACCGTTCCGCCTTTAACAAACGGCCAAAACACAGGGTTAAAAGACTCTCTACTTTCAGCATTACAATGTCGGTATTCGGGAAGGCCGATGCCGCGATTGCTCGCAACACCGGCCTCAATCCATTAACGCGACATCTGCAGAAGCTGATCGAGCATGTCCGAAGCGGTTGTCACGATTCGGGTCGATGCCTGATAAGCGCGCTGCGTGGTGATGAGGTTGGTGAACTCCGTCGCCAGATCGACGGTGGAACCTTCCAGGGACTGGCTCTGGATGGCGCCGGCGCCGCCGGTCGTCGCTTCGTTGATCGTCGCGGTGCCGGAGTTGTTGGAGGACTGGTAGGCGTTTCCGTTGACGGCGGTAAGGCCGTTCGGGTTCGCGAACGTCGCGATCGGCAGCTTGTAGATTTTCTGGGACAAGCCGTTCGAGAAATTCGCCGTCACGAAGCCGTCCGGATCAATGGAGACGCCGGAGAGGCTGCCGAACAACGAGCCGTCCACCTGTGACGACGGCATGGCCGAGTCGCTATCGAACTGCGTGATGCCGTTCGACGTGCCAAGCGTGCCGAGGTTGAGGGAGATGTCCTGCGACTGCAGACCCGAGCTCGCGGCCCAGGGGATCGTGATATCGACCTTGCCATCCGTCGACGCTGTGGACGAGCCACCCGTGGTATCGGTGACGCCGGCGAGCGTGCCGTCGGAATTGAAGGAGATGTCGCCAGTTGCAATCGGATTGTTGCTCGCGCCGCCGATGTTGTTGACGTCGCCCTGGTAGGACACTTCGTATGACCAGGTATTGGCCGCAGTCTTCACATAGGAGATCTGAAGCGGCTGCTGTCCGCCCTGGCTGTCATACACATTGATCGTGCGCTGGAAGTCCGGCGTGATCGCCCCGCTCTCCATGTCGCCCACGGTATAAGTCGACTGGGCGGTGGTGCTGGCTTTCAGGTTCGCCTGAATGGTCATCGTCGTGGTGGCTTCCGCCTTGCCCGACAACGCGTTGATGTTGACCGCCGTCATGTCCGTGCGGTTGCTCGGCACGTTGCCATTGGAGTCCAGCGGCCAGCCCATCAGGTAGTAGCCGGCGGAGTTCACGAGATTGCCGCTCGCGTCCGGGCTGAAATCGCCGGCACGCGTGTAGTACTGCGAATTGGCGGAGCCCGCCGCGGCCGGTGACTTCGTGACCACGAAGAAACCGTTGCCCGAGATCGCCATGTTCGTCGGCAGCGAAGCCGAAACCGGTGTTCCCTGTACCGTGACGTTCTGCGAAGCGGTTGCCGTGACGGCCGAGTTCGAAACGTCGCCAGACCCAAGCGCGGAGGCGAGCATGGTGGAGAAGTTCGTGTTCGCGGCCTTGTAGCCCACGGTGTTGACGTTGGCGATGTTGGAGGAGGCGATCGAGAGCGCCTGGCTGTTCGCATCCAGGCCCGAGACGCCGATCATGAGTGCGCCGTAGAGTGACATTGTCTTGCTTTCCTTTTTCCTCCGGTGTCTCGCGCGCTTCGCCCGCGGGGCCGGCCTGTTTCAAGGAAGCCGTTTCTCGGCTTCCGCTTGTTCCTTAACTTCCAGAATCGACCGCGGAGACCGAGCTGAGCGGGACGGCCATGCTGCCGACCATCAGGTAGGGTTCCGATCCGGTGAAATTCACTTCGCTGACCGTGCCGCTGCTCGCGACGGCGGTTTGCAGCGTGCTGCCGTCCGAGGCGAGCGAGTTCACGGTCAGCTTGTAGGTACCGTCAGCGAGCTGGGTGCCGCTGCTGTCCTTGCCATCCCAGTCGAAGTCGTGCTGGCCGGCGCCCGTTTCGCCCTTGCCCGTATAGACGACCTTGCCGTTCGCGTCGGTGATCACCATCGTGGTCGATGCCGCGGCGCTTCCCAGCGCATAGCTCCAGTGTGCCGCACTATCCGTGAGCTGGCCGGTGCCGTCGGTGATGGTGATGTTCTTGCCAAGATAGTTGATGGCGTTGTTCGACGAATTGCCCTGCTGCAACGAGATCAACGTCTTCAGGTTGTCGTTCGTGTTGATCTGCTGCTCGACGCCGGAGAACGCGACCAGTTCCTGCGTGAATTGATCGGAGTCCATCGGATTCATCGGGTCCTGGTTCTGGAGCTGCGTGGTGAGCAGCGACAGGAACGTGTCGAAGTTGCCCGAGAGATCGGTCAGCGCACCGTTGGTGCTGCTGCTGCTGCTGCTCGTCGCGGCGCTATTGCTGGTGACTGGTGCAACCGTCATTGCTTACCTCAAACCCGGATATCGAGACGCGAGTCGCCGGGTGCGACGTTCGCGCTGGAACTGGTGGAAACGATGTCTGGTGTCTGCACGGCCGCGATCGACAGCGCGCGGCTGCGTGCGTTGAAGGTCGGCGTCGAAGATTGCTGTTCGCCCTTGAGCGAGAAATTGAGGCCGTTGTTCGCAAGGTTCAGCCCTGCGTCGCGCAGATTTCGTTCGAGCGTGGTCTGGTCCTGCTTCAGAAGCTGAAGCGTTTGCGGATGCTCGGCCGTCAGATGCGCCTGCGCCTTGCCGTCGGTATCCACGGAGATGCGCACGTCAATCTTGCCGAGATCGGCGGGGTGCATGTTGATGTCGAATTGCTTGGCGCCGTCTTTGGATCGTGCCGCGATGGCAACGCCCAGAGCCGCGAATGTCGTTTGGTCCGGTGTGGGATCGGATTGCGGTTGCTGCGGCGAAACCTGCAGCGCCGCCGTGACGTGCGCCGTCTGCAGGGGCGCCGTGGCGGCGGTGTTGCCGTTTCCCGCGTCCAGATTCACGTTGGTCGTGTTCGCCGCCGAATGGTCGGGTGCCGCAGGCTGCTGCGGATTGGCGAAGAAGGCCTGTGGCGCCGGCGCGTCGGCCGGTTTCTGGGCAATGTTCTCCGCGCGAGCGTTGCCGGACTGGGAGGGACTTTTATCGCTGGTCCCCCCATTGCCGCCTTGCGCGTTTCCGTTGCTGTCTTTTGGATCGGCCTGCTGTGCGCCGAATTGCACTGGCAGCGCCTGCGCCTCGACCTTCTGTTCCGGCGTCGTCTGATGCGTCGCCACCTGTGCGGCGTTCGTCATCGCGGCGCTTTCAAGCTTGGTTACGGTCGGCTTGGCGCCTGCCTGCTGCGAGGCGACTTGCGCTAGGGCGACATTTCGGTCTGCCACATGAGCTGCGTCCTGTGCATTCGTCGCGCCGGCTGTGGCAGCGATCTTTGCGCCGAGCGCGGCAACCGCGGCCGGATCCGTCAACGCATTGTCGGTATCAGCGGGTGCCTGGGTCGCGACCTTGCCGTTCGCAAGTTTGGTATTCGGCACTTTGCTTCCGTCAGCCTGGGCGCCTTTCACCACGGGTGCTTGCGCGGCTTTTACCAGCGCGGCGGCGAGTTTGGTCTGCGACGCCGCATGGGCCGCGATCTTGGTCTGATCCGCCGCCGCCGCGCTATTGTTTGGAGCGCTTGTTTGTGCAGCTGTAGCTGAGGCCGCGAAAGCTTCATCCGTTGCGGTTATGCTATTGGCGGCAACGCCTTGTGTCGGGTCCTGTCCCTTTGAAGACGTTGTGTGCTTAGCGATGGTGACTCTTCCGGTGACAGGGTCGACAACCGGCAGGGCCTGATGCGCAGCTTGGCTTGTGCCGTTGGCCATGGCCCCGCGCAGCGCGGACAGGTCGATACCGGCACTGCCCGACTGAAGCTTTTGCAGGAATGCCTGCTGTTGCTGAAGCTGTTGCGGCGTCAATGTCAGCGCAGGATCGGCGTTCTTCAACTTGCTTTTCAGTTTGGCGAGCGTGTCTTTGCCGAACGTCAACTGCGAGGCATCGGTGACCGCTGCCTTGCCGGAAGCGCCCTGCGGTGACAGCACCGCCGCCAGGCTATCGCCGAACGCGCCACCGGTTCCGTTACCTGTCGAGGAAACGGAAGTGTTTGCTCCCGTGGCATTGCCTGCGACAGGTGTCGGTGAAACTGCATTGGCCGAAGCGAGCGCCATGATCGATCCGCAATAATCCGGGTGAACAAAAGCAAGGGGCGGACCAGTTTGGTTCGCCGCGCAATTCCTCGAATTTTTGCAGAATGCCGATCGGCGTGATTGCACAATTGCGCGGGCATGAAGTGCCGCACCCGGCAAACTCTGCCGTGAAGGAACGCTGTGCGATTGCGCAAAACTTCAAGCGAAGCGCGCCTTTCGCATGGCACGGAGCTTGCGACCTTGCCGACGGCATAAAAGCTTTGGAGCGGGGACGCCCGTGTCGATCAACAGTATTCTCAACAGCGCGATGTCCGCGTTGCAGACGAACCAGGCGGCCCTGAAGGTCGTCTCGGACAACGTCTCCAACATCAATACGCAGGGCTATGCGCGCCGGGTCGTCAATCAGCAGACCCAGGTCGCCGGCGGCACGTTGATGGGCGTCGATATCGGCAGCGTTCAGCGCGTCATCGACCAGTTTCTCCAGAGCGAAACGCTTTCCGCCAGCGCCGGTGCCTCGCAGTACAGCGCGCAGAGCGACATCTATGACCAGTTGAACGGTATCCTGGGCAAGCCTGGCGACGGCAATTCGCTCACCGCGAAGCTGGACAGCGTCTTCTCCTCGCTCGCCACGGCCTCTCAGGCACCCGGCTCAAGCACCAGCCAGCAGAGCGTGCTCACAGCGCTGCAGGGCCTGGCGACGACCATCTCAAGCATGTCCTCTTCGATCACGACGCTGCAGACGCAGGTCGACGGCCAGATCTCGTCGTCCATCTCCACCGTCAACTCGCTGATCAAGAACATCTACAACCTCAACCAGCAGGTTCAGACGGCGACTCTGGCAGGCGACACGGCGTCCGGTCTCCTGGACCAGCGCGACGTCGCGGTGCAGCAGTTGTCTTCGCTGATCGGGGTTCGCGTGAGCGAACAATCCAATGGACAGCTGATCGTTTCGACGCAAGACGGCGTGACGCTCGTCGGCGATACTTACGGACAGCTCTCCTACGCCGGCGGAAATGCCAATGGCGCCTACGGTCAGATCACGATGACCAGCATCAATGGGGCCAACGGCAACCAGATCGGACCTGCGCAGGTTCTCGACCCCCATCTTGGGTCCGGCTCCATCGAGGGCCTGATCGACATGCGCGACAATCAATTGCCGGCGCTGCAGAGCGAGCTTGGCAATTTCGCGCGCCAGACGGCACTGGCCTTCAACCAGCAGGCCAACGCCAACTCCGCCGCGCCGCCGCCATCCTCGCTGGACGGCCGCAACACCGGTCTTCTTTCCACCGACGCGCTGAACTTCACCGGCAAGACGACCATCGCCATCGCGGACGCCGACGGCAATCTTGTGAGCCGGATCGACGTGGATTTCGATGCCGGCACGCTCTCGGTCGATGGTGGCGCGTCTGCCAGCATCGGGACGACAGTCGGCAGTTTCGCCACCGCCTTGAACAGCGCGCTCGGCGGCAACGGCAGCGCGAACTTCACCGATGGCGAACTTTCGGTCTCGGCCACCGGCACCAATGGTGTCGTCGTCAAGGACGACGCGACCACGCCATCCAGCCGAGGCGGCACCGGCTTCTCGCAGTTCTTCGGGCTCAACGACATATTCGAAGGTTCCTCGCCTTCCATCCTTTCCACCGGCCTCTCCGCATCCGATGACAGTGGACTTGCCGCCGGCAGCACGATGAGCTTCATGCTCAAGAATCCCAACGGCACGGTCGATAAGCAGGTTTCCGTCTCCATCACGGCGGGCATGACGGTCGGCGATGTCGTCACCGCCATGAACACGGCCATGGGCGGCGCCGGAACCTTCTCGCTGAACAGCGACGGGTCGATGAAATTCACGCCGTCTGCGTCCAACAGCCGGGACACGCTGACGGTTACTTCCGACACGACGCAGCGCGGCGCCACCGGCATGAGCTTCACGCAGATGTTCGGGATTGGCGCCAATCAGGCCTCGGCGCAGGCGCAGGGTTTCTCGGTCAATCCGAACATGACGGCATCGCCGTCTTCGCTGCCCTTCGCGCAGGCGAATATCGACGGCACCAATGTCGCGGGTGACTCCATTCTGGGCTCGGGCGATGCGCGCGGCCTTATCGCGCTGCAAAACCTCGCCAATTCGCGCCAGTCTTTCCTGTCGGCAGGAGGCATGGGCGCGCAGGTTTCAACGCTCGGCGACTATGCCGCGAACTTCTATCAAGACGTTTCGACGCGCAGCAACGCAGCCTCCACTGCCAACACCACGCAGAGCGACCGCCTCGCCGAGGCGCAAACGCGGCAGGCAAGCGAATCCGGCGTCAATCTGGATGAAGAACTTTCCAACATGATGATCTACCAGAAGGCCTACGCCGCCGGCGCGCGCATGCTGCAGGTCGGCCAGCAGCTCTACGACACGCTGCTGCAATTGCCGGTTTGAGGAGTTGAACGATGAGCATTGATCGCGTCGCAACGAACTCGCAGAGCCAGTTTCTGCTGTCGCAAATCCAGCAAGCGGAGCTTTCGCTGGACAAGACGCAGACTCAGGTCACGAGCGGCAAAGTGTCCACGACCTATTCGGGCATCGGCGACAAGACGGCGATGCTGGAAGCTGCGCGCTCCGCTTCAAATCGTGCGGACGCTTACCAGTCGGCAACGTCGCTCGCCCTCAATCAGGCGGACCTGCAGGACAGCCAGATGAGCTCCCTGTCGGATCTGGCGAACCAGCTTCGCCAGGCCGTCACCACCGCTGTGGGAAATAACGACGGCTCCACGCTGATGACGACGGTACAGGGCATTTTCGATCAGGTCTCCCAGATCCTGAATTCGAAGGATGCCAACGGAAATTATCTCTATGGCGGCGACAAGAACGGCCAGGCGCCGCTGACCGTTTCCAGCCTCAGCGACCTGGCGTCGTTGGCGTCTTCGTCGGATGCCTTCCAGAACGGTACGATCGCCAATTCCGTGATGGTCGGCGATGGCCAGAGCATTCAGGTTGGCATGCTGGCGTCGGATGTCGCGGGCAACATCATGCAGACGTTCAAGGAGATCGCAGACTTCGCGGCCGGCCCAAACGGCAATTTCACCGATAGCCTCACAAGTGCCCAGTCCTCGTTTCTTTCCGGCGAAGTCGCATCCGCCACCACGGCGGCCCAGCAGATCAATAATTCCGCGGCGGCCAATGGCAACATCTACAGCCAGCTCAAGGATGCGAGCGCCAACCAGACCACCATGTCCAACCTGTTCCAGGGCTTCGTCTCGAATATCGAGGACGTTGACATGCCGACAGCGATTACCCAGCTCAATCAGAACCAGGTCGCGCTTCAGGCGGCTCTGCAGGTGACGGCGCAGCTGAACAATGTGTCCCTCCTGAACTACCTGGGAACCTCCACCGGCTGAGGCGCTTGAAGGACGGTCCGGGGGGGCCTATAGGCAGCCCCATGACCGTCCCTTGCAACAGCCTTGGCTTCGCGAAAGCGCCGCGCGACACCCGCGTGGTCGTCGCCATGTCGGGCGGCGTGGACTCGTCGGTCACTGCCGCGCTGCTCAAGCGCGAAGGCTACGACGTCATCGGCATGACCCTGCAGCTTTACGATGCGGGTGCCGCTGCGAAGAAGAAGGGTGCCTGCTGCGCCGGTCAGGACATTCACGACGCGCGCCGCGTGGCAGAGACGCTCGGTATCCCGCATTACGTCCTGGATTATGAAGCCCGCTTCAAGAAAGCGGTGATGGAGGATTTCGCCGCCACCTATGCGCGTGGCGAAACGCCCATCCCCTGCGTGGCCTGCAATGAGAAAGTGAAGTTCGCCGATCTGCTGGTGACGGCGAAAGAGCTGGGCGCGGATGCGCTCGCCACCGGCCATTACATAAAGCGCGCCGATGGGGCTGGCGGTCCGGAGCTGCATGTCGCCGCCGATCCCGCGCGCGACCAGAGCTACTTCCTGTTCCGCACCACGCGCGAGCAGCTGGATTTCGTGCGCTTTCCCCTGGGCGGCATGCCCAAGAGCGACGTGCGCAAGCTCGCCGCCGAACTCGGTCTGATCACTGCCGACAAACCGGACAGCCAGGACATCTGCTTCGTGCCGTCGGGCAACTATGCCGGCATCGTCGAAAAGCTGAAGCCCGACGCCGTGAAACCCGGCGACATTGTAGATCAGAACGGCAATGTGCTGGCGCAGCACGATGGCGTGATCCATTTCACCGTTGGCCAGCGCAAAGGTCTTGGTCTGTCCGGCAATGAAGAGCCTTTGTTCGTTTTGAAGTTGGATGCTGCCAATGCGCGCGTCGTCGTCGGTCCGCGCGCGGCGCTGGCGACGAAAACGATAACGCTGCGCGACGTGAATTGGCTGGTCGAACCCGCCGCCTATGACTGCACGGTAAAGGTTCGCTCGCTGCGCCCGCCGGTGCCCGCGCGCGTCACGCCGATCGGCGATGGCGCGACGGTCGAGCTTCTCACGCCGGAGGAGTCGGTCGCGCCCGGTCAGGCTTGTGTCTTTTATGACGGCACCCGCGTCTTGGGCGGCGGCTGGATCACACGTGGCGAGCCGGCGCGGATGGCAGCTGAATAGCCGTTCTTGACACCCCCCGAAACCGCCCTTAAACCGCGCCTCCTTGGCTGGCCATCCGGCAGCGTAGCTCAGTGGTAGAGCAGGGGAATCATAATCCCTTGGTAGGGGGTTCAAATCCCTCCGCTGCTACCAGCCGGGCGCAAAATGGGAACCGCTTCATTGGCCCATAAGGCGAAGTCTTCTTCCGAAGCCGGATCCCAAATAACGATCGATGACATCCGTGCCGCCGCGAAGGTGATCGACGGGATCGTCGAGCGCACGCCGACCCATCTTTCACGCACCCTGTCGAAGATCGCCGGATGCGACGTCTGGCTGAAATTCGAAAACCTGCAGTTCACGGCCTCGTTCAAGGAACGCGGTGCGCTGAACAAACTCACATCGCTTACACCCGAACAGCGAAAGCGCGGTGTGGTGGCGATGAGTGCCGGCAACCATGCGCAGGGCGTCGCCTATCACGCCGGCCGTTTGGGAATACCGGCGACGATCGTCATGCCGGAAGGCACGCCGTTCAACAAGGTGAAGCACACCAAGAATTTCGGGGCGCGCGTCGTCATCGATGGCGCAACATTGCAGCAGGCGAGCGAACGCGCGCGCCAGATCGAAAAAGAAGAGAACCTCGTTTTCGTTCACCCTTTCGACGATCCGCTGATCATCGCGGGGCAGGGCACCGTTGCGCTGGAATTGATGGCGGATGCGCCGGATGTGGACGTGTTGGTTGTTCCTATCGGCGGCGGCGGGCTGATCTCGGGCATGGCGATCGCCGCGCGTGCACTGAAGCCCGGTATCGAGATCTATGGCGTCGAGACCGCGCTTTATCCGTCGATGTACGATGCGGTGAAGCAGGCCTCGCTGCCCTGCTCGGGACAGACGATCGCCGAAGGCATTGCGGTGAAGGAGCCGGGCCAGATCACGCGGCGCATTGTCGGCGATCTGGTGAAAGACGTGCTTCTCGTGCGCGAGGACGAGATCGAAAAGGCCGTTGCGACGATTCTTGAGATCGAAAAGACCGTGGTCGAAGGGGCTGGCGCGGCCGCCTTTGCCGCCATCGTTTCGAACCCCGATATTTTCCGCGGCCAGAAAGTTGGTGTCGTTATTTCGGGCGGCAACATCGACATGCGTCTTCTGTCAAACGTCATCTTGCGCGAATTGATGCGCGAGGGCCGAATCCTGCAACTCGTCGTAGAAATCGAGGATCGCCCAGGCTGGCTTGCCAAGATCGCCACCGTCGTCGGCGAGGCCGGCGGCAACATTCTCGACGTTTCGCACAATCGCATGATGACGGACATGTCCGTGAAGTCGGCGGACTTGAGCCTCACCATCGAGGCGCGCGACGCCGAGCATGGCGCGGAAATCCGCGAGACATTGCAGAAATCGGGTTTCATCATCCGCAGCCACGCGCAAAGCGTGCGCCCGATGCACAGCTAACTAAATGCTGGTCCGATTGTCGAGCCTTTCCAATATCTTATTGCGTCGGATATGGTTCAGTGCTTTGGCAAGGTCCACATTAAGATGCGACTTGAGATAGGGTTTTGCCTCACCCGCGTCCTGCTTCCGTTGTTCAAGGAATAATGCCAGCGCAAATATGAATCCGCGCTCGCCTAGATAGCCATGGCGCGAATATCGCCAGCCTTGCGAACCGGTATCGTGGTGCTGACTGAAATTGAATGCGCTGTTGGCGCTGAATAAGCCGAACCCCAGAAATACGGTCAACAAGTCCGTTGTATATTCGTGAAGTTCTTCGCCGCCCGGTATCTCATCGAACACCGGCACAAGGCGATAATGCGACAGTTCGTGCGCGAAAGTTGCGATGAGCGCGACTGGATCAGAAATGCTTGAGGGCTCGTAACTGATAACGGCCTCGTTTCCCTCAAAGCCAAATGTTCCCGCAGGTGCTTGACTTATTGGCTTCAGCGCGGTGATTTCGCCGACCTTGAGTTCTGCGCGCTGCGGCTGAACGATAAGGCGGCATTGCCAATCGCGCATGCCAGCGATGTCTTTGACCCGATCGAAGATATACCCCGTGCGCTCCTCGCCCGTCTTGTCCGTAGCCGGGAAGAACTCTTTTGACGGAGTGACAAGCGGTGTTGCCTGAAGCCGCGCTATTCCACCAAACTTATCAAGAAACCAGTTCCAAGTTTCGATCTGCCAATTTTCATCATCGGAATCAAGGAATGTGCTTTTCGCGAATGGCCACATCGATTTCTCTGAATGGTGGATTATCTGGAAAATTTCTCGCTTAAAACGATAGACGATACCGTGCGCGCCACGCCGTGCGCCTTGCCGATCCGGTCAAGCGCGGCATCCATGCGTGCGGGCGTGTCGGCTTCGACGATTGCCATCATGTCATAGGCGCCGGACACCGCGGAGAGCGAGCGCACCTCCGCCATTTTCTTCAATTCCGCGCCCACGCGGTCGGCCTGCTTCGGGTCGGCGGTGATCATCACCACGGCGCGCAGCACATTGGCGTCTGCTTCCTCGGCCAACCGCACGGTGTAGCCCTTGATGATCCGTTCGCGTTCCAGCCGCGCAATGCGTTCTTGCACCGTGGTGCGCGCCAGACCGAGCTTGCGCGCCAGCGAAGCCGCCGGTTCGCGTGCATTCGCCTTCAATAAGGCGATCAACTCCCTGTCACCGTCGCGTGTCGGCATTTCGCCGGAATCCCCTGCGATTCGCCGGAACATAGACCAATTTCCGGCGCTTCGCCGTCTCTTTTCCGTCGCGGGAGGCGGTTATGTAAGTGCCTGTTTCGCAAGGGAGATTGGCGATGAAGAAAGTGATGCTCGTGGGCGGCGGCAAAATCGGCATCGCCATCACGGAATTTCTGAGCGGCACGAAGGACTATCAGGTCACCGTCGCCGATCGCGATGCGGCGAGTCTCGAGCGCATGCCGCGCAAGGACAACGTCTCCCTGCGCAAGGTCACCATCGAGAACCCCAAGGATTTCGCCAAGGAAGTCGAAGGCCAGGACATCGTCCTGATGGCGACGCCCTACACCCTGACGCCGATCATCGCCGAAGGCGCCAAGCGCGCCGGTGCGCATTACCTGGATCTCACCGAAGACGTGGAGTCCACCCGCACGATCAAAAAGCTCGCCGAGGGCGCGAATACCGCGTTCATTCCGCAGTGCGGTTTGGCGCCGGGATTCATCTCTATCGTCGCCTACGACCTGGCGCAGAAGTTCGAGAAGCTGCGTGACGTGCAGATGCGCGTGGGCGCTCTGCCGGTGTTTCCGCACAATGCCCTCAAATACAACCTCACCTGGTCGACCGACGGACTGATCAACGAGTATTGCAATCCGTGCGAAGCGGTTCGCGACGGTGTGCGCACCGAGGTTCCGGCGCTGGAAGAGCTTGAGCAGTTCACGCTCGACGGCGTGGAATACGAGGCGTTCAACACCTCTGGCGGACTTGGCACATTGTGCGAGACCCTGGAAGGCAAGGTCGAAAATCTGAATTACAAGACGGCGCGCTATCCCGGCCACCGCGACATCATCAAGCTCCTGGTGCGCGACCTGCACCTCGGCACCCGCCGCGACATCTTCAAGGACGTGCTCGAAACCGCGATCCCGATCACCTATCAGGACGTGGTCCTGGTCTTCGTGACGGTGAATGGCTGGATCGACGGCCGGCTGACGCAGGAAAGCTATGCCAAGAAGATCTATTCGCAGAAGGTGGGCGACCGCCTGATGAGCGCGATCCAGATCACCACCGCCACGGGTATTTGCGCGATGGTCGATCTCCTCGTCGAGGGCAAGCTGCCGCAAAAGGGCTTCGTGAAGCAGGAACAGGCGAAGCTGCCGGACTTTCTCGCCAACCGTTTCGGTCGCTACTACGTCTGAAGGCGGAACAGCGTTCGTTTGGAACCGTTCTCCTCGGACAAGGAGAACACAGATGAGAGATGATGACGTCGTTCAGGCCTGGAACCTGATGGAAAAGATCGGCACGGCCATGCTCATTACCTGGGATGGCCATGCCCAGCGCGCCCGCCCGATGGCGGCCACAGTGCGGCCCGCCGAGCACGCGATCTATTTCCTGACGGATGTCCGGCGCGAGAAAGTGGAGCAGATCGAGCAATTCCCGACCGTGACCTTGGCATTTGCCGATACGGGCGGACAGAAATATGTGGTGACGACGGGCGAGGCGCAGGTCTCCAACGATCGGCAGAAGATCAAGGATTTGTGGTCGCCCTTCGCCAAGGCGTGGTTCGATTCGGAGAACGATCCCAATATCCGCGTGCTGAAGGTTTCGCCGCAAGACGCGGAACTGTGGGATAGTCCCGGCACGCTGATCACCACGGTGAAGATGCTGGCGGCTGCCGCCAGCGGCAACAAGCGCCCCGATGTGGGCGAGAACAAGAAGGTGACGATGTAGGATCGTCATCGAAGGGGCGAAGATGATGAATGCGAAGGAATTGCTTGCCGGCCTCGGTGTGAAAGCCGAGGGCGGCCAAATTGCGCGCTCCCCAATCGACGGCGCGCGGATCGGCGGTGTGGACTACGACACTGCGGCATCGGTCGAAAAGAAAGTTGCCGCTTCGGTCGAAGCCTTCAAGGAATGGCGGGACGTGCCCGCGCCGCGTCGCGGCGAGCTGGTGCGCCTGTTCGGCGAAGAGCTGCGCGCCAACAAGGATGCGCTTGGCAAGCTGGTGACGCTGGAAGCCGGCAAGATCGTTCAGGAAGGCCTGGGCGAGGTGCAGGAGATGATCGACATCTGCGATTTCGCCGTCGGCCTGTCGCGCCAGCTTTACGGTCTCACGATCGCCTCCGAACGTCCCGGCCATCGCATGATGGAAACCTGGCATCCTGCCGGTCCCGTCGCGATCATTTCCGCCTTCAACTTCCCGGTCGCCGTGTGGGCATGGAATGCGGCGCTGGCGCTTGTCTGCGGCGACAGCGTGATCTGGAAGCCAAGCGAAAAGACGCCGTTGACCGCACTCGCCACGCAGGCGCTGTTCGAACGCGCGGTGAAGAAATTCGGCAGTGCTCCCGCCAACCTTTCACAGGTCGTGCTAGGTCTGCGCGATGTCGGCGAGATGCTGGCGAAGGACGCACGCATTCCGGTGGTCAGTGCTACCGGCTCCACGCGCATGGGCCGCGAACTGGCGCCGGTCGTCGCCGGGCGTTTTGGAAAATCCATTCTGGAGCTTGGCGGAAACAACGCGATGATCGTCGCGCCGTCCGCGAAGCTTGATCTCGCCCAGCGCGCGATCACCTTTGCGGCTGTCGGCACGGCAGGTCAGCGCTGCACCACCCTGCGCCGCCTGTTCGTGCATGAATCGGTTTACGACAAGCTCGTGCCGGCACTGAAAAAGATCTATGCGGGCCTGCCCATCGGCAATCCGCTGGAAAAGGGTACGCTGGTCGGTCCGCTGATCGACAAAGCGGCGTTCGAAGGTATGGAACGTGCGCTCGCGTCCGCGAAGGACGAGGGCGGGAAGACCACCGGCGGCGGCCGCGCGCTTGGCGATAAGTTCGCGGATGCGTTCTACGTGCATCCCGCCATCGTGGAGATGCCGGAGCAGAGCAAGACGGTCTGCCATGAAACTTTCGCGCCGATTCTCTACGTGATGAAGTATTCGAAGTTCGAGGCCGCGCTGGAGAAGCACAACGCCGTGCCGCAGGGTCTTTCGTCCTGCATCTTCACCACCGACATGCAGGAAGCCGAACGCTTCATCGCGGCATCGGGTTCGGATTGCGGCATCGCCAACGTGAACATTGGCCCGTCCGGTGCGGAAATCGGCGGCGCTTTCGGCGGCGAAAAGGAAACCGGCGGCGGCCGCGAGTCGGGTTCGGACAGCTGGAAGGCCTATATGCGCCGCCAGACCGCGACCATCAATTACTCGGACGCGCTGCCGCTGGCGCAAGGTATCGAATTCGCGGTGTAAGAAAGCGGCACGGAACGATCCACCGCTTCCGTCGTCCCGGCTGTTAACCTTTCATTAAACATCCGCTTCAATCCCACGCATACGAGCTTAGGCTCGGTGCGTTGGATTGGGGAATCAACGGATGCCAAAGAACGTGGCGCAGTGGACGGGTCTCGCGGTTACGGCGATCATCGTGCTGGGATGCGATATGGACGTGGTCTATGCCATGCCGCTGGGCATCTTTGCCGGCGCGCTGGCGACGTTTTTCGTCAGCCTGTCGGAGCAATATGAAAAGGCGCGCGAACCGGCGCGGGTCCGCGTCCGTCGCTAGCCCAAGCCTTAGCCCTTGTCCGGCGGGATGTTGTTGAGCGCTTCTTCCAGTTCCTGAAAGCTCGGTTGGGCGTCACTCGGCACGCTGCCGCGGCCCAATTCCACCGAGATCTGCGCCGCATTTCCATGCAGATGCGCGACGAGCACGTCGCGGATGACGTGGTAGAACAGCGCCTCTTCTTCAGCGATGAATTTCAGACGGGTCGCGAGCGGGCCCACGATGCCATAGGCGAGGAACACGCCCATGAAGGTTCCGACCAGCGCGGAGCCGATCATGCCGCCCAGAACCGGCGGCGGTTCGCTGATCGCGCCCATGGTTTTGATAACGCCGAGCACCGCGGCAACGATGCCCAGTGCCGGAAGGCCGTCGGCCATCGTCTGCAGCGCGGTGGAAGGCCCAAGCGCTTCGTGATGATGCTTCTCGAGCTGTTTTTCCATCGCTGTCTCCACCTGGTGCGGGTCTTCCAGGCTCATGGTCATCATGCGCAGCGTGTCGCAGATGAAATCCATCGCGAAGTGGTCCTTTACGATGCGTGGATAGCGTTTGAAGATCGAGGAATCCGCCGGCTTCTCGATGTGCTGTTCGAGCGCGATCATGCCCTTGGTCTTGATCGTCTTGGTGATCAGGAAGAGCAGGCAGAGCAGGTCGGTATAGTCGCTGTGCTTCCACTTCGGGCCGGAAACGATCTTGCCAGCCTCGCCGGCGATTTTTTTCAGTTCGTTGATCGATCCGCCGATCAGGAGCGCTGCAATCGCCGCGCCCAATATCGTGATCATTTCGTGCGGAAGCGACTCGATGACGACCTCGAGCGAGCCGCCGGACATCAGATAGCCGCCGAATACGCAGGCAAACAGAACACCGATACCGACAAGTTGAAGCATGGAAAACCGCGCGCGAAATGGTGCGGGAAAGCCCCGATCCTTAAGCGTCAGTATTAACGGGATGGCTTAAGGAGCCATGAACGCGCCCGTCTTTGCGGCCGCGGGGAGGTTAGCGCTCTCAGGCCGATTTGGTTTTCAAGCGGTTAATGGCTTTCAGCTTGTGCTCGACCAGCACGTCCAGCTCTTTCGCTACCCGGTCGCCATAGGCCTTGGCTTCTTCCGCCGTGCTCGATGCCCGAGCGATGGCGTTGATATGGAGCACGATCACGTCCGCATCAGGCGACACATCCAGCCGCTTGCACATATCGACATATTTGTAGAGGCCGTCGGCAAGTCGCCCCACGGCTTCAAGGCCGGCGTTTGCGGCAAGGCCGCGTATCTCGTGCGCCTGGTCGAACATCGTCTGGATGTCGCCGCTGCGGAATGCCTTGTCGAGCGCTTCGATATATCCGCGTACGGCCTGCGATATCTGCAATCGCTTGGTGTCGATCGCCTTGGTCGCGCGCTTGGACGTGTCGCGCAGCGAAAGCTCGATCAGGAAAGATTCGGCAGCCTCCGGCGAAAGCATCGCGGGATACTGGGTGGTGTCGATGATTTCCGCCTCGGGCGCTTTTTTTATTGTCATTGTCAGCGGATCTCCACGCCTTCGTTGGTATCGTCATGCCGCCGCCACGGACCGGTAAAGTCCTTGGACTTGCGGCGCCGCCGATCCGGTCCGAAATATGACTCGCATTTCACGAAGGGCCGCGGCCGCTCCACGATCTCGGCGAGCCGCGAGATTAGATTGTTTGCAGTAATCGGCTTGGCGAGAAATTCGGTCACGCCTGCGTCGCGAGCCGCCTCCACGCGTGGCCGCTCGGTATGGCCTGTCACCATAATGATGGGCACGTAAGGATTGGGACTGTTCTGGGCCGTGCGCACCTGGCGTGTGAACTCGATGCCGTCTATCGGAACCATGGAAAGATCTGTCAGGATCAGGTCCGGCATATGGCTGCGCATTTCACGCAAGCCCGCTTCGCCATCAGCGGCTTCAGCGATATTCTTGATGCCGAGCGCATGCAGCAGCGAACGCAGCAGGGCGCGCATGTGCATGTTGTCTTCGACAACAAGGGCATGAAGATGCTCGTAGGCCGAAGCCGGCATCAGTGCACTCGCGCCAGACGAGGGTGAGGTATATGCAGGAAAATCAAAGCCGAACGCCCATTAACGACTTGGTGACCAAGTCTAAGCATGTTTGGTTATCATTTCCTTACTTAGTATTGTTTCGTACAGAAGACACCGCGCGATGACACAGCGCCCGTCAATTGTCGTTCAATTGTCGATTATTGCGAAGTCATTGATATCGCCCGCAGTTTTCGGTGTCCGCGCCATGGTGGAAGACCCGCAAGGGCGTGTGCTCCTCGTCCGGCATAGCTATCTGGGCGGCTGGCATTTTCCCGGCGGCGGCGTGGATCGCGGCGAACCCCCTGACTTGGCCATCGTGCGGGAGCTGGAAGAGGAGGTCGGACTTGCCGAATCGACGGCGCCGGAATTTGTCGCGCTCTTCGTCCAGAAAGTCGCGTGGATTACCAACGTCGTCGCACTCTATCGCGTTCGAAACGCGCGGATCGAATTCAAGCCGAACCTTGAAATTCGCGAGGCCGGCTTTTTTGCGCGCGACAGTCTTCCCGTCGGCACGACGGCGGCGACGAAGCAGCGCCTTGCCGAAATTTCCGGCAAGGCGCCGCGCTCGCATTATTGGTGATCAGACCGGCTCCCACCCGAAAACGCTCACAGTCGCGCCCAGGTCGTGGAAGTTGGGCTTGAGCGCCGGCATGCAGTGGTTCGCGATCGTCTCCGGCGTCCAGCCTTCGATCTTTGCCATGCCGCGAATGGGGCGCGGCTGGCTCATCAGGAAGATTTCATTTCCGCGCGCCACGAATATCTGGCCAGACACGTCCTTGGTAACAGGCGCCGCCAGCGATACGGCAAGCTGCGCCACCTGGTCGGCGCGCATGTAATTCTTCATGCGCTCCACGCGCTTGGCGGAAGCTTCATCTTTCACGGGAATGGTCGCGATCATGCGCGACCATGCAAACGGCGCGATAACGTTGGAGCGCACGTTCTTCTGAAGCCCTTCCATCGCAATGATGCGCGACAGGCCGACAATGCCCATCTTCGCCGCCGCGTAATTCGCCTGTCCGATATTGCCGATCAGTCCGGAGGTGGAAGTGAAGAGGACGAACGATCCCTCTTCCTGCTCGCGGAAATGATTGATCGCGGCGTGGGTGACGTTGTAGCTGCCCTTCAGATGCACATCGATGACGAGATCCCATTCCTCATCCGTCATCTTGTGGAACATCTTGTCGCGAAGAATGCCTGCCGGATTGATGACCGCGTGCAGGCCCTTGTAGGTGTCCATCGCCTGTTCGAACATGCGCGCCACGCCCTTGCGGTCCGACACACTGTCGGAATTGGACACGGCCTCGCCGCCCGCCTTGCGAATTTCCTCGGCCACCTGTTCGGCCGGGCCGGCAGAACCTTCGTCGCCACCGGCGGCGCTGCCGCCCAGATCGTTGACCACGACCTTCGCGCCTTCGCGCGCGGCCAGCAGCGCGCATTCTTTCCCGATGCCGTTCGCGCCGCCCGTCACCAGAACGACCTTGCCATCCAGCACACCCATGGGATTACCTCCGTTTGCTTTTTCTGATGCGGAGCGTAGCGGCGTGGCCGATGCTGTCAAAGAGGCTGCGACATGGGAGATCCGGCACGAGCGGCCGGAGGACGCGCCGCTTGTCGACGCGCTGAACGCGGCAAGTTTCGGACCCGGGCGTTACGCCAAGTCCGCTTATCGGCTCCGCGAAGGCGTCGATGCCGTAGCGGAACTTTCTTTTGTCGCGACTGAGGATGGCGTGTTCCGCGGCTCGGTGCGTTTCTGGCCCGTCGTGATCGGCAAGGAAATCGTGCTGCTGCTCGGTCCGCTTGCCGTGCAATCCGATCAACGGGGTCGCGGCATCGGCATCGCTCTGATGAACAAGGGCATAGCGGAAGCGCGCAACCTTGGATTTGGAGCGATCGTTCTGGTTGGCGACGAGCCGTATTATGCGCGTGTCGGCTTCACGCGGCTGCCGCCGGGGCGCATCGCTTTTCCCGGCCCGGTCGATGCGGGTCGCGTGTTGGGACTATCGCTCAAGCCCAATGCGCTGGTGAATCTTTCTGGGCATGTCCGCCGCGCGAGGATTGACGATCCAGTTTGCGCGGATGGCGCGGCGCTCGGATAGCTAGCGCCCTTCCTGCCGCCACGCGAACATCAGCGTGCCGATCAGGATGATGAAAGCGAGCCATGCCGGCAGCAGAGGCATCTGTTCGACGCTCGTCACACGATAGACATCGTTCGAGACCAGTCCCATCCATCCATCGCCGCTGGCGATGGAGCCGCGTGATGTCCGGCGGATCGATGGAATGCCGCCGTCCGCCAGCCAGTGCGTGCCGCCCTTCGTGGCCCCGAGCGGCGCTTTCAGGATTGTGTCCGTCGCGCGCATATCCTCGACTTCCTTGGGATTGAGCGGACCCGATGCTGTCACCGCCGTCAGCGTTCCGTCGGTCAGACGATAAAGGCCGAGTTCATCAGCTTTGGCCGCGCCGCGCCATTCGCCCGGAGACACTTTGTTCAATGTCACTTCCGTTTTCTTGCCGGAGGGATAAGTCACGGTGACCGGTGCAACGTCGGCCTTCATGGAGTGACGAACGATGGCGATATCGCCGCCGCTTACCGATGCGGTCAGCCGTTCTTCTTCAAGCTCCGGTTCTTTCATCAGCCAGTGCGCAAGACGGCGCAGCAATTCCGCGTCCGGGCCACCGCCGTCATAACCACGCGCCCACAGCCAGATGTGATCGGATAGAAGTTCTGCTACGCGCCCTTTTCCGACCTGATCGAGGACCAGAAGCGGCTTGTTGCCCGGACCGCTCATCACCGTTTCGCCGGCCACCACATTGGCGCCGATCAGGCGAAACCATTTGCCCCAGGTCGGCGGCTTGTTGTCGGGCGTGTTGGCGCCGGGAAGGTCGCGCGTCACAGGATGGGCGAAGCCTGTTTCGGTGACGGTCGGTTTGAAAGGCTGGGTGATGATGTCGTCCGAGGGCCGCGCGGGCAGAACCGTCGCCAGCGGCGTGCGGTAGATGCTCTGCATGCCGGTGAATTCCGGCCCCGATGACACCAGCAGCGCGCCGCCGTTCTGCACGTAGTTGACGATGTTGTCGTAATAGCCCAGCGGCAGGATTCCGCGCTCGGTGTAGCGGTCGAAGATGACCAGATCGAACGTGTTCAGCTTGCGCAGGAAGAGTTCTTCATGCGGGAAAGCGATCAGCGAAAGCTCGTCGATAGGCGTCGCGTCCTGCTTGTCCGGCGGACGCAGGATGGTGAAATGCACCAGATCAACCGACGGATCGGCCTTCAGCATCGAGCGCCACACGCGCTCGCCGGCATGTGGTTCGCCGGAAACCAGCAGAACGCGCAGACGGTCGCGTACGCCGTTCACGCTCACCACCGCGCGATTGTTCTGCAGCGTCAGCTCGGCCGGGCCTGGCTTGGCTTCCAGTTCGACAACGTTCTCGCCCGCATGGGCCACGGGGATCTTGATGTCGGTGTCCTTGCCGACCGGAACAACTTGCGTGCCGCGGTCTACGCCATCGATATGGACATTGACCTCCGCGCTTTGCGCACCGCCCTCACCGCTATAGTCATCCACGCGCAGGGTGATATCCGCCTGCTGGTTCACAATGGCGTAGCGCGTGGCGCTGACCACCGTCAGCTTGCGGTCCCGTTCATTGTGCTTGCCGACGATCAGCGCATTGATCGGCGCGGCGAGCGCAGGCTTGCCGTTGGTGGGCGCGTCATGCACCTCGCCGTCGGTGATCGCTATGGCGCCCGCGATGCGATCGGGCGGCACGTCCGAGAGCGCATTGCTTATGGCGGAGAAAAGCTGCGTGCCGGTGTCATCGCTCGCGTTCTTCGTGTCCACGTAGACTTCGCGCACTTCCAGCGACTTGTCGGCAGAGAGCTGCTTCTTCAATTCCACTCCCGCGGCATCCGCCTCGGCGCGGCGGCCCCGGATGTTCATGCTCTGCGTATGGTCCACGACGATCGCGGCGACGTCCGGCAGCGGCTCGCGCGTCTCATGCACGATCAGCGGATGCGCCAGCGCCAGGATGATGACCGCAAAAGCCAGTGCCCGCGCCCACGCACCGCGCGCACGCCGCACGAAGGCATAGACCACCAGCGCTGCGGCAACGATGCCGGCCGTCCACAGCAGCCATATCGGTATATAGGGCGCGAAGGTGATGGTCAGGTTCATCGTCACTTCCCCGTCCGCTGGAGAAGTGCCGGCACGTGCACCTGATCGGTTTTGTAGTTGCCGGTCAGCGCATACATCACGACATTGATGCCGAAGCGCACCGCCATTTCGCGCTGGTGGTCGCCACCCGGCGACACCGCGACAAGCCCGCGCCCTTCATTGTCGATCGCCCACGCCGCGGCCCAATCGTTGCCGCCGATGATGACGGGCGAAACGCCGTCGCCACCGCGCGCGGGTGCGGGCCCTGCGTCCGGATCGGGCGGTGGCAGCGCCTCCACCCAGACTTTGCCGCCTTCCCAGCGGCCGGGAAAATCACTGAGCAGGTAAAATGTCTTGCGCAGCACATGGTCGGGCGGCACCGGCTGCAGCGGCGGCATGTCCACCTTGCCGAGCAGACGCTTCAACGTGTGCTCGCCGGGATTGTCGGGCCCGCGCGTGTTGCCGAGCGTCAGGTCGCGCGTGTCGATCAGGATCGTGCCGCCATTGCGCATATATTCGGCAATCTTCGACAGCGCCGTGGGCGACAGATCTTTCTCGCGCGGATCCATCGGCCAGTAGAGCAGGGGGAAGAAGGCGAGATTGTCGGTGTCCAGATTGACGCCCATCGGATCTTTCGGATCGTAGGACGTGCGCGCATGCAGATAGGCGCCAAGTCCCTTCAATCCCGCCGCGCTCATCTGATCGACATCGGGAACGCCGGTGATGACGTAAGCCAGATGTGTATCCAGTGCCGCCTTCATGTCGAAGGCTTCATCGGCGCGCGCATCGTTCGGATGCACCAGCAGAAGTGCGAGCGCGACGATACTCAACCGCGCCAGCAGCCGGCGCGGATCGAACCCGAAGCCGCGCAGCACCAGCGAGATCACCGCGTCGATGAGCAGGAGCGCAAGCGCAAGAGAAAGAAGAAGCGGCTGCAGCGAAATCGCCGTCGAGCCCGAATAGGCCTGCACGGTCACACCGACATTGCCCATGGGATTGAGCGTGTCTTTTGCGTCCACGGCGTTGAGTGCGATCTGCGCGCCTTCATTGCCGTAGAGCCCCGCCGGATGCAGGCGCGACGGGCGCATCTTCGCAAGCTGCGAGCCGCGGATGGGCAGCGCGTCGGCGGACGGCTTCACCATGTGACCGAAACCATCCAGCGCCATGTAAGCGGGGAACATCGCATTGGAGCCGGTGCTCATCTCGGATGGCCGCACGCCGCTGGCCAACTCCAGCACGCGATGCAGCATCTCCACATAAAGGCCGGAGAGCGGCAGGCTCGACCACGCAGGCCCCGCGGTCACATGGAAAAGAACGATCCAGCCTTTGCCTTTCTGCGCGGCGGTGACCAGCGGCGTGCCGTCCGTCAGCCGCGCCCAGGTGTGCTCTCCCAGATCGACGGAAGGTTCGGCAAGAACCTGCCGCGATACCGTCACTTCCTTCGGCACGGCCAATCCACGGAACGGGCTGGCGTCCGGGAAGGGCGCAAGATGCTGCGGCTCCTGCCAAGCCAGCGCACCGCCGAGATAACGCCCGCCGCTGCGCAGCTTCACCGGAATGAGATCGTCCACATTCTGCGTCATGCGCGCGCCGGCGAAACGCACCAGCACGCCGCCGTCTTCGACGAATTTGGAGATCGTCGTATAGTCCGCGCCCGCGATGCGCCCGATATCGGCCAGCACCAGCACGCTGGCATTGCGAGACAAGGCCTCGTTCACCGAACCCTTGGTGATGTCGGCGTAAGGCGCCAGCGCCTTGTCGAGATAGTAGATGTCGGAAAGCAGCGGTTGGTCGTTGGTGTTGCTGGCGGAGATCAGGCCCACCGCGCGGCGCTTGGTGTTGCTGTCCAGCAGCCGCGTCGCGCCCGCGCTTTCTTCATTGTCGATCACGATGCGCGCGGTTTCGTTGCGCACTTCCAGCGGCAGGCGGATATTCGCGGTCGTCTCGTCCTTTCCATTGGCGAAGGCAAACGGCGCGCTCGCCAGGTTCTCGCCATGCGCACCGAGCGCCGACACCGTGCCGTGCCGCGCGCCTTGCGTCTCCGCGCGGATCACATGCACCGCGAAGCCATCGGCGCGATTGCTCTCCGGCTTCAGCGCCAGCGGCAGATGGCCGGCTGCGTCCGCGAGAATTTTTACAGTGCCGATCCTGGCGAGCGCGCCCGCGGTTTCGGCGGCATCGCCGTAATCCAGTCCGTCGCTCAGCCACACGATCTGCGGCGCGGAGGCGAAATGCGTCTTCGACAGAATGGAGACCGCCTGCTTGCGGTTCGGCAGCCAGCTTACCGGCGCAAGTTGCTCGGCGGTGCGTTGTGCCGTGCCCGCATCCAGCACGCTGATGGGGCCAACCGCATTCGCCGTCGGCACGATCGCCACGGCGCGGCCGGCACGATCCGCACCGTTCAGCAGATCGGCAATCGCACTCTCGCGATCTTTCCACGCATGCGCCGCGGTCCAGCCATTGTCGACAAAGAGCACCAGCGGTCCATTGCCCAGTGGCTTGGGCGGCTCGCCGATGGATGGCGCGGCCAATGCCAGAATGATGAGTGCCGCCGCGATCAACCGTAGGAGCAGCAGCCACCACGGCGTGCGCGCTGGCGTTTCCTCGGTTGCCTGCAATCCCTGCAGCAGGCGCAGCGGTGGAAACACCACGCGCCTGGGTGAGGGCGGCGTGACGCGCAGCAGGAACCAGATCGCCGGCAGCACGATCAGCCCGGCGAGCAGGAACGGTTCCGCAAATGTCAGAAAGCCGAACAACGTCATGCGCTATGCGATCCGCATCTTCGCTTCGGTGCCGCCCAGCGCTTCGAACAACGCAACGAGGGCGATTTCCGGCCGCTTGTCGGTCCGGTGCGCGAGGTATCCCCAGCCGAGACGGCGCGAAAGATCGCGCAATGTTTCCGCGTGCGCCCGAAAGCGTGCGCGATAGGCGCCCTGCATCGTCTCCACACGGCCGAAGATTTCGCTCTGTCGTCCTGCGGGCGATTCAAACCGCGTGCGGCCTTCGAATGGAAAATCCTCTTCCGCCGGATCGATGATGTGGACGAGCTGCCCGCTCAATCCCGCGCGCGCCAGCCGCCGCAAGGTGGTTTCGATCTCGCCTAGCGGCGAAAGGAAATCGCTGAACCAGACGAAGGTGGAATTCTTCGAGACCGGCGCATCCGGCGGCAGCGCGTCGTCATTCTGATTGTCGATCAGCTCATGGGCGATGCGGTTGAGCGCGGCGCGTCCCGCGGACGGCGTCCGTCCGTCGCCATAAAGTGCAATGCGTTCGCCGCCGCGTATGAGAAGTGAGCCAAGCGCCAGTGTCAGCACGCTGGCGCGGTCGGCCTTTGTGACCTCGGCGTAGTCTGACTTGAAGCGCATCCCTGCCGATCCGTCGCGCCACAGCCAAACGGCCTCGGCTGCTTCCCACTCGCGCTCGCGCACAAACAGATGCTGCGATTTCGCCGATTGCCGCCAATCGACGGCAGTCGATGGGTCTTCCGCTTGAAAGCGGCGGAACTGCCAGAAATTCTCGCCCATGCCGGATTTGCGGCGCCCATGCACGCCGAGCGAGATGACAGAAGCCAGCCGCTCCGCCGCAACGAGCAGCGGCGGCAACCCCGCCGCAATCTGCTCGGCGCTGTCGCGCAGGCGCGTCTGGTTATCCGTCAAAGAATGCTCCGGCACAGCCGGTCGATCACGTCGGAGATGGTGGTGCCTTCCGCACGAGCGGAGAAGTTGAGCGCCATGCGGTGGCGCAGCACCGGATGGGCAAGGGCCACAACATCGTCCACGCTGGGCGCGAAGCGGCCTTCGATCAGCGCCTTCGCGCGAACCGCGAGCATGAACGCCTGCGAAGCGCGCGGTCCCGGACCCCAGGCGATGAACTGGCGGATATCGCTTTGCCCGCCTTCATCCGGGCGCGCTCCGCGCACCAGCTTGAGGATCGCGTCGACCACCTTCTCGCCCACCGGCAAGCGGCGCACGATGGATTGCGCTTCGATCAGCACGTTGGGTGTGCACACCGCTTTCAAGGCTTCTTCCTCGCCGAAGGTGGTAGCGAGCATCATCTTCTTTTCGGAATCGGGATCGGGATAACCGACATCGATCTGCAGCAGGAAACGGTCGAGCTGCGCTTCAGGCAACGGATAGGTGCCTTCCTGCTCCAGCGGGTTCTGTGTCGCGAGCACATGGAATGGTTTTGGAAGGTCATAGCGCTGGCCTGCCACCGTAACGTAGCGCTCCTGCATGGATTGCAGCAGGGCCGATTGCGTGCGGGGCGATGCGCGGTTGATCTCGTCCGCCATCAGAAGCTGGGTGAACACCGGGCCCTTGATGAAGCGGAAGCTGCGTTTGCCGCCATCCTCTTCCAGCACTTCGGAGCCGACGATGTCGGCGGGCATCAGGTCCGGTGTGAACTGGATGCGTTTCCAGTCCAGACCCATCACCGTGCCGATGGTCGAAACCAGTTTCGTTTTCGCAAGGCCCGGCACGCCGATGAGAAGGCCATGGCCTCCCGCCAGCAGCGTCACCAGCGTCTGATCGATTACGCTGTTCTGCCCGAAGATCACCCTGCCGACCGTTTCGCGCACATGGGCGAAGATCGCACCCGCCTTTTCGGCCTGGGCAACGACGTTGCTGTCGTCGGTCGTGGTGGAAATGTCGTTCATGCCATCAAATCCGTAAATCGCGCGCGGTTGCCGGGCCGGGGCGCGAGCGCCTATCTTGAAATCCGGCGCATGCGGCCGCCAGGAACGGCCTATGTTGCACTGCCTTGGTCCCCGCGCAACCGGGCTTGCGCCCTATGGCTAAAGGCGAAAAAGCACAACGCCGTGAGGCGGATAAAGGACGATTCATGGCGGGCGATTTCACCCTCGGACTGGCGAGCTTGCAGCGCGAAACCGCTGCCGGCCGTGGCCTGCCGCCGGTGGAGAAATGGCACCCTGCCCATTGCGGCGACATCGACATCCGCATCGCGCGCGACGGCACCTGGTTCCATGAGGGAACGCCGGTCGGCCGCCGCGAACTGGTGCGGTTGTTCTCGACCATCTTGCGAAAAGATGGCGACGATTACGTTCTCGTCACCCCGGCGGAGAAAATGCGCATCACCGTCGAGGATGCCCCGTTTCTCGCCGTGCTGATGGATGCGGAGGCCGAGGGAAAGAACCAGAAGCTGATCTTCACCACCAATGTCGGCGATCAGACCGTGGCCGGTCGTGACAACCCCATTCGCGTGGAGATCGATCCGGATACGCGCGAGCCGTCGCCCTATGTGCATGTGCGGCGCGGGCTGGAAGCGAAGATATCGCGTCCGGTCTTCTATCAGCTTGTCGATCGCGCCGTGCCGGGCGAAGGCGAACACGAGGGCAAGCTCGTGTTGTGGAGCCAAGGCGTTGCGTTTCCGCTGGATGCGCCGGCATGACGCCATCGCAGGAATTGGCGGCGCGTATCGCCAACGACAATTTTGCCTTGCTCGCCTCCCGGCTCCTGCCCGAAGCGCCGGAGTTCAAGGTTCATCCGGCGCGCAGCGATTACGACTTCAATCCGGAATTCCGTCGGCCTGCCGGCGAGGTCAGGCTGACGCCCGCCGCGGTGCTGATGCCCATCGTCGCCAAATACGAGCCCACGGTTCTGCTCACCGAGCGCACGCAGAATTTGTCGCGCCATGCCGGGCAGGTGAGTTTTCCCGGCGGCCGGGTGGACGATACGGATGAAACGCCGCTCGCCACCGCCTTGCGCGAAACGCATGAAGAAACCGGTATCACGCCGAACTTCGTGCGCGTTGTCGGCTATATGGATGGCTATGAGACCGGCACCGGTTTTGCGATCCTGCCGGTCGTCGGCGTGGTGAAGCCGGGCTTCACGCTGATGCCCAATCCGGCGGAAGTGCACGACATTTTCGAAGTCCCGCTATCCTTCCTGCTCGATCCGAAGAATCGCGAGCGGCAGAGCCGCGAATGGCAGGGCAGAAAGCGCGAGTTCTATGCCTTCAACTACGGTTCGCATTATATATGGGGCGCGACGGCCGCCATTCTGGTGAACTTCGCCGAGCGATTTGCGAATCTATGACGAAGCTGGAGCCCTCGAAGAACACTTGGATGATCGCGCCTGAAACGCGCGCGGTGATGGCTGCGCTGGGTGACGCGCGGTTTGTCGGCGGGGTCGTGCGGAACGCCCTGCTTGGACGTGATGTGTCGGATATCGATATCGCAACGCCGCTCACGCCGGATGTGGTCACGAAAAAGCTCGAAGCCGCCGGGTTGAAGGCGGTGCCGACCGGTATCGAGCATGGCACCGTCACCGCCGTCTCGAATGGCCGTCCTTACGAAGTCACGACCTTGCGCCGCGATGTTTCGACGGACGGTCGCCGCGCCGTTGTCGCCTTCACGAAAGACTGGGCGGAAGATGCACAGCGCCGCGACTTCACCATGAACGCGCTCTATGCGGACGCGAATGGCGACGTGCTCGACACGGTCGGCGGCGTCGTCGATTTGAAAGCCGGTCACGTTCGTTTCGTCGGCAATGCCACGACGCGCATCCGCGAAGACTATCTGCGGATCCTGCGTCTGTTCCGCTTCCATGCCTGGTACGGAAAGGGCGAGATCGACAAGTCGGCGCTGCAGGCATCTGCCGCCGAGAAGGCTGGGCTACAGCAGTTGTCCGCCGAGCGCATCGCAAAAGAGATGCTCAAGCTGCTCGCGGCGGAGGAGCCGGTACCAGTGCTGCGCAGCATGGCTGCAACGGGAATTTTGAGCGAGATATTGCCCGGCGACCTCAACATCGCGCGGCTGGAGCGCCTGTGCGCGCTGGATGCGAGCAACTTCTTCAATCCCGATCCGGTCCTGCGCCTTGCCGCGCTGCTGCCCGCGCGCACGCTGGCGGCAAACGAATTGGCGGATCGCTGGAAGCTTTCCAATGCGGACAGAGAGCGCCTCGCCGATCTTTGCGGCGCGACGGAGAAAGTCGTTTCGTATCTGTCGATCAAGGAAGTGCGAAAGCTGCTCTACAAGATCGGCATCGCGCGCTTCAAGGATCGGGTCTTCCTGAAATGGGCGGAAGACCCGAAAGAGACGAACTATGTGCAATGGCGCGCGATGCTGGCGATGGCCGATGCGTGGGATCGTCCGAAGTTCCCGCTCGACGGCGGCAATGTGATGGCGGCGGGCGTGCCGCAAGGCCCGCTCATCGGGAAGATTCTCGGCGAAGTCGAGGAGTGGTGGATCGATTCCGATTTCATCGAAGATGAATTTTCCCTCGCCGAACGTCTCAAGGCCGTGGTGCAGGCGACGATCTGATGCTCGAAGTTCTCGATTCCATTTCCATTCCCGGTAATCCCGAAAAACCAAATGATGACGCCTTTGCGCATATTGAGCGCGCGGCGGTGGTGATGGATGGCGCTACCGGCCTCGGCGATCAGCTCATGCCCGGCAAGAGCGATGCGGCGTGGCTCTCCGCTTTCGGCGCGCGCCGTCTGATGGCGTATATGCGAGACGGTGCAACGCCCAACGAAGCCGTTACGGCCGCGCTGTTCGATGCGCAGACTTCATATGAAGCCTTGCGCAAGCGTCCGCCCGCAGACACTTGGGAAACGCCGTTTTCTTCCATGATGTTTGTCGCCGAAGATGCGCAAGGCATGGAAGCGCTCTGGTTCGGCGATTGCGCTGCGCTGGTGAAGCGCCTCGGTGCGTCCGTCGAGATCGTCGGCGATGCGCTCGACAAACGGCGGGCCGAAGCGCGCCGCGTCGCAAAGCTCTCGGAAAAGCACGGTCTATCCCCGGCTTCTGCCAGCAATCGCCCCGAATATCTCGATGCCTTGCGCAAGGCGCGCAACGTCGTGAACAGCGGCGAGCACTGGGCGTTCGGGCCGGATGTCCGCGCCGCGGATCATGTCGCGAGCAAGAAGGTCGGTGCGCCGAAAGGCTCCGTCCTGCTTCTGTGCAGCGATGGCTTCCTCGCGCTGGCCAGCGACTACAATGCCTATGATGCCGATGCGCTCGTGATGGCTGCGCAATCGAAGGGCCTGAAGGCTCTTTGCGATGAACTGCGCGCCATCGAGCGCGATGATGCCGAAGGCCGCAAATTTCCGCGCTTCAAGACCAGCGACGATGCGACGGCCCTTCTTCTGCGCGTCGTCTAGAACGCGTGGTTCGCGATCTGGTGTCCACCGTCCCAGATCATGCGTAGCGCCACATAGAGCACGATGATCAGGCCGGCATAATTGATCCAGGGATAGCGCCGCAGCAGTCCGGCAATCATCGCCGCGGCGATGCCCATCAGCGCGATGGAAAGAACAAGTCCGATCGCCAACACCCACACATGCTCGCGCGCCGCGCCCGCCACGGCCAGCACGTTATCCAGCGACATCGAAAGGTCGGCGATGAAGATGTGCCAGATGGCTTTGCGCACGCCACTTTCGCTGAGCGGCGGACGCGCCTTGGGATGATCGCCGCCGCGTGTTGAGATCGTGTGGTGGCCAACTTCGTCCTCGTGGCCTTCTTTGATGTCGCGATAAAGACGCCACGTCACCCACAGAAGAAGTATGCCGCCGGCGAACATCAGACCGATGACCGCGAGCAAGGTCGCGGTGAGCATGGCGAGCCCGATGCGCAGAACGACAGCGGCGGCAAGGCCCCAGAAGATCACCTTCTTGCGCTGCACCGCCGGCACGCGGCTCGCCGCCATGCCGATCACCACGGCGTTGTCGCCGGCCAGCACGACGTCGATCAGAATCACCTGCAACAGCGCAACAGTCGCGGGAGAGAGCAGGTGAAGATCGAACAACAGGGCCTCGGAAATGCTTGAAGGGAACTATGGCCAGCGGGCTTCGGGCGGCATGCTCATCAGGATCGCTTCCACATTGCCGCCGGTTTTCAGGCCGAACTGGGTGCCGCGGTCATAAAGCAGATTGAACTCCACATAGCGCCCCCGGCGGACCAGCTGATGCTCGCGTTCTGCTTCCGTCCAGGCTTGGCCCATCCGTTTGCTTACGATGTGGGGATAAACTTCGAGAAATGCCAGTCCCACCGCGCGGGTAAAGGCGAAATCCGCTTCCCAATCGCCGGTGTCCAGATGGTCGTAAAAGATTCCGCCGGCACCGCGCGGTTCGCTGCGGTGCGGCAAATAGAAATATTCGTCGCACCATTGCTTGAAGCGGGAATAGTAGTCCGCGCCATGCGCGTCGCAGGCGCGCTTCAAAGCCGAATGGAACTCGCGCGCGTCTTCGTCATTCGGAAACATCGGTGTGAGGTCGGTGCCACCGCCGAACCAGCTGGTCGCAGCGGCGATGAAATGGCGCGTATTCATATGAACCGCCGGCACATGCGGGTTCTGCATATGCGCGACGAGCGAGATGCTGCTGGACCAGAAATGCGGGTCCTTGTCGGCGCCGCGGATCTGTTTCGCCATCTCCGGCGAGAACGTGCCGTTCAGGTTGGTCGAGGTCATGACCGCGATCTTTTCGAACACGCGGCCTTTCATCACGCTGATTACGCCGCCGTCGTCGGCCCGCTCGGCGCCGGGCCTTGTCCACGGCTTTCGCTCGAAACGTCCGGGCGGCAGCTGCGAGAGCTGGCCGGTGTAGTCGTCTTCCAGTTTCTCGAATGCCGCGATGATACGGTCGCGCAATTCCTGGAACCACGCGCGCGCGCGCGCCTTGCGCTCTTCGATAACGGATGCGTTCACGGGAAACCCTTTGTCTGTCGCAATGCTTCCCCCACTACCATCGCGGCGGCCTGCGCCACGTTGATGGAACGCAATCCGGGGCGCATCGGGATCAAAAGCCGCGCATTCACGGCATCATGAACCTCCTGCGGCACGCCCGCGCTTTCCCGGCCAAGCAAAATCACATCATCCGGTGCGAAAGCGAACCCGGTGTAGGGATCAGCGGCTTTGGAGGTCAAGAGAACGAGCCGCCCGAAACCGTTTTGCCTGTGACCGGCAAGGAACCGCGTCCAGCTTGCATGGCGCACGACATCCGCCGAATCGAGATAGTCCATGCCTGCGCGCTTCAGGCCCTTGTCGCTGAACAGGAACCCGCAGGGCTCGATGATGTCCACAGCCAATCCGAGGCAGGCGCCCAGCCGGATGAGGGCGCCGCAATTTTGCGGAATGTCCGGTTCGTAAAGGGCTATGCGCATGATGCCTCGATAATGGCCCAAGGCTCGGAACGGACTGGCATTTTATGCGTCATCGTGCCGCAAGACCCTCCAACTTCGCTTCACTATTTTACCGCCGCATTCGATGGTGCGCTCGGTTGAGTCCGGGGGCGGCGTGCCAGCCTGTCCCGCCGCCCGGGCGCCTGAACTTTTCAGTAGGTGAAACGTGGCAGACACGACAGCGCCAGAGACGACACGGCGTGACTTCCTTTACATAGCGACGGGCGGCGTGGCTGCCGTCGGCGCGGCTCTGACCGCCTGGCCGTTTATCGACCAGATGAACCCCTCCTCGGCGGTTCTGGCGCTGGCGTCGATCGAAGCCGACATCACACCGATTCAGCTGGGTCAGCAGGTCGTCTTCAACTGGCGCGGTCATCCGCTCTTCGTGCGCCGCCGCACGCCGCAGGAGATTTCCACCGCCAAGGCTGTGCCGCTGTCCGACCTCATCGATCCGATCGCGCGCAATGCGAACCTGCCCGACAACGCGCCGGCCACCGACGAAAATCGCGTCGCGACGGGCGATGCCAACCACACGGGCAAGGAAGAATGGCTCGTCGTGGTGGGCGTCTGCACCCATCTCGGCTGCACTCCAACCGTCTCCACGCCGCAATCGCCGCAGGGCGAATATGGCGGCTGGCTCTGCCACTGCCATGGCTCGCAATATGACGTTGCCGGCCGCGTCCGCCACGGGCCAGCGCCGCAGAACCTCGCGGTCCCGCCGTGGACCTTCGTCTCTCCCACCAAGATCAAAGTCGGCTAACGGAGCTTTATAGATGTCCGGTCCCTCGACCTATGTTCCGAAGTCCGGCTTTTCGCGCTGGATGGATTCGCGCCTGCCGCTCATGCGCTTCGCGCACGACACGATGCTGGCCTTCCCGACGCCGAAGAACCTGAACTTCTGGTACGCCTTCGGCGCCATCCTGACGTTCATGCTCGGCATTCAGATCCTGACCGGCGTCGTGCTGGCCATGCACTATGTCGCCAATGCTGATCTTGCCTTCAATTCCGTCGAAGGCATCATGCGCAACATCAATTACGGCTGGCTCGTCCGCTACATGCATGCGAACGGCGCATCGTTCTTCTTCATCGCCGTCTACATCCACATGTTCCGCGGCCTCTATTACGGCTCCTACAAGGCACCGCGCGAGGTTCTCTGGATTCTCGGCGTCATCCTGTACCTGCTGATGGTGGCCACCGCCTTCTTCGGTTACGTGCTGCCCTGGGGCCAGATGTCGTTCTGGGGCGCCACTGTGATCACCAGCTTCTTCACGGCGCTGGACCAGATCACGCCGCATTGGGGCTCGGCCATCCAGACGTGGTTGTTGGGCGGCTTCGCCGTCGGCGACGCAACGCTGAACCGCTTCTTCTCGCTGCATTACCTGCTGCCCTTCGTCATCGCTGGCGTGGTGGGGCTGCACATCTGGGCGCTGCACGTTCCGGGCAACAACAATCCGCTCGGCATCGACGTGAAGGGCCCGCAGGACACGCTGCCCTTCCACCCGTACTACACAGTGAAGGACGCGTTCTATGTCGCGCTGTTCGCGCTCATCTATCTGGCCTTCGTGTTCTATGCGCCGAACTTCTTCGGCAATCCGGACAACTACACGCCCGCCAATCCGGTCGTGACGCCGCCGGATATCGTACCCGAATGGTATCTTCTGCCGTACTACGCGATGCTGCGTTCGGTGCCGCAGAAGCTGCTCGGCGTGCTGGTGATGGCCGGTTCGCTGCTCACGCTTCTGTTCATCCCGTGGCTCGATACCTCGAAGGTGCGTTCCACGCGCTTCCGTCCGATGATGAAGCAGTTCTTCTGGTTCTTTGCGATCGACTGCGTGATCCTCGGCTATTGCGGCTCGCAAAGCGCCGACGCAGTGGTCAACCTCGGCAGCTTCGCGCTGCCGCTGGTCTGGATCGCGCGTCTCTGCACCCTGTACTACTTTGGCTTCTTCTGGGTGGTGATGCCGCTGCTTGGCATCATCGAGCGGCCAAAGCCCTTGCCTAGCAGCATCTCGCAGCCCGTTCTCGCGGCGGCGGAGTGAGGATAATGAACATGAAAGTTCTCACACTCGCATTCGCCGCGCTGATCGCGACTTCGGCTTCGGCGCTTGCCGCCGAAGACCTGAGCCAGCCTCAGGAACCGATCAAGAAGAGCTGGTCCTGGGAAGGGCCGTTCGGGATGTACGACCGCGAGCAGCTGCAACGCGGCTTCCAGGTCTACAAGGAAGTCTGCTCGGCCTGTCACAGCCTCAGCCTGGTGTCGTTTGCCGACCTCTCCGATGAGAACGGCGGCACGGGCATGTTCAGCACGGCGCAGGCGAAAGCCATCGCCGCCAGCTACAAGGTGCCTGCCGGTCCGGACGAGAAGGGCAACACCACGGACGAAAGCGGCCAGCCGCTGATGCGTCCCGGTATCCTGGCCGACCACTTCCCGGCGCCGTTTGCGAATGAAAACGCGGCGCGCGCAGCCAATGGCGGCGCGCTACCGCCGGACCAGTCGCTCCTGGTCAAGGCGCGCGAAGGCGGCGCGGATTACGTCTACTCGATCGTCGTGGGTGACGGCACGAAAGCGCCGCACGGCTTCAAGGTGGTCGAGGGCAAGTATTACGATCCGTATTTCGCGGGCCGGAACATCGGCATGCCGCCGCCGCTGCGCAACGACTCCGTCACCTATTCGGACGGCACAAAGGCGACGCTCGATCAGGAAGCTGAGGACGTGACCGCGTTCCTCGCCTGGGCGGCGGAGCCGAAGCTGGAAGATCGCCATCGCATCGGCTTCGGCGTGATACTGTTTATGCTCCTGCTGTCGGGCTTGCTCTATCTGTCCTACCGCAAGGTCTGGAGCGACGCGCACTAAGCGTCTGCTGCGAACGAGAAAGAAGGGCTGGGAACGCGAGTTTCCGGCCCTTTTTCATTGTGCCCCCTCCGCGATTGCAACGGTGGCCCTCCCTGCGTAAGAGGGTCCGTTCACGGTGGGATTGAGCATGGCAAAAACGGTTCTGGGCATCATCGGCGGCAGCGGCGTGTACGACATTCCGGGGCTGGAAAATGCGCGCTGGGAATCCGTGAAGAGCCCGTGGGGCGAACCGTCCGATGCGCTGCTTACCGGCACGTTCAAGGGCGTGGATCTGGTGTTCCTGCCGCGCCATGGCCGCGGCCATGTCCAAACGCCGACCTCGATCAACTACCGCGCCAATATCGACGCCTTGAAGCGCATCGGCGTGACCGATGTGATCTCCGTCTCCGCCTGCGGCTCGCTGAAGGAAGAACTGCCGCCCGGCATGTTCGTGATGGCGGACCAGTTCATCGACCGCACCTTCGCGCGGGAGAAAAGCTTCTTCGGCCCCGGCTTCGTGGCGCATGTCTCCATGGCGCATCCGGTGGATTCGCGGCTGTCGAAGGTCCTCTATGAATCCGCGGGCGAGATCGGCGTGCCGTCTTCGCGCGGTGGCACTTATATTTGCATGGAAGGCCCGCAATTCTCCTCGCTGGCCGAAAGCAATCTCTATCGTTCGTGGGGCTGCTCGGTGATCGGCATGACGGCGATGCCGGAAGCCAAGCTCGCGCGCGAGGCGGAGCTGCCGTATGCCATAGTTGCCATGGTGACCGATTACGATTGCTGGCACGAAGACCACGGTCATGTGACCGTCGATCAGGTCGTGAAGATCATGCACGCCAACGCGGAGAACGCCCGTAAGCTGGTGATGACGGTGGCGCCGAAACTTGGGCCCGATCGCGTGGCCTCGCCGGACGGCACCGAAACCGTCCTCGATACCGCGCTCATCACCGCGCCAGAAAAGCGCGATCCCGCACTGCTGGCGAAACTCGATGCGGTGGCGGGAAGAATGTTGAAGAAATGAAGTGGGGCTTTGCGGCAGTTGCCCCGATTGGGGCGTTGATCGTTTTCATAGCTGGTTATGAATTTTACGAAGATATGCGTTTGGCGGGGATGCCGAGAAAGGAAATCGACATCTCGATAAAATCCGATTGCCCAACAGCAATGTCCGAAGTTTTGAGTTCATTCGCATTGCGTCGGAACTTCAGCTTTAAAATGGGACGCGCTGATCGTTATCAGAAGGGAAAATTGGTTGGTTCAGATCAATATTTCGAACTTGGCCGATGGAACGCACATATGATGGCCACACAACATGGAGATTGCAGCGACCGATCACTCTGCTACTGGGCTTATGTGGATTATAAAGGGTGGCTTTGGTGGACCGACTTGGCGGAAGCGGACCAATTTTCTGCTGATATAATTTCGACCCTCAAAAAATCTTCGTGCGTAAGACGAGCAACTGTAATTTTGACTACGAAATCTCCGACATAGGGATCCGACATGAACTTCGCCGACGCCATTCGCACCATTCCGGACTATCCCAAGAAGGGGATAATGTTCCGCGACATCACCACCTTGCTCGGCAACGCACGCGCCTTCCGCGCGGCGGTGGATGCGCTGGTGCAGCCTTATGCCGGCGTGAAGATCGACAAGATCGCGGGCATCGAAGCGCGCGGATTCATTTTGGGTGGCGCGGTGGCGCATCAGCTCAGCGTCGGCTTCGTGCCGGTGCGCAAGAAAGGCAAGCTGCCGCACACTGTGATCGGTGAGGACTACGATCTGGAATACGGCAAAGACCGCGTCGAGATTCATTCCGATGCGGTGAAGAAAGGTGAGAACGTCATCGTGGTGGACGATCTTATTGCCACCGGCGGCACTGCTTTCGCTGCGATCAAGCTGCTGGAGCGCGCGGGCGCGAATGTGAAAGGCTGTGCCTTCGCCATCGATCTTCCCGACCTTGGCGGCGCGGACAAGATTCGCGCACTGGGCAAGGAGGTCATCACCTTGGTAAGTTTCGGCGGCCATTGAGGCTTGAAGCGCGCTCGCGCGTTCCCATATGTGCCGTCCCGCTTTTCTTCCAAAACCCAGAAGAGGAGGGGGAGGGAGGGGGTAAGCCCAAAAGCGAGGAACGATACGTTGTGTTGCGTCGCCAGGCTGACCCAAAATCTGGATTGCTAATCCGATGAAGATCAACGGCAAGCCCTATCGCACCATCTGGCCGCATGGCGAAACCTCCGTCGAGGTGATCGACCAGACCAAGCTGCCGCACGAATTCCGCACCGTGATGTTGCGCAATATCGACGATGCGGCGCGCGCCATCCGCCAGATGATCGTGCGCGGCGCGCCCTTGATCGGCGCCACCGCCGCTTACGGCATCGCCCTCGCCATGCGCGAAGACGCCTCCGACGAAGCGCTCGACAAGGCGCACGACATGCTGCTCGAAACGCGCCCCACCGCCGTGAACCTGCGCTGGGCGCTGAAGCGCATGTGCGACGCGCTGCGCAATCATCCGCGCGATCAGCGCGTGTCGCTTGCCTGGGCGGAAGCGGCAAAGATCGCGGATGAAGATGTCGAGGTTTGCCGCTCCATCGGCGAGCACGGGCTGAAGGTCCTGCAGGCGGCCGCCGCGAAGAAGAAGCCGGGCGAAACGCTGAACGTGCTCACCCATTGCAACGCCGGCTGGCTCGGCTGCGTGGATTGGGGCACCGCGCTGGCGCCGATCTATATGGCGTATGACGCGGGGATTCCCGTCCATGTGTGGGTGGATGAAACGCGCCCGCGCAATCAGGGCGCTTCGCTCACCGCCTTCGAACTCGGCGGTCACGGCGTGCCCCACACCATCATCGCCGACAACGCCGGCGGCCTTCTGATGACGCAGGGCAAGGTCGATCTGTGCATCGTCGGCTGTGATCGCGTTACCGCGAACGGCGACGTTGCCAACAAGATCGGGACCTATCTCAAGGCGCTCGCGGCGAAGGACAACGGCATCCCCTTCCATGTCGCGCTTCCGTCATCGACCATCGATTGGGACATGGCGAAGGGCACCGACATCCCGATCGAAGAGCGCTCCGTCGACGAAGTGCTGAAGATGACGGGCCGCACGCCGACCGGCACGGTCGTGACGGTGGACGTCGCAGCGCCTGGCTCAGCCGCCGCCAACCCCGGCTTCGACGTGACGCCTGCCCGCCTCGTGACCGGATTCATCACCGAACGCGGGGTCTGCGCGGCGTCAGATCAGGGCCTGAAGGCGCTTTTCTCCCGCTAGGGCGGGGATATTCCGACTATACGGATAATTAGAGTGTGCCCCTTCGCGGCCCATGGTAGCTGGTCTCGGCGTTAGAGGGGCGGCCGGATGTTTCGCAACACGGTCATTGCTGCAGTGTGCGGTTGGCTTTTGGCCGCCGGCTCAGCCGCCGCGGATACGGCCATCCAGTTCGTAGATCTCGCGCCGGACCACGCCCCCGCCGCTTCGGCGCAGCCCGAAGCCGTCGCGTCGAAAGAAGGCGTGGCCCTCACGGAGACCGTATCGGCGCCGAGCGCGCCGCAACCGCTGGCAGACGCACCCGTCGGCCTGCACTATTTCGATCTGAGTTCAGGACACCCGGTCGAGGTGCGGTTACCCAGCTCCGAGGTGCCGCCGGAGGTGATTGTCTATGCCAATGATGAAGCGGCAGACCCTTGGGAGGATTTCAACCGCGATCGCTTTGCCTCGCATGTCTTCATGCAGACGAAAATCATTGCGCCGATCGAGCATGCCTATATCGCGGTCACCCCGCGTTTTCTCCGCGCCGCGCTCCACAACGCGCTGACCAATCTTGAGTCGCCCAAGATTTTCGTGAACGACGTTCTGCAGGCTGATCCGGGCAGGGCGGTCGGCACCGCGGCGCGGTTCGTCATCAATTCCACCATCGGCGTGGGCGGCGTGCTGGATCTGGCGACTCCCATTGGCATTCCGTTCCGGGATGATGATTTCGGCCAGACGCTCGCCAACTACGGGGTCGGCGATGCGCCTTACCTGCTGGTTCCGATCGTGGGGCCGTCGAACCCACGCGACATTACCGGCAAAGTCGTGGACGTGTTCCTCGATCCTCTGAAGTTCGTGACGGTGCCAGGTGGCATCCTGACGTCGATAGGGCATGCCGGCGCATCGCAGCTGGACGCCCATTCCGAACATCCCGACCGGCTGCAGACCATCATCGACACCTCCACTGATCCTTACGCGGCGGAGCGCCACGATGCGCGGGAACGCCGCCAGAACGAGATCGACAGCGGCGGCCGCGACGACGACGATTGAGAGCGCAGGGTTCCTCGAATCCAGCATCTTGAATCGAGCGCCAGACACCCTATTTCGGACCTCCGTGCCCGCCGGATAAGGCTTCGGCAGGGCACCTGCGCGACCGCCGGAAAAGGCTCTTGCGCCGCAACGGAACAGGGCCTACGCAGCCTCTTCCCCGCCGCCTGAAGGCCCTGTTTGGGCGGCGGGGATTGCTCCCCACCCCTTCAGTGAGTTGCCGAATGCAATCCCGTTGGTCCGACGCCGAAGCCCAGGAATATGTGAAGCGCTACGCCGAAAAAGGCGTGAATGAAGACCTCGCGCTGCGCACCTATACCACGCGGCTGCTCGGCGGCGATCCGAAGCTGGTGCTGCATGGCGGCGGCAACACGAGCGTGAAGACCAAGGCGAAGGATCAACTCGGCGAAGATGTCGACGTGCTGCACATCAAAGGCAGCGGCTGGGACATGGGCAATATCGAGCCTGAGGGCCTGCCCGCCGTGAAGCTCTCCGAGATGCGTCGCCTGCGCAAGCTGCCCAAGCTCTCCGATGAGGACATGGTCAACTTCCAGCGCATCAACCTGCTGAATGCCTCCGCGCCGAACCCGTCGGTCGAGACGCTGCTGCACGCCTTCCTGCCGCACAAATTCGTGGACCACACCCATTCCACCGCCGTGCTGGCGCTGACCGACCAGCCGGACGGCGAAAAGATCGCGCGCGAGCTCTACGGCGACCGCATGGCCTATGTGCCCTATTTCATTCCGGGCTTCACTTTGGCGAAGGCTGTCGCGGATGCGTTCGACAAGAACCCGGACGTGGAAGGTTTGATCCTGCCGCGCCACGGCATCTTCACTTTCGCCGAAGACGCGAAGACTGCTTACGAGAAGATGATCGCCTTCGTGACTCTGGCGGAAGACTATCTCGAGAATCATCGCAAGCCGCTGAAGCAAGCAGAGTTGCCTAAGCACGTCGCGCGCGTCGCGGACATCGCACCGATCCTGCGTGGTGCCGTCACCATCGAGCGCAACGAGATGGCCGGCACGGTGAAGCGCCAGATCCTGTGCTTCCGCACCAACAAGGACATCCTGAATTACGTGAACGGTGCGGAACTGTCGCGCTATTCGCAGATCGGCGTCGTCACGCCGGACCACACCATCCGCACCAAGAATTATCCGCTCGTCGTGCCGGCGCCGGATGCGCACAAGCTGGATGACTGGAAGAAGGAAGTGGAAGCGGCGGTGGCGAAATATGTCACCGACTATCACGCCTATTTCGCGCGCCACAACGCGAACATGAATCCGAAGAAGAAAGAACTCGATCCGCTGCCGCGCGTGATTTTGGTGCCGGGCGTCGGCCTGTTTGGTCTTGGTGCTTCGGCAAAAGACGCCGCCATCGCCGCCGACATTGCGGAGAACACCGTCGAAGTCATCACCAACGCAGAAGGCGTCACCTCCTATCAGCCGATCAGCGAAGCGGACATGTTCGAAGTCGAATATTGGTCGCTGGAACAGGCCAAGCTCGGCAAGGGCACGGAGAAGGCGCTGGCGCGGCAGGTTTGCGTCGTCACCGGTGGCGGCTCCGGCATAGGCGCGGCAACGGCGAAAGCGATGGCGGCGGAAGGCGCGGAAGTCGCGATGCTTGATCTGTCGCACGACGCGGCGGTGACGGCCGCGAAAGCCATTCACAAGAACGCGCTCGCCATTGCTTGCGATGTCACCGATCCGGCTGCGGTGAAAGCGGCCTTCGACAAGGTAGTGGAAGCATTCGGCGGCGTGGACATCGTCGTCTCCAACGCGGGCGCCGCGTGGCAAGGCAAGATCGGCGAAGTGGACGGCGAGGTTCTGCGCAAGAGCTTCGAGCTCAACTTCTTCGCCCATCAATCGGTGGCGCAGGCCGCCGTGCATGTGATGAAGGCACAAGGCACCGGCGGCTGCCTGCTGTTCAACACCTCTAAGCAGGCGGTGAATCCGGGCAAGGATTTCGGGCCATATGGTCTGCCGAAAGCCTCAACCTTATTCCTGATGAAGCAATACGCGCTCGACTACGGCAAAGAGGGCATCCGCTCCAACGCGGTGAACGCCGACCGCATCCGCTCCGGCCTGCTGACCGACGATATGGTCGCCCAACGTGCGAAGGCGCGCGGCCTGTCCGAGAAGGACTATATGGGCGGCAATCTTCTGGGCCGCGAAGTCTATGCCAGCGAAGTCGCCGAAGCCTTCGTCTATCTCGCCCACGCGGAAAAGACGACGGCAGGCGTGATCACTGTCGACGGCGGCAATATCGAAGCGAGTTTGCGCTAGGGACTTGCTCGGTAGTCGATGCTAACGTCGCCGACACTGCTTTCTTTCTTAAACACGCGAGCATGGCTATCATACAACACTTCAAGATGATGGCTGTCGAGCCAGCGAATTTCCAGCGATGGTCCGTGCCAATCAGTGTCCTTGGTCTTTCCGTGATTTGTATCCGCAACGAAGGCGTTACCACCTTCGCCTGATATAGTGGCTCCCATTTTAAAGATTGAGAGCTGCGACGTGAAATCTGTCGTAGCGCCGCAATCCCGCTCGAAAAGAATTGCCTTTGTAGCTTTGTCGGGAGAAATGACTGTTCGAATTGTCTGGTTGCTACAGCCGGCATCGCACGCAGTAAGCGCTATGCTCGCCAGCGTCGCACATAGGACCTGTTTGATCATTCCCCATTCGCCCGGAACAGCTCCATCGTACGCTTCCAGCCGAGCTTGTGCGCCTCTTCGTTGAAGTCATCGCGGCGGTCGGAGTTGAAGCCGTGGCCGGCGTCTTCATAGACATAGACTTTCACGTCCGGATGCGCGGCCTTGATTTTCTCGACCTGTTCCATCGGGATGCCGTGATCCTTGGCGCCGAAATGCAGGATCGTGGGGCAGCGAGGCTGCCAGTCGTTCATCGAATAGATGTTGCCGCCATAATAGCCGGATGCCGCCGCTAGCCCGTCGCATTTGCACGCCGCCGCCCACGTCACCGATCCGCCGTAACAGAAGCCGGTGATGAACACCGGGCCTTTGCGTTTCAGCGCGTCTATGCAGGTTTGCGTGTCTGCAATCGATAGTTCAAACGGATGTTCGCCGCGCGCGATCTTGATCGCTTTCTGGATGTCTTCCGGCGTGTAGCTGGCCTGCAGCCCCGGCGCCTCGCGGTCGTAGAGCGCTGGCGCCAAAATCTCGTAACCTTCCGCCGCAAACTTGTCCGAGATTTCCTTGATGTGTTCTGTGACGCCGAAGATCTCCTGGATCACCACCAGTCCGCCGCGCCGCGCGCCCACCGGATCGACGTGATAGACGCCGATCTCCGCGCCGTCGCTCATCTTCATCTTGATCATCTTGCCGCGCAGGGACATAGGGATACCTCCAATGGTCTGCCGCCATTAGAGCGCGCCGACGCGTGCTCGCGCAACGTGTAATGCTTCGCAATCTGTCTCAGCGCGGCTTGCGCTGCACGAAGCCCTTCCCAACGAAGCTGAAAACAACCGTGCCGTTCTCGTCGCGCGCTTCGTTCAGGCTCTTGACGATACCCATGTCGGGCCGGGACTTAAGTTCCACCTTTTCCACGACTTCGTTGGTATAACTCAGCGTCGTACCCGGCCGCACGGGTTTGAGCCATTTCAAATCCTCAAAGCCCGGTGAAACGCCGGCGCGCTGCAGGGGATTGCCGACAGCTTTGCTTTTCTCGCGGTCGGCGATGGCAAGCTTCATCCAGATGGCGGCAGTGTGCCAACCGCTGGCGATCAGGCCGCCGAACATCGTCTGCTCTGCGGCTTCCGGATCGAGATGGAAAATCTGCGGATCGTATTTCTTGGCGAAGCGGATGATCTCTTCTTCGGTAAAGGTGTAGCTGCCCAGCTCGCGTCGCATGCCGATCTCGATGTCTTCCCACCAGCTCATGGGCGCCTCGCGATGATGGGCGTCATGGAGATCATCGCGATCTGCTCGCGGCTGTCATACATCCGGCATGCGAAGGTCACGAGACCGAACGGCTTGCTGCCGGACGGCTTGGCTTCGATGACTTCCGCTTCCATGCGCAGCGTTTCGCCGGGCCGCGCGGGTTTCATCCAGCGCCCCTCCGGTGCACCGACGCCGCCCAAACCATTGGCTTTCAGGATCACGCCATCGGCTAGAAGCCGCATCGCAATCGCGCAGACATGCCAGCCGGAAGCTGAGAGGCCCTTAAGCATGGAATTGGCCGCCGCTTCCTCATCCAAGTGATGCGGCTGCGGATCGAACTCGCGCGCGAATTCGAATACTTCCTCTTTGGTCAGCGCGTAAGTGCCGCAATCGAACACCCGGCCCACGGTGAAGTCCTCGAAGTGCAGCAGATCATCCATCAGATCTCCGCCTTCTCCACGAACCAGGTGAAGACTCTGCCGCGCGAATTCGGATCCCATCCGGCTTCCAGTGCTTCGCGCACGCCGGTCTCCACGATCTTCGGTGTTATCTTTAGTTTTTCCGGGATGTGCCACTTACCGTTCGGTTTTACGCCAAGGAACGGATATTTCAGCAGCAGCTCGCGCCGCTCCGGTCCGATCCGCCGCACGGAGATCGTGATGCCCTGATAATCGTCCTGCGACGACCATTGCGTGTCACGCAGCACCGTCCAGGCAAGCTCAAACCCGTCGATGGTGATCTGCGACGTGGTCTGCTTCTTGCGCTGCATGACTACGCGTTGAACCGGAAATGCATCACATCGCCATCCTGCACGACGTATTCTTTGCCTTCCAGCCGGAACTTTCCGGCGTCGCGCGCGCCCGCTTCGCCGTCGTTCGCGACGTAGTCGTCATAGGCGATGGTTTCGGCGCGGATGAAGCCGTGCTCGAAATCTGTGTGGATCACGCCCGCCGCCTGCGGCGCCTTCGATCCTTTCGTCACCGTCCACGCGCGCGCCTCTTTCGGGCCGACGGTGAAGAAGGTGATGAGACCCAGCAATGTATAGCCCGCGCGGATCAGGCGGTTGAGGCCCGGCTCTCCGAGCCCCACGGCGCCAAGGAATTCTGCGCGCTCTTCCGGCGGAAGCTGCGCCACTTCCTCTTCGATGCGCGCGGAAATGACTACCGCGCCGGCGCCCTGCTGCTTCGCCATATCCTGCACGGCGGCTGAGTATCTATTACCCGTCGCCGCCGAACCTTCCTCGACATTGCAGACATAGAGAACCGGCTTCGAGGTCAGGAGCCCCATCTGGCTGAACGGCGCGCGCTCTTCCGGCGTCAGCTCCGCCAGCCGCGCCGGCTTGCCATCTCGAAGAAGCATGAGCGCCTTCATCATCAGCGCAAGCTGTTCCTTGGCTTCCTTCTCGCCGCCCTTGGCCTTCTTCTCGATGGGGACAACGCGCTTTTCGAGGCTTTCGAGGTCGGACAGCATCAATTCGGTTTCCACCGTTTCTGCATCGCCAACCGGCTCGATTCGACCTTCGACATGAGTGATGTCGTCATCCTCGAAGCAGCGCAGCACGTGCACCACCGCATCCACTTCGCGGATGTTGGCGAGGAACTGGTTGCCCAGCCCTTCGCCTTTGGATGCGCCGCGCACAAGGCCCGCGATGTCCACGAAGGTGATGCGCGTCGGAATGATCTCGGCGGACTTGGCGATGGATGCCAGCTTTTCGATACGCGGGTCGGGCACGGCCACATCGCCGACATTCGGCTCGATTGTGCAGAAGGGATAGTTCGCCGCCTGCGCCGCCGCCGTCTGCGTCAGTGCGTTGAAAAGCGTGGACTTGCCGACGTTCGGAAGGCCGACGATGCCGCATTTGAAACCCATTACTCTTCACTCTTTTCTTTTTTCGGCGCGGGAGCCTTCGGTGGCTTCGGCGCATTGGGTCGCGGCGGATTGAGCGCCAGCGTAATCTTGTTCATGAAGCCGATGTCGTTGTCTTTCGCAAGCAGCGGCGCGGCCTCGGCGATGGCCGAAAGCATCGGCACGAGCCACTGCTCTTCATCGGCCTTGGTAAAGTTGCCCAGTACGTGGCCATGCACGCGGCCACGGTCGCCCGGATGGCCGATGCCGATACGTACGCGTCGATAATCGGGCCCGAGCGCGGCGGTGATGGACTTCGCGCCATTGTTGCCCGCATCGCCGCCGCCGGTCTTCACCTTCAGCTTGGCCGCAGGCAAGTCGAGCTCGTCATGCATGACGACCAACGCGTTGATCGGCAATTTGAAGAACCGCATCGCCGCGCCGATGCTGTCGCCCGAAAGATTCATGTAGGTTTGCGGCTTCAGCAAATAGATTTTGCGCTTGCCGAACGCGCCTTCGCTGATCAGACCCTGAAAGCGCGACCGCCACGGACCGAAGCCGTAAGACGCGTGAATCGTGTCCACGGCCATGAAGCCGGCATTGTGGCGGTTGCGGGCGTATTCCGCGCCGGGATTGCCGAGGCCTGCGATGAGTAGCGGCGTGTCGGCCATCGCATGGAGTCCTCACGCGCGGCCGTTTCCAGCCGCGCAGGATTACTTCTTCGGCGCGGCCTTCGCGTCGGCGGCGGGCGCGGCACCGGCGGCTGGTGCGGCAGCACCGGCAGCAGCACCTTCGGCCGGCGCGGCTTCGGCCGGTGCGGCGCCGGAGGCCGCCGCGGCAGCGGCGCGCTGTTCTTCCAGAACGCTGGTCGGCGCCACGATTGAGGCGACGGTGAAGTCGCGTTCATGGATCAGCGGCTTGCTGCCTTCCGGCAGCTTGATGTTCGAGATGTGGATCGTGCCGTGGATGTCGAGGCCGGCCAGATCAGCTTCCAGCGCGTCCGGAATGTTGTCTGCCGGGCAGAGCATCAGCACTTCATGGCGGATGATGTTCAGCACTCCGCCTTTCTTCAGGCCAGGGCTGTCGGCGTGGTTCTTGAAGCGAACCGGGATTTCCAGCTTCACCTTCGCGCCTTCTTCAAGACGCATGAAATCGACGTGGACCGGGCGGTCGGTGACGGGGTCAACCTGGATGGCGCGCGGGATGACGCGCTGTTTCTTGCCCTCGACGTCGAGCATGTAGAGCGTGGTGAGGAAATTGCCGGTGTCGACCTGGCGTTCCAGCGTGGCGCGCTCAACTGCGACATTCTCCGGCTCGCTCTTGCCGCCGTAGAGAACTGCCGGGATGAAGCCCTTCTGGCGAGTCTGATAGGAGGGGCCCTTGCCGGTGCCTTTACGGGCTTCCGCTTTCAGATCCTGCACCTGGCGCATAGTCGTAAGTCCTTGTTCTTCCAGAGTTTTCTCTGGCCCCGGTCGTCCTGTCATGCCCGGAAAGGGCGGCTTTTAGCGGAACGTCCGGCCCAAGGCAATAACCCCGCTGTCGCGGCGGTATGAGCGTTTCGGGGCGCTGGAAAGGTGAACCATCTAGGCTTGCGGAACGTAATCTTTCTTTCACTATCCCCAGAGCTCCTCATGCGCCGACGATTCAACGCCTTTTTCGCCACGCTCGTTGGCCTCGTTCTCTCGGCGTGTTCGCCCGCCGTGCTGTTGAACACATTGCTGGTTCCTAACGAGGGCTACACTGTCAAGAGAGACATCGCCTATGGCGCGGACCCACGCCAGAAGCTCGACATCTACGTGCCGGACCGCACAAGCGGCCCCGCCCCGGTGATCGTGTTCTACTATGGGGGCAGCTGGCAGACCGGTTCTAAAGACATCTACAAGTTTTTCGGCCAAGCGTTCGCCAGCAAAGGCATCGTGACAGTGGTGGCGGACTACAGGCTCTATCCGCAGGTGAAATTTCCCCTCTTTATCGAAGACGGGGCGAACGCCTTCAAATTCGTGCACGATAACATCGCGCGCTATGGGGGAGATCCCAACCATCTCTTTCTGGCAGGCCATTCGGCCGGCGCGCATATCGCCGTGATGCTGGACTCCAATTTATCTTATCTGAAATCCGCGGGTGCCGATCCCGCATGGATCCGTGGCGTCATCGGTATCGCAGGGCCTTATGATTTTCTGCCGTTGACCGATCCAAAGCTGATCGATCTGTTCGGTGGCGATCGCGTCGCGGCGACGCAGCCGATCAATTTCATCGACGGCAAGCGCGCGCCGATGTTTCTGGCTTACGGGACGGACGACAAGACGGTCTATCCGAAGAACACCGTCAACATGGCGGCGAAGCTGCGGTCCTTCGGAAGCGAAGTCGAGGTGAAGTCCTATCCCGGCGTCGGACACATCGGCATCATTCTCTCGCTCGCGCCGGGATTCCGCGGAAACACGACATTGCGCGATGACGTCACGCATTTTGTCATGACGCATTAGCGTCTTGTTGTCCTGGCCGGCGCGCGCCGCTGTTTTGCCGGGCTGCGCTTCTTCTTCGCCGTTTTGGGCGGCGGCAGATTGTGCGCGTATGCCTCGCGAATGAGCGCCTCCAGTTCCTTCTTCGACGCCCGTTCGATCTGCACGATCACGTTCGCGGTCTTGCCCCACATATATTTGACGAAGGTTTTGGGATCGGCCTCGAACAGGAACTCCTTCCGCTCGTCCGGTAGGTTCAGATAAAGCCCGTCTGGCCGCATCACCGCGAAGATGCGCTTGGTGGTGCGCCAGGCCGGCCGCGCGAAATGATCGATCTCCGTCACGCCGTCCAGCGACAGGGCGATTTTGCGAACATCGGCGGGCGAGGGCATGGCGTCTCTCCAAAAGCCAACGGCCGCAACTGTATCAGCCGCGGCCGTCCCGTCTTGTAGGAATTTGCCGTCTCAGTCGAACAGGCTCGACACGCTCTCTTCGGCGCTGACGCGGCGGATCGCTTCGCCGATGAGCGGGGCGATGGAGATGCGGCGGATGTTCTTGCACTTGGAGACTTCTTCGGTCGCCGCAATGGAGTCCGTAATCACCATGCTTTTGAGCTTGGAGCTCTGGATACGCGCCACCGCGCCGCCCGACAACACGCCATGGGTCGCATAGGCGCAGACGTCTTTCGCGCCGTTCTTCAAAAGCGCCTCAGCGGCGTTGCAGATAGTACCTCCCGAATCCACGATGTCGTCTATCAGGATGCAAGAGCGGCCCTTCACGTCGCCTATGATATTCATCACTTCGGATTCGCCCGCGCGTTCGCGGCGCTTGTCCACAATGGCCAGATCGCAGCCCAGCCGCTTGGCCAGCGCGCGCGCGCGCACCACGCCGCCGACGTCCGGCGAAACCACCATCAGGTGATCGCCCATGCCCAGTGCATCCTCGATGTCCTTCACGATGACGGGCATGGCGAAGAGGTTGTCGGTTGGAATGTCGAAGAAGCCCTGGATCTGCCCGGCGTGCAAATCCACTGTCAGCACGCGGTTGGCGCCGGCTTCAGTGATAAGATTGGCCACTAGCTTGGCGGAGATCGGCGTGCGCGAGCCGACTTTGCGATCCTGCCGGGCATAGCCAAAATAGGGGATCACCGCGGTGATGCGCTTGGCCGAAGCCCGGCGCAGCGCATCGATCACGATCAGCAATTCCATCAGGTTGTCGTTCGCCGGAAAGCTCGTGGACTGGATCACGAACATGTCCTCGCCGCGCACGTTTTCCTGCACCTCGACGAACACTTCCATGTCCGCGAAACGGCGCACGACCGCTTTGGTCATCGGCAATTTGAGGTATTGCGCTACCGCGTCGGCCAGCGCGCGGTTGGAGTTTCCGGCCAGGACTTTCATGCGCTGCGGTCCGGTCTCGTCACTCACGCCGCTACCCCGATGTGATGGTTTGATGACCGGGTTCTAGCAAGGGGGCAGGGGTGGGTAAACCGCCGAATCGTGCCCGAATTACATCAACCAACCGAAAGATTTGCGGATAAACGCGGCGCCATCTGTCCGCGTCAATTCGCCATGCGCCATGACCACCTGTTCGGGCTGCCAGGCAAGAATGCGCGCCAGTGCGGCACGCCCGATCTTTTTATTGAAGGTGAAGCGCCATTCGCGCGGCGCGCCGCCATGGGGCATGACGATTCCGTCCATCCGCGCCACCCACCCCTTCCAGCCCTTGAACCAATCGGGCCGGAAGTTCTCTATCAGATCGGCAAAGATCGCGGTGCGGCTCTCGCGGTGGAAGAACACGATCTCCGTCATGAAGAAACTGCCTGCCATCTCCACCTGATCGATATCGGCTGTCCAAGCTGCTGGTGGCGAATCTCCGAGCGTAGTATCGAAACGCAGATCCTTGCGCTTCTTCACCAATCCCGGCGAAGCATAGAGTTTGGCGGAAGGATAGGCGTCCTGCCATTCGCCCATATAAAGGTGATGGATATTGTTGGGCGACACGACATGCGCCACCGGCCCCAGCGCGTCGACTTGTGCTTTCAGTTCGGATGTCAGCGCGATGGCCGACCAGACGAACAATTCGCCGTCCGAAAGCCGGATGACCAGCATGCGCGTGGGATAGGGAAAGCCGTAGAACGACACCACGGCGCCTTCCGCGATCCAGATATTGGGTCCCAGCGATTCCAGCGTGTTCATCTCAGCACGATAACCGAAATCTGCCGGCCATAGTTCGGTTCGGATCGATGCGTGGCGCGCCGGAAGCTGAAGAAATCGCTCTCGCGCGCATAAGTATCAGCGGCAAGCCCCTTCACGTCGCGGATGCCGGCACGCCGCAGCCGGTCCAGCACATAGCCTTCCAGATCGAAGCGGAAATACTGCGCGCGGTCGGAAGCGACAAAGTATCTGATGTTGGCCGCTTCCTCGCTCGCGAAGCGGTCGCGGAATTCCGCGCCCACTTCGTAATTCGCGTGCGCGATGCAGGGGCCCACACCGGCGGCGATATTTGCGCGCGTTGCGCCGAGTTCTTCCATGACCACGAGCGTGGACTCCACGATGCCACCGATTGCGCCTTTCCATCCCGCATGTGCCGCGCCGATCACGCGTGCGTGCGGATCTGCGAACAATACGGGCGCACAATCGGCAGTTAGGATGCCCAATGCGATACCCGGTGTGCGCGTCGCCACGCCGTCTGCCAGTGGCCGCGCATCGCCCCAGGCAATGCTCACTGGCACTGCCGTCGCGCTGTGCACTTGATGCAACGTCACCAATTCCGCTTGGAAATGATCCCCGACCTTCTGGCGGTTACGCGCCACGAGCACTGGGTCGTCGCCCGACCCAGGCCCGCAATTCAGCGATTCATATATGCCGGTCGAGAACCCGCCCGTACGTCCGAAGAAACCGTGTGCAATGCCGGTGCTCTTCAGATTCTCAGCCTCAAGAATCTGCATCTTAAAATCCCGCAGGCGTGCGTGCGCCGACCGGCAGGATGGCCAGCGCCTTGAACAAGGTTCCCATCTGGTTCGGCAAGATCAAGCGTTCCAGCTGCGCGTCGATTTCGGGCGTGGAACCCAACCTGCCGCGCGCCAGCGTTGCGGCGCGTTGCACAATTCCGAGCGCTTCGAGAAAATCGCCTTGCGTCACGGGCCCGAAAGGCTGGGCGCCGACCTCGCGCGCGGCTTGTGCCAGCGCCATGAAGTCCACATGCGCGGAAAGATCGGCGTCGCCCGGCGCTTCCAGCACGCTCGCATATTTGTGCGCGGCGACGGCCTGTAAGGTTTCGCCAAAACCGGCATCGGCTCCGTAGCCATAGTCGACGATCAGCGCCGCGCCGCCTTTGCGCGCGATGATTTCGGCGATCTGCTGCGCGATCGTGGCCGCCGTCGGCGACGTTTCGTAGAAGGCACCCGTCGGCGCGCCGTCGCGATTGGTGGGTAGGCCCGAATTCGGCACAGCCTCAGGCGAAAGCGCAAAATCGAGCGCATCACCGCGCGCCACCACCATGCGCTCGCACCAGCCGCGCTCCGTCTTCACAAACTGTCGCGCGGGCAGGGCATCGAAGAATTCGTTAGCGAGAAGGAAGAGCGGTTTGTCGGCAAGCGCGTCATCGAACGCTATGGCCCATCGGACATTCGCACCAGCATCGGCCAACGCTTTTTTTTGAACGTCAGAAAGCGTCGGACTCGCTTCCACCAGCGTGATCTCCACGCGTTGCAGAAATTCCGGCATCAACTGGCGGATCACGCGCAGCGCGTCGTTCATCAGCGTGCCACGTCCCGGGCCAAGTTCCACCAGGCGCGCACCCGGCTTGCCCTGATCGTGCCAGCTTTGCGCGATCCAAAGCCCCAGCATCTCCCCGAACATTTGGCTGACCTCCGGCGCGGTCACGAAATCGCCGCGCGCGCCGAAAGGATCGCGTGTCGCGTAATAGCCGTTCTGCGGATCGTGCAAGGCGATCGTCATGAACTGCGCGATGGAGATCGGTCCCTGCGCCTCTATCAGCCGCGCGATGCGCTGGCCGAGCACGTTCATGCCAGCGCCTGTTGCTTCTGGCGCCGGGCGATCCAGATCACCAGCGCGCCCCCCAGTATAAAGGCGAAGGACAATGTCTCGCCCATGGTGACCGGCCCAAGGAACGGCGCATCCGGCTCGCGGAACAATTCGGAGACGATGCGCAGCACGCCATATGCAGTGAGGAAGATACCACTCGTCAGACCGGGTGTGTCCTGCCAGCGGAATCTGCGGATGCCCACCTGCATGATGATGAGCATCAACACACCCTCCAGCGCGAACTCATAGAGCTGGCTCGGGTGGCGCGGGAGGTTTCCCGCCGGGCAGATGCCGTGATTGGCCGACATGATGTGCGGGGAGCAGAACACCATGCCCCAGGGCTCGGTTGTGGCACGCCCCCACAATTCGCCGTTCACGAAATTGGCGAGCCGTCCTAATCCTTGCCCGATCGGTTGCACCGCGCAGACCAGATCAGCGACTGAGAACATGGACAGCTTGCGTTTGCGGCAGAACAGCCAGAGCGCCAGCACGACGCCGATGGCCGCGCCGTGGAAGGACATGCCGCCCTCCCACACCGCGATGATGCGGATCGGATGCACGAAGAAGTCCATCGGCAGGCCGCGGCAGTAGCCGCCACCCGCGTCCGGCGTGACCCCGCAAAGGAAGAAACCATAGAGGATCACCCAGCCTATGCGTCCGCCCAGTATCACGCCGAGCGTCGCCCAAACGACCAGATCGCCCGCATCGTCATCGGTCATCGGCGGCTTGCCATTGAACGGGGGATTCTTCCACAGGCTCTTCTGGTGCAGCATCCGCAGCACCAGCCACCAGCCCGCTAGCAGCCCGGTGATATAGGCCAGCGCATACCAGCGGATGGCAAAAGGCCCCAGATGAACGAGGACCGGATCCATATCGGGGAATTGCAGATACATGGGCGGAGGCGGGGTGGGTGCAGCGAATAGGGGTTGTAGGGGGTTTCGCCCCCAATCGCTATTCGTGATTGGCCAATCGCGCTAAGGTGGGGCCATGCAGACCGATAATCCCTTCCTCGACGGGCTCTCCCGCATCTTCACCGACGCCGCCGGCGCTGCCCAAAGCGTGCGCGCCGAGATGGACACCTTCATCCGCCAGCGCCTCGAACGCCTCGTCGCCGACATGGACTTCGTGCCGCGCGAGGAATTTGAAGCGGTAAAGGCGATGGCGGCCAAAGCGCGAGAGGAAAATGCGAAGCTCGAAGCGCGCATCGCGGAGCTGGAGTCGAAAACGCGAGTCAAATCAGACTCCTGACTAGTTTTTTGACTAGCCAGTGACTCGTCCACAGGACTCCAAATCGAATCCGTGAAAGCTGTGAGCGCGCTCTGCGTCCACAGGCGATGGCGTATAGACTCTTGTGCGGCCGCAAAATCTTGTGCCAGTTTGATTGCAACTGCTTCGTTTTGCTTCGGCACGCGCCTTTAGGAGTCCGGAATGTCCCTTGCCCATCAGGACGAGACGTTCTCAGCCCCCCACCCGCTCGACATGCTGGAGCGCACGGTAGAAGACAATGGCTGGCCCTTCGAGCGGGTAGGCCGCAACGAGCTCAGCCTGTCCGTAGCAGGCAAGTGGTGCGACCACCATTTCAGCTTCTCCTGGCGCGACGAATTGCAGTCGCTTCATCTTTCGTCCGCCTTTGACATGCGCGTGGAAGAAAAGCGCCGTGCCGAGGTGGCCAATCTTCTCATGTTCGTGAATGCCAAGCTGTGGATCGGCCATTTCGACTTGTGGCCGGAAGACGGTACGCTGGTGTTCCGCCATGCGATGATCTTCCCGGAAGCCTTGGCCAGCGCGCAACAATGCGAAGCGATGCTGAATCTTGCGGTTGAAGCCTGCGAGTATTACTACCCGGCGTTTCAATTCGTGCTCTGGGGCGGCAAGTCTGCGGAAGAAGCGGTCGCCGCCGCGGTGCTGGAGTGCCAAGGTCAGGCCTGATGGCCGCTCCCCTTCTTCTTATCGGTGCGGGCCGCATGGGCGGTGCTCTGCTTAAGGGCTGGCTCGCGCGCGGCCTTGGCCCTGTTGTCGTTGTCGATACCAATCCGTCCCCGGAGTTGAAGCGCCTCGCAAAAGGCGACGTGAGGCTTTTGAAGGAAATCGAGGATACACCGAAGAGACTGCGCGCCTGCGTGATCGCGCTGAAACCGCAGGTCCTCAAGACAGAAGCACCGCGTCTTCGTGCCATCGCCGCCTCTGGCGTGCCGATGATCTCCATCGCTGCCGGAAGCTCCATCAAGCTGATGACGAAGGCCTGGGGCAAGTCGGCGCGCATCATCCGCACCATGCCGAATACCCCCGGCTCCATCGGCGAGGGCATCTCCGCGCTCTATGCCGCGCCGAACGCCACGCCTGCTGACCGCAAGCTTGCCGAGTCGTTGCTCGCCGCCTTGGGCCAAACCGTCTGGGTGAAACGCGAGACCGACATCGACACCGTCACTGCCGTGTCCGGTTCCGGTCCTGCTTATGTGTTCCTTTTGGTGGAGTGTTTGGAGGAGGCCGCGCGCCGCGAAGGCCTGCCGCCCTCCATCGCTCATCGCCTCGCGCGCCAGACGATCATCGGCGCCGGAGCGCTCCTCAAAGCCGAAGACGCGCCCGCAGAAGCGCTTCGCCGAAACGTCACAAGCCCGAAGGGTACCACAGAAGCGGCACTGAATGCCCTGATGGCCAAGAATGGCCTTGCGCCGTTAATCAAACGCGCGGTTTCTGCCGCACGCAGGCGCGCCCGCCAACTGGCGACTTGAACCACACTTCAGCCACGCGCATCCTTCGGGCATGTACGTCACATGGACGCCACCTGCGCCGTTCGACCGGTTCATAGAGAACATCTGGTATTGGGAATCGGACGGCCGACCCGAGCACGTCAAGGACACCATCATGGCGTCGGGGCGCATGGCGCTGCTGATCAACCTGCTGGAAGATGAACTGCGCTGGTATGGCGGCGAGACTTTCGGCACGCGCAATAATTTGCGCGGTATAGGAATCAGCGGCCCGCAATCGCAATGCTTCGCCATCGATGCCTTCCAGGCAAAAATGATGGGGGTGCAATTTCATCCTGGCGGCACGTGGCCGTTCTTTGGGCCGTTGGCAAAGGAGTTTCTCGACACGCATCTTTCGCTTGGCGATTTCTGGGGCGACAACAGGGCTCATAGCCTTCACATGCAGCTCATCGAAACGCCCGGCATCACACAGAAAATCCGCATCATATTCGAAGCACTGGTTGGTCACGCCGCGCGCGATTTCGAGCATCATTCCGCAGTCTCGTTTGCACTTTCGCAATTTCAGCGTGCCCCATTGTCGTCGCGCGTGGCGGCCACCGCATCAAAGGCACAGATCAGTCAGAAAAAACTTATTCATCTGTTTAGCGAACAAGTAGGCTACACGCCCAAGCTCTACTTGCGCGTGGCTCGCTTCCAGCGTCTGCTCGATGCCGTGTGGAATGCGCCCGCAGTGGATTGGGCTTCGCTCGCGGCCGCGCATGGCTACTACGACCAGCCGCATCTGACGCGCGATTTCCGGGAATTCTCGGGCTTCACGCCCGCTGACTATTTGCGCCGCCGCGGTCCCTATCAGCAGCACGTGCCCCTGACCGCTTGAAAGTAAAATTTCTACAAGAAACTTCGTAGCGGCGGCATTAAAACCCCGGCAGGAGGTGATCCATGCCCGACAACGCGTTTGCAATCTCGTTCCGCCTGATCGCGCGTAATGCCGCCGAGACGCTCGATTTCTATGTTGCCGGGCTCGGCGCGGAAGAGATCATGCGCTGGGTCGATCCGGACAATGGCAAGATCGGTCATTCCGAAATACGCATCGGCGGCCAGACGGTTTATCTCGCGGATGAGTACGCTTCGATGCAGAAGATCGGCGTCGACAGTCCTGCTTCGCTTGGCGGAACATCACTCACGATCTGGCTTACGGTGGATGATCTCGAAGCCGCGCTAGACCGGGCGGTGAAAGCCGGCGCAAAAGTCCTCGTGCCGATCGAAACGATGTCGGTAGACGATGGCCGCCGCTGCCGTATCGCCGATCCGGCAGGACATGTGTGGACTTTGAAAGGCAAGTGACGATGACTGTCGAACTTGGCTATTTCACGATTCCGTTGCCCGATATCGAAAAAGGCATGGCGTTTTATGGCCGGCTGTTCGGCTGGACCTTCGATGCCGATGGTCTTTATGCGCATGTCAATAACACTCGGCTTCCTCTCGGCCTCAACACCGGCGATGTTGCCGATCTGTCCACCTTCTATTTTCGCGTCGACGATGCCGAAGGATATGCCGCGAAAGTTATAGCTCTCGGCGGCACGACGGGCGGGATCACACAATCGCCTTCGGGTCTCGGCGTGCAGTGCACCGACGATCAGGGAACCAAATTCGCCCTCTGGCAGCCTGCCGAAGGATATTGAGCCGCAAGCGCGGGCTTGCGATGCTCAGCGCATGGCGCAGACCCGTGATGGCAAGCTTGCCGATGCAGCCCTGAGGCTGCTTGCGAAAACCAAGTGGCGCGACCTCACCTTGGCGCAGGTGGCGAAAGCCGCGAAGGTTCCGCTTGCTTCACTACAGGATCTGCGCGGCGGAAAGCCTGCGCTTGTCGAATTGATGCTTGCGAAGATCGGCGCAGATACCGCAAAGCACTACCAACCGGAGTCCGATACGGCCCGCGAACGCCTATTTGATGTCGCGCTCGCCTGGTTCGAGGTGAACACAAAACGCAAACCCGCGATCCGTTCGCTTTATGAAGGTTTGAAATACGATCCGATCACACTCATCGGCCAACGGGCAGCGTTTATCTCCGCGGCACAATGGCTGATGACACTGGCTGAAGCCGACAAGGGGCCGATGCTCCAGGCGAGAGCCCTCGCGCTCGCCGCCATTGTCGTGCGGACTGTTCCGGTCTGGCTGCAAGACGATGCCGATCTCGCCGGGACAATGGCGCGCCTTGATGCCGATCTCTCCCGTGCCGAAAGCTTCGCAGGCGAACGCGCCTAGATCGGCAGCCTGATCGTGGCGCGCAAGCCTCGCTTGGGACTTTCACCCAGCAGCAGATCGCCGCCATGTGATCGCGCAACATCCCGCGCGATGGCGAGGCCTAAGCCGCTTCCGCCCTTCTGCAAGTTGCGTCCTTCGTCAAGCCGATGAAACGGCCGAAAGGCTTCTTCGCGGCGATGCTCCGGAATGCCCGGCCCATCATCGTCCACGACGATTTCCGCGAAACGCGCGCTGTGCTTGAGGGTCACGACCACGTGGTTGCCGTATTTAAGCGCGTTATCGATGAGATTTGTGGCGCAACGGCGCAAGGCCGCACGACGAATCGTCAGAACAGCGCTGGCTTCGATATTGACCCGCAGGCGATCCCCGCCGACGTTGCGCGCCTTGGCTGCGGACTTCGCCGCGTCCTCTACGATATCGGCAAGATTGGTCGGCTGTGCATCTTCACCCGTCTCTCCGCGCGCGAAGTCCAGATATTCGTCGAGCATGTGCTCCATTTCGGCAATATCGGACTTCATCGCTTTCGCATCGGCCTCTGGCATCATCGCCAGCTCCAGCTTCATGCGTGTCAGGGGCGTTTTCATGTCGTGACTGACGCCAGCCAACATCTCCGTGCGCTGCTGAACATAGCGTTCGATGCGTTCACGCATGGTGATAAACGCTTGTGCTGCGCGTCGCACTTCGGTCGCACCGTAAGGCTTGAAATCGTGAACGGGGCGGCCCTTGCCGAAGCTTTCGGCGGCTTTGGCGAGCCGTTCGATGGGTCGAACCTGCCCACGAAGAAATAAGATCGCAACAGCCAGCAGCACGAGCGAAGACAGAACCATCCACAGCACGAATACGTCTGCGTTGGATACTTCCAGCCGCTTGATCGGCACTTGTACGCGCAACACGCCGTCGCGCACCTCTACGCGAATGACTGCGCGATCGCCTTCGACGAAGGTGGTGAATGGCCGTGTTTCGCCGAGTTGTTGGCGAAACGTCGCATTGAGCGGACGATTCACATATGGCGCGCTGCGGCGATAAGGTTTGTTGAGGCTTTCATTCGGCATGAACGCGATCTGGTAATTCAGATTGCGCGCCGCCATGTCCAGAAGTTGCTTGCGGTCCGTCCCCGCAGGATGGCTTTCTTCGAGATTCACCAGGAACGCGACATCGGCCGCCACGCCGCGGGCCATGCGCGCGGTCATGATGTCGTAGTGGCGCACAAAGAATGCGTATGAGACGAAGCATTGCAGCAGCACCACCGGCGTCACGATGATGATAAGCGAGCGCCAAAAGAGGCCGCGCGGCAACCAGCGCTTCAGGATGCGGAAGGGGTGCGGTCTTTGCATCAGCTCACGCGGTCCGGCACCAGGACATAGCCCACGCCGCGTACGGTCTGGATGTAAAGCGGCAGCTTGGGGTCTTCCTCGATCTTGCGGCGCAAGCGCGTTACCTGCACGTCAATCGAGCGTTCCAGCGCCACCCCCAGTCGTGTGCACAATTCCGCGCGGCTGAAGGATCGCCCTGCATTGGCCGCGAACAATTTCAGCAGCGCATTTTCGGCCGTCGTGAGCTTGACCGGCTTGCCAGAGCGGCGCAATTCGCCGCGCTCTGGATCGAACACGGATTCACCCATTTTCACCTGTGCATGCGGCGAGTGCTGTACGGGCATGGTGCGGCGAAGAAGCGCCTGGCAACGCAGCACAAGCTCGCGCGGTTCGAATGGTTTGGGAAGGTAATCATCTGCGCCCGTTTCGAGGCCTGCGATGCGATCCTCCGCTTCACCCATGGCCGTGAGCATCAACACCGGCGTGCGGTCGCTTCCGCGCAGTGACTTTACGAATTCGAGACCCGTTTCTCCGGGCATCATCACGTCTACGATCAGAAGATCGAACGCCATGCTCTTCATCAGCGCGCGGGCCTCGCCGGCATTTGCGGCCGTGCTGATGCGGAAACTGTTGCCGGTGAGATAGCGTTGGAGCAGCGAACGAATGCGTTCGTCATCGTCCACCACAAGAAGATGGGGTTGTTCCGCTGTGGCGAGGGCAGAATTCATCGTGGGTTTGCACCTGGCTTGCGCATACGATCGGCACCAGCCAGGCCCGACAGCACGCGGCGAAATCCTTCCACGGCATCCGGCCCCGCATCGCGGAATGCGCGGACCACGCGCGGGCGCTGTGCGTCCCAGATCGCGGTTTCCAGTGCAACGCCCTTGTCGGTCAACTTAAGTTGCCGAGTGCGACGATCCTGCATACCGGCTTTGCGTTCCACATAGCCTGCGGCGAGCAGTTCATTCAGCGCTCGGTTGAGGCTCTGCTTCTTGATCTTGAGGATCGAGAGCAGGTCTGTCACCGAAAGTCCCGGATTGCGCGAGACAAAATAAAGAATGCGCCGGTGCGCGCGGCCAAGGCCGGCGTCGCGCAGATGGCCATCGCCCGCCGCGAATACATCGCTGAAAGCAAAAAACAGCAGGTCCACACCCTGCTTCAAATCCTCGTCCCGAAGGTATAGAGGGGAACCGGACGGCCTCGGCTCGGTTTTTAGGTCAGCCATGCTGACTAGTTAGGCGGTGGCCCCGTCCCCTGCAAGGCCTGTTGCCCCGCAGCGTAAACATTGAAGAGGTTTTCCATGGTGACCGACGTCATTCCCTTCGACAAACGCGAAGGCTCGCTCTGGTTCGACGGCAAATTCATGCCTTGGAACGACGCGAAGATTCACGTCCTCACCCATGGATTGCATTACGCCTCCTCCGTGTTCGAGGGAGAACGCATGTATTCGGGGCGCATCTACAAGTTGGAAGAACACACCGCGCGCCTTTTTCGTTCTGCGAAAATCCTCGATATGGAGATTCCGTTCTCCGAAAAGCAAATCAACGATGCTTCCATCGAGGCATGTAGGATTCAGAGCTTTGCGGACGCCTATGTGCGGCCCGTCGTGTGGCGCGGCAGTGAGCAGATGAGCGTGGCCGGCGACAAAAATAAAATTCATGTCGCCATCGCCGCCTGGCAATGGGGCAGCTATTTCAACCCGGCCGAGAAGATGAAAGGCATCCGCCTCTCGATCTCCGACTGGAAACGCCCGGCGCCCGATACCGCGCCTACGGCGGCGAAGGCCGCAGGCCTGTATATGATCTGCACCCTGTCCAAGCACGCCGCCGAAGCCAAAGGCTATCACGACGCGATGATGTTCGACTATCGCGGTTATGTGGCGGAAGCGACTGGCGCCAATATCTTCTTCGCGCAGGACGGCAAGCTCATCACGCCGACGCCGGACTGTTTCCTGAACGGCATCACGCGCCAGTCTGTCATGGCGTTGGCCAAGGCCCGCCAGATCCCGGTGATCGAAAAGCACATCAAGCCGGAAGAGTTGAGTGGCTTCAGCGAATGCTTCCTCACCGGTACGGCGGCGGAAGTCACGCCGGTGTCCGAGATCGGTCAGTGGAAGTTCAAGCCCGGCCAAATCACGGAAACGCTGCTGAATGACTATCACGCCGACGTGCAGCGCGAAGTTTCCGCGATCAAGCTGGACGCCGCCTGAACTATTTCGAGAAGAGCCCCATCAGCATCGGCTTGGCATAGAGGCGCGCCGCGTGTTCGCGGATCGCGCTGCGGTCGATGCGCATGGAGGCCGATGCATTCAGAGTCGCATTGAGGAGTTGCGCCGCGATCACGGAGTCGATCGGGCGGATTGAACCCTCTGCGATACCGTCCGAGATCATCGCCGAGAAACGGTCGGACACGCGATTCCACTGGCTCAACATGTCCTGCCGGATATTTTCCGGCAACGCGCTGATCGCTGATGTTCTTAGCAGCGGTCCGCCGTCGGACACCTGAAATTCAACCAGCGCGGCCGCTGCAGAGCACAGCTTTTGCCATTGGGTGCCGGGCTCCCGCATCGCGGCCGACTGCAGACGTTTCATAATGTCAAAGCTGCGCTCGAAACAAGCGACGACAAGATCATCCTTTGCTTCGTTGTGATGGTAGAAGGAGCCCTTGGTGACGTTGAGCTGTGCGGAAATCTTTTCCACCGAAGCCCCACGATAGCCGTGTTGATTGATAAGGCGCGTCGCTGCCTTCAGGAATGTGTCGCGGGCGCGCTCGCGATGGCTTACCGGCGGAAGCTGTATGAACTCGACCAGCGCGGGCGCCCATCCTTCGTTGTCGCCGGCATCGATTCCATTGGCGAGGATGTCGTAGAAGCGCTCGCCGATGCGGCCATAGTCCTCAATGTCGTAGCGCGACAGCCAGTTGGATGACCACAAAAGCTGCTCCAGCAGTATATGCGTGCGGGCGTTTGCATCCGCATACTCGAAATCAGCCTCGAACAGTGTGCGTACCTTGCGGAAAAGCTGCTTGTAAGCCTCTGAGACGCGGCCCTGGTGCGGCTCCTTGAGCGCCCGAATATCTGCAAATGCCGCCAGTGGCGCTTCCTCTGCCTGGCGCACGCGGCGATTCAGGTCGAGATAAAGCCGCAGGAAACTATGCAATCGCTCGCGATTGTCGCGCGCTCCAAGCGCCGCCGATATCAGGTTGTCGAAGCGTTCGATGCTCGACAAAAAACAAGCGACCGCAAGATCTTCCTTTTTCTTGAAGTAATAGGTGACGGATGTGGTGATGAGATCTACGCTCGCCGCGACGTCGGCCAGCGTCATCCCCTTTACGCCGCGCCGGTTCAGGATACCGGTGGCGGCTGCGATGATCGCTTCCTTCTTGCGTGCAAAGCGGTCGGTCGAACTGGCGACCGGCCCTGTGGTCTCGGAATCCATGACCCCAGCCTACAGAAGCCGGCGGGGTGTTGGAACCCGTTAGCGGGTCACGCCCATGTCCACGGGCTCTTGAGTCTGCGCCATTTCGGCAGCCAGCGTTCGCAGATTCTCCTCGTGGGATTCCCGCGTGATTGGGAAGAAGGAAAGAACGACTACGCCCAAGCCATACACGAAGGTGATGGTGACGATGTAGACGAGCGCGAAGTGATGAACGATGGCTGGGTCCACTTTGCCGGGGATCGCGCCGGTCGGAAATCCAGCGGCCCATAGCAGAACACCGGATGCGAACAGGCCTAGCCCGGATACGGCCTTTGCCAGGAAGCTGTTGCCCGCAAAGAACAGGCCTTCGTTGCGCCGGCCTGTCTTCAGCTCGCTGTCCTCCACAACGTCGGCGATCATGGCGGTAACCGGAATGGATGCGCCAATGGTCATGGAGCCGGATATGACCGCAAAGCCGAGCAGGATCCACATAAGGTTCGGCATGCCGGCATGGAAGTAGACGCCTGAGAGGCCAAGCACCAAGGGCGTCACGCTGATGACATAGCCTGTGCAGAACAACACGATTGCGCCTTTGACCTTGCCAAACATTCGCGAGGCGATGGGGCCGATGAGGAACGCGAAGAAGACGGTCACGAACCCTGCGAGCATCATCACGCCGATCTGCTTGGTGCTGAGAAGCCAGAAGAATGACGAGATGTAATAGTTCAACGCAAATACAAGACCTGTGGCCAGGCTCAGGATCATTATCGACAGCATGAGGATCAGAAACGCGCGATTATTGAGTGTCGCCAGCATTTCCCTGCCGTATTCGAGCAAGGTCATCTTTCGCTCTTCGGGTTTTCGCAGGAAGGGTATGAACTTGTGCGTGCCGAGTGATGAGATGATGATGGCGCTGAACATCACGATGGCGGACCACATCCCGTAATGGCCGTAACCGGCTTCATTCAGCTGCCCGATAGGCTGCGTCTTTGTCGGAACGAGGAACACGAACAATGCCAGCACAAGCATGCCCAGTCCGCCATACCATCCGAAGAAAATGCGGAAGCTGAGGAAAGATGTGCGCTGGTCATAGTCGGAGGTGAGCTCAGCTACCAGCGCGGAATTCGGAATTTCGAAGAACGTGATGAAGGTGCGCACGATAACGGCGACCACAATCAGATAGACAAACATTGCGCCCATAGACCAATGCGGCGGGTTCCACAGAAGAAGATAGGACACTGCTACCGGCAGTGCCGCCGCATACATCAGCGGATGTCTGCGTCCCCAACGAGTATGCAGGTTGTCCGAAACCTGCCCCACGATTGGATCGAGAAATGCGTCGAACACAAAGGCGATGGCGATCGCGAGGCCCACAAGTTGCGCGGGGATGTGGAGAACCAGGTTGTAGAAGGGCAGTAGGATCGTCTGAAAGCCGTTATCCTTGACCCCAAAGGCGACCGACCCCAGACCGTAAAAGAGCTTGGTCCGCGTGCTTTCGAGTTCGGCTTTTACGCCAGCGTTTTCGCTCATCCCCGCCCAATTTCCTTCGATCTTGCCGTCGATGTCCGATTCGAATGTGGGGTATGTCCACCGAACCGTCAAACCCCACCTGATTGTTTTTGCTTCCTTTTCCGCAGGGTAACTGAGGTGAGAACACGGTTGAATCTTTGGTGATGGCCTTCAACACCCTCGCTGCGTTGCACAATAGGACGTCCGCAGCGCTAGACCCTATTCGTGGAAATCGGGGAGGTGATTTTGCCGACATCAAGGATCGGGCGTCGGCCAAGGCCACGGGCCGAACTGTCGTCACAGCGGCGTTTTAACAGCGCAATTATTTTGTATATAGCCAGTTCGATCCGCTGGGATATCACGCGTTGAACCTCACCTCTTCTATTGGGAGAAGCCTGGCATCTGCCGCCGCCGGAATGGCTGTAGCAGCAGTGCTGCTTTTTTACGGCGGCATAGTTGGACTGAAACTTGCGGAAGGCCTCATTGTCGTTCTCATTCTCGCGGCTTACGCGTTTCGCAATCGTGTTTCGGGTTTCAGCGACACCAATACGAGTATTGCTCGCCCGGGCGAACTCACGCAGATCGCGAGAGAAGTGCTCGGCGATCTACCCGATCCCGTTTTGCTGGTCGAAACAAACGGTCGCGTGGCACTTGCCAACAAATCCATGCGGGCGCTGGTCGGCGTAAACGCCGAGCGGAAAAATGTGTCCGCCGTCCTTCGCACACCAACTGTGCTCGAGGCGGTGCTCCGCACGGCGGGGACCGGAGAGGAGGCATCCTTCGAGTTCATGCAACATGTTCCCGTGGAACGGCACTACCGGGCCTTTGTCTCTCGTACCGCGCAAGAACCGAAACTGACGGCCCTCGTGTTGCAGGATCTGACCGCTGTAAAGCGCGCCGAAGAAGCGCGCGCGGATTTCATTGCAAATGCGAGCCATGAATTGCGCACCCCGCTTGCGGCAGTCTCGGGTTTTATCGACACGTTGCGAGGCCATGCGAAGGATGATCCCGAAGCACGGGAAAAGTTTCTCGGCATCATGAGCGATGAGGCAAGCCGTATGCGCCGCCTCATCAACGACTTGCTTTCGCTTACGCGCATCGAGCTTAACGAGCATGTGCCGCCGAGCGGGCAGGTAGACGTGGCCGGGGTCGTTCGCGATGCCGCCGCTGCGCTATCGCCTCTCGCGGATGCGGATCGCGTGAGCGTCGCGGTGGAAACAAAGGGCGACGTGCCCGCGGTGACCGGCGACCGCGACGAGCTCATTCAGCTCTTTCAGAACCTGATCCAGAACGCGATCAAATACGGCAAGTCCGGCGGGCATGTCCGCATTGCTGTCAACGCCAGCCCGGTGTCCGTTCCTGGCCGCCATGGAGCGCCAGCCATGGTGTCCGTCGCCGTTCAGGATGACGGTGAAGGCATCCCGCGGGAGGCAATCCCGCGCCTTACCGAGCGATTCTATCGGGTGGACGTGAAGCGCAGCCGGGAGCGCGGGGGCACCGGCCTCGGGCTGGCGATCGTCAAGCACATCGTGAACCGCCACCAAGGCCGGCTGCAGATCGAAAGCGTGCCGGGCCAGGGAAGCACTTTCACGGTCCTTTTGCCGGCATTTGATGCGAAACGACCTGCAAGCGCCGCCGTCACGGAACTGTTATAATTCTGTCGCATAGAGTTGGCCGTGGGCCGCTAGTCAGAGGCGGATGAAATGGCGGCGATTCCTGATGAGCGACGGCGATAACAAGATGACCGACCATACCGTTAGAGCATTCGGCGACCAGTTGGAGTCGTTGTCCAGCGGCGTTGCCCAGATGGGCGGGCTGGCCGAGGCGCAACTTGCCGACGCCGTGGAAGCCATTGCACGCCGCGACACCAAGCTGGCGGAAGGCGCCATCGCAGGCGATCCGCGGATCGACGAATTGCAGCAGGATATAGAGGCCAAGGCGCTCAAGCTTCTGGCGCTTCGTCAGCCCATGGCGGTCGATCTGCGCGAGACACTGGCCGCCATCAAGATCGCCAGCGAACTGGAACGCATCGGCGATCTCGCGAAGAACATCGCCAAGCGGGCGCTGGTCCTCAACCGCGAGCAGCCCATCCGCCTGACCCAAAGCCTGGCGCGCATGGGCCGCGCTTCGCTGAACCAGCTGAAAATGGTCCTCGATGCCTATTCCGATCGCGACGCCAGCGGCGCCGAAGCGGTGTGGCGCAACGACGGCGAGATCGACGAGATCTACAACAGCCTGTTCCGCGAACTTCTGACCTACATGATGGAAGACCCGCGAACGATCAGCATGGGCACGCATCTTCTGTTCGTTGCCAAGAACATCGAACGCACCGGCGATCACGCCACCAATATCGCCGAGACCGTCTACCACATGGTCACCGGCGGGCATCTGGCGATGGATCGTCCGAAATCCGATACGACCAGCTCCACGACCGTGCCTTTTGAGCGGAAAACCTCATGACGTTGAAGCCGACCGTTCTCGTCGCCGAAGACGAAAGCGCTCTTGTCACCCTGTTGCGTTACAACCTCGAACGTGAGGGCTATCGCGTTCTCGATACGCAGAATGGCGAAGAAGCGCTTCTGATCGCCGCAGAGGAAAAGCCGGACGTGATCATCCTGGACTGGATGATGCCGCAGCTTTCCGGGATCGAAGTCTGCCGCCGCCTGCGACAGCGGCAGGAAACCCGCAACGTGCCGATCCTGATGCTCACCGCCCGCGGCGAGGAGACGGACCGCATCCGTGGACTCGATACCGGCGCGGACGATTACATCACCAAACCGTTCTCGATGACCGAGCTTCTGGCCCGCCTGCGCGCCGTGATGCGCCGGATCCGCCCGGGTCTCGCCGAAGACATCATCAAGATCGGCGACATCGAGATGGACCGCGCCGCGCATCGCGTGCGCCGGGGCGGCAAGGACATCCATCTTGGCCCCACCGAGTTCAAGCTGCTCGATCACCTGATCCAGCATCCGGGCCGTGTGTTCAGCCGCGAACAGCTGCTGGATGCGGTGTGGGGTTCGGACGTCTATGTCGAGGCCCGTACGGTGGACGTGCATGTGGGCCGGCTGCGCAAGGCGCTGAATATCGACGGCGTCCGCGATCCGATCCGCACCGTGCGTTCCGCGGGCTACGCCCTCGACGACGCGTTCGTCGCCGCCTAGAGCAGCTTCAGAACCGGCTTTTCCAAATCTTCCGGCTTGGTCGTCGGCGCGAAGCGGTCGACGACCTTTCCATCGCGGCCGACGAGGAATTTCGTGAAATTCCACTTGATGCGTTCGGTGCCGAGAATGCCGGGCTGCTCGTGCTTGAGGTAGCGGAACAGCGGGTGGGCGGCATCGCCGTTCACATCGATCTTCTCGAACATCGGAAAGCTCACGCCGTAGTTCTTCTGGCAGAAGGCGCCGATCTCGCTTTCGCTGCCCGGCTCCTGCGCGCCCAACTGGTTGCAGGGGAAGCCCAGCACGACAAGTCCCTGGTCCTTGTGCTTCTCGTAAAGCTTCTCCAGCCCTTCATATTGCGGCGTGAACCCGCATTTGCTGGCGGTGTTCACGATCAGGAGCACCTTGCCCTGCAGCTCGGCAAGGGAGACGTCCTTGCCGTCCAGAGTCTTCGCGGTGAAATCGTAGATGCCGGCCATGCTGCCCCCGAAAGAAAAACCGGAGTGGCATCGTGTGAAGCCACTCCGGCAGTACGCTACGACCGTGAACTCAGATCAGCTCGCCATACGACCCTTGTCGCGGCGGTGGTTTGTCTGCGGCTGATAGGCCTTGCGGGCATGGGCTTCGCAGTAGGGCGAGCCGGACTTGGGCTTGTGGCCGCAGAAGTGAAATTCGTTTTCCGAAGGATCGCCGATGGGCCAGCGGCACATGCGGTCGTTGATGGCGAGCACCGAAACATGCGTGCCGTCTTCGAGGGTGACGGGATCTTCCTCCACCACCGGCGGCTCCGGCAGGTGGGTTCGCATCGCGGGGATACGCGGCGCGGACGGAACCCGCGGGCGTTCGGTGCGGGTGGGCGTCGCACGGCCGGCGAGGCCGAGGCGATGCACCTTGCCGATCACCGCATTGCGGGTGACGCCGCCCAGAACGCGGGCGATCTGGCTGGCCGATAACCCCTCGGTCCAAAGGTTCTTCAGTTGGTCGACCCGTTCGTCTGTCCAGCTCATCGCGTGGCTCCCTGCTCCAAGGCACAAGATACAGTAGCAAGGGGGTTAACGCGCACAAGGCTTGCAGGGGTCCCACAATCCCTTGTCCACAGAATGAGTCTGTGCATTCGAACCTCGCCTCTGCGGACCGGGCCTCTGAATTGATCCGAAAAAACGAGGGAGGGGGGAGGGGGGTAAGCCGTTTTTTTCTGTAAGCTTCTGAAGAAAAAGAATTTTCGCTGAAATAGCATGCTCTTTCTGACCGTTTCTCTCCTCCGCTCCATGATCGCCGCCAGGGCCCGCAAGCCAGGGCGACCAGTCAATATAGGAACATAAAGAGAACAAGTCAAGCCGCCTTCTCAGGCGGCCGAGACGCCTTCCGGCAGGCCCGCGGGTGCGGCCTCATCGCGCCAGACAGTGCGGTTCAGGATCCATCCTGCCAGCGGCCAGGTGGCCACGCCCATCGGCGCGCCGACGATTCCGTCGATCGCGTAATGCCAGCCCAGATGCACCGACGCGATCCAGATCAGCACGGCATAGACGCTCATCATCCAGCCCGCGCGCCGGTCAATCGCAAACGCGCCGCGCGCGACCAGCGCGGCGAACGCCACATGCATGGAGGGCATCGCCGAGATTCCGGCGCCGAAGGTGTTGGCGTTGTCGGCATAGCTGGACCACAGCCACTTCTGCTCGTCGAGCGACAGCACGCGCCACGCCGGCGCCATCGCCGTGATCTGGTGATTGAGATCGCGCAGATGCGCCATCAGCGGCGCATAACGCGGATCGCCGAAGACACCCTGGTAGAAGCACGGCCCCGCCGATGCCAGCCAATAGGCGGCCACGGAGCCGACGAGAATCCAGCACAGCAGAAACGCCAGCATGAACTGCATGCGAAAGCGCAACTTGTCGGAACGCGCGATGCAGTAGATCAGGCTCCACCACACGATGAGAAACCACACCGTGTACATCGCCTGCAAAAACGCGGTGCCGACGGCATTGCCGAACACCGCGTGGGTGATCTGCCAGCCGTGATAACCGAAGAACAGCATGGGCGCGGCCTGGCTGAGCCACGGATCCATCGTGAAGCCATGCGCGCGGCCGATGAGGCTTTTGAACGGCGAGAACGCCAGCATCATGCAGAACCAGCCGGCAAGAATGGTGACGCGGGCCAGAAGAAGATCGCGCCTCAGAACCTGCTCGCGAACGTCACGCCACATGCGCGCGGCCATGCCGGGCCCGCGACTGCGCAAGGCAAGGCGCACGCCATAGACGACGAGCAGGATGGCGAAGGTGCTGCCGAACACCGCCAGCATCAGCGGATTGAGCGATCCCAGCGCCAGCGCGCCCAGCGCGCCATGCTGGCCGGCATACCAGGCCACCGCGGCGAAATAGGTGGCGACGATCAGCGCGATCAACGCGCTGTACCGCCATTCGAGCTTCAGCCGGTCCGACATGCGGCAGGTTTTAGGGAGATTGGCTTTAATAGCGGGCTAACAGGACTGTAATTTTCCCAATGTTCGCCGCTATCACACGGAAAAGGCTATGCTTTTTGAAGCGCAAAAGATTGGGGAATCCCAACCTTGCAGGCGGAACGGAGGGTGGACGCCGCGCCTCGCGGCCCTGACATGCCGCTGCCTTGCTTGACCCACCTTCGCTGCGCGTGCTGCTACAAACCACCTTCCCGCGCCGCTGCGCGCAGCTACGGTGGGCAGGTTCCGATAAGGAGTGTGACGTGTCCGACTTCCCGCCGCTGCTGCCCACATTCGCCCGCGCCGACATTGCGTTCACGCATGGCGAAGGTGCGCGCCTGTTTGCGGAGAATGGCGACGTCTATCTGGATTTCGGTGCCGGCATCGCGGTGAACGCGCTGGGCCATGCGCATCCGCATCTGGTGAAGGCGCTGACGGAGCAGGCGAACAAGGTGTGGCACGTATCCAACCTCTATCGCATCCCCGCGCAGGAAGCGCTGGCGAAGCGGCTGGTGGACAACACCTTCGCCGACACCGTGTTCTTCACCAATTCCGGCGTCGAAGCGATCGAAGCGTCCATCAAGATCGCGCGGCGCTATCACTTCAAGAAAGGCCACCCGGAACGCTTCCACATCATCACCTTCGAAGGCGCGTTCCACGGCCGCACGCTCGCAGGCATCGCAGCGGGCGGGCAGGAGAAATATCTCGAAGGCTTTGGGCCCAAAGTGCAGGGCTTCGATCAGGTGCCGTTCGGCGATCTGAAAGCGCTGGACGCGATGATCGGCCCGCACACCGCAGCCCTGATGATCGAGCCGATCCAGGGCGAAGGCGGATTGCGCCCCGCCGATGCGGAGTTCCTGCGGAGCTTGCGCAAGCGGTGCGACGAGCAGGACATGCTCCTGATCTTCGACGAAGTGCAGACGGGCGTGGGCCGCACCGGAAAATTCTTCGCGCATGAATGGGCGGGTGTGACGCCGGACATCATGGCGATCGCCAAGGGCATCGGCGGCGGCTTCCCGCTGGGCGCGTGCCTTTGCACGGCGAAAGCCGCGAGCGGCATCGAGAAAGGCAGCCACGGCACCACCTTCGGCGGCAATCCGCTGGCGATGGCGGTGGGCAACGCGGTGCTGGACGTGGTGCTGGCGCCGGACTTCCTGCCGCGCGTGCAGAAGGTCGCCAACTACGCCAAGCAACAGCTCGGCTCACTGATCGCCGAATATCCGGACGTGTTCGAGGATGTGCGCGGGCAAGGGCTGATGCTGGGCCTGAAGATGAAAGTGCCCAACACCGAATTCCTCGATGCGTTGCGCGCGAAGAAGATGCTGGCGGTTGGCGCGGGCGCGAACGTGATCCGCCTGCTGCCGCCGCTGATCATCACCGAAGACGATGTACGCGAAGCCGTGAAGCTGCTGGGCGAGACGGCTGCGACGTTCAGCAAGAAAGCGGCAGCGGAATGAAGCCCGCTCCCCTCATCACCTCCCCCTTGTGGGGAGGTCGAAATTTGCCCTTCGCAAATTTCGGGTGGGGGGCTAGTGCCCGCCACCTTCCCCCCACCCCAATCGCTTCGCTCTTGGACCTCCCCACAAGGGGGAGGTGATGGTTATGACCAAACACTTCATCGATCTTTCCGATTTCGACTCCGCCACCCTGGAGCATCTCATCGCCGACGCGCGCGCGCGCAAGGATGCGCGCAAGGGCCTGCCGCATGGCACGGCGGACAAGGACGCGCCGCTGGCCGGGCGCGTGCTGGCGCTGATCTTCGACAAGCATTCCACGCGCACGCGCATCTCGTTCGATGTGGGCATGCGCCAGCTTGGCGGCTCCACGCTCATGATGTCCGGCTCGGACATGCAGCTGGCGCGCGAGGAAACCACGGCGGACACCGCGCGCGTTCTCTCCCGCTATGTGGACGCGGTGATGATCCGCCTGCTCGATCACGAGATGGTGCTGGACCTGGCGCGCAACGCCACCATTCCGGTGATCAACGGCCTCACCAAGCTTTCGCATCCCTGCCAGGTGATGGCGGACGTGATGACGTTCGAGGAGAAGCGCGGCTCCATCAAGGGCGCGACGGTGGCGTGGCTGGGCGACAGCAACAACGTGCTCACCTCATGGATCCACGCCGCCGCGCGCTTCGGATTCAGGATCAACATCGCATCCCCAAAGGAGCTTTCCGCGCATGAAGACGTGCGCGAATGGGCGATGGGGCAGGGCGCCAGCGTGAATTTCGGCGCCGATCCGGACGCGGCGGTGAAACACGCGCAAGTGGTGGTGACCGACGCCTGGGTGAGCATGGGCGACGAAGACACGACCAAGCGCCACAATCTGCTCAAAGCCTATCAGGTGAACGAGCGCCTGATGGCCAAAGCCGACAAGGACGCCATCTTCATGCACTGCCTCCCCGCGCATCGCGGCCAGGAAGTGACCGATGATGTTATTGATGGCCCTCAGAGCGTGGTGTTCGACGAGGCCGAGAACCGGCTGCACGCGCAGAAGGCGGTGTTGAAATGGTGTTTGGGGTAGGCGATGAGCGCGGAAGAGATCGAGTTCAAGCCCGGCGATCTCTACGAGGATGTATTTGGGCACCCTTGTCTCTGTGTCGGCGTGAGCAAAGCAGATGATGAGATCTGGGGGATATCCCTGATTGATGGCTCCCATCCGCGAGCCTGCAGTTTACAACGCAGCGACATCCGACGGCTGAGTGTGACCGAAGCGTGGGATATCAAGCAGGCTCACGCGAGCGGATGAAGAAGGTTCTCTTCGTTTGTGGCCGCAACAAGCTCCGAAGTCCGACAGCGGAATCGATCTTCGCGGACTATCCGAATATCGAAGTCGCATCAGCCGGAACGAACCCGGACGCCGATACGCCGCTTTCCGCCGAGTTGGTCGAATGGGCCGACATCATCTTCGTGATGGAAAAATCCCATCGCACGAAACTGTCCCAACGCTTTAGATCATCGCTCAAGAACAGCCGGGTCATCTGCCTCGATATTCCCGACAAATACCAATTTATGGACCCTGAGCTTGTGCGCGTCCTGAAGTCGAAAGTTCCACGTCATCTAGTGTGAGTGACTGCCTCGACGGCCCACAAAGCGTGGTCTTCGACGAAGCCGAGAACCGCCTTCATGCGCAGAAGGCGATATTGAAGTGGTGTTTGGGGTAGGTGCTAACCGTTCTCTATAAGGGCTTCCGCTTTTAGAGCTAAATACGACGCACGATCATCCCTAAATTTCATATAAGGCACGCTGCCGTCACGAAGGGTAGGCGGGATTAGGGCGCTTTCGAAAATCTCGTCTTTCTTCTTTTCTGGTATTTCATCGAAATAATCCTTCGGATCTCGCGCGCTAATCGCTTTGTTATCTTCTGCTGTGAGGAAACAAATGTTAGCGAGCACGTTTGAAGCAGCTGGTCCTAATCCTAGCTGAGCGAGGCGAGCTTTTGGATACACATGGTGAAACTCGCGCGCATTGTAGGCCGACAGAGTTTTTCCCAAATCTATTGGCTTTCCGGTGAAGAAGCTCATTGGGTTGTGTTGAGCAAGCATGCATATCAATGTTTTCGATGCGGTCGAATTGATGCGCCAACTACTAAACACAAAAAAGAATTTGTCGACTTTGGCCTTGAGTCCATCAAAGACATTCTTTCCGTTAGCTAGTGCTTCCATTAGCCCGATATCTTCTCGCACCAACGTATTGGTACCTGCCTTGTAACGTTCGGTGAAAGCGCAATGCCAGAACCATCTACGCATTTGATGCCTCTGCTCTGCCGTTGGTTTCAAATTTGTAGCGAAGAACTTTACAAGCGGGACGAGCATGATGGGGAATGGGACGAAAACAATATTTTTTATCTTTAGCTCTGCGTCCAAGAAGTCGACCGTAGCATCCATGGCCTCGTTGAGAGTGGCCATTCCAGAAACCAAATCATCGGGATTTGCATCGACCAAAGAGTCAATTTCAATATCGCTTTGAACGATTGCTGTTAGACATCTCAAAATTTGAGTTTCGCCAAGATCTTCATATCCTTTGTCGGCGAGACGGTCGATTAGAGCTGCGATTTCATCGCGCAGATCAAAGCGTTCTGACCAAGTCCACGCGGACAGAAGTTCTAGTGTACTCAAGCTGGTGCCAGATGAATTGATGCGCTGAAAGACGCGGCACACCTCTTGATTGGTGCGGTCTCGAATTGTCACGACCGGGAATTCATAATCTTTGAATTTCTCTGTCGCTTCAGCAATTACCTTCCGCTCCGCACCCGAAAATCTCTCAAGTTCGGGTAGCAGCTTGGCGGTGTCGAGCATATTTCCGAGCTTAATTGAGGTTGCCGGATTGGCGACCGAAGCGTGTGCAAATTCACCGGTTCCTGGGAGAAAGACTATGTTGAAGTGCTGTGCCAGCTCTTCGTTTTCCGTCTCTGCGTCAGCGTTAAACACACCGTAGAGAGTTGTGAGTCTTTGCTGGCCATCCAGAATGTATTGCACCGGATAATCTTCGGGCACTTTCGGCAATTTGAATCCGCCTACATTCCGCTCATGTTTGAGTTGTTCCTTTGTCGACCATAGGAGCAATGATCCGACTGGATAACCCCGATAAATCGAATCTAGCAAACTTGTTATCTGTTCATCCGTCCAAACGTACTCGCGCTGAAATACAGGGATTTTGATGTTTCCTCGCGTCACGTCACTAAGTAATGATGCCAGTCTAGGGTTAGCCGGCGTGATCTTATGTGTTGTAGACACTGTTCGCCCCTCGCGAGATTCTCGATTTTGATGCTATTGCTCTTCGTAAGTTTAGAAAAGCTGGTGAATACTGTCTGTTTTATTCCCACTATTGAAGAACCGAAGCCTCACCCCATATACCCCTCTCCATGACCTCCCAGACCTCCTACATCCCCGCCCCTGCGGCGGATTTTGTGTTGCCGTTTGATATCGCGCCGCTGGGCGTGCGCGGGCGGTTGGTGCGGCTGTCCGATGTGTCGGCGGAGGCGCTCACAGCGCACAAGCTTCCCGAAGCCGCCGCGCGCGTGGCGGCGGAAACGCTCACCTTGTCGGCGCTGCTCGGCTCCGCGCTGAAGCTCGATGGCCGCATGACGGTGCAGATGCGCAGCAATGGCGCGCTCGATCTCATCGCGTCGGATTATTATGGCGCGAGCGCCAGGGAAGACGGCACGAGCCGCCCCGCCGGCGTGCGCGGCTATGCGCGCGTGGATGAAACGCGCGCCGCACCGCTGGGCAATGCGCCGAAATTCGCCGATCTCGCCGGCACCGGCTCGCTCGGCATCACCATCGAGCCGCGTGTCGGCGGCGAAACCTATCAGGGCATCGTGGAGCTTTCGCCGGACGGCATCGCCGCCTCCGCGCAAACCTATTTCGAGAAGTCCGAGCAGTTGCCCACCGCGATCAAGCTGGCCGCAGCCCCGCTGTTCGAGCCGGGCAAGCCTGTGCATTGGCGCAGCGGCGGCATTATGCTCCAGCGCACCGCGGAAGCGGCGAAGACCGACGACGACTGGGAGCGGCTGAAGATGTTCATCGCCTCGGTTGAGGATATCGAGCTGGTGGACACGGCGCTGAAAGCCGAAGACCTGCTGTGGCGTCTCTTCCACGAGGACGAGATCCGCGTGCTGCCGTTCGAGCCGCTGACCTTCCGCTGCGATTGCTCGGCGGATCGCATCACCGGCGTGCTCAAGAGCTACACCCCCGAAGATCGCGCCAAGCTCGCCGATCCCGACGGCGTGATCCGCGCAAGGTGCGAGTTCTGCGGCAAGGGGCATGAGATCCATCCGCAGTCACTTCAAAAATAATCGTCATCCCCGGCCTTGTGCCGGGGACCCATTTTCCAGAAGCGGAGCAAAATCTGGCGCGGCCTCTGGAAAATGGGTGGCCGGGACAGGCCCGGCCATGACGGGTTGTGTAGGATTCAAAAGTGGCGCTGCCGTCATTTTCGGCGTAGGCTTCCGGAAAATATCCGGGAGGCTGTCATGAACGTCGCTCCGCGCGATCTCCATTCCGATCTGCAGAAGGCCGCGCGCGAGCGCGCCTATGCGATGCCGCTGGCCGAGATCAGCCCTGCCGATCCCGAACTTTTCCGCACCGATACGATGTGGCCCTACTTCGAGCGCCTGCGCAAAGAAGACCCGGTGCATTACTGCGCCGAGCATGAGTTCGGTCCGTACTGGTCGATCACCAAGTACAACGACATCATGGCGGTGGATACGAACCACGAAGCGTTCTCGTCCGAACCCTCCATCACCATCGCGGACCCGAAAGACGATTTCCGCCTGCCGATGTTCATCGCGATGGACCCGCCCAAGCACGACATCCAGCGCAAGACGGTGAACCCCGCCGTCTCGCCGATGAACCTGGAGAAGCTGGCGCCCGTCATCCGCGAGCGCGCCGCGAAGATCCTGGACTCGCTGCCCATCGGCGAGGAATTCGACTGGGTGGATAAAGTCTCCATCGAACTCACCACCATGACGCTGGCGACGCTGTTCGACTTCCCGTGGGAAGACCGCCGCAAGCTGACGCGCTGGTCCGACGTCGCCACCGCGGGCAAGAACTCCGGCCTCTTCAAGAGCGAAGAGACGGCGGAAGAAGAACGCCGCGCCGAGCTTTATGAATGCGTGGACTACTTCATGCGGTTGTGGAACGAGCGCGTGAACGCGCCGCCGGCCAACGATCTCATCTCGCTGCTGGCGCACGGTCCTTCCACGCGCAACATGGACCGCATGGAGTATCTCGGAAACCTGATCCTCCTCATCGTCGGCGGCAACGACACCACGCGCAACACGATCAGCGGCTCGGTGCTGGCGCTGAACCAGAACCCCGACCAATACGCCAAGCTGCGCGCCAACCATGCGCTCATCCCCAGCATGGTGTCCGAAACGATCCGCTGGCAGACGCCGCTGGCGCATATGCGCCGCAACGCCACGCGCGATATCGAGATCAACGGCAAGACGATCAGGAAGGGCGAGAAGGTCGTGATGTGGTACGTCTCGGGCAACCGCGACGACGAGGTGATCGAACGCCCGAACGATTACTGGATCGAGCGCCCGAATGTGCGCCGCCATCTGTCCTTCGGTTTCGGCATCCACCGCTGCGTCGGCAATCGCCTGGCGGAGCTGCAGCTCAACATCATCTGGGAAGAGATCCTGAAGCGCTTCGAGACCATCGAAGTGACCGGCGACGTCAGCCGCGTGTTCTCGTCCTTCGTGAAGGGCTACGACCGCATGCCGGTCCGCCTGCACCCGAAGAAATAACGCCACCCCCGTTTTCGGGGATGGCGTCTTTCACATTTTGCCTGAGGATCAGCGCGCCGTGCGGCTCACTGTGCCGGACGTTCCGCCTTCGACCATGGCATCGTCATAGCTGACCGACGCCTGACGCACCGCGCACTGGTCGAACGGCGTGTCGCCGTCGAAGTTCAGTGCCGCCATCAGGTCGGTCAGCGCCTGGCCGCGATGCTCCGCCGCCTGCTCGAACATCGCGCCGGCGTTGTCGCAGAAATCGTCCTGGTTCTGGCTGTCCATCGAGAAGTTGTTGGCAAGCTGCGTCTTGAACGTCTGGTAGTCCTCTTCTCCGCGCGCGCTCGCCCGCTTGAACAGGCCCTGTGCCGCGCCATCGGCTGCGATCAGGTCGGGGCGATAGTTCACCACGAAGGCGTTGTATGCGCCTTCCATGTGGCAGCTATAGGCGGCGACCATCAGCTGCTGCTGCAGCACTTCGGCTTTCACACCCGCCGTTTCATCCGCACGGCTGCAGACGCCTCCGGCAAAGGCTTGTGTCGTCATCGCCACGCTCACGAGCACGCCCGCGATCACTTTCGTTGTCTTGCGCATTCCCCATTGCTCCTTCGGTTTTTCATCAATCAAGAATTCTGTCCGCGCACACAGCGGCCGGCTGGCGGATCGCTTTTGTCGAGATGCGGCGTCACCGTTCCGGCATCGCCCGAGCAGGCAACCCAGCGGAACTGATGGTTGTCGTCGATGACGGCGCTGGAAGCGATCAGCGCGAAGAAGCCGTTCTTCGCGACGCCGCCGCTCGCGGTGCCCGAACCGCAGGCCGTTCCCTCGTCCTTGCCGTTCTGCAGGCAATAGGCGAACTGCACGCTGTTGTCGCAACTGTTTCGGAAGCCCCAGTTCTGGCCGTCGGAGTCGACATGCAGGCAGTCCGATGCGCCGTGATTGGCGGGCACCGTTTCCTTCACCGAAGCCGGGATGACATGCGCCGCAGCCGGTGCGGTGGCCAGTGCGGCAGCCGCGATGTCCGCCGGCACAGGCGCGACGCCTTTGGGCATCGCATCGGCATCGATTGTGTGCACATCCGACGCGCGCACAAGCACCGCTTTGGGCGGCGCCAGCGTCTTCGGCGCGGTGGCGGATGCGAGCTTCAGCGGCTTGGCTGCTTTGCTCCGCTCAGAAGCGGAGGCAATCCGCGCCGCGCTTTCACCGCAGCCCGCCACCGGCGCTTCTTTCTGGTCGGAGGCGAGGCCAAGCTTGCTGGCATAGGCGGCGAGGGCTTCCTTGCGCTCGCTTTCCGCGAACACGTGGCCTTGCGGATACCACTTCATGCACATCATCCGCGCATCCGGCGCGGTAAGCGCAATGGTGAGGCCGCCGCCGGAATTGACCGACAGCACTTCGTTGTGGCCGTCGGCATATTCTGCGTCGATCCCGGTGGCCGATTGCCGGAAGACACCGATCGCGGTGTTGCTGCTGGTGGCATCGAAGATTCCGCCGAGATTGTCGTTGAGATAGCGGAACTGTTTTCCCGTCTCGCTGCCGTTCGGCGCCGTGACCTGCAGCAGCAACCCGTCATCGTTCTGCGTAAGCTGCGCGGTCGATCCTTCCACCGAGGTGAACTTCGCGTTCGCGATGGAATCGAACCAGTGCGGCGTTGCTTCGGAGTTTCCAGCCGCGCTTTGCGGCGGCGCCGCGTCCTCGGCCGATGCGATATGCGCCATGCCCATGAGCATCAGCGCGGACAGACTTGTGATGTAGACAGTTTTCATGGTTGCCCCCTTCGATTTCGACACAGTGCCCCTCGCGGTTTTCAAGATCGCGCCCCTGCGCCCGGCGGCCGCTGCGACATCAGGAGAAGAATGCTCAAGAGCTCTTCTCTTGAAAGCGGCGCCTGCGTAGGCGGCTGAAAGGCTGCGCGCCCCGCGATCTTCGCGATGTTGTTATTGATGTCCTCGTTCGCGGATTCTGCAACACGCGTTTGAGGAAATACGTAATCGCTTTGCGCAACTGACGATTGGTGCAGCGATGTTTGAGTCGAACCGGCAGCGATCAACGCTGCAACGACAAATCCCCGATACACGCCCGCGCACTCCAGAACCCGATGCGATCATGCGCGAAGGTTTCGAAGAGTCACTCGAACTTGGATGAACTGTTAAAGCGGTCCTTACACGGATTGTGAAAAGGTTTGTTCATCTAGATGAACGGCAGTGTGATCGCAGCACTTGCAAATCGGATCGGCGGTGCCGATGCGCATGCGTGCCGCCATGCGCGCGGATGCCCAAGCCGATGGAAACTCCGCGTGAAGTCTGGCTAAACTGCGGGAACTCGCGACCAAGCCCGTTCGTTCATCTTCGTCATGGCCAAGCTCTCGACCTATCACAAGAAACGCGACTTCAAGCTGACCCGCGAGCCGCGCGGGAAGGTTGGGAAGGGTGACAGGCATCGCTTCGTCATCCAGCGCCATGCCGCGACGCGGCTGCACTACGACCTCAGGCTGGAGCTCGGCGGCGTCTACAAAAGCTGGGCGGTGACCAAGACGCCGTCGCTCGACCCGGCGGTGAAGCGGCTGGCGGTGGAGGTGGAGGACCACCCCATTGAATACGGAACTTTCGAGGGCACGATCCCCGAAGGCCAGTATGGCGGCGGCACGGTGCAGCTGTGGGATCGTGGGACCTGGCAGTCGCAGACGGATACCCCGGAGCGGGATTTCGAGAAGGGCAGCCTGAAATTCGTCATGGATGGCGAGCGGATGAAGGGCAAATGGGCGCTCATCCGCATGCGCGACGACAAGCACCGCCCCGGCACCAGGGTCCGCCACAACTGGCTGCTTATAAAAGAGATCGACGACGAGGCGCATCGCGGTTCGGGCGGCGACGCGCTGCAGAAGGCGACCACCTCGGTGAAGACCGGCCGCACCCTGGACGAGATCGCGGACAAGTCGCGAAAGGTGTGGAACAGCAACAAGTCGGTGAAGGAAAACGTAGCGGCGCTGAAGCGCAAGCCGGCCAGGAAAAAGCCCGCGAAGAAGAAAGCGGCGGCGAAGAAGAAGCCTGCCAAGAAGAAGCCCACCAAAAAGAAGAAAGCCAAAAAGGCTTCGAAGAAGCGCAAGCGCGCATGAAAATGCCCGGCTTCATCGCGCCGCAGCTTGCGAAGCTGCTGTCGCACCCGCCCACCGGCGAGCACTGGGTGCATGAGGTCAAGTTCGACGGCTACCGCACGCAGGCGCGGGTGGAGAAGGGCAAAGCGAAGCTCTACACCCGCAAGGGACTGGACTGGACCGCGCGCTTCCCGGAGATCGCGGCCGAATGCGCCAAGCTCCCCGATTGCGTCATCGACGGCGAGATCTGTGCGCTGAACGATGAAGGCGCCAGCGATTTCGGCCTGCTGCAGACGGCGCTCTCCGACCACAGGACCGGTGCGCTGGTGTTCTACGTCTTCGATTGCCTGTTCGCCGGCGGCAAGGATCTGCGCAAGGAAGGACTGGAGGCGCGCAAGGCGGCGCTTCAAAAGCTGCTCAAGCCTCTGGGCAAATCCAGACGCCTCCAGTTCGTGCCGCACTTCGAGGAGTCCGGCGATGCCATGCTGGATGCCGCCTGCCGCATGGATCTGGAAGGCGTGATCTCCAAGGATCTGCGTGCGCCTTATCGTTCGGGCCGCGGCGACAGCTGGACGAAATCCAAATGCCGCGGCGGGCAGGAAGTGGTGATCGGTGCGTGGCGCGGATCGGCGAGCAAGTTCCGCTCGCTGCTGGTGGGCACCTTCCAGAACGGCAAGCTGGTTTACATGGGCCGCGTCGGCACCGGCTACAATGCGAAGACGGCGGGCGATCTTCTGAAGCGGCTGAAGCCGCTGGCGCGCAAGACCTCGCCATTCTCCAATGCCGTGCCGCGTCTGCCGGACGTGAACTGGGTCGACCCGAAACTGGTCGGCGAGATCGAATTCGAGAATGTGACGGCGGACGGGCTGTTCCGGCAGGCGGCGTTCAAGGGCTTGCGCCTCGACAAGCCGGCGGACAGCGTGGTGCGCGAAGTGGCGGCCGATGTGCCGAAGGAGAAGACGATGGCGGCGAAGAAAACCAGGTCCAAGTCCACGCCCAAGCCAAAAAAGGGAGACGATGAAGTTCTCGGCATCCGCATCAGCCATCCCGACAAGGTGCTGTGGCCGAAATCCAGGCTCGGTCCTGCCGTCACCAAGCTCGATCTCGCCAAATACATGGCCGCTGCCGCCGACAGGATGCTGCCGCATATCAAGGACCGTCCCGTCTCTGTGGTGCGCACGCCAGACGGCATCGAAGGAGAGACCTTCTTCCAGCGTCATGAACTCAAAGGCACCGCCGCGCCGATGCTGGCGATCGAAACGAAGGGCGAGCCGAAACCCTATCTCGGGGTCGATAGCGCGAAGGGTCTGGTCGCGCTGGCGCAGCAGGCGGTGACGGAACTGCATCCGTGGGGATCGAAGCCCGGCGATCCGGAAACGCCGGAGCGCATCATCCTGGATCTCGACCCCGCGCCGGACGTGAAGTTCACAGCCGTCGTGGAAGGCGCGAAGGAATTGAAGAAGCGTCTTGAAAAGCTCGGCTTCAAGCCCTTCGTGAAGACCACGGGCGGCAAGGGCCTGCATGTCGTCATCGCCATCAAGGGCGCCGACTGGGACGAGGCCAAGGCCTTCGCCAAGGCGGTGGCGCAGAAACTCGAACACGACGAACCTGATCGCTACACCACCACGATTTCGAAGAAGGCGCGCACCGGAAAAATCTTTGTCGATTATCTGCGCAACGACAAAACCTCCACCGGCGTCGCGCCATGGAGCCCGCGCGCACGCGAAGGGGCTACCATTGCCGTGCCGCTCAATTGGTCGCAGGTGACGGCAAAGCTGAACCCGCAGAAGTTCACGATCGCGTCGTCCGCGCGGCTTCTGAAGAAAGCCGATCCCTGGAAGGGGCTTGCCGCCTCCGCAAAGCCCATCGCGGCGGCCATGAAGAAGCTTTCAAAATAGAATCCGGAACGACCTCCGCGCGGCTCGCGTTTGTTCTGTAGCTGCATCTCACAACGGAGGAGTTCCATGACGGACATCACCAAGTCCCGCATTCTCATCATCGCAACCAACGGTTTCGAGCAATCGGAACTGGAAGTTCCGCGCGACAAATTGCGGGCGGCGGGCGCGCAGGTCGATATCGCCTCCCAGGACGGAAAGGAAATCCGCGGCTGGGACAAGAAGGATTGGGGCCGCACGGTTTCGGTCAACCTGAAGATCGCCAATGCGAAGGAAAGCGATTACACCGCGCTCGTCATTCCTGGCGGCGTGATGAACCCCGACAAGCTGCGCATCGACGACGACGCGATGAAGGTCGTGCGGGCGTTCCTCTCCAGCGGCAAGACCGTCGCTGCGGTGTGCCATGGCCCGTGGCTGCTGGTACAGGCCGATGCGCTGAAGGGACTCAAGGCGACGTCCTATCCGTCGATCCGCAAGGATGTGGAGAACGCCGGCGCGAAATGGGTGGATCAGGAAGTCGTGGTCGACAACGGCATCATCACCAGCCGCAAGCCGGACGATCTGAACGCCTTCGTGCAGAAGATCATCGAAGAGATCGAAGAAGGCCGCCACGAACGCCGCCAGGCGGCGGAATAAAACGCAGCACGAACAAGAGCGCGAGGCCTAACGGGCCTTGCGCTTTTTTGCGTTCGTGTTGGCAGGTTTGCCCTTGCCCTTAAGGCTCTTCTTCAGCGCTTCCATCAGGTCGATCACGTTGCTTTCTTCCACAGGCTCGGCGGTGACAAGCTTCTCGCCCTTCTGTTTTCTGCGGATCAAATCGCGCAGCGCCGTAACATAGCGGTCCTTGAACTTGTCGGGATCGAAGGGGCCTTCCTGCTGTTCGATGATCTTCTCAGCGATCTCGATCATCTGCTTGCTGGGATGCGCCGCCGGGATGTCCTCGAAGGCTTTCGCCGGATCGACCACCTCGTTGCGCATGCGCAAGGTCGTCGCCACGATGCCCTTGTCGCGCGGCTCCAGCGCCACAAGCCGTTCGCGCGAATGCATCACCACGCGGCCCAGCGCGATGCGCCCGGTCTTCTCCAGCGCCTGGCGGATCACCACGAAGGCATCCACGCCGTCATCGTCGTTCGGCACCATGTAGTAGGGTTGGTTCCAGAACAGCCGGTCGATGTCCGCTGCGTCCACGAAACGCTCGATGTCGATGGTATGCGTCGTCTCCAGCTTCACCGCGTCGAGTTCTTCGTTGTCCATGATGACGTATTTGTTCTTCTCCAGCTCATAGCCCTTCACCAGATCCTTGCGCTCCACCGGGCCGGTGTCGGGATCGGTCGGCACCATGCGGATGCGGTTGTTGGTTTCGGGATTGAGCAGGTGGAACGAGATGTCGTTCGACCGGCTCACCGCGCCGAACAGCGCGACGGGGCAGGACACCAGCGACAGTTTCAGATTGCCCTGCCAGATCGGCCGCGTGGACAGCCGCGCCTCGCCGGTGTCGTTCGCGGCCTTGTGCGCAGCCTTATGGTGAACGGTTTTGCGCTTTTTGGCTTTCGCCTTCTTTTTCGCGGCCATGTCGAGGATTCCCGGTCGTCCCGGTTGAAAACGTCCGGGAACCGGGAATGTTTCTCAAGAGGCGGGGCACTTATTCCGCCAGGAATTTCTCGACATTTTCCATGAAGACATCGAAGCGATCGTGGTGGGACCAGTGGCCCGCCCCTTCGATGTTCACCAGCCGCGCATCCCTGAAATGCTTGATGCGCCCGTCCTTTACCGGGTCGGAAGCCCAGCTTTCCGTGCCGCGGATCAGCAGAACCGGCGCGGTGATCTGCTCCCAGATTTCGCGTTGCTCTTCCGGCGGCAGGCCCGCGGGGCTTCCCCCCAGCCGGACGGCATTGTCGAACTTCCACGACCAGGTGCCGTCCTCATTCTGGTTCGCGCCGTGAACGGTGAGATGCCGCGCCTGTTCGGGCGACAGGTGCTTGTTCTCTTCCTGCATGCGCGCGATGGCGGCGTCGAGCGTGGGATAGCGGCGCGGCAGTTTTCCGGCGGCTTCGCGCTTCATCTCGATCCATTTGCGGATACGCGTGGCCATGCTGTCTTCGCGGATGCGCTTCAGCATGTCGGGCGACGGGCCAAGCCCTTCTATCGCGATTACCTTCTTCACCGTTTCGGGAAACAGACCCGAATAAAGCAGGGCGATCGAACCGCCCAGCGAATGCGCGAGGATGGTGACCGGCGCCATGCGCTTCTGCTGCACAAGCTGCGCGATGTCGTAGACGTAATTGATCTCGCTGTAGCCGCCGCCATTGGCCCAGTCGCTGTCGCCATGGCCGCGCAGGTCGGGCGCCACGATGTGAAACCGGTCGCGCAGCTTCTCCGCCACCCAATCCCAGTTGCGGCAATGGTCGCGCCCGCCGTGAATCAGAAGCAGCGGCGGCGCGCCGTCATTGCCCCAATCGGTGTAGTGAAGCCGCAGGCGCTGCGAAAAATAAAACTGCGAAGTGGGACTTTTCATGGCGCGAAGCTTTATCATCAGAGCCATATCCGGGGGAGTAAAATATGTCGCGATGGCGCTGGATTCTGCTGCAGGTGACGCGGCGTCTATGGGTGCGCGCCACGCTGATCGGCGGGCTGGGAATTGTCGCGGCCATTCTGGGCACCGTGGTCGTGCCGTTCCTGCCGCCGGAACTGCCGTTCAAGATGGGCTCCGATTCCGTCGGCAGCATCCTGTCGATCCTGGCAACCAGCATGCTGACGGTGACCACCTTTTCGCTCAGCGTCATGACCGCCGCCTATGGCGCGGCCACGAACAATGTCACGCCGCGCGCGACCAAGCTTCTGCTGGAAGATCGCGTGACGCAGAACGTGCTCTCCACCTTCATCGGCACCTTTCTGTTCAGTATCGTCGGCATCGTGGTGCTGAAGACGGGCGCGTACGGACAGCGCGGCCGTTTCGTTCTGTTCGTCGTGACGCTGGCGGTTCTGGCGCTGGTGGTCATCTCGCTTTTGCGATGGATCGATTATCTCACCAAGCTGGGGCGCGTGGGCGAAACGATGGAGCGCGTCGAGAGCGTGGCGCGCAAATCCATCCAGGACCGATTGAAGGAGCCTTACCTCGGCGGCAAGCCGCTGCGCGGTGCGCTGAAGCCCGATCCGGATAGCACGCTGCTGTCGCACGCCACGGGCTATGTGCTGCATGTGGATATGGAGGCCCTGTCGGCCTGCGCGAAGTCCGCGAATGTCGATGTCTTCGTGTGCGTCATTCCCGGCGCGTTTGTGTATGCCGATTCCCCGCTGGTCTGGTTTGTGCCCGCGCTCGCTGCCGATGCGCAGGCCGAGCAGACACGCGACAATGCCCGCAAAGCTTTCTCTATCGGCAGCGAGCGAAGCTTCGATCAGGATCCCAGGTTCGGCGTATCGGTGTTGAGCGAAGTGGCCGCCCGCGCCTTGTCGACGGCGATCAACGATCACGGCACGGCCATCGAGGTGATCGGCCGCAACACCAGGCTTCTGACCTTGTGGGCCGAAGGCCGCAAGGAGCCGGAAAAATGCCTCTATCCGCGCATTCATGTTCCGCCGGTTGGCGCAGCAGATCTTTTCGACGACGCATTCCGCCCCATCGCGCGCAGCGGTGCCGGCCAGATCGAAGTGCAGTTGCGGTTGCAGAAATCCTTGCTGGCACTTGCGCGCATGGGCGACGAAGAATTTCGCGCTGCCGCGCGCAGCCAGAGCGACCTGGCGCTGGCGCATGCCCAAGAGGGCATGACGCTCGACGCCGACAAGGCTCTGCTTCATGAGGCAATGCGCCAGGCGCGATAGGTAGAACTCCTCTCTGTCAGCCTTGTGCGGTCCGTGAAACGCTCGATCGTGCGACGTTCATCTTGGGCGCCATGTCTTCTTCTCTATGCTTGCTCGCGGACGACCCAGCCGAAAGCTGGGCTGGGGTACTGCCAGCCTTGTCGAGTACCGGCATGGACATCTGGACCGTGGCCACGGTCGAGGAATGTATTTCGGATCGGCGGGCAGAAACGATGTTGTGCCTGGTCGTGGATCTGCCTTCTGTGCGCGCGCAAGATTGCCTTGATGCCGTACGCAAAGCGGGAATCCCGGCACCGGCTCTTCTTGTGGCAAACAGCGAGGATGTCGGCCTTCGCGGCGGCAATGCCGGCTGGATCGATGTTCTGGAAAAGCCTGTCCGCAGCCGCAGCCTGCTTGGCTGGGTGGCTTGCGTCTGCGCCGCGCACATAGTCATTCAACGCGCGCGCGTGGCCGCGCATTTGCCCCGCGCCGCATAATCGCGAAGGCGCCTGTATCTCGCGCGATCCGGTTCGCCTTCGCAATTTCCCCTACAGCCCCGCTATTCGCCGCCGCGCGTGACATTTCGCAATGCGGTGGCGGGGCGGTCGCGTTGGAGTGCCCCGCCGTTGAGCGAGGGGACAAACATGTCGAAAGCCACCATGGCCAGCGAACATGGCTATACGCGGTCACGACGGATCGCCATTGCCGTGTCGTATCGCCCGCGAGCCAGGAAAGGGGATGCCCGCGGCATCATCGTCCGCGCGGCAAGGCCGATGCGCAGAAGAGCCGGCCAATGGCGCCGCATCGCGGCCGGGACAAATCGCATTTCCTCTGTCGGGATCTGGAAGCCGGGAAGCCGCCGTGAGGCCGCTCGCGCCGATCACTTGCGTGATACCGATTGGCATCGGGCACGCCGCGCCACGGCCATGCACGGGCGCTGTGAATTCGACATGTCGGCCTAGCGCCATGGCCTGGAGCAGAGCAAGCCTCAAGGACGACCTGGCGCGCTGCGACCGCATTCTGACCGGCGCGCTTTCGGTTTTGCTCGCGACAGCGAGCGCCTGCGTGAGCTGGAACGCCGCCTCCAAGAGCTCGCATCACATGCCTGCGATTCCCGTGGTTCAACGAATTGTGGAGTACGTCCAAAGCCAGGCGCAGCCGGTCGAGATTTCCGTCGAGGCGTCGCCGGGCGACGCGATGCGCGCGCAACTCCTGGCCGAACACCGCTGTCTGTCCGAGGTCATGTATTACGAAGCCCGCGGTGAAGGTGTTCGCGGCGAGATGGCGGTGGCGGAAGTCGTGTTCCGGCGCCTCGAAAGCCGCATGCACGGCCCGAGCATCTGCGCGGTGGTCTATGAAGGCGCCAACCGGCCCGTCTGTCAGTTTTCCTTTGTCTGCGATGGGTCGCTCGACAGGCCGAGAGAGTCCGTCGCGTGGCGCGTTGCGCAGGGCCTTGCCACACGCATCCTGACGGGCGCGTTGCCCCTGTCGGACGCAACCGAAGGCGCACTCAATTATCACGCCGTGTATGTGCGGCCGGTCTGGGCGGACAATCTGGTGCGAACGGCACAGATCGGAAATCATATTTTCTATCGGCCGCGCGGCGGTGTTCTGGCCGCCGATCCGCGGTCCATTCGCGGATCGTTGTGGTAGGGGCAATCCGGATCAGACTGCCTGCGCCTGACTTTCCGGGATTTCCGCGATCCAGGCACGGATCAGGTCCGATGAGGCCGTGCAGGCTTCGTTGAGATCGCCGATCAGCTCGTAGGTATGTTCGCGGTCTGCCGACAGACACGCCTGTTCCAACCGCCGTGCGGCGGCGCTTGCACGCATCGCGCCCATGTTGCCCGCCACGCTCACGATGGTGTGAGCTTCCCGGGCGACAGACGATAGATCGCCATGCGCTCTGTGCTCCACGATGCTCGCGAGCCGCAGCTCGATATCGATCAGATAGAGAAGAGCCAGTTCCTTGAGCTTGGAAGGCGGAAGGATGCGCTGAAGCTCGTCCAGTTTGGCGATATCGAGCTGCGGGACATCGTGATCATCGCTGCTCTGGATCACCGCTTCTGCTGTAGAGGCGCCATCCGCGATGCCTTCGAGCTTGGACAAAAGCAGGTGCGGCGCGATCGGCTTGGTGATGTAGTCGTTCATTCCGGCCGCCAGATATTCTTCCTGCGCTCCGTTCATTGCGTGAGCCGTCATCGCAAGGATGGGCGTGTCGCGCCTGGGCCCGCGTAGCGCGCGGATCTGGCGCGTGGCGCTCACGCCGTCGAGTTCGGGCATCTGGATGTCCATCAAGATCACGTCGAAGGCGGATTGCCGGACGGCATCGACTGCCTGATGGCCATTTTCCGCGACCTGCACGCTGTGCCCCGCCTTTTCGAGGAAGATCGTGGCGAACTGCTGATTGATCTTGTTGTCCTCCGCCAGAAGGATGCGAAGCGGCCGGGGGGAGGGGCGTTCGGCCGGCCGCTTCGCGCCGGATTCGCAGGGTGTGGGCGCCTGCGCCGGCAATTCGGAATGGGAGCTGTAGATATTGATCAGCGTATCCAGCAGCTCCTGGTAGCGCAGCGGCTTTTCCAGAAGCGCATCCACGCGCAGTGTTTCCGTCTGGCGGACCGCGTCCCGGCCGCCGGACGACACGACGATGATCTTGGTCTCCGCAAGATGGGCGTTGTCCCGGATTCGTTGCGCCAGCTCCGTTCCGGACATGCCCGGCATCATCTGATCCACGAAGACCAGATCGTATGGCTGACCGCGGTGCCAGGCGCGTTCCAGTTCGGCCATGGCACCGAAAGCATCCTCGGCGTGGGAGACCTGCATGCCGAAGAGTTTCAACTGGCGGGCGAGAATGGTCCGGTTCATCTCGATGTCGTCGACGATGAGAACGCGGAGGGTTTTGAAGTGTGCCGGCAAAGTTTCCCGGTTCAACAAGTCGGCGCGCGATTTTTCGAGCGCGATCTCGAACCAGAAGACCGAACCTTCGCCGAGGGCGCTCGTTGCCCCGATCTCTCCATGCATCAGATCGACGAGCTGCTTGCAGATTGCGAGCCCAAGTCCGGTGCCTCCGAAGCGCCGCGTAACCGAACTGTCGGCCTGCGAGAATTTCTGGAAAAGCCGTTCGCGCACGCTCTCGGCCATGCCGATCCCCGTATCGGTGATCTCGAAGCGGAGCGGCACGCCGGCGGTGCCGGCGGCCGATGCGTGGCCCAGCCTGACCGCCACCTGGATGGACACGCCGCCCTTTTCGGTGAACTTGATCGCATTGCCCAGCAGATTGAGAAGTATCTGGCGGATGCGGGTGGGATCTCCGCGATAGGCGCCGCGCGCGGCGGGATCGACGAACATCGCCAGATCGATTTTTTTCTCGCGGGCCTTCGGCGTCATCAAGGCCACGGTGTTTTCGACGGTGGCGACAAGATCGAAATCGATCGTCTCCAGCTCGAACTTTCCGGCTTCCAGTTTCGAAATGTCGAGAATGTCGTTGACGATCGTCAACAACGACTCGCCGGATTCCGCCACCACGGTGGCGAAATTGCGCTGCTCCTCATCCAACTGCGTTTCCAGAAGCAGATGGGTCATGCCGATGACGCCGTTCATCGGCGTGCGTATCTCGTGGCTCATGTTGGCGAGGAACTGGGATTTTGCGCGCGTGCCGGCTTCGGCATCTTCCTTGGCCTTGTTGAGCGCGACGGCGGACGCCTTGAAGCAGTCCATCGCGCGCGCAAGCTTGCCGATCTCGTCGTTGCGGCCTTCGGCGGGAACGGCCGTGTCGAGTTTGCCGCCCGCCAGTTCGCTCATCGCCGTCGTCATCAGCAGAAGCGGGCCGATCACGTCGCGGATGAGCGAGAGGAATATCGCCCATGACGCAAGAACCGCGATGACGATGGCCGTCACGATGACAAATTGCGAGCGCGACGCGGTGTTGGCCCCATCGCGGCTCATCTGCCCGGCGCGCGCGCGATTGAGCGCCATGAACCGGTCGACCATGCCGCTCATCCTGTCGAACGAGGTGTCCTGCGGCCCCATGAACAGGGCGGTTGCTTCGGCCTTTTGACCCTCTCGGTAGAGCGACAGGAAGCGCCCCGTCATGCGCAGATGCACGGGTATCTCGCCCGCGATCGCCCGGGCGATTGTCCGCTCATCTCCGGCGCTCATCCGCGCCTGAAGCGCGCGCGACGCGGAATGCATCCGCGCGACGGCGCTTGCGATCGATGCGCGGGCTTCCGCCTTCAGCGCGGGATCGGAGGTCAGCAGTGTTTCCGCTTCCGCCACGCGTATGTCGTTCAACGCGTTCTCGAGTCCGCTGCCTACGACGAGGTCGGGCAGGATATGCGTATTGGAGAGGCGATTCAGCCTGTTCATCGTGGACAGTTGCGACAGGGCGAACAACCCGACGACGCAAAGAAGTCCGAGCTTCACGATGAATGAAATGAAGAACTTCGCCTTCACGCTGATCGACGTCATCGTCCCGCCCTGTCCAAGCACCGGCTGCGGTGCGCGGCGGATCATCGGCCCGCGCGCTCTAGGGGGAGTTAAATCGACGTTGTAACGGCATAGGGAGTTATACGGAGCCCCGCGCGTCAACCGCCGGCGAGGGCGACCCGGATATGTTTCAGCAGCTCTTCGTCGCTGACGGGTTTGCGAAGAACCGCGATCACGCCGGCTCGCGCGAAGCGGCTGCTGCGTGTCGTGCCGTTGGCGGTCAGGAAGATTGCAGGCGTTTTCACCCCGTTGTCGCGCAAATGCTCCAGCAGTTCGACGCCGGTCGTGCCGGGCATTTGCACGTCGAGGAGAAAGCAGGCGATGGCTTCAGATTGCGCGGAGGCCAGATAGGCGTCGGCGGACGGAAAATCCAGGACCTGGAAATCGTGGGTGCTCAGCAGCGCACGCAGGGAATTTCGAACATCGGCATCATCGTCAATGATGCAAATGCTTCCTTCCGTAGCGGCTGTCATCGCATTCCCTCGACGAAAATCCGATCAAACAGGACGCTATGGGGCTTTTCAACTTTTGCGGCATACGTAGTTTCCCCTATCGGCCGGTCGGCGCCGTTGCCTGCGATGGCGGGCGTTTCTGCGCGGTGGTCGCCGTCCTCAAGGCGAACGGCTTCGTCCTCAAGCTCCTCGGCCACCCGGCTGAGAAGTTCGGGATAAGGGTAGAGGTTTGTCGCGTCCGCGTGCCTGCGAAACGCGGCCGCCAGCTCCAGGATTTCTTTTGCACGCATTAGCCTAGTCCTCTTCGTCGATAGTGCCGGTGGTCGCCTAGACCTCCCATTGCACGCCGAAATAGTAGTTCAGCCCGCTATTCCCGGATCGTGTGGTCAGGGCTGACCCCGCAGACACTTCGATCTGGACGTTGTCGCTGACGTCGTAGGTACCGCCGACATTGAAGGCCGCAGCAGCGGGTTCATTCCTGACCGGCGACGTTTCGCGATATATTTCGCCGCCGACGCTGAGGCGATCGCCCAAACCCTTGCTGAATCCGACGCCATAGAAGACCGCGTTACACTCATCGCGGCCCGGATTTATCCGGTATCCGGCACCGCCGCGCAGCGTCCAGCCGCCCCACGGCTTCTCCAGCCAAAGCGGAAGAAACACGTGGGTTGCGTGGTCCTCATTGCGCCCGGAGCCGAATGACAGATCGGTGGACGGCGCAAATACAATAGTCGGCAACAACGAACGCGCGCTGTCGACGATGCCATATTTGAAGCCGAACTCGATGTGCGACACATCCAATCTTGTCCGCCCGCGAACGGCGGCGCTGGACCCGACCGGCAAAGCGGCGCTCACTTCAAGGCGCGGCGCGACGCCGTATTCCAGTTCCAGGCCGAACGTCGAACCGGATTCCGGGCCGGCGTTCGTCCTGCCTTCGGAAAACACGGCGAGCGCAAGGCTGTGGGGCGCTACCACATCCGTATCGTCGATCGCATACGGCGCTGCGTCCGCGCGCCAGTCGCTGCATCCCAACAACAAGATGACGGTGGCGAAGAGGGATCTCCGCATGGGCTTCTCCAAATGGATACCGCACCCAGATTACGAAGCGTCAATTCGCGCCGGATTAAGCGGCGGCGACAGAGTGGTGAGGATTTGTACCTAAGCGTCGCTACCACGCGGCGATTCTGTCTCAGGAAAACTACGTATATGGGCATCTACCTATTTTCGCGGAAAGGAACGCCGCGCAATCGCGACTGCATGCGCCAAACGATTGAATTACAAGGATCAGATCAATCATCGCCTTTCCAACCGCACGCGCGTTCGATCGCAAAGCAGCAGAACCGCTCGCGCTTTCATTTACAAACCGTAGAGAGCTTTCGTCCAAATCTCCGCGTGCCATTGCAGGTCGGAGAAAAGAATGTCCAACAGTTTTGTCAGCGCGTTTCAGAGCAAGGCCTCGCGCGCGGCGCATGCAAAGCAGCAATCCGATGCGGGTTTCGTCGCCGCATCCGTGGCGTCGGTTTCGACGCCGCTCATGACGGTAAACCGCGACTTCATCATCACGTCGGTTAATCCGGCGACGGAAAAACTATTCCGCGAAAACATCGAGACGTTCCGAAAACTGTCTCCCGGGATCGAAGCGGAGAAGCTCGTCGGCGCCTGTATCGATATCTTCCACAAGAACCCGCAGCACCAGCGGCAGCTGCTGTCCGATCCGGCGCGGCTTCCCTATCGCACCGACATCACGGTCGGCGACATGAAGTTTTCGCTTGCCGTTCATGCGGTGCGCGATCCGGCCGGCGCCTATGCCGGAAACGTGCTGGAATGGCACGACGTCACGCAGCAGCGCGTCAACGAAGGCATGCTCGCGGCGCTCGATCGCTCTCAGGCGATCATCGAATTTGCGCTCGATGGGCGCATCCTGAACGCCAACAAGAATTTTCTCGACGTGCTGGGTTACACGCTTGCCGAAGTGCGCGGCCAGCACCACAGCATGTTCGTCGATCCGACCTATCGGCAGTCCCCGGAATATCGTCAGTTCTGGGACAAGCTGGCGCGCGGCGAGTTCGATGCAAACAAGTACAAGCGCATCTGCCGCGACGGCCGCGAAGTGTGGATCCAGGCGAGCTACAATCCGATCCTCGATCAGAACGGCAAGCCGTACAAGGTCGTCAAGTTCGCGACCGACATTACCGCGACGGAAAATGAGACAAACGAACTGCGCGCCAAGATCGCGGCGATCGGAAAGTCTCAGGCCGTGATCGAGTTCAAGCTCGACGGCACGATCATCGGCGCAAACGAGAACTTCCTTGCGACGCTCGGCTACAGCGCCACGGAAATTGTCGGCCATCATCACAGCATGTTCGTAGATCCGGACTACGCCCAGAGCGCGGACTATCGCCGCTTCTGGGAGCGGCTGAACGCCGGCGAATTCATCGCTGACAAGTTCCGCCGCATCGGGCGCAACGGCAAGGAAGTGTGGATTCAGGCGTCCTACAATCCTCTCGTCGATCTGAACGGCAAGGTCTTCAAAGTCGTGAAGTTCGCGACCGACGTGACCGCCGTTGAGAACGAGCGCCGCGCTGCCGAAAAGGAGCGAGCCGCGAAGTCCGAAGAGCAGTCGCATGTCGTCAACTCTCTCGCAGACGGCCTCAAGGCGCTTTCGGCCGGCGATCTGACGAAGCGGCTGGATGCTGCGTTTGCAGGCGAATACGACCAGCTGCGGCTCGACTTCAACGCCGCCGCCGACCGGTTGCAGGAAGCGATGAAGAACGTGCTGGCGGCGACATTCGGCATCTCCACCGGCGCGACGGAAATCAGCCAGGCGGCGGACGATCTGTCCAAGCGCACCGAACAGCAGGCCGCCAGCCTCGAAGAAACCGCCGCGGCGCTCGAGGAAATCACGGCGACGGTGAAGAAAACCGCCGAGAACGCGCAGGAAGCGAACAAGATCGTGACCGTGGCGAAAGGCGCCGCGGAAGAAGGCGGTCAGGTTGTCGAGGTGGCCATCCAGGCGATGGGCCAGATCGAGCAATCCTCCAAGCAGATCACCGACATCATCGGTGTGATCGACGAGATCGCGTTCCAGACCAACCTTCTGGCGCTCAATGCCGGCGTGGAAGCGGCGCGCGCGGGCGATGCCGGCAAAGGCTTTGCCGTCGTCGCAAGCGAGGTTCGCGCGCTGGCACAGCGTTCCAGCGAAGCGGCACGCGAGATCAAGACGCTTATCAAAACGTCCGGCGAGCAGGTAACCTCCGGCGTGAAGCTGGTGGGCGAATCCGGTCAGGCCCTGAAGCGGATTGTCGAGCAGGTCGTCTCGATCAACTCGCTCGTCACCGAAATGGCGCAGGCGGCTCAGCAGCAGTCCACCGGCATCGAAGAAGTCAATGTGGCCGTGAGCCAGATGGACCAGGTCACGCAGCAGAACGCCGCCATGGTGGAAGAAAGCACGGCAGCGTCCCGCAATCTTGCGACCGAGACTTCGGAACTCACCAAGCTCGTGTCGTTCTTCGACGTCGGAGAAAAACACGCATCGTCCGTGGCGCCGGCCGCCGCGCCGGCGAAAGGCGTGGCGCGTCCGGCTTCGCTGCCCAAGGCGCGCGCAGTCGCGACCGGCGGACGGCGGGCAGGCGCTGCCGTCGCGGTGCGCCAGGCAAGCGCTGCCGTCGAAGAAGACTGGCAGGAATTCTGAGCACTGAAGGATCACGCCAGTGGGGATCGAAGTGACAGCAAATGACTCTGTCGTCCAGGCGAAGCCTGTGTTGGTTCTGCCTGCCATTCTCGACGCAACGGTCGCGGCGGAATTGAAGCAGGAGCTGCAGTTGGCGCTCGGCCGGGGTGACGGCGTGGATATCGACGCCGGCGCCGTCAACCGCGTCACGTGTCCTTGCCTGCAGGTTCTGGCTGCCGCGTTCCGGCAGTTCGCGCAGGCGGGCGGCCCCGCGCTGACCTACACGTCGATTTCGCCCGCCTTTTCGGACACCGCTTGCGGCCTTGCCTTGTCGGAAGCGCTCGGCATCCCGGAGACACCATGAGCAAGACAATTCTCACCGTTGATGACTCGAAGACCATGCGTGACATGCTCAAGCTTGCCCTCGGAGGAGACGGTCACAACGTCATCCAGGCCGAGGACGGCGTGAACGGAATCGAAGCCTTGCAGAGCGCCGGCGCGGTGGATGTCATTATCACCGACATCAACATGCCGCGCATGGACGGCTTCGGCTTCATCGATCACGTGCGCCGCGATCCGCGCAACCGGGCGATACCGATCCTGGTCCTGACCACCGAGAGCGAACCGGCCAAGAAACAGCGCGCGCGCGATGCCGGCGCGACGGGCTGGATCGTCAAGCCGTTCGATCCGCAAAAGCTTCTGGCGGCCGTCCGCCGCGTCTCTCCATAAGAGGTGCCGCCTTGGACCCGATGGACAGCATCCGGCAGACCTATTTCCAGGAATGCGAGGAACTCCTTCTTGCGATGGAGGAAGGCTTCATCGCCATCGAAAACGGCGATGCAGACGATGAGACGATCAACGCGGTATTTCGCGCGGTGCACTCGATCAAGGGCGGCGGCGGCGCATTCGGCTTCGAGGATCTTGTCAGCTTTGCGCACATCTTCGAGACCGCGCTCGACAATCTGCGCTCGGGCAAGCTCACCGCGACGCCGCCGACCATAAAAGTTCTCTTGCGCGCAGGGGACATGCTGTCGGATCATGTTGCCGCCGCGCGCGAAGGACGCGCCAAAGGTAGCGACGACGATATCAAGGACGAGCTTGCGGCGCTGTCGACCACCGGGACCGAGGCGTCAGGCGACGGCGCCCTGGACGATAGCGGCTTCGCCTTCGCTCCCATGCAGATTCAGGTCGATGACGCGCCTGCTCAAGCTCCGGCAACGGGCTGGACGATCCGGTTCAAGCCCCACGCCGCGCTCTATGCGAAGGCCAATGAACCCTTTCTGTTGATCCGCGAACTCTGCCAGCTCGGACAGGCCGAGGTGGTGGCCGATCTCTCCGAATTGCCCGCGCTGGATCAACTGGAGCCCGATCAGGCCTATTTCTCATGGACCATTCGCCTGGAAGGCGCGGCGTTGCGCGAGAAGATCGAAGAGGTCTTCGAATTCGTCACGGGCGATTGCGATTTGCAGATCGAGGCGGTGATGCCGCCAGTCGAAGCCGGCCCTCCGGCGGCGGCCGAAGAGCCGGTCGCCCGCGAAGAAAAGAAGGAAGCCGCGACCGCCGTGCCCGATACCGGGATGAAGCAAACCATCCGCGTCGATCTCGACAAGGTCGACAGGCTGGTGAACCTGGTCGGCGAACTGGTGATCACGCAGGCGATGCTGTCCCAGCGCATCAACGAAAGCGAAATCACGCGCGGCTCATCCATCGGAAACGGGCTTGTGGAACTGGAGCATCTGCTCCGCGAGTTGCAGGAAAGCGTGATGGCGATCCGCACGCAGCCCGTCAAATCCGTCTTTCAGCGCATGCCGCGCCTTGTGCGCGAACTGGCGGCGCAGACAAACAAGAAGGTCCGCCTCGTTGTCGAAGGCGAGACGACCGAAGTCGACAAAACGGTCATCGAACGTCTTGGAGAGCCCCTGACACATATGATCCGCAATGCCGTGGATCATGGTCTTGAAACGCCCGAAGAACGAATCCGGGCGGGCAAGCTCGAAGAAGGCACGGTGACGCTTTCGGCCGAGCATCGCGGCGGCCGGATCTTCATCGAAGTGAGCGACGACGGCCGCGGCATCAACCGCACGCGTGTGCGCGAGAAGGCGATCGAACGCGGCATCGTCTCCGCCTCCGCGCCGTTGAGCGATGAGGAAATCGACAATCTGATTTTCATGCCGGGCTTTTCCACCGCAAGCCAGGTTTCGAACATTTCCGGCCGCGGCGTCGGCATGGATGTCGTCCGCCGCAATATCGTCGATCTTGGCGGCCGTATCGTAATCGGTTCGGCGCCCAAACAGGGCAGCCGCTTCAGCCTCACCTTGCCTCTTACATTGGCGGTGCTGGATGGCATGGTGGTGTCGATCGGCGATCAGACGTTCGTTCTGCCGCTCACGCACATCGTAGAAAGCCTCAAACCCAAGCCGGAAGACGTGCGCCCCTTCGGACGCGGGCGCCATCTTCTCAATGTTCGCGACAGCTTCGTGCCGCTCATTCGAACAGGTGAGTTGCTTGGGGCTAAGAACGCCCGCGACACCAGTAATGGCGTCGTCATCCTCGTCGAAAGCCAGGGCGTCGGCCGTCTCGCGCTGCTTGTTGATGCGATCTTGGGCCAGCGCCAGGTCGTCATCAAAAGCTTCGAGAACAACTACCAGCATATCGAGGGTATCGCCGCCGCGACCATTCTGGGCGATGGCCGGGTGGCGTTGATCCTCGATGTCGACGGGCTCGTCACTCGCTGCCGTCACGAGCTGTCCGGTGCCCAACTGTCCGAACTCAGACCAACAGGAACATGATCATGGATGACAACGCGAAAGACCTGCACACCCCGCGCAGGCAGTTCATCACCTTCAAGTCGGGCGACCAGGTTTTTGGCGCGGACATCATGGTCATCCGCGAAATCCGCGGCTGGACGGACACGACTCCTTTGCCGCACGCGCCGGACTATGTGCGCGGCGTCATCAACCTGCGCGGCGTGGTTCTGCCGGTCGTGGACTTGAAGGCGCGCCTCGGCCGTGGCCAGACGGAGGCCAACCCGAAACACGTCATCGTGGTCGTCAAGGCGGGCGAGCGCACGATCGGCCTTCTGGTGGATGCGGTTTCCGACATTCTCACGGCGAGCTCGGCCGATATCCAGCCGACGCCGGAACTGGCGCGCGATGAACAGGCGGCTTTCGTGGAAGGCATAGCGGTTCTCGACGCGGGCATGGTGACCATACTTTGCATGGATCGCCTGACGCAGTCGCTTGTCAGTCAATCCGATGGCCTGCAGCAGGCCGCGTGAGAAAACGCCGTGACCGCAACGACGACACAGCGCGAATCCAGACCGGTTCCAGACGGTGAGTTTGTCTTCACCTGGTCGGACTTCCGGCAAATCGCCGCAATCGTGCACGGCGAGGCCGGCATCGTGCTGCCCGATTCCAAGGCGAACCTGGTCTATTCGCGCCTTGCAAAGCGCCTGCGCGCGATAGGACTGCGCAGCTTCCGCGATTACTGCGAGCTGGTCGAGGGCGAAGAGGGCATCAGCGAGCGCCAGGCGATGATCGCCGCGATGACCACCAACGTCACGCGCTTTTTTCGCGAGCCGCATCATTTCGATCATCTCACGCAGTCGGTCCTGCCGCGTCTGATCGCGGCGGCGCGCCGCGGGCAACGCGTGCGCATCTGGTCGTCCGCATGTTCGTCGGGTGAAGAGCCTTATTCGATCGCACTGACAGTGCTGAATGCCATGCCGGACGCGGCGGAACATGACATTCTCATCCTTGCAAGCGACATCGACCCCGACATTCTCGAGACGGCGGCGGAAGGCACCTACCCCGTTTCACGGCTGGAACACATTCCGGCGGCGATGCGCGGCAAGCTCGTCGTCCCCGATCGCGCGGCGCAGCAATTCACATTCGCCGACTCCGTGCGCAATCTGATCCGCTTCCGCAATCTCAATCTCCTGCGCGAATGGCCTATCCGCGGATCGTTCGACGTCATCTTCTGCCGCAACGTGATGATCTACTTCGATCAGGAAACGCAGGACCGGATCTGGGCCCGCTTTGCCGACCATATGGTCACGGACGGCGTGCTGTATATCGGCCATTCGGAACGCATCGCAACGGACAAGCTTCCCTTTTCGCTCGTTGCGCAGACCGCCTACCGCTTGAACGGAGACAGGGCATGAAGCGCGTGCGCGTTCTCATCGTTGACGACTCCGCCACGATCCGCCGGCTGCTGATGCAGATCCTGTCCCGCGATCCGCAGATCGAGGTCGTGGGCGAGGCGCCGGAGCCCGCCGTGGCGCGGCGGATGATCAAGGATCTCAACCCCGACGTCATCACGCTCGATGTTGAGATGCCGAATATGAACGGTCTCGAATTCCTCGAGAAAATCATGCGGCTGCGGCCGATGCCCGTCGTCATGATTTCGACGCTCACCGAGCGGGGCGCCGAGATCACGCTGGACGCCTTGTCCATCGGCGCCGTCGATTATTTCGCAAAGCCCACGCAAAACGTTGCCGCCGTCCTGGGCGATGCCGCGCAGGTGCTGGCGGAAAAAGTTAAGGCCGCAGCCACCGCCCGCGTCAGGCCTTACGCCAATGCCATCCGGCGCGAGCCGCCGCAGGGCGCGACCACAAAATTCGGCGACAAGATTATCGTGATCGGATCCTCAACCGGAGGCGTCGAGGCACTCCTTGAAGTCCTTTCGCATTTTCCGCCCAACTGCCCGCCGACATTGATCACGCAGCACATGCCCGCCGGCTTCACGACGTCCTTTGCCAGCCGGCTCGACAGGGTTTGCGCGCCGCGCGTTTCCGAAGCGACAGACGGCACACCGCTTGAACAAGGGCGCGTTTATCTGGCGCCCGGCGCGGTGGCGCATCTCGAAATCTCCCCCCGCCGCCCTTGGCGATGCCGGCTGGTGGAAGGAGATACGACAAGCGGGCACAAGCCTTCGGTGGACCGGCTGTTCCTGTCGGTCGCGCATGCCGTGGGAGACGATGCCGTTGGCGCCATTCTCACAGGAATGGGCGCGGACGGCGCCGCGGGGCTGGGCGCGATGCGCCGCGCCGGCGCTTACACCATCGGCCAGGATGAAGCGACGTCGATCGTGTACGGAATGCCGCGTGTTGCCTTCGAATCCGGCGCCGTGTGCAAGCAACTCCCGTTGGAGAAAATCGGGCCGGAACTGCTCCGCGCCTGCCGTCAATCCGCCGTGATGGAGGCATAGTTGGCAACCGCATCCAAACTGCAGGTCGTGGTCGTGGACGACCAGATGACGATCCGGGCGCTGGTGCGAACCGGGCTGAACCAGCTCGGAATCGGCAACGTCCGCGAATTCGGATCGGCAGCCGAGGCATGGCAGAATATCCAGCTGCAATCCGCGCATGTCGTCATCTCGGACTTCAACATGCCGGGCATGGACGGGTTGGAATTTTTGCGCACGATGCGCGCCAATTCGCATATGGCCAATACGGCGTTCATACTTTTGACGGGGCGAGCGGACAAGGAACTGGTGGCGCGCGCCGCCCAGTTCGGCGCCAACAACTATCTCGTCAAGCCATTCACCGTCGCCACCTTGAAGGAAAAGCTGGAACAGGTGGTAGGGGCGCTTACCTGATGGCACTTGTCGCCGCACGCAGTCCGATCTCGACGCCTGCCAGAGAGCCCCGCCGGTTTCTCAATCCGCAGGATGGATGCTGGCACGTGCAGATAACCCAGGGCGAGACGCATGTGAGCGGCGTCGACAACGAAGTTCTCACGACGGTTCTGGGTTCCTGCATTGCCGCGTGCATTCGCGATCCGCTGGCGCGCGTTGGCGGCATGAACCACTTTCTGCTTCCGGAAGGCGACGGCAAGGACCGCAATGCGCAACGCTACGGCGTGAACGCGATGGAGCTTCTGATCAACGGGCTGCTGAAACGCGGCGCAACCCGCAATCGGCTGGAGGCAAAGCTTTTTGGCGGTGCGAACGTTCTGGCAGGCCTCTCGGATGTTGGATCGCGCAATGCCGCCTTCGCGGAGAAGTTTCTGCGGGATGAAGGCATTCCGGTGGTCGGCGGGGATGTGCGCGGAAACCGTCCACGCAGGATCCAGTACTGGCCCTTCTCCGGCCGCGCGCGCCAACTGGCGATGCCGGTGGCCGAATCCGCAAGCGTCGTGGAGAGGGAGCGCGCGACGGTGACCGCCACGGGCCGCAACAATGTCGAGGATGGAAACGATGTCGAACTTTTCTAGCCTCTCGCATGGCGAGCTTGGCGACGCGGAAAACACGCTTGTTGCGGTCTTGCTCGAAGGCGTGGCGAAGGAATGCGCGGTTCTTGCGGAAGATATCGCACGCCTTGGCGAAGCGTTGTCGGCGCATGGGGATATCGCTCCGCACGTTCCGAACATCACCGAGATGCAGCGCTTCGACATGCTTTCCCAGAATGCGCAGGCACAGGCGCAGATCATGCTCAATCTGGCCATGGTCGTATCGGGGCGTGAAACCTTTCACATCGACGATGCGCGAAGCCTGATCGCGAAGATCCCGCTTTGGGAGGTTCGCATGCGCTTGCTTGCGCTCAGCGGTGCGGCCGCCGAAGCGGGGGGCGACGAACAGGACAACTGGCTTTTTGAATAGGTAAGTGGCGGAGGTTGGATATCCGTGCCATGACACTGGACAAGATGAAGCTCAGCGGTGTTACCGCTTTGATTGTCGACAGCGACGCGTTCGCGGTTGATCTTTTGACGCAGATGCTGCGCGGGCTCGGCCTCAATACGCCGAAAGTGGTGGACAGCGCCGCGGCCGCCAAGGCGGCCATGAGCCTTAACACCTACGATCTTTGCATTTGCGAGGCTGAGCTTTCGGATTGCTCCGGAGCCGAGCTTATCAAATGGATTCGCGCGCAGAAGGCGCCGCTGAAATATCTGCCTGTGCTGGTCGCGACGGGGTATTCCTATCTGCACAACATCACGGCTTTGCGCGATGCCGGCGCGCATCTGATCGTCCGGAAACCTTTGTCCGGGCAAATGCTCTACGATCGGATTGCGTGGCTCGCCAACCCGTCCCGCAGTTTTCTCGAGACCGACATGTACACCGGCCTTGACCGCCGTTTTCGTTCGATGGGGCCGCCCGACGGCGACGGCCGCAGGGACACCGATCTTTCCGGAGATATCGGCGAGGCGACGGAGCCCAATCTTTCGCAGGCGGAGATAGATGCGATGATGCGTCCAACGAAAGTCGCGACCATATGACCGTGATCGTAGAAAGTCGCCGCGGGCGGCGTCTCAAACGCCAGCATCGCAGTTCGCTCGAGATTGAGGTGGCGAAGCCCGGCGGGCTCCGGCGCGAGGAGGCGATTGCGGAAGCCGATCGCCGGGTGGAGGCGATGCGCGACACATCGATGAAAGCGATTCAATCGCTGCTGCTGACGCTGAATGAGGCCGCCATCGCTGCCGCCGACGATCAGGCTTGGACCGTCGTGAGAAAGCGTGCGGTGCAGATCATCACCTTGTCCCAGACTTACGGGCTCACGTTTCTGGCAGAGGCGGCAATGCGCCTGTGCGACTTCATTTGCGCTTCACAGGCGCGCGCGGCTCTGGATTCGAAGATATTGATGGTTTACGTGAACGCCGTGTGCCTGTGCGGACAAGGCGCCTTGTCGGCTAGCTCCGCGGAGGCGGTGCTGGGCGAACTCGATTCCCTTTCCTCGCATCTTAACGTGGCAAAATCCGAATAACTCGGGCCTGACTTCGCGGCCGCGCGGATTTTACTGCGAGATATAGCAGCCTGCCGACGACGATAATTTCGCTCAAACAGCCGATGCGTGACAGCGATGCACGAAACAATTATTTTCCGGAGAGGGGCGGTGCCAACATGGCCGCGGCGCTATCGACGAGGTGGCGGATACGCCCGTGCCCGAAACGCTTCGGCTCGAATGGATATGAAAGCGCCCAGCCATCTCCCATGGCGCCCAGTTGGTCTGCAAGGACGTCGGCGGGAACATCGCGGCGGATCGCGCCTTCGTTTTGGCCGCGCCGGATCAGCTTGGTCAACTTGGTCATGAACTGTCCATTGCGGCGCGCATAAAGGGACGCCAGCGCCGCATCTCCGCGCGCCCCAACGATGAGCTGCAGCATCGCCGTCCAGTTCTCGCCCTGACTTCGCGTTGTATAATCGAGAAGGTTGTTGCAAAGGGACTGTGGATCGCAGGCACCGCTTTGTGCGGCCAGCCAGGCGTCGTATTCGTCAAACAGGGCCTCGGCGACAGCCAGAACCATCGCCTCCTTGCTCTTGAAATAGTGGGTTACAACGCCCGTCGATGCGGCGCCTGCTTCGCGGGCGACTTTAAGAAGCGTCGTAGCTGCATAGCCCTCTCTCGCGATCACTTTGCGCGCCGCTGCAATCAACTCGCCGCTTTTTGCGGCGTGATCCCCCTGTGGACGGCCGCGGCCGCGGCGCGGTTGGGCCACTTCGCCCTTGTTGCGGGGTTTGTGCGTGCGGTGTTTGGCCGTGCTCATCGGTTTGAAACTAGCGTTTCGAAGGGGATCTGTAATTATAAAAATAGCCGTTGTGTAAATTCGAAAACAGGGGTAATGTCTCCTTCGGCACGCGGAAAAGGGACGTCCGACATGATCCAGGAATCGCTGAGACAGAGATATCTTGAGGATGGCGCCATTCTCGTGCGCGGGCTGCTGAACAAGGAGCAGTTGGCGAGGTGCCGTGAAGCGCTCGACTGGGGCGTGGCGAACCCCGGACCGAACGCTTCGGGCATGCTGGTGGGTACCGAACACCAATCCTTTGTCGACAATTCCAATCCTGTCGCCAAACCGAAGCTGGATGCGATGATGGCGGACATGCCGTTCGGCCAACTCTTCGCCGATCTCTGGGGCTCAAAACACGTCTGGTATTTCGCCGAAGAGATCTTCATCAAGACCGGCGGCGTCGGTCCGCGCACATTCTGGCATCAGGACACATCTTATCTGCCGTGGGGCGGCATGCATTGGGGTAACGCCTGGGTCAGCTTCGAGTCCGTGCCGAAGTCCAACGCGCTGGAGATCGTTCGCGGCTCGCATCTGGGCACGCGCTTTGACGGCCCCACTTTTGCCGATCCCAACGATCCGACCGATCCGCTGCACGGCGGCGATGCGTTGCCGCGGCTGCCGGATATCGAAGCGGATCGAAAAGCGGATCCGGGCGCATGGGACGTGTTGTCCTGGGCAATCGAACCCGGCGATGTGCTGGTACTGCATCCCAACTCGCTGCATGGCGGCGCGGCGGTGGATGCCGCTTTCCCCGACCGGCACACGATTGTGTTCCGCTTCTTCGGCGACAACGCGACATTTCATCCGCTTCCGGCGGTGAGCCGCGCGCCGAAATTCGCGCGCAATGGCATGCTGTTTCAGGGTGAGATGGCGAAGCTTGAACCGGGTGCGCCGTTCCGCTCGCCAATCTTTCAGCAGCTTCGCTGAGACGCCGCGATGACGCGTACGCTGATCAATCCCGGTGAGTCCAAAGCGATATACGACCGCTACCACTTCTCCCAGGCGACGCGTGTCGGGGATATGGTGTGGGTGTCGGGTCAAGTGGGGCTCGACGCCGATATGCGGCCGGGCAAAGGGCTGACGGAGCAGGCGCGGCTTGGGTTCGGCGGGCTGAAAACAGTGCTGGAAGCCGCGGGCGCATCGCTTGGCGATGTCGTCGAGTTGATGACCTTCCATATCGACTTGCGCGGAGGATCGGTAGAGTTCGGCAAAGTGAAGGATGAGTTCTTCCCGAAGAACTATCCCTCATGGTCGGCTGTCGGTGTAACCCAACTTGCCATGCCCGAACTGCTCGTCGAAATCCGGGCCGTTGCGGTTGTAGATTCAGCGCTAAGATAAGATCGGAAAAAAGGGATCGATCCAGATGGCAACGCAAGCTGCGCTGAAAGCCGCAACCGAAGACGCCAATTCCATCCCGCTGGAAGCGATCGATGTCAGTAGGCTCGATCTGTGGAGCAACGATACGCACTGGCCGTATTTCGCGCGGTTGCGCAGGGAAGATCCCATACACTACTGCGCCAAGAGCGAGTTCGGCCCTTATTGGTCGATCACCCGATACAACGACATCATGGCGGTCGACACCAATCATCAGGTGTTTTCGTCGCATCGCGAGATCACCATCTTCGACGAATCCAAAGACGACACCGAGCTGCCGATGTTCATCGCGATGGACCCGCCAAAACACGACGCGCAGCGCAAGGTCGTCAGCCCGATCGTGTCGCCGGCCAACCTCGAGCGCATGGAGTCACTGATCCGCGAACGCGCGGGAAAGATTCTCGATGCGCTTCCGGTGGGTGAGACATTCGACTGGGTCGACAAGGTTTCCATCGAACTGACCACGCAGATGCTGGCAACCTTGTTTGACTTTCCGTTCGAGGATCGCCGCAAGCTGACCTATTGGTCCGACGTGACGACCACGGTTCCCGGCCCCGGCCGATTGGTGGAAACTGTCGAGGAGCAGACCTCCGCCGTCATGGAGTGCCTCGACTACTTCATCAGGCTGTGGAACGAGCGCGTGAACGCCGAGCCCGCGATGGATCTTATTTCCATGCTCGCGCATTCGGAAGCGACGCGGAACATGGGGCCGATGGAATATCTGGGCAATGTGATTTTGCTCATCGTCGGCGGCAACGACACGACGCGCAATACTATCACGGGCAGCGTTCTCGCGCTCAATCAGCATCCGGATCAGTACCAGAAACTACGCGAGCATCCCGAGCTGATCCCTTCCATGGTCTCCGAGACAATTCGTTGGCAGACGCCGCTCGCCCACATGCGGCGCACCGCGACACGGGATTTCGAGTTGAACGGCAAGACGATCAAAAAGGGGGACAAGGTCGTGATGTGGTACGTTTCGGGCAATCGCGACGACACGGTCATCGAGAATGCGAACGCCTACATCATCGATCGCGAGCGGCCGCGCCAACACATCGCCTTCGGCTACGGTATCCACCGCTGCGTCGGCAATCGCCTGGCCGAGATGCAACTGCGCGTGATCTGGGAGGAAATCTTAAAGCGCTTCCCCAAAATCGAAGTCGTCGCGGAGCCTGTTCATATCGCCAGCCCTTTCACCAAGGGTTACGCGCAGCTTCTTGTGCGCATTCCGCCAAGCAACAGCAGCCCACGCGGCCACACGCGTTTGTCGAACGCAAACCGGAGACGCATGCTCCCGTCTACCGCCAGCCGCTCAAGACGTTTATCGCGGCGTGCACGGTGTCTTCGGTCGGAGGGCTGCTGTTCAACATCATGCCCGCACTTCTTGGTGCCGCCGCGTCGCGCTTCGCGCTAAACGACGCACAGGTTGGCATGGTTGGCTCCGCCATGCTGGCGGGGTTTGCTCTGGTTGCGGCGACGTCTCGTCAATGGATCGGCCGCTTCGACTGGCGAGGGCTCATCGGTGCGGGTACAGCACTTTCGGTTCTCAGCCTGGTGGCTGCGGCGTTCGTCAATAGCTATGGCACGCTTCTTCCGGCGCTTTTCGGCACCGGCATGGGCCTTGGCATTCTTTATACCGTCACCATCGCAATCGTATCGGAGAACCACAGGCCTGACCGCGCCTTCGGCATCAAGCTGGCGAGCGAAGTGCTGCTTGCGATTGTGGCGGTGTTGCTATTGACCCAGTTCGTGCAGGCGCGCTGGGGATTTGCCGGAACCGTCCTTACACTTGCTGCGATCAGCGGCATGGTTTCTCTCGCGGGCCTTACCGGCATCCCGGCCCGGCGTGCCATTGTGCCGCCGGACGAACGTTTCGCGATGCTTCGGCGTCATGGCACGGATCTTTCGATGATGCGTAACTGGGCGCCGTGGCTTGGATTGGGTGCGATGTTCGTATCCTTCGGTGGCCTTGCGGCGCTTTGGGCCTTCCTCACGCAGATCGCACCCAGCTTCGGCGTCAACGAGCAGACGGTCGCTGTGCTTCTCATGATCGGTCTCGCCGTCAGCGGATTGGCGGGCATTGCCGCCGCTGTGATCGGTGACCGCTTTGGTCGCGAAAGGCCGCTGATGATCGGCATGTTGCTCGCGATCTGCGGCGTGGTTGTGCTGATGGTCGGACAGGGTCTTGCCGGTTATTTCATCGGCGCGTTGCTCGCTGTCGGCATCTGGAACTTCCCGATGGCCTACCAGATGGGAATGATCGCATCGTCCGATCCCAATGCCCGGGTTGCTGTTCTTATGCCGGCGGCTCTTGCCATCGGCTCCGCTCTTGGCCCCGTGCTCGGCGGCGCTCTTCTGAGCGGCGGCCACGGTTACATTCCGCTCTACGCCATGTTCGCGGTTTCGATCGCGGCGAGCCTTGCAGGTTTCACGGTGTTGGCCCGTCGCCTCGCGAACGGCGGAGCGAAGTAGGACGAGGGGAAGTAACATGAGAGATTTGAGCAGGCTCTCCACCGCAGCGACGTCCAGCGATGTCATCGCTGTTCTGGAGCGTGACGGCGGTGTGATCATCGAAGACTTCCTGGCGCCCGCAACGCTGGAAGGTTTGCGCCGCGATCTCTTACCCCTACTGGAACGGCAATCAGCCGGGCGCGATGGTTTCTCCGGTTTCAAGACCCGCCGGCTCAGCGCCCTGTTCGCGCACACGCGACATTGCGCAGAAATTGCAACACACCCATTGTATCTCAAGCCTGCAGAACACTTTCTGTGCCGGCCACGCGAGATCTGGGTGGGTGAACACAGGTCGAGCATCGCTGCCGATGTTCGCATCGGGGTCACGCAAGCCATCCAGCTTGCGCCGGAGCAAGGCGCACAACCGCTGCATCGCGACGACACGGTTTTCCTCTGGCGTCACCCGACAAATGGCCGTGAAGGGCGTGTGCAGATCATCTGCGCACTGTCTGACTTCACGGCGGAGAATGGCGGTACGCTGGTCATCCCAGGCAGCCATTTGTGGGACGATGATCGCAAGCCGGAGATGTCCGAAACTGTGCCAACAGTCATGAAAGCTGGATCGGTATTGATTTTTCTTGGCTCTACCTTTCACGCGGGCGGCGCGAATACCACGGCCGGCGAATATCGAACCGCGGTCAGCCTGGCGCTCGACGCGGCGAACATGCGGCAAGAAGAGAATATGTATCTGTCGCTGTCGTCAGAACTGGTCGCCAGCTATCCCGAGCAGATCCAACGCCTCTTGGGCTGGTCCGCCGGCACCAATCACATGGGTTGGGTGGAGGTCGATGGCCAGATGGTCGATCCGATACATTTACTTGGAGACAAAGACCGGACGCGCCTCCAAGGCGTCGGCGCGTGCCGACATGGCTCGTCGATTTCACAAGAGCACGCATCGTAAAAACAGCTGTCGCTGCCGGTGCCAAAGCACTACGGACAGAATTTGTTTCCCAGGGAAATCCACAAGCACTTCGCAGCGCAAGCGCGGAGCGACTGAAGTCGCTGAAATTTGGAAAAACCTGGAGCGGGCGAGGCGAATCGAACGCCCGACCCTAACCTTGGCAAGGTTATGCTCTACCCCTGAGCTACGCCCGCGATCCAAGTGGACGCGGGTTATGGCGGAGGGGCGGGGGAAGGTCAAGTGGCCGATGGCTCTCTGGTGAACGAAATTCGCCAAGGATTTCAATGCTCGGGCCGCCGCTTCCGATGCGGGGGCTACCATCCTCTGCCGCGCCTGTCCGCCCGCACACATATATAGCGGCGTGCGTGAGGGACCGGCGCGGCCGGCGGCCGTGCAAGCGTGGCGGATGCCGGGAGGAACTACGGCGTGTGCGCTGCTTGCCGCTGATCCCAGCGTGGCATTCAGCAAGCGCAATCCTTCCGGCGTCTTTCTCGCGCGGCTCGATCGGCGAGCGCCGCGCGATATGCGTTGACGATGCCGCCCCGCGCCGGGCGCGCTTCGTCTTCTTCGCGGGCTTATCGCTCCAGCGGCGGTGCAAGTCAGAAGATTTTGCCTAAGGCGTCGCGTTCAGCGCCGTCAGCCGCGCCTGGTAGAACTTCGTCAGGCAGGCGACGGCATCCTTGCCGTCTTGCGGGCAGGCGGTCTTGCGTTTGGCGAGCCAGCCGCGCTGGGCATCGCGAACCTGTTTCTTAGCCGCGTCGCCGTCGGCATTGCCTATTTGCTGGCTATAGGCTTGCGCCACCGCGCGATCGAGGCGCGCAAGGCTCACGTTCGAGCAAAGCGTTTTCTCGATCGCCGCCGATGCTTTCGCGCAATCGAAGGACGCCACCGGTGCGCGCCAGTCGGTGCGCAGGAAGAACTTGAGCGGCGCCAGCGGGATCTTCGTTTCCTGCGGACCCGCGGCATAGGCGGCGACATTGTAAGGCGCGTACTGGATATCGAGCGCATTGGGCAGAAGCACGAAGTCGGCGAAATTGTCCCAGTCGGGGCCGGCGCCGCGCGCGATCCAGTCCTTGCTCATCGCGTCCGGTCCCGCGAGCTGCTTGTCCAAATCTGCGATGGCGAGCTGGCTGATCTTCTTGAGGCCGGCTTCGGTGAAGATCTCCGGCAGATAGACCTGCCAGCCATCCGGCAGCAGGAAGTCCATCGTGCGGAAGAAGGTGTTGGGATGCGCGCCGCCTTCATAGGTGGATTCGGTGAAGACCACCGCGAACATCTTGTCGTCACTGCGCGCTATCGTAAAGCTGATATCCAGCGAGTAAGGGCCCATCGAACCGTCGCCGTCATTGCCGGCGGCATCGCTCTTGAAGCTGGCCACTTCCTTCTTCGCCCAGTCCGCAATGGCGGTGTCGATCGCTTTGTTGCCGGTCTGCGGATAGGCAACGTTGACCTCGAACTCCTTTTGCTTGATCGCGATCTTCACGGGCTTTGCGGGAAGCTTCCCAAAGGCAGGAACGGTGGCGAGCAGGGCAAAGGCTGCGGCGAGCGCAAGGCGCATGGCAGGTCTCCAAAAGCCGCGTTTGATGGGGCGGCTGCGTCTACTTTAATAGAAGAGCCATGTCAGAACAGCCCGCCGCGCTCTTTTCCAAATTCGATGCTCTCGGCATCGCGCACAAGACCTATGACCACGCGCCGGTGTTCACGGTGGAGGAGGCGGCGCATCTTTATGAAAGCCAGCCGGGCGGCCACACCAAGAACCTGTTCCTGAAAGACAAGAAGGGCGGGCTGTGGCTCGTCGTCTGCCGCGATCATTTGCGGGTGGACATGAATGCGCTGTCCAGGGCGCTGGATGCGCCGCGCTTTTCCTTCGGCTCGGCAGAACTGCTGGTGGAGACGCTAGGCGTGCAGCCCGGCTCAGTCACGCCCTTCGCCATCATCAACGATGTGGCGAACAGGGTGCGCGTGGTGCTGGATGAAGGCATGTTCGCGTTTGATGTCCTGAACTTCCATCCACTGCGCAACGACCGGACGACGGCGATCGCGGCGAGCGATCTTCCCAAATTCCTGCGCGCCTGCGGCTACGAACCGCTGATTGCGAACATTCCGGAGCGCCAAACATGATCGCCGCCACGCCGCTTTCGCCGCGCACGCTCGCCGGCAAGTTCGTCACGCTGGAACCGCTGGAGGCCCGGCATCATGCGGACCTGCTGAAAGCGGCGGACAGCGATCCCGCAATCTGGCGCTACATCTCGATCGATCCGAAGGAAGGGTTCGCCGGCCGGTTGCCCTGGATGGTGGAGCAGAACCGGAAGGGCCTTATGATTACCCATGTCGTGCGCCGCAATACAGACGCGCAGGTCGTGGGCTCAACTTCCTATCTCGCCATGTCGCCCCTGGACGCGAAAACCGAAGTCGGATTCACCTGGTACGTGCCGCAGGCGCAGGGTGGGGCCGTCAATCCGGAATGCAAATATCTGCTGATGAAGAACGCTTTCGAATCCCATTTCCATCGCGTGGAATTCAAGACTGACATGAACAACGCCAAAAGCCGCGCGGCCCTCGCCAAGCTGGGTGCTACGGAAGAGGGTGTTCTGCGCGAACATATGTGGATGGGACAAGGTTATTTCCGTAGCTCAGTCTATTTTTCGGTGCTCGCCTCGGAATGGCCACAGGTAAAGGCCAGTCTGGAACAGCGGCTCTCCACGTACTGAGTGGGGTTAAGTTCCCGGCAATATTGAAAAATTCGGCGCTTTTCTTTCGCCGGAACAAGCCCCATCTTTGGGCCCGCAAAAGGAATTTCAGACATGGCATTGATCGGTCCCGGCGGCCGCCCGGTGACGGCGGAACCCAAGACGGAAAGCACGAGCGCACCCAGCGCCTATATTAAAGACAGCGGATTGGAGACCTTCGCCGCCGACGTGATCGAAGCGTCGCGCGAAGTTCCGGTGATCGTGGATTTCTGGGCGCCGTGGTGCGGCCCCTGCAAGACGCTCGGCCCGATGATCGAGCGCATCGTCAACGAAGCCAAGGGTGCGGCGCGTCTCGTCAAGGTGAACATCGACGAGAACCAGGAGATCGCGCGCCAGCTTCGCATCCAGTCCATCCCCACCGTCTATGCGTTCAAGAACGGGCAGCCGGTGGATGGCTTCATGGGTGCGATTCCGGAAACGCAGATCCGCGATTTCGTGAAGCAGCTGACATCCGGGGCTGCCGGCCACGATCATGCCGAGGAAGTGCTGGCGATGGCCGATGAGGCCTTCGCGGGCGGCGACATCGCCGGCGCCGCGCAGGCCTATGGCCATGTGCTGCAGGACGATCCGGGCAATCCCAAGGCGGTCGCAGGTCTTGCGCGCTGCTATCTGAAGGGCGGCGATGCCGAGCGCGCACGCGCGACGTTGCAGATGGTACGCGCAGACGGCGCCAATGACGAAGCGATCCGCGCCGTCGAAGCCGAACTGCAGTTGAAGGAGCAGGCGGGCGCCGCGCCGGTGGCCGACACGTCCGCACAGAAGGCGAAAGTGGACGCCGATCCGGCCGACCATCAGGCGCGCTACGATTATGCGCTGGCGCTGGATGCGGCGGGCGATCGCGATGGCGCGCTGGCGCAGCTTCTGGAGCTGGTGAAGCGCGACCGCAAATGGAACGAGGAAGCCGCGCGCAAGCATCTGGTCACGCTGTTCGAGGCGATGGGGCCGACGGATCAGCGCACGATCGATGCGCGGCGCAAGCTTTCCTCCATCCTGTTTTCGTAAGAAGAGGCCGAAGATGCGTGCATATAACAGCATCGAAGAACTGCCCAACCCGCTGCCGATCTTCCCCTTGTCCGGCGTGCTGCTGCTGCCGCGCGGTCAGTTGCCGCTGAACGTGTTCGAGCCGCGCTATCTGGCGCTGGTGGATTCGGCGATGTCCGGCGGGCGGATGATCGGCATGATCCAGCCCTCCGAAGCCGAAGAGAAAGCGCTGACGCCGAAGCTGTCTACCGTCGGATGCGCCGGCCGGGTCACCTCCTATCGCGAGACCGACGACGGCCGCTACCTCATCACGCTTACCGGCGTCTGCCGTTTCCGCGTCAAGAACGAGCTTGCCACGCAAACCCCGTTCCGCGCCGTGACGCCGGATTATGCGCCGTTCGCGGGCGATCTTGTCGCCAATGACGAAAGCGAATTTCCGCGCGAACGCGTGGTCGATGCACTGAAGGATTATCTCTCGAAGCGCGACCTGAAAGCGGATTGGCGCTCGGTGATGTCGGCGCCGCCCGAAACGCTGGTGAACGCGCTGGCCATGCTGTGTCCGTTTGAACCGGCGGAGAAGCAGGCGCTGCTGGAAGCCACCGACTGGCATTCGCGCGTCGCCACGCTGGTGGCATTGCTGGAAATGGCCGGCACGCCGACGCCCTCCGGCGGCAGCACGATCAACTAGGCCGGAAAGCGGATGGAGCCGGATCGCAAATTGCTGCAATTGCTGGTGTGCCCCGTCACGCGCATGCCGCTCAGATATGACGCCGAAAAGAATGAAATGGTGAGCAAGGCGGCGGGGCTGGCCTATCCCATCCGTGGCGGCGTGCCGATCATGCTGGAAGGCGAGGCGCGCGAGCTGTCCGAAGCCGAGCGCGCATGACCACCGACATCTGGCCCAGCGAAATCCGCCTCGATCCGGCGAAGACCACGATGATCGTGAGCTTCGAGAACGGTGACCGTTTCCAGCTTCCCGCTGAATATCTGCGCATCGAAAGCCCCAGCGCCGAAGTGCAGGGCCACGCCGCCAGCCAGAAGGTGACGGTCGGGGGCAAGAAGAACGTGAAGATCGCGGGGCTGGAGCCGGTGGGCAATTACGCCGTGCGCATTCTCTTCGACGACGGGCACGACACCGGGCTCTATTCCTGGGACTGGCTGCATGAGCTGGGCCGCGACCACAACAAGAAGTGGACCGCCTATCTCAAGGCGCTGGGCGCGCAGGGCCTCACGCGGGAATAAACCGCCGTGCTAGTGTCGCGCTTCGAAGGGCGCTTATTGAGCACATGAAAATCAACGATCCCGGCAGCCAGCCACAGATCGGAACCACGCCGCGCGTGCGCCAAATTCCGCAGCGGATTACGCGCGGGCGCATCGCCGTGGTGCGCGGCCAGGATGGAACGCGCTTCACCGATTTCTATCACCAGTCCCTGATGGCGAGTTGGCCGGTGTTCCTGCTGGGGCTGCTCGGGATTTTCGTGGCGATCAATCTGATCTTCGCCGCGTTTTACATGACCGATCCGAACGGGCTTTCGAACGCCGCGCCCGGCGATTTCTGGGCGCGCTTCATCTTCAGCGTCCAGACGATGGGCTCCATCGCTTACACCGACATGGTGCCCAAGTCCCATTATGTGGACGTCATCGTGATGGCGGAAGCGTTCGTCGGCATTCTCTATATCGGCATGCTGACCGCCGTGCTGTTCGCGCGCATGTCGCGGCCGTCGGCGCGTTTCGTGTTCTCCAACGTCGCCGTGATCCTGCAATATCACGGAACACCGACCTTGATGTTCCGTGCCGCCAACCAGCGCGGCAATCAGGTGCTGGACGCCAGCATCAACGTCACCCTGGCGCGCACGTCCACCAGCCCCGAAGGCATCACCATGCGCCGCTTCGAGGAGCTTGCGCTTGTCCGCAGCCGCACCTCTCTCTTTGCGCTGTCCTGGACGGTGATGCATTGCATCGACGAGAGAAGCCCGTTGTTCGGGATCACGCCCGAGACGATGGAGGAGCAGGACATGGAGCTCGTCATCCTGCTGTCGGGCCGCGACGACGTTCTGGCTGACACCATCTATGCCCGCCACACCTATGCGCCGCAGGATATCCACTGGCAGCGCCGTTTCGTGGACGTGATCTCCACCTCGCCGCAGGGGCGGATGGTTGTGGACCTCAACAAATTCCACGACACGGAGCCGCACCCGCTTGAGGGGGTGGGCGTCGGCGGATAGGCTTTTACAGCCATGGAAAAATTCACGACGCTGACTGCCGTAGCGGCACCCCTGCCGATGATCAATGTCGACACCGACATGATCATTCCCAAGCAATTCCTGAAGACGATTGCCCGCACGGGCCTCGGCAAGGCGCTCTTTCACGAGATGCGCACCAAGCCGGACGGCAGCGAGAACCCTGACTTCGTGCTGAACAAGCCGGCCTACAAGCACGCGCAGATTCTGGTGGCCGGCGCGAATTTCGGTTGCGGTTCGAGCCGCGAGCATGCGGCGTGGTCGCTGCTCGACTTCGGCATCAAGGTGATCTTCGCGCCGAGCTTTGCGGACATCTTCTACAACAACTGCTTCAAGAACGGCATTCTGCCGATCGCGCTGCCGCAGGACATCATCGACAAGCTGATGGACGATGCGGAGCGCGGCGCCAATGCCGTCATCACTGTCGATCTGGAAAAACAGGAAGTGCGCGGGCCGGACGGCGGCACGGTGAAATTCGACATCGATCCATTCCGCAAGCAATGCCTCCTCAATGGCTGGGACGATATCGGCCTGACCCTGCGCAACGAGAACAAGATCTCCGAATTCGAAAAGCGCCACGCGGCGCAGGCGAGCTGGCTGTGAGCGAACAGGTTCTGCGCGAAGAAAAAGACGGCCTCGTCACGCTGACCTTGAACCGTCCGCAGAAGCTGAATGCGCTGAACCATGCCGTGTTCAAGGAATTGGCCGCGCATCTGGACTGGATCGAGCAGAACGCGGCGAAGGTCGGCTGCGTGATCCTGCGCGGCACGGGGCGCAGCTTCTGCGCCGGGCACGATCTGGATGATATTTCCGGCGGTGGCGAAGGCCTCACCGTTTCGCATTTCGAGACACGCACCATCGAGCGCATGTCCGATCTGCCGATGCCGGTGGTTTGCGTGGTGCAGGGTCATTGCCTGACCGGCGGGCTCGAACTTGCGCTGGGCGCGGACATCATCATCGCGTCGGAGAGCGCCAAATTTGCGGACACGCATGGCAAATGGGATCTGGTGCCGGTGTGGGGCATGAGCCAGCGGTTGCCGCGCCGCGTCGGCAAGGCCAAGGCGATGGAGATGATGTTCACCTCGCGCATCTATTCCGGCCGCGAAGCCGCCCAAATGGGCCTCGCGAATTTCTGCGTCGCCGACGCGGAATTGGACGCGGCGGTGGCGGCGTTCGCGAAGGACGTCCTCGCCAATAGCTGGCGCAGCAACGCAGCGAACAAGAAACTGCTGAAAGACACCGACGGCCTGACCGAGAAAGCCGGCCTTGCGCATGAGCTGCATCGCACCGTCGGCCGCGGCAACGAGATGGGCGAACGCCTCGCCCGCATGCGGAAGTAACCTCTCCGTTGTCATGGCCCGCAAATGCGGGCCACCCAGGTGACATCGGCAAACTGCGGCAGCGCCGCTTAAATTTCAAAATCGGAGTTTGTGCCCAACTGGATGGCCCACACTCCGGTGGGCCATGACAGTTTTGGATTTGGAATTGGATAGAGTGAAATGACCCATCAGATACTCTTGACCCCCGGTGATGGCATCGGGCCGGAAGTCATCGAAGAGACGCAGCGTGTGCTGGGCTGGTTCTCCAAGAACCGCAATTTCGCGTTTCACACGGAGAGCGCGCCCATCGGCGGCATCGCGTTCGAAACACTGGGCACGCCGGAGCCGGACGCGACCATCGAGAAAGCGAAGAAGGCCGATGCGGTTCTGTTCGGCGCGGTGGGCGGGCCGAAATGGGACAAGCTGCCCTTTGCGCAGAAACCTGAGCGTGGGCTGCTGCGCCTGCGCAAGGATCTGGAGCTGTTCGCGAACCTGCGCCCGGCGCTGTGCTTCGATGCGCTGAAGGATGCGTCGTCGCTGAAGCCGGAGATCGTGTCGGGCCTCGATATATTGATTGTGCGTGAGCTGACGGGGGGCGTTTATTTCGGCGAGCCGAAGGAAACCACCATCCTGCCGGACGGCCAGAAGCGCGCGGTGGATACGCAGGTTTACACGACGCACGAGATCGAGCGCATCGCGCGCGTGGCGTTCGAACTGGCCGGCCTGCGGTCCAAGCGCGTGGCAAGCGCCGAAAAATCCAACGTCATGGTCACCGGCGTCTTGTGGCGTGAGGTGGTAACGCGCGTTCACAAGGACGAATTCCCCGACATCGAACTCAGCCATGTGCTGGCCGACAATTGCGCCATGCAACTGGTGCGCAATCCCAAGCAATACGACGTGATCGTCACCGACAATCTGTTCGGCGACGTGCTGTCGGACGAGGCGGCGCAGCTTACCGGCTCCATCGGCATGCTGCCGTCCGCGTCGCTGGGTGCGAAGCAGGCGAACGGCAAGCAGGCCGCGCTTTATGAGCCGATCCACGGCAGCGCGCCGGATATCGCTGGCAAGGGCCTCGCCAATCCCATCGCCTGCATCCTCTCCTTCGCCATGTGCCTGCGCTATTCCTTCGCCCGCATCGAGGACGCGCAGCTTGTGGAGCGCGCGGTGGACCGCGTGCTCGCCGACGGCTACCGCACTGCCGACATCATGCAGCCGGGCATGACCAAGGTCGGCACGACGGAAATGACGAACGCGATTTTGAAGGCGCTAGAGAAGCTGGCGCAATAGGCAGAGCGAGATGACCGGGCTTGCTGCAGCGTTCTCTCATTTTGGAGTTACACCAAAGAATCCCCGTTGGAGTTGGTCTGCAAGAAGTGCGGACGGTAGAACGGTCGTGATGACCCTTTGGAAAGATTTTCTCGACTATCGCTCCCGCCCAATTGTCTATAGCGATTTCGGCGAGAAGAACTTAGAGCATTGGAAAACCCGTCCAGGAAATTCGGAGCGCATCGAAAATCTGAGATGGGCGCGAGACAATTGTGGCGGCCTGTTCAGAGTTGTAATTGCTGTTGCGAAGGACACCAATGCTGATCCGCGCGCTATCTCGGAATGCTATCCGCAAGATAAATTGATTATGCGTTTGCTGGAACTCAACGAGGATACGGGTGAGTTTCGAGCGATCTCAGTGGAGAGCACCTAAGGCTCCACCACCACTTTGCCGATGACTTTGCGGGTGGTCAGCATGTGCATCGCTTCCACAGCCTTATCGAGCGCGAAGCGGGCGTAGATGTGTGGGCGGATCTTGCCGTCGGCGAGCAGCGCGTCGATGGCGGCGATGTTCTCGCGGCCTTTTTCCGGAAACTTCCGGCCATATTCGCCGGCGCGCACGCCGACGACGGAGAAGCCCTTGATCAGCGGCATGTTCACGCCGACGGTCGGGATGCGTCCCGAAGTGAACCCCACGATCAATATGCGGCCGTTGAAGGCGATGCAGCGCACGCTTTCGTCGAACACATCGCCGCCGACGGGATCGTAGATCACGTCCGCGCCGCGTCCGCCTGTCAGTTCCTTCACGGCCTCGCGGAAGCCGGAAGCGGGCAGCACATGATCGGCGCCATAGTCTTTGAGAAACGCACACTTCTCGTCCGATGACGCGGTGGCGATCACTTTGGCTCCCAGCACTTTGCCGAGATCGACCGCCGCGAGCCCCACGCCGCCTGCCGCGCCATGCACCAGCAAAGTTTCGCCTTTCATCAGTTCGCCGCGCCGCACCAGCGACACATAAGCGGTGAGATAAGCCGTCGTGTAAGCCGAGGCGACGGCATAATCCGCGCTGCCGGGAATGGCGCGATACGAACTCTCCGGCCCCTGCGCTTCTTCCGCGAAGCCGCCCGACAGCGCGCCGCCGACAACGCGGTCACCCACCTTGAAGCGTGTCACGCCGTTGCCCACCGCGATCACATCGCCCGCGCGTTCGCCGCCGACGACATAGGGAAGCTCCGGCTTGTGCTGATACTTGCCCTGGATCATCAGGATGTCGGGGAAGTTCACCGCCGCCGCGCGCACGCGGATGCGCACATCGTTCGCGCCCAGTTCCGGCAGGGTCACATCTTCGATCTTCGCCGTGCCGATATCCTCCGCGTTGGCGCGGCACAAAAGCGCTTTCATGCTGCGCCGTCGGCCGCGCCGTCTGTCTTGTGCGGCAGGGAGCGGATGCCGCCCAGGAACAGCGCCGTCGCAAAGTTGGCCGTGGCGGTCGCATCCCGATCCTCGCGGCGCGCCATGCGTTCGGACATTTCGAACGCGACGCCCACGATCGCCGCCATCAGGTAATCCGCATCCACCGGCGGGAAGAGGCCGCGTTCGATGGCCTTCTCGATGTCCTCGCGCAGCTCGTCGAACCCGGCCACGACTTCCGGCGTGTCCATGCGCATGCGCATGGTGTCGGCGTTGTGGCGCATGGCGCGCACGTCCACGCCGTCGCGCAGCACGAATTCGAAGAAGGTCTGGAAGGTGGCGGAGATGAATTCCTCCACCGTCGTGGCTTTCTCGCGCGCCTCGCGCAGCCGGGGGCGGACGACGAGCGCCGTCTCGTCCTGCATCGCCTGGTACACTTCTTCCTTGGACTGGAAGTAGTTGTAGAAAGTGCCGCTGGCCAGCGGCGTGGCGCGGATGATGTCGCGCACGGTGGTTGCGCCGTAGCCATGCTCGGCGAACACAATGCGCGCCGCGTCCAGAATGATCTGGCGGTTCTGCAGCTTGGTCTGTTCGCGCTTGCCGGCCGGCTTGGCGGCAGGGCGCGGAAGAGGCGGGGCCGTTTCGGTCTGGTCCATGGGGCTCTCGTAACTGGGGCCGGGACTCTACAGATCAGTGACGCGCCGTCAATTTCTCATTATTTGCCTGCATTTCAAGATGCTTTTGCCATCTTTCCGCTGGACCGGCGTGCCGCCCGCGCCTTGCCGCGCTGCCACTCGGCTTTGATCTCCCGGCAGTAGCGGTCGAAGTTCACCTGCATGGTGTGGCGGCGCGATGAATAATAATGGCCGATGTCGCGGCCCTCATCTTCGGCAATGGTCTTTTCCATCTCCGCTGTGCTGGGCAGCGCGTAGCCGCCCGCCAGATAATCCGCCACCCAGCGCGCCTGCTGCTCGGCGAAGTTCACCAGCGTCGGCAGCGGCTGCGCCAGGCCCATGAAGAATAGATTGTCCACGCCCGGCTTGAAGATGCGCTTGAACAGCGGCAGGTGGTTGTTCTCCACCTTGATCACCGTGTCATCGAGGAACGGGAAGGAGACGTTGTAGCCCGTCGCATATATGATCGCGTCGATCTGTTCTTCCCGGCCGTCTTCGAACAGCACTCTGTCGCCGCGCTTCTCCTGGATGTTCTTCACAACCGTGATGTCGCCGCAGCCGACGCGCGTGAGGAATTCGCCGGAAACGGAAGGATGCGCGTCCGCCGGATGATGCGCCGGTTCCGGCAATCCGTAATTGCTCATGTGGCCCACCGCTTTCACGATCAGCCGCTTGGTCATAGCGCGAACCAGCCATGTCGGCATCCAGGCGGGGGCAACGCCTTTGTCCGGCGGCGCGCCGTTGATGTATTTGGGGAAGATCCACACGCCGCGGCGCGCGGCCACGAAAAGCTTCTTGGCGATCGGTTTCTGCGAAAGCTCGCTGGCGATATCCATCGCCGAATTGCCCATGCCGACGACGAGCACGTTCTTGCCGCGCAGGTCATACGGCTCGAACGGCGTCAGGTAGTTGTGCGAGTGAAACTCCGGCCCGTCGAAATGGCCTGGGAATTTCGGGATGTAGTGATCCCAGTGGTGGCCGTTGCAGACGAACAGCGCATCGTAGTCGCGCGTCTCGCCGGTGGAGAGCGTGACTTTCCATTTTCCATTTGCATCCCGCGTGGCGTGCTTCACCTCGGTGTTCATGGTGATGTGCTCGCGCAGGCCGAAATGGTCGATGTAGTCGTTGAAATACTGCACGATCTGCGAATGGTGCGGATAGTCGGGGAAGCTGTCCGGGATCGGGAAATCCGTGAACTGCATCCGGTATTTCGACGTGTCGATGTGGAGCGATTGATAGCAGGACGAGCGGCCGTTGGGATTCTTGTAGAGCCAGTTGCCGCCGATGGCGCTGGACATCTCGAAGCAATCGAACGGCAGCCCGCGATCCTTCAGCGCCTTCGCCGTGGTGAAACCGGAGCAGCCCGCGCCCACGATGCAGGATTTCGGCAATGCCATGTCGCGCTCACAGAATGTCTTCCGCGCCCGATGATAGGTGCGAGCCGCCCATGCACAAGCCGCTTTAAGTTGACCGGGCGGCAATCCGCGCGCAGTTGACTTGCCGTTGCGTTGGGATTTGATCCGTTCATGTCCGACGCGCCCGAATGGCTGAAGCACGCCAAGAAGCACATGAACCTGACGCCCTATCTCGCGGGCATCGGCGGCAAGATCGTGGAAGTGGGAACACCGGCGGTTGCGCGCGTGCCCTATTCGGAAAAGCTGATCGGCGATCCGGAAACCGGCGTGGTGCATGGCGGCGTGATCACCGGCCTGCTCGATCACACGTCGGGCCTCGCGGTGATGGTGAAACTGCGCGAGCCCATGCCCATCGCGACGCTCGATCTGCGTATCGACTACATGCGCCCGGCAAAACCGCACCAGGACATCTTCGCCGAATGCATCTGCGTGCGGGTGACGCATGAAGTGGCCTTCGTGCGCGGCACCGCGCATCAGGGCGATGCGAACGATCCCATCGCGCTGTGCACCGGCGCGTTCATGATCATCCGCGGCGGCGTGCACGGCATCCCGGTGACGCCGGCATGAGCAACTATCTCTCCGGCGATCCCGCCACGCTTCTGGACGCCATCCCCTATTGCCGCCATCTGGGCATCACCGCATCGGTGAAGGACGGATCGTTGCTGCTGGCGATGCCCTTCGTGCAGCATCTCATCGGCAATCCGGTATTGCCGGCGCTGCATGGCGGCGTGATCGGCTCGCTGCTGGAAACCGCCGCCATCGCGCAGGTGATCTACGAGACGCGCCCCGAGCGTCTGCCCAAGCCGGTCGACATCACGGTGGACTATCTGCGCAGCGGCCGCGCGGTGGACAGCTTTGCGCGTGCGCGCATCGCCCGGCAGGGCAAGCGCGTGGTCAATGTCCATGCCGAGATGTGGCAGGAAGACGAGTCAAAGCCCGTCGCCGCGCTGCGCGGCCATCTGCTTCTCTAGTTCAGCGGGCCTTCGCCGCCAATGGCGATGCGCCCCGCGCCGAGAAGCGCCACGGCCACGCCACCGAACAGGAAGAACATCTGTGTTTCCAGCAGATAGCCGCCCTGTTCGTTCAGCCCTAGCAGCATGCCCATATGCACCAGCAGGATCGCCACGATCATGTTGAGCACGACGAGCACGCCGCCGATGCGCGAGAAGAGCCCCAGAATGATGAGAACGGGTGCCAGGACTTCGCCGGCATAGACGCCATAGGCTAGATAATCGGGCAGGCCGTGCGATCCGATCATCGCGCGGATCGGATCGATGCCGGTAAGTATTTTGTGCACGCCGTGAAAAAGAAGAAGCCCGCCCAGCGTCAGCCGCAGCACCAGCTTGCCAAAATCTTCGGTACCCATACGCATCCCCGGAACGCGCAATTACAGAAGGACAATACAACGGGTTCCGCCCGATTGTTCGCCAGCGTACATGTATTTCTGGTTATGGTTTCTGCGCGCGGAAAACCTTGGGCGGCGGCGGTTGCGAGCGCCGGTTCTGCGCAAGGTTAATTCCCATATCCGCGAGACGCAGGTCGCCGGACGCATCGTCTTCGGCGGATTCCGATGCGGGGTCTTCGCTCGGCGGCTCTTCGACGGCCGGCGGCGGAACGCCGAAATAGCTCGCCGTGGGCGCCGTGGAATAATTCGCAGGCGTGAGATCGTACATCGCCGCGTAGCGCCGCGCGGCGCGCGACGGCAGGAAGCTGTCCACGATTCCGGTCAGCGACATGACTGCGAAGAACGCGATCGCGATTCCGATCACGATGCGCATCTCGATCGTCTCGGCCGACATGACGGCCAGAAATTGATGCCAGAGATCAACCCAAAGCTGCTGATGCATCTTCGCCCCCGCTCAGCCGCGAAGATGTTGCATGACGCGCGCGTCACACGCCAAGCAAAAAAGTGGTGAACGCCGGGACGATCTTTGGCGTTGCGCGCAAACAAGGCAGCGCGGCGAAGAATTGTGCGGCTGTTGCCTAAGCGGCGCGCAGATCGGCACCAATTGCATCCACGATGGTAGAGAATCCATCGCGTTCGAGGCACGCCACAAGCTCCCGCTTGATGCGCGCGATAAGTCCGGGGCCGGAATAGGCAAGGGCGGTATAGAGCTGAACCAGCGACGCGCCGGCGCGGATCTTCGCATAGGCATCTGCGCCGCTCGCAACACCGCCGACACCGACAAGGGTGAGTTTTGCGCCAACGCGTTCACGCAGCGCCTTGAGGATCGCGGTCGATGGCGCCATGAGCGGCGCGCCGGAAAGCCCGCCGCTTTCGCTGGCGCTCGCGCCCTTCAGCCAGGTCGGCCGCGCAATTGTGGTGTTGGTCGCAATAATCCCCTCGATGCCGGAGGCGAGCGTCACGGCGGCGATATCGTCCAGCGCCTCCGGCGTCACATCCGGCGCGATCTTCAGAAGGATCGGCAGGTAGCTTGCCCGCGCCCGTGCATTGGTCAGCGTCTCCAGCAGCCGCTGAAGCTCATCCTTGTTCTGCAGTCCGCGCAGGCCCGGCGTGTTGGGCGAGGAAATGTTGGCGGTGATGTAGCTCGCAAACGGCGCCAGCGCCGCGAAACACAATTCGTAATCGGCGATGCGGTCCGCGCTGTCCTTGTTCGCGCCGATATTGATGCCGACGATGCCGCGTTTCGCGCGTCGCGCAAGTTTCGCGGCCATCGCGTCCATGCCGCCATTGTTGAAGCCCATGCGATTGATCACCGCGCGGTCCGCGCGCAGGCGGAAGAGGCGCGGTTGCGGATTACCGGCCTGCGGCCGCGGCGTGACGCTGCCGCATTCCACGAAGCCGAACCCGAATTTCAGCATCGCGTCCGGCACGTCCGCATCCTTGTCGAAACCCGCAGCCAGCCCGATCGGATTGGAAAAGTTCATGCCCAGCGCGGTCAGGCCCAAACGGGCATCGTCGCTTCGTGCGGCGGACAGCAGGGGCGCGGCCGTTTCGAGCAGGCGCAAGGTCGCCCTGTGCGCCGTTTCGGGCGGCAGAAGGCGAAGCGCGGCGGCGCCCAGATCGGTCAGCATGAAGGTGATTTTCCTGATTCTTGGCGCATATTCTATCGATGGAATCGCTTGCGCGCCGGGGGCAAGTTCCTTTAGGATAAATAACGTATAGGTGGACTTCATTCATATGGCGCGCAACAACAACATCAACAAGATCCTCACGCACGAACAGGTCTGGAATGCTCTCGACCTGCTGGCGGAGAACCACGACATGTCGGCATCCGGACTTGCGAAAGCCGCCGGGCTCGATCCGACGACGTTCAACAAGTCCAAGCGTGTCGGCCCCGATGGGCGCTTGCGCTGGCCATCCACCGAAAGCGTCGCCAAGTCGCTGCAGGCAACGGGCGCGTCGCTTGATGAGTTCACGTCCTATGCCGTGCGCGGGGCCAAGCCGCCGCGTTACGTGTCGCGTCCGGTGCCGCTCATCGGCATGGCGCAGGCCGGCAGCAAGGGCTATTTCGACGATGCCGGTTTTCCGGCGGGCGCCGGCTGGGACGAGATCCCGTTTCCCGATCTGAACGATGAACACGCCTATACGCTGGAGATCGCGGGCGACTCCATGCTGCCGATCTATCGCGATGGCGACCGTATTGTCGTTTCGCCGGCGCAGAGCGTTCGCCGCAACGACCGCGTCGTGGTGAAAACCACTGGCGGCGAAGTCATGTGCAAGCAAGTGGGCCGGCTCACCGCGCAGCGCGTGGAGCTCAAATCGCTCAATCCCGAACATGAAGACCGCGCGTTCGCGCTGACCGATCTGGCCTTCATGCACCGGATCATCTGGTCGTCGCAGTAATCAGCCCGGATTGCCCTGGTCACGCGCGACGAGCGCGGCATAAGCGTCCATGTCGCCCTTCTGCATCGTCGCGAGAAGCTCTTTCGCGCGCTTCTGCGCGAAGCCTTCATAGACGCCCTGCGGCGTAGCCTTCGCGGCATGCGCGAGCGCATCAGTGATCTTCGCGCGATAGGCGGCGGTGTCGTAACCCGATAGCGTCAGCGCGTATTGGTAGAGCAAACCGACATTGTCCGGCTCGATGGCGAAGGCCTTGGCGAAATCCGCGAAACCGGCTTCGAGCGTCGCGCCATACATCATCTTCGCCATGGTCGCGCCGCCCTTGTTCACGATCTCGATATTCCAGCCGCCCAGCGCGGCCCAGGCCTGCGCGTCGTGCGGATCGGCCGCGACAGCCGCATCGAGTTCCTGCTTCGCGAGCTTGGGGTATCCCTTTCGCAGAACGGTGAACATGCTCTCAAGCCGTCCCTCGCGGCCGAGCGACACGGCGAGAAACACATGTGCGTCGGCATTTTGCGGGTCCAGCGCAATGGCGCGGCGCGCATAGTCGGCTGCGCGCTTGATGCAATCCAGGCAATGCACGCCAGCCATCGTTTCCGCGGCCAGTGTCGCGCGCGCCGCAATCGCAAGTCCGGGCGCATCGTTGGCTGCGACGCCTGCCGCCACGGCCGCGTCGAACTTTCCCTGCTCATAGAGGTCGAACGGCGTCGCGGCCTGCGCGGAACCGGCGAAGGCGAGAACAAAGCCGAGCGTGAGCACAAGCCTCACGCCGCGCGGTCTCCAGCAAGCGCCTTGCGGATCATCGCCGCCGTGTCGCGGCAACCGAACAGCGCTGCGAAAGAGCCGAAGCGTGGCCCCTGCGTCTGGCCGAACAGCACCTCGTAAAGCGCCTTGAACCAGTCGCGTAAGGGTTCGAACTGGTGCTTCTTGCCGATCTCATAGACTTCGAACTGCACCTTCTCGCCATCGCGCTCATCGCCAAGCTTATCCAGCGCATCGGCTAGGTCGGACATCGCGGCGCGTTCCTTGTCGGTGGGCGCGCGGTATTGCTTGGTCGGCTTCACGAAGTCTTCGTAATAGCGCAGCGCGTAGCCGACGAGACGGTCGAGCCCCGGATTGTCCTTCGGATTCGCGTTCGGCGCATAGGCGCGGATGAAGCCCCAGAGCAAATCGCGGTCGTTCGCGTTGGAAGCACTTACCAGCGTCAACAGCAGCGCGAAGCTCACCGGATAGGTTTCCGTCGGCGGATTGCCGTTGTGGATGTGGAAGACCGGGTTCTCCAGCCGCTGTTCGTCGCTCGTCTCGTTGGAGTGATACGACCGGAGCAGGTCGATGTAATCGTCCACCGCTTTCGGAATCTGATCGAAATAGAGCTTCTTGGCCGTGCGCGGCTTCTGGAACATGAACAGCGCGATCGACTCTTCGGGGCCGTAGGTCAGCCACTCGTCGATGGTCAGCCCGTTGCCTTTCGATTTGGAGATCTTCTGTCCCTTGTCGTCGAGGAACAGCTCGAACACGAAATGCTCCGGCGGCTCGCCGCCCGCGATCTTGCAAATACGATCATACAAACCCTGATTGGGCTGGTGATCCTTGCCGAACATTTCGTAATCGATACCGAGCGCCGCCCAGCGCATGCCGAAGTCCGGCTTCCATTGCAGCTTGCAATGCCCGCCCTTCACCGAAACGGTCTCTTCGCTGCCGTCTTCTTCGATATAGGTGATCGTGCCCTTCTGGACATCGCGCGACACGACCGGCGCCAGCAGCACCTTGCCCGTGCGCGGGCTCACCGGCAGGAACGGCGAATAGGTGGACGCGCGTTCTTCGCCGAGCGTCGGCAGCATCACCGCCATGACCTCGTCATACTTCGCCAGCACGTGCATCAGCGCATCGTCATAGACGCCGGACTTGTACATGTCGGTCGCGCTGCGGAAGTCGTAGTCGAAATGAAAGCGGTCGAGGAACGCGCATAGCCGCGCGTTCATGTTGCGGCCATAGCTTTCCGCTGTGCCGAACGGATCGGGGATGTCGGTGAGCGGCTTGCCGAGGTTTGCCGCCATCATCTCCTTGTTGGGCACATTGTCCGGCACCTTGCGCAGACCGTCCATGTCGTCGGACATGGCGATCAGGCCGGTCGGGATGTCGCTCATCAGCTCGAAGGCGCGGCGCACCCAGGTGGTGCGCGCCACTTCGCCGAAGGTGCCGATATGAGGAAGGCCCGAGGGGCCGTAGCCGGTCTCGAACAGCACCTTCTCGGTCTTCTGTCCCGCTTTGGCACGTTTTTCGACGCGCGCCACCACTTTGCGGGCTTCTTCGAAAGGCCATGCGCGGGCCGCCAGGGCCATTTCGCGCGAGGGTTTGAACGTGCCGGACGGCATTGAGGAACCTTGAACTTAAACGTTTGGAAAGGGGCAAAAACCTAGTCTTCGCTAGGGGAACCCGTCAATGAGCACTGCGCCGCAGGACTTGCGTGACACACCGCCGAGCGGCGGCGTGAACGCGCGCGCGGTGCCGGCGGAGCGCATCGACATCCTCTTCCGCATGGGCCGGTTGTATCTCTTCCTTCCCTTTTCTGCCTTGTGCCTCGCTGCTGCGTTCTATCGCCATTACATCCCGGCATGGGTCGCGCTCATTCCGCTTCTGCTGCAGATCGCCACCACCATCGCCACGCGCGAATTCGTGGAGCGCTATGAAGCGCGCGATCCGGACGAAGACGTGATGGACTGGGCCAAGCGCTATCTCTGGTATTCCGGCGCCGCGGGCATGGCGTGGGGATTGGGCGCGGTCATCTGGTTCGTTCCCGACTATTTTCCGGCGCAGGCATTTCTCGCGCTCGCCTTCATGGGTATGACGGCGGCCGAATTCATCGCGCGCTCCTCATATCGTCCGGCCTATGCGGCGCATGCGTTCTTCTCGCTGTTGCCTCTCATCGTGCTGCTGGTGCTCGAAGGCAATGTCTATGCGGGTCTTGCCGCGCTGCTGGTGCTGTTCTTTGGCGGCGTGCTCTACGGCTATTGCGACAGCATCGCCGCGTTTCTGGATGAGAGCATCGCGCTGCGTCATCAAAACGAGGGTCTCATCCTCAGCCTCGCGGCGGAACGCGATACCGCGGAGAAAGCCCGCGACGTCGCCGAGAAAAGTACGCGCGCGAAGTCGGCCTTCATCGCCAATGTCAGCCACGAGATCCGAACGCCGCTCAATGCGCTGCTCGGCATGGCGCAGCTTCTCGACCAGAGCGAACTCGACCAGCGCCAGAAAAGCCATGTGAAGATCCTGCTGGAAGCGGGCCGCAGCCTGAAGGTTCTGCTGGACGATGTGATCGCCTTGTCGCGCGATGAAACCGACGTGGTGCCGCTCAGCGAGGACGATTGCGATGCCGCGCAGACCGCGCGCATCGTCGCGCGCATGCTCCAGCCGCGCGCCTGGGAGAAGCAAATCCACCTTACCGTGACGGCCGGCGACAATCTTCCCCGCGTCGCCGCCGATCCGCGCCGCGTCCGTCAGATATTGCTGAAACTCGCCGACAACGCCGTGAAGTTCACCGATCGCGGCGGCGTGGAAATCCGCGTCGAGGCGCAGAACCGCGGCGAAGATTTGATGTTGAAGTTCAGCGTCGCTGACACCGGCCTTGGCTTCACACCCGACGTCGCCGAACGCATGTTCGAGCCATTTACGCCGGGCGACGGCACCTACGCCCGCCGCAACGACGGCGCGGGGCTCGGGCTTGCGGTCGCCAAACGCCGCGTGACCGAACTGCGCGGTGACATCGGTTTCGAAAGCACGGTTGGCGAGGGCACGCTGTTCTGGTTCACGGTCCCGGCCGTGCGCGCGCGCGAAGCGGTGAAACACGAAGCCACGGCGCTCACGGCCGATGCCTCTCCGCCGTCCGGGCTTTCCTTTCTTGTCGCGCTTGCGGACGAAGCGGTGCGCAAATCGATCGTGGACTATCTGGAGCCGTTCGGAAATCGCTTCAGCGTTACCGGCCAGCTCGCCGAAGCGATCGGCCGCGCAGGCCGCGAGAACTTCGACGCCATTATCTGCAGTGCTGCGGACGCCGACATGCTGGCGGTGGCGCCGGGCGTGCGCGCGCCCGTGCTTGCCATCGTTACCGGCGGTATGCGCGCGCCGGAAGCGGCCGGTGAGATCCTGCGCTGGCCGGCGACGGCAGGCGCGCTCTATGTCGCCTTGCAGGAGTTGCTTGGCCGCGGCGCCGATGCGCCCTCGGAGGCTGCCCCACAGAACGACAGTGCAGCGGCAATCGACGCGCCTGCCTTTGCGGCGTTGGAAAAGTCGCTGGGGCTTTCAACGCTTATTGAGATTCTGCAGTCCTACATGACGACGGCGGAAGATCTCTGCCGCGATTTGTCCAATGCCAGCGGCCATGAGCAGTGGGATGATGCGGCGCGCATCGCGCAGGACATTGCGGGCGCTGCCGGCGGTCTGGGTCTCGCCGCACTGACTCAGGCGGCGCGCGGTTTCACGCAAAAGGCGCGCGACGGAAGTTCCGCCGAAAAACTGCGCGAAGCCGCAGACACGGTGATGGGCGAGCATCAGCGCGTTTGCCGGGCATTGGCCAATCTCTATCCGGATCTGGCGGCTTAGCGCCTTCATCCTTTCCTTCTCTGCGCGTTCGGCCTATTGAGCACAAATGCCGAACGAACACGCCTCGCGCCTTGAGATTCCGGCGCTTATCCCCGCGCCCGGCGGGGCGGTGATTGCTGACGCGCATGGCGCGGCGGCGCGCGTCGGCATGGAGGAAGCCCGCCGTCTTTTCCGCTCGGGCGATGCGATCGTGGCGCATGCGATGTTCGTATCGGGGCGGCTCAAGGCGCCGCCTGCGCGCCCGCTGTTTGACGTGATGGAGTTATTCGCTTTCGTGCGGCCGGCCACACCTTGCGTGCCAAGTGCGCTCGGCCTTGCGCGCGTCTGCGGGTTGCTGCCGCCGCATACACCGGAAGAACAGGCGAAGGCGTTGCACGATGTCGCCGATATTCTTCTCGGTGAATTGCGCGACAAGCCGGAGCGCGAGCGCGCGCAGATCCGCGCGCTGGCATCGTCGCTGGAGAAAGCGGGATGGCGCTGGGCGTCGCTGGTGCTGGAGACTGTCGGCAAGCCGGACACCGCGCTGTCGCCCATCGCGGGTTTCGATTCCTGGCGCGGCCTGCCGCAGTGGGAAGACGAGCCGGCGCCCGACAAGCCGGGATCTCTACCGGTGGAAGCAAACGAAGCACGGCAGCGTCTTGCGCAGCTCGTCGGCAGCACGGGTGAAGTGCGCAACGAGCAGGAAAGTTATGCGGAGGATGCGACCTTCGCGTTCGGCGCGCGCGAACGCGCCGGCGCGCCGCGCATCGCATTGATCGAAGCAGGCACCGGCACCGGCAAGACGCTGGGCTATCTCGCACCGGCCAGTTTGTGGGCGGAAAAGAACGGCCCCGGCCTTTGGCTTTCCACCTACACGCGCAATCTGCAGCGGCAGATCATCCAGGAACTCGCGCGGCTTTATCCCGATCCCGTTGAGCGCGACGACAAATGCGTCGTGCGCAAGGGGCGCGAAAACTATCTCTGCCTGCTGAATTTCGAGGAAGCGGCCAAACGCACCGCGCTCGCGCCGGGACAGCGCACCGTCGCGCTTGGGTTGATCGCGCGGTGGGTGAGCGCCACGCGCGATGGCGACATGTCCGGCGTCGGCTTTCCGGCCTTTCTCGCGAGTTCTTTGCCGCTGGGCGAAATCACGGACCGTCGCGGCGAATGCGTCTATGCCGCCTGTCCGCATTACAGAAGCTGCTTCATTGAGCGTGTCATCCGACGCTCGAAGAATGCGGAAATCGTGATTGCCAATCATGCGCTCGTCATTGCGCAGGCCTCCGGCGAAAGCGCGAGCGTCGATGAGACGACCGACCAGCCTGCCGAACGGCGGGTGCGTTACGTTTTCGATGAAGGTCACCACCTCTTCGATGCAGCGGACTCAGGTTTCGCTGCGTTTCTCTCCGGCGTGGAGATGGCGGATCTGCGCCGCTGGATCAGGGGCCCCGAAGGCCGCGCGCGCACGCGCATGCGCGGGCTGGACGAACGGCTGAAGGACATCATCGGTGACGATGTGGTGGCGCGCGAAACGCTGGACGAATGCATCGCCGCCGCCAGCACACTCACCAGCGAAGGCTGGCTGTCGCGCTTGCACAATGCGAGCCCGCGCGGTCCCGGCGAAGTGTTTCTCGCCGCCGCCTATCAACATGTGAAGGCCCGCAGCGCAAATGAAGATGCGTTCTATTCGCTGGAAGCCGACACCGAACCGTTGAGTGACGAACTGCTCGAAGCCGCGCGCGAATTGGGCGTGGGACTGGCGCGGCTTTCCCAGCCGCTCCTTTCGCTCGCCTATCGCCTGCGCAAGAAGATCACCGAGCAGGCGAAGGAACTGGAAACCTATCAGCGCGCGCGCATCGAGGCGGCGGCGCGCGGGCTTGAGAAACGCGCGCGCATTGTCGTGCCCGAATGGATCGCGATGCTGTCGTCGCTGGAGAACGGCGACCGGCGCGAGGAATTCGTGGACTGGTTCGAAATCGAGCGCGACGATGGCCGAGACTACGACATCGGGTTGTGGCGGCACTGGGTTGATCCGACGATTCCGCTGGCCAGCGAGGTGCTGTCGCCCGCCCATGGCGCGCTCATCACCTCCGCGACCTTGCGCGACGCCGACGGCACCGAGGATCACTGGCAATCGGCGGAAGTGCGCACCGGCGCCGCGCATCTGCCGGAACCGCCGAAGCGCGCCAGCTATGGCTCGCCGTTCAATTACGCCGAGCAAGCGCGCATCTTCGTCATCAAAGACGTGAACCGCCGCGACGCCGATCAGGTCGCATCCGCCTACAAGGAGTTATTCCTCGCCGCGGGCGGTGGCGGTCTTGGTCTTTTCACGGCGGTGAGGACGTTGCGCGCTGTGGAGAGCCGCATCTCCGCGCCGCTCACCGAATCGGGCATCAATCTCTATGCGCAACATGTGGACCGGCTCGACACCGGCGCGCTGGTCGATCTGTTCCGCGCCGAGGAGAACGCCTGCCTGCTGGGCACCGATGCGCTGCGCGATGGTGTGGACGTGCCGGGCCGATCTTTGCGCCTTGCGGTCTTCGACAAGGTGCCGTGGCCCAAGCCCACCATTCTTCACAAGGCGCGGCGCGCACGCTTCGGCAAGGCGTATGATGACCTGCTCACGCGCCTGCGCCTGAAGCAGGCGTTCGGCCGCCTCATCCGCACGCAGCACGACAAGGGCGTTTTCGTGATCCTGGAACCGGCAACGCCATCGCGGCTTCTCTCCGCGTTCCCACCGGATGCGCCGGTAAGCCGGTGTGGATTGGCGGAAGCTCTCACCGAAATCCGTGGGTTTCTTGGCGATCCCGCGTGACCGTGAATAGGGCCGGTCCTATAACCCGGCCATGACCGTGCAGGACGACTCTCTCTTCGGCGATGCCGCGACCGGCGATACTTATGGCCGCAACTCCACCGGCATTCTCCCCAGCCATGTGCTCAAGCGCCTGATCCGCGCGCACAAGGAGATTCGCGCGACCGAGGATTTTGAGGACGGCCAGATCCAGCCGGCGAGCATCGATCTGAGGCTCGGCCCCGTCGCCTATCGCGTGCGCGCCAGCTTCCTGCCGGGGCCGAACGCGACCGTCATGGAGAAGATGCAGTCGGTCTTCATGCACGAGATCGACCTGACGAACGGCGCGGTGCTGGAAACCAACTGCGTCTATATCGTCCCGCTGCTGGAGCACGCCGATTTCTCCGCGCGAATCTCCGGCACCGCGAATCCGAAAAGCTCCACGGGGCGAATCGACGTTTTCGTGCGACTCATCACCGATCAGGCGCAAGCATTCGATCGCGCCGAGGCAGGCTATCGCGGCCCGCTTTACGCGGAGATTTCGCCGCGCACCTTCCCGGTGCTGGTGCGAAAGGGGTCCAAGCTGAACCAGCTGCGCATCCGTCATGGCTCGCCGGGATTCACCGACACGCAGCTTCGTCGCCTGCATGCGGAGCATCCCTTGGTCGATGTGGAGCCGGATATCGACAACGGACTGGGATTTTCCATCGACCTTCGCGGCGATGGCGGGCGCATCGGCTGGCGCGCCAAGCGTCACACCGGGATGATCGATGTCGACAAGCGCGGCGCGCTCAATGCGCATGATTACTGGGAATCGATCGAAGCCAACCCGCAGGGCAACCTCATCCTCGATCCCGACGAGTTCTATATTCTCGTCAGCCGCGAGGCGATCGCGATCCCGCCCGACTACGCCGCCGAAATGGTGCCGTTCGATCCGCTCGTCGGCGAATTCCGCGTCCATTATGCCGGGTTCTTCGACCCGGGATTCGGCTACGAGAAGGGCCAACCGCCCGCCGCGCGTGGCGTGCTCGAAGTTCGTTCACGGGAAGTTCCGTTTATCCTGGAGCATGGACAGATCATCGGCCGCCTCGTCTTCGAGCGGCTGACGGACCCGCCCCCTGAGGTCTATGGCCAGGGGATCGGGTCCAACTACCAGCGCCAGGGACTCAAGCTTTCCAAACACTTCGCGCAAATTTAACGCAAATCCCGCGTTGATTGCGGTGGCGGATTTGGATGCCACTTCCACGCGTCATTTTGTGGCAAATAACCCACAGTCTGTTGCAAACAACGCAGGGCAGCCTTGCAAAAGCTTGATCGAAATCAACGCAGCGGCATTCTTCCGCTCGCCGCGGGTCCAACGGCATAGGGGGCTAGTGCCCGCGGTTAATTGGGTCCGCATTGAAGGGGGCAGCATGGGACGGCTACGGCGCTAAACGCGCCGGCCGTCCCATGGTTTTCAGGCCCCCGCAAGCAACCGTAAGTGGTTGGTGTCATTGTCCCTTTCCGTACCATTACTTCTTTGCGGATCGTGACCCGTCCGCCACAGGTAATCGCCGTGTTTGCATTGCTTGAAATGCCGGTTCTGGTAGGGTTTTCAGGCACATTGGGCGGCAGATTCAGGCAGAACAGCCGAGTGGGGAAATGACAGGTATTCGTATTGTTTTCGCAGGCATAGTTGCGGCCGCGACCTTGGTCGCCGGCTCCGCATTCGCGCAGTCGCAGAACCTGGAGCGGGACACCAGCAACTCCCTCGGCGGCATCGCGGTGGATTCCAGCGATGTTTTCGCGCCGACCCAGTTCAGCAGCGACGGCTCCGTGTACGGCGTGCGCGAGGATATCCTCGATGCGCTGCCGCGCCTGTCCAAGCTCAATCCGCAGACGCTCTCAAAACACACGTCCTCGACGTCGAAGACGCCCGACATCGCGTGCAGCGCCGCGGGCTTTCCCGGCGGCTGGTGCAATACCGCTCATGCCGTTGCTGCATCCGCCTTCGGCTGGAATTTCTCCGCGAAGGGCAAGGGCGTCGTCATCGGCATCGTCGATAGCGGCATCGACCTGAACAATCCGGAATTCAAGGGCCGCATCCTCACCGGCACCTGCATCAAGAGCAGCATCAATCCCTGCACGAATTCCAGGAACAAGATCGGCGGCGACAACGACGTCTACAACGGCTCGTCCGTCGTGACGCACGGCACGCACGTTGCCGGCATTGCGGCCGGCAAGACCACGGGTCTCGCCAGTGCGGCGTCCATTCTGCCGGTTCGCGTTTGCGCCGGCGAGAGTTGTTCAAACGTCGACGAAGGCATCGTCTGGGCCGCCAAGCACGGCGCGGACGTGATCAACGTTTCGATCGGTGGCGGCATCTTCACCAGCTCCGATACGGCGCAATTGCGCCAGGCGGTTTCCGCGGGTGCGCTGCTCGTCGTCGCGGCGGGCAATTCCGGCGTGTCCGATCCGACCAACGGCTATCTCGCCAAGGGCGCGCTGGAAGACGGTATTCGCGGCTCGATGATCGTGGTCGGCGCCACAGGCTGCTCCAAGTCGGGTTATACCGGCACGGGCTGCAGCAATGACGGCATAGGCGCTGTTGCATCGTTCAGCCAGTCGCCTGGTAACCGTTGCGAAGTGCATGGCGGCAAAAGCTACTGCATGAAGGATTACTACGTCGTCGCGCCTGGTCTCGACATCTGGTCGGCGGTCGGCAACGGCGGCTCGGCGAAGCCCGCCTATGGCTGGTTGTCCGGCACATCGATGGCCTCGCCCTACGTCACGGGCGTTGCGGCGGTGATCAAGGGCAAGTGGCCGCAGCTCACCTCGAGCCAGGTCGCCAGCATCATCTTCCAGACCGCCGACGACATCGGCGCTCCGGGTGTGGACCCGATCTTCGGTCGCGGCGCGGTCGACATCACCAAGGCGCTGAGCCCTGTGGGCGCCACCATCGTGGCGACGAAATCCTTCTCGGTATCGCCCACGGCGCCGGCCAATGGCACGAGCGTTGCCGCAGCCGCGTCGACGCCGAACGTCTCCGGCCTTGCCGGCGACTCAGCCGCCGCAAACGCGATCTCCAAGCTCGGCACGAACGGTGCGCAGAAGAGCTGGGTTTCCGGACCGCTCTCCGTCGCGGTGCAGAATTCGAAGCTTTTGAAGAAGGCCGTGCTGGTCGATTCCTTCGGCCGCACGTTCCAGGCCGACATGTCGAAGGCGGTCTATAATCCGGGCCTCGATTTCACGAATTACTTCATGTCGTCGCCCTTCGTCAGCTATTCGCCGTTCGCGGTTGGCGGGCAGGGTCCGTTCGGACGCTTCGTGGCTTCCGGCTACGCGGTGGACACGGTGACGCCGCGCCTCGCATCGGGTGAATTCCTGACGTCGGACCGTCATCGCTACGATGTTCGCGACCTGGAATTGACCACCGCGGTCTCCGACAATTTCGCGATCAATGCGGGCTATCACCTCGACCTGCAGGGCCGGTTCAACGGTTATGACCTGCAGGGCTCGAGCGCGTATGACGGCTTGTTCCTCTCCGGTTCTGCGCTGAACTCGCCGTATGAGTCTTTCACCGACGGCGGCAGCTTCGTCGGTGCGACCGTGGCGCTGGCCAGCGATCTGCGCGTCAGCTTCGGCCAGTCCGATCGCGGCAAGGAAAGCGCGGACTTCGAAGTGCCCGTGTTCTCCTACCTGTCGCAGGTTGAAGGCCCGCAGTCGCAGATCGATCAGCGCACGGCCACGACCTCCATGGCCGGCGTCAATTGGGATTTCGCCAACTGGGGTGGTCTCGGACTCACGGCGTCCAACACGCTGGAGCGTCACGGCATGCTCGGTGGCGTGAACTCCGGTGCGCTCGCGGTCGCCAAGGGCGCGAACACCAGCGCCGTCGGTCTGTCGGCGCGCGTGGGCTTTGGCAATGGCTGGGTCACCACCGTGTCCTACAGCGAAGGCATCACGCAGCTTGATCTGCGCGCCAGCGGCATCGCCACCGATTCCGATACGCTGCGCAGCCGCTCCTATGGCGTGGCCATCGCCAAGCACGGTCTGTTTGCCGACAACGACAGCCTCGGTCTGGCGGTGAGCCGTCCGATCCAGGTCTATTCCGGCGGCCTCGGCCTCACGCTCGGCACCGGCTTCGACTCCTCCGGCAACCTGCTCACCAGCAGCGAGCATGTTTCGCTGGCCAGCCGCACGCCGGAAACCGATTTCGAAATGGGTTACGTGACCACATTCCTCGATGGCGCCCTGGCATTGCAGGCCAACGCCGCGTGGCAGCAGAACCTCGCCGGCCAGTCCGGTGTGAATTCGCTGGCGGTCCTGAGCCGGGCGAAGATCAACTTCTGATCCACCTATAAATAGTGTCGCGAAAGGCCGGGATTTTCCCGGCCTTTTGCATTTGGGCCGATTGTTTTGACGGAAGGGGCGGGCGCCCGCTACAACGCGCCGCTCCCGCAATCTTCAGGTGAACGCCATGGCCGGTCCGGAATTTGTTTATGTGATGAAGGGTCTCTCGAAGACCTATCCCGGCGGCAAGCAGGTCCTGAAGGACATCTGGCTGTCTTTCTATCCGGGCGCGAAGATCGGCATCGTCGGCGTCAACGGCGCCGGCAAGTCCACCCTGATGAAGATTATGGCCGGCATGGACAAGGAGTTCACCGGCGAAGCCTGGGCCGCCAAGGGCGTGCGCATGGGTTACCTGCCGCAGGAGCCCACGCTCGATCCCGACAAGAACGTGCGCGACAACGTGATGGAAGGCGTCGCCGCCAAGAAGGCGCTGGTCGATCGCTACAACGAGATCGCCGCCAATTATTCCGACGAAACCGCCGACGAGATGGGCAAGCTGCAGGACGAGATCGAAGCGCAGGGCCTGTGGGATCTCGACAGCCAGGTCGATCAGGCCATGGATGCGCTGCGTTGCCCGGAAGGCGATGCCGATGTCGCCACGCTGTCGGGCGGTGAACGCCGCCGCGTGGCGCTGTGCAAGCTGCTGCTCGATGCGCCGGACGTTCTTCTGCTCGACGAACCCACCAACCATCTCGACGCGGAGTCGGTGGAATGGCTGGAAAAGACACTGCGCGAATACAAGGGCTGCATCATCCTCGTCACCCACGATCGCTACTTCCTCGACAACGTCACGGGCTGGATTCTCGAACTCGACCGCGGCCGCGGCATTCCGCACGAAGGTAACTACTCGTCCTTCCTTGTGGTGCAGGAAAAGCGCCTGCGCCAGGAAGGGGCGGAGGAAGCGGCGCAGGAACGCGCGATTGCGCAGGAACGCGAGTGGATTCAAAAGTCCCCCAAGGCGCGTCAGGCCAAATCGAAGGCGCGTATCAACGCCTATGAAGAACTCGTCGCCAAGAGCAACGAAGCGCGCGTCGTCACCAATCAGATCATCATCCCGGTGGCCGAGCGTCTGGGCAGTGTCGTTATCGAAGCCGAAGGCCTCGCCAAGGGTTATGGCGATCGTCTCCTGTATGAGAACGTGAACTTCAACCTGCCGCCGGGCGGCATTGTCGGCGTGATCGGTCCCAACGGCGCGGGCAAGACCACGCTGTTCCGCATGCTCACCGGGCAGGAAAAGCCGGATGCCGGCACGCTGAAGATCGGCCCCACCGTGCAGCTCGGTTACGTTGACCAGAGCCGCGACGCGCTCGATCCCAACAAGACGGTGTGGCAGGAAATCTCCGACGGCCTCGACGTGCTGGAGCTTGGCAACAAGCGCACGATGAACTCCCGCGCTTATGTCGGCGCGTTCAACTTCAAGGGCGGCGACCAGCAGAAGAAGGTCGGCCAGCTATCGGGCGGTGAGCGCAACCGCGTGCATCTGGCCAAGATGCTGAAGTCCGGCGCGAACCTCTTGCTGCTCGACGAACCGACCAACGATCTGGACGTCGACACCCTGCGCGCGCTGGAATCCGCGCTGGAAGAATTCGCCGGCTGCGCCATGATCATCAGCCATGATCGCTGGTTCCTGGACCGCATCGCCACGCACATGATGGCGTTCGAAGGCGACAGCCATGTCGAATGGTTCGAGGGCAACTATCAGGATTACGAAGCGGACAAGAAGCGCCGCCTCGGTATCGAAGCCGACCAGCCGCATCGCATCAAATACAAGCGCTTCGCGCGCGCCTAACGCTCGTGCGCGCGTGTGCGCGGCGGCGGCGTCTCGCCGGCGGCGAGGTAGCTGTTCATCTTGCTCGCGCGGTTGCGGATCTTTGCGGTCAGCGTCGCCAGCGTGGCGCCGCGCTGCGCCAGGAATTCGCTGTATTGCATCTTCTGGCTTTGCGTCAGCCAGACGCCGCCGACGCATAGATCCACGAGAATGGGCTTGTCGTCCGGATTAAGCACGCGAAAGTCGATCTGATCCGCGTTCACGGAGCGCCGGCCGCTTTCATCCAGCCGGAACGCCTGCACGATCACGTCGGTCTTCGAGCGCTCGATGGAATTCTCGACGCTAAGCCTGCCTTCGCGCCAGAGCTCGCGTTCATAGAAGGCCGTTTCCAGTTCTCCGAATGCTTCCACGAAGGCCTCAAGCTGCTCGGTGGTCGCTGTCTTGGCCGCGGGCCCCAATGTGTAGAGCGCCACGCGGCGCATATCGGTGATCGGCGCCAGCAGGGCTTCAAAGCGCTTGTGCTTTTCCGCGTGCGGTAACGAAGCATCGCTCAGGATCGCCAGGCCTTGGGTGACGTAGGTCTGGACGAATGTCTCTGAAGCCGTGGCCGCCAGCACGGGCCTGCTCGCGAAAAACAGCAACATGGCGGCGGCTCCAACGGCGCGCGTGGTCATCCATGCTCTGCGAAAAACTACCAAGACGCGGCCCCACCAACCCCTGTGACGGGATTATGACTGTAGATGCCGCCGAGGGTCCACGGCAAACGCGGCGCGGGGCTCGCGCTTTGTGATCTTAAGGTTAGTTCCCGCTGCGTATGGACGCCGCCCGCTGCTGCAGATCGGCGGTCAGCGCTTTTACGTCGTTGTTATGCTGGGCCAGAAATGCGGTGAACTGGTCATGCTCCTGCAGCGCCAGCCAGACGCCCGATACGCTGGCGTCGATCACCTGCATCTTGCCGGCCGTGTCCGCCACCCGGAAATCCACTTCGTCGCCCGGACCGGAGCCCTTCGGGTCCTGCACGCGGGTCTGCACGATGAAGTCTCCAGGTGCATGCTGGATGGAGCCGGTCACCTTCAGCGTCTGGCCGGAATAGTGCGCGAGCTGTTGCTGATAGACTGCTGCCGCATACCCGCGAAACGCCTGCTCGAAAGCTTCCACATCCGCAGGCGGCGCGGATTTGGCGGCATCGCCAAGCGTGAACACCGCGATGCGATGGATGTCCGTCAGGGATTCGAGGAACGATTGAAACTGGGCCTGCTTGTCCGCCGGCGAAAGCGACGCGTTGTTCAGAATTGTCAGGCCCTTCTGCACATTGTCGCGAATATAGGTCTCGGCTGGCGTATCGGCCTGCGCCGCCGACAATCCGATCGCCAGTGCGAAGGCGGCAGACGCAAACATGCGCCGCGTCATTTTGAGAGCGTTCAGGCGCATGGGAAGCCCCGGTTCTTTTTGATTGCCCCGAAGGATGGGCCCATCGAAGCGCAGGGGCAAGAAAAATGCCGCGATCGAATGACCGCGGCATCAAAGATTGCAGAATTCCAATCTATTTTCCGGTCAGGTCGCCACCGGCGCGTACCTTTGCGGCGCGCTGTTTCAACTCTGCGGTGAGCGCCTTCACGCTGTTGTCGTTCTGCGCGAGGAAGGCGGAGAAATCGTCCTGCTCGGTGATCGCCAGATCAAGTCCCAGCACGATGATGTCGCCAACCGTGAAGTGGCCCGGCGTTCCCAAAATGCGGAAATCGACCTGGATCGGATCGTGGCCGTTCTTGTTCGGATCGACGAGAACGGTGGTCACCAGATAATCGCCGGCCTTGCGCTCTACCGAACCGGTGACCTTCAGCGTTTGTCCGGAGTATTTCTGGAATTCGGATTCATATACGGCAAAGGCATATTCGCGGAACGCGTCTTCGAACGCCGCCAGTTCCGCCGGCGATGCCGAATTCTTTGCCGGGCCCAGCGTGTAATCGGCAATGCGCTTCAGGTCCGTCAGTTTGAGAAGAAAATTGCGGAATTCATCGCGCTTTTGCTGCGACGAGCCGCCAGCGTTGAGGATGGTGAGGCCGCGTTGGACATTTGTCTGCACGAATTCTTCCGCCGGTGACGCGGCGCGCGCCGCGGCGATGGGCAGGGCGATGGCGACGATCGCGGCCAGCGCGACAAAACGCACGAGGCCTGCGAAACGCACGCGATTAAAAGCTTGAGTCATGGGCTGCTCCAATGCTCCGCAAATACGCCAGTCAATGATCGCGACGGGTTATGGCAAGTTCGTGGCAACTCGGCGCGTTACAAATCCGGAAGATTGCTCACATCCGGGCGTCCATTGCGGATCTCGTTGTTGCGCATCTGACGATACAGACTGCGGACGGACGCATAATAGTCGACCGATCCACGCTCAATGTTCTGGAGCGTATCAAGGTTGCGTGAGCGGACATCGATAATCGACACGACCCGGCGCCCGGCCGACCACCAGATGTGCTCGCGCAGCGAGATGTAGGTCGTGGGATCGAAGAAGATGTCGACCACCTGGCCGGCGGCATCGCGCGGCGGATCGGGGCCCAGGAAGGGCAGCATGATGTACGGGCCTTCGCCGACGCCCCATGTGGCCAGCGTCTGGCCGAAGTCTTCAGTATGCGCGGGAATGCCGAAATCCGATGCCGGATCGAACAATCCGCCGATGCCGAGCGTCGAGTTGATGGTGAAGCGGCCGAACGTATCGCCGGCGCGGTGCACCTCGCCTTGCAGGATGTCGTTGACGAAGGTCACCGGCAGATTGAGGTTGAGAAGGAAGTTGTGAACGCCTTCGCGCGCGGGATCGGGCACCACGGCCACATATGCGCTCGCCGTCGGCTTCAGCACGAACTTGTCGACCTTCTGGTTGAAGTCGAACACGGTGCGGTTGGTCTGCTCGTATGGATCGTTCTGGCCGGACGGGTCCGTCGTGGCGCAGCCCGCAAGCAGCACGCCAATACCCACCACCAGAAATTTGCTCAGTCCCCGCATCGTCATCCCAGCGCCAATATCTTTCCGCTCACAACGCGCAGACCGTAATTTGGTCGCGCAGTCCTTCGCCCGATTGCCGTGAATCGGTACCGCCCCCGGTTGATAAATAGGGTTACCACATCCGCCATCAAGGCACAGGGTAGACGATCACAGCTTCGGTCAAATATGCGAGGGCGTTGCTAAGAATTCACCAAATTGTCCCAAGGGATTTGGACAGGATTGCCCATTGCATAATCATATAAAGATATGTTTATATGATATGGCTTTGGAGGTCCTCGATGGACGAATTGCTGGCCATGCTGCGGGCCGCCGCCGACCCCACCCGGTTGCGGCTGCTGCTGATCCTGCGGGAGGCGGAACTGACCGTTTCCGAGCTGACCCAGATTCTGGGCCAGAGCCAGCCGCGCGTCTCCCGTCACCTCAAATTGCTGACCGATGCCGGCCTTATCCTGCGCTTCAAGGAAGGGAGCTGGGTGTTCTACCGCTCCGCCGAGAAGGGCGGCGGCGCTCAGCTCAGCCATCTGCTCGCCGGCCTCGTCACGAAGGACGCGGACCTGCTGGTGTCCGACCGCCGCCGGCTGGCCGACGTGCGCGAAGACCGCGCGTCCGAGGCGGCGGCCTTCTTCAAGGCCAATGCCGCGGATTGGGAGCGCATCCGTTCGCTGCATGCGCCCGAGAAGGACGTTGAGGACGCCATCCAGAATTTGTTGCGCGCCCAGCCGGTAGAATCCCTGCTCGACGCGGGCACCGGCACCGGCCGCATGCTCGAGCTCCTTGCGCCCGACATCAAATACGGCGTGGGTATCGATGTGAGCCCGGAGATGCTTTCCATCGCGCGCGACCGTCTGGCGCGCGCCCATGTCGGCCATTGCCAGGTGCGGTTGTCCGATGTCTTCCGGATGCCCTTCGCGACCGGCACGCAGGATGAAGGCTTCGACGCCGCGCTCTTCCACCAGGTACTGCATTATCTGGACGATCCACAGGCCGCATTGGCCGAAGCCGCGCGCGCGCTCAAGCCCGGCGGCCGTGTCCTCATTGTCGATTTCGCGCCGCACGATCTGGAGTTCCTGCGCACCGAGTTGCAGCACCGCCGCCTCGGTTTTTCCGACAAGGAAGTGCAGGGCTGGTTCGAGGCCTTGGGTCTCAAGCCGCTGGAATCCGTCGCCATCGCTCCGCATGCGGGCGGCAGCGGCAAGCTGATCGTCAAGATCTGGGCCGCCGCAACGCCCGTTCGCCATCACCGCTCAAGAGTTGCCGCATGAGTTTGCGCCGTCTGTCGCGCGATACGCGCCCGCTGAAAGTCAGTTTCGAATTTTCACCGCCAAAGACGCCGGAAGCGGAGGAGAATCTATGGCGCTGTATCCGCCGCCTTGAACCGCTCAAGCCGGACTTCGTCTCCGTCACCTATGGTGCGGGCGGATCGACCCGCGCGCGTACGCACCAGACGGTGAAGCGCATCGTCGAGGAAACCGGGATGACGCCGGCCGCGCATCTCACCTGCGTGGCGCACAGCCAGGGCGAAATCCGCGATATCGTGCGCGACTATTGGGACGCCGGCGTGAAGCACATCGTGGCACTGCGCGGCGACATGCCGAACATGCAGGGCAAGTATCAGGCCCCCACAGACGGCTATGGCTCCACGCCCGACATGATTGCGGGCATCCGCCAGATCGCGCCGTTCGAAATTAGCGTCTCTGCCTATCCGGAACGCCATCCCGACAGCGCCTCCGAGGCGCAGGACGTCACGCTCTTGAAAGCCAAGGTCGATGCGGGCGCCAGCCGCGCGCTGACGCAATTCGGCTTCGACACCGAGACCATCGCGCGCTTCCGCGATCGCGTGGTCAAGGCTGGCGTGAACGTTCCGATCGTGCCGGGATTGATCCCGACCACCAACATCAAGGGCATTTCGCGCATGGCCGCGACGGCCGGAGCTTCCGTGCCGCTATGGCTGTCCGACCTGTATGACGGTCTTGAGACCGACGCCGACACCCGCAAGCTCATCGCCGCCACCATTCTCGCCGAACAGGTGCAGGAATTGCGCGCCGAAGGCTTCGATCAGTTTCACTTCTACACGCTCAACCAGGCCGACCTGACTTTCGCCGCCTGCTGTTTGCTGGGCATGCGCCCGCAGGGAATTGCACAATGAGTTTCGACCGTTCCGCCCGTATCGCATGGATGAAGAAGGAAGCGCGCGAGCGCATTCTGCTGCTCGATGGATCATGGGGCGTGATGATCCAGGGCTATGGCCTTGGCGAGAATGACTTCCGCGGCGAGCGCTTCGGCAATCACCCGAGCGACCTGAAAGGCAACAACGATCTTCTGACGCTGACCAAGCCGGAGATTATCCGCGATGTCGGCCGCCAATATCTGGAAGCCGGCGCCGATTTCATCGAGACCAACACCTTCAACTCCATTTCCATGTCGCAGGCCGATTACGGCCTCGAACATCTGGTGCCGGAACTGAACGAGCAGGGCGCGCGGCTGGCGCGCGAGCTGTGCGATGCGATGAGCACGTCTTCGCGACCGCGCCTCGTCGCCGGGGTGCTTGGGCCTGCGAACCGCACGGCCTCGATTTCGCCGGACGTGAACGATCCCGCGTTCCGCAATGTGACGTTCGATGAACTGCGCGCGACCTATGCGGACGCGACGCGCAGCCTCATCAAGGGCGGCGCGGACGTGATCATGGTCGAAACCATTTTCGACACGCTGAACGCCAAGGCCGCGATCTACGCCATCAAGGAAGTGTTTGCGGAAACCGGCGAAGAGTTGCCGGTCTGGATTTCCGGCACGATTACCGACCTGTCGGGCCGCACGCTGACCGGGCAGACGCCGGAGGCCTTCTGGCATTCGGTGCGCCACGCCAAGCCGTTCGCCGTGGGCCTGAACTGCGCGCTCGGCGCCAAGGAATTGCGCCCCTATATCGACGATCTCAACCAGGCGGCGGACACGCTCATCAGCGCGCATCCCAATGCGGGCCTACCCAACGAATTCGGCGGCTATGACGAAACGCCGGACATGATGGCCGCGATGATTGGCGAGTTCGCGCAAAGCGGCCTTGTGAACATCGTCGGCGGCTGCTGCGGCACGACGCCCGCGCACATCAAGGCGTTCGGCGAGGCGGTGAAAGACGTCAAGCCGCGCGCCGTGCCGGAAAAGCCGCGCTATATGCGCCTGTCTGGGCTGGAGCCGTTCACGCTCACGCCCGAAACCAATTTCGTGAATGTCGGCGAGCGCACCAACATCACCGGCTCCGCCAAATTCCGCAAACTCATCGCCGCCAACGATTACGAAGGCGCGCTCACGGTTGCGCGCGATCAGGTGGCGAATGGCGCACAGGTTATCGACATCAATGTGGACGAGGGCCTGATCGATTCCGAAGCCGCGATGCGCCGTTTCCTCAACATGGCGGCGGGCGAGCCGGACATCGCGCGCGTACCGGTGATGATCGACTCGTCAAAGTGGTCGGTCATCGAAGCGGGCCTGAAATGCACGCAGGGCAAGCCGATCGTGAACTCCATCTCGCTCAAGGAAGGCGAGGAGGCTTTCATCCATCACGCCCGCGAGGTGATGCGCTACGGCGCCGCCGTCGTGGTGATGGCGTTCGACGAAACCGGCCAGGCCGACACCTTCGAACGCAAGGTAGAGATTTGCCGCCGCGCCTATGACGTGTTGGTGAACAAGGTCGGCTTCCCGCCGGAAGACATCATCTTCGACCCCAACATCTTCGCCGTCGCCACCGGCATCGAGGAACACAACGATTACGGTCACGCGTTTATCGAGGCGACGAAGGTGATCCGCACCGAAATGCCGCTGGCGCATGTGTCGGGCGGCGTGTCGAACTTCTCTTTCTCCTTCCGCGGCAACGACACCGTGCGCGAGGCGATGCATTCCATCTTCCTGTTCCACGCCATCAAGGCGGGCATGGACATGGGCATCGTCAACGCAGGGCAGCTCACCGTCTATCAGGACATCCCCACGCCCCTGCGCGAAGCGATCGAGGACGTGCTGTTCAACCGGTCGCCGGACGCGACGGAAAAACTTCTACAGATCGCGCAGCAATTCAAAGGCGGCGGCGCGGCGGCGAAGGTGGAGGACCTTTCATGGCGTTCGCTGCCAGTAAACGAGCGCCTCAGCCACGCGCTGGTGCACGGCATCGACGCCTATGTGGTGGAAGACACCGAAGCCGCGCGGCTGGAAGCGACGCGCCCGCTGGATGTCATCGAAGGCCCGCTGATGGCGGGCATGAATGTGGTCGGAGACCTCTTCGGCTCCGGCAAGATGTTCCTGCCGCAGGTGGTGAAATCCGCGCGGGTGATGAAGAAGGCCGTCGCGCATCTGCTGCCCTTCATGGAAGAAGAAAAGGCGGCGGGCGGCGCCAAAGAACCGGCGGGCAAGATCGTCATGGCCACGGTGAAGGGCGATGTGCATGACATCGGCAAGAACATCGTGGGCGTTGTTCTGCAGTGCAACGGCTACGAAGTGATCGATCTTGGCGTGATGACGCCGACGCAGAAGATCCTCGACGCTGCGCGCGAGGCCAAGGCGAACATCATCGGGCTTTCCGGTCTGATCACCCCGTCACTGGATGAAATGGTGCATGTCGCCAACGAGATGGAGCGGCAGGGCTTCGACATTCCGTTGCTGATCGGCGGCGCGACCACCTCCAAGGTGCACACCGCGGTGAAGATCAATCCCGGCTATGCGCGCGGGCAGACGGTCTATGTGGCGGATGCCAGCCGCGCCGTGGGCGTGGCGTCGTCATTGCTTTCCAAGACGCAGAAGGCCGATTTCATCTCCAACACGCGCAAGGAATATGAAGAGATCGCCACGCGGCATGCCGCCGGCCGCGCCACCAGCCGCCGCCTCACGCTCCAGCAGGCGCGCGACAACAAGGAAAAGATCGACTGGGCGAATTACACGCCGCCGCTTCCGAAATATTTCGGCACCAAGCAATACGGTCCTTATGACTTGGGCGAGCTGGTGAATTACATAGACTGGACGCCGTTCTTCCAAACCTGGGAACTGGCGGGGCAATTCCCATCCATCCTCGAAGACGACAAGGTGGGCGAGGCCGCGCGCGGTCTTTTTAAAGACGCGCAGGCGATGCTGAAGAAGATCGTGGACGAGAAGTGGCTCACCGCGAAAGCCGTGGTCGGCTTCTGGCCCGCCAACAGCGACGGCGACGATATCGTCGTCTATGGCGACAAGGCGCGCAAATTTCCGATCCATCGCCTGCACACCATCCGCCAGCAAATGAGCCGCGAGAGCGACAAGCCGAACATGGCGCTGGCCGACTTCATCGCGCCCATCGGCAAGGGCGAGGATTTCATTGGCGGTTTCGCGGTGACCGCCGGCCATGGCGAAGACGAGCACATCAAGCGTTTCGAGGCGGAGAAGGACGATTACTCCGCCATCCTGCTGCGCGCGCTGGCCGACCGTCTGGCCGAAGCCTTCGCCGAACGTATGCACGAACGGGTGCGCAAGGAATTCTGGGGTTACGCGGCGGACGAGAATCTTTCCAACGCTGATTTGATCAAAGAGAAATATCGCGGCATCCGCCCGGCGCCGGGCTATCCCGCGCAACCGGATCACACCGAGAAGGGTACGCTGTTCAAGCTGCTCGATGCTGAAGCCAAAGCCGCCATCAAGCTGACAGAGAGCTTCGCCATGTGGCCGGGCTCGGCGGTGAGCGGCTTCTACTTCTCGCACCCCGCCAGCCGCTATTTCGGCACCGGCAAGATCGAGCGTGACCAGGTCGCCGATTACGCCAAACGAAAAGGCTGGGATATAGCCACCGCCGAACGCTGGCTGTCGCCGATCCTGAACTACGACCCGCGCGCCAAAGACGCGGCGTGAACCTATATTGAGGTTTGACTGTCCTTCCCCTACCGTGCAGGCGGGGGTGGGCAATGAAATCCATATTTGCGGCAGTTTTCGTGCTGCTGTTCTCGACAGCCGCGTTCGCAGCGCCCTGTACGTTGCAAAAATTGACTTCGCTGGACATGCAGCTCAAGGACGGACACGCGCTGGTGCCCGTCCTCGTGAACGGCGAGACGGTCAACCTCATCGTCGATACCGGCGGCACGTTCTCCATGTTGAGCGAATCTGTGGCGCACAAGTTGGGGCTGCCGCTGCAGCAGCAGCTTTGGTCGGAATTCGTGATGTTCGGCGGCGTTCGCAGCACCAAGATGGTCATGGCATCGCGCCTGACGATCGGTTCATTGAACGCCTACAGGTATTACTTCGCCGTGCTGCCGGACGGCGCATTGAACAAGGAGGCGGACGGTCTTCTGGCGCCCAACATTCTGGCGGCAAACGATATCGATTTCGATTTCGCCAACAAGAAGTTCTCGATCTTCTCGCAACAGCATTGCTATGGCGGCGTCGTCTACTGGACGCAATCCGGCTTTACGTCGATTCCGTTCCACATCGATGATAGCCATCATATCGAAACGCGGCTGAGCCTCGACGGTTCGGACATGGACGCCACGGTCGATACCGGCTCGCCTTACACCACGATGAGCCTGGAAACCGCCGAGCGCGTTTTCCACATCGATCCGAAGAGCCCCGATCTGAAGCCGGTGAAGAGCGACGATGGAAAGGAAATCTTCGGCTACACCTATCCGTTCAAGACGCTGACCCTCGGCGGCCTCACGGTGAACAATCCGCGCGTCCTTCTCGTGTCGGACGCGAACTCCACGTTATTGGGCCGTAACGCGATGCCTAACATCCTGTTGGGCTTTTCCGTACTGAGCAAGCTGCATCTCTACATCGCCTATGGCGAGAAGAATCTCTACATCTCCGGCGCAGACGCGCACTGACGAAGACGTGTCGGCGAAAAATAAAAGGCCAGGATCGCTCCGGGCCTTTCGCAATTCTTTTTCTTATTCGTCTTCTACCGGACGACACCCATCACGCATGCCCCCAGAAACATGAACACAACAGTGACCGCTAGAAGTTCAAGCTCACGAACCATCGGTCCCTCCAATGCTTCCTTGGACGCCACAAGTCTGACGCAATTGAACGGCCCGTTATACGAACCGTTCCTCGGTTCCCGCGTCATTTTGTTGCCCGCGTTGTAAGCACTGGATTCGGCTGACTCTTTTTCCGCAGAAAAATGCGGGAACTTGTGAATAAGTTTTCGGTGCGCTGCAGCACGTCAAAAAGAGACTACCAGGGGATCTGTCGATTCGCGTAATCGCGATAGGTGCCGCTCCTTTCGGCATCCAGTTCGGCGATGCGCGCGCGCAATCCTTTCACGCTGTCCTGCACTTTCACGGGCGCGCCCGATCCACCCATGTCGGTCTGCACCCATCCGGGATGAAAGATGCCGACGAGGATTCCGTCCTTCGCCCAATCTTTCGAAACGCCATGCATCAGCGAATTCACCGCCGCTTTCGATGCGCGATAGGGCTGGTTGCCGCCACTGGATTCGGCGATGGAGCCCAGCACGCTGGTGATCGTGATCAGCTTCTTGTCGTTGCCGTGGCGCAGATTGCCTTTCAGCATCAGCGCCATCATGAACGGCGCGATGGAATTGATGCGAAACACGTCGAGCCATGCCTCGACATCGAGCGTACCGGGAATGACATCCCGCGGCCCACCGATGCCGGCATTGTTGATCAGGATGTCGATCGGCGAGTCGCCCAGCTCGTATTTGAGCGCGCCGATCGACTCGGCATCGCCCACATCCAGTTCCGCCACGCGGATGTTGCCGTCGATGGCGTGAAGCGCGTCCGCCTTCGACGGCTCGCGGCAGCAGGCGATGATATCCGCGTCCTCCGCCGCATATTGCTTCACGAATTCCAGCCCGATGCCGCGATTGGCGCCGGTAATGAGGATGGTGGTCATTTCTTTTCTCCAAATCCGCCGCCGCCCGGGGTGGCGATCTCGATGCAATCGCCGGGCGCGACTTTTGTTTCGTCTGCGTGCTTCAACGTTTCGCGCGCGCCATTTGTTCGAATGATGGTCGTGATGCCGCGCTGTGCCTCCCCGCCGCCCGCAAGGCCGAACGGCGATGTCTCGCGGCGGGTGGAAAGGATGGCGGCGTTCATCGCCTCGCGAAAGCGGATGCGGCGGATCACGCCGTCGCCGCCGTGATGAAGCCCTGCGCCGCCGGAACCTTCGCGGATGGAAAACTGCTCCAGCAGCACCGGATAGCGGGTCTCCAGAACCTCCGGATCGGTGAGGCGCGAATTGGTCATATGCGTGTGCACGGCGGATTGCCCGTCAAAATCGGCACCCGCGCCCGCGCCGCCGCAGATCGTCTCGTAATATTGATGGCGCTCATTGCCAAAGGTGAGGTTGTTCATCGTGCCCTGGCATGCCGCCAGCACGCCAAGGCATCCGAACAGCGCGTCGCACACTGCCTGGCTCGTCTCCACATTGCCCGCGGCCACCGCGCCGGGCGGTTCGGGATTGAGCAAGGTGCCGCGCGGCACGATGATGTCGAGTGGCTTCAAACATCCCGCATTCATCGGGATATCGCCGTCGACCAGGCAGCGGAAGACATAAAGCACCGCCGCCTTCGTCACCGATCCCGGCGCGTTGAAATTGTTGTTCTGTTGCGGCGAGGTGCCGGTGAAATCGATGGTCGCGGACCGCGCGGCGCGATCCACGGTGATCTTCACCTTGATCGCCATGCCGCCATCCATCGGCATCGCGAATGCGCCATCCTTCAGCGCGCCGATCACCTTGCGCACACTCTCCTCGGCATTGTCCTGCACATGGCGCATATACGCGGTGACGACATCCGCGCCGTAATTGGCACAAGCGCGCCGCAGTTCGGAGATCCCGCGCGCGCAGCTGGCCGCCTGCGCTTTCAGGTCCGCCATATTCTGCGCCGGATTGCGTGCCGGGTTGGCGGTCGTGCGCAGCACATCCATCACCGCGGCGTCGTCGAAATGTCCGCCGCGCACCATCTGGATGCCGTCGAACAGCACGCCTTCATCGGCGATGCTGCGCGAGAAGGGCGGCATGGACCCCGGCGTGATGCCGCCGATATCGGCGTGATGCCCGCGGCTGGCGACATAGAACTTCGCCGCGCCATCCACGAACACCGGTGCGACCACGGTGATATCCGGCAGATGCGTGCCGCCGTCATAAGGCGCGTTGGTCACGAACATGTCGCCGTCGCGCATTTGTGGATGCTTGCGCATGATCGCGGTGACGCAATCGCCCATCGATCCCAGATGCACCGGCATGTGGGGCGCGTTCGCCACCAGCCCGCCCTCGGTATCGAAGATCGCGCAGGAGAAATCCAGACGCTCCTTGATGTTCACGCTGGAGGCGGTGTTTTGCAGCGTCGCGCCCATCTCTTCGGCGATGGCCATGAAGAGATTGGCGAAGACTTCCAGCGACACCGGATCGGCATCGGTCGTGACGTTGATCGCCGCACGTGCCGCGCGTTCGCGCGTCAGCACCAGCGAACGATCTTCGCGCACCGTGGCGCGCCAGCCCGGCTCCACCACGATGGTCTGGTTGGGCTCGATGAGCAGGGCCGGGCCTTCGATGGATGCGCCCGCTGCAAGGGCATGCACCTGATGGAGAGCCGCGTCATGCCATGCGCCATGGGAGAAGACGCGCACAACGTCACCCTCGCCCTCACGAAGTGGGGGAGAGGGTAGGGTGAGGGGGTGGTGCGGCGTCTGCGATGTCGGAGTTTGTGGAGAGGCCCCCTCACCCCGACCCTCTGAAGGGGGCGAGGGAGAATCCGTCGCTTCAACTTCCACCAACTCCGCGATCAGGTCTTTGCCTTCGAAGCCGAATCCAAACAGCCGCGCATGTTGTTCGGCGAAATCGCGGGACATCGTGTCGAGCGGTGCGAACGCGATTGGCAATGTCGTATCGCTTCCAGCATAGCGAATGTGCACCCGCACATGCGCCTTCGTGTTTCGCGCACCCTGCGCTTCGATTTCGGCTTTCGCGTCGCGCACCAGTTCGTCGCCGGTCGCGGAGATCGTCGCGAGGGATGACGCATCCAGTGCCGTGCCCGCCGCGCGTTGCCGCACGCTGCGCAGGCTGGCGAGTTTCATCCCATACGCCGACAACACGCCGGAGAAGGGATGGAGGAAGATGCGCGTCATGCCCAGCGCATCGGCCACCAGGCACGCATGCTGCCCGCCGGCGCCGCCGAAACAGTTCAGCGCGTAATCACGCGCGTCATAGCCCTTCGCCACGGAGATGCGCCGGATCGCATTCGCCATGTTCTCGACGGCGATGCGGATGAAGCCATCGGCGATATCTTCGGCGCTCTGGCCTGTCTCCTTGGACAGCGCCGAGAACTTCGCGCGCACCACGTCTTCGTCCAGCGGCTGCCGCGCGTTCGGCCCAAAAATGTGCGGAAAGAAATCGCCGCGCAGCTTGCCTACCATCACATTCGCATCGGTGACGGTCAGCGGCCCGCCGCGCCGGTAACAGGCCGGTCCCGGATCGGCGCCGGCGCTGTCCGGTCCGACGCGGAAACGCGCGCCGTCATAATGAAGAATGGAGCCGCCGCCCGCCGCCACGGTGTGGATCGCCATCATCGGCACGCGCAGCCGCACGCCCGCGACTTCGGTTTCATAGACGCGCTCGAACGTGCCGTCGAAGCGCGAAACATCGGTGGACGTGCCGCCCATGTCGAAGCCGATGGCATGCGGAAAGCCAGCGTCGCGCGCTGTCTCCGCCATACCGACCACGCCGCCGGCGGGGCCGGAAAGGATTGCATCCTTGCCGCGGAAGAAATCCGGCGCGGCGAGGCCGCCATTGGAGGTCATGAAATAAAGCCGCGTGTCCCCCAGCGCGCGCGCAATGCGGCTGGCGTAGCGCGACAGCACCGGCGAGAGATACGCATCCGCAACCGTCGTGTCGCCGCGGCTCACATATTTCATCAGCGGCACGGTGTCGTAGCTTACCGACACCTGATCGAACCCCACTTCGCGCGCAATCGCGGCGGCCCGCGTCTCATGCGCGGGGTAACGATAGCCATGAAGGAACACGATGGCGCAGGCGTCGATGCCATCCTCGCGCGCCGCCGCCAGATCGCGCCGCAGCGCATGCTCGTCCAGCGCCGTCAGGATTTCGCCCTCGGCGGTAACGCGCTCATCTGCCTCGATCACGCGTTCGAACAACATGTCCGGCAGTTCGATGTTCAGCGCGAACAGCTTGGGCCGGTGCTGGTAGCCGATGCGCAGCTGGTCGCGCAGGCCTTTCGTTGTGACGAGAACGGTGCGCTCGCCGCCGCGCGTCAAAAGCGCGTTGGTTGCCACCGTCGTGCCCATGCGCACTTCGCCGATCTGCGCTGCCGGAATCGCAGAATTGGACTTCACCCCGATGCAGCGACGAATGCCCTCCAGCGCCGCATCGTCATAGGCCGGATTTTCCGAAAGGAGCTTGTGGCTCGAAAGCGTTCCATCCGGCGCTTCGGCCACCACATCGGTGAACGTGCCGCCGCGATCTATGTAGAATTTCCACGCGTCGCTCATGGAACAGGATTCTCGCGGGGCCATCCGGCCGAAGAGGATTCACGCGGAGGCGCAGAGACGCGGAGATTCAATCGTCTGGTAGAAATCCTGCCTTGGCGCGCCAAGCGCGCCGATAGGCTTCCGGCAAATATCAGAACGGAAGTCGACTTCTTCGCTGTGCGCGTCTCCGTGTGAGACATTCTTCTACTCCGCGTCTCCGCGCCTCCGCGTGAAAAATCTTGGGTTCTTGGTCGCAATTCTGCCGAGATTGGCTTATCCCCTTCGCCCATGTCCATCTGGGGAAAATTGGGCGGTGCCGCGGCGGGCTTTCTGGCCGGTGGCCCCATTGGCGCATTGGCCGGCGCGTTCGCCGGTCATGTGCTGTTCGACCGCACAGGCTTCATGGTGGAGCGGCCGGAGGAACCCGGCGTCGCCTTCACCATCGCCATTATTGCATTGGGCGCCAAGCTCGCGATGGCGGACGGTTCGGTCACGCGTGACGAGGAGGATGCCTTCACGCGAGTCTTCCGCGTGCCGCCATCCGAAGCCGCGAACGTCAAGCGCATCTTCGATCTCGCGCGGCGCGATACAGCCGGCTACGAAGCCTATGCCGCCCAGATCGCCAGCATGTTCCGCACCAGCCCCGGCGTGCTGGAAGACGTCCTGGATTGCCTGTTCGAGATCGCGAAGGCCGATGGCGTCTTCCATCCCGGCGAGGCGCGGCTTCTGGAGCGCGTGGCGGAGATCTTCGGATTCTCCCCCAATGTTTATCGCCGCATCCGCGCAACGCATTTCGTGGATGCGTCCGACCCCTATGTGATCCTCGGCATCTCCTATGAAGCCAGCGAAGACGAGATCAAGCACACCTATCGCCTGCTGGTGAAGGAGAACCATCCGGACAGCCTGATCGGCCGCGGCGTGCCGCCGGAATTCGTCCGCCTTGCCACCGACAAGCTGGCCGCCATCAACACGGCCTATGAGACGATCCGCAAGGAACGCGATATAAGATAAGTGTGGACAGCGGGACGCGGCGGATGGAAGGGCTCAATCTCGAAGCCTGGCACGATTTCTACGTGATGATGGGCGGATCGGGCGGCGCGCTGGTCGGCGCCACCTTCGTCGTCGCCACCCTCGCGGGCAACATGCCAAAGCGCACCATCGGCATTCGCGGATTCATAACGCCGGCCACCGTGCATCTGGGCAGCGTGGTCATCGGCTCCGCATTCCTGCTCGTGCCCACGCTGGATCCGCTGTTCCTCGCGCTGCTGCTCGGCCTTGGCGGGCTGGCAGGCGTGGTCTACGGCATCATCGTCTATTTCCGCGTCACCACGCTCAACATCGATCTGGTGGACCGCTGTTGGTACGGCTTCTTCCCCATCCTGATGTACGGCCTTCTCGGCGTATCCGCGGCGCTGGTGTTCCTGAAGGACATCAACCACGGGCTGGAGCTGATCGCCGCCGCGCTGGTGGCGCTGCTCATCATCGGCATGCGTAACGCGTGGGACATGGCGACCTTCATGATCCTGGGCGGTCCCGACGGCCAGGACAACGAGCCCTCGAAGCCGTAAATCGCGCTGCCTGTCGGGTGCGTTAACATGCGCCCCATGTCGCAGTTCGACGTCGCGATGTAATAAGGTATGGAACGCGGTTCGAACGCGTGCGCCATTAACTTTCTGTCACCCGGTAGAGCCAGCCCACGGCAATGTCCGACCCATCCCAGACGGTCAGCTCCAGGTCCTCCTATATCCGCGCGTGGACATACGCGTTGCTGGAAGAAGGTGATCTGACGAGCACGCTTAGCCGCATCGTTGAAGCGCTACTGATCCTTCTCATCATCGCGAACGTTGCGGCGGTCGCGCTGGAGACCATCCCGTCCTACAGCGCGCGCTATCACGATCTTTTCGCCAGCTTCGAGAAGATCTCGGTCGCGGCCTATACCGTGGAATATCTGCTTCGTATCTGGTCTTCGATCGAGGACCCGCGCATCGCCGCGCGCGGGCCGATCAAGGGGCGCATCTCCTTCTCGCTGCGCCCGCTGATGATCATCGACTTCCTCGCCTTCGCGCCGAGCTATCTCAGCTTCGTGCTGCCGATCGATCTGCGCGTGCTGCGCATCTTCCGCCTGTTCCGGCTTGTGAAGCTGGCGCGCTATTCCCAGGCGCTGCCCGCGCTGCTCGGCGTTCTATATGCGGAGCGCTCGGCGCTGTTCGCATCCAGCGTGCTGTTGCTCTCCACCGTCTTCATCGCCGGCGCGGTGATGCATGTGGTGGAAGGCACCATCAATCCATCCTCCTTCGGCACCTTGCCCGATGGCATGTACTGGGCGATCACCACGCTCACCACCGTGGGCTATGGCGATGTCACGCCGCACACGCCGGTGGGCAAGTTCGTCGCCGGCATCACCATGGTGATCGGCCTTGCGCTCTTCGCCTTGCCGGTCGGCATTATCGCCAACGGTTTCGTGAACGGCCTCAACCGCCGCCGCTTCGCGGTGACCTGGAGCATCCTCAAGCAGCAGCCGCTATTTCAGGGATTCGGCGTCGAGGCGTTGAGTGACATTCTGGATTGCGTCGCCGCCGATATCGTGCGCGAGCAGGGACATCTGGCCATCGCCGGAGAGCCTGCGCATGCCCTGTTTCTTGTCGTGCAGGGCATCGCCACCGAGGAAATGGAAGACGATATTCACGAACTGGGACCGGGCGATCTCATCGGCGCGCAGGCGCTGCGCTATCAGGGCGTCTATGCCCGCACGGTCACGGCGCGCGAGGACGTGCGGGTTCTGTCCATCGGGCATGACGATCTGCGCCGTTTGGCGCGCAAAAACCCGCTGTTGCGGGAGAGAATCGAAGACATCATCGAACGCGAAGCGCACGAAGCAGGCACTTTCATGAGCGATGCGGATCGCATCAAAGAACTCGAAGCGGAGAACGCACGCCTGCACAAGGCGCTGGCCGATCTCGTATCCGCCAAGCTCACGCAGGGCGCGGCATCGCGCGAACCCGTTCCCGGTGAGTGAACCGGACGATCGCGACGAGGAAACCGCGCAGCGCCGTTCCACGTTGCTGATGATTGCCGCCGCTTTCGTCGTGGTCCTCGTCGGCGGCTGGCTTGCTTTCGCGATCCACGATTATCTCGCGCATGAGCGCTGCCGGATCGAAGGACATCGCTATTGCGACGGGCCGCCAATCGAGATTCCGCGCTAGCCGTCACGCAAGCGTCGCAAATCTGCAATAATCATCGCGCGTCTCGCCGGAGTTCAGCCATGCGCAAACTGCTCGCGCTCGTCATTCCCCTTCTGATCCTTGCAAGCACCGCCCATGCGAACTGGAAACTTCCGGCGCATGTCCGTTACGAGATGGGCGATGGCTTCACGCCATGGACGACGGCCAATGTGCTCTTCGTCACCGGCGGCGAACTCAATCGCGTGGCGACGAACACAAAGCCCTATCCGCTGGATGGACGCTTCGCCGTCATTCCGATGACGGATGGCGAGCTCAACATTGTTACTCTGTCCGGCGCCATGCCCTGCGGCGGTGCGTTCACCGCGGGTTGCATGCCTGACGGCCGCGCAGACGGCTTCGACGGCAAGGGCCGCCACTGGCAGGTTTGCACCAACGTGAAATGCGATTGATTGCGCGCGTATCGCGCCCGTCATTCATCTACATGAACGAGGCGTGGCGTTTGTGTTGACAATCATCGGAAATCACACATCTTTCCGGAACGCATTCCATTCCCGCGCATTGGCACTTATCGGCTGTGCGTGTTTGCACGGCCTGTTCATTCTCGCGCCGAGGAGTTCCTGTATGCGTCGTGTCACGGCAATCATTTCGTCAGCTTGTGTTCTGGCTCTCACTGCAACGTCCGCTCTTGCCGCGGAGCCGCAGCGCGCCGCTGCACAGGCGCCGCTCGCACCCGGCCACGCGGCCGGCGTTCATGACGCGGAAATGATGCAGCCCAGCACGGCGGTGTGGATCGCCGGCGCTGCCATCGTGGTCGGCGGCATCGTCCTCGTGACCTCGGGCGGTAGCAGCAGCCATGCCCCGGCGACGACGACCACGGGCCCGACGCGCTAGGCTCGCCGCCGAAAAAATCGTTCTTTCTCAATGTGTTGGCTCTAGATCATCAAAATATGATGATCGGCCTTGACGTCCATCGATCGAGTCATCAAATATTGATGGCAAGATGATGGGCTCAAGGGAGGGCCGCGATGAGCAAATTCGGTGTTGGGGTGGGCGACGAGTTCCCCATCGACGACAACAATAACGGCCGCGAACAAGCCGGGCCGCAGGATGACCGCGCGGAATTCGAGGAATGGAAGCGGCGCCGCGACGCCTACCGCGCGCAACGCGACGAATGGCGCCAGCAGCGCGAGGAATGGCGCGACCGCAAGCGCGCCTTCAAGGACCGCGTGCGCCAGGCCGCGCGCGAAACCTTCGGCGATGATCGCGAGGACTATCGGAACTGGAGGTCCGATGGCCGACGCCATCGGGGCGGCTTTCCTTTTCTGGTTTGGCCCGCGGTGGGGCTGCTGATCCCGATCCTGATCGTCGCAACCTTCATCGCGATCGTTGCCGCGGTGTTCAAATCACCCTTCGTGTTTCTGGGGCTGATCGTGCTGGGCTATCTGTTCTTCGCCCACCGCCATCATCACAACCATCACGGCGACTATTACGACCGCGGCTACGACTTCGACCTGAAGCCGTCGCGCGGCCCGGGTCCCGGCAACAATGGCGGCGCGATCGTTACGCCGCCGCCGGCGCCGCCAGCGGCTCCGGCCGGAAAGTGAGTTTGCTATGAGAGGTCCTGGTCACCGCCGCTATTACAAACAGGCGGCCGCCGAAGCGATGCGCGCCGCGGCGCAAGCGATGGAGTCCGGCGCGGACGAAGTGTCCGGCCGCGCCACCACCCGCGTGCAGCTCGAAATGCCGCCGCAGGCGATGGACCGGCTGACGCGGCTGAAGGAAAAGACCGAAGCGGCCTCTTATGCCGAAGTCATCCGCAACGCGCTGCGCCTCTACGAAGCGCTGGTGGACGAGCATGAAAAGGGCGCGGAGTTCTCGCTCAAGCGCGCCGACGGCGAAACCGTGGCGTACAAAATCTTCGTGTAATGCGCATCGTCGACCGGCCATCGCCCAATCACGACGAACGCCCGCAAGGCGGCGCCGTCGATATCCTCGTGCTGCATTACACGGGCATGAAAACGGGCGAAGAGGCGTTGGCCCGGTTGTGCGATCCGGCAGCGAAGGTTTCCGCGCATTACACCATCGACCGCGACGGCACCGTCTATGCCCATGTTCCGGAAGATCGCCGCGCCTGGCATGCGGGGCTTTCCTACTGGGCCGGCGAGCGCAATGTGAACGCGCGCTCCATCGGTATCGAGATCGTCAATCCCGGCCATGAATATGGCTACATCCCCTTCGCCGACGAGCAGATGGAATCCCTGATCGATCTTTCGCGCGGAATCTTCGAACGCCATTCCATTGTGCCGGCGCGTGTCGTCGCGCACAGCGATGTCGCGCCCGCGCGCAAGGAAGATCCGGGCGAACTCTTCCCGTGGAAGTGCCTCTCCGAATACAGCATCGGCCTTTGGCCCGAGGCACGCTCGCCAAAGAATGGCGGCACCGTGCCCGCTGCGGTCACGGATAAAGACGCCGCCGCGTCGCTGGCGCGCTTCGGATATGGCGTCCCGCCGGAGGTCGACGTGCCGATGGAGAAAGTCATCGCGGCCTTCCAGCGCCACTACCGCACAGCGAAAATTGACGGCGCCTGGGACGACGAATGCGGCCGCATCCTCGCAGGCCTGCTGGAGCAAATGAACAAGACTTCTTCTTCTGACGCAGCGATAAAAGCATAGAGAAAGGTTGCGCGGCCAACGAATCCGAATAGACTTTCCGCAATATAGCGGGGGGCTATTGTGGGAAAAGCGTCAACTCTTCTTCTTGCGATAATTCTTGCCGCTGCGTGCTCCTACCCCGCATTTGCCGCGGACGACATCCCGACTTATCGGGTCCTTACCTGTGAAAAGGACTGCCCCGTCTTCAAGCCGGCTGCGGCTATTAGCTTGCCCAAGCCTAGCTATCCTGATTTCTACACGGGCATGTCAGGCGCTTATGTCGAAGCCCTGGTCGATGTTCACTACACGATTGCAACAGACGGCAAGGTCAAAGATGCCGTGGTCGACAGGCTTGCCGGCCCACCGCTCTTTCAGGACAGTGTCTTGAACGCGCTCAAATCGTGGACTTATCAACCCGCGACCGAAGACGGAAAACCGGTCGAACAGAACAGGCGCAAGCGATTTGTATTTAGAATAAGAGAGGACGGCGAAGACGCGAGGTCCGACGTCGTGACCATATATCACCGGGCCATGAGTCTTCTTGGCGATAACAAACCGGATGAAGCCGCCGCTGCTTTTCAATCCATCTTGGACAAATCCGATCTCGACTTTTACGAAAGATGCATGGCGTCGCTGGCACTCGCCAACATCTATACGGTTCAGAACAAGTATTCCGAGGCGCTTGGGCTGGCAAAGGACGCCACGATCGACAACGGCGCACTTCTGGGCAAGGGCGCACAGGCGATGGCGCTTCGGCTGCGCGTGCGTCTCGAAGCGGCGACCGACAACATTGCGGAGGCTTTTGCCTGGTTCGATATCTTGAAGGCGAATACGGAAATCTCCGATGCGGACCCCGACGCCAAGTTGATTGCAAATCTTCACGCTGCTCTATTGTCGGGAAGGCCCATTGCTTTCGACGCTACCATCCCGCCTGCCATGCAGGACGCAGGTGTAACCAGCGGCGTCTGGGAACACACGTTGCTGAAGAGACGATTTAGCTTTGCGGGCGCTGCGGGCCATCTGTCCGGGTTCAAGCTCTTGTGCGAGACGCACGGCATCGAGTCGGCCGTCAGCGACACGGCAGAATGGACTGTGCCCAAAAGCTGGTCGGACTGCGAAATATATGTCGCGGGACCGCCGGGAACGAAATTCCAGTTCGTCGAATCGAATCCTGATCCGGTCGCCCACTGACGCGGTTCAAATCGCGAAGCCGCTATGCGCGCGACGGCGTAGCAGGCTGTCCACGCGCAACCTATCCTGAGCGCGTCCCTCGGAGACGCTCATGACCGCCGCCGTCAATCTCGCGCAGAAGCTCGCGTCATTCTCCAATCACTGGTCGCCCAGGATCGTGAGCCGCTTCAACGGCCATGAGATCATGGTCGTGAAGGTGAAGGGGGAATTCAACTGGCACAGCCATGCCGACACGGATGATTTCTTCCTCGTGCTGAAGCATCGTCATCCAGCAGCGCGATGGCGACATCCGCCTTGGGCCCGGCGATCTTTATGTCGTGCCGCAGGGCGTGGAGCATCGCCCGGTGGCGGAAGAAGAAGCGCATCTGCTTCTGATCGAGAAAGTAGGCACGCCGAATACGGGCGATCCGGCTACGGCGGCGAAGAAGGTCGAGATTTGATGAAAACCATCGGCATGATCGGCGGCATGAGCTGGGAAAGCTCCAGCGTCTATTACCAGATCATCAATCGGGAGATTCAGAAGCGCCTCGGCGGCATGCATTCCGCGAAGTCGCTGATGTATTCCGTCGATTTTGGCAAGATGGCGAAATTGCAGAGCACCGGCCGCTGGCGTGAGGCCGGCGAAGAGCTTGCGGGCATCTGCCGTTCGTTGGCCGGCGGCGGAGCGGATTTCGTCATGCTCTGCTGCAACACCATGCATCTGGTGTTCGAGCAGATGGAGAAGGCGGGCGTGCCGCTGCTGCACATCGCCGATCCGCTGGGCGAGGCAATCAAGCGCGATGGCTTTCACACCGTCGGCCTCATCGGCACGCGCTACACCATGGAAGAGGGCGGGGTGATCTCAAACCGCCTCGCGCAGAAATTCGGCCTCGAAGTCCTGACGCCGGACGCGGACGACCGCGCCGAACTGCATCGCATCATCTATGACGAGCTGACGCGCGGCGATTTCAATGACGCATCCCGCGCCGCTTGCACCGCGATCATGGAGAAGATGGTCAGCCGCGGCGCCCAGGGCGTCGTTCTCGGCTGCACCGAATTTCCGATTCTGCTGAAAGCCGAGCACGCGAGCGTCCCGCTCTACGATACTGCCACGCTGCACGCGCTGTCGGCCGTCGATCTCGCCCTATCCTGACTCTGAGGCCTAGTGGGCGCGATGCTCGTACTGGCTTGCGCGGCCATGGCTCTTGTGGCTGCGCTGCTCATGTTCCTGATGCGTCGCGCGCAGGCCGGCAAGGCCATAGCGATCCACATTGCGTTGCCAACCCAGGAATTCCTCCACGGTGAGCGCATAGCGCTCGCACGCGTCTTCCAGCGACAGCAGTCCGCCACGCACCGCGGCAACCACTTCCGCCTTGCGCCGCGGCACCCAGCGCTTGGTGTCCGGCGCCGGAAGATCGGCGAGCGAAAGCCACTTGCCGTTCGGGCCCATCACGGTCGCTTCGATGTTGTCGTTATGCATTTGTCCCATACGTCACCTCGCTAGTTCGAACCGGAAAGGCGCGGGTAGCACATTGCGTTCCGTGCGCACGCACAGCACAACGCGAATGCGTTAAGCAGATGCGAACGCGTTTGTTCGAACGCCGTTCGAATTGCGATCAACTGTTTCGTTCTGCATCACGCAGTGCCGAAAATAGACGCGGTAAAGAAAACGCGCGTGCAATACCGCTATGATGCAATCACGAGAACGCCAGTGTTTTGGCGCTTAATGACAAACTGTCGATGCATGAAAGGTTCCAATGTCACAGCGTTGCCCCAATCCTGAATCGAAAAACGCGTCGCCTTAACCCGCTGTGACAAAGCTGGGGTATCGCGCATTCCGCGCTGGTGCCGGCGGTGAATTGCTCCGGGAACCCCGTTGTCGTAAACTGTGCGCGCGTCAGATGGCCGGATGGCCGCGGGGCTTCGCAAGGGGCTTCGAGGAAAGTCCGGGCTCCACGGAAACACGGTGACGGATAACATCCGCCGGGGGTAACCCCAGGGAAAGCGCCACAGAAATGAAACCGCCCACCGGCCTAAAGCCGCGGCAAGGTTGAAAAGGTGCGGTAAGAGCGCACCGCGTCTCTGGCAACAGAGGTGGCACGGCAAGCCCCACCGGGAGCAAGACCAAATAGGGACGGCACGTAATCCGTTTCCGGATAGCCGTCCGGGTAGGTCGCGTGAGGTGTGGGGCAACTCACATCCCAGAGGAATGGCCATCTATCTCCCGAAGCCTCGGCATAGGGAGAGGACAGAACCCGGCTTACAGGCCGTCTGACGCATCTCTTCATCTGCGGCGCGCCCGCGCATACGCGCAACCACGAATAGCCGCATGCACGGAAGCGCGCTTTCATGCGTCCATCGTATTCGGGAGCGTACGGTGCGGGTTATCACTTCGTGCATTTCGGCTGGAGAACTGTCGCGATGAGCGGTTTCGATGTTGCGCGCAAGCATTTCGAGGCCGCCATGGGCGAGGCGCGCCACGAGAAGATGAGCGAGGACGCGATTGCGCGCTACTTCCTCAATCTCGTCGTGTCGAAATATCTGCAGACCCGGTCGGTTCAGGACGTGCGCTCGGAGCTCGCCTTCGTCGCGGACAATTGCGACCCCGATACCGACTACATGTTCATGCGGCCCTAGCGGTTCGCCTTCGCGTGCTTTCGCTTGCCGGCGAAATGCTTGTTTTTGCTCTTGGCGTAGGGCGGCTTCCCGTTTTCTTTGCCGGTGTGTTTGCGCGGCGCGGCGGTTCTGCCCGTGTCGGGTGCGGTGTCGACGCTGGGGCCATCCGGCGCCGCAAAAATACGCACGCCGCCTTTCTTGCGGTCCGCCACGCGGGCCGCGAAATCCTGCGCGACATCGGGTGAAACTTCGAACCGCGTCTCGCGCTCATAGACGCGGATAGAGCCGATATCCTTCTTGGTGATCTCGCCCTGGCGGCAGATTTCCGGCAGCAGCCATTTGGGATCGGCCTTGCGCTCGCGTCCCACGGTGATCTTGAACCAGACGCCGTTTTCCATGTCGCCAGGACGCGGCGGCCGAGGGGCTTCGCTACGTTCGCGCGGTACGCGATCTTCCGTTCCAAATTTCTGCGCGCGACGTTCGGCGCGGTTGCGTGGTTCGCCTGGCGCTCTTGCCTCGCGGCCACGATGTTCGCGCGGCTGCTCGAACACTTCACCGATTTCTTCCGGCGCGGGCAGTGTCGCGCGATACATCTTCACGAACGCCGCTGCGATGTTCTGCGGGTTGTGCGCGGCGAGCAAACTGTTCGCCATCGATAGCTCTTCGTCGCTGCTGGGTTCGGTGAGGATCGGGTTCTGCAGCAGCCGGTCCTGATCCAGCTTGCGGATGTCCTCCGCGGAAGGCGGCTCCGTCCAGGTGAATTGCACCTTGGCGCGCGACAGCATGTCTTCGGCGCGGCGGCGGCGGGAATTGGGCACCAGAAGGATACTCACGCCCTTGCGGCCCGCGCGTCCCGTACGGCCGCTGCGATGCTGCAGAACTTCCGCATCGTTTGGCAGATCGGCATGGATCACCAGGCCCAGATTGGGAAGATCCAGCCCGCGCGCGGCCACATCCGTCGCCACGCAGACGCGCGCGCGCCCATCACGCAAGGCTTGCAGCGCATGATTGCGTTCGTGCTGGCTGAGTTCGCCGGACAGCGCCACGGCGGCGAAACCACGCTCCAGCAGGATCGCTTCGAGATGGCGCACCGAATTGCGCGTGGCGCAGAACACCAGCGCGTTCGGCGGGTCCATGAAGCGCAGCAGGTTGACGATGGCGCTTTCGGCCTTGTTGTGCGCGATTCGGATGGCGCGATATTCGATGTCCGCATGGCCTTCGCTTGCGCCCAGGGTTTTGATGCGCAGGGCATCGCGCTGATAGTGCTGCGCCAGATTGACGATGGTCTTGGGCAAGGTCGCGGAGAATAGCAGCGTGCGCCGTTCCGGCGGCGTCGTTTCCAGAATGAACTGCAGATCTTCGCGAAAGCCCATGTCGAGCATTTCATCCGCTTCATCCAGCACGACGACTTTCAGCGCGGAAACCTTCAGTGCGCGGCGTTCCAGATGGTCGCGCAGGCGTCCCGGCGTACCGACGACGATATGCACGCCGTCCTGCAATTGGCGGCGTTCGCGGCCCGGATCCATCCCGCCCACGCACGCCACCACGCGCGCCCCGGCATATTGATAAAGCCAGTTCAGTTCGCGCTGCACCTGCAGCGCCAGCTCGCGCGTCGGCGCGATGATGAGTGCAAGCGGCTCGCCCGCCGGTCCCAGCGTGCCGGCGCCTTCCAGGATCGTCTCGGCCATGGCGATGCCGTAAGCCACGGTCTTGCCGGAGCCGGTCTGCGCGGAAACCAGCAGATCGCGCTCTTCGGCGTCCGCTTCCAGCACGGCGGCCTGGACCGGTGTTGCGTCTTTATAATCGCGTTCCGCCAAGGCGCGGGCGATGGCGGCAGGGGTCTTGCGGAAGGGCAAAATAGAGAAACCTTTGGAGGGGCGTCGGTAGAACGCGGCCTCTCTTTATCCTTATTGGCTGCAAAAGACAGGGAAAATGCGTGTTGCCGCATTTCGAGCATATTCGGCGCGGGATTTGAGGCTCGCCGTCCTATGACCGGAGCGTCGCGCTCTGGTTAGGCCGCGTTCGCTGCTTCCAGCGCGGCCTGGCCGATGCGCAGTTCCAGCGTGAACATCGCAGCGAAGAGCTGATAGGCGGCATCGAAATAGTCCGGCGCCAGGCGAATGCCGCGCCCGCTGCCGTCGTCCATGGTGAGCAGGCCTTCGTCCTGCGCGCCGCGCAGCACCTGCTTCACATGCGCGCGCGAAACGCCGAAGCGGCGCGCCAGCTCCGAAATCGGCATCTGCACATATTGGGCATCGTGCGGCGGGCCCTCGGCGCCGGCCGCGGCGAACAGGCTGAGAAAGATCAGCATTCCCGCATTGGCGTCAGCGAACACATTCAGGCGCGGCACGGTGTTCATCAGCCGGTTGCCGGCGATGTAGTGCTCGACCACGTGCCGCACATAGGTCTGCACGAATACATCGCTTTGCCGCGCCGCGCGCGCGATGTCGGCCGTCTCCGGCATCATCTCGGCGAGCGCGTCGAAATAGGTGATCCAGCGGGTGAGGAAATTGTCCAGCAGCTTGGCCGTCGGCATCAGCAGCCGCACGCGCCGGTCCTTCGCCGCCGGCGCTTCCACAACGTTGCCGGACATCTGCATCACCGCCAGCATCGCCGCCGTGCGTCCGGGGCTGCACATCCGGTGCTGCGCGCAAAACGCCTTCAACCGGCTGGATGTCAGTCCGCTCATCGGATCGTTGGGATCGCGCATGTAATGCAGATAGAGAACCGCATGCGCCACCTGGATGCGTCCGCGGTCGTTGGTGATCAGGTTGAGAAAGCGGTTGCCGACGAACTGCTCGATGAAGGTGCGCGCGATGCGCACGGCGTGGCGCGCAAAATCCGGCCGCGCGCGGAAAGACGCCATCGTCTCCGCGTCGAACGGATTTTCACCCACTTGCTCTGTTGTCGCCGCCACCCCAGCCGCAGACATGCACCACCTGTTTTAACCCTGCGCGCCGCCCCGCGGGCGATGCGGTCAATTTTCTACAGTATAGCGCGCAATCTGATCAATTTTTCACAGTTGTCGTTCCCTCGCTAACCCGCCTTTCTGAAACGATTATTTTTCGGGAGCGGTTGTATGTCGGGGGCAGTTCGCGCAATGCGCTTGGGCGTTCGGGCGGCGTTGCTGCTCGGCGCCATGGTTGTCGTTCCCAGCCCGGTCGATGCCGCGGGCGATACCTGCGGGAGCGGCACGGCCACGGCGGACCTGTCGGTCACCTGCGGCACGGGCAGCGAGACGACGGGCCTCGAGAGCTCGGCCTTCGGCTACTACGCCAAGTCCAGCAACAACGTCTCTTCGGCTTTCGGCACCAACAGCAATGCCAGCGGGCAGGGCAGCATCGCCGTCGGCTATTCCGCCGGCGCCAGCGGCACGTCCAGCACCGCGGTCGGCAGCGCATTCGATCTGAATGGCAACTCGATTCTCGACGCCGGCGAAACCACCGGCGCGTCCGCCACTGCAGCCAGCGCGTTCGGCGCGGCGGCACAGGCGCGCGGGGCATATTCCACCGCCATCGGCACGGGCACGCGCGCGAACGATCAGTTCAGCACCGCGCTGGGTTACCGCGCGACATCGTACAATCAGGGCGACATGGCGCTCGGCACCAATAGCGTGGCCGGTGTGAGCGGCGGCACCACACAATACGACACCGCCGTGGGCTATGGCGCGCAGGCAACGGGCGGCAGCAGTTCGGCGTTCGGCCAGATCAGCAATGCCAGCGGCAATTACGGATCGGCATTCGGATATTCCTCCACCGCGAGCGGGGCGTTCTCCACGGCGAGCGGGTATGCGAGTTCGGCCAGTGATACCTATGCTGTAGCTGTGGGCTCCAACAGTGCTGCTTCGGGCCTGTCGAGCGTCTCGATCGGCGATCGCAGTGCAGCTTCCGCCGCCGCCACCGTGGCGCTGGGCCAACAAACCATCGCGCAAGGCTCCAATTCGGTTGCGATCGGCGGCGGCGCGAGCAACACAGGCGCGCATGCTTATGCGGAGTCCGGCCTGGCCATCGGCCAAGGTAGCGTTTCGGGTGCAAGCGGCGGCTCGCAGTACTATAGCGCCGCGTTCGGCGCCTATGCGAAGGCGGCGGGCGACTCCGCCACGGCACTCGGTTCCAGCGCCACGGCATCGGGCGATTTCAGCGTGGCCGGCGGTTATTATGCCACGGCGAGCGGCAGCGATGCGGCTGTGTTCGGGCCCTATGCCAAGTCTACCGGCACCGGCAGTGCTGCCTTCGGCTACGAGAGCAACGCCGCGGGCAATCAAAGTTATGCGGGCGGCGCTTATGCTTCCGCCGCCGGCGACAATTCCCTCGCGCTCGGAGGCGGCGACAATTTCTCCACTTTCGGCGCGAGCGCAAAAGGCGTTGGCGATACCGCAATCGGTACGAACAGCGTCGCCGGCACCGGCGTTTCCGGCAACCAATACAATGCCGCCTTTGGTTACGGCGCGAGCGCGACGGGCAGCAACAGCGTGGCGTCGGGTTACAATGCTTCGGCGAGTGGCAGCCATGGCGCCGCTTACGGTCCCTCGAGCACGGCAACCGCGTCCAACAGCGTGGCGCTGGGCGCATCGAGCACGGCGAACAACACCGACGCGGTTGCGATCGGTTTGAACACGATCGCGAGCGGCGCTGACTCCTTTGCCGCCGGCGCGGGCGCGCATGCCACGGGCAGTTTCGATACCGCGGTCGGCGGCGGGGCCATCGCCAGCGGCGGATCCAGCTCCGCGTTCGGCCTCGACAGCCGCTCCAGCGGTTCGGGCAGCACCGCGCTCGGCTTTTTCTCCATGGCCAGCGGCGACGAGAGTGCGGCGCTTGGCACGTTCGCCAGCGCAGGCGGATTGAACAGTGTTGCCCTGGGCACAAGTGCGTCCGCGTCTGCGGACAATTCCGTCGCGCTGGGCGCAAACTCGGTTGCCGATGTGATCAACACCATCTCGGTCGGCTCCGCCGGCAACGAACGCAAGATCGTGAACGTGGCCGCGGGCACCTTGTCGTCGACCAGCACGGACGCTGTCGTCGGCAGCCAGCTCTACACCACCAACCAGAATGTCACCGCGAACACGACGAGCATCGACAATCTCAATCTCGACGTCGCGAGCCTGACCAGCAGCGTCAACACGCTGAACAGCGACTACACTGACCTCGCAAATCAGGTTGCATCTCTGGGCATCGGTTCGGGCGGCGGCACGACGACAGGCGGCAGCGGTGCGCACTCCGTTGCGGTGGGCGATGACGCCAAGGCGACGAAGACCGGTTCGATCGGCATCGGCTACAAGGCGTCGTCCACCGGCGCCAATGCCATCGCCATCGGCAGCAATGCCAGCGCGACGGGATCCGTCGCGGTCGGCAACAGTGCCAGCGCGGCGGGCGGCGGTTCGGCCTATGGCGATTACGCCGTGGCCACCGGCGCCAACAGTGCGGCCGTCGGCGCCAGCGCCAGCGCCACGGCGGCGAACAGTTCGGCCTTCGGCACAGGCGCGAAAGCCACCGCCGCCAACAGCGTGGCGCTGGGATCGAACTCTGTCGCCAACCAGGCCAACACGATCTCCGTCGGCTCGGCAGGCAATGAGCGGCGCATCACCAATGTGGCGGCCGGCACGCAGGCGACCGATGCGGTCAATCTCAGCCAGCTGCAATCGGGGCTATCGGATACGCTGAAATCGGCGAACAGCTACACCGATCAGAAGTTCTCGGCCGTGTCCGGCAAGCTCAACGGGCTGGACACGCGCATCAACCGCGTCGGCGCGATGAGCGCGGCGATGTCGCAGATGGCGGCCGCCGCGTCCAACATCAATCGCGACAATCGCATAGCCGTCGGCATCGGCATGTTCGGCGGCTCGTCCGGCGTCGCCATCGGCTATCAGCGCAACGTGTCGGACAATGTGAACTTCACCATCGGCGGCGCGGTCAGCCAGGGCGAAGCGACCGCGGGCGCAGGGCTTGGCTTCGGCTGGTGAAACGGGAAGAATGACTCCGGCGACAAGGACGGGGAAGATTGTGGGCGCGCGCTGGACAAATGTGTTGTTGTGGTGTGTTGGCGGTATCGTGGTGCTGGCCGCGCTGGCAGCGGGCATCTATGCCTTCATCAACCGGGACGTTTTCAAACCGCGAGAGGCCGTCGTCGCCACCACGACCGAAGGCGATCCCACGCAGATCGGCCGCATGGTGCTGAAGGCGCAGTACACCGGCCCACTGAAAGACACGATCGTGCAGCGCTGGGAAGACCCCGCGACCGGCAACACGTGCTACATCTATCTTCCGGTGGTCGTGCAGCATTCGCCGCCGACGCCGACCGGCTTCGTCCAGTATGGCGCCAACGGCATTGGCAGCATCTCCTGCGTGAAATGACGGAACGCAGTTTCGCGCCGGCCGTTTTCACGGCATGGCCGCGAAGAAGAAGCGCAAGGCGAAAAAACGCAAAACGAAGAAATGGTCCGGCCGCGTCACGCGCGAAAGCGACGCGCTGGACCTGAAGAAGGGCGTGTTCACGCTCAAGGATCCGAAGAAGATCGCGGCGTCCTTGAAGCGCTCCGCCGAAAAAAGCCACAGGCGCAAAGCCGATCCCTATCGCTCCGCGCTGTCCATGCTGACCTTCTACATCAACCGCGCCGGCAAGAACCTCTCGGCTGCGCGCAAGCGGCGGCTGAACGATGCCAAGGACGAACTGAAAAAGCTCTTTCACAAAGACAAGCCGAAGGCCAAGAGCCGCAAGGCGAAGAAGCGCTCCTAGCAACGCCTGCGACAACTTTACGGCGAGTGTGCGCGGAACATCTCGCAATACGCATCATTTTGTTTGCGAATGCCGCCTGAAATCCTCCCGCGGTCAGCTTGGGAGCATCCTTTGTCCGATACTCTTTCCACGCCGAACACGTCATTTCTCAATGGCGCCCGATTGCTTGCTCTCGCCGCAGGTGTCGGATTTTTAATCTGTCTGGTCGATGACTTCACGCCGCACGGTACGATCGCGCACCAATGGGGCACGCTCATCGTCGTCGTTTCGACCGCACTGATGCTGGGCGCATCTTTATGGATCGCGTTCTGGGAAATGCCGCGCTGGCTGCATTCCCTGTTCGTCGTGCTGATCATCCTGGACATCCTGGGCACCGGCGTCTGTGCCTATTTCCTCGAAGCCTATGTGCTGCTGGCCTTCATGGTCGTCGCGCTGGCCGGATGGATCTGGCACCTCGCCGCCGGCAGCCCCCGCATTTCCGCAAACTGAAAGGAGATGCGAATGTTCAAAGCCGCATCCTTCGCTCTCGCCGCCGTCATCGCCTCCGCCGCCTCCGCGGCTGCTCAGAACGATAACTGGGATACGTTCAACGGCGATCTCATGGCGCAGAAATATTCCAGCGCCACGCAAATCACGCCCGCCAATGTGAAGAACCTCACCATGGCGTGGCAAATCCACACTGGCGATCATTCCACCAAGCAATTCGGTGTCCCCGCCGAAACCTACTCCGAAGCCACGCCGATCTTCGCCAACAACACGGTCTATATCGGCACGCCCTTCTACCGGATTTTCGCGCTGCAGCCCGACACCGGCAAAGTGAAATGGATTTTCAATCCGCATGAGGAGCTGAAGGCGCTCACGCAGCCCGGGATGAAATCGCGCGGTGTCGCCTATTGGCAATCGGCCAACCCAACGCCCGGCCAACCGTGCCAGAAGATCGTCTATATCGGCACGATGACGGCGAAGCTCTATGCCGTCGATGCCGACAGCGGAAAGTTGTGCAAGAGTTTCGCGAACAATGGCGTTCTCGATGTGAACCAGTGGAACACCGCCAAGGGCACCTGGCCGATGTCGCTGCTGCAGCCGCCGACGGTCTACAAGAACACGCTCATCATCGGCTGGGCCGGCAAGGACTGGGCGATCGGCAAGAATGCGCCCGCCGGCAATGTGTTCGGCGTGGACGCGCAGACCGGCAAGCTGAACTGGACGTTCAATGCGCTGCCCAAGGAAGCGCAGAAGACCACCGGCACCGCCAATGTGTGGGCCAGCATGTCCGTCGATCCGAAGACCGGCATCGTCTATCTGCCGGTGAGTTCGCCAAGCCCCAACTATTATGGCGGCAATCGCAAAGAGAAGCTGCCTTACGGAACATCCGTCACCGCGCTCGACTCCCAGACCGGCAAGGTCATCTGGAGCCGCCAGCTCGTCCATCACGACATCTGGGACTACGACACCAACACCGCGCCGGTGCTGGTCGATATCCAAAAGAACGGCCAGACGATCCCCGCACTGGTGCAATCCACCAAGCAGGGCTTCCTGTTCGTCCTCAATCGCAAGACCGGTGCACCGATCTATCCGATCACCGAGAAGCCCGTTCCGCGTTCCGACGTTCCCGGCGAAGCGGACTCGCCGACGCAGCCTTACGTTCTGCATCCGCAGCCTGTCGTGCCCGAGAAATGGACCGGCATCTCCACGATCGCCGATATCGCAAGCGGCGGCCAATGCAGCCGCGAGTTCAAGAAGCTGCGCTATGACGGCCGCTTCACGCCGCCCAGCCTGCAGGGCAGCCTCGAATATCCGCCCACCATCGGCGGCGTGGAGTGGGGCGGCGGCGCGATCGATCCGGTGCATCAGATCTATGTGGTGAACAACTCCTACACCGCGCAGATCTACAAGCTTCTCACGCGCAAGGATTACGACGCGCAGACCAAGGGCAAGAGCCAGGAAGCAACCAAGGACTACTACGCCCAAAGCGGCACGCCCTATGGCGTCTATGTCCATAACTTCTTCAACTGGCTCGGCATGCCCTGCTGGGCGCCGCCTTACGGCTCGATGTCGGCCTACGATCTGAAGACCGGCAATCTTCTGTGGAAGAAGCCGTTCGGTCAGATTCAGTATTGGGGCTTCTACATGCCCAAGTCCTGGGGCTCGGTCACCATCGGCGCGCCGATCATCACCAAAACCGGCCTCATCTTCATCGGCGCCTCAATGGATTCGCGCGTGCGCGCCATCGATCTGAAAACCGGAAAGGTGTTGTGGAAGGCGAATGTGGATGCGCCGGCCGTCGCGATTCCTTCGACCTATACCTACAAGGGCCGGCAATATGTCGTGTTCAGCGCCGGCGGCAATCCGCTGCTGACGCCCAAGATCAGCGACCAGGTCATCGCCTTCGCCCTGCCGCAGAAATAAAGGAAGCGCCATGCGCAGTTTTCTTCTCGGATGCGCGGCGGTGTTGCTGGCAGGCGGCGCGGCCTTCGCCAACGATGCCTCCTTCCAGCCAGGCCTGACCGGCGACTGGAACGGCGCGCGCACCGATCTGAAGAACCAGGGCTTCCAGTTTCAGGTGAAGGGCGTTTTCGAAGGTGCATACAATCCATCCGGCGGCGATCATTCCTCGACCGCGGGCGCAGGCGAACTCGATTTCGCGGCGCTCGCCGATCTGGGCAAGCTCATCGGCGACGATGGCGGCTCGCTGGAGGTCAACATCACCAAGCGCTTCGGCGCGCATTTGGGCGATGTCGCCGGATTGAACACGCTGATGCAGGTTCAGGAGATCTGGGGCCGCGGCGACATCTGGCGTCTGACGCAGCTGTCGTTCGAGCAGAAGCTTTTCAACGATGCCGTGAGCGTCGCGTTCGGCCGCCTCAATGCCGGCAGCGATTTCGACGTGTTTGCCTGCAATTTCGAGAATCTCAATTTCTGCGGCGCGGCGCCGGGCAATCTGGACGGCGATTACTGGTTCAATCACCCTGTCAGCCAGTGGGGTGGACGCGTGAAAGTGAACCTAAGCGACACGGTCGATGTCGCGGCCGGCGTCTATCAGATCAATCCCGTCAATCTGAAGCGCGGCTTCTCGTTCGATTTTTCGGGCGGGCAGGGCGAACTGATCCCGTTCCAGCTCGAATGGAAGCCGTCACTGATCGGTGGCCTGCCGGGCGACTATCAGATCGGCGGCTGGCACAGCAGCATGCAGGCGGCGGACGTTTTCTACGACGTGAACCACGATCCGCTGGCGGTCACGGGCCTGCCCGCAGCCATGGATCACGGGCGTGACGGCTTCTTCCTCTCCGCGCGCCAGCAGGTGACCGGCGAAGCGCCGCCGAAATCCGCAGCGCCCGGAACGGACGGCAAGGGCCTCACACTCTTCGTGAACTACGCCCAATCCGATCGCCGCACCTCCGCCAATGACCGGCAGTTTGCGATTGGCGGCGTCTACAAGGGCGCGATCGCTTCGCGGCCGGACGATGAAATCGCGCTGGCCTTCGGCGGCACCCATGTGAACAGCCGCGTCGCGGACGGCGAGCGCCTGCACGATGCGGCGGGCGTTCCGCCGCCGCAGGACGTGCAACACACCGAATATGTCGCCGAACTCGATTACCGCGCGCAGGTGGCGCAAGGCGCGGAGCTGACGCCGGATGTGCAGTATATTTCCGATCCGGGCGGCGTGTCGTCCGCCGAGAATGTCTGGGTGCTGGGCCTGAAGGCGCAGCTGTCACTCTAAAAAAAGAGCGAGCCCGCTGCCGCAGGCCCGCTCCCGTCTTTCAAGACCGGACGTCTATTTCTTCAGGCCTTCATAGATCTTTTGCGCCATGTTCAGGTGCTCCTGAATCTTCGGGGTGGTTTCGGCGGCGAAGGACTTCACGGGCGGCGTGTCGCCGTCCTTTGCGTAACCCTTCATCAGGATCAGCGCTTCCTTGTGCGCGTCAACCTGCTGGCTCATATAGCGGACGTCGAACTCGCTCGCCTTGGCGCCGCGCAGATTGTCGATCAGCCCCTGGCGGCGGTCATCGAGATGCGCCGGCGCGGCAGGCTGCTTCTTCATCCCGGCGAGGATCGACTTCAGCTGCGCGGTGGTTTGTGTGTGCGCCGCTTCCATCTTCTGCGCAAAAGCCTTCACGTCGGCATTGGTCGAACGCTTCAGAGCGATCTTTGCGGCTTCCACTTCATACATGTCGCTGATCGCAGCGCCGGTGACGAAGCCCTGCAGGCTGCTTGTCGTCTCGGACGAGACAGTGCCCACGACATGACTGGTGGTGTCTTCCACGGTGCTCACGGCTTCGTTGTTGGTGCCGGGCGCCGGGCTCTTATGGCCAGGCTGATCCGGCGGCGCGGCAAAGGCGGCGGTGCTGCTCAACAGTACGGCAGCGGACATTAGAAAAATCTTTTTCATGACTATCTCCACGTTCACCTTGCGGTAACGCGACGGTCATGCGGGAGTTCCGGAAATCGAAGCGATACGCGAAGTTCCGCGCTTATGCTTCCAGCCAGTGCAGGCTGAACAGGCTATTGGCATCTGTCCACATCCGCCGCGGCGCGAAGCCTGCTTCCTGCGCGAGAGTTTGGAAGCCTTCCGGCGTGTATTTGTGCGAGTTCTCGGTGTGGATCGTTTCGCCTTCGCGGAACTGGAAATGCTCGCTGGCCACGTTCACGCGCTGCTTCTCCATGCTCATCAGATGCATCTCGATGCGCTGCTGCAGCGGATTGAAGAAGGCGTAGTGGGCGAAGGCGTCCAGGTCGAAATCGCCATCCAGCTCGCGATTGATCCGCGCCAGGATGTTCTTGTTGAACGCTTCTGTCACGCCCGCCGCGTCGTTATAGGCCGCGTGCAGGATCGCCGGGTCCTTCACCAGGTCCACGCCGATCAGAAGCCCGCCGCCTTTCAGCAGCGATGCCGCGCGGCGCAGGAAGCCCAGCGCTTCGGCGCGCGTGAAATTGCCGATGGTCGATCCGGGGAAGAAGCCCACGCGGCGCGTGCCGGTCTGCGGCAGTTTCAAATTCTTGGTGAAATCCGCCGCCACCGGATGCACCGGAATATTCGGAAATTCCTTCACGAACTTCTGCGCCATGCCGCGCAGGTACTCGCCCGAAATGTCGATGGGCACATAGGCGCGCGGGTTCTGCAGTGCCTTCAGAACGATGCCGGCCTTCATCAGGGATCCGGCGCCAAACTCGATCAGCTCCACATCCTCGCCGATCACATCCGCGATTGCGCCCGCCTTGTCGCGGAACAGCGTCACTTCCGTGCGTGTCGGATAATACTCCGGCAGCTCGCAGATCAGGTCGAACAGCCGCGAGCCTTCTTCGTCGTAGAAATACTTGCACGGCAGCTCTTTTTGCTGGTGCCGCAGGCCAGCAAGCACCGCGGTCGCGAATTCGCTTTCGATGCGGCGGCCGCGTTCGGCGGGCGACTGAAGGATGATTCCGGCGCTGCTCATATCAATCCTCCGCGAGGCGAATGCCGCTGAACTGCCATCGCGCGGACGGCGGGAAAAAGTTTCGGTATGACGTGCGAATATGATCGGCCGGCGTGGCGCAGGAGCCGCCGCGCAGCACGATCTGGCCCACCATAAACTTGCCATTGTATTCGGCCAGCTTGCCGTCGAACGGCTTGAAGCCGGGATAGGGATCGTAGGACGAGCGCGTCCACGCCCAGGCATCGCCCAGCATGTTGGTAGCGCCGTTCGCCGCGCGCGGATGCAGATGATCGAGGTCGAGCAACTGCCCCGTGCCCGGATTTTGCTCCGCCACCGCTTCCCATTCGAACTCCGTCGGCAGGCGCTTGCCCGCCCACGCCGCATAGGCGGAGGATTCGTAGAAGCTCACATGCACCACCGGCTCGCCCGGATTGATCGGCCGCACGCCGTTGATCGTGAAATGCTGTCCGTCTTCCAGCCAGTAAAGCGGCGCCTTCCAGCCTTCGCGCTGCGCCAGCGCCCATCCGTCGGACAGCCACAGATCGGGGCGTTCATATCCACCGTCGTCGATGAAGGCCTGGTACTCGCCATTGGTGACGAGGCGCGACGCGAGCTGGAACGGATGCAGCAGAACGTCGTGGCGCGGGCTTTCGTTGTCGAACGCGAAATCCTTGCCGTCATATCCCACGGGCACGATGCCGCCCTTGTGTTCGATCCAGTCGAGCGCGGGCGTGGCATCCATCGCCTGCGGCTGGGCCGGGCGATACGCGGGCAGCAGCGGATTGGCGAAGAAAGGATGCTTGATGTCGGTCAGCATCAGCTCCTGATGCTGCTGCTCGTGGTTCAGGCCGAGTGTGATCAGCGCGCGGCGCTCCGGCCCGGCATGCGGCAGGATCTTGTCCATCGCATCGTCCACATGCATGCGATAGGCGCGCACTTCTTCGGCGGAAGGCCGCGTCAGCAATCCGCGATTGGCGCGCGTGAACGGCACGCCGAGGCCCAGATAATAGGAATTGAAAATCGCATCGAAGCGCGCGTCGAACGGCTCATAGCCCGGCTCGCGCGACAGGATCATCTTCTCGAAGAACCATGTGGTGTGCGCCAGGTGCCATTTGATCGGGCTGGCATCGGGCATCGACTGCACATTCTGGTCTTCCGCCGAAAGCGGCTCGGCGATCGCCATGCTCAACGCGCGCACGTCGCGATAGCGCGCGCTTAAGGACGGGGCGGGGATCGAGGTGGTGTGTAGCGACATAGGCCCTTAGATAAGCACGCCTTGGCAAAAGGCACGCGATGCGCGGACCCTGAAAAGATAATGGCCCGATAATAGATCGGTTCCAATATTGACGGATTTTGTCACTGATTAGAGCGACTTACCGTAATACGCCCGATCGCTGTGCAATCGCTTGCATGTTTCGCAAATCCCTCATGCAAGTGCGGGGATGAGATATGCGGGACCCCTTTCGAAATCCCGCACATACCTCGCGGGATCAGGGCTCGGCGATGCCGTAGCTCTCCACGAGCTGCATGTCGGCGCGGACAATCTCCGGAGCGGCGGCGAAGCGCTCGGTGTTGTTGGCGGAGAACGCCTTGAAGCTGGGTAATTCCACCAGCACATCGGCGTCCGGCGCGCGGGTGTTGATGAAGAAGTGCAGGAAGTTGTCGCCGTCGCGCAGCAGCGCGTAGGCCATTCCCGTCTGCTTCTTTTGGCGCAGTTCTTCGAAAACCGCGCGCGACAGCTTCTCGTTTTCTGCGGTTGCGCCGGGCTTGGTCGCATAGCGGACCAGGGTCACTCTCTGCATGGCATGTCCTTGCTGTTGGTTACGGGTACAGGGACGCGCGGCAGGCGGCGGAAGATTCGCCGCGAAATATTTTTTCCGCCCATGAATCCTTTGGCCCACCGCCGCCGTCCTTGTGAAAGCGGTCCCGCATGCCGAGGATGGAAACATGGATGCCGACGTGAGAGCGCTGGAAGATCTGATCGCACGATTGCGCCCCCGGCTGCACCGCTACTGCGCGCGCATGGTGGGCTCGGCCTTCGAGGGCGAGGATGTGGTGCAGGAAGCGCTCGCCAGGGCGGCGGGGGCATGGAGCACGAACATCGATCGGCCGGAGAACTGGCTCTTCCGCATCGCTCACAACGCGGCTCTGGATGCGCTGCGCCGCAAAAAGCGCCTTTCGGCCTTCGCGGCCGATGCCGAACTCGACGCCTTCGCCGATCCCGCCATGGAAACGGATTCCCGCGTCGCGGTGGAAACCAGCCTCGCGGCCCTGCAGGCGCTGACACCGGTGGAGCGCGCCTGCGTCGTGCTTGCCGATGTGCTGGGCTATGCGAATGAAGAGACGGCGCAGATTTTGTCCATCAGCGTTGCCTCGGTGAAGGCGGCGCGGCATCGCGGCCGCGCGCGGCTTCGCGATCTGCCGCGCCCGCCAGAAATGACGCCCGCCATCGCATCGGAAGACCGTGAACGCCTGCGCGCTTATGCGGACAAGTTCAACGCCCGCGACTTCGATGCCCTGCGCGCATTGCTGGCGGAAGATGTGCGGCTGGATCTTGCCAATCGCGTCAAGCTGTCCGGCAAAAAGGATGTCTCGGTCTATTTCACGCGCTATGCCGAAGCCGGCGACTACCGTGCGTCGCTGGTGCTCGCCGAAGGCGTGCCGGTCCTTCTGGTAGATGCGCCCGCGGAGAACAGCCGGGTGCAATATGCCGTTCGGCTGGACTGGAAGGGCGACGCGGTGGCTGCGATCCAGGACTTCCGCTACGCGCCTTATATTATGGACAGCCTCGAAACCGCGCCTATCTGATGCCGCCGTTGTATGGGCCGAGCCAGATGCTCACCATCGCGGCGGCGGCGACCAGCGCCAACGTGCCATTCACCGCGAACAGAATCCATTTGGGGATGCGCCGCGCATTCGGCATGGGATCGTTGAAGCGCGGCACCAGTTCGCGCCACACCGCGGCGCAGAAGCAGAACGCGCTGAACATCGTGAGCACCGTGCCCACCACCTGCGTGAACAGCACGGGCAGCACATGCTCCAGCAGCGCTTTGGCGCCGACGCCGGCGGCGAGCGCGGCAAAGCCCGTGCGCACCCACGCGGCATAGGTCCGCTCCGCCGCATAGATCGTGCGGTCGGCGGCCAGGATGGTGGAGACGTCGGCGCTGTCCTCGATCTGCATCGCGCTGTCTTCGATGTTCTCGGCGCTTTCCTTGACGTGCCGCGACGCGCGGTGAATTTCCGCGCGCTCGATATTGGCCGTCTTCTCGGCGGCTTTCGCCTTCTTGGTCGCTGTGGTCATCGTGCAGGTTCCCGGCAAAAGAACGCCGGTCCGCTTGTCGCGGTTCCCCTTGCGCGTGCATCGAACCGGCGGTTCGCCCGTTGAGACATCGCGTAACGGGAACCATCGATGAGCGATCCGCAGGCCACCGCCGTCAAGAAAGAGGTCATCAAGGACGAGCGTTTCGTCCTGCTGCACAACCTCAACAAGATGACCGACAAGGTGATGATCGCGCTCGCCTTCGTCTGGATCGGGCTGATGATTGGCGATTTCGTCGGCAAGCTGTCGCCGCCGCTGGTGATCCTCAACAATGTCATCTGGGCGATCTTCGGGCTCGATTTCGCGATGAAATTCATCATCGCGCCGAAGAAATGGGAGTTCCTCAAGACGCACTGGATCTTGCTGATCTCGCTGATCCTGCCGGCGTTCCGGCTGCTGCGTATCCTTCAGGCGCTGAGCGCCCTGCGCGCGCTGAGCTTTGTGCGCATTCTCACCTCGCTCAATGTCGGCATCAGTCAGCTCACCGATGCGATGGGGCGGCGCGGCCTCGGCTGGGTCACGATCATCACCGTGATCGTGCTCTTCGGCGGCGCAGCGGGCATGTACAATCTGGAGAGCATCAATGCGCTCAACGCGCAAGGATATGGCGACGTCGTGAAGGCCGGCGGCGGCTTCAAGAGCTACAGCGACTCGGTGTGGTGGACGGCGATGCTGATGACCACCATCGGCTCGCAATACTGGCCGGTCACCACCGCGGGCCGCGCCTTGTGTTTCTTCCTGTCGATGTTCTCGCTGGGCGTCTTCGGTTACATCACGGCCGCGCTGGCCAGCTTCTTCGTGGACAAGGAAGAAACCGCCGCACCGAAGCGCGCGCGCGAGGAAACCCTGCAGGCCCTGCGCGACGAAGTGCGGGCGCTGCGCGAAGAACTGCGCGTGCGCAGCCCCGGCTAGGTCTTGTCTTCCAGCGACGTATCGAAATCCCACAGCGCCGATTTTTCCGCGCGCGGCAGATCGGCTTTATCGGCCTCGCTCCGCACCCGTTCGGCAGCGTTGCGTTGCGCGTCGTTCTTTTCCAGCCGCGGCTCGCTGAGCGGATCGCGCATCGTGTCGGTCTGGGGCTGCTTTCTGGAACCCGGCATGGTTTTACTCCCTCGTATCCCTGAAGCAGGAACGTATGCCCGGCCCCGCCGTTGCCGGGTTCCATCCGGAACAGGTGCGCGGCCGCGCACATTTCAGAAAGGCAACACAAGAAGAAGAGCGGCCCATGTCCGACGCCAAAACCACGCAAGACCACAATGAGATCCGCAAATGGGCGGAATCGCGCGGCGGCAAACCCGCGCGGGTGAGCGACACCGGCGGCAAGAACGACGCCGGGATCCTGCGCCTGGATTTCGACCCCAAGGACGAAGGCCTCGAACCGATTTCCTGGGACGAGTTCTTCCGGAAATTCGATTCCGAAAAGCTGTCTTTCCTTTATCAAGACAAGACCGCCGACGGGAAAACCAGCCGCTTCCACAAATTCGTGAACGGCTGATCGGCGTGAAGAGCAAGCAGCTCGTCAACACCACCGGCATGAAGCTCTGGATCGCGGTTCTGGATCCGGGCGACGAAGCGAAGACCGCGCTCACCCAATTCGCGCAGGACATGCGGATACAATCCGCATCCTTCGTGGCGGTGGGCGCGTTCGAGCGCGTGAAGCTGGGCTATTTCGACTGGGAGAAGAAGGAATACCAGCCCATCCCGATCGAAGAGCAGGTGGAGGTGATTTCCTTAATCGGCGATATCGTGCGCGACGAGAACGATGCGCCAAGCCTTCATGCGCACGCGGTCGTCGGCCGCTTCGACGGCACCACGCGCGGCGGTCATTTCCTCGAAGGCATCGTGCGCCCCACGCTGGAAGTCACCTTCACTGAAACGCCGACGCATCTGGTGCGCCGCAAGCGCATTGGCCTGAACATTCCGCTGATCGATCTGGGCTAGGATGCGCGGTCGCGCGTTCGCTCAAGCCGGGAAACGGTCTCTTCGTCTTCCTTGCCGCCGTAAAAACGCGCGAGTGCGTCGCGGAACACCGTGTCGGTGTCCTCGCGCGCGGCGCGGGCAAACAGCGTCATGGAGGAACGGAATTTCAGATTGTCCGGAAAGCCGAAAATCTCATCCGCACTCTTGTCTTTAATCTCCAGCGCCAGCGCGGTGCATTCGCGCAGGCGCAAGCCGAGTTTTGGATCGGCGAGATATTCGCGCGCTTCATCAAGCGATGCGACCGCGTAGCGTTGCGCCATCTCGCTGGAGCCAAGCCCGGCGATCTGCGGAAAGATGAACCACATCCAGTGCGATTGCTTGCGGCCCTCGCGCAGTTCCCGCGTAACGGTGCTGTAAACGGGGTCTTGCGCGGCGGCGAACCGTTTCAGGTCGAAGGCCATGCGCGTCCTCCTTGCATGGAAAACGCCTCAACTCGCCGCAGGGTCCATGCTCCGCCCGCGACACGATGGCAGGCGGGAAAAGAGCGGGCGGCGCGTGTGCACCGCCCGTTCCAACCTTATTTTCCGTTCTTTGCGAGCCAGGTGTCGATCACCGGCAGCGACGTGGCGCGGATCTTCGCATAATACGAGATCGAGCCGGTCGCCTTCACCGAGTCGCCCCGCGCCGTCGGCGCGATGTACTTCTCCGCATAGGCCTTCACCTTCGGGATCATCGCCGGATCGAAGGAACTCCCCGCCAGCTGCATCGGGAAGCGGTCGCGCGCATCGGGCTCCAGGATTTTGTTGAATTCGTCGCGGTGCGCCACGAAGAAGTCGAACGCCATCTCCGGATGCTGGCCCGACACCACGCCGACGACGCGCAGGCGCACCGTCACCGGGATTTCGTCGGTCAGCGAAAGGTCCAGCGCCTTCTGCGCGATGGCCTTGTCGTCGGCCGCGCCCAGATCGGTGTAGAACTCTTCCTTCAGCGCGCTGTCGTTCGTTGTCTTCGCCAGTTCGCGGATCTGCTCCCAGCGCGTTTCATCCACGTTGCGCGAGACCACGCGCATCACCGTCTGGCGCATGTCGCCGGACATCGCATCCGGATTGGCGCGGTAGGCGTCGAAGCGCTTGTTGGCTTCGGCCACCACCGCCGCATCGCCGATCTGGCCGAGCAGGTCGATGAGGTTGCCCCGCAGCAGCGCCACGTTGGAATCCTCGCCCGGCTTCGCGTCCCAGCCTACTTTCGCGAACACCGGATCGAACACGCGCTGCACGAAGGCGCGATAGGCCTTTTGCCCCGGAAGGTCGCGATAGAGCGTGTCGATCCCCTCCATGCGGCCGGTCAGCGTGTCCAGCACCACCGGATTGGTATCCGGTGTCACCATGGATGCCAGGGTCAAGAACTGGCCGAACGGCACCACATTCACATAGCCGTCGTCGCGCGCATCGTTGATGAGGCCGAGCTGGTCTTCCGGCGCAAGCGACGGGAACGCGGCGACGAGGTCCTTGAACGAAGCATCGTCATAGGCGGTGCGGAAATAGGCCGTCTGCCCCGCATTCACCAGAGCGCCATCGCCATTGGCCAGCGGCACATCGGCGGGCGCCTCGCGCGACACGATGCCGTGCCACTCCGCGCCGGTTTTCAAATCCTTCACCACCACCGGCACATGCCAGCTCGTCGGCGGGTTCTCGCCGCCGTCATCCACCACGCGCTCCTGCGTCAGGTGCAGGCCGGTCTTCGTCTTCGTCGCGCGGATCAAGGGCACGCCCGCCTGCAAGGTGAAGTCATGCGCGATCTGCGTGACCTTGGTGGGCGACACCTTGTCGATCTCGCGCCACAGATCGTCCGTCACGGTGTTGCCGTAAGCGTGATCGGCCATATAGGCGCGGATGCCGGCGCGGAACGCGTCTTCGCCGACATAGCTTTCCAGCATGCGGATCACCGCCTGGCCCTTCTGATAGGTGATGTTGTCGAACGCCTGGTCCGCCATCGCCACGTCCTTGATCGGCGTGATGATGGGATGGGTGCCGGCGCGCGCGTCCTCGCGCATCGCCGCCTCGCGATTGTTGATGGATTGCATCCACATGTGCCACTCCGGATGGAAGTGGTCGTTGGCCTTGTTCTCCATCCACGAAGCGAAGCCTTCGTTCAGCCAGAGGTCTTCCCACCAGTCCATGGTAACGAGGTCACCGAACCACTGATGCGCCATCTCATGCGCCACATCGACGGAGATGTTGCGGCGATCGGATTCGCTGCCGGTCTTGGGATCCATCATCAGCGCGCGCTCGAAATAGAAGATGGCGCCCCAGTTCTCCATCGCGCCGAAGGTCTGGCTGGTGCCGGGGCCGGCGATCATGTCCAGCTTCGGCAGCGGGAATTTCTGGCCGAAATAGTCTTCGTAGTAAGGCAGGAACTTCGCCGCTTCATCCAGCGCATAGCCCGCCTTGTCGGCGTCGCCGCGCTTGAACACCACGCCCACATCCACGCCGTTCACCTTGCGCGACACGCGCTCGAAATCGCCGGTGCCGAAGAACAGCAGGTAGGACGACATCTTCGGCGAGGGCATGAAATGCACGCGCTTCAGCCCGCTCTTCTGCGGCTGGGTCGAAGCGATCGGCATGTTGGAGACGGGCAGGTCTTTATAGGGAACGTCCGCCGTCAGCACGAACACGGCCTTGCGGTTCGGTTCGTCCCACGACGGCACGAAGCGGCGCGCGTCGGAATTCTCGAACTGCGTGAACAGCGCGCGCTTCTTGGCGCCGGTCTTGTCGGTGTAGTCGAGGGCGAACAACCCCGCCGGATGCGGATTGATCTTGCCGTCATAACCGATGGCGAGCATGTGCTTGCCCGCCTTCACCGCGGCAGGGAAGGTGAACGTCGCGGTGCCTTCGGTCTCGTCGAACACCGGCTTGGGCGCGGGCTTGCCGTCCAGCGTGACCTTTTTGAAGGTCAGGTCCGCCGCATTGAGCTGGATGGTCTTCGTCACGGTCTTCACGTCGAGGGCGATCTTCACGTCGCCGCTGAAGGTCATCTTCGCCGCGTCGGGCCTGATCGAAAGATCGTAGCGGGTGGGCTGCACGTCGGCCGGCAGCACGACGCGGTCGGCGGCATGAGCAGCAATCGGCAGGACGCAGGCGGCAACGCAGGCGAGCGCGAAACGGGGCATGAATATCCTCGGGAAAGACTCAGGAACCGGGCGAAATCTAGGGATGGCGCCGGACACTTGCCAATCACGCCCGCGCGCAAGGGTTGCGACATGCCGACATATGCACAAACTAGTGCCTGCAAGCAGGCGTTGCCCCGCGATCAAGCCACCCTTTTGGGCGATCGCCGGTTCCGGTACGGCGACAAAAATATTTTTCGCGCGCCCGAAAAAGCCCTGCCGCCATTCGCCCGAATTTCCCGGCTTCTTCCGTACACCGATGAACGCTGCATGAATGGCCGCAACAGCCGCGGTTCAAGCGCGACCAATATTGTGGGAGCCGAAAACACAGGCCTGTGCGTTTCACACCCGGATGCACACGGCATCGAAAAGGAGAAGGCTCATGAAAACGATCGCGAAACTCGCATTGGCCGGCGCACTGGCCGCAGGCGCGGCGGTCGCAACGGCGGCGCCCGCGGAAGCGGCGCATGTCTCGGTCGGCATCGGCGTCGGCGCGCCGGGCTATTACGGCGGCTACTACGCGCCCGCCTATTACGGCCCGCGCTACTGCGACCCGTACTACTATGACTGCGGCTACGCGCCGGGCTACTACGCCCCCGGTTACGTCGGCTTCTACTATGGCGGCGGCTACCACCACCGCTACTACGGCCGCGGCTACTATCGCGGCGGCTATCACGGTGGCTGGCATCACCGCCGCTAGGCGCTAGTCGGTAATGACAAAAAGCGCGGTTGCTTTGCAGCCGCGCTTTTTTGTTATGCTGCGGTCTGGAATCGGAGGCGCAGCATGAAATTCGGCCTGGAAGTCATCGGCGCGCTGGTTCTCGCCGCCATCGTGTTCATCGTCGTCAAGCTGATCGGGCTTGCGATACACATCGCCCTCATCGGCGCCGTGGTCGGCCTCGTCGTCGGCTTCATTGTCGCGCGGATGTTCCGGCGGGAATAAACGCGCTCGTGTGGCGGGTTTGATCGATTGCGTGCGGGCTTTTTTGCGCCAAAGATGCCGGGCAAAACCGCCATCGAAACAAACGGCGCTACTTGCGAAATCTACTACTGAATCCGGCAACCGCCCTTAGTAGATTCATGCCCGTGCGGGTGGATCGACGCTCGCCGCATTGGGGGAAGGCATGACCGAATTGAACCGCAGGACGTTCGCGGCCGCGGCCTTGTCCGCTGCCGCCACGCCAACGCTGGCATCGGGTGAACACAAGGCACGTCGCGATCTGTCGCTCGACGAGATCATTAGGCGTCATACGCTGGCGCGCGGCGGTCCTGCCGCGCTTGACGGGCTGCGTTCGGAGACTGCGGAGCTGCAGATTGTCGAAAAAGGCAGCGTCATACGTGCCAAATATATTTGCACCCGCGCGCCGGAGTACCGCATCGATATCTTCGCTGGCGACAAGCATGTCTTCTGCGAAGGGCTGGACAAGGACGGGCCGTGGATCTGGCCATCTTCCAATCCCGCGCCGACGCAGGGTGTGCCGGACGGTGCGAAGACCGCCATTCAGGGCATCACCTTCAATCTCTACGGGCTGCACGCATTCCCGTCGCTTGGTCACAGGCTGTCACTGGACGGGCGCGAGCTTCTCGGTGGCGTGAATTACTACGTCGTGCGTGTCGACATGAAGAATGCCTATGTGACGTTCCTCTATTTCGATCCTCAAACATGGATGATTGCGCGCCGCCGCGATTTTCGCGCACGCCATCCCGACATGGACGCGACGAAAAAGAACCTGGAAACGCAATACACGGATTTCCGGGCAGTGAACGGCGTACGATGCGCCTTCTTGGAGCATCAGATCGATTTGGACGCAGGGAAGATAACGCAAGTGACGATCGTCGATACGATGGCGTTCAACGCGCCGCTCGACGAAGCGATGTTCGACCGGTTTTACAGGGCTTGAGTAATCCGCACCGGCGCCATTGCGCTGGGCGAGCACTATCCAGGCGCTGTTGTTTCCGCGCGTTTGCGGCGGCGTCTTGAGATGCCGACCACGAAGCTGACCGCCATCAGGGCATAGAGAATCCAGTTGACGATGGCGTTCGTGCCGTCGGGCAGCACGAAAGATGCGATGCCGAAGCAGAGCGACGCCATGAGCGAGATCTGCTTCCACGGCATCTCGAAACCGGATGTGCGGCTTTGCTTCCACTCGCGCAATTCGTCTGCGAGCGAAACCATCGCCATGGTGTCCGCGAAGTCGGTCGGCGCGATCGGCTCCGGCATCGCTAGAGTGTCCGGCGCGGCAGGCGGAACGCGGCGCGCGGGCGTTGCGGCATAGCTGCTGGTTTGCGGGTCGGCGCGGCGGCCGAAGGTGGCGGTTGTCGGCATGGGCAATGTCCCCCAACGAACAGGCCATGCTGCGACGCGCCGGTTAGAGACCGCTTAAGAAATGCCGCGCAATTCGAACGATCCGTGCGCGCCTAAACCGTGACCATCAATTCCTTCAATCCGCGGAAGAAGGGCAGCGTGCGCCATTCCGGTTTCATGTTCGGATCGGCGAGGCGGACATTCGGGAAGCGCTCGAAGAAGGAGAGCAGGGCGACCTGCGCTTCCAGCCGCGCCAGCGGCGCGCCGATGCACAGATGCAATCCGCCGCCGAACGCTACATGCGGCGCATCCTTGCGCGCGATGTCGAATTTGTGCGGCTCCGGAAACGCTTCCGGGTCGCGGTTTGCGCCGCGCAAGCTCAGGAACATGGATTGCGACTGGTGGATCGGGCAGCCGCGCACTTCCATCTCGCGCGGTGCGATGCGGCCGGTAATGTCCACGGGCGATTCATAGCGCAGCACTTCTTCCACGGCCGTGTTGATCAGGGTCGGCTCTGCCTTCAGCTTCGCAAGCTGGTCGGGATGGGTGAGGAACAGCCACACCGCATTGCCGATGAGATCGGTGGTGGTGAGATTGCCGCCGATGAGAAGGCCCTGAAGATTGTTGGAGATCTCCCCGTCGCTCAGCGTCTCGCTGTCGGCCTGCAGCTGCACCATGTCGGTGGTCAGATCGTCTTCCGGCTTCTGGCGCCGCGCCGCCATCAGCTCGCGCATATAGGCCGACAGCGCGTTGCGCGACTTCACATAGAATTCCGTCTGCTCCGGCGTGCGGAACGGATTGAGCCCCAGGATCGAGCCCTCGCTCCATTCGCGGAATTCCTTCAGCCGCGCATTGTCCACGCCCAGGATGCGCGCGATCACGTCCACCGGCACGCGCAGCGCGAACTTGTCCATCACATCGAAGGTCTTTTCGTTGCCGATGCCGTCCAGCCATTCGTTGACGACGCCCTGCACCTTGTCTTTCGATCGCGCCACGCGCTTGTAGAGCGCCTTGGCGAACGGCGCGCGGATGCGCATGTGCTCCGGCTCATCCATCATCAATATGCCGGAGCGCTCTTCTTCTTCGTCGACATTCAGCCCTTCGGGGCGCGAGCTCAGGATCGCGCGCGTCACCACCGCGGCTTCTTCGGCGCGTTCGGGCGAGCGCCACATGGAGGTGTCGGAGAGCACGCCGCGCACATCGGCATGCTTGGTCAGCACGAACAGGCCCGCCATCTCGTCGCGATGCACGGGACATTTCTCGCGCAGCGTATCCAGCAGCGCATGCGGGTTTTCGTTGAAGGCGGGGTTGCCCGGCGTCAGCTCCAGAATGCCCGGAAGTCTCTCATCGGCCACGTGCGCCTCCCTCGTCTGACATTTTGTCAGAGGCTAGCCCAGTCCAGGCCGGGCGCAAAGCGGGTCCCTCACATTTGAATCAAAGGCCGCCGGTTTGTTTCAGCCGATTGCAGGGAAACAATGGTTCCATGTGCGCATGTCGGATCCTCTCATCCCCGCCGTTTCGGGCATGCAGGTTGCCGCGCTGCGGATGCAATCCGTGGCGTCGAACGTCGCCAACCAGCAGACGCCCAACTACCAGCCAACGCAGGTGCAGCAGACCGCCCAACCCAGCGGCGGCGTGTCGGGATCGCTGGTAAAATCACCACCGACGGATCTGGAAACGCAGCTCGTCACCGGCAAGGAAGCCTCCGCCGCCTATCGCGCCAACATGGCGGTGTTCGGCGCCATGGGCCGCGCCTACCAGTCCCTTATCGACATCATTGCATGACCGGATCGCGCAATTTCCTGCTCGCCCTCGCGGCGGTGGTGATTGTGCCCTTTCTGCTGGTGTTGCTGCCGGGCGGATCGCCTGATGCGCCGTCGGTGGCCGCGTCCACCGAACCCGTCGCGCCGTTTGCGCGCAACGCGATATCCACCGAAGACGCGGCATCGCATGAAGGCGGTTATGTCACCGTCGAAGGTTTCGTGCGCGAGGTGCACACGGCGCGCAGCGGTTCGGCAACCTTCATCGACCTGGACGGCAGCTATCCGTTCAATCCGTTCACTGCGGTGATCTTCGAAGACGACATGTCGCGCGTCGGCGACGTCAGCGATCTTGAAGGGCGCATGGTGGATGTGACCGGCACGATCAGGATGTATCGCGGCAAGCCGGAAATCGTCGTGACATCGCGCAGTCAGATCGCGGCGCGTTAGTTTCGAAAAGAAAATGTTTAATTTCTGTGCGGTTGCGTACATGCGCGGAAAAGCGTTTGGGAATAGGGCCTTGCGAGAAGGAACTTCTCGCGCCGAATTCGCGTGAATAAGGCGAGCGTGCTATAAGTGTTTGTCGCCAGGAACATCCAATGAGCCTTGGCGTTTGAGAGACTTCAGAAACGTCGGCACACCGGACGTTCGCGCTCCCGCTCAGTAAAGGGAGGCTCGATGTTTTCCAATTTCGCATTCACCGGTTCGCTCAGTGCCCTTACGCTGCTCGCGGGGTTGGCGCTCACCATCTATGGCGTGGTCACGCGCGAGAGGCCCAACGGCTATTCGCTGGCGCTCGTGGGATTGCCGATTTTAGGCCTCGGCCTCGGCTTGATGTCGATCGCGCTGCTGACCATTCCCGTGTCCTGACGGGCAGGGCGTTTGCATCCCTGCCCGGCAGAGAGTGTCAGGATCACTTCTTTTGCGATGGATCGCTCGCCGGATGCGGATGGTTCGCCTTGCCGCCTTCCGCGCTGTTGTCGCGGGCATCGGGAAGCCCGCCATAAAGCCCGTCGCGGTTGCGATCGAAGTCGGCCTGCGTCGAGCTGACTTTTGAATCGCCATATGGCGCGGTGCCGTTCAGCGGATTGGAGTCCTTCTCGCGCGCCAGTTTCTCGTCGATGGTTTTGCGTTCCGTCATCGCCGCCTCCTACTGCTTGACCGATTGCGGGTTGGACGAACGGTTCTTTGCCTGCTCGCCGCCGCTTTGCCCCGCGGTGCCGCCTTCATCGGGACGGTTGCTGGCGCTGTGCTGGTCTTCGCGCAGGATCTTTTCGCCGATATGGCCGGTGCCCTGCTGCTTCTCGTTGTTGTCGCCGGTGTCGTGATGCGTGTCGTTGCGCGTCTGTCCCATGTTGTTTTCCTTGTGTTGGACACGAGGGACAACGCGCGCGAGGGGGCAAGTGTTCACACGCTGCGCAATTTGAATTTCTGGCGCAGCTTCTGCCGCCTTTCGCGAAGCCTTGCTTCCTCGCGCTCGATCTCCTCGAGCTCCTTTTTGGCGGCGCGTTCCTTGCGCCGTTCCGCCGCGCGCGCCGCTTTTGCCTTCCGCGCGTCATCGGCTTCGCGTTTTTTCTCCGCCTTGGCATGTGCCAGCTTTTGCTTCTTCGTCAGTTTCGGCGCGTCGGGCAGGTCGGGCTCCGTCTTGTACGGCTTTGCGGTGCCGAACGGCCGGCGCAGCACCACGCCCGGCTGCGCCAGCGCCGCTTCCACGGCGTCGGCATCGTGCGTTTCCTTTGCGAAGCCCTGGCTGAACAGCGTGGGCTTGGCGCCCCACGCGGCGAGCGCCTTCTTTTGCGACGTGACGGCGACGATGCTGTCGTAGAACCCCTGATGCGCGCGGAAGACCTTCAGCCGCGGCATCGTTCAACGTTGCTCTTGCGCGAAATTGTCATAGGGCGGCGCGGGCTTGCGGCCGTCCTTCTCCATCCCGTCCGCAATCGCGCCAAGCGCGACGATGGGATCGACCTTGTGCTGGATGCTGATCTTGCCATTGGCTTCCAGTGTCACCTGTTTGGTCTGCTCCGCTTTCTCCACGCCTTTCTGGCGGAAGGCTTCGCGCAGGTCTTCATCGGAAATCAGATGCTGCCGCAGCTTTTGCATGTCCATCGTGCCTTCTTCGCCCAGTACCAGGCCATGACCTTCGAGCAGCTTCGACCAGAACGTGCTGTGCGCCGCCAGATAGCCGCAGATGAAATGCAGCGCGATCAGCACCGCAACGGCCGCGAGCGTTCCGGCCAATGGCGCGCTTCCGGTCAGCGCGCGGCTGAGATTGGACCCCACGATGATGGAAACCACGATATCCAGCGCCGCCCAGCGCGCGAAGGTGCGCCGGCCGGAGAGACGCAGCATCACCAGCCCATAGACGAAGATGAGCACCGCGCGGGCGCATTCCTGCAGCAGTGAAATGTGATCCTTGACGCCGAAGATCATGTCCATGGCAGGGAAACGCAGCCTGCGATTGCAGGGTTCCCCTATCGGGCGGCGCGCAGGATTGCGCGCTTTGCGCCATGCTCCGCCAGCAGCGAAACCGGCTGGCCTTGCGCCCACAGCCGTTCAATCTCGATCGCGCCCCAGCCGCGCGGAAGCACCACTTTTCGTTCGGGCCAGGTTTCAAATCCGGATGCGGTAATCCGCAGTCCCGGAAAACCCATCACCAGACTCATCAGGAACCCGCCAAGATTGGCGAAGAAGGGGCCCGCCATCGGCTGCTCCGGGAACTTGTCGGGCCGATATTCCAGCGTCTGCAGAAAGCGGCCGGAGATAAATTGCGCATATCCTTCGTCGAGCAGTTTTTCGGAGAGCGCGCGTTTGCCCTGCCAGGCGGCCCAGACGCCATAGAGTGCGGAGAGCATCGGACTCCCAATGTAGTCGTCCGCCCGATCGAAGAAGTAGTCGAAAGTCTTTTCCTGTTTTTGCCCGAACCGTTCGTTCCACAAGGGAAAAGCGCCCATCAGCGGCGAAGGCGTCGCGCCTTTCTCTTCGTTGCTGCGATAGCCCTCATGCGGGAGCACCATGCCGTCCCGCACGGGAATGACGAGGCCGCGCAGGATCTTCTCCCAGTCCGGCCGCGGCGACTTGCCGAGGCGGTGCGCGGTATCGATGGCGTGTTGCAGCACGTTCTGCGCCGCCATCGCCGTAAAGGTCTCGTTGTCGCTGGCATGCTTGCGCTCGGCGATGCCCATGGCATCCCGGATTTCATAGCCGCGCCGCGAACGGTGCACACGGCTTTCGATCCAGCGCGCTACGCCGGCAAGCACGGGCCAGATCTTTTCCGCCAGCAAATTCACGTCGCCGGTGGCATGGGCGAATTGCACAAGCGCGAGCGCCACATCCAGAGAGACATGATCTTCATGCCATGCCGACGTGCCGGGGGAGGGCGTCGCCTCATGACCGCTGCCGGGGGCGCTTTCCCACGGAAATTGCATACCCGCGCGGCCTTGTATCTGCGCGTTGGCGCGAGCGGCCGGCGCCATGCGCAGCCGGTACTCCACCATCGCTTCGGCGGCTTCCGGTTGCAGCAGCGCGAGCGGCGGGACGCAGAATGTCTCGATGTCCCACATCACATGGCCATAGTAGTAGTGATAGTCGTGCCACGTCGCCAAACCGAAGATCGACGTCGAAGCGGGCGCGCCGACATGCACCGAGCTGTTCAGATAGAAGAACGCCGCATCGGCGAGTGCCTGCCAGCGCTGGTCCGCGCCGTGCAACAGGATGCGGCCCTTCCAGAGCTCATCCCACTCCGCACGATTTGCCGCGCGCAGCCGCGCCATGCCGGTATCCGCGCCCAAGGCGACCAGCCGTTCCGCTTCGCGATCGGGCTGGCTGTGCAGAGCGCTGGGCACCATGCTGACGATCTGGCGCAGATGAACACGCCGGTTCGCGCGCGCGCGAAAGCCGTATTCCGTCATCATCACATGGCGCGCGGATCGCTTGGGTTCGGCCGAAGCGCCCTCGATCGCAGTGGCATAGGCAATGCCGCAGGTTGAAAACGCGCCGTCGCTTTCCCAGGCGATGCTGCCGTCGAAGTCGCGGCTGTCCTGTGCCGGTGTCTTCAATGTGCGGTGCAAGAGTTTGCCGCCGACACCGCGCCCGTCGATAAAGGCCCGCAGGGTAATGTCGCAGGCCGCGTCAGCCGTCAGGATGATCTCCTGCACCGCCAGCGTCGGCTGATGGCGGCAGCAGAAGGTGAGGACTTCGATCTCGACTGATGCCGTGCCGCATTTGAAGATAAGGCGGCTTGTCAGTTCGCCGTTCGAGAAATCATAGGCTTGTTCCAGCGGCCGGCAGCGTTGCGGAACATCGGATATCCAGGTTCCGTCGACAGCGATGTCGGCAGCGAGAGGATAGGGCGCCACCGCCGCCGCTTCGATCAAACGTTCTGGATGCAATCCGCTGTAGCCGGAAAGCAGCGCCATACCCGACGCCAGCGGATTGGGCCGCACGCGCAGCCCGATGACGCCGTTGGACAGATAGGCGGGAAGTTCACGCTGTTCGGCGCCGGTCGCTTTAGGCGGGTTGAGAGGCTTGCTCATCGAATTTTTGCGCGGAGTGCAAACAGGCAACGGCGGTTCGCCGCACGCAGTTCCGGCCGAGAAATCCGATGTCAGAGGCGCCTGTTTGTTCCGTCAGCCGTAATGCGGTTCCCGCTTCTCCAGGAACGCGCTGATGCCTTCGCGGAAATCCTCGCCCTGCGCGCAGAGGATCTGGTTGCGGTCTTCCATGGCGATGGCCGCTTCCAGCGATCCGGCGTCGATGGCGTGGTTGAGGCATTCCTTGGTGAGCCGCAGCCCCAGCGGCGTTGCGTGCAGCATGTCCTTCACGAAGCCGCGCGCCTCGTCTTCGAGTTTATCTTCGCTCACCACCTTGTTGAGCAGGCCAAGCTGGAGCCCGCGCTCCGCATCGATGAAACGCCCCGTCAGCATGAACTCGCTCGCCGCGCTCGCGCCGATCATGCGCGGCAGGAAATAGGAGACGCCGATATCGCAGGCGGACAGCCCGATGCGGATGAAGGCGGCATTCATGCGCACGCTCGGCGTGGCGATGCGCACGTCGGACGCCAGCGCCAATGCGAAGCCGCCGCCGCTGGCGGGGCCGTTCACCGTGGCGATGATCGGCTGTGGGCAGCGGCGCATCGCCATCACGATCTCGCTGATCTTGCGCTGGCTGACGAGCCCGCCGGAAACGCCCCGCATGGTGTTGCTCTCATCGCGCTCTTTCAGGTCCAGCCCGGCGCAGAAGCCGCGGCCCGCGCCGCCCAGCACCACCACGCGCACGTCATGCCGCCAGTAGAGCCCCACGAAGAGATCGCGCAGCTCTTCCACCAGCCGCCGGTTCAATGCGTTGAGCCGCTCGGGCCGGTTCATCGTCACCCACAGCGTGGGGCCGTCTTCGCGGATGACGAGGTGCTGGTAGTCCATTTTTCGCTCCTGTGCGGGTCTTGCGCTAAAATAGCAGAGGAAATCGCGCCCGGCCGATTCGTTGCCGGTTTTCCGCGCGTTTTCGTGAGGAGAGGGAAAAGCAGATGCCAAGAATCCCCGACGGAAAGCCCAATGTGAAGGCGCTGGCCGCGAAAGCCGAGAAGGAGACGGCCGCGAAGAAGAAGGCGGCCGATGCCGCCGCCGCCAAGGCCGAACGCGCCGCCAAGAAAAAGGCCGCGCCGGCAAAGAAAAAGAAGAAATAGTCCGTAGACGGAACGAATCTCTCGAAAGCCGCTCGCGTTCCGGCGCGGGCGGCTTTCGCGTTTTCGAAAGGAACCGGCGGCAAGTTGCGTGCGCCGCATCCATCGCGCAACCGGCGGAGGGAACGCGAACCGTCGAACTCGATAAATCCGCGTAACGTACGCAAGCGCACCGCAACGGGTTTGCTGTTCCAGCCGTTTTCCTCCCGTGCACCAACCACGCACACGACAGGAGGAGTAAATGGGTAACCAGAATAACAACAACCAGAACGACCGCCTGCAGCAGAACCAGAGCGGCGCGGACCAGAACAAGGACCAGCCGCACAAGATGGCCCCGAGCCACGACAACCGCCCGCAGGAGTCCAAGGATAACAACCAGGGCGACAAGAACGGCCGTCAGGCGAGCAGCAACAACAACAACCAGAATCGCTGATCGTTTGACGCCTTGAGGAAAGCCGCCCGCGTTCCCCCTCCGCGGGCGGCTTTTCGTTGTCTAACGGATGCGTTTGCCGTTCGCGTCCACGACTTGCGTGCCGTCGTCCTTGGCGAAGGCGCCGCGCTGCGGCTTATCCAGGATATCAAGCACCACTTCGGATTCCGGGCGGCAAAGCTTCGCGCCTTTGGATGTGATCACCACCGGCCGGTTCATCAGGATGGGATGCTGCGCCATCGCATCCAATATGGCGTCTTCGCTTGCCGAGGGATCGTCCAATCCCAGTTCGGCGCAGAGCGGCTCCTTGGCGCGCATCAGCTCGCGCGCGGAGATCCCCAGCTTGCCGATCAGCGCCACCAGTTCGGCGCGCGACAGCGGCGTCTTCAGATATTCGACGATCACCGGCTCTTCGCCGGTATTGCGGATGAGCCCCAGCGTGTTGCGTGAGGTGGAGCATTTGGGATTGTGATAGATCGTCGTCGTCATGGTGTCTCGCCCGTTTGCAGTTGCGGGAATAGCAAATTCAGAACCGGCACTGCCACCACCGCCGCGATCAGTTGCGCCGCGATGAAGCCCGGCGCGGAAGCGGGCGCTATCCCCGCGAAGCTGTCGCTCATCGCGCGCGCGATCGTCACCGCCGGATTGGCGAAGGACGTGGACGCCGTGAACCAGTAGGCCGCGGCGATATAAAGCCCCACCAATGCGGGCGTGGTGTCGGGCCTCCTCGCGCAGCCGGCGATGGTGAGCAGCAGGCCGAACGTTGCCATGAATTCCGAAAGCCATTGCGCCGGGCCATCGCGCAACTTGGTGGACAACTCCACCACCGGCATCGCGAACATCGCATGCGCCAGCCACACGCCCGCGATCGCGCCCCCGATCTGAACGACGACATAGAGGAGCGCATCGCTCCAGCCGATCTCCCGCTTGAGTGCGAAATAAAGCGTCACCGCCGGATTGAAATGCGCGCCCGACAACGGCGCGAAAACCGTGATGAGCACCACCAGCGCCGCGCCCGTCGCCACCGTGTTGCACAACAGGGCGAGCGCATCGTTCCCGCCCGAAAGCCGCTGCGCCATGATGCCGGAGCCGACAACGGCGGCGAGCAGCAGCGCCGTGCCCAGCGCCTCGGCGATGAGCTTTCGCGTCAGGGATGGTGCGGTCATGCGGATGTCTTGCCGATCTCGTCCAGCCGCGTTTTCAGCGACATGCGGTCGAGCGACTTCACCGGCAGGTTGGCGAACAGCTCGATGCGCCGCTGCAGCAGCATGAATGCTTCGCGGAACGCCGCGTCGATCCTGCTCTCACTGCCTTCCACGGCGGCGGGATCTGGTAGACCCCAATGCGCCGTCATCGGCTGGCCTGGCCACACCGGGCACACTTCATTTGCCGCGTTGTCGCAAACGGTGAACACGAAATCGAGCGGCGGCGCGCCCGCACCGGAGAACTCGTCCCAGCTTTTCGAGCGCAGGCCGTCTGTCGCATAGCCCAGTCGTTTCAAAAGCGCGATGGAATGCGGATTGACTTCGCCCTTGGGCATCGAGCCCGCGGAGTAAGCGACAAACTTGCCCTTGCCGATCCGGTTCAGGATCGCTTCGGCCAGGATCGAACGCGCGGAATTTCCCGTGCAGAGGAACAGCACGTTGTAGGGACGGTCCGGTTGTGCGTCGCGCATCGCGGGGCCTCAGCAGCAGGTGGATTTGGCCGTGCCGCATCCGGCGGCTGCTTTCGGCGCGGGCGCACTCGGCGCGCAGCAGGCTTGTGCCTTCGTCTCGCTCACGCGCGGTTCGTCTTCGCCATAGGTGGTGGCGTCGCCGAAGGTGAAGAAGGTTTCCCAGCGCACGCCGGAGGGATCGTCCACCCACGCCTTGTTGGACTGCGCATAGCAGCAGGTGGTGGCTTCCTGGTCGCGCGTCGTCTCGCCCGCGTCTTTCAGGCGCTGCGCCAGTTCGCGCAATTCGCCGTCTGTCTCCGTCTGGATGCCGAGGTGATCGACGCCCGCGGCCACGCTTGCGCGCTGCGAGATGGCGAGGTTCACGCGCGGATCGTCCAGCATCCACTTCGCATAATCGTCCTTGCGCACGCTCGGCTCACGCGCGAACAGCGTCGAATAGAAGCCGATGGATTTCTGAAGATCGTCCACGGCGATATGAATGTGCAGGCGTTTCATGGGCACTCTCCGGTTTAGCAGCAGCGTTTGGCGACGGCGGCGAGGGGGGCGCACACTTCCTTGCGCCCGCCGCAGCAATCCTCCGTGAGGAAAACGAGCAGCCCGCTCATCGCCTCGAAATCCACGGAATAGATGATGGAGCGCCCCTCGCGCCGCGCGCGGATGAGTTGCGCGTTCGACAGCACCAGAAGCTGCGCCGACATGGTGTTGGCCGCGGTCTTCAGCTTGCGCGCGATGTCGCCCGCCGCCATGCCGTCGGGCCCCGCCTTCACCAGAAGACGAAACACATCGAGGCGCGATTCCTGCGCGAGGGCGGAAAGCCGTTTGACGGCGTCTTGCGTATCCATATTTCAATGATTCTTGAAATATGGAATTGAGTCAAGCAGGCGGTTTGCGCTCCGGATAGAGAAACGCGATCAGGTCGGGCCGCAGCATCCGCAGCGCCGGCAGGATGAGCGACACGCCCATGGCGCCTCCTACGGCGGCATTGAGTGCGGGCCCGGACAGATAGATGCGCATGGCGGGCCAGATCAGCCCACCGGCAATCGCACCGGCAATGCTGATGGCGATGTCGCCCGACCAGCCATAGCTGTTCTGCGGCGCGAACAGGTGCGCGATCGCGCCCACGCCTGCGCCGATGGCAAGCCATATCGATATGGAGAGAAGCATGAGGTGCTTTCGTGAAGGCGAAAGCCCGCGCGGGGACTGGTGAACCCGCGCGCGCTCTCAGCCCGCGTGCGACGCGCGCGCGCTGTTTTCGAACACGCGCAGCGTCAGCGCGCTCACCTGCGCCATGATCTCGTCGGCGGAATTCAATCTCCCGGCCGGCAAGCGATCCGGCAGTTTCGTGCCGCCATCCATCATCGCCGCCAGCGCGGCGCGGCCGCGCGCCACGCGGCTCTTCACCGTGCCGATCGCGACATTGCTGATCTTCGCGGCTTCCTCGTAGGAGACGCCGCCTGCTGCGACGAGCACCAGCGCCTCGCGCTGCGTGTCGGGCAGCTTGCGCAGCCCGCGCTCCATGTCGCCCAGCTCCATCGACCATTGCTGTTCGTCAAGCGGTGCGGGAATGGCTTCGCTCTGCGCCGCGTCCCAGTGGGATTGGCGCCAGGCGCGGCGGGCGTAGGAGTAGTATTCGTTGCGCACGATGGTGAACAGCCACGCGCGCATGTTAGAGCCGGGCTCGAAGCGTCCGCGCGCGCGCCAGGCGTTGACGAGCGCGTTCTGCGCCATGTCGTCGGCGATGCCCTGCCGCCCGCAAAGCGAGCGCGAGAACGCGCGCAATGCGGGAAGGGCCGCGATCATTTCGCGTTCGAAGTCTTTCTCGAGGGCGGATGTTTCCGGTTTGGCAGCCATGCGATCTCCTGCGACCGGAGAAACAGCCGGGGCCTGCCCACGCGAGTAACGCGCGCCGTGATCTGAAATTCGTGGAGCGAAAAACCGGCCGAAGCCGGAAGGGCGACGCTGAAGCCGCGTGTCGCGCTCACATATACAACCCGCGCGGGCGCTGAATGTTCCTTGGCCTTTTTCGAATAAGGCCATGGCTTGCAAGCGGCGTCGCAAGCCCGCACGGCCGATCAATGCAGCGGCGCGAAAACCCGCAGTTGCGCCGCGATCGCGCTGGGATCGTAAGGCTTCGAAAAAAACATTCCGCGCTCGGGCAGGTCGCCGGCGCTGACGCGCACATGGCCGGATGTGATGATGAGATCCACCGGCGGCCAGCGGTTGCGAATTGCGGCGGCGAGCTTCAACCCGTCCATGGAGCCTGGCATGTCCACATCGGTGAACACGATGCGGATGTCCTGGCGCGATTCCAGCACGGCGATGGCTTCGTCCGCCGTGCGTGCTTCGAGCGCCACGTAACCGGCGTCTTCCACCAGCTCCACAGCCATCATGCGCAGCAGCGGCTCGTCTTCAACGACGAGCACGACGGGCCTTTGCGGCGAAATGGAAACCATCGCTGACGCCTTTTGTTCTAGTTGTTCTGGATCGCCGTCAGGTCGGCTTCGAAACGCACCCGCAAACCCTCGGGCAGGTAATCCATTGCAGAGGTACCCGTTCCGCCGATGCCCATTTTAATCATGCGCGAGCCGAAGCCCTTGTGCGTGGGCGCTTGCACCGGCGGTCCGCCTTGTTCCTGCCATGTCAGGCGGAACACCGGTTTGCTTTCCACCAGTTCCGCGCTCCACAACACCGCCACGCGTCCGCCGGCAACCGAGAGCGCGCCGTATTTCACCGCGTTGGTTTCCAGTTCGTGCAGCAGCATGGATATGGACAGGGCGGTCTTGGGTCCCACGGTGATGTTCGCGCCCTGAATGTCGAAATTGGCGATGTCGCTCTGCGTCGCCAGCACCGCTTCCACCAGCGTCTGCAGCCGCGCCTCCAACCAGTTTTCCTGCAGCAGCACGTCATGCGCGGTGCTGAGTGCAATGATGCGGCGCATGAAGTGCTGCACTTCCGCCTGGTTGGCGGAGCCGCGCAGCGTTTGCGACGCGATGGCCTGCACCATGGAGAGCGTGTTCTTCAGCCTGTGGCTCAACTCGCGATTGAGAAGGTGTTGCTCGTCTTCGGCGCGCAAGTTTGCGATGGCGGCATAGGTTCTGTCGGCGACGGTGCGCACGAAGGCGATTTCGCTGGCTGTCCATTCGCGCGGATGGGTCTGATGCACGAACAGCGAGCCCACCAGCCGGCCGCGCTCCAGCACCGGCACCACGATGCGCGCCTGCGTACCCAGAGATTCATGCTCGGCGCGTTCGCTTTCGGTGACGTGCTCTCCGCCGCCGGAAAAATCCACGGTGACGTCGCCGCGCCGCAGCCGCTCGGCGGAGAAGGACAGGTCCGCGAGGTTGAACTGCCGCGCCGCGCTTGGCGCGGTGCCGTCGGTCCAGTCCGGGCCTACGCTGATGATTCCGGTCTCGCTGTCGATGTCGGCATAGCCCGCGCGCGAGGGTTTAAGAACATCAGCCAGGGTCTGCAGCGCGTGTTCCACGATTTCCGCCCGCGTCTGCGCGTTGCGCAAGCTGTCGCCCAGCATGATCACGGCGAACTGCTGCTTGCGGATTTCCTCGCTGATCGCGGCGCGTTCCTTGGTTTCTAGCAGCGCGTCGCCCTGGCGCAGGAACAGCCGCCGCGCTTCCAGCGCCAGCATGGTCTGCCGCGCCAGCGCCAGAAGAACGTCGGTCTGGTCCGGCGTCAGTCCTTGCGGCCGCGGCTTGGTATCGATCACGCAGAGCGTGCCGATGGCCACGTCGCGCGGCGTGCGCAGCACCGCGCCGGCGTAGAAGCGGATCTTCGGATCGTCGGTGACGAGCGGATTGTCCTTGGTGCGCGCATCCTGCGTCAGGTCGCGAATGACAAGAATCTCTTTTTCGCGGATCGCATGCGCGCACACCGCCTGGCCGATAGGCGTCTGCGAGGCGTCAAGACCTTCCTTCGCCTTGAACCATTGCCGCTCGCCGTCGAGCAAGCTCACCAGCGCCACGGGCGTGCCGCAATAGCGCGCCGCGATTTTGACGATATCGTCAAACTGCGGCTCGGATGGCGTATCCATGATTTCGTAGCTGTCCAGGCTTTGCAGCCTGCGCTCTTGTTCTGTCGGCATCGGCCCGCTGCATCCCTTCCTATGCCCGTCTCAACGTATATGTCGCGCGCAGGTGCCCCATTTCTTTTCCGCGCGCGCATTGCGCGGAAACACGGCATCGCGGCCGGGTAGCGTGGCGTGCCGTTCTTTCCGCGTTCCGATCTGCGCTTGTCGGATATCCGGCGCGCTATTGCTGTGGATGGCCGTTCGATCGCCTGCGCGCCGCCGGTGGAATTAGTAAAGCTGTCAGCCCAATACGCGGCCCCATCGCCGGAGCGTCCGCTGCGCGGGCGTTGTTGCTGCAACGATCACCTTGCTGCTTGGCGGCGGGAATAGCAAACTCCCGCCCACAACCATTCCATCATCAAGGGGAAGGAAGGCGCATGTTTTCGCATATCTTCGTGGGATCGAACGACATCGAACGGTCCAAGAAATTCTACGACGCCACGCTCGGCACCTTGGGCGTGCCGCCCGGCGTCATCGATCCCAAGGGCCGTCTCTTCTATATGACGCCCGCGGGCATCTTCGGCGTGTCCAAGCCGATCGACGGCAAGGGCGCCACCCATGCCAATGGCGGCACCATCGGCTTTGCGTGCAAGACGCCGGCGGAAGCCGATGCCTGGCACAAGGCGGGCGTGGCAGCGGGCGGCACCGCGATCGAAGATCCGCCGGGCGTGCGCGAAGGCGGCGGCGGCCCGAAGCTCTATCTCGCCTATCTGCGCGATCCGGACGGCAACAAGCTCTGCGCGCTGCATCGCATGTGACGACAACCGGAGCGCAGCGCCATCACGCTGCGCTCCGCTTGCTTTAAGCATTTCGAGGGGGAAATCGTCATGCGCCGTGCTCTTGCTGTTTCTGCGGCCATCGCCGCGCTTGCGATGGTCGCGGCGCAGGCTGCCACCGCGCCCGCTTATGATGTCGTCATCCGCGGCGGCATGATCGTCGATGGTTCGGGCGGCAAGCCCTACACGGCCGACATCGCGGTGAAAGGCGATCGCATCGCCGCCATCGCGCCGCACATCGCGGAACACGGCAAGACGGAAGTGGACGCGCATGGCAAGGCCGTGTCGCCCGGCTTCATCAACATGCTGGCGCATCCCGAAGAAAGCCTGATCGCCGATGGCCGCGGCCTGTCGGACCTTGCGCAGGGCGTGACCCTGGAAGTGATGGGCGAAGATTCGATGGGCCCGCTCACGCCGCAGATGATCAAGCTCGGCGAAGCGCGCCAGGGCGACATCAAATACAAGATCACCTGGACGACCCTGGGCGGCTATCTCGACATGCTGCAGAAGCGCGGCATCTCGCCCAACGTCGCCTCTTTCGTCGGCGCCGGAACGGTGCGCACCAACCTGCTCGGCGAAGCCGATGTCGCGCCCACGCCGAAGCAACTCGAAGCGATGCAGGGCCTCGTGAAGCAGGCGATGGAAGAAGGCGCGCTGGGCTTGACCGATGCACTCATCTACGCGCCCAACACCTATGCGAAGACGCCGGAGCTGATCGCGCTCGCCAAAGTGTCGGCGCGCTGCGGCGGCATGTATATCGCCCATATCCGCGCCGAGGGCGACCGGCTGGAAGAGGCGGTGCAGGAAAGCATCGACATTGCTGAGGCGTCCGGCGCGCCGGCGGAGATCTATCACTTCAAGCAGGCCGGAAAGTCCAACTGGGGAAAGCTCGACAAGGTCGTGGCGATGATAAACGCCGCGCGCGCCCGCGGCGTGCGCATCAGCGCCGACATGTACACCTACACCGCGGGCGCCACCGGCCTCGATGCGGCGATGCCCTCATGGGTGCAGGATGGCGGGCTCGAGAAATGGATCGCGCGGCTGAAAGATCCGGCCATCCGCGCCAGGGTGATCGCGGAGATGCGCGATCCGCATCCGAAGACGTGGGAGAACCTCTATGCCGGCGCCGGCGCGGACCGCACGCTGCTGCTGGCGTTCAAGAACCCGAAGCTGAAGCCGCTCACCGGCAAGACGCTGGCCGAAGTGGCGAAGATGCGCGGCGAAAGCCCGGAAGACACCGCCATCGATCTTGTCATCGAAGACGGCAGCCGCGTGGGCGTCGCCTATTTCCTGATGAGCGAAGACAATGTCCGCCGCGAAGTGGCGCTGCCGTGGATGAGCTTCGGGTCTGACGAAGCCGCGCCCGCGCCGGAAGGCGTGTTCCTGCAATCCAATTCGCATCCGCGCGCGTACGGCAATTTCGCGCGGCTGCTGGGCCACTATGTGCGCGAGAACCACGACCTGACTTTGGAAGACGCGGTGCACAAGCTCACCGCATTGCCCGCGCAGAACCTGTCGCTCGCCGATCGCGGTCTGCTGAGGACGGGCTACTACGCCGACATCGTCGTGTTCGATCCGAAAACCATCGCAGACCGCGCAACCTATGAGAAGCCGCACCAGCTCGCGGTGGGCGTGTCGGATGTGCTGGTGAACGGCCGTTTCGCGCTGAAGGACGGCAAGGCGACGGGCGCGCCCAGCGGCCGCTTCATCCACGGCCGCGCCTGGACCGGCGCAGCTGGCGGCGGCTGCCGCAAGGCAGCGACGGATTGGACGTGGAGCAGGTAGGGGCGGGAGGCCGCAATCGTCGTTTGGAGAAATATGTGAGAAAAATTATTCGCGCAGTCTGTGTTTCATCAGCCCTTTTTGCTTCTAGCGCATACGGATCTGAGACTTGGGTTTGTGTTGTGCATCCGCCGCCTCCCGTAGCAGGGGGCGTGACGGTTTCGGAAACTCTTGGCCATAACCTGATAACTCTGACCGACAGTGCACTCATCGTGACTTCTGGGCTTTCAGACACCTCACCGAAGAGATCGTATCAGCTGCTCTTGAACAATGACGTCGGAGCTGTGGGCGCAAATGCGTACGCAACCGATTCACCCGCCAAGATGGAAATAAAGGGCCTTCCGCCCAAAGAGGCTGCGGCAGTTCTTGCTCAATTGAACCTGCCCAAGACTCTGGTGAGCACTTACGTTGTTGTCCTGAACAAGAAGGATCACACGATGCGGGAAGGGATAGTCACGAGCTGGCGTGTTGACCAAGGCAAGTTCGGAGATTGTGAACCACAGGCTAGTGAGAGTTCACCGCCCGGCACCGATCCACATGCGGCTCAGCCTTCCCATTGAAAGGCAACAGACCACAAGGCCTTCCACCACCTCGCGCGACACCGCACCGGAATACGGCGACACCATACCTATTCCCTATCGGAAGTCCGCTTAACCCGCCTTTGCCGAGAGCTGTATCCCCAGCGCATTGAGAACGCCGACCAGCGTGGAAAGCCGTGGGTCGCCGTCGGCGCTGAGGGCGCGATAGAGCGCCTCCCGTGCGAGGCCGGAATCTTTTGCCACCGCCGTCATGCCTTTCGCCCGCGCAACGACGCCGAGCGCCTGCGCGATATAGCTGGCATTGCCGGTTTGCAGCGCGTCCGCGATGAGCTCGGCTTGGGACTCCGGCGTGTCCAGATATTCGGCGGCATCGAAGGGAAGGGTTTTCTTTTTCGCCTTCTTCGTCTTCGCCATGTCAAACTTCCTCGGCCAATTTCCGCGCTTGCGCGATGTCCCGCACCTGTGAGGATTTATCGCCTCCGCAGAGCAGGATGATGATTTCCAATCCGCGCTTCACGAAATACACCCGATAGCCCGGTCCAAAATCGATCCGCAGTTCGCCGATCCCGTCAAAGAACTTCACATCGCCCATAAGCCCCGCCTGGATGCGCACGATCCGCTGGGCCGATCTTCTGCCTCGCGCGGCGGTCACGCAGACCATCCAGCCAGTCTTTGAACGCGGGATGTTGGCGGACTTCGGTCATGTAATTTATAAGTTACGATCTTTGCCGTCAAGGCTTTGTAACCTTGAGGTTACAGCTGGCCGTTTCCCGCGAGGCGCCCTCCGCTCCGGTTTCTGGGCTCGGGGACGCCTCATTTAGGCTTGACTTCCTACCTATAGTTCTTATTTTGTTCTTATATGGAAGGAGAGTCAATATGAACCACCCGGAAGCCCAAAAATGGGCCGAAGACTTTGAAAGTAAAGATGAATCAGGCCCAGCCGTCGATGAGCAAGTGCTCGCGCGCGAAGAACAGGCGCAGCAATGCGAGGTCGTTGGCCGGGCGTCGCCGTTCTCCGATCCCGCGCCGGCGCTGGACGATATTGCGCCCGCTTTTGCGCGGCCGCAGGCACGCGCTGTCCGCAACGATGGCGATACCGAGCAACTGCTCAACGGGCTGATCGCGGAATGCCATCTGCTCATGCGCGCGGTCACGCTGCCGTCCGCCATGCGCGCGGGCGATGCGGATACCCGCCAGCAATTTCTTCGCTCCGCGATGGAGATGGCCAAGGTCGGCGCGAAAGTCGGCCGCGCTGTCGCCAAGCTGCGCGGCGCGGGCGCGAACACCGAGATACGCCAGCGCCATATCAGCGAGCGCGTCTATACCGGCCCCCTTCTCGAAAATGGTGCGAAAACGTGAATTCAACTTTCAAGATGTTGGGGCCGGACGATGTTTGGCACCCAAAAGCGGGAGCGCGGCGCGGCAACAGGCATGCGCTCAAGCATGGCCGCCACACGAAAGAGGCGAGGGCGCTGCGCGCCCGCATCCGCGATTTCAAACGCCGCGCGAAAATCGCGCTGGCGATGGTGGATGCGCTCTGTGTGTGAAATTGAATCATCACCTCCCCCTTGTGGGGAGGTCGAAAAAGCGAAGCTTTTTCGGGTGGGGGGATCGCATTCGCCCCACGTCCCCCCACCCGAAATTCGCTACGCGAATTGTCGGCCTCCCCACGAGGGGGAGGCGATGCGATCACCAATAGTCTTTCATCAGTTCTTCAGCCCACGCCGGCTCGCGGATCTCGCCGCGCGGCAGGAAGCCTCTCATCACCGGTTTGATGTCCAGAACCGGTGTGCCGTCGATCGCATCGAGGCCGCGAACGTGCAGCGTCAAACCGTCGGCGCGTTCCAGCTTGCACACGGTGACGCCGATGCGATTGGGCCGGCCCTTGCCGCGCTGCGCGAAGATGCCGACCAGCGGCCAGTCCTTTCGCCCGCGCGGGTGGCGCGCGCCGGAATTGATCTCGGCGTCCGGCACCTGGTCGAAATGGAAGACGACCTCGATGTGGGAGAAGTCGCCAAGGCTGGCGGTGGCGTCGGGTTTGAACTGCGCCGGGTCCAGTTCGATGCGGGCGGTGACGGCGTCCCAGGCATCGTCGGTGGGATCGGCCCGCCCGCCGCGCACATGGCCGATGGCGGTGAGGCTGATTTTGCTACTCATGGTTGCGTCCCGAAGGGGCAGGAGGTGGCGGCGCTTAGTACTTTGTTAACCCGGGTGAAGCCATGGTTTCGCCGTTCAACATTCGTTCATGCGGAATCAAGGGGTAGATGTCTCGATTCAAGATTTAGACTCAAGTCCTTCTAATCCCTGCGTTTTCCGTTGACGGACCATTCCAGCCCATGTTATCCCATCTAGTCCCAAACGGGCTGGAAGGGCCAAGTCCCTTTGCCCAGTGCGGAAACCTCCGGCCGTCGGAGGGAACGCCGGGACGAGGGGGCGCTGTCCAACCGTGGATTGGTTTCTTTCAACCATCCAGAACAAGCTCGATGCGAAGGGTCGCGTCAGCGTGCCTGCGGAATTTCGCAAGGTGCTGGCGGGCCAGGGCACCGAGGGCCTCTACTGCATCAAATCCATCAGCCGCGATCCGGCGCTGACGGGCTTCGGCAACACGCTGCTCGCCGATCTCTCCCAGCAGATGAAGCCGGTCAATCCGCTGCTCAACAAGAACTACGCCGCGCAGGCGCACGGCATGTTCGGCCAGATCCGTCATCTCGGAATCGACGATGAAGGCCGCGTGCGGTTGCCGGACGATCTCATCGCCCATTGCGGCATCAAGGATCGCGTCGCGTTCGTCGGCTTGAACGCGATCTTCGAGATCTGGAATCCGGACACGCTGGAAGCCACCGCCGCCGCGCGCGTTGCGGTTGTCGAAGAAACCTATCAGGCCAGCGGAGATGCCACATGAGCGGCCATCTTCCCGTGATGCTGGCGGAAGTTCTGGAAACGCTGAACCCGCGCGATGGCGAAAGCTATATCGACGGCACGTTCGGCGGCGGCGGTTACACCAAGGCGATCCTGCAAGCCGCTGATTGCACCGTGGTCGGCATCGATCGCGATCCCGATGCGATCGCGCGCGGCGAAGAACTCGCCAGGCAATTCGGCGGCCGTTTGACGGTGGTGCAAGGCGAGTTCTCGCAGATGGACGAACTGGTCGATGGTTCGCGCGATGGCGTGGTGCTCGATCTCGGCGTCTCGTCGTTCCAGTTCGATGAAGCGGATCGCGGCTTCTCCTTCCGCGAAGACGGCCCGCTCGACATGCGCATGAGCAAGTCCGGCATGAGCGCCGCGGATTTCGTCAACACTGCGGAAGAAGCTGAACTCACCCGCGTCATCCGCGATCTCGGCGAAGAACGCTTCGCCCGCAAAGTCGCTCGCGCCATCATCGCCGCACGTCCGCTGTCGCGCACCGCCGAACTCGCCGATGTGGTGGCGAAAGCTTTGGGTCCCGCAGCATTGCGCCACCCGATCCATCCGGCCACGCGCACCTTCCAGGCGCTTCGCATCCATGTGAACGATGAGCTTGGCGAACTGGAACGCGGCCTCGAAGCCGCCGAACGTGTTCTGAACGCCGGCGGCCGTCTTGTCGTCGTGGCGTTTCACTCGCTGGAAGACCGCATCGTGAAGCGTTTCTTCACCGAGCGCGCCAAGCCCCAATCCGCCGGTTCGCGTCATGCGCCGGTGGCGAAGGCGAGCCGCAAGCAAACCTTCCGCCTCATCACGTCGAAAGCCCGCATGCCCACCGAAGCCGAGATCGCGCAGAACCCCCGCGCGCGCTCGGCCCGTCTCAGAGCCGCCGAAAAACTGGCGGCATAGGAGGAAATGATGATCGCCCGCGTTCTCAACTTCTTCTTCGTCGGTCTCGCCGCGTTGTCGTGTCTTGCGCTCTACCGCGTCTCGGAAAACACCCGCGTCGCCAATATGGAGCTGTCGTCGGTCAACCGTCAGATCGCGCAGGAAAAGAGCACCATGAACGTGCTGCAGGCCGAATGGCAGCGCGTCGCCAATCCCGGCCGCATCCAGCGCCTCGCACAGGCGCATCTGGGCATGAACGACACGCCGGTGATGGAGCTGTCGTCGTTCGAGATGCTGCCGCGCCGCGGCGCCAATCCGATGGATTCCAACCCGGTCCAGAACGCCAGCGTCACGATGCCGGCGGCGGCGAACGCCAATCTTCATCTTGTGGCAGCCAGGAACTGAGATGGCCGCAAAGCCGCCGACGACTATTCAAAGACGCATCGTCGTCGCGGCGGGAATCTGCGTTCTGGCCTTCACGTTCATCGGCCTGCGCCTTGTCGATCTGGGATTGCTGAAGGCCCGCGAGCAGGGCCATGGTTATGCGGCTGGCGAAGGCGACGTCGTCCGCGCCGATATCGTGGATCGCAACGGCCGCCTCCTGGCGCGCGATCTTCCGGTCTACGATCTTTACGTCCGCCCGCATGTCTTCTGGGACAAGGCGGAGGCCGCGCGCGACCTCGCCGCCGCAACCCATGTCAGCGAGCGCCGCCTGCTGCGTGCCTTCACCGCCAAGCACAATTATGTGCTGGTCGCCCACCAGATCACGCCGCAGACCCGCGACAAGGTCATGGGCATCGGTCTGCCGGGCATGGAGTTTGAACCCAGCACCAAGCGCTTCTATCCGGAAGACGATGCGGCGCAGGTGATCGGCATGACGCAGGCCGTCAGCGACGGCCGCGGCATTTCCGGCATCGAGAAGGGGCTGAACGCCGAGCTTGCGGCTGGTCAGAAAGTCCAGCTCTCGCTCGATATGCGCATCCAATATGCGCTGCTGCATTCGCTGGATGTGACCCGCGCCAAATACAATGCCAAGGCCGCCGGCGGCATCGTGATGAATGTCGATACCGGCGAAATCCTCGCCATGGCGTCGCAGCAGGATCCAAAATCGCCGGACTACAATCCGGCCCGCAACATCATGGCGGCGAACGATTACGAGCTGGGCTCGGTGTTCAAGATATTCGCCTTCGCGCTGGCGTTGCAGGACCACACCATCACCTTCGACACCACGTTCCCGGTCGGCGCGGGTTTCAAGATCGGCAAGTTCACCATCCATGACGCCGAGCACATGCCCGCCGTCATGGCGGCGAAAGACATTCTGGCGGAGTCGTCCAATGCCGGAACGGCGCAGATCGCCCTGCGCTCCGGGCCCGAACGCCAGCGCCAGTGGCTGGACAGCCTGGGCCTGCTCCAATCCGTGCGCACCGAAATCCCGGAACGCGCGCGTCCGCTTTATCCGTCCAACTGGGGCCAGGTCGAAACAGCCACCATCGGTTTCGGTCACGGCATTTCGGTGTCGCCGCTGGCATTCGTAACCGCCGCCGCCACGGTCGTGAACGGCGGGCGCCGCATCGTGCCCACATTCCTCAAGCAGTCCGGCGACCGCCGCGGCGCGCAGGTGCTCAGCTATGAGACCAGCCTGAAGATGCGCGAACTTCTGCGTTATGTCGTGACCAACGGAACCGGCAAAAACGCGGACATCCCGGGTTACGACGTGGGCGGAAAAACCGGCTCGGCGGAAAAGAACCAGCACGGCCGCTACATTGCCCATAAGCTGCTGACGTCATTCTGCGCGGTGTTTCCGGTCGACAACCCGCGCTATCTGGTGTTTGTGATGCTGGACGAGCCCCATGGTGAAACATCCGTGATGGCGCTGGCGGGTCACACCGCCGCCCCGCTCGCCGGCGACGTCATCGCCCATATTGCGCCCATGCTCGAAATGCCGAATGCGGCAGCCGTCCCTGTTCCGGGCAAGGGAAATTCATAATGGAACCACAATCGGGGACGACAGTGGTGCCGGGTAAGGTGGGCAATAGCCCGATGGAATCCGTAGACGAATTTTCCGGTCTCGCGAGCGACAGCCGCGAGGTGAAGCCCGGCTACCTTTTCGCGGCGCTGTCCGGCACGCAGGCGAACGGCGCGGCCTTCATGTCCGATGCCGTCAAGCGCGGCGCTATCGCCGTGCTGGGCACGCCCGACGCGCGCAACGATGCGGAAAATCTCGGTGTGCGCTTCATTGCGGATCCAAATCCGCGTTTGCGCCTGGCGCGCCTCGCCTCGAAATTCTTTGCGGCGCAGCCCAAGATCGTTGCGGCCGTGACGGGCACCAACGGCAAAACGTCCGTCTCCGTTTTCCTGCGCCAGATATGGGCAACGCTCGGCTATCAGGCGGCCAGCATGGGCACGATCGGTGTGGTCGCGCCCAAAGGCGAGATGACGCTCGCGCATACAACGCCGGATCCGATTGCCGTGCACCGCATCCTGAAGCAACTCGCGCAGGACGGCGTGGATCATCTCGCACTCGAAGCGTCCAGCCACGGCTTGGATCAATATCGGCTGGATGGTGTTGAGATCGTTGCGGCGGCGTTCACGAACCTGACGCGCGACCATCTGGATTATCACAAGGACTTCGACGCTTACCTCGCAGCCAAGCTGCGTCTGTTCAGCGAGGTGATGAAAGATAGTGGCGTGGCCGTTGTGAACGCGGATGAAGAAAACGCGCCTGCCTTTATCAAAGTGGCGAAGACGCGCGGCTTCAAACTTGTCACCGTGGGCAATTCGGGCGAAACGCTCAAGCTTGTCTCGCGCACGCCGACGGCGGACGGACAGATCCTCAAGGTCCGCTTCGACGGCATGGTCCACGACGTGCCCTTGCCGCTCGCCGGCGATTTTCAGGCTTCAAATGCATTGGTCGCCGCCGGGCTTGCGATCGGTCTGGGCGATCCGGCCGAAAAAGTGTTCGCCGCGCTTTCGACACTCAAGGGTGCGGCTGGCCGTCTGGAGAAAGTCGCTTACGCCAAATCGGGCGCCGCTGTTTACGTCGACTATGCGCATACCCCTGACGCGCTGGAGACGGTGCTGAAGGCCATTCGCCCACATGTCGCAAACCGCCTGCATGTCGTGTTCGGCTGCGGCGGCGATCGTGACAAGGGCAAGCGCCCGCTGATGGGCGCTGCCGCCGCGAAATTCGCGGACGACGTCATCGTCACCGACGACAACCCGCGCAGCGAAGATCCCGCGACCATCCGCAAGGAAGCGCTGGCCGGCGCGCCCGGCGCGCGCGAGATCGGCGACCGTGCGCAGGCGATCCATGACGCCACCGCATCGCTGCAGGCGGGCGACATTCTGGTCATCGCGGGCAAAGGGCATGAGTCCGGCCAGATCGTGGGCAAAGAGGTTCGTCCCTTTCTCGACAAGAGCGAAGCGATCAAGGCTGCGGTTTCGCTTGGCGGTCGTGCGGCGGAGGCGGCATGAGCGCGCTGTGGAGATCTGCCGAAGCTGAAGCCGCCACCCTCGGCCACGCGAGCAAGCCTTTCGAGGCGACCGGCATGTCGATCGATACGCGCACGCTGAAGCCCGGCGATCTCTTCGTCGCGTTGAAGGGTGATGCGCGCGACGGCCACGATTTCGTCGAAGCCGCGTTCAAGGCGAAGGCGGCTGCGGCACTCGTGACTCACGCGCCGGCCGGCGTAAGCGGGCCGTTGCTGGCGGTCGGACATGTCCAGCGTGGGCTGGAAGATCTCGCGCGTGCATCGCGCGCCCGCAGCAATGCAAAGATCATCGCGGTCACGGGCAGCGCCGGAAAAACGACGACGAAGGAAATGCTGCGCCTGGCGTTTGGTGCGCTCGGGACGACACATGCCTCCGCCGCCTCGTACAACAATCACTGGGGCGTGCCCCTCAGCCTTGCGTCCATGCCGCGCGACACCCAATACGGCGTGTTCGAAGTCGGCATGAACCACTTCGGCGAACTGCGCAATCTGGTGAGCTTTCTCCGCCCGCATGTCGCGCTGGTCACCACCATCGCGCCGGCGCATCTGGAGTTCTTCGGCAATTGCGAAGCCATTGCCGACGCGAAATCGGAAATCTTCGAAGGCATTCTTCCCGGCGGCGTCGCGCTGATCCCCGCGGACAGCGAATATGCGCCGCGTCTGAACGCGCGCGCGAAGCAGGCCGGTGTCAGCCAGATCATGTCCTTCGGCGCGAAGGGCAAGGACGCGGTTCTTCTCGGCTTCGATGAGATCGAAGACGGCATGAAGGTTCGCAGTGAAATCCTTGGCCGTCGCGTCGATTTCCGCATCGGTGCGCCGGGCGCGCATATCGCTGGCAATGCGATCGGCGCACTTCTGTCCGTCAGCGTTCTGGAAGGCGACGTGCTGAATGCCGCTGCTGCCTTGTCGCAATTCGCGGCGCTGAAAGGCCGTGGTGCGCGCTTCAAGGTGAAGGCCGGAAACGGTTCAGCCGAAATCATCGACGAAAGCTACAACGCCAATCCCGCCTCCATGGCGGCAGCGCTGGCGCTGCTCGGCAGCGCGGATGCCAAACGGCGGCTGGCCGTGCTGGGCGACATGCTTGAGATGGGGCCGGATGGTCCCGCGCACCATGCCGCGCTTGCCAAGGATATTGAAACCGCGCGTGCGGACGCCGTTTATCTCAACGGGCCGCAGATGAAGGCGCTGTGGGACAAGCTTCCCGCTTCGCGTCGCGCTGCTTATGCGGAGACGTCCGGAGAGATCGCGCCGCAAGTTGCAGGCGCTCTAAGGGACGGCGATGTCGTTCTCGTCAAAGGTTCATTGGGTAGCCGGATGGCTGCGATCGTCGACGCGCTCAAGGCGCGCGGCATCGTGAGCTAGGGAGGGAGCCGGTGTTTCATTATTTTCTCGTGCCGCTTGCCGATCAATTCGCGGTCTTCAACGTGTTTCGGTACATCACCTTCCGCGTCGGCGGCGCGGTGATGACGGCGCTCTTGATCGCGTTCCTGATCGGTCCATCCATGATCGCGTGGCTGCGCCAGAAGCAGGGCAAGGGCCAGCCGATCCGTGAAGACGGCCCGCAACGGCATATCGTCGAGAAGCAGGGCACGCCCACGATGGGCGGCTTCCTGATCCTGATTTCCTCCGTCGTTTCCACGCTGCTGTGGGCCGATCTCACCAACGCCTATGTCTGGATCGTTCTTGGCGTCACCCTCAGCTTCGGCTTGCTGGGTTTCACGGACGACTACCAGAAGGTCACCAAGCGCTCGTCGGCGGGCATCAGCGGCCGCGCGAAGCTGGTCGTGCAATTCGGTGTTGCCGCACTGGCCAGCTACGCAGTCATGTATCTTGAAGGTCCGCCACTGGCGGGCAGCGTCGCCATTCCCTTTCTCAAGCAGGCGTTGGTGCCTCTGGGTTGGGGCTTTCTCATCTTCGGCATGCTTGTGATTTGCGGTGCATCCAACGCCGTCAATCTGACGGATGGGCTGGACGGCCTCGCGATCGTTCCTGTGATGATCGCCGCGCTGGCTTTTGCGCTCATCGCCTATCTCGTCGGCAACATCAAATTCGCCGACTACCTGCAGCTTCATTATGTGGCGGGTACCGGCGAACTTGCCGTGTTCCTGGCGGCACTTCTCGGCGCCGGCCTGGGTTTCCTTTGGTACAACGCGCCGCCGGCAATGGTCTTCATGGGCGATACCGGCTCGCTCGCGCTGGGCGGCGCGCTTGGCGCCGTCGCGGTGGCCACGAAGCACGAAATCGTTCTCGCGATCATCGGCGGGTTGTTCGTGCTCGAAGCGGTTTCGGTGATCATACAGGTCGCGTCATTCAAGCTCACGGGCAAGCGCGTCTTCAAGATGGCGCCCATTCACCACCACTACGAACAGTTGGGCTGGAAGGAATCCACGGTCGTCATCCGGTTCTGGATCATCGCCGTCATTCTCGCGCTCATTGGTCTTTCCACCCTGAAACTCAGATAGGTCTATGATCGTTTCCACCGCCTTTGCGAAAGCCGACGTCGCCGTCTTCGGACTGGCGCGGTCTGGCGTCGCGTCGGTGAAATCTCTGGTGGAAGGCGGCGCGCGCGTCTTCGCGTGGGACGACAAGGACGAGAACCGCGCCGCGGCCAAGAAGGAAGGGGCGGTCATTCTTCCGTTCGCGGAATGGCCGTGGCCGAAACTGAAAGCACTGGTGCTGAGCCCTGGCATACCGTTGACGCATCCTGCGCCGCATCCGGTCGTGCTCGCCGCCAAGGATGCGGGCGTGGCTGTGATCGGCGACATGGAATTGTTCGCGCGCCAGATCCGCCCGGAGCCTGATGGCCCGGCAAAGGCGCCGGTCATCGCGATCACGGGCACCAATGGAAAATCCACCACCACGGCACTGATCGGGCATATTCTGACGCAATGCGGATTCTCCGCGGAAGTCGGCGGCAACATCGGCAAATCGGCTCTGGATCTGACGCCGCCGGTAGCCAAGACGATCTACGTTCTGGAAGTTTCGTCCTACCAGATCGATCTCGCGCCGGGCCTTAAGCCCGATGTCAGCGTGCTGACGAACATCACGCCCGATCATATCGACCGGCATGGCAGCCTGGAAAACTACGCTGCGGTGAAGGCGCGCCTGCTTTCGCAAACCGTCAAAAATGGCCAAGTGTGCATCGGTGTGGACGATCCGCACAGCGCGGCTATCTATACGCGCCTCGCGGCGAGCGGCGGCGCAGAGGCAGTGCCCGTGGCGGTCGGCAAAGTTTTGGGACGAGGCGTCTTCGTTCTGGACGGTTCGCTGTATGACGCGATTGGCCAACGTGCGGCGCAAGTGATGAACCTGTCGAACGCGCAAAGTTTGCCTGGCGCGCACAACTGGCAGAACGCCGCGCTCGCCTATGCGGCCGTGAAGCCTTACGTCAAAGACGCCAGGTTGATCGCCGCCGCCATTGCTAGCTTCCCTGGCCTTGCGCATCGCATCGAGGATGTCGGACGCGTTGGAAAAGTTCGCTTCATCAACGATTCCAAGGCGACTAACGCCGAAGCGGCGGAACGCGCGCTTGTGTGTTTCCCGGATATCTTCTGGATCGCCGGCGGCAAGCCGAAAGAAGGCGGTATCGAGAGCCTCAAACCGCAATTTGGCAGGGTCCGCAAAGCCTATCTGATCGGCGAAGCCGCCGAGGATTTTGCGGCAACGCTGGGCGACACTCCGCATGAGATCTCCGGAACATTGGAGCATGCCGTGGCTTCGGCATTTGCCGATGCGCGCAGCGCCGATGCAGCTTCTCCGGTCGTTCTTCTTTCTCCGGCTTGTGCCTCCTTCGATCAGTTCAAGGATTTCGAAGCCAGGGGCGATGCCTTCCGCGATCTGGTGAAGCATTTGGCCGAGCCGGAAAGGCAGGCGTCATGACCATCTCGCGTGCACATCGCGGCGGATTGGCGGACTGGTGGTTCACGGTCGATCGCGTGGCATTGTTCGTCATGCTCGCTCTGATCGGCATCGGCCTCATGCTGGCGTTCGCGGCCAGTCCCGCGGCCACGGGCGGGCCGATGTCGGCAGGCGATTTCCGCTATGCCTTGAAACAGATCGCCTTCGCCTTGATCGCCGGTGGCATTCTCGGGTTCACCTCGCTCATGTCACTGCGCGCCATCAAGCTCGGCGCCGCCATTGTTTTTGCTCTCGGCGTTATCGGATCCTGCGCCGTCCTGTTTACCGGCAGCGAAGTTCTCGGCGCCAAGCGATGGATCGATCTTGGCTTCACGACGCTGCAGCCGTCCGAGTTCCTGAAGCCAAGCTATGCGATCCTCGGCGCTGCGATCCTCGCCGATCCCGTGCCGATGAAATTCAAAGGCATCACCCTTCGCAAGGAGCTTGTCTCGTTCCTTGTTTTGCTGCCCGCGCTTCTCGTGCTCGCGAAACAGCCGGACTTCGGACAGACGGCGGTGCTGTTGACGCTGTGGGGCGCGCTTCTCTTTTTCAATGGCCTCTCGCTTGTCTGGACCAGCCTCTTGGGCGGCGTGGGCACGGTGTTTCTCACCGCGCTCTACGTCTTCGTCCCCTACATCCATCACCGGGTTGAGCAGTTCCTGGACGGCGACAAGACCGGCTATCAGGCCGGTTTGGCGATGAAGGCCTTCGAGCACGGAGGGCTGATCGGCGTGGGTCCCGGCGCGGGCACCATCAAATACCGCATTCCCGATGCGCATTCGGACTTCATCTTCGCAGTGGCCGGCGAAGAATTCGGTGTCGTGCTTTGCGCTCTCATTGCGCTTCTCTTCTGCGTCTTGAGCGTTCGGCTGTTGCTTCGTGCCACGCGGGCCCGCGACGCGTTTGCGCAACTGGCCGGTGCGGCGCTGGCCTCGGTGGTGGCTTTGCAGGCGTTCATCAATATGGGCGTCGCCGTCAATCTGCTGCCTGCGAAGGGCATGACGTTGCCGTTTATCTCCTACGGTGGATCATCACTGTTCGCGGTTGCGATGACCATGGGCTTTGCGCTCTCGGTCACCCGCCAGCGTCCGAAGATCGGCGAGCAGGACCACACGGCATTCCGTTTCCTGCGCGAGGTGCCGGCATGAGCACCATTGTGCTGGCGACCGGCGGCACCGGCGGACATCTCTTCCCCGCGCAAGCGCTCGCTGCGGAGTTGACCAAGCGCGGCCGCAAGATCGTGGTGATGACCGACGCGCGGGGCACGCAATATCCGACCTACTTCCCCGGCGCATCGATCGAGATCGTGCCGGCCGCCGCGTTCTCGGATCGCTCTGTGATGGGCCTGATCAAGGCGCCGTTCGAGATCATTGCGGGAATCTTCGTCGCGCTGCGCAAGCTTGCACAGATCAAGCCCGCAGCCGTCGTGGGCTTTGGTGGATATCCCAGCGTGCCGGTGATGATCGCCGCTTGTGTCTCGCGCAGGCCCACCGCGATTCTGACGCCGGACGCGGTGCTTGGCCGCGCCAACCGCCTCGTGGCTGATTATGTGCGCGTCATTGCCGCCGGCCTGCCGCTCAAGCGGTTCCTGCCCAAGGAAATGTCGAAGGTAATCTACACCGGCAATCCGGTGCGTCCGGAAGTCGTGGCCTATGACGGTGCGCGCTATGAAACGCCGTCGGATGGTCCGCTCCATCTTCTGGTCTTCGGCGGAAGCCAGGGTGCGCGGGCGCTCAGCGAAATCGTTCCGGCCGCCATCGCCCAGTTGCCGGCGGCGATGAAGGCCCGGCTGAACATCGTGCAGCAGTGCCGGCCAGAGGATCTCGATGCCGTTCGCGCTCAATATAATAAGGAGGGCGTGACGGCGGAGCTGGCGCCTTTCTTTGGCGATCTGCCGGCCCGCATGGCCCAAGCGCATCTGGTGATCGGGCGCTCCGGCGCCGGCACGGTTGCCGAGCTCATGGTCATCGGCCGCCCGGCCATCCTCATCCCGCTGCCGCACGCGCTGGACGACAACCAGACGCCCAACGCCGATGCGCTTGCCGATGCCGGCGGCGGCTGGCGCGTGGCGCAGAAGGACCTTACCCCGGCGAAACTCGCGACCATGCTGCAGGATGCCTTTGCCGCGCCGGACGACCTGGCGAAGCGGGCCGCAGCGGCGCATTCGCTGGCAAAGCCGGATGCCGCGCAGCGCCTGGCGGATGTCGTCGAGAAACTTGCGAGGGTGAGATGAAAGTATCGCCCACGCGCGTTCCGCTCGACATCGGCACGATCCATTTCATCGGCATCGGCGGCATCGGCATGAGCGGCATTGCCGAGATCATGCACAATTTCGGCTACAAGGTTCAGGGTTCGGACGCCGCGGAGAACGCGAACGTCAAGCGCCTGCGCAGCATGGGCATGCAGGTCAACATCGGCCACGACGCGATGAACCTGAAAGATGTCGCGATCGTCGTTTACTCCTCCGCGGTGAAGCCGGGGAATGTCGAGCTGGAAACCGCGCGCGCGCTGCAGCTTCCTCTCGTGCGGCGCGCCGAGATGCTGGCCGAGATCATGCGGCTGAAGAACTGCGTCGCCATTGCCGGCACCAACGGCAAGACGACGACCACGACATTGACCGCGGCGCTGATCGATGCGGGCGGGCTTGATCCGACCATCGTCAATGGCGGCATCATCAACCAGTACGGCACCAACGCGAAGCTCGGCGCTGGCGACTGGGTGGTGGTCGAAGCCGACGAGAGCGACGGCACTTTCCTGCGCCTTCCCGCGACCGTGTCGGTCGTCACCAATATCGATCCGGATCATCTGGACTACTTCGGCACCTTCGAGCGCATGCGCGACGCGTTCCAGCGCTTCATCGAGAACGTGCCGTTCTATGGCTTTGCGGTTCTGTGCCTGGATCATCCGGAAGTGCAGGCCATGATCGGCCGGATCGAGGATCGCCGTCTCATCACCTATGGATTGAGCCCGCAGGCCGATGTCCGCGCGACGAATGTGCGCTTCGTCGAAGGCGTCTCGCATTTCGACGTGGTCGTTCTGAACCGCCGCACACTTCGGGAAACGCGACTTGAAGGCATGTCGCTTCCCATGCCCGGCGAGCACAACGTGCTCAATTCGCTGGCGGCGATCACGGTGGCGCGCGAACTCGGCGTACCGGACGAAAAAATTCGCAAGGCGCTTGCCGGTTTCGGCGGTGTCGGGCGCCGTTTCACGCGCGTCGGCGAGTGGAATGGAACGTCCATCGTTGACGACTACGGCCACAACCCTTTCAAGATCGCTGCTGCGCTTAAGGCCGCGCGGCAAGCCTATTCCGGGCCGGTTGTCGCCGTGGTGCAGCCGCACCGTTATACGCGTTTGCGCGACACGTTCGAGCAGTTCGCCAAATGCCTGAACGATGCCGATGTCGCCGTCATCGCGCCGGTCTATGCCGCTGGCGAACAGCCTATCGAAGGCATCAATCGCGACACCTACGCAGAAGCCCTGAGAAGTCATGGGCATCGCAATGTTGTAACGATCGACGGCGAAGCGGACCTGCCGAACGTGTTGGCGCCGCATCTGAAGCCCGGCGGAGTCGTCGTGCTGCTCGGCGCTGGGTCGATCTCCGCATGGGCCAACAATCTTGAACGTGCGTTGAAGGCGCAGGAAGGGAAGGCGTGATGATGACCCGTCCCTGCGATGCGCTGCCGCCCGTGCGCGGCACCTATGCCGAGAACGCTCCGCTGAAGGACCTTGTCTGGTTCCGCGCCGGCGGCAATGCGGAAATCCTTTTCCGTCCGGCGGATGCCGACGACCTTGCGACGTTCCTGGCCGCGAAGAATGCCGACACGCGCGTGAGCGTCATTGGCGTTGGCTCCAATCTTCTCGTCCGTGACGGCGGGATTCCTGGCGTTGTCATTCGCCTTCCCGGCGCATTCGGCAAGATCGCAACCGAGGGTACACGCGTGCGCGTTGGAGCCGCGGCGCTGGATGCAGCGGTTGCGCGGCAGGCTGCGGAAGCGGGCATTGGCGGTTTGGAATTCCTGCGCGGCATTCCCGGCACGGTCGGCGGCGCGCTGCGGATGAATGCGGGCTGCTACGGTCGCGAAATCAAGGATATCTTCGTTGAAGCCACGGCCATCGATGGGCAGGGCAACCGCCACGTCCTCGACGCAAGCGCGATGGGCTTCGTCTATCGCAAGTCGCAGGTGCCGGAAGACTTCATCTTTGTCGAGGCGGTGTTCGAAGGCGAAAAGGGCGATCCTGCCGGGATCAAGGCGAGGATGAATGCGCTGGTCGAACAGCGCGAGAGCACCCAGCCCGTGAAATCGCGCACGGGTGGATCGACCTTCAAGAACCCGCCGGGCCACAAGTCCTGGCAGCTGATCGACGAAGCCGGTTGCCGCGGGCTGATGCGCGGCGCCGCGCAGGTGAGCGAGAAGCATTGCAATTTCCTGATCAATACGGGTGAGGCGACGGCCGCCGATATCGAGGGCCTCGGTGAAGAGGTTCGCGCGCGGGTGAAGGCAAAATCCGGCGTAGACCTGGAATGGGAGATCAAGCGGGTGGGCGTGCCATGACAGCGACATATAAGAAAGTGGCCGTGCTGCTCGGTGGCCTTTCCGCGGAACGCGAAGTTTCGCTTTCCTCCGGCGCTGGCTGCGCCAAAGCCTTGCGCGAGGAAGGCTTCGACGTCGTTGAGATCGATCCCAAGACTTCCGATCTCGCGGCGCAGCTCAACGCCGCCAAGCCGGATGTGGTGTTCAACGCGCTGCACGGCCGCTGGGGCGAAGACGGCTGCGTTCAAGGCCTTCTGGAACTGCTGCGCATCCCCTACACGCATTCGGGCGTGCTTGCATCGGCCGTGGCCATGCACAAGCAGCGCACCAAGGACATTTATGCCGCCGCCGGCTTGCCGGTCGTGAAGTCCATCGTCGTCGACCGTCGCGAAGCGGCGGCCCGGCATCTGATGGAGCCGCCCTATGTCGTGAAGCCAGTGAACGAAGGTTCGTCGGTGGGCGTCTTCATCATCCGCAAGGGCGACAACCGGCCGCCGGAAGCACTCGGCAAGGAAGAATGGAATCTCTCCAGCGAGATGATGGTCGAAGAATATGTCCCGGGCCGCGAACTCACCGTGGCCGTCATGGGTGGCAAGGCGCTCGGCGTGACGGAGATCACGACAGGCCTCGAATTTTACGACTATGAAGCGAAATATTCTGAAGGCGGATCGGTCCACGTCCTTCCGGCCAAGGTTCCGGAGGCGATTGCCAAGGAAGCCATGCGCCTTGCCGAGGCCGCGCATGTTGCGCTGGGTTGCCGCGGTGTCTCGCGCACCGATCTGCGCTTTGACGACACGGGCGCCAAGCCGCGTCTTGTCTTGCTCGAAACCAACACGCAGCCCGGCATGACGCCAACCTCGCTGGTGCCGGAACAGGCCGCTTACACCGGCATGAGCTACGCCAAGCTCTGCCGCTGGATCGTGGAGGACGCCTCATGCGATCGATGAAAGCGCCCAAGCGTCCCAGCCCGCGCTCCAATTCCGGCCGCCGTGGCGCGTCGCGCGCCCGCACGCCGCGCCGCGAGCAATTCGGCAAGCGCGAGAAATTCAACGACGGCGCCATCGCGCGCTTCATTCGTGAGACGCGGGAGCGCCTCACGCCGTCGCGCCCGATGCTCTACATCAGCACGAGCCTCTTTGCGTTGACGGTGATCGTCGGGCTCTTCGTCGGCGGCTATGTCGGCCGCACGATCAACGGCATTGATGACGGCCTCAACACCATTACGGCCGATGCCGGGTTCGGCATTGCGTCCGTGCAGCTCGCCGGCAATCGCCACACGCCGCCCGCCAGTATTCTCGCGGCGCTAGGTTTCGAGCCGGGGCAGTCGATTTTCGGTGCCGACATCCAGGCGGCAAGGCAGCGTCTTCTGCAGCTGGATTGGGTGGCCAAAGCCGATGTGAGCCGGCGCTATCCTGACTCCATTTCGGTCACGCTGGTGGAGAAGAAGCCTTACGCGCTTTGGCAGGCGGCCGATGGCCTGCACGTCATCGAGCGTTCTTCCAAGCCGATCACTTTCGCGCGGGCGCAAGACTATCCGCATCTGCCGCTGTTTGTGGGCGGCGCGCCGCAGGGTGGCGCCGATCTCATTCAGGCTATTGCCCAGCATCGCGCGGTGAACGCGCGGGTGCGTGCCATGCAGCGCGTCTCCGGCCGCCGCTGGAATCTCATCCTCGACGACGGCGTCGTGGTGAAGCTTCCCGAAGACGGCTGGCGCAAGCAGATCGACGCGCTGGAACATCTCATCGTCGACAAGAGCGTCCTGGAACGCGACATCGTCGAAATCGATCTCAGATCGCCGGACAACTATTTCTTTGTGCTGCGCAGCGGCGAGCAGCAGCAGGTTACGCGGGGGAACAAGACCTGATGGGTGATCAATCGCGCATTCGCACGGGCAAGGCGGAGGCGGCATTCCGCTCCGGTCTTGTGGCCGTGCTGGACGTGGGTTCGTCCAAGACAATCTGCCTGATCGGGCGGGCCGAGCAGGGCGCCATGCGCGTGCTTGGCGCGGCGCTTCGGGAATCTGGGGGCATGAAGTCGGGAACGGTGACCAGCATCGTGGAAGCCGAGGAGGCCATCCGCGACGCGGTCGCTGCCGCGGAAAGCCGCGCCGATGCCCGCATCCAGAACGTGTTGATCTCCGTCGCTTGCGGTTCTCCTCTCAGCATCCGGGCCCGCGCGACGGCGGCATTGGACGGCGCGCTCGTATCCGACGGGCATCTGCACGCGCTGCTGCGCGAAGGCCGTGGCCGGTGCCAGATGGAAGGCTATGAAGTCATCCAGGCCGCGCCGACCTCCTATGTGGTCGACGAAGCGCGGGGCGTTCACGATCCATCGGGGATGTTCTGCCAGCGCATCGGCGTGTCGATGCATGCCGTCGGCGTGCGTCCCTCGCCCCTGGCGAATCTCAAGCTCGCGGTTGAGCGCTGCCATCTCTCGGTCGCCGGTTCTCTTTTCTCCGGCTATGCCAGCGGACTTTCCACCCTGACCGACGACGAGAAGCAGCTCGGCGCGACCGTGATCGACATGGGCGGCGGCGTGACCTCCGTTGCCGTGTTCATGGAAGGCCAGCTCGTCCATGCCGACGTGGTGCCGATGGGCGGCACTCATGTCACCTCCGACTTGGCCCGGATGCTGGCCGCGCCGGTCTCCGCCGCCGAGCGCCTGAAGACTCTCTACGGCGCCGCGCTGGGCGACATCGAAACGGGAACAGACGTCATATCGGTTCCGCAAATGGGCGAGGATGGCGACGGCTATGCCAACCGCGTCCCGCGCTCGATGCTCACCCGCATCATCCAGCCGCGCCTGGAGGAAATCTTCGCGCAGGTGCAGGAACGCCTGCGCGCCAGCGGTTTCGACGTCGCCGCCGGCCGCCGCGCCGTCCTCACCGGTGGTGCTTGCCAGTTGGCTGGAACCCGCGAGCTGGCGCAGCGCGTTCTGAACAAGCAGGTCCGCCTCGGCCGTCCGCAAACCTTCAACGGACTGCCTGCGGCATCCGCGGGTCCGGACTATGCGACGGCGCTGGGGCTTCTGATGGCGGGAGCAACCATGCCGCCCGAAGCATTGAATCCGGAATTCGACAGTGAGCCCGAGAAACGCAAAGGCGGGTTCATCAGAGACCTAGTCGCGGGACTCTTCGGGTGATTCAATCCCGAGTGATTCGCGCGGCAGCGAAAAGAAGAAGAGTTGGGTCGGGTAGGGCCAAAGGCCGAGTGCAAAGGAGATAGAACATGGCGATCAAACTCGGGGCTCCCGAAGTGAAAGAACTGCGGCCGCGCATCACGGTGCTGGGCGTCGGCGGCGCCGGCGGCAACGCCGTCAACAACATGATTTCCTCCAAGCTGGAGGGTGTCGAGTTCATCGTGGCCAACACGGATGCGCAGGCTCTCGCGCAGTCGCAGGCCCAGCGCCGCATCCAGATCGGCGCGCGGATCACTGAAGGTCTGGGTGCCGGCGCGAAGCCGGATGTCGGCCGCGGCAGCGCCGAAGAGTCGCTCGACGAGATCCTCGAGCAGATCGACGGGTCGCACATGGTCTTCATCACCGCCGGCATGGGCGGCGGCACCGGAACCGGCGCGGCGCCGGTCATCGCGCGCGCCGTGCGCGAGATGGGCGTGCTCACCGTCGGCGTCGTCACCAAGCCGTTCGGCTTCGAGGGCGAGAAGCGCATGCAGATCGCCGAGCGCGGCATCGAAGAGCTTCAGGCCTTTGTCGATACGCTTATCGTCATTCCAAACCAGAACCTGTTCCGCGTCGCCAACGAGAAGACGACCTTCGCGCAGGCCTTCGCCATGGCCGACGATGTGTTGCATTCCGGCGTGCGCGGCGTGACCGACCTGATCGTGATGCCGGGCCTCATCAATCTCGACTTCGCCGACATCAAGACGGTGATGGGCGAGATGGGCAAAGCCATGATGGGCACCGGCGAAGCCGAAGGCGAAGAGCGCGCGCTGCGCGCCGCCGAGGCCGCGATCTCCAACCCGCTGCTCGACGATGTGTCGATGAAGGGCGCGCGCGGCGTGCTCATCAACATCACCGGCGGTCCGGACATGGGCCTGTTCGAAGTCGATCAGGCGGCGAACCGCATCCGTGCGGAAGTCGTACCCGGCGCGAACATCATCTTCGGCGGCACCATCCTGGAAAACATGGAAGGCCGCATCCGGGTCTCGGTGGTCGCCACCGGCATGGATGCCGAGCAGATGCAGCAGAACCCGCCGAGCGTGGGCAATGTCCGCCCGTTCCAGAAGCAACCTGCCATCCAGCCCAAGCCTGCCGCCGAACCGGCGCGTCCCGCAGCCATGGCCAACCCGGTCCATGCCCGCGTGCAGACGCTGGCGAACGAGTTGAAGGCCACGCCGGCACCGATCATGGAAACGCCGGTGATGGAACCGTTTTCGCCGGTCGAATCCGAAATTCTCGGTGAGCCGGAAAGGCCGTCCGGCCGATACGTCATCGGCGAAGACGACATTCCGCCTATGCCGGGCGACGTGCGTCCGCAGCAGCCGGCGGTCGCACGCAGCGAACCCCGCTATGCGCCCGAGCCGGAGCCGCAGGCGAAGCGCCGCTTCGGACTGTTCGGCTCCCGCAAGGAAAAGGCGCCGGAAATCCGCCAGGAACCCTCGCGTTCCGCACCGGCGCCGCGTGCCGGCGCGCAGGTCATGGGCCGCGGCGAGCCACAGCGCCAGCAGCCTGCGCCGCAGAACACCGCGGACGATTTGTTTCCGGAATCCAAGAAGGACGATCAGTTCGAAATCCCGGCGTTCTTGCGCCGCCAGCAGAACTGACTGTCTGAAACTTATCTTGAAGGGAAAGGCGCTCCGGGATCCGGGGCGCCTTTCGCTTTTGGGCATCGTCTCCGCTAAACTCCATCCATGCGAAAGACGCTTGCCAGGGACATCCGCAAGAGCGGCACCGCGTTGCACTCCGGCGCGACCGTGACGATGACGCTGTCGCCCGCGCCGTCGGGCACGGGTATCGTCTTTCGCCGCTCGGATCTCGGCAGCAAGGATATTCCGGCGCTATACGATCGCGTCGGCGAGACGCGGCTGGGCACGGTGATCGCCGAAGGCGACGCCAGCGTCGGCGTGATCGAACACCTGATGGCGGCGGTTGCCGGCGCCGGCATCGACGATCTCATCGTGACGCTCGACGGGCCTGAGCCTCCGATTCTGGACGGCGACGCGCTCTCCTACTTTGCACTTCTTCAGGACGCCGGAACGCAAGAGCAGCCGGGCACGCGGCGCGCGGTCAAGGTGACGAAGCCGGTCGAAGTCACGATCAGGGACGCGCATATCCGCCTGTCGCCCGCAGACGCGCCGGAGTATGCCTATGACCTGGATTATTCCAACACCAAGGCCATCGGCAGGCAGTCCTATCGCATGGCGCTCACGGAAGATCGTTTTGCCAGCGAGATCGCGCCGGCGCGTACATTCGGCTTCATGCACGAACTTGAGATGCTGAACAAAATGGGCCTGGGCCGTGGCGCGTCGCTGGAGAACACATTGGCGATCGATGGCGATGCGGTGGTGAACGCCAAACTCATGCGCTTCCCGGATGAGTTCGTACGCCACAAAATTCTGGATGCCATCGGCGACATGGCGCTCGCCGGCGGCCCGCTGATCGCACGCTTTGAGGGCGTCAAGTCGGGCCACGCCACGAACAATGCGGTGTTGCGCGCGTTGTTCGCCGATCCCTCCAATTATGAAATCGTCGAAATCTAGTTCGCGCCCTGCTGATCGCGCATCGCCTTTAGCAGGCTGGTGACGGCCGCACGCAGGTTCTCGTCGCGAAGCTCCTGGAAATTCCGCACCAGCTCGATGGCAGCCCGGTTGTGGCCGCCATGGGGCATTTCGGTTGCGGGCTTTCCCGCCTCGAAGCCATCGAAGAAGTAAGCGACGCCGATGCCCAGCTGGCCCGCGATCTCATAGAGCCGCCCGGCGCTGATCCGGTTGGCCCCGGTCTCATACTTCTGCACTTGCTGGTAGGAGATGCCGAGCTGCCGGGCGAGGTCTTCCTGGGTCAGGCCCAGTTCTGTCCGCCGGAGCCGAATGCGCTCCCCAACATGATGATCGACACGGCCGCCCCCGCCATTTTCCGTGGTCCCGCTGCTCATTTTTCCCGCGTGAATAACGTCGAATCCTGTACGCGCGTGGACATTGGGCGGATCACAAATCTTTGCCATATAAGGGAAACTTGGCTCGGACGCTCTGGACCGGGGTTCCGGCCCAATGGCATAAGGTGCCCGCCGGGCGCCGGACCGCCCTGTTCGGGAGACGTTATGTTGCTGAAATGCCTTGCGAATATCCGTTTCCGGAGTTCCCGGTTCGCGGCCATGGCGCTCTTGGCGGGAACAGGTCTCGTGCTGGCCGCCTGTTCGGGCGACAGCGAGAAAAAGGACGCTCCCTATGTCGAGCGCCCGGTCGAACAGATTTATGCCGACGCCTGGCGCCAGATCGACAAGCACGACTGGGAAAACGCCGCCAAGCAGTTCGATGAGGTCGAGCGCCAGCATCCCTATTCGATCTGGGCGCGCCGCGCGATGCTGATGAGCGCGTTTTGCTACTACCAGGCCAACAAATACACCGACGCCACCAACGCGGCCGACCAGTACATCTCGCTGCATCCCGGCAGCAAGGAAGTTGCCTACGCCTTCTACCTGAAGGCGATGTCGCTCTATGAGCAGATCGTTGACGTGGGCCGCGACCAGACCATCACCGAACAGGCGCTGACCGCGTTGCAGGATGTGGTGCAGCGCTTTCCCAACACCGAATATGCGCGCGATGCGAGCCTGAAGATCGACCTGACGCTGGACCATCTTGCCGGCAAGGAGATGGAAGTCGGCCGCTACTATCTGGTTCGGCACGACTACATTGGCGCGATCAACCGCTTCAAGACCGTGGTGCAGCGCTACCAGCGCACGTCGCAGATCGCCGAAGCCCTGGAGCGGCTGACCGAGGCTTACTATGCGCTCGGCGTCTACAACGAGGCGAAGACGGCCGCGGCCGTGCTCGGGGCCAACTATCCCGGCAGCCCCTGGTATCAGGACGCCTACGACCTGCTCGTCACCCACAATATGAAGCCCGAGGCCGACAAGAGCTCGTGGCTTGCGCGGCAATTCCAGCTATAAACTGGGCGTATGCTCGCGACGCTGAAGATTCGCGACCTCGTTCTGATCGAGGACGTGGCGCTGGACTTCGCGCCCGGTCTCAACGTGCTCACGGGTGAGACGGGCGCGGGCAAATCCATTCTGCTCGACGCTTTGGGCCTTGCCGCCGGTGCGCGCGCGGGCGGACGATCCAGCGTGCGAACCGGCGCGCAGCAGGGTTCCTCCGTCGCGATCTTCGATCTTGCGCCGAAACATTCCGCGTTCGGCATTCTCGCGAACAACGAAATCCCGGCCGAGGGCGAGATCATCCTGCGCCGCGCGATCACGGCGGACGGCCGCACCCGCGCTTTCGTGAACGACGAGCCGGTTGGCGTGGCGCTGCTGCGCGATCTGGGCGGGATGCTGGTGGAGATCCATGGCCAGTCCGACGATCGCGGCTTGTTCGACAATTCCACGCACCGCCACATCCTCGATGCCTTCGGCGGCAACGAAGCCTTGGCCGCGACGGTTGCCGAACGATTCGCGGAACTGGAAGCCGCCCGCGCGAAGCTGGACGAACTGCGCAAGGCTGCCGCTGCTGCGGCCGCGGATGCGGATTTCGTGCGCCATGCCGCGGATGAACTTTCGTCCCTCGCGCCGGAAACGGGCGAAGAAACCAAACTCGCTGCCGAACGCGCGATGCTGATGAACGCCGGCAAGATCGCCGAAGACATCTCCGCCGCTGTCGAACTCCTCGCGGGCGAACGCGGCGCGGAAACGTCGCTGGCGGGCGCGCTGAAGAAACTGAGCCGCACCAATGAGGAGGCGCGCAAGGCTGCCTCTGCGGCAGAAGCCGCGCTGGAGCAGGCTTTCGCACAAACCGAAGAAGCGCGGCGCGATCTGGAAGGCCTGCTGTCGCGGCTGGACAATGACGGCACCGAACTGGAGCGCAAGGAAGACCGGCTGTTCGCTCTGCGCGCGGCGGCGCGCAAATATGGCGTGCAGCCGGATGAACTTCCCCGCGTGGCGGCGGAGTTCCAGGCCAAGCTGGATTCGCTTGCCGGCGGCGGCACGAGCTTGAAATCCGCCGAAGCAGAGGTTGCGAAGACCCGCACGGCCTTCCTCGATGTGGCGCGCGAATTGTCTGCGGCGCGGAAGACGGCGGCGAAGAAACTGGAAGGCTCGGTGGTGTCCGAGCTTATTCCGCTGAAACTGGCGCATGCGAAATTCCGTGTGGCGCTGGAGGCCTTGGCCGAAGGCGCAGCGACGGCGAACGGGCTGGAGCGCGTGGCGTTTGAAGTCGCCACCATCGAAAGCGCGCCGTTCGGCCCGCTGACGAAGATCGCATCGGGCGGCGAACTGGCGCGTTTCTCGCTGGCGCTGAAAGTGGCGCTCTCCGAAACCAGCCCGCCCGCCGTGCTGGTGTTCGACGAAGTGGACCGCGGCGTCGGCGGCGCGGTGGCCGATGCGGTGGGCGAGCGCCTGCAGCGGCTGGCGAAGACCACGCAGGTTCTGCTGGTGACGCATGCGCCGCAGGTTGCGGCCCGCGCCGACCGGCATTTCCGCATCACCCGCAAAGGCGACCGCACCCGGGTCGATATGCTGGGTGACGACGAACGCGGAGAGGAGATCGCACGGATGCTGTCCGGCGCGAGCGTTACCGATGAAGCCAGAGCCGCCGCCAAACGTTTGATGAACGAAGCGACACCGCAGAAGAAGACGCGCAAACGGGCATGAGTGCAAAATCCAAATCAGGCAAAAAGAAAGCCGACAGCGCGGATCTCTTTGGCGCGTCCGGCGGCAAGGCTGTCGAACAGCTCTCCGAAGCGGAGGCGAAGAAGGAACTCGAATATCTCGCTTCGGAAATCGCCGAGCACGACCGCGCCTATTACGAGCACGATGCGCCGACCGTGTCGGACGCGGAGTACGATGCGCTGCGCAAGCGCAATCTCGCCATCGAGGCGCGCTTTCCCAAGCTGACCCGCGCCGACAGCCCGTCGCATCGCGTGGGCGCGAAGGTGTCTGACAAGTTCAAGAAGGTCGTCCACCGCGTTCCCATGTTGTCGCTCGACAACGCCTTCAGCGACGAGGACGTCGAGGAATTCGTGGCGCGCATCCGCCGCTTCCTCGGCCTGAAAGACGAGCACGACGTCGTCTTCACCGCCGAGCCCAAGATCGACGGACTCTCGGCGTCGTTGCGCTACGAGAAAGGCATCTTCGTGCAGGGCGCGACACGCGGCGATGGCGCGGAGGGCGAGGACATCACCGCCAATCTGCGCACCATCAAGGACATTCCGCTGCGCCTGCATGGCAAGGCGCCGGACGTGCTGGAAGTGCGCGGCGAGGTCTATATGACCCACGCCAATTTCGCGGCGCTCAACAAGCGGCAGGAGAAGGACGGCAAGCCGACCTATGCCAATCCGCGAAACTCCGCAGCCGGTTCGGTGCGCCAGCTCGATCCGTCCATCACCGCGTCGCGCGATCTGAACTTCTTCGCCTATACCTGGGGCGAGGTGAGCAAGCTGCCCGCCGACACGCAGTGGGAGATGCTGGAAGCGTTCAAGACGTTCGGCTTTCGCGTAAATCCGCTGGTGCGGCGCTGCGAAACGACCAAGCAGGTTTTGAAATTCTACAAGGACATCGAAAGCAAGCGCGCCAAGCTCGGATATGACATCGACGGCGTCGTCTACAAGGTCGACGACCTGACGCTGCAGGAACGCCTCGGCTTCGTGTCGCGCAGCCCGCGCTGGGCCATCGCGCACAAATTCGCGGCGGAGCAGGCCGAAACGATCCTCGAAAAGATCGATATCCAGGTTGGCCGCACCGGTAAGCTGACGCCGGTGGCACGGCTCAGACCCATCACCGTTGGCGGCGTGGTGGTCGAGAACGCGACCTTGCACAACGAAGACGAGATCGAACGGCTCGATGCGCGCGAGGGCGATACCGTCATCATCCAGCGCGCGGGCGATGTGATCCCGCAGGTGGTGAAGGTTCTTACCGACAAGCGGCCGCGCGGGGCCAAGCCCTACCAGTTTCCGCACAAATGCCCCATCTGCCACAGCCATGCCGTGCGCGAAGTGGACGAGAAGACCGGCAAGCAGGATGTCGATCGCCGCTGCACGGGCGGACTCATCTGCGCCGCGCAGGCGGTGGAACGCCTCAAGCATTTCGTCGGCCGCGATGCGTTCGACATCGAAGGCTTCGGTGGCACCTATATCGAGACGCTGCACGAAGCCGGGATGCTGAAAGAGCCGGCGGATATTTTCCAGCTTGCCAAGCAGCCGGCAAAACTCGGCAAGGTGCTGGCGGCGAAGCGGGCAGAGCAAAGCGCCGAACGCCGCGCCAAGGAAGGCAAGGATGCCGTCGACGCCAAGTCCAAGAAGAAGGACGAGGGCGAAGGCAAGCTGGTCGAAAATCTCGTCGCCGCCATCGATGCGCGGCGCAAGATCGGGCTGGACCGTTTCATCAATGCGCTGGGCATCCGCCATGTCGGCGAAACCAACGCGCGGCTGCTGGCGCGCAACTTCCACAGCATCGATGCATTCGTCGAAGCGATGGAGAGCAAGGACGCGGTGGAGCAGCTCAACGCTATCGGCGGCATCGGCGACGTGGTGGCCGAGGCGATCAAGGACTTCTTCGACGAACCGCACAACCGCAAGCTTGTCGATCACCTTTTGAAAGAGGTGGACGTTCAGGATGTCGCCGCGCCGAAGATCAAGGGATCGCCGGTCGCCGGCAAGACGGTCGTCTTCACCGGCAGCCTCGAGAAGATGACGCGCCAGGAAGCCAAGGTGAAAGCGGAATCGCTGGGCGCGAAGACGGCGGGGTCCGTGTCGAAGAAGACCGATCTCGTCGTCGCGGGGCCGGGTGCGGGATCCAAGCTCACCGACGCGCAGAAATTCGGCGTGAAGGTGATCGACGAGGATCAGTGGCTCGCGATGATCAAGGGGCTTTGAATCTCGCGTCCTTTGATTTTGCTGGCGAATTTCCATCGCTTTCGATCAAGTCTTTGAGCCGTCACGAAAATCGCCTTTCGATTGTTTGCGCTTTTTTTTCGCGCGCACGGTGGAAACCAGATGTTGTGGTTGCGCGGGCGCGAACGCATTTGAATGGAAAAAAGCGGGAGGGGGGTGGGGTCCCCCCTGTGTTTTTCGCTCAACGCTTTGATCGTGCATTGGAATCCTTTTCACGCGGAGGCGCGGAGACGCGGAGTTCTTCTTCGAGGCCATGCACCCGTGCTGTTCGATGATTGGCGCCGGGAGTTTTTCTTCTCCGCGACTCCGCGCCTCCGCGTGATCTTTTTGAAGGCCACAAAACGCAGAAAAACCGCCGGCTTTCGCGGGCGGCTTCGGTTTGGACGCAATTCCAGAGTTGGGCGTTTTGTACACCCCGACCGTAAGGGTCGTCAAGCAATTATTCTGCAGTTTGGGAATATTTTTAAGCCGCGGACCGGGCCGGAAAGTTAGGACCGCTCGCGGAAACGGCTGACATCCCGCAGCACGCCATTCGCGTCGAAATCGAAATTCACGGTCGTGGTGTGGCCATAGGCCGGCGCGGCGACGAGGGCGATCAGAGGCACGTAATCGATCGGCGTTTCGCCGCCCGTCTCGCGAATGTAGCTGTCGCGGTGCCCGCCATCGATCAGATCGGCCTTTGCGTCCGGTGCGCCCAGCTGCGCCAGAACCTGCTGCTCCGTCGTCGTGCCAACCTGGAACCGCGCGCTTTGCTCCTTGCTGATCATGGTGCCGGAGGTGCATCCGGCAAGCGCAAGCGCGGCGAGGGCGGCGGAAAGAGCAAAGGTCTTCATCGGAATCTCCTGATGGCGAAACTATAGGTCGTGCGCCCGGCGCCCACTAGACCGTCTTTTCGCGGCAGCGCCATTCGGTGGTGGCGCCGACGGACTGGCAATAGACCGGGCGAAGCTGCGGCCATTGCGGTATGAAGTGATAGAGCACCGAGCCGTCATAGGGGTGATATTCCATGCGCGGGGTATCGGGCAGGGCGCGGATGTAAGTGGGTGTCAGCGCCGACAGCGATGCGGGCCATGCACCCTTGTCGTGCTTGTAGTCCTGGATGGCCTCGACGACCTCGTTCGCATTGCGGCGGTATTTCATACCGTCTGGGTCCTGGTTGACCGGCCACACCGAACAACCACCGAGCGCGAACAGAGCCGCGGCGGAAAGGCAAACCCAAACCGTTTTCATCGTCAGATCGCCCGCGTCGCGGTTTCGAGCCATGCCTTCGTGTCTTCGTCCACCAGCGGCGCCAGCTTCTCGCGCGTTTTGGCGTGATAGGCATTCAGCCAGTCGCGTTCTTCTTTTGTGAGCAGTGAAGGCTCCACCAGGTTCAGGTCGATCGGCGACCAGGTGATGGTCTCGAACCGCATGAACTTGCGCTGCGGGTCTCCGCCCGGGATGGGCTTGGCTTCGGTCACCACGATCAGGTTCTCGATACGGATGCCGTATTCGCCTTCCTTGTAATAGCCCGGCTCGTTGGAGCAGATCATGCCCGGCATCAGGGGCTGCGTGACCGGCTTCTTGGAAATGTTCTGCGGACCTTCATGCACGGAGAGATACGAGCCGACGCCGTGGCCGGTGCCGTGATCGTAATCCAGCCCTGCATCCCACAGCGCCTTGCGCGCGAAACCGTCGAGCGCCACGCCCGGCGTGCCCGGGGGGAATGTCATGGTGCCGAGCGCGATATGGCCTTTCAGCACGCGGGTGAAGCGATCCTTCATCTCCGCCGTCGGCGTGCCCACGATCATGGTGCGCGTCACGTCGGTGGTGCCGTCGGGATATTGGCCGCCGGAGTCGATGAGATAAATCTCGTTCTTGCCGATCTTGCGGTTGGATGTGGTGGTGACGCGATAATGCGGCAGCGCGGCATGCGGCGCGGCACCGGAAATGGAATCGAACGACAGGTCGGTGAGCGACCCGGCCTTGCGGCGATAGCCTTCCAATGTTTCGGCGGCTTCGATTTCCGTAAGCTCGCCATTCGGCGCTTCGCGCGCCATCCAGGCAAGGAAGTTGGAGAGCGCCGCGCCGTCGCGGATATGCGCCTTGCGCGTACCTTCGATCTCTACCGGGTTCTTGCAGGCCTTCGGCAGCTGGCAGGGATCGACGCCGCGCTTGACCTTCGCGCCCGCCTTGGCGAGGCGATCGAACGCTGCCGCCGCCGTCCAGTTCGGGTCGGCGGTGACTATCTTGCCTTTCAGTTCATCGAGCGCGGTGTTGAACTCGCTCGGCTCGCGCACGCGCACGGCATTGCCCAGATGCTTGGTGACGTCCGGCGTGATCTTTCGGTTGTCCACGAACCAGTCGACGGAACCGTCGCCGTTGAGAATCGCGTATGACAACACGAACGGCGTGTGGGGCGTGTCGCCGCCGCGCACATTGAGCAGCCAGCAGATCGAATCCGCGAGCGACACGATGGCGGCATCCGCGCCGTTCTTCTTGATCTCTTCGGCGATGCGCGTGCGCTTGGACTCCGCGCTTTCACCAGCAAGGTTCATCGCGTGGGGCACCGCCTTGGCCGTCGGCGCGGCGGGACGGTCATGCCACACCGCGTCGATCGGATTGCCGTCCACGGCGACGAGCGTGGCGCCGGCTTTCTCCACGCTCGCGCGCAAGGCGTCGGCGCTGGCGGCGGAATGCACCCAGGGATCGAACCCGATCTTGGCGCCTTTGGGCGCGTTGTTCTCCAGCCACTTGTTCGGGCCTTCTTCGACCAGATCGCGCGGCTCGAATTGCTTGGTGTCCGTCTGCTGGCGAACCTGTAGGGTGTAGCGGCCATCGGCGAAAACGGCGGCTTTGTCTTTCAGCACGACGGCCGCACCGGCGGAGCCGGTAAATGACGTGAGCCATGCCAGGCGCTCGTTGCACTCCGGCAGATATTCGCTCTGATATTCGTCCGAATGGGGCACGACGAAACCGTCCAGGCCGCGCTTGGCCAGTTCCGCGCGCAGCAGCTTCAGCCGCGGCGCAACGGTGGCGGCGTCGGAACGGTCCTCGAAACTTTGGAATGACTGGTTTTTGTCCATCGGAGCAATCTTCGTTGTTTGTTTCCGTCATGGCCGCCCTCGTCGCGGCCATCCATTTTCCAGAGACCGAACGCTGCCTGCACTGCTTCTGGAAAATGGATGGCCGGGACAGGCCCGGCCATGACGATTTAAGGCATTTGACCCTACCGCCGCCCGCGGGCCGCCTCAAGCACAAGCGCCGACCATGGGCCTTCGCGCCGCGTCTCGCGCAAGATCAGGCCATGCGGACGATAGAAACTGAGAACAAGATTTTCCTGCCAGGTGAGCAGGCCCGACAGAACCAGCATGCCGCCCCTTTCGAGCGCGTGCGCGATGGACGGCGCAAGCTGCGTGAGCGGTCCGGCTAAAATATTCGCAATGAGAAGATCGTATGGCGCCTTGGCGGCAAGCGCCGGACAGGTGAGGCCGTCGGCGGTGATGGCATGCACCAGCGCGCCTTCGCCATTGGCGCGCGCATTGTCGCGCGTGATCTCCACGGCGACGGGATCGATGTCCGACGCGAGGACGCGTTTCTTCCACAGCTTCGCCGCGCCGATGGCGAGCAGCCCGGTGCCGCAGCCGAGATCGAGCACATTGTTGTAGGCGCGGCGCTTGGAAAGATCGGACAGCACGCCAAGGCAGAGCGACGTGGTGGCGTGATGGCCGGTGCCGAAAGCAAGACCGGCTTCGATGCGGATGGGAATGACGCCATCGGGCACCTTGCCCTTGTCATGTGCGCCATAGACGAAGAAGCGGCCCGCGCGCACCGGCGGCAGGCCTTCCTGCGAAAGCTTGATCCAATCCACATCCGGCAACAGCGCGACATGCACGTCGCGGGCGGCGAGCTTGTTGAGCAGTTCGCCATCCGGCATCGCGGTGTAGAGCGCTTCCACCGTGGCGTCCGGCTTGAACGGCTCTTCGTGGATCAGCACCGCCTGCGGATCGGTGCCCAGCTCGAACGCCGACGCGATGTCGCCGGCTTCTTCCTTGGCGACGACGACGGTGGCTTTCCAGAGCGGCGGGGTGGTGGTCATCACCTCCCCCTTGTGAGGAGGTCGGAGAGCGAAGCGATCCGGGTGGGGGACCGCTCTCGCAGGACATGCACCAGATATTCCATCGACCGATCCAGGTTGCTGAGGACTTCGCTGTTCGGCCAGCGCAATACCAAATAACCCTCGGACTGCAAAAGGCGATCGCGCTCCACGTCGCGTGCCGCATTTTCCGGCAATCCGTGCTGGCTGCCATCGAGTTCGATAGCGATGCGATAGCTGTGTTCAACGAAATCCAGAATATGGTACCGAAACGGGACTTGTCTGCGGAAGTGATAGCCGAACCGCTTCAAGGCGCGCAGTCGCTGCCAGAGGATTCTTTCTGGCATCGTGCCTTCCTGGCGAAGGCGGCGCGCATTTTCGGCGATGCGAGGCGGTGGTTTTGTTTGCATCGGTCCCCCACCCGAAAAAGCTACGCTTTTTCGACCTCCCCACAAGGGGGAGGTGGTTCAAGCCCGGCTCACAAAGTTATCGATCACTTTCTTCTCGCCCGCTTTGTCGAAATCCACGGTGAGCTTGTTGCCTTCCACGAAGCTGACGCGGCCGTAGCCGAATTTCTGGTGGAAGACGCGGTCGCCGCGTTTGTATTGCGAGCTTTCGGGATCGGACGTCTGGATCGTGTAGGCCTGCGCTTCGATCATCGGCGGGCGGGTGCGCATGGCGCCCTGTTGCGCGCGATTTGCCTGCGCGCGGCGCCAGCCGGGTGAATCGTATGTGCTCCCGAAGTTCGCAGCCTGCTGGTTGTCGCGGAAGCCGACGCTGCCGCCATAGAAGCCTTCATCGACCACCGTATCGACATGCTCTTCCGGCAGTTCGGTGATGAAGCGCGAGGGCAGGGCGCTTTGCCAATTGCCGTGCACGCGCCGGTTCGCGGCGAAGGAGATGAAGATGCGTTTGCGCGCGCGCGTGATGCCGACATAGGCGAGGCGGCGTTCTTCTTCGAGGCCTGCAAGGCCGTTCTCGTCCATCGTGCGCTGCGATGGGAAGAGGCCTTCTTCCCAGCCCGGCAGGAACACGGTGTCGAACTCCAGGCCCTTGGCGGCATGGAGCGTCATCAGGCTGATGCGGTCGCCGCTGTCGTTCTGCTCCAGCTCCATCACCAGAGAGACGTGTTCGAGAAATCCGGCAAGGGACTCGTACTGCTCCATGGAGCGGACGAGTTCTTTCAGGTTGTCCAACCGGCCCGGCGCTTCGGCGCTCTTGTCGTTCTTGAGCATGTCGGTGTAGCCGCATTCGTCCAGCACCATCTCGGCAAGCTCGGTGTGCGGGAGGACTTTCGCGGTTTCCGTCCAGCGCGCGAAATTGGCGGCGAGTTCGCCCAGCGCCTTGCGCGCTTTAGGCGGAAGCTCGTCGGTCTGCGCGATCTCGCGCGCGGCCATCAGCAGCGGCATGTGCTGGCTGCGGGCGAAGCGGTGCAGCGCCGCGACCGAGGTGTCGCCGATTCCGCGCTTTGGCTTGTTGACGATGCGTTCGAAGGCCAGATCGTCGTCGCCCTGCGCGATCAGGCGGAAATACGCCATCGCATCACGGATTTCCGCACGCTCATAGAAGCGCGGGCCGCCGATCACCTTGTAGGGCAGGCCAAGCGAAAGGAAGCGGTCTTCAAACTCGCGCATCTGGAACGAGGCGCGCACCAGAACCGCCATCTGCGAAAAGGCTTCGCGCTTGCTGTGCAGGTTCTCCGCTTCGGACGCGACGCCGCGCGCTTCTTCCTCCGCGTCCCACACGCCCTGCACCTTGATCTTCTCGCCGTGATCGCCTTCGGTCCACAGCGTCTTGCCGAGACGGCCCTTGTTCGCTGTGATGAGGCCGGATGCCGCGCCGAGGATCGCGGGCGTCGAACGGTAATTGCGTTCGAGGCGGATGACTTTCGCGCCGGGAAAATCGCGTTCGAAACGCAGGATGTTCTCCACCTCCGCTCCGCGCCAGCCATAGATGGATTGATCGTCATCCCCGACGACGCAGATGTTTCCGGCGCTGCCTGCCAGCAACTTCAGCCACAGATACTGAACCGTGTTGGTGTCCTGATATTCGTCCACCAGCATGAATTTGAAGCGGTCGCGATATTCCTGGAGGATGTCGGCGTTGCTCCGCAGGATGGTGAGCACTTCCAGCAGCAGATCGCCGAAGTCCACCGCGTTCAGCGATTTCAGCCGTTCCTGATACTGCCGGTAAAGATCGCGGCCCTTGCCGAAGGCGAAACCGTGGGACTCCCCATCCGGAACATCCTGCGGACGAAGCCCGCGGTTCTTCCAGCCATCGATCATCGCGGCCAGCGTGCGCGCGGGCCAGCGCTTGTCGTCGATGTTCTCTGCTTCCATCAACTGCTTCATCAGGCGCAGCTGATCGTCGGCATCGAGGATGGTGAAATTGGATTTGAGGCCGGCGAGTTCCGCATGGCGGCGCAACATGCGCGCGCCGATGGAATGGAACGTGCCAAGCCACTGCATGCCTTCGACCACGCCGCCGATGAGAAGGCCAATGCGCTCCTTCATTTCGCGCGCGGCCTTGTTGGTGAAGGTCACAGCCAGCATCTGCCCCGGCCATGCGCGGCGCGTGGCGAGGATATGGGCGAGGCGGGTGGTGAGCACGCGCGTCTTGCCGGTGCCCGCGCCGGCCAGCACCAGCACCGGGCCATCCACCGTCAGCACCGCTTCGCGCTGCTCGGGGTTCAATCCGGCAAGATAAGGCGGCTCGCGCTGCGCAACCGGCGCTGTTTCGGGTTCATCCCCGAAAGCATCGTCCAAAGGATCGCGGTAGCGGTCTCCGTAACCGCTCATGACAGTTCTGAGTCGAAAGGCATTAGGACAATGTAATCCTTCCCAAGGCCATTTTCACCCCTGCGCGCGGGGTGGAGATTTCCTATATGTTGGCTGTTCAATGACCACCCTTGGAGGGGAACCTGTCCATGAATCTCGCGATCGTACGCAACAATTGGGCGCGCGCGCTGCTGATCCTGTTCCTGCCGCTATACCTTGCCGGCTGCGGCATCAACGATATTCCAACCAAGGACGAGCAGGTGAAGGCCGCCTGGGGCGAGGTGCAGAACCAGTATCAGCGCCGCGCCGACCTGGTGCCAAATCTCGTCGCCACCGTGCAGGGCTATGCCCAGCAGGAAAAGACGGTGCTGATCGACGTGGTGAAGGCCCGCGCCAGCGCCACGCAGGTGAAGGTGGATGCCTCCACGATCACCGATCCGGAGCAGTTCAAGAAATACCAGGCGGCGCAGGACCAGTTGTCCGGGGTGCTGGGCCGGCTGCTCGCGATCACCGAGAACTATCCGGACCTGAAATCGAACCAGAACTTCCTGGCGCTGCAATCGCAGCTCGAGGGCACGGAGAACCGCATCGCCATCGCGCGGCGGGACTACAACGAAGCCGTGCGCCAGTACAACACCACGCTTCGCACATTCCCGACGGTGATCTGGGCGAAGACGATCTATAGCGGCCAGAAGGAAGCGCAGCCCTTCGCGGCGAGCGCCTCCGCGCAGTCGGCGCCGAAGGTCAGCTTCCCGTCGCAGCAGCCCTGATGACGCAAACTCTGTTCAAGCGCGCGGCGCTCGCACTGGCGATTATCTTCGCCTTTGCGGGTGCCGCGTTCGCGGCGCCGACCTTCCCGCAGCTGACCGGCCGGGTGGTGGACGACGCGCATATGCTCTCGCCGCAAGTGCAGCAGGAGCTGACGCTGAAGCTTGCCGATCTGGAGCAGCGCACCTCACGCCAGCTCGTGGTCGTCACGGTGCCGTCGCTGCAAGGTTATGAGATCGAGGATTACGGCTATCAGCTCGGCCGCGCCTGGGGCATCGGCCAGAAGAAGCTGAACAACGGTGCGCTGTTCATCATCGCGCCGAAAGAACATCGCGTGCGCATCGAAGTGGGATACGGCCTCGAGCCGATCCTGACTGATGCACTGTCCAGCGTGATCCTGCAGGAGAAGGTGCTGCCGAAATTCAAGGCGGGCGACATGCCGGGCGGCATCGTGGCCGGCACCAATGCCATCGTGCAGCAGCTCGAGTTGGACGCGCCGGCCGCGAAAGCGCGCGTCGCGGCGGCGGAGAAGCACATGAAGAGCCGCGACACCGGGTTCGATCCGTTCACGGCGATCTTCATCGGCTTCATTATCTTCATGGTGATCTCCAGCTTCTTCCGGCGCGGGCGCGGTGGCGGCATGGGAATCCTGCCGTGGATTATCCTTGGCAGCATGGGCCGCGGCGGCGGCAGTGACTGGGGCGGCGGCAGCGGTTGGGGCGGCGGTGGCGGCTTCAGCGGCGGCGGCGGATCGTTCGGCGGCGGAGGCGCGTCCGGCTCATGGTGACGCTGAGCGCAGACGACCGGCAGCGCATCGCCGAGGCGGTGGCGCAGGCCGAAACCAAAACCTCCGGCGAAGTGTGCTGCGTGCTTACCGAGGAAGCCTCGCATTACCGCGAAGTGCCGCTGGCATGGGCCGCGATTGCGGCGCTGGTGTTGCCGCCTTTGGCGCTGGCGTTCGGATTGCGCCCGCAAAGCTGGGGCGATGCGTTGTCGGGCTGGGCATCGGGGCAAACCGTGCTGATCGGCAATGCGATTATCCTAGCGCTTGCCTCGTATGCATTTGTGCAGACCTTCCTGTTCGCCGCCGTCGCGGTGATCGGTTCGGTGCCCGCGGTGCGGCGCGCGATCACACCGCCCTTTATCAAGCGCCATCGCGTGCGGAATTCCGCGCGGCATCATTTCGCCTCGCTGGTCGCGCGGTTGCAGGCGGGCGCCTATGTGATGATCTATGTCTCGCGTTTCGACCGCATGGTGGAAATCGTGGTCAGCGACAGCGTGGGCAAGACGTGCGATGCGATGGCGTGGCACAACGCGGCGTCCGCCCTGGGCGTCGCACTGGCGCAGGAGCGCGCGGGCGAGGGTTTCGTGAAAGCCATCGGCCTTTGTGGCGCGGAACTGGCCAAGCATTTCCCGCCCGGCGCGACCAAGGAAAACCGCCTGCCGGATTCGGTGATCGACGGCTAAAGCCCGAACTCTTTCAATATCGCCGCGCGATCCGCATCCAGATCGGGCGCGGCTTCGCGTGTTTTCGGATCGTCGTGTGCGGAGAGCTTCACCGGATTGCCCTGCATCTTGATCGGACCGAGTTCGGGGTCGAGCGTTTCAATGATCATGTTGCGGGAGAGAACCTGCGGATCGACCATCACATCCGCCACGGTGTTGATCGGCCCGCATGGCACCCCTTCGGCTTCCAGCGCGGCGAGCCATTCCTTTGATGGCTTGGCGGCGAGAGACGTTTCCATCTCCGCCGCCATCGCCTCCACATGCTGCACGCGCAGCGGATTGGTGAGGAAGCGCGGATCGCGCGCCAGTTCTTCGCGGCCCATCACGCGGCAGACACGCGCCCAGATGTCGTCATTGCCGGCGGCGATGGCGATATGCCCGTCTTTGGTCGCGAAGGCCGCAAAGGGCGCGATGGAGGGATGGCGCGAGCCGAGCTTGCCGGGCACATCGCCGGTGGCGACATAACGCGAGATCGCGTTCTCCAGCACGGCGACCTGGCTATCCAGCATCGCGACGTCGACCTTCTGGCCCTTGCCGGTGCGCTCGCGATCGTAAAGCGCGCTGGTGATGCCAATCGTTGCAAACAAGGCGGCGGTGAGATCGCCGGTGGAGGTGCCCACGCGCGTGGGCGGCCCGCCGGGATGGCCGGTGAGGCTCATCACCCCGCCCATCGCCTGCACCACCATGTCGTAAGCCGGGCGATGCGAATAGGGCCCGGTGTGACCGAAGCCGGAGACGGCGGCGTAGATGAGCTTCGGATATTTGTCTTTCAGTGCGTCATAGCCATAGCCCAGCTTTTCCATCGTGCCGCCGCGATAGTTCTCGAGCAACACATCGGCGCGCGCGAGCAGGGCTTCGAAAATCTTGCGGTCGGCATCGGCTTTCAGATCGAGCGCGATGGATTGCTTGCCCCGATTGACGCTCATGAAATAGCCGGACTTCACCTTGCCGGTTTTCGTCTTCACGAAGGGTCCGATGTGGCGGCTGTCATCGCCTTTCACCGGCGGCTCGATTTTGATGATGCGCGCGCCAAGCTCATTCAGCATCAGCGCGGCATAAGGCCCGGCGAGCACGCGGGTGAGATCCAGAACGAGAAGTCCGGCGAAGGGGCCGTTGGCTTTGGCGGTCATTCCTCGTCTTTATCACGATCCAGACGCTGCGCGTCCAGATCGCGAATGGCCTTCTCGTCGCGTGCCTTGGCGAGATTACGGATGGCTTTGGGCGTGCCGTGCTTGGTGCGGTTGGCCTCAGCCTCCGTTTCCTTTTCGGCGCGCGCTTTGGCTTTCCGCACGCGCCGAAGATTTACGATCTCAGCCATTTGTTCAGCCTACCGCTTCGCTAGTTGAGGCCATTGTCCCGTTCTTGCGCCAGCTTTGCTGCCGCCCGGTCGTTCGCCCGCGCGGCATAGTCGACGTAAACCGGCTTCTTGGGAAGCAGGTTGAACATCATGTAGAAATTCAGCGCGGCGGCATACAGCACGTCGGTGGCGCTGAACGTCTTGCCGAAGATCCACGGATCGGCCCTCGCGATGGTTTTCTCCAGGAAGGCTTCCATGTCCTCGAAGCTACCGAAGCCGGTGGGCTTTTCCTTGTCCCAGCCGCTCATATGCGCGGTGGGAATGGCGTTCAACGGGCCGGCCCAATAGGCCATGAGCGAGGCATAGAGCCCGCGCGTCGGATCGTCAGGTTTCGGCGCGAGGTTTGCCTGCGGGAACCGGTCGGCGAGATAGGCGGCGATGCCGGCGCATTCGAACACCGTCACGCCGTCATGATCGATGGCGGGCACTTTCTTGTGCGGATGGATGGCGCGATAGCTTTCCGGCGCATGCGAACCCGAGCCATCGCCATAGATGATCGGCGTAAGCTCGATCCTGTAAGGCTGGCCCAGTTCCTCCAGCAGCCACACGATCATGGACGAGCGCGAGCGCGGCGCGTGATAGAGCGTGATCATCGCGTGCCCTCCTTCTCCTGCGCGCGGGCTAGGGCCGGGCGGTCGGTGACGCGTTTCACATAGAGATCGATCACTTCGGATTTCGGCATCATCGGCGACTTGCCGAACATGGCGAAGGTGGTGCCGTAGAGGATGTCGGCGGCGCTTAGGCTGTTGCCGGTGAGGTAAGGTGTCTCCGAAAGCTGGCCGATGACATGGCCCATCGCTTCTTCCACTTCTACCCATCCCGCTTGCGGGCGCGGCACCGGCTGGTTGGTGAATTTCGACATGAAAGCCGGCTCCAGCACGCTGCCGTAATACATGAGCCAGGACAGATAAGCGCCGCGTCCCGGCTGCCCGACCGCCGGGCCAAGCCCTGCCTTCGGAAATTTGTCGGTGAGATAAAGCGCAATGGCAGGCGATTCATAGACGACGTCGCCGGTGTCCTCATCGCGGATCGCGGGCACCTTGCCGTGCGGATGCGGGTTCTCCGGATCCTTGGTGTTCGTGCCGTCCGGTCGCACGAGCGTCTGAACCTGATGGATGCGATAAGGCGCGCCGAGTTCCTCCAGCAGGAAGATAAAGCGCGACGAGCGGGTCTGCGGGTAGTGGAATAGCGTGATCATTGTGGCCTCTCCAAAGTCCGCCCCGGTTGTAGCCCCGTGCTGCTGACAGCATCATGTCAGCATCCTGTCAGGAATTGTCAGCAGTCTATTGGGGCCGGGACGCCGCCGCCAGCGCGGCCAGGCGCAGGGCGCTGGCGAGGGGGCGGGTTTCGCGCTTTTTGTCGATGTGGCTGACATAGGCGGCAAGGCTTTGCCCGGCGCGCGCGGCTTGCCCTTCGAGCACCGCCCAGAATTCTTCTTCCAGCGCCACGGAGGTGCGGTGGCCGGAAAGGGAGAAGGATTTCTTCTTCAGCATGGGACTCTGCGCTTTCTCGACAAAGATTGAGGCGCGCGCTACGCGTTTGCAATGATCCGGTCGCAACGCCGCATTCGTGCTCTGGCCGTCGGGCTATCCATGCTCGCGGGCTATGTCGATGCCATCGGCTTCATATCGCTGGGCGGCTACTTCGTATCGTTCATGAGCGGCAACTCCACCCGGCTGGCGGTGGGCGTCGTGCGCGGATCGCCTTCGCCCATGATTGCGGCGATCCTGATCACGACATTCGTGCTGGGCGTGATCCTGGGGTCGATCACCGTGCGGATGGCGCGCGGGCGCGGCGCCGTGGCCGTGCTGTCTCTCGTTTGTGTTCTGCTGGTTATCGCCGCGCTGTGCGGCCTGAACGGCGTGCCGACAGGGGCGGTGATCGCGATGACGCTGGCGATGGGTGCGGAGAACACCATCTTCGAACGCGACGGCGAAGTTCATATCGGGCTGACCTACATGACGGGAACGCTGGTCAAGTTGGGGCAGCGCATTACCGGCGCGATGTTCGGCGGCGACCGGTTCGCGTGGATTTCCTATCTGCTGCTGTGGATGGGCCTTGTCGCCGGAGCCTGCATCGCCGCGTCCCTCTATCCGCATTTCGGCTGGGCGACTTTGTGGTTCGCAGCGGCCGCCGCGGCGGCGATGGCATTGATCGCGTCCGCCATCATCCCTGCCGCACACGCAGCCTGAGGCAGACTTACGTTCTCAGCCGGCGGAAACGAAGCGATTCCAGATCGCGCTCCACTTTTTTGGCATGCCGCGACGGGCGCAGGATCAACTTCGGCTTGCGAAGGCCGCGCACCGCGCCGGCGGCGATGACGGCGTTGCGGTCCACCCAGCCGTGGCAATCCAGAAGCCGCACTTCGGGCCAGACGGTTTGCAGGAGCCGCACGCGATTGTCCGGCGCGCGGTCCTCGTCGTCGTCCACCAGCATGTTCTCCAGATAGATCGCGTTCGCGCCGGCCAGATGCGATTTCACCGAGGCAAGATAGGCGGGTTTCTTGAACACATCGGGAAAGTCGCCGCCATTGTAGGCGTCGAGCACGATGGCGTCGTAGCGACCGCGCGTGCGGCGCAGGAATTCCGCGCCATCGGCGACATGGGTGGTCACCGCGCCGGGCAGGTGAAAGTAGCGGCGCGCCAGATCGAAGCTACGCGGATCGATGTCCACGATGGTGACGGCGACGCCGTCGCGATCAAGCATGGTGGCGAGCGTGCCGCCGCCGCAGCCGATCATCAGCACATCGCGCGCGCGGGTCTGGCGCAGGAAAGCGTACATCGCGTGGATATAGTCGGCGAGGCTGATGCCGTTGGCGTCGGCCACGCTCTGATGCGCGCCATCCACCCAATAGGACACGCGCCCGCTGACATTGTTCTGCTCTATGACGAGCGAGTTGTCGTTCTTGTCCGGCCGAAAGCGGCGGCTGCCGAGGGTCACGGCATCATCACTTCGGATGAATCATGTCTTCCGGGCGGACGATCGCGTCGAACTCTTCCGAGGTGACGTAACCGCCGCCGACGGCTTCTTCCTTGAGCGTCGTGCCGTTCTTGTGTGCGGTCTTGGCGATCTTCGCGGCGTTGTCGTAGCCGATCTTGGGCGCCAGCGCCGTCACCAGCATCAGCGAGCGGTTCAGGCCCGCGGTGATATTGTCCACGCGAGGTTCGATGCCGACGACGCAATGCTCGGTGAAGCTCACCGCGCTGTCCGCCATCAGCCGCACGCTCTGCAGGAAGGTGTAGGCCATCACGGGATTGTAGACGTTGAGCTCGAAATTGCCCTGGCTGTCGGCGAAGGTGATCGTGGAATGGTTGCCGAAGATGCGCGCGCAGACCTGCGTGACGGCTTCGCACTGCGTCGGGTTCACCTTGCCCGGCATGATGGACGAGCCGGGCTCGTTCTCCGGCAGCGACAGCTCGCCGAGGCCCGAACGCGGTCCCGATCCCAGGAAGCGGATGTCCTGCGCGATCTTGAACATGGACGCGGCGACGGTATTGATCGCGCCGTGGCTGAACACCATCGCGTCATGCGCGGCCAGCGCTTCGAACTTGTTCGGCGCAGTAGTGAACTTCATGCCGGTGATGGCGGCGATGCGCTCCGCCACCATCTTGTCGAAACCGACCGGCGCGTTGAGGCCGGTGCCGACGGCCGTGCCGCCCTGCGCCAGCTCCATCAGCTTGGGCATGGTCTGCTCGATGCGTTCGATGCCGTTCCTGATCTGCTGCGCGTAGCCGGAGAATTCCTGGCCCAGGGTGATCGGCGTTGCGTCCTGCGTGTGCGTGCGGCCGATCTTGATGATGGCTTTCCACGCCTTCGCCTTGTCGTCGAGCGCCTTGTGCAGCGTCTTCAGCGCGGGGAGCAGGTTGCGCTCGATCTCTTCCGCGCAGGCGATGTGCATGGCCGTCGGGTAGGTGTCGTTGGACGACTGGCTCATGTTCACATGATCGTTGGGATGGACCGGCTTCTTCGATCCCATCTCGCCGCCCAGCATCTCGATGGCGCGGTTGGAGATCACCTCATTGGCGTTCATGTTGGACTGTGTGCCGGAGCCCGTCTGCCACACGGACAGCGGAAAATGCGCGTCGAGCTTGCCGTCGATCACTTCCTGCGCCGCGTCGACGATGGCCTTGCCGATTTTCGGATCGAGATTGCCCAGATTCATGTTCACTTCGGCGGCAGCGCGCTTGACGATGCCCAGCGCGCGCACGATGGAGACGGGCTGCTTCTCCCAGCCGATCTTGAAATTGTGCAGGCTGCGTTCGGCCTGCGCGCCCCAATATCTGGACGCGTCGACATCGATGGCGCCAAAGGTGTCGGTTTCTTTGCGGGTCTTGGTCATGGCTGCGTGCTTGGGAATTGCTGCCCGTGGATTAGGTCCGGGTCGGGCAAATGTCCATGCCGCAGAACGGCGCGAAGCTATTTCTTGCGGAAAGCGTCCAGGCTCACGACTTCGCCCGGCGTGGCGGGCTTTTCTTCCGCCGATTCGGCGGCGGTCGCCGGTGCGGGATGCTCGGCCTTGGGCTGTGGCGTGAGCGGTGTCGGCGGCGCGGCCGCAGGCAGAGGCTTCGTGGCGCCGTCCTCGTCCACTTCGCGGAATTGCAGCCCGAAGGAAACGCCCGGATCGGCGAATTGCGTCAGCGCGGCGAAGGGAATGACGAGTGTTGCCGGCACCTTCTTGAACGACAGCGTCACTTCGAAATCGTTTTCCCTGACTTTCAGGCCCCAGAACTGGTGCTGAAGGATGATCATCATCTCTTCCGGATACTGCTCGCGCAGGAAATCGGGAATGTCGACGCCAGGAAACGCGGTCTTGAACGTGATGCGGAAATGATGCGCGCCGACGAGGCCCTGCTTCTCCACGCGGCGCAGGGCATCGCGCACGACGCCGCGCAAGGCCGCGTCCGCCAAAGCCTGGTAGCCGATGAAGTCCTTCGCCATGTCGCTCCTTATGGGAAAGACACTAATAGGGGCAAGTGGCGAGTCAACGCTGCGACGCGCAATTTATGCGAGCGTCTGTAAAGCCTGCGGGCTCCAAGGCGTTAGCTGATCCACATGACCGGCCCGGACTTTCTTCGGCCAATCCGCATTCGCGATCAGCGCGCGGCCCACGGCCACAAGATCGAAATCGCCGCGTTCCAGCATCTTGATGAGTCCGGCCAGATGCGCACCGGTATCGAGCCCGGCATTGGCGGTAAAGCCGTTGGTAATGAAGTCTCCGTTCAGGCTGACGGATCCCACTGTGATCGTGGGCACACCGGAAATTTTCTTTGTCCATCCGGCGAGATTCATGTCCGAATCCGTTTCCGGAAATTCCGGTTCCCAGAAGCGGCGCGTCGAACAATGGAACATGTCCACGCCGGCGGATGCGAGCGGGCTGAGGAAACTTTCCAGTTCCTGCGGCGTGTGCGCGAGGCGCACGGCGAAATCCTGCTGCTTCCATTGCGAGAAGCGGAGGAGAATCGGGAAGTCGGGCGAGGTGGCGGCGCGAACCGCCTTGACGATCTCCACCGCGAAGGCAGTGCGCTGTGCAAGGTTGCCGCCGAACCGGTCGGTGCGCTCGTTGGTGCCGTCCCAGAAGAACTGGTCGATGATGTAACCGTGTGCGCCGTGGATCTCCACGCCGTCGAAGCCGATCGCCATCGCGGCGCGCGCGGCGCTGGCGAACGCCTCCACGGTTTCGTCGATGTCCTTCGCCGTCATCGGCTCGCCGATCTTCTTGCCGGGGCGCGATTGGCCGGACGGGCTTTTGGTCGGCACGTCGGGATAGGGGCCGCTGCCATTGTGGCGCACGACGCCCTGATGCCAGAGCTGCGGCATGATGTGGCCGCCGGCGGCCTTCACTTCCTTCAGCACATTGGCCCAGCCGGCCAGCGACTTCTCGCCGAAGAAAGAGGGGATGTTGGGGTCGTTGGAGGCGGATTTCTCCACCACCGTGCCTTCGGTGAGGATAAGTCCCACGCCGCCTTCGGTGCGCGCACGGTAATAGGCCGCTACGTCAGCGCCGGGAATCTGGTCCGGCGACTTGGAGCGCGTCATCGGCGCCATCACGATGCGGTTGGGAAGCGAAAGGTTCTTCAGCTTGTAGGGCGAGAAGAGCGCGTCGATGTTCGTCATGAAAGCCTCGAATGGGAATAGCGGGTTGCACGAACGCAACCATGCAGGACGGCTCATGACAAGAGAGTGGAGGAGCTTCTGTTGCCCGGTGCTCCTCCGAACCGCGCTTACCTATTAGGCAGCGAGGGCCATTTCATTGTCGTTGGCACCTATACAGACAGCCCGATAACGGCGGATACCATACCGAGCGAAAGGAACAGCCTTTACACGTCTGTCGATCCTGTTTCGCCCCCACAGATGCCCACCCGACTAGCCTCACGATGGGCCAGATGGGCATTTGGTGGAGGCGCCGGGTACCGCCCCCGGGTCCAGTCCGCTTATTACGCAGCCGTTTATCGCCATAGTCCGGTTGCCCGGACCCTCTCTATATAGGCGCTATCCCTTAATTTTTGAAGGCGGGCAAAGGCCTGCAACCTGTTGTGGACATTGGGTTCCGAGGAAAGATTTTTCCGATCACGGATGCGGCTGCGCGCTAAAGTGCGGCCAGATTCGGAAAAGCTCGATGCGCCAATATCACGACCTGATGGAAACCGTGCTCAAGAAGGGCGTGGAGAAACACGACCGCACGGGCACGGGCACGATCTCGGTCTTCGGGCACCAGATACGCTTCGATTTGTCGGAAGGCTTTCCGATGGTCACGACGAAGAAGCTGTTTCTCAAAGCCATCGTCCATGAGCTGCTGTGGTTTCTGGCCGGCGACACCAACATCAAATATCTCAAAGATCATGGCGTCAGCATCTGGGACGAATGGGCGGATGCGTCGGGCGAGCTGGGGCCAGTCTATGGCCACCAGTGGCGCTCATGGCCGGATGGACATGGCGGCACGATCGACCAGATCGCGAATTTGATTTCCGACATCAGGAAGAACCCGGACTCGCGGCGGCTGATCGTGACGGCGTGGAATCCGGCGGATGTGCCCAAGATGGCGCTGCCGCCGTGCCATTGCCTGTTCCAGTTCTATGTCGCAAACGGCAAGCTGAGCTGCCAGCTCTACCAGCGCTCCGCCGACATTTTCCTGGGCGTGCCGTTCAACATCGCTAGCTACGCGCTGCTGACCATGATGATCGCGCAGGTGACGGGGCTGAAGCCGGGCGAGTTCATCCACTCCTTCGGCGACGCGCATCTTTACCTGAACCATCTGGACCAGGCGCGCGAGCAGCTTTCGCGCAAGCCCTATCCGTTGCCGACGATGACGATCAATCCGGCGGTGAAGAGCATCTTCGATTTCAAATACGAGGACTTCAGGCTGGAGAACTACCAGGCGCATCCGCACATCAAGGCGGAAGTGGCGGTCTGATCTCCGAGAGCCTTGAAAAGCAAAACCCCGGAAGTTTCCTTCCGGGGTTTTGTCTTTGGTGTGCCAGCTCCTAGTAGAACTGGCCGTACACGACTTCAAGGATTTCTCCGCTGTCGCGATCGATCAGGATCGCGTCATTGCCATAGCGGACCCACACCGTGCCGAACGGCGGCGCGCCGAGACCGTAATCATAGTAGTCGGAGATCCAGTAATTGCTGGCCCAGAAGATGGACGGCAGCGTCATGCCATACGTCCAGCGGCGATAGGAATAGCCGTGCGGCCAGTACCAGCTGCGGCCGCGATAGCGGTAGTGGTGATGCGCATAGACGTTGCGGCGATTGTAGCGATTGCTCCAGTTGCCGTGACGATCGTTGTGGCGATTGCGATCCGACCAATTGTTGTCGTGCCGGCCGCGATCGTTCCGGTCGTAATGGCGATCGTTGTTGTTCCGGTTCCAGTTGCGATTGCGATCGTGATTATCGTTCCGGCGGGCGTTGTTGTAGACGGAGCCGGGCGAGGCGGTCGTCGTTACCTTGCCGTTCTTGCTGCCATAACCGTGCGCGCGGGCCCACGAATTGGTGGGATTGGCGTTTGACTTCGGCGCGCGGGCCGGCTTCGCGGAAGTGTCCTTCTTGCCGTTGTCGCGGTTGTTGTCGTGGTGGCTGCTGTGGCCATGACGGTCGTTGCCGTGATGGTCCTGCGCGAACGCGGCGGGTGACGCCAGCATGAGCGCCGCAGCGGCCGCGGAAATAAGAATCAACTTCATCAATATCTTCCCTTCGAGAAAAGGTTAGGCCCCATACCTACAACCAAAAATACGTGACCCGGGCGAAAGTTCCACTGCTTGTTTACCTGATGCTGCGGTGCACATATGATTTGGCGGAGAATACAGCGGATTCCATGACAAATTTTTCCATTCGAAGAGCGCAGCAGGGCGACGAAGGCACGGTTCTGTCGCTGCTGCGCGCACTGGCGGATTATGAGAAACTGCTCGACCGCTTCCACATCGATGCGGACGTGGTCCGCCGCGATTATCTGGGCGCGCAGCCGCTGATGCATTGCGATCTCGCTTTCGAAGGCGGCAATGCGGTGGGCCTTGCGACCTGGTACTGGACCTATCACAGTTTCGCCGCGCGCCGCGGCATCTTCCTCGAAGATCTGTTCGTGAAGCCGGAGACGCGCGGCAAAGGTTACGGCAAGGCCTTGCTTGCGCATCTGGCGAAAACAGTGTCCGCGGCCAACGGCGCGCAGGTGGAGTGGGAGGTGCTGGACTGGAACAAGCCGTCCATCGATTTCTACGAGAGCATCGGTGCAACAAAGCCGAAGGACTGGCTGATCTACAGATTGTCCGGCGATGCGCTGAAGAAGATGGCGTCGTGACGGCTGTTGTCTCCCTCGTGCTGGCGCGCGCCGACAATGGCGTGATCGGCGCGAACAATGCGATCCCCTGGCGCATCTCCGAAGACATGAAGCGCTTCAAGGCGATCACCATGGGCAAACCCATCGTGATGGGACGCAAGACGTGGGACAGCTTTCCGAAAAAGCCGCTGCCGGGCCGCACGAACATTGTCATCACCCGCGATGCGAACTGGCGCGCGGACGGCGCCGTGGCCGTTCAATCTCTGGACGCCGCGCTCGCAAAGGCCGCGGCGGAAAATCCAGCCGAGATTGCGGTGATCGGCGGTGCGGAAATCTACAAACTTGCCCTGCCGCATGCCGGTCTCGTTCATCTGACGGAAGTGCATACCGATGCGAAGGGCGACGTCTCCATGCCGGCCTTCGATCCCGCGCAATGGCGCGAGACGGCGCGCGAGGGCCACGCGACGTCAGACGGCCTGTGCTACAGCTATGTCACGCTCGAACGGCGCTGACTATTTCGGCGCATAGATCGCATCGAACCCGACGGCCCAGTTCGCACCGCCGTCTTTCGACAGTTCGATCAGCTGATGGACGCGACCGTCGCCCAACGGTGTTAGTGTCGTGCGGTCGATGACGATCCGCCCGTCCGGAAGCGCGAGATTTCCCTGAAAGCGCGTGCCGCCGTCGGCATAGGACGCGATCTGGACTTTGTGCTTCAGGCCGCCCGGGCGGGAGGTGTCCGGCGTCACCCATATCTGCTCCCAGCGATGCGCGACCGCGTCATAGAAGAACAGGCTCGTACCTTCGTCGCCCGCTTCCGCACCTTTCCAGCTTTCGACGACACCGCAGCCATGCTGGATGCGTTCGACCCTGTCTTCGCCCTGGAAGCTGCCCGTCTTGGCGTCGGTGACGCGCCAATCCCCGATCCAGAAGTCGAGCGCTTGGCCGTTCGCGTCCGCCCGGCAGATCTCGGTTGATTTCGCTACGGCAATCTGCGGCGTCAGCAGTGCCAGAAAAACCATCAGCAATTTTTGCATCTTTGCCCCTTGCACGGACCACATGGGCCGCTAGCCTCCCGATCAACCAACAATCCCAGGGAGACGTCCATGCAATTTCGCGAGATCGCGACCGGCCTGAAATTTCCGGAAGGTCCGGTGGCGATGGACGATGGCTCGGTCATCGTCGTCGAAATCGCCGCCAAGAAGATCACGCGCGTGAAGAAGGACGGCAAGACGCAGACCATCGCGAAAGTGGAGGGCGGTCCGAACGGTCTCGCGATCGGGCCGGATGGCGCGCTCTACGTCTGCAACAATGGCGAGAACTTCACCTACACCAAGCGCATGGGCCTTCTAATCCCCGGACACGCTCCCAAAGGCCACAAGGACGGGTGGATCGAACGGGTGAACATCTCCACCGGCAAAGTCGAACGCGTCTACGACAAATGCGACGGCGAAAGGCTGATCGCGCCGAACGACATCGTGTTCGACGAAGCCGGCGGTTTCTGGTTCACTGATCACGGCACCACGACCGAAAAATATCGCAGCCATGGCGCGCTGTATTATGCGACCGCGAACGGAAAGAAGATCACGCAGGTTCTGCGCGAGCTGGTCACGCCGAACGGCGTGGGCCTGTCTCCCGACAACCGCACCGTCTACTACGCGGAGACATTTACGGGCCGTCTCTATGGATTGCCGCTGCAAGGGCCCGGCAAGGGCAAGAAAGTGGAAGGCTTCACGCCGGGCGCTTTCGTGAACAACTTCCCCGGCCTCGGTTATTTCGACAGCCTCGGCGTGCAGGCGGATGGCGGCGTTTGCATCGCCACCATCCTTGCCGGCGGCATCACGACGTTCTGGCCCGGATCGAAAAAGGTTCGACACACGCCGATCCCCGATCCGCTGGTGACGAACATCTGCTGGGGCGGAAAGAACATGAAGACGGCTTACATCACATCCTCCGGCACGGGCCGTCTCATCACGGCGACCTGGCCGTCCGCCGGTCTGCGCCTGAACTACAACGCCTGATATTCGAGGAGAAATCTATGCGTGCACTTTTGTTGGCAACGGCGCTTGTAGCGGTTTCGGCCACGGCTGCTTTGGCGGACGACGTGATGGCTTCTTTCTATGGCAACACGGCCATCGTGACAGGCGGCATGACCGAGACGCGAACCTACTACAACGCGGATCATACCTTCACGCTCAAGGCGCCCAGCTTCGGCATGACGTGGAACGGCACGTGGAAGATCGAAGGCGGCAATCTCTGCCGCACATACGCGAAAGCGCCGCCGGGCGTGCCCAATCCTTTCTGCACGCCGGTTGAAGCGCACAAGGTCGGCGATACGTGGACGATGACGATGGACGGCAAGACGCGCACGGTCTCGCTCGTGAAGGGCGTCCAATAGCTAGTGCAAGAATAAACTAGCGGCTGCGCCTTGCGGAGCTCTGCCGCGCGCCCATATCCAAGGGCGCGGGGCGTTACTCCCGTTTGTCGAACATTGGGGCATTTCATGAAGCGCATTCTTTTAGGCGCCGTAGCGGCATTTGCCGTTGCGACTGGCGCCCACGCAGATCCGTTTGCGGTCGCCTACGGAAACACCGTCACGCAGACTTATAACGGCAAGACCACCACGCTCTATGTCAACGAAGACAAGACGTGGGAGCAGCATGCCGATGGCAAGGTTGTGAAGGGCACTTATGCCTGGAAGGACGACCACACCGCCTGTTTCACCGTCACCGATCCTGCGCCGGCCGACGCGTCCAAGGCGACGATGTGCAACACCATCGAAGGCGACCACAAGGTGGGCGAAAGCTGGACCGAGCAGCTTCCCAACAATGGCGGCCCGATCGCAATGTCGATCACGGCGGGGCGGCAGTAGTACTTATTCTGCAGCCGGCGGAATAAGATCGAACTCGATCGTGACGCGCTGGCCATCGCCGTCATAGCGGCGCTCGCCGCGCGGCTGCCAGGATGGATGGAGGACGATCATCCCCGACGAGGGGCGGATCGTTTCCGTCTGTCCGGCGCTGCCGCCGCCGGGAATGCGAAACGCCAGCTGCGGCGCGACCATCGCGGGCAGGGCACCGCGCGGATCGGCCAGTTCGACCACGCCGCCAAGCGCCTCATCGTCGGACTTGTTGTAGCCATCATCCACGAAATAGACGCCGGACCAGAATGCGCCCGGGCTTGCGGCCAGGGCGCGATGCTCTCCGCGCTGGCGCACATGGCCGGAGGCCTTGATCTTCCAGTCCAGACTGATGCGTCCGCCGGCGCGCGTCGCCGTCATGCTGTCCGCCAGCTCGCGAAGTACGCGAAAGAGAGTCTGGCCGGCATTGCCGCCCCAACTCTCCAAGTCCTTATCCGAACTCCAGCCTTGCTCCTGTGCGAGATTGTCCGCAGCGGAGAAGCGTTGGGTGATCAGCGCGCGCAGATCCACGTTCACTTCGTTCGCAACCGGAAGGAAGTGAATGCAGGACGGCGTGGCGAATGTGCTTTTAACCTGTGGCTTTGGCGTGGCCATCTTGTTTTCCCGAACGAGTTATTCGATCACGATGCTGGGCGCCCGGCGCGAGGGCGCGGCAATCTTCTGCGCAACTTGGCTCGCGATTGCAAGGAAAGCCTGCGCCTCTTCGCTGTTGGGGTGTGACGCGACGACAGGTGTGCCCGCGTCCGATGTCTCGCGAATGCGTGGCACAAGCGGGACTTCGCCCAGAAACGGCGCGTTCATCTTCTCTGCCTCGGCGCGCGCGCCGCCATGGCCGAAGATGTGCGCTTCATGGCCGCAATGGGGACAGATGAACATGCTCATGTTCTCCACGATGCCCAAGACCGGAACCTGCGTCTTCTCAAACATGGCGATACCCTTGCGGGCGTCTATCAGCGCGATGTCCTGCGGCGTCGAGACGATGACAGCGCCTTTCAGCGGCACGCGCTGTGCGATCGTGAGCTGTGCATCGCCGGTGCCGGGCGGCATGTCGATCACAAGCACGTCAAGCGGCGCCCAGGCGACGTCGTTCATCATCTGCATCAGCGCGGACTGAACCATCGGCCCGCGCCAGATCATGGGCGAATCCTCGGCAACAAGAAAGCCGATGGACATGGCCTTGATGCCGTATTTTTCGATCGGCTGCAGCTTGTGGCCATCGGTTTCCGGCTTTTTCGTTATGGAAAGGAGCCGCGGCACGGAGGGGCCGTAAATGTCGGCGTCCAGAAGTCCGACTTTCAGACCGAGCTTGGCGAGACCCAATGCAAGATTGACGGCGACCGTCGATTTGCCGACGCCACCCTTGCCGCTAGCCACCGCAATCACGCTGGCAACGCCTGCGATGCCGGATGCTTTGGGCTGCGGGGGATGCGGATGCGCGTGCTGCGATGACGGCTGCTGCGCGCGGGGGTTCTGATAAACCGTGCGCGCATTCGCCGGTTCGCTGTGCGCGGTGAGCACCGCGGTCACAGAAAGAACACCGGGCACTTTGTTCACCGCGTCTTCCGCGGCCTTGCGCAGTGGTTCGGATTCGCGGCCGCGCTCCGGCGCGACTTCGATCGAAAAACCGACATGCCCGTCGCGCAGCACAAGACCCTGAACGAGTCCGGCTTCGACGATGTTCTTGCCGCTGGCCGGATCGTTCACGCGGGAAAGCGCGCTCAAGATGTCGTCCCGTGTCGCGGCCATGTCATCCTCATGCCGTCTTGCCGCGCATGCTGTGCGCGGAGCGGCTTCGTTGCACCATAGGGAAGTTGCTCATATAAACGCGGGACGCGCGAAAACCAACCGCGAACGGGCACGCCCCGTTCCTCCAACTGCAGTGAAATCATGCCCTGGGGCAATCAGTCAGGCGGAAATAACGAGGGCCCGCGCGGCCCCTGGGGCAACGGCCCGTCCTCGCCCGATGGCGGCGGCAATCGCCCCAATGATCTTGAGGAGATGCTGCGCCGCGCGCTCGATTGGGTGCGCCGTCACATGCCCAGCGAAGGGTGGACGATCGGGACCATTGCGCTGGCCATTATTGCTGTAATCGGTCTTTGGCTCCTGACCGGATTGTATTTCGTCAGCACGCATGAGGAGGGCGTGGTCCTGCGCTTCGGAAAATTCGTGGCGCAGACCGGTCCCGGCCCGAACTATCATCTGCCCTGGCCGATCGAGACGGTGGAACTTCCCGAAGTCACCACCACGCATCAGATCAACATCGGCTACCAGCAGGTGGGCGAGGGCGACGACGCTCACAATGAAGACGTGCCGGGCGAAAGCCTGATGCTCACCGGCGACGAGAACATCGTCGACGTGAACTTCACGGTGTATTGGGTCATCACCAACGCGGCTGACTACCTGTTCAACGTCGAGAAGCCCGACGACGCGATCAAGGCGGTCGCGGAAAGCGCGATGCGCGAGGTGGTGGGCCAGAACCAGATCGGCCCGATCCTTACCGAAGATCGCGGCCCGGTCGAAAACCAGGTGCGCGAGCTCATGCAGAAGACGCTCGCTTCCTACCACATCGGCGTCACCATCACCGGCGTGAAGATGCAGAATGTGGATACGCCCGACCAGGTGCGCGATGCCTATCGCGACGTGCAGGCGGCGCGCGCCGACCAGGAGCGGATGCGCAACGAGGCGGAAGCCTATGCGAACAAGATCATTCCCGAAGCGCGCGGCGAGGCGGCGCAGATCGTTCAGCAGGCGGAAGCCTATCGCCAGAAAGCCATCGCGGAAGCAGCGGGCGAAGCGCGCAAGTTCAGCAGCGTGCTCGCCGAATATCGCAAGGCGCCCGATGTGACGCGCAAGCGCATGTATCTGGAAACGATGAGCCAGATCTATACCGGCGTGAACAAGGTGATCGTCGATCCCAGCGCAGGAAAGAGCATCATTCCGTATCTGCCGCCGCAGACTTTGGGCAAGGCGCCGCCTGAGGCCGTTACGGTTACGGCCCCGTCTGCGGCCGTATCGGCAGCCCCGGACAGCAGCAGCCCGGACAACAAGGGAGGCACGCCATGAACCGCGCACCTCTCTTCGGCGCGGGCATCGTTGCTGTTCTCGTCGTTCTCTTTGCGATGTCGTGCTTCTACACGATCAACCAGACCGAGCAGGCCGTGCTGCTACAGTTCGATGCGCCGCGCGAGATCGTTACGCAGCCGGGCCTGCACACGAAGATCCCGTGGGTGCAGCGCGTGGAATATATCGACAAGCGCCTGCTCAACCTCGACGCGCCGGCCGAAGAAGTCATCGCGCAGGACAAGAAGCGCATGGTGGTGGATGCATTCGCGCGCTGGCGTATTATCGACCCGCTCAAGTTCTATCAATCGCTGACAAATACGATCATCGCGCAGACACGCCTTGCGCCGATCCTGAGTTCGGACGTGCGCCAGGTGCTTGGATCGCACGACTTCGCGGTGCTTTTGTCCGGCAAGCGCTCGCAGCTCATGCGCGATATCCGCGACAACATGAACAACGAGACCAAGCAGTTCGGAATCGAAGTGGTCGATGTTCGCATCCGCCACGCCGATCTTCCGCCGCAGAACAGCGCGGCGATCTATGCGCGCATGATCCAGGAACGAAAGCGCGAAGCTTTCCAGTTCCGCGCCGAAGGTTCTGAGATTTCACAACGCGTGCGCGCGCGGGCCGAACGGGAAGTCACCGTGATCACGGCCGACGCGACGCGTCAGTCGGAAATCCTGCGCGGCGAGGGCGACGCGCAAAAGACCAAGATCCTCGCCGACGCCTATGAACAGGATCCGGACTTCTTCGCGTTCTATCGATCGATGCAGGCCTACCAGGACGCCCTCGCCACCGGCACGACGACCATGGTCTTGTCGCCCAATAGCGAATTCTTCCGCTATTTCGGAACGCCCGCGGCCGGCGGAAAGAGCAAATAGTTTTCAGGCGTTGTCGAGAAAGCCCGCGGCCATCGCCGCGGCGAACTGTTCGCCTTCGGCTTTGCCCCAGAGACTTAGCGACTCTCCTGCTTCGGCGCGCGCGGCCAGACTGGGCGCGTTCGGATCCGCGCGCCTGTTCTCGTCGGAGGAGCCGCTCTTGAGCCCGAATTCGCGCGCCACAATGCGGCCGCTGGGAGCAATCAATACGTTGCAGGGCAACTCGGTTATCACGCCGCGCACGGCCAATGCATCCATGAGATGGCTGGTGAGACCTTCCTCCATGAGCGGCGCGAGGCCATCGGCGTGCAGGAAGCCAAACAGCTTTCCAATGATGGCTGGCGTGATCTTCTTTCTGGTCCCCGTCAGCACAGGCATGATCTGGAACTTGTCGTTCGAATACTTTTTCTGAAGCTTGCTGAAGTCCGGGAGTTCGCCGAGACAGGGCTGGCACCATTCGGCCCAGAGCGGCATGAGTATGGTGCGCCCCTGGAATTCCGCCGTGCTGTGCTCGCCGTCCAGTCCCACCAGCGCCACGCCGGGAAGGCGGGATGGGGCGTCCTCGAAAGCCTTGGCGAGTGGGTTGTTTGCCAGAGCGCCATGGGCAATCGGCGAGGATTCTTCGGCCAATGCCGGGCGCGCTGCCGCTATCGCTGCCATGCCCGCCATGACAGAGCGCCTGCTAAGGCCAGGCGATGTGTTGAACGAAGACTTGCGCATGAGTGCCCCCAATATTTCCTGATGCATCGCACGACTTCACTGAACTTGCCAAAACCCAGCAGACAAGGTCTGCCAACGGCGAAAGTAAATCCCGCGCTCGCCGGCATCTATTCGTGGCATCTTTTCCTCGGCGCAAGGGGTTCCGGGGCTGGCTTGTCGCGGCAATAACACGCCACGACAATATGATCGCGCGGGGGTTGTGCGCCGCCGCGCATGATATATTTGCAGGGAACGCAGCCTTCATGCCGGTTGCTGCGTTTCGGGGTTTGTCATGCGTTTTCGTCCGTTCCGCTTCCTCCGCGCTATCGTCACGGCCCTTGCCCTTACGGGGCCGATGGCGCCCGCGGCTTTTGCGCGGCCAGCGCCGGATAGTTTTGCCGATCTTGCCAATCAACTTCTGCCGGTGGTGGTGAACATCTCGACCACGCAGACGGTGACGGCGGCTGCTGGCGTGCCTCAGCTTCCCGCCGATCTGCCGCCGGACTCGCCGCTTCGTCAGCTCTTCAAGGACATGGACAAGGGCAAGAACGTGCCGCGCCACGTCACCTCGCTCGGCAGCGGCTTTGTTATCGACCCGTCGGGTCTCATCGTAACCAACAATCACGTCGTCGAAGATGCCGACGAGATCACCGTCACGCTGAACGACGGCACCTCGCTTCCCGCCAAGCTCATTGGCCGCGACGACAAGACCGATCTGGCGCTTTTGAAAGTGGTGCCGAAGAAGCCGCTGCCAGCGGCGCATTTCGGAAACTCCAGCAAGGCGCGTGTGGGCGATTGGGTGATGGCGATCGGCAATCCGTTCGGCCTCGGCTCGACGGTTACCACGGGCATTGTGTCCGCGCGCAATCGCGATATCGCGGCGGGTCCCTATGACGATTTCATCCAGACCGACGCGCCGATCAATCGCGGCAATTCCGGCGGCCCACTATTCGACATGGATGGCAACGTGATCGGCGTGAACTCGGCGATCTTCTCGCCGTCGGGTGGATCGGTCGGCATCGGCTTCGCGATCCCCTCGAACATGGCGCGCGACGTGATCGCCCAGCTTCAGAAATATGGCGCGACCCGCCGCGGCTGGCTCGGCGTGCGCGTGCAAACGCTGACGCCAGACTTGGCCGAAGGCATGGGCGTGCCCGGCACGAGCGGCGCGCTGGTCGCGGATGTGACCGATGGCGGCCCTGCGGACAAGGCGGGACTGAAAAACGGCGACATCATCACCGCGTTCGACGCAAAGCCCGTGCCGGACAGCCGTACTTTGCCGCGTGAGGTCGCGGATACGGCGGCAGGCAAGACGGTGAATGTCGACATTGTTCGACACGGCAAGAAAATGACGCTGCATGCCGTGGTCGCCAAGCTGCAGGACGAGGATGACGACGACGGCAAATCCAAGCCGGCGCCGTCCGCTCCGAAAACGCCGTCCAAGACATCGCCGTTGGGCCTGACGCTGGCCACGCTCGATGACGCGGCGCGCGCGAAATACAAGCTGCCGAAGGACGCGGCCGGGGTTCTGGTCACGGGCATCGATCCGCTCGGTGCATCGTCCGACAAGAACTTCCGTCCCGGCGATATCATCGTTCAGGTGCAGGCCCAGACGGTGCGCAGTCCGGATGATGTGAACAAGATCTTGGACGCCAGCACCAAAGCGGGCAAAAAAGTGATCTTGCTGCTGGTCAGCCGCGGCGGCGATCTTACTTATGTCGCGGTGCGCACCGGCGGCGCGAGCTAGGCCTCGACGATCTCGGCGTCCGAATAGCCCTGCAGATAAAGCAGCGACCTCAGGTCGCCATAGACGATCGCGGCATCCGCTGCGTCCGACACGATGGGCTTGGCGTGATAGGCAACACCCAGCCCGGCATGCTCGATCATGGCAAGATCATTTGCCCCGTCGCCGACCGCCAGCGCATCCGCCGCTGAGATATTCAGCTTTTCGATCTCCGCCTTCAGCGCCGCCAGCTTGGCCTCGCGGCCGAGGATCGGTTCCTTCACTTCGCCGGTGAGGCGCATGCCGTCATCCAGCAGCGTGTTGGCCTGGTTGTCGTCGAAGCCCGCATCTTTCGCGACGCGCTCGGTGAAATAGGTGAAGCCGCCGGAGACGAGGCAGGTCCTTGCACCATGTTTCTTCATGGTGGCGACGAGTGCCCTGGCGCCGGGGTTGAGCCGAACACGCTCGGCATAGGTGCGTTCGAGCGCCGCGATGGAAAGGCCTTTCAGCAGGCCCACGCGCTCGCGCAAGGCAGGTTCGAAGGCGATTTCGCCGTTCATCGCGCGCTCCGTGATGGCGGCGATCTGTGGCTTCAGATGTGCCATGTCTGCAAGTTCATCCAGGCATTCGCAGCCGATGATCGTGGAGTCCATGTCGGCGACGAGGAGTTTCTTGCGGCGACTCGCGGAGGAAATGACGTTCACGTCCACGCCGTCCCCGGCATGGACAAAGCCGCGCGGCAGGATCTCCGCGAGTTCGGGCGAGGCGAGCGTCACCGGAATGTCGCAGGCACGATCCGGGGATAACCACACCGGCGCGCCAACCGTGCCACTGGATTTGAAGTCGCGCGTTATCTTGCGCACAACGTCGGCAATTCGCGCGACGCCTTCGGCTGCTATAACGCTGACGATCAGAGAGTCGCTCATTCGTGGGAAAGTGTTGAGAAATGTCCGTTGATGCGGTGCTTATCGCAGGGCCGACCACCAGCGGCAAGTCCGCGCTGGCATTGGCGCTGGCCGAGGAAATCGACGGCGCGGTGATCAACGCCGATTCCATGCAGGTCTATACGGAGACGCGCATCCTCACCGCGCGCCCGACCGACGAGGACATGTCGATCGCGCCGCATCTGCTCTATGGCCATGTGAGCGTGAGCGAGAGCTATTCGGCCGGGCGCTACCAGGCGGAAGCCGCGCATGCGCTGCGCACCACGCGCGAATCCGGCCGCATCCCGATCTTCGCCGGGGGCACCGGAATGTATTTCGGCGTGCTGACGGACGGGCTCGCCATCGTGCCGCCCATTCCTTCGGGCGTGCGCGAGGCGGCGGAAGCACGGCGCGAAAAGCTGGGGCCGGAGGCGTTTCACGCCGAGCTTGCCAAGCGCGATCCCGTCGCCGGCGAAAAATTGCGGCCCAGCGATACACAGCGCACCTTGCGCGCGTGGGAAGTGTTCGAGGCGACGGGACGCCCGCTGTCGGAGTGGCAGACGGAGATGAGCGAGCCGTTGCTCGCCAACATGAATGTGGCCCGCGTAATCATCTCGCCGCCGCGCGATGTGCTGCACCAGCGGATCAATCATCGCTTCGACCAGATGCTGAAGGCCGGCGCGATGGAGGAAGCCACGGCGCTGGAAGACCCTTCGCCGACCGCCGCCAAGATCCTGGGACTGCGCGAACTACGCGCGGCAGCGGAGGGCACAATGCCGCTCGAAGAAGCCGTGGAGCAGGCCAAGGCCCGCACCCGCCAATATGCCAAACGCCAAATGACGTGGTTTCGCCACCGCATGGCCGACTGGACGTGGGTGGAAGCGCAAGAATTGAGCAATATTCTTCCGTTATTGATGGACGCAGCGGCGTGAAATTGCTTGACGGGGCCAAAAACCGCCCTTAGCGTTCGCAACTGCAATAAGGGGCCGGATATGAACCGCGCACTCGTAATTATTGGTGGGCCGCTGACTGGGCCGGGTTGAACCCGGAATTCCCTGCTGGCGGCGTTCGGACAAGAGGCGGCAACGCCTCTTTTTCTTTTGTGGATGGACGCGATGGACCGAGACGGAACCGAACTGACAATGGCCCCGCCCAAACAGGCTGCGGGCGCGCTCGAGCTGAGCGGCGCGGAGATCGTCATTCGCGCGCTCAAGGATCAGGGCGTGAAGCACATTTTCGGCTATCCGGGCGGCGCTGTGCTTCCGATTTACGACGCGATCTTCCAGCAAGAAGGCATCGTGCATGTGCTTTGCCGCCACGAGCAGGGCGCGACGCACGCCGCCGAAGGCTATGCCCGCTCCACCGGCAAGCCTGGCGTGGTGCTGGTGACGAGCGGCCCGGGCGCGACCAATGCGGTGACGGGCCTGACCGATGCATTGATGGATTCCATTCCGCTGATCGTGATCACCGGGCAGGTGGCCACGCATCTGATCGGCACCGACGCCTTCCAGGAAGCGGACACGGTGGGCATCACGCGCGCCTGCACCAAGCACAACTGGCTGGTGAAGGATGCGAACGATCTTGCCCGCGTGATGCACGAGGCATTTCAGATCGCAACCACCGGCCGCCCCGGCCCGGTGGTGATCGACATTCCCAAAGATGTGCAGTTCAAGAAGGGCGCCTATGTCGCGCCGGCGTCGGTGAAGCACCGCACCTTTCGCGTGAAGAGCGATCCCGATCTTGGCCAGATCGTGAAAGCCATCGAAATGATGGCCGAAGCGAAACGGCCGTTGTTCTACACCGGCGGCGGCATCATCAATTCCGGCCCGGTGGGTAGCAAGTTGTTGCGCGAGCTGGTGACGCTGACGGGTTTCCCGGTGACGTCCACCCTGATGGGGCTTGGCGCTTTTCCGGCATCTTCGAAGGAATGGCTCGGCCTTGTCGGCATGCACGGTACTTACGAAGCCAACAATGCGATGCACGATTGCGATCTGATGATCTGCCTTGGTGCGCGCTTCGATGACCGCGTGACGGGCAAGATCGACTTGTTCTCGCCGAACTCGAAGAAAATCCATCTCGACATCGATCCTTCGCAGATCAACAAGAACGTGCGTGTGGACGTGCCCATCGTGGCCGATGCCGCCAAGGCACTGAAGGAGATGCTGCATTTCTGGAAGACACAAAAGCGCAAAACCGATGCGGCGGCGCTGAAAGACTGGTGGCAGCAGATCGACGCCTGGCGCGCGAAGAAGTCGCTCGACTACAAGCCATCATCCACGCTCATCAAGCCGCAATATGCCATCGACCGGCTTTATGAACTGACGCGCGGGCGCAATGTGTTCATCACCACCGAAGTCGGCCAGCACCAGATGTGGGCGGCGCAGCGCTTCAAATTCGAGGAGCCGAACCGCTGGATGACATCGGGCGGCCTCGGCACGATGGGCTACGGCCTGCCCGCGGCGGTGGGCGTGCAGATGGCGCATCCGGATGCGCTGGTGATCGATATTGCGGGCGAGGCGTCCGTGCAGATGACGATGCAGGAAATGAGCACGGCGGTGCAGTACGATCTGCCGATCAAGATCTTCATCCTGAACAACGAATATATGGGCATGGTGCGCCAGTGGCAGCAGCTTCTGCATGGCGGGCGCTATTCGCATTCCTATTCGGAAGCCTTGCCGGATTTCGTGAAGCTGGCGGAAGCCTATGGCGGCGTCGGCCTGCGCGCGCAGACGCCGGATGAGCTGGATGCGAAGATCATCGAGATGATCGACAGCCCCAAGCCGGTGCTGTTCGATTGCCGCGTCGATCCGAAGGAGAACTGCTATCCGATGATCCCATCGGGCAAGGCGCATAACGAGATGATCCTGTCGGACGCGATGGAGGAAGAAACCGTGGTGTCCGACGAAGGGAAGATGTTGGTCTGATGCGCGCGCCAACCGAACGTCACACCATCGCGGTGCTTGTCGATAACGAGGCGGGCGTGCTGGCGCGCGTTGTGGGCCTGTTCTCCGGGCGCGGCTACAACATTGAAAGTCTCACCGTGGCGGAGGTGGATCACGCCGCGCATACCAGCCGCGTCACCGTCGTCACCAGCGGCACGCCGGACGTGATCGAGCAGATCGAGGCGCAACTGCGCCGCCTTGTGCCGGTGCATTCCGTGGTGAACTGGACGACATCGTCCCCCGGCATCGAGCGCGAGATGGCGCTGGTGAAGGTGGCCGGCACCGGCGACAAGCGCGCCGAGGCCCAGCGCATCAGCACCATCTTCCGCGCCCATATCGTGGACACCACGCACAACAGCTTCGTATTCGAGATCACCGGCGCGCCTGGCAAGATCGACAATTTCGTGGATTTGATGCGGCCTCTTGGCCTCGTCGATGTGTCGCGCACCGGCGTTGCCGCCATATCGCGCGGCCCGGAGGCGATGTAAACTTTGCCTTATGGGGAACGAAGCACCGGCTCTGCCGCCCACAAACCGTATCGAGGCGTTCAGCGACGGTGTGATCACTATTGTCATCACGATCATGGTGCTCGAATTGAAATTGCCGGAAAATATCTACGGCACGCATTCGTTGATGGGCATCCTCAACTTCGTCAGCCCCAAGGTGCTGAGCTATATGCTGAGCTTTGTGGTGGTGGCGATCCTGCTCATCAATCATCACGCGGTCATGCGGCTGGCGCCCCACGCCACCGCCGGGCTTTACTGGTGGAACGCGAACCTGCTGTTCTGGACGTCGCTTGTGCCGTTCGCCACCGCGACGATGGGGTCCAACCCGTTCGAACCCTCCGCCGTGGCGTTCTACGGTCTTCTCATGTGCGCGGTCTCCATCGCGTTCGCGCTGCTGCACGGCTATGCGGAACGGCTTTCCATTTCCGTGCGGCGCACGTGGCTTCGAAACTATTTCGACATCGGCAAGGACGTCGTTTCCAGTGCGTTGTACGTGATCGGCGCGGGGCTCGCTTTCGTGTCGGTCTATATCGCCTTTGCGATTTTTGTCGCGATCTCCGCCGCCTATTTCCTGCCGTCCTACGGTGAACACCACTATTCCACGAAAGGTTGAGTCATGCGCGTGTATTACGATCGGGATGCCGATCTGAATCTTATCAAGAACAAGAAGGTCGCCGTCATCGGCTTCGGGTCGCAGGGGCACGCCCATGCGCTCAACATGCGCGACAGCGGCGTGAAGGATGTCGCCATCGCGGCGCGTCCGGGGGCTTCCGCCGACAAGGCGGAGAAGGCGGGCTTCAAGGTGATGAGTACGGCCGATGCCGCCAAATGGGCGGATGTGATGATGATGGTGACGCCCGACGAATTGCAGGCGGACATCTACAAAAACGATCTTGAGAAGAACATGAAGCAGGGCGCGGCGCTTCTGTTCGCGCATGGCTTCAACATTCATTTTCGCCTGATCGAAGCGCGCAAGGATTTGGACGTGCTGATGGTGGCGCCGAAAGGCCCCGGCCATACGGTGCGCAGCGAGTATCAGAAGGGCGGCGGCGTGCCGTGCCTGATCGCCGTGGCGCAGGATGCCAGTGGCAACGCGCAGGATCTCGGTCTTGCCTATGCCAGCGCCATCGGCGGCGGCCGCGCGGGCGTGATCGAGACGAGCTTCCGTGAGGAATGCGAAACCGATCTCTTCGGCGAACAATCGGTTCTGTGCGGCGGGCTGGTCGAACTCATCCGCGCCGGGTTCGAGACGCTGGTCGAAGCGGGTTACGCGCCGGAGATGGCCTATTTCGAATGCCTGCACGAGGTGAAGCTGATCGTGGATCTGATTTACGAAGGCGGCATCGCGAACATGAATTACTCCATCTCCAACACTGCGGAGTATGGCGAGTATCGCACCGGCCCGCGCCTGATCACGCCGGAAACCAAAGCGGAGATGAAGCGCGTTCTGGACGACATCCAGACCGGCAAATTCGCGCGCGACTGGGTGCTGGAGAACAAGGCCGGCCAGGCTTCGTTCAAGGCCACCCGCGCCAAGCTGGCCGCGCATCCCATCGAGGAAGTCGGCGCCAAGCTGCGCGCCATGATGCCCTGGATCGCCAAGAACAAGCTGGTGGACCAGGCGAAGAATTGACATCGCGACAGCGATGTCATCCCCGGCGAGACACGCTGAAGCGTGGCGAGGGAAGGGGATCCAGGTAGCTAGGCGGGATTTAGTCTAACCACCTGGGTTCCCTTCCCCTCGCATTGCTGATGCAATGCGAGGCCGGGAATGACAATTGGGGAAACACACCATGCCGCTTGCACAGAAACCCGTCGCTTCGCCGTTCGGTCATGGCACGCAGGCCGCAGAAGTCGTCAAAGGCATCGACCTCAAGGGCAAGACAGCCATCGTCACCGGCGCATCCTCTGGGCTCGGCGTCGAAACCGTTCGTGCGCTGGCGCAATCAGGCGCGCGCGTCATCATGCCGGTGCGCTCGCGCAAGCAGGCGGAGGAGGTGGCGGCCGATATTAAAAAGTCCACCGGCAACGACGCCATCGAGGTGGCGGACATGGATCTGGGCGATTGGCCGAGCGCGCGCAAATTCGCGGACGATTTTGTGAAGCGCGGCATCCCGCTCGACATCCTGATCAACAATGCCGGCATCATGGCCACGCCCGAACGCCGGATCATGGGCAATGTGGAGTCGCAATTCGGCACCAACCATCTGGGCCACATGACGATGACCTGCCATCTGGCGCCGGCCTTTCACAGCGGCACGCGCGTTGTCGCGCTGTCGTCCATCGGCCATCGCCGCAGCCCTATCAAATTCGACGATCCGAACTTCGAGAAGACGCCCTATGACAAATGGGAAGCCTATGGCCAATCCAAGACGGCCAATTCGCTGTTCGCGGTGGAATTGAACCGCCGCCTCGAGCCGAAGGGCGTCTTCGCCTATGCCGTGCATCCCGGCGGCATCATGACCAATCTGCAGCGCGACATGAGCGATGCGGAGATCAAGGCGATGGGCTGGATCGACGAGAAGACGGGCAAGCCGCGCGAAGGCTTCAAGACCCCGGCCGGCGGTGCCTCCACGGCCGTATGGGCCGCGACCTCGCCGCTGCTGGCCAGCGGCGGCGGCGTCTATTGCGAGGATTGCAACGTCGCGGTCGCATTGCCGGCCGACGACAAGAGCTTCGTGGGCGTTCGCCCATGGGCCATCGACGCCGACGCGGCAAAGCGCTTGTGGTCTCTCTCCGAAAAAATGCTGGGCGAAACCTTCGACCTATAGTGTTACGACGCCGGGCTCCGCGGCGCGGTCGATAACGTCGAATCGCGCGTGATCCCCGATGTTCTGCTGCGCGAACTCCCGCGCTTCTTCGATGTTGGCTCGCGCGCACATGTGAATAAACGCCAGCTTGCCGTCGGCGTGGTAAAATCGAATTTCATAATCAGGCATCCCGAACTCCTACTTTAACTCTCTAATGGGGGAACGTTCCGCCTGTGGCGCGAGCCGGAACTTTCGTTGGCCAAAACGGGGCGGGATGTGGTTGAAATATGTCGATCACACCGGATGGATTTTTTGCATGCGCCTGGGAACCCCGCTCTCGCCAACCGCAACACGCGTGATGCTTCTGGGATCGGGCGAACTCGGAAAGGAAGTGATGATCGAGCTGCAGCGCTTCGGCGTGGAAGTGATCGCGGTGGATCGTTATGCGCATGCGCCGGCGAGCCACGTGGCGCACCGCGCGCATGTCATCGACATGACCGACGCCAAAGCGCTGCGCGCGCTGGTGGAGAAGGAAAAGCCGCATCTCATCGTGCCGGAGATCGAGGCCATCGCGACCGACGAACTGGTGGCGATTGAAAAAGACGGCGTGGCGAAGGTCATCCCCACGGCGTTTGCCGCGCACACCACGATGAACCGCGAGCGTATCCGCGTGCTGGCGGCGGAAACTCTGAAAGTGCCGACATCGCCTTACGCCTTCGCCTCTTCGCAGGAGGAATTGCAGGCGGCGGCGGATCGCATCGGCTATCCCTGTTTTGTGAAGCCGGTGATGTCGTCATCCGGCAAGGGGCAGTCGCGGCTGAAAGCCAGTGGCGATGTGCCCGGCGCCTGGGAAAAGGCGATGAGCGCCGGCCGCGTGAAGCAACCGCGCGTGATTGTCGAAGGCGAAGTGAAATTCGATTTCGAGATCACGCTGCTCACCGTGCGTGCGAAGGATGGTACGCATTTCTGCGAGCCCATCGGCCATGTGCAGGTGGATGGCGACTATGTGGAAAGCTGGCAGCCCCAGGCGATGAGCAAGGCGGCGCTGGAGAAAGCGCGCGACATGGCCGGCAAGGTGACGGCGGCGCTGGGCGGCTGGGGCATCTTCGGCGTGGAATTGTTCGTGAAGGGCGACGACGTGTGGTTCTCCGAACTCAGCCCGCGTCCGCACGACACCGGCCTCGTCACGCTGGTCTCGCAATATCAAAGCGAGTTCGCGCTGCATGCACGCGCGATTCTGGGATTGCCGGTTTCAACGGAGATGAAATCGCCCGGCGCGTCCGCGGTGATCTATGGCGGCATGGACGCGAAGGGCATCGCGTTCGAAGGCGTGGCTGAAGCGCTCGCCGATCCGCAAACGGAGTTGCGCCTGTTCGGCAAGCCCGAAAGCTATGTGAAGCGCCGCATGGGCGTGGCGCTGGCGCGCGGCGGCGATACGGATGATGCGCGTGCGCGCGCGAAGAAAGCGGCGTCGCTGGTGAAGCCGGTCAGCGCCTGATCTGCGCCGCCAGCCAGTCCGCCGTCTGTTCCGGGGTGCGCTTGTCGGTCTGGCGGTCCACCATCAAATTCGCCTGCTGCATGGTCTTGAGGTCGATGGCGCCGATCAGCGGCTTCAGCGCGGCTATCATCTTCCCGTCATGCGCATGCTTTGCCGAGACCAGGACCACGGCATCGTAGGGCGGCAGCGCGTTCTTCGGATCGCGGAGCAGTTTCAGATTGTACTGCGCGATGCGTCCGTCGCTGGAGAAGGCGGTGATGGCATCAACGTCACCGCTTGCCACCGCGCGATACATGAAATCCGACTGGTACTGCCGTTGCCGCGCGAAGCGCATGCCATAGGTGTTCTGGACGGAGCGCCATTCCGGCCGCGAGAAAATCTCGTAATCGCCGCCGATGGTCATGCTGCCGGACCGGATCGCGAGATCGGCCAGGGTGTTGATGTGCAGCTTGTCGGCATGGTCGCGCCGCATGGCGATGGCATAGGCATTCTCGAAGCCGAGCGAGCCGAGCGTCAGGATGCCGTATTTCTTTTGCAGATAATCGGTCATCTGCTTGAGAACGGCGGCGCGACCCGGCTGATCGGTGCGCTTCATTTCGTTCGTCCAGATCGTGCCCGTGTAGTCGACATAGACGTCGATGTCGCCGTTCACCAGCGCATGAAACGCCACCGCCGACCCCAAGCCGTCGCGCCGCGCCGTCGCAAAGCCCGCATCCCCGATCCGCTTCTCCATCAGCGCGCCGAGGATGTATTGCTCGTCGAAGCTCTTGGTGCCGATTGTGATGGTTTCGCGCGCCTGGCCGAACAGTGGAAACAGGCTCACGGCCACGATGACGACGATGCCGCCAAGTGCACCATACAGCCGCCAACGGGAGCGTTTGGCGAACCCGTCTTCGGCCATTGCCAGCAAACGATCGATAGCGAGTGCGAGCAGGGCCGCCGCGACGCAGCCGAACAGCACCAGCGTCCAGTTCTCCGTCTGCAAGCCGGTGAAGATGTAATTGCCCAGGCTCGTCTGGCCGATGGGCGTGGACAGTGTGGCGGTGCCGATCACCCACACCGCGGCGGTGCGGATGCCGGCCATGATCACCGGGGCGGCCAGCGGCAGCTCCACGAGCCAGAGCGATTGCCACGGCGTCATGCCCGTGGCGCGCGCCGCCCGCAGGATGGATGGATTCAGTCCGGTCAAGCCGACGATCGTGTTCCGCAAAACCGGCAGCATTGAATAAAGCGTGAGCGCCAGCATCGCGGGGAGAAATCCAAGTGCGCGGAAGCTGAAGCCAAACGCGTCGGCGGTGAAGGCCGAGACGATGATCAGAAGCGGATAGAACAGCGCGAGCAGCGCCAGTCCCGGTATGGTCTGCACCACGCTGGCGACGCCGAGCAGCGGGCCGCGCAGCCATGCCGCGCGATAGGCCGCAATCGCGAGCGGCAGGCTTATGAGCAACCCGAGCAGGATCGCGGACACGCTCAGAAGAACGTGCTGGCCAAGATAATCCGGCAGATGCGCCAGAGCGGCGGAGAAAAGACCGGTCATGCGCTCTGCATCGTCCTTGCGAGTTTCTCCGCGCGGCGGCGGGGGATCTCGATCATGCGGCGCACGAAATCGTTGGCAGGATGCGATGCGAGTTCCTGTGGCGAAGCGGCCTGCAGCAATTCACCGTCCCGCATCACCGCAATGCGATCCGCCAGCAGGAACGCTTCGGTCATGTCATGGGTCACGAGAATGGTGGTGAGGCCCAGCTTGTCATGGATGGTGCGGTATTCGCCGGCCAGCTCGTCGCGTATCAGCGCATCGAGCGCGCCGAAAGGCTCGTCCATCAGCATGATCTTCGGCCGTGCGGCGAGTGCGCGGGCCATGCCGATGCGCTGGCGCTGGCCGCCGGATAGCTGCGCCGGAAAGCGGCTCGCCACGGTGTCGTAGTCGAGTTGCATCAGCTCCAGCAACTCGCGCACGCGCGCGTCGATTTCGTCCTGCGGCCAACGCAGCAGGTTCGGCGTTACGGCGATGTTCTCCGCCACGGTCATGTGCGGGAACAGGCCGATTTCCTGAAACACAAAACCCATGCGCCGTCGTAGCGCCACGGGATCGCCGGCGCGGACGTCGTCGCCGTCGATCAGCACGCGCCCGTCGCTCGGTTCGACGAGACGGTTGATCATGTTGAGCGTAGTCGTCTTGCCGCTGCCGGACTCGCCGATCAGCACCAGGAATTCGCCGTCCTGTATGCTCAGGTTCACATCGCGCACGACGGGCACGGCATTGCCATACTGCTTGGAGAGATTTTCGAGTTCGATCATTACACCCCGCATCGGCACCTTCGCGCGATGCGGCGGCAAATGCAAAGATTCATGTCGGATTTTCCAGACTGAACATCGCAGAATCGTCGTCATAGGAGAATAATTCGGCGAAACGCGCCCATGCGGTGACGGTGGAGAGCGTTTCGTCGGCGGCTTCTTCCGTCATGTGATCTTCCAGTTCGTCGCGGAAGCGGTTCCATGAGGCGGTGTGGCTCGCGCGCTCGTCCAATACGCGGCGAATATGCGCAGCGAGTGGAACATAGCGGATCAGCAGCCGCGCAAAGATGCGCTTGCGCTCGTCCGTTTCTTCGCTGGCGAAGCGCTTGCCGTTGTCGGTCAGCTTGATATCGCCACCTTCCACATCGGCGAGGCGCAGCATCTGCAGCGCTTCGGCGACAGGAAACAGCTCGTCGATCTCGAATTGTGTTTCCGCCGCGATTTCCGGCAGATCGGCCTTGCCGTTGAACGGCGCGGCGGAAACCGCTTCGAGCAGGCCGGAGATGGAGTTGGCCGGGACCGGATGCAGAATCGTGCCAATCGTTGCGCGGTCGACCTTCTGCGCCGTGCGCCGCGCCGTCATTTCGGCATAGATGCGCTCCACCAATGCGCTGAACGCCGGATCGTTACGGTCGCGCGGTTGCGCTAGAGGGATGGGAATCTCGCTGACGATCTTGCCGGGATTGGTCGAGAACAGGCAGACGCGGTCGCACATCAACACCGCTTCTTCGATGTTGTGCGTGACAAGGATGATGCCTTTCATCGGCAGATCGCCTTCGCTCCACAGTTCGATCAGGTCTGTGCGCAGGTTTTCCGCCGTCAAAACATCGAGCGCAGAGAAGGGTTCATCCATCAGCAGAATGTTCGGATGCACGACGAGCGCGCGCGCGAAGCCCACCCGCTGGCGCATGCCGCCGGAAAGCTCGCGCGGGAACGCACTCTCGTAACCGTCAAGACCGATCAGGTCGATCGCATCCAGCGCGCGTTTGCGGATTTCTTCAGCCGGCAGGCCCAACGCCTCCAAACCAAGCTGCACATTCTCCAAAACCGTGAGCCAGGGAAACAGAGCAAAGCTCTGGAACACCATAGCGATACCGCTCGCCGGACCGTCGATTTCGGCACCGAGATATTTGGCGGAACCACTCGTCGGTGAAGAAAGCCCGGCAATGATCCGCAGCAGCGTGGATTTGCCGGAGCCCGAACGGCCGAGCAGGCCCACGATCTCACCTTGTTTTACTGTGAGATTTACGTCTTCCAGTACCAGCAGCTCGCTGCCGCCCGCGCGCGGAAAAGCGCGGCGAATGTCCTTCAATTCGAGAAGCGCTTCCATTGTCTTCTCCTATGTAAGCCGAAATTTGCGTTCGGCGTACCAGTAGAGCGGCCGCCAGAAAATGCGGTTGATCACACTCACCAACAGCGCCATCACCGCAGTGCCGAGAACCACGCGATGGAAGTCGCCCGCCACACTGGCCCTTTGGATATAATCGCCGAGTCCGTGGGCGTGCAGCGTGCTGTGGCCCCAGTTCACAAATTCCGCGACGATGGCCGCGTTCCACGACCCGCCGGACGCCGTGATCGCGCCCGTCACATAGAATGGGAACACCGCCGGCAACGCGATCTTCTTCCACCACAGCCAGCCCTTCACGCCGAAATTGTCGCCCGCATCGCGCAGGTCGCGCGGCAATCCGCTGGCACCTGCGATGACGTTGAAGAGAATGTACCACTGCGTTCCCAGCACCATCAGCGGCGACAGCCATACGTCCGGGTTAAGGTGGAAGCCGACGATCAACGAGACGGCTAGCGGAAACAGGATGTTCGCCGGAAATGCCGCAAGGAACTGCGCGACCGGCTGCACGATCTGCGCAAGCTTCGGACGCAAGCCGACATAGATGCCGACGGGAGTCCAGATCGCGCTCGCAATGGCGATGAGCACAAAGACGCGGATCATCGTGAGGAAACCTAGAGCGAAGGCATTGAAGACTTCGGTCCACGGTAGCGCTGCCGCGGAGAACGCGTAGATTCGCCAGGCCGCATAGGCAATGATGGCGAAAATAAATGCCATCCATGCCGCGTCGGCCGCGCGCGATGCGATGGGGCTCACGCGGTCGTCGCGTCGGCCGAAGGACGGGGGCCGCAGGCTGTAGGTCCAGCGCAAGAAGCGGTCCGCAGGCGTGCTCATCACGTCGAACAGGCTGGAACGCCGCAGCATGGTGAGCATCCAGCTTTCCGGCTCGTCATCGCTCTGCTCCTGATCGATCCGGAATCGGAAAGCCCAAGCGACGAGCGGGCGGAACAGAAGCTGGTCGTAGATCAGGATCACGATCAGCATGGCGCCGATCGCCCAGAAGATCGCATCCAGATTGCGGTGTTCGATGGCCAGCGCGATGTAGGAGCCGATGCCGGGAAGGGCGATGGTGGTGTGGCCAACCGTGATGGCCTCGGCCGCCACCACGAAGAACCAGCCGCCGGACATGCTCATCATCATATTCCAGACCAGCGACGGCATGGCGAACGGAACCTCGATGCGCCAGAAGCGCGCCCACCCGTTCAGGCCGAACATCCGGCCGGCCTCGATCATCTCGGGCGGCACAGTCCGGAGCGACTGATAGAAGCTGAAGGCCATGTTCCAGGCCTGGCTGGTGAAAAGCGCGAACACGCAGGCCAATTCGGCACCGAATATCCGCCCCGGCGACAGGGACAGGAAGAACACCACCGTGATCGAGATGAAGCTGAGGATCGGAACGGATTGCAGGATGTCCAGCAGGGGGATGAGCAGACTTCCGGCGCGCGCGCTTTTGGCGGCCAAAGTCGCGTAGGTGAAAGTGAAGCCCAGCGACACCCCCATTGCGATCAGCATCCGAAGTGCGGTGCGCAGCGCATATCCGGGCAGATAGGATGGGTCCAGCGAGAGCGGCTGGGCGGTCAGAACCGCCAGAGGCTGACCCAGCATCCGGCTCGCCTGCGCGAAGGCCACCACAAAGCCCAAAACCAGCAGGGCGGCCAAGATGTCCCACCCGCCGGGCAACAGGCGGCGTGCCTCGATCGCAATGGGCGGCAGGATCTTCATATCCGGCAAGCCTTCGAGGGGTAATGGATCGTCGTGCGGGGGCTCCGTTCGGACACGAACGGCGCGGGCGCTTTGAAGCACTCCGGACAGGCCGGGGGAAGCGGTATTTTATGACCGATTCGTCAGCCGATTGCCGCAGGCAGCCGGGTTCACGCGCCGCCGGCTGGGGACGCCGGAAGACGGGAAAATAAGCCCGTCCGTTCATATTGCGTCCCTGCGCAAAATCGGCGTAAAACATTGGAAACGAAGCAGAAAGCGGTCGTTTTACGCCATTTTCATGCTCTTCGTTTTAAAGTTAGCGGACCGTACAAAGCGGGCGGAATGGCAACCGGACGATGATCGAGAGCGTGCACATCGAGATGGCAGGCGGAGTTTTCTCCGCTCGCGATTTCGCGCGCGCCGATCACGCACATGCTTCTTCCCTCGGTTTGCCGCTGGCGCAGCTTCTCCTCCTTAGCTGCCCCTAGGCGTCGGCTGCTCGTGAGATCGGGCGGACGTTTAGGGGACCAATTTGGCGAAGGGAGTCGATTGAAGCCGCTGGATGCGGCAAACGAAGGACGAAGACTATGACCACCACGAACACGCAAAAAACCGAACGCATAAAAATATTCGACACGACGTTGCGCGACGGCGAGCAGTCGCCCGGCGCCGCGATGACGCATGAAGAAAAAATCGAAGTCGCCGAACTGCTGGACGAGATGGGCGTCGACATCATCGAAGCCGGCTTTCCGATTTCGTCGCAAGGCGATTTCGATGCGGTGAACACCATTGCCAAGCGCACGAAGAACGCCGTGATCTGCGGATTATCGCGCGCCGGTTTGAAGGACATCGACCGCGCCGCCGAGGCTCTCAAGCCGTCGAAACGATTCCGCATTCACACTTTCATTTCCACCAGTCCGGTTCATATGAAGCACAAGCTTCAGATGGGTCCGAATTCGGTGATCGAGGCGATTGCGGCATCGGTTGGCCATGCGCGCCGATTCACCGACGACGTGCAATGGTCGCCGGAAGATTCGACGCGAACGGAACGGGATTTCCTGTGTTTTGCGGTCGAAACGGCCATCGCGAACGGTGCCACCACCATCAACATTCCCGACACGGTGGGCTATTCCACGCCGCAGGAATTCTACGAGATGATCGTGGATCTCAGGAACCGCGTTCCCAATATCGACAAGGCGACCATCGCCACGCACTGCCACAACGATCTCGGCCTGGCGGTGGCCAATTCGCTGGCGGGCGTCCTGGCCGGCGCGCGGCAGATTGAATGCACGATCAATGGCATCGGCGAACGCGCGGGCAATGCGGCGCTGGAAGAAGTTGTCATGGCGCTGAAGGTGCGCCGCGACATCATGCCGTTCACCACCGGCATTGATACGACGATGCTCGCGCGTGCCTCCAAGCTGGTGTCGAACGTCACCGGTTTCCCGGTGCAGTACAACAAGGCCATCGTCGGCAAGAATGCCTTCGCGCATGAAAGCGGCATCCATCAGGATGGCATGCTGAAGAACGTCGAGACGTATGAGATCATGCGCCCCGAAGATGTCGGCGTGCACGCCTCTTCGCTGGTGCTGGGCAAGCTCTCCGGCCGTCATGCCTTCAAGGACAAGCTGGAAGCCCTGGGCTACGAGCTGGACGACAAGGCGTTCCAGGAGGCCTTTCGGCGCTTCAAGGATCTGGCCGACAAGAAGAAGCACGTTTTCGACGAGGACATCGTCGCTCTGGTCGATGACGAGGTGATGCGCGGCCATGACAAGATTCTCATCCGGGCCCTTCGCGTCACGTCTGGCATTAACGTCCCGCCTTCTGCGGAGCTGACGCTTTCTGTGGATGGCCAGGATAAGACCGCAAAGACCACAGGCGATGGCCCGGTCGATGCGATATTCAACGCCATTCGCGAGCTTTACCCGCACGAGGCCAGCCTGCAGCTCTTCCAGATCAAGTCGGTTACGGAAGGCACGGACGCGCAGGCCGGTGCGAGTGTCAGGCTCGAGGAGAACGGGCGCACCGTCACCGGGCGCGCGGCGGACACCGACACGGTGCTGGCCGCGGCAAAGGCCTATGTGAATGCGCTCAACAAGCTTTTGGTGAAACGTGAAAAAAGGGCGCCGGAAACCTTGACCGTCGCGCGATGAAATCGTTACCCCGGCGTTAACCATCGCCGGGGTATTTTTCGCGCGACGGGCGGCAATGGCGGCCCCGGAAGGGAACAGGCAGGCATACATGTTCGGCAGTCTTCTCGGCGTTCTGTCGAGCGATATGGCAATCGACCTCGGAACCGCGAACACCCTGGTTTACGTCAAGGGCCGCGGCATCGTTCTCAACGAGCCGTCGGTGGTCGCGACGATCAGCTCTCGCAATGGCAAGAAGACCGTCCGCGCTGTGGGCAACGATGCCAAGATGATGCTGGGCCGCACGCCCGGCAATATCGAGGCGATCCGCCCAATGCGCGACGGCGTCATCGCGGATTTCGAAGTCGCGGAGGAGATGATCAAGCACTTCATCCGCAAGGTGCATAACCGCCGTTCCTTCGCCAATCCGATGATCATCGTTTGCGTGCCGTCCGGCTCCACCGCCGTGGAACGCCGTGCGATTCAGGAATCGGCCTTGTCCGCTGGCGCACGCCGCGTGTTCCTGATCGAGGAACCGATGGCGGCCGCGATCGGCGCGGGCCTTCCGGTGTCCGAGCCGACGGGCTCCATGATCGTGGATATCGGCGGCGGCACGACCGAAGTGGCCGTGCTTTCGCTGGGCGGCATCGTCTATTCGCGCTCCGTGCGCGTCGGCGGCGACAAGATGGACGAGGCGGTGATCGCCTATATTCGTCGCCATCAGAACCTTCTGATAGGCGAAGCCTCCGCCGAGCGCATCAAGAAAGAGATCGGCACCGCGGCCCCGCCGGCCGAAGGCAATGGCGTGACCCTCGAAATCAAAGGCCGCGATCTTTTGAACGGCGTGCCCAAGGAAATCACCATCACGCAGCGCCACATCGCCGAAGCGCTGGCGGAGCCCACCAGCCAGATCGTGGAAGCGGTGAAAGTGGCGCTGGAAGCCACCCCGCCGGAACTGGCCGCCGATATCGTGGACAAGGGAATCGTTCTGACCGGCGGCGGTTCGCTGCTGGCCAATCTCGATCAGGTCCTGCGCGAGGAGACCGGGCTTCCCGTCTCCATCGCGGACGATCCGCTTTCCTGCGTGGCGCTGGGTACCGGCCGCGTGCTGGAAAACACCAAGGGCATGAGACACGTCCTGACCACCGCATTCTAGAATTCGCGCGAGTAGCCGATGCCGAACGGTTCGATGAGGTACACGCGGGGGCGGGGCAATGCCCAGCTTCCGCTTGCCATCGTCGCCGTTCTGGCCGTGGTGCTGGTGTTGGTCGGAAAGGCGCAGTCGTCCCTGTTCGACCGCGCCCGCGCGTCCTTCACGGACTGGACGCGGCCTGCGCTGGAATGGGTGAGCACGCCGTTCGACAAGGCGACAGCCTGGTTCGACGGCATCGGCGACATCTTCGTCGTCTATCAGGAGAACCAGCGCCTCAAGCAGGAGAATGCGCGGCTCCGCCAGTGGCAGAGCGCGGCGCTGCTGTTGGATGAAAGATTGAAGCGCTACCAGTTGCTTCTGAATGCCGTGCCGGATCCCGCGCTCAATGCGCACACCGCGCGCGTGATCGGGCGCGCCAGCCATCCCTTCCTCGACACGATGATCATCGATGCCGGCAAGGGACAGGGCGTGAAGCCGGGGCAAGCGGTGGTCGATGCGCGCGGCATGATCGGCCGCATCTTTCTGTCCGGCCAGCGCACCTCGTGGGTATTGCTGCTTACCGACCTGAACAGCCGCATCCCCGTTGCCATTCATCCCGGCAACATCCAGGCGATCATGGCCGGCGACAACACGCCCGATCCGTCGCTGGAAACCCTGGCGACGACGACACAGCCGAAGGTGGGCGATCAGGTGGTCACGTCCGGCGACGGGGGGCTTATCCCGCCGGGTATTCCGGTCGGCGTACTGGTCGCGAGCGGTCATGGCCTCCGCGTTGCGCTCTTGGCAGATGCGGCGGCCAGTCAGGATGTCCGCATCGTGGACTTCAAACTTCCGCCAGAACAGCCGCCTGCGCCTTCGCCCGGCGATCTGCCGGCAACCGCCGCCGGCCTGAAACCGGAACCGCCCGCGGCGCCGCCGGAGGCGCCCGCGACGGATGGCGCACAGACGTCCACTCCCCAAGCAGCGGCCAAAACGGCGGCTCCCAAGACTGCCGCGCCGTTGCAGCCCGCTGCGTCCGCACCGAAGCCGGCGCCGCCCGCTGCAAACGGCGGCGACGATACGCAGGATCAATGACGGCGATGTCGGACAGGCTCGGCTGGTCGTTTCGCGGTGCGGTCGGCGCTTCCATTCCGTTTATTTGCGCGCTGATCGGCGTGATCGTGTCCAACATTCCGGTTTCGCTCTTCGGTACGCTGGTGCCGCCGCCGATGTTCGGGCTGATGCCGATCTATTTCTGGTGTCTGGTGCGGCCCGACCTCATGCCGCCCTTCGCGGTGTTCGTCATCGGCATTCTTCAGGACCTTCTCGGCGGCGGCGCCGCGGGCGTCTGGACGCTTTCGTTCATCGCTGGTTATGCCGTCGTGGACCGCGAGCGGGATTCCTTCGCGGGACTTGCGGGCATCGGCGCAATCCTTGGGTTTGGCGCATCCATGCTCATCGCGGGCGCGACCGCCTACTTCGTTACAGCGGTTTACTACTGGCACATGCCGCCGGTTGCACCGATCGTGGTCGAGATTGCGGTCAGCGTGATTTTCTATATTCCGGTTGCGCTCATCCTCGGCGTGATCCATCGTCGCCTCGTGGGCCCGCTCAGAGGCGATTTCTGATGCCCATTTTCGACCGCAAGGACAAAAGCCGCTACGCAACCTTCACGCGCCGCACGCTCATGATGACGGGCGGGGTGAACGTTGTGTTCGCCGTGCTGGCGGGACGGCTCTACCAGCTTCAGATCGTCGAGGGCGACGAGTTCATGACGCGCGCGGAGGAAAACCGCGTCAGCCAGCGACTCGTTGCGCCGCTGCGCGGCCGCATCGTGGATCGTTTCGGAGTCGAGCTGGCCTCCAACCGCCGCAACTATCGCGTGCTGATCGTGAAAGAGCAGGCCGTGGACGGCGTGGACGCCGCCATCGAGTCCATTGGAAAGCTCATCTACCTCTCCGATCACCAGCGCGAGAAGGTGAAGCGCGATATCGCGAACAACAAACCCTTCGCGCCCGTGCCCGTGGCGGAAAATCTCTCCTGGGACGAGTTCGCGCGCATCAACCTGCATTTGCCCTATCTGCCGGGCATTCAGCCGGATGTCGGCGAAACCCGCGCTTATCCCTACGGACCGGAGCTCTCGCACATTCTGGGCTACGTCGCGTCGGTGTCGCAGGACGACATGAAGGACGACAGCGACCCGCTGCTGAGTCTTCCCGGCTTTCGCATCGGCAAGCGCGGCATCGAAAAGGAATATGAGCGCAAGATCCGCGGCAAGGCCGGCGCGAGCCGCGTGGAGGTCAATGCCTATGGGCGCGTGATCCGCGAATTGGGACGTGACCAGGGCACGCCCGGTTCCGACGTCTATCTCACCATCGATCAACAAGTTCAGCAATTCGCGGCGCAGCGGTTGGGCAACGAGAGCGCGGCCTGCGCTGTGCTGGATGTCACCAATGGCGACGTAATCGCGCTGGTGTCTTCTCCCGGATACGACCCGAATGCCTTTAACGTTGGCATCTCGCAGGCCGAATGGAATTCGTTGACCACGAACGATCACAAGCCGCTGATCAACAAGGTGATCACCGGCGAATACCCGCCGGGCTCCACCTTCAAGCCGGTCATCGCTACAGGCTGCATGGACAACGGGCTGGCGGACCTCACGGTGAACTGCTCCGGTTCAATGACCTTGGGCAACAACGTCTTCCATTGCTGGGCATGGAAGAAGGGCGGTCACGGCCATGTCGATCTGAAGCGCGGTATCGCTGTGTCGTGCGACATCTTCTTCTACGAAGCGGCCAAGCGGCTGGGCATCGACAAGATTCACGAGACTGCGCTCGCGATGGGCATGGGCGCCAAAACCGGCATCGAGTTGCCCGGCGAGCGCCCGGGGCTCATTCCCAGCCGCGAATGGAAGCTGCATCGCTTCGGCGTGGGCTGGCAGCAGGGCGAAACACTCAACACCGGCATCGGCCAGGGCTATGTAACCGCCACGCCCATTCAGCTTGCGACGCTGGCGGCACGCATTGCCAGCGGCAATGCCGTCAGCCCCCGCATCACCCGCTATGTGGGCCATGCCGAACAGGCCCGGCCGCAACTCGACCGCCTGCCATTCTCCGACACGGCGCTCGCGGCCGTGCAGGAAGGCATGAACATGGTGGCAAACGTGCCCGGCGGCACCGCTTACGCCTGGCGCATCACGCAGCCCGGGTTCGAAATGGCCGGCAAGACTGGCACGGCGCAAGTGCGGCGCATCACCCGCGAAGATCGCGCGACGGGACGCGTGGGAAATGCCAATCAGCCGTGGAAGCTGCGCGAACATGCGCTGTTCATTGCCTACGCACCGGTGCAGCTCCCGCGCTACGCGCTCGGCATCATCCAGGAACACGGCGCCACGCCCGAGCATACGCACGTGCAGATGGCGCGCGACATCCTCTTGTTTGCGCAGCAGCGCGATCCTGTGAAACTCCCGAACGCCTATCCGGTCAACGCGGCGCAGAACGACAAGGTGCGCGGATGACGACCCGTTCCTACGCCGCCGCCAAACGCACGCTTTCCATTGGCGACAAGCTGCTGGACGTGAACTGGGGGCTGGTGCTTCTCATCACCATCATCGCGTCCGCCGGTTTTGCGATGCTCTATTCGGTGGCGGGCGGAAGTTTTCACCCCTGGGCGTTGCCGCAGATCTTCCGCTTCATCATCGGGCTGGTGCTGCTCATCGTGATCGCGATGGTGGATATCCGTGTGTGGATGAGCCTTGCCTATCCCGCTTATGGCCTGGCGTTCGTTCTGCTGCTCGCCACGACCATCATGGGAAAGGTCGGCGGTTTGGGAGCGCAGCGTTGGCTGGAACTCGGACCGCTGCAAATACAGCCCTCCGAGTTGATGAAGATCGCGCTGATCCTGGCGCTGTCGCGTTTTTTGCATGGGCAGGCGGTGGAAGACATTTCCAAGCCGCTTAAGCTTCTTATTCCGGTGGCGATGATCGGCGCGCCGGCCGTGTTGGTGCTTATGCAGCCCAATCTCGGTACAGCCACGATCCTGTGTGCGGACGGCGCGTCGTTGCTGTTTCTCGCCGGGCTTTCCTGGTGGTGGATATTGCCGACGATCGGCGCGGCGGTTGCTGCCGTGCCCATCGCGTGGCGCTTCATGCACGGCTACCAGAAGCGGCGGGTTCTGACCTTCCTCGATCCCTCGACGGACGCGCTGGGCGCCGGCTGGAACATCAGCCAGGCGGAGATCGCCGTCGGCTCCGGTGGATTGGCCGGCAAGGGCTACATGCAGGGCACGCAGAGCCGCCTCAACTTCCTGCCCGAAAAGGAAACCGATTTCATCTGGACGGTGCTCGGCGAGGAGTTCGGCTTCGTGGGCTCGATCGCGATGCTGCTTCTGTTCGCTGTCGTCATCGCCTATGGCATCCGCATCGCCATGGCATCGCGCAGCCAGTTCGGGCGATTGCTGGCGACCGGCCTCACGCTCAATTTCTTCTTCTACATCATGATCAACGCCGCGATGGTGATGGGGCTGATTCCCGTGGTGGGCATTCCCATGCCGCTGATTTCCTACGGCGGAACCGCGATGCTGACCGTGATGGTGGGCTTTGGGCTTCTGATGTCGGTGCACGTGCACCGGCAGGTGGAAATCCCGCGCCATTCCAGCGGTTTGATGTGATTTCAGCGCCGCATGGACAGGGCGGGAATCGCCTGCTATAGCCCGCCCCCTCCGGTGGTAAAACCGGTCCGGGTAAGGGTGATTAGCTCAGTCGGTAGAGCAGCTGACTCTTAATCAGCGGGTCGTAGGTTCGATTCCTACATCACCCACCAATTTCTTCCCGAATGCGATTTGTTCTGCGGCCACGCGGGCATTAGCGTGCCGCCGGCTGATATCGCTTGCGGGGCATTCATGCGGATTTTGAAATACGGCGCGCTGGCGCTCATTGCGTTGGCCGTGCTTGGGCTTGGCGCGGTGATCGCGCTCGACCGTCTGGGCCAGCCGCCGGAAGCCGATCCGCAAACGTTCATAGCAGCCGCTGCCCAATATCACGCGCGGATCGTGCGCGACGATTTCGGGGTGCCGCACGTTTTCGGCCATCGCGATGCCGATGTCGCGTTTGGGTTGGGCTTCGCGCATAGCGAGGACGATTTCGGGACCATCCAGGACGTGGTGCTCGCCACGCGTGGCACTCTGGCGGCCACGGCGGGCATCGACGCGGCGAAGACCGACTATCTCGTTCACCTGATGCATGTCTGGAAGACCGTGGACGACAATTACGCCAAGCTACCCGCCGACGTTCGCAAGCTGGCGGAGGCTTATGCGGAAGGCGTCAGCTATTACGCGGCGCTGCATCCGGAAATGCGCAAGCCGCACATTTTGCCGATCACGGGCAAGGATGTCGTCGCGGGCTTTGTGTTCAAGACACCGTTCTTCTATGGCTTCGACAGCACGCTGAAGCATGTTCTGGAGCCTGCGGACGACAAGAAAAAATTGCCGGTGGGTTCGAATGGTATCGCCGTTGCGCCATCGCGTTCTACAGATGGTGCAACGCGCCTGCTCGTCAATTCGCATCAGCCCTATACCGGACCGGTCGCCTGGTATGAGGCAGTTCTGCAAAGCGACGAGGGCTGGCATGTGGCGGGCGGTTTCTTCCCCGGATCGCCCTTCATGCTGCACGGGCATAACGAACATCTTGGCTGGGCCAACACCGTGGACAGCCCCGATCTGGCCGATGTCTATCGCCTCATCATCAATCCGAAGAACGAGAACCAGTATCTGCTGGACGGCAAGTGGCGCGACTTCACCAAAGAGGATGTCGCGTTGCGCGTGAAGCTCTGGGGCCCGCTGATCTGGACCGTGCATCGCGATGCGTTCTTTTCCGTGCATGGCCCGGTGCTGAAGACCGATCACGGCGTCTTTGCCATCCGCTATGCGGGCATGGGCGAATATCGGCAGGTGGAGCAGTATTATCGCCTCGACAAGGCGCGCAATCGCGACGAATGGATCGCGGCGATGAAGCTGCAGGCGCTTCCGTCGATCAACTACATGTACGCCGATGAGAAGGGAAATATCGGCTACGTCTATAACGGCCAGTTCCCGGTGCGGAAGCCCGGATTCAACTGGAAGGGCACCTTGCCGGGCGACCGGTCCGATTTGATCTGGCACGCCTATGTGCCGTTCGACAAAATCCCGCAGCTGTGGAATCCGAAATCCGGTTACGTGTTCAATTCCAACAACACGCCGTTCAAGGCGACCGCCCCGGAAGACGATCTGAAGCCTTCGGACTTTCCGACGTGGATGGGCATCCAGACCAACATGACCAACCGGGCGATGCGCGTGCTGGAAACCTATGGCCGCGATCCGCATATCAGCGGAGAGGCGTTCCGCGCCTACAAATACGATCTCTTCTACAGCGCGGGCTCCGCCGTGGCCGAGGATATCAAGGAAATCGAAGCGGTCGATCCCGGCAAGGATGCGGACCTGAAGCAGGCGCAGCAGATTCTCGCGCGCTGGAATCGCAAGACGGACATCCACAATCGCGGCGCGGCGCTGGCGGTGCTGATGGGCACGCGCGTGGCGCCGGAGGAAGATGGCGGCCCGCGCAAGATGCAGCCGCTGCCGGCGCTGCGCGAGGCGATGGCGGTGCTGAAGGATCATTTCGGAAGGCTCGATCCGGAATGGGGGCAGGTGAACCGCTTCCGGCGCGGCAAATACGATTTGCCCATCGACGGCGGACCGGATGTGTATCGCGCCGTCTATGGCAAGCCGCAGGACGACGGCACGCTGACGGCGGCGGGCGGCGACACCTTCATCATGTTCGTGACCTGGGACAAGAATGGCAAGCTGTCATCCAACAGCATCCACCAGTTCGGATCGGCGACGCTGGACAAGACCTCGAAGCATTATGACGACCAGGTGCCGCGGTTCGTGGCGATGAAGACCAAGCCGGTTCTGTTCACGCGCGACGAACTCAAAGGCCATATCGAAGCCGATTACCAACCCGGCCAGAAACACTAGGAGGACAGCCATGCCCATCTCCAAGCTCTTCGACATTTCCGGCAAGACCGCACTTGTCACCGGCGGATCGCGCGGTATTGGACTGATGATCGCGCGCGGCTTCGTGGAGGCGGGTGTGAAGGTCTACATCTCCTCGCGCAACGCGAAAGCATGCGCCGAAGCTGCGGAAGAACTGAACAAGATCGGCACTTGTATCCCGTTGCCGCACGATCTGGGCACCACCGCCGAAGTAAAGAAACTCGCCGAAGATGTGAAGAGCCGCGAGACGAAACTGGATTTCCTCATCAACAACGCGGGCGCTGCGTGGGCGGAGCCGTTCGAAACCTATTCGGAAGCCGGATGGGACAAGCTGATGAACGTGAATTTGAAAGCGGTGTTCCTGCTGTCGCAGGCGCTGCTGCCGCTGTTGCGCGCGTCGGGCACGAAGGACGATCCGGCGCGCGTCGTGAACATCGGGTCCATCGATGGCATTCTCGCGCCGTCGCTGGAGACTTACGCCTATTCCGCCAGCAAGGCGGCCGTGCATCATTTGACGCGCAACATGGCCAAGCATCTGGCGAAGGACCACGTCAATGTGAATGCCATAGCGCCCGGACCGTTCGAGACCAAGATGCTCGCGCCGGTTCTGGCGGTGTCGCGCAAAGCCATCGAGGCCAGCGTGCCCGTCGGCCGCATCGGGCAGGATGACGACATGGTCGGCGCCGCGATCTTCTATTGCAGCCGCGCATCGTCCTACATCACGGCGACGGTTCTGCCTGTGGATGGCGGCCTGTCGGGGACGCCATATTCCGCGCTGCCCTTTGAATTATGATCGAATTAAGTGCTGTCCCTTTTAGTGAGCGGGTCGGAGTCGGTCTTTTGGTTGGCTCACTTCTGCTCTTTTTGTCGTGGTTTCGGCCGGCAAGGAAGTCTTGGGTGCGGGAATGGTTATTTCCGATTATCGGTCTCGTCGGTTGGCTGATTGCTCTAATCGGAGTGGCCAATCTCGGCGCGTTTATTGTGATCAACGCTTTCTACCGCTTCGGATTTAGCGCCTCCTATAGCGTGGTTCGTCTGATTGCCGGATGTGGAGTTCTGATCGGGATGTACTTTGCAGCGATTGGCGGACAGGTCATTGGAAACCTCGCTCGATATTTTCAAGGATTGCCGAGCGAAAGAATTCGTTGGTTGAGACGGTCAAATCATAAGGCAAACGCGCGTTAACCAGTCCGAACGAAGAACGTCCCAATTTGGGACAGTCAGCTTTATTCAGGAGGAATGAAGCTGGCTTTATCCATAGCCGCCGCCTGGGCAATCTTCGATTTCTTCGCGGGCAAGGCGATCCTGGGCGTCATCGCCCCGATCGATGCCGAGCTGTGGCATCAGATCGCCCACACGGTTGCTGCTGCTACGCACTGATCACCACGTATCGATCCATTTGAGCTTCTTGCCTTCGCGCTTGGGCGGGGGCGGGACGGAACGCAGTCCTGCGGTGATCCATTTGCGCGTTTCCGCCGGATCTATCACTTCGTCAAACTCGAACAGCGTCGCCGCTGATATGGCTTTGCCGCGCTCATACATTTGCGCGACCATCTCGTCATATTTTTTCTTCCGCTCTGCCGGATCGGCGATGGCGGCCAGTTCGTTGCGATAGCCGAGCTTGACCGCGCCTTCCAATCCCATGCCGCCGAATTCGCCGGTGGGCCAGGAGATCGTGAAGAATGGCGCGACAAACGAAGCGCCCGCCATGCCTTGGGCGCCAAGGCCATAACCTTTGCGCAGTATGATCGTAAACACCGGCACGCTGACGTTGGCGCCGATGACGAAGAGGCGCGAGTTGTGGCGCACCAACCCCGTTTTTTCCGCTTCCGGCCCCACCATGTTGCCGGGCGTATCGCAGAGATTAAGGATCGGGATATCGAATGCATCGCAAAGCTGCATGAAGCGCGCAGCTTTGTCCGAACCGTCACGGTCGATGGCGCCGCCAAGATGCTTGGGATTGTTGGCGATGATGCCGATGGGCCGCCCTTCGATGCGCGCCAGCGCCGTGATCATACCGACGCCGAAACTCTTACGCAGTTCCAGCACCGAGCCCGTGTCGCACATGGTTTCGATCACATCGCGGATTTCATAGACGCGCAGCCGGTTCTCCGGGATTGCGCGGCGCAGCAGGCGCTGATCGACGCAAGTCCATTCTGTGAGCGGTCCCTGGAAGTAGGAGAGATATTTCTTGGCCGTCGCGGTAGCTTCCGCTTCGTCTTCCACCACCACATCGATTACGCCGTTGGGCGCCTGCACCGAAACGGGGCCGACATCCTGCGGCTTGAACACGCCCAGCCCGCCGCCTTCGATCATCGCCGGGCCGCCCATGCCGATGGAGGAATTCTTCGTCGCGATGATGACATCGCAACAGCCGAGCAACGCCGCGTTGCCCGCGAAGCAATAACCGGAGTTCACGCCGACCAGCGGCACCAATCCCGAAAGCTTCGCGAACTGCATGAAGGTGGTGGTGTTGAGGCCGCCGGCGCTCATGCCGTCTGTATCGCCGGGGCGCCCGCCGCCGCCTTCGGTGAAGAACACCACCGGCAATCGCCATTGTTCGGCGAGATGCATCATGCGGTCTTTCTTCTGGTGGTTGCGCATCCCCTGCGTGCCGGCGAGCACGGTGTAGTCATAGGCCATCACGGCGACGCGGCTTTTCTCGTCCGGGAATTTGTCGCCGTTGACGCGGCCAAGGCCCATGACAAGGCCATCGCCCGGCGTGCGCTCGATCAATTCCTGCATGGAGTTGCGGCGGAGGCGTCCCGCGACGACGAGCGAGGAATATTCGACGAAAGAATCCGGATCGCAGAGATCCTCCACATTCTCGCGCACGGTGCGCTGGCCTGTTTTGCGGCGGCGGGCGACAGCCTCGGGCCGGTTCTCGTCTTTCAGGTAATCGCGGCGCTTGTAGAGCTCGGCGAGATCGGGACGGATGTCGTCCAGATCGATCGCTTCTTCCTTCGCGGTGCTGCCGCCCGCCACTTCGCCTTCTTCGATGAAGGCCAGCGGCGCATCTTCAAACACCGTGTCGCCGGCTTCGACCGCGAAGCTTTGCAATGTGCCGGAGACATGCGCGGTGATGACGTGCTCCATCTTCATCGCTTCCATTACGAGCACCTGCTCGCCAGCGCGAACCTGCGCGCCCGGCTGGATCGATAGCGAAACGATGGTGCCCTGCAGCGGCGCCAGCAGGGCAGAGGTGCCTTCCGGCGCTTCCACATCGCTGGCTTCGACGGCTTCGTGTTCTTCCTTGCCGTGATGCAGGACTGCCAGGGGATCGGTGGAATCAACCTTCGCTCCCGCGCGACGCGCCGCCCTGGGCGGCTCGAAGAACAGCTTCTGGTGATCCTCGTCGCGCTGCGTCAGCAAGGTGGCGATGTTGTCTTCGATGAAGCGGGTATGGGCGGACTTATCCAGTTCCGGGTGCAGCAGGATGTTTTGCAGGAACGGAATGTTGGTCGGCACGCCGCCAATCTTGAATTCGCACAGCGCCCGATAGGCCTTGCTCTTGGCATCCGCGAGGTTGCCGGAATGCACAATCAGCTTGGCCAGCAGCGAATCGAAGCGTGCATTCGTTTGGTAACCCGCATAGCCGAAACCATCCACGCGGATGCCGCGTCCCGAAGGCGGATCGTAGGACGAGAGCGTGCCGCCCGCAGGCTTCACGCCGCCATCCGCCGTCATCGTCTCCATATTGACGCGCGTCTGAATGGCCACGCCGCGCGGCTGCGGGATTTCCGGCTGCGTCAGATGCAGTGCTTTCAGCGATTTTCCGTCCGCGATTTCAAGTTGGATGCGTACCAGATCGAGCCCCGTCACTTCCTCGGTGACTGTGTGCTCCACCTGCAGGCGCGCATTGGCTTCGATAAAGGCGAAGCGGTCGCCATCCACCAAAAATTCGATGGTGCCGAGGCTCTTGTATTTCGCCGCTTCCGCCAATGCGACCGCCGCGTCGAACAGCTTCGCGCGCACCGCATGTGGGATTTCCACGGCGGGCGCGATCTCCACGATCTTCTGACGCGCGCGCTGGAGCGAGCATTCGCGGTCCCAGATGTGCGAGACGGATTTGCCGTCACCCACGATCTGCACTTCTACATGCCGCGCGCGCGGGAAGAACTCTTCGGCATAGAGGGCGCCATTGCCGAACGCCGCCTTGGCTTCGGAGGCGCAGCGCTCGAACGCGGAATCAAGCTCCTTCGCGTCCATGACGGGCCGCATACCGCGCCCGCCACCGCCGGCGACGGCCTTCAACATGATTGCGCCGGTCTTCTCCAGGAATTTGCGCGTCTCGGCCAGAGAGATGCCGCCATGTGTGCCGGGCAGCACCGGTACCTTCACCACTTCCGCCAGTTCACGCGCGCGGTGTTTGTCGCCAAACAGCTCCAGCGCCTCTGGCGATGGTCCCACAAACACGATGCCGGCCTTCGCGCAGGCGCGCGCGAACTCCGCGTTCTCGGCGAGGAAGCCGTAGCCCGGATGGATCGCGTCTGCGCCTGCATCCTTGGCGATCGTGACGATCTGCTCGATATCGAGATAAGGTGCCGGGCCCTTGCCGATGAGGCCACGGGCTTCGTTCGTCTTTTTTATTTGGAGCGACGCCGCGTCGTCTTCGGAATAGATCGCGAGGGTCTCGATGCCCATTTCGGCTGCAGTGCGCGCGATGCGAATGGCGATCTCGCCGCGATTGGCGATCAGAAGCTTCTTCATGTCCTGCCCTGAATATCTGTTGCGGCAACGAAACGCGCAAAGCGGCCTGTTCGCAAGAGGCTTATGCGTTCAGCGCGAAAGCGTGCGCGGGCGCGGGCGCGGCGGCGAGCGTCTCGGGAAGAGAAAGCCGGAGCCCGCCTTCGGTGCGCGCACACGGCACCTGCGCGCCGCTGGCGACGTGCACGGCGTGCGCGGCATTGGGCAGGTCAGCGCCTTCGATCACCAGTTCGCCGAACCGCAGCGGCGCGAGAACATGGGCATAAAGCGTCTTGCCTTTGGCGGTGAAACAAACGCTGCTGTTGTCGGACGTCTTGCCCTCCGCGCGCGACCATGGCCGTGTGCCGTAGATGGCCGCGCCATTCGCCCGAAGCCAAGCGCCGAAGCCGCGCAGCCGCGCCTGTTGCGGCTCCGGAATTTGCGCATCATCCGCGCGCGGACCGACGTTCAAGAGCAGATTGCCGTTTTTCGCCACGGCAGTGATGAAGCTGTGCACCAGAGACTCGACGCTCTCGTAATCGGCATCGGTGTCGTTGCGATTGAAGCCAAAGGAGTGACTCATGCCGCGCGTGGCTTCCCATTTTTTGGTCTGGATCGTGTCGAAGCCGGTATATTCTGGCGTGCGGAAGTCGCAATGCGGCGGAAGCTGGGGCACGACACCTTTGGATTCGGATCGGCTTTGCTTCTGCAGCGACGCTTTCATCTTGCCGTCGACATAGCGGCGCATGGCCTTGAAGCGCAGCGGCCAACGCTGCCATGTCATGGGCAGCCAGCGATCGTTCACCACGCCGTCCGGAACCGCCTCATAGTAGTCCGCGAAAAGGCGAAGCTCATTCTTGAGGCCGCCGGGCCAGGATATGTCGTTCCACAACACAGAAGGCTTGTAGCGCGCGATCAGCTCGCGCGTCTGCGCATCGGCATAGGCCGGGTAATCGCCGCCCGGTGTCGAGCCCATGAAGTCGGCCAGTGTGCGCAACGGCTCGCGATTGAACGTCCAGTCGATACCGCCGGAATAATAGACGCCGAACTTCATGCCCTTGCCGCGCACCGCTTCGGCCAGTTCGCCCACGACGTCGCGCGCGCAGGTCCAGTTGGGCTCGTGGCGATTTTTCACAGCGCTGGGCCACAGGCAATAGCCGTCATGATGCTTGGTGACGAACACGACGTAGCGCGCGCCGGCGGCGGCGAAGATGTCGGCCCATTCATCCGGCCGCCATTGTTTCAATCCTTCGAGGAATGGTTCGCGGAAGTTCTGATACGGCTGGTTGTGCCAGACTTCGCGATGATACTTGGCGCTCTCGCTCTCCGGCACCTTGATCGCGTTCCAGTACCACTCGGTGTAGGGCGTGCGGGCCACGGCCGTTTCGTAATTGTCGCGAAATGTCTCGCCGATGGAGCCGCCTCTGCTTGCGAAGGCAGGGATCGCGAACATGCCCCAGTGGATGAAAATCCCGAACTTCGCGTCTTCGTACCATTCGGGCACGTGATGGGCGTTCAGCGATTCCAGCGTCGGTTCGAAGGGCATCGGGCTCTCGCTTCATGCCCAGGAATCGGGCAGCGCCGCCATGCTGCACGCCTGACGCGGCGGCAAGCAAGAACGCTTGCACGGCGGCGGATAATGGCGGGATAGTATTGGCAGAATTGGCCCGGCCAACGCTGCGTTAAGCGCCGCCGAGAGACCAGAGTATATTGGGAGTCGAAATGCCCTGGAATTACGGAGACATCCTGGATGCCGTCGCCGACGCCGTGCGCCCGGACGCGCCGGCTTTCGTGCATGGCGAAAAGCGCATCAACTGGGGCGATGCCAGTAAGCGGATGAACAATCTGGGCCGCGCGTTCTTCGCGCGCGGCGCCAAGCCGGGCGACAAGGTTGCGTTCTATCTGCGCAATGGCACTGAATATATGGAAGCAGTCGGCGCGTGCTACCGCGCGCGACTCGTGCACGTGAACGTGAATTATCGCTACAAGCCGGAGGAGGTGCGCTACATCCTCGACAATTCCGACGCCGTCGTTCTCATTTATAGCTCGGAATTCCGTGACGCGGTCGCGCAGATCAGGGGTCAGCTTCCGAATATCAAAGCCTATGTCGAAGTTGGCGAGGATACGGCGGACTTCGCGGAGAATTACGAGGCACTGGCGGAAGAAGGCGATGGCTCCAAGCTGGACGTGAAGCGTTCGCCGTCCGACATGCTGTTTATCTACACCGGCGGCACCACCGGCATGCCCAAGGGCGTGATGTGGGAACATGGCGCGCTTTGCACGCTCTGGCACGAACGCCTGCGCCGCACCGTCGGTGTGGCACCGGACACGCTCGAACAGTTCGCCAACATGATCAAGATGACTCCGCAGGCGCCGGTGTCGCTTCCCGCATGCCCGATGATGCACGGCACCGGTTTCATATCGGCCTCGACGGTGATGCTCTCCGGCGGAACCATCGTGACAGTCGACAACATCCATCTCGATCCCGAAGCCATCTGGTCGGCAGTGGAGAAAAACCGTGTGTCCAGCATGGCGATCGTCGGCGATCCCTTCGCCAAGCCGCTCTTGAAAGAGCTGGATGAGAATCCCGGCAAATACGATCTGTCCTCCATGCTCGCGATGTCTTCGTCCGGCGCGATGTGGAGCGTGGAGGTAAAGCGCGGATTGCTGAAACACATGCCCAACCTCACTATCACGGACAGCTTTGCCTCGACCGAAGCGATGGGCATGGGCGCGTCCATCATGACGAAAGACAACGAAGTCCAGACGGCGGCGTTTCAGCTTCTGGAAAACGCCATCGTGATCGATGAGGAAAACAAGCCGATCCCGCCCGGCAGCGGAAAGTCGGGCCGCGTCGCGCTCGGCGGGCCTTTGCCGATGGGCTACTACAAGGACCCTGAGAAAACAGCGCGCACCTTCGTCACCATCGGCAATGTGCGCTATTCGATCCCCGGCGATCATGCGCGCGTGGATGAGAACGGCGCGATCACGCTCTTGGGCCGCGGCAACAATTGCATCAACACCGCCGGCGAAAAGGTTTTCCCCGAAGAGGTGGAAGAAGCGCTGAAGACGCACCCCACCATCGAAGATGCGCTGGTGCTGGGTGTGCCGGACGAAAAATGGGGGCAGGCGATAACCGGCGTGGTGAAGCTCGCCAATGGCGGCCAGTTCGACGAGCAGGCCTTGCGCGATCATGTGCGCGGCGTTCTGGCCGGTTACAAAACGCCCAAGCGCATCCTGATCTCGGAAGTGAATCTGCGCGCTCCCAACGGCAAAGCCGATTACAAGAGCGCCAAGGATTTCGCGGTGAAGGCGCTCGGCATCACCGCATAGACAATCGCAAACCGGAGAACGCGCCATGAAGTTCACCTGGTTCAACCTGATGCCCTGGCCCTATCTGCCGGATGATTTCCGGGAGAAGAACCGCTCTGTGTGGGTGGACATCAATTCGCGCCTGTTCGATCCGGTGAAGAGCAACGAGGTCTACAACACCTATATGGACCTGCTCGAATACGCCTCGACGCTCGGCTTTGATGGCATTGGCGTGAACGAGCATCATCAGAACGGTTACGGGATCATGCCCAGCCCCAACATCATCGCGGCGGGGCTTGCGCGGCGTACGAAGGATGTGGGCCTTGTCGTCCTCGGCAATTCTATCGCGCTCTACAATCCGCCGGTGCGCGTCGCCGAAGAATTCGCGATGCTGGACTGCATCTCCGGCGGGCGGCTGGTGGCGGGTTTCCCGGTCGGCACGTCGATGGACACCAACTATTGCTACGGCCAGATCCCAGCGCTGACGCGTGAGAAATATCAGGAAGCGCACGACCTGATCCGCAAAGCCTGGAGCGAGCCCGATCCGTTCGCGTGGAACGGCCGCTATACCAAGCTGCGCCATGTGAACATCTGGCCGCGGCCGATACAGAATCCGCCCCCGGTTCACATTCCCGGCGGCGGCAGCGTCGAGACCTATGATTTCTGCATCGACAACACCTATTCGTATTCCTACCTGTCGTTCAGCGGCTATCTGCGCGCCAAAGCGCTGATGGATGGCTATTGGCGGCGCGTGGAAGAGCGCGGTGCGCCGGACGCGTCGCCCTATCGTGCCGGCTTTGCGCAGACGATCTGCGTGGCGGAAACCGATGCGGAAGCGCGCAAGCTTTACGAGAAGCACATCCTCTATTTCTACAATCGCTGCCTTCATGTGTTCGCGGGCTTCGCGGATGCGCCGGGCTATCGTACGATCAAGACGATCCAGACCGGCGCGCTGTCGCAATATGCGCCGCCCAAGGGCTATGCCAACGTCACCTGGGAAGAGTTGATCGAAGGCGGGCATGTGATCGCCGGATCGCCCGAAACCGTGCGCCAGCGCATGGAAGACCTGATCAAGACGCTGCGCGTCGGCAATATCTTCTGCCTCATGCATGTGGGCGACATGCCAAAAGAGAAGGCGATGTATTCCACGCAGCTTTTCGCCGAGAAGGTGATGCCCAAGCTGCGCCATTTCT